>OFIS01000003.1_pt1 | contig 579853 bp, 521 predicted proteins | sample 1775071 | NCBI WGS metagenome assembly OFIS01 (sample SAMN08195774, study PRJEB24354) | sludge metagenome | isolation source: sludge from phenol fed wastewater aerobic bioreactor C | place: India: Nagpur | collected 2016-09-17
CATCATCAGATCCTCCACGGACTGATGAATCACAACATGCTGCGAAGGCCAATTATTTTATGGGTCCGAGCCCTAGGCCGGTGTGCCGCAGCAGCGAGGCGATAGATGTCCGCCGGCCCCTGCGATCCGTTGGGATTGATCGAACAAGCCTTTTCACGCGCATTCCACTCACCGCTTGATAGGAAACAGGATCGGCCATCCGTGACGGAGTGGACCGAATGCTCGAAATTCAGGTCAGCTTGCCGGTCACCCGCGACTTGGGCGTGGGAGGGTCTATGATGGCAGAAAGGGGACGCGACGATTGCCTTCGGCGCCAGACATGGCACATCAGTCGCGCAGGAATCTTGATGCGCACACGTGCAGCCAATCGCTCTCTTGGGTGCTTTTTTGTTGAGCTATCGCTCAGTTTGAGTGCTGGTGCCAGGGATGTGAAAGCCCTGGTCGGCGGCTGCCGGTAACATGGCATCGCCTGTCGCTCGCCGCTGGTGGAGAGCGAGCGCAGCCCAGCATGTCAGGCATTGTATCTCTATCCCTTTGTCACTCATTGGCTCGGAGAGCCATCGAGCATGGCGGCAATGGAAAAATTCGTCACCTAATTAGTCTAGGTTACGGTTCATAAAATCTGCTTGTCCAGAAAATTTAAGCAACTTTCAGAAACTATCTCTGGATATATTGGGTTGCGGTCGGATCGATATTATAATCAATTGGTGTAAGGCCTCGACACCTCACGCTAGGCCGTGTGGACGGATTGCGGTGGGTTTAGGCAGAGGGGATTCCCTTCTGCCCCTTTCGGTGATTCATAGCGGGTCGGCTTTTGGCGAGATCGACCATGCTGACGCGGATGACGGACGAGGATTGGGCGCTGGCGCTGGAGGTGTTCCGCGCCTGCCGTTCACGGCGCGGCGACAAGGGTCGCGACGATCGCAAGTTCCTCGAAGCCATGCACTATTTCACTGTGCACAACATCACCTGGCGGGCACTGCCTGCCGAGTTCGGCGCGTGGAATAGCGTCTGGAAACGGTTCTGGCGGCTACGTCAGGCCGGCGTGTTCGAGCTTTACTTCGAAACCCTGGCCTCGCTGAGCCGCACGGCCCATCTGGTCCAGATGTTCGATTCCACCGTGGTGCGCGCCCACGTCTCCGCCGCCGGAGCAAAAGGGGGCAGGACGGCCAAGCCCTCGGCCGTTCGCGCGGCGGCTTCTCCACCAAGATCCACCTCAAGAGCGACTTCGACGGCCTGCCGATCGCCTTCCACCTGACCGGCGGGGAAGCCGGCGACAGTCCGCTCTTCAAGCTGCTGCTGGATCTGGGTCCCGATGTCACGCCGCGCGCGGCGCTCGCCGACAAGGGCTATGACGCCAAGGCCAACCGGGCCATCGCCCGGGCGCGCGGCATCGCGTCCGCCATCCCTTTCAAATCCAACGCGAAGGAGCGCCCAGCCTTCTTCCCGAAGGCGCTTTACAGGGGGCGCGCCCGCATCGAGCAGTGCTTCGGAAAGCTCAAGCGCTTCAAGCGCGTCGCCCTGCGCTGCGAGAAGACCGAATGCGGCTTCGCCGCCATCGTCGCTCTCGCCTTCAGCTTCATCCTCATCCTCATCCTCATCCTCATCCTCATCCTCATCCTCATCCTCATCAAAATCCGTCCACACAACCTAATATGGCGCAGTGGCACTCCACAAACCGATTACACATGAATTGCGCAAGATGGTCAATTAATTTCCAATTCGGTGCCAATTATAAACGATAAGATATAGTATTATTATATGAAGATCTGGCCATTAATATGGCAGCGATCGGCAGTGTGTCGTGGAACTTATAGTCTATCGTGGTCAGGTATATGTTTTTTTCTCCACCGCCGCCGCGCAGAACTTGAAGTCCGGCACGCGGGTGGTGGGATCCAGTCGGTTCACCGTCAGTTCGTTCGCAGCCGCCTCGAAGAAGGACATGGCCATCCACACGACGCCCGGCCGCACCGCCCGATCGGGCATAGCGGCGAGATGCACCATCCCGCGGCGCGTGCGTACCTCCACTTCCCCTCCGACGGTCACGCCCAGCCGGGCGAGGTCGTCAGGATGCATGTGGGCCTGCGGCTCCGGGCTCAGGGCCTCCAGCACCGGCGAGCGGCGGGTCATGGTGCCCGTGTGCCAGTGTTCGCGCAGGCGGCCGGTCATCAGGATGAAGGGATAGTCGGCGTCCGTCATCTCGTCCGCACCACTCGCGTCGAGAGGCACGATGGCGGCCTTGGCCCCGCGGGGAAAATCATCGCCGAACAGGCTCTCGCCGGCGCCGGCTGGGCGCAAGGGGTAGCGCGCATGGTCGTCTTGGACCATCATCCGCCAGCTGAAGCCGGCAAGGGTGGGCAGTTCCTGCGCCATGTCCTCGAACAGGCTCTCCACAGTCAGATTTGCCCACGATAGGCCGAGGCGCGCGCCGATGTCGCGAATGATGCGCCAGTCCGGTCGCGCGCCGCCGGGCAGGGGCAGCGCCGGTGCGATGCGTTGCACCAGTCGGTCGGTATTGGTCACGGTACCCGCCCGCTCCGCCAGCGCCGCTGCGGGCAGGATCACATCGGCGAAGGCCGCGGTCTCGGTGGGGAAGATATCCTGCACCACCAGATGCTCCAGGCAGGCCAGCCCGGCGCGGGTGACGGCGAGGTCCGGGTTGGCCATGGCCGGGTTGCCACCCACCACATAGAGCCCGCGCACCGCCCCTCGACGGGCCGCATCGAACATTTCCACCACCGTGTGACCTGCCTGCGCAAGCGGCCGGTAGCCGGGGAGATAGTTGGGCAACAGGCCGGCGTCGCAGGAGCCCTGCACGTTGTTCTGCCCGCGCAGGGGATGGAGGCCCGCGCCGGGACGACCCACCTGCCCGCACACGAGAGCGAGGGCGATGACGGCCCGGATGTTGTCCGCGCCGAAGGCGTGCTGCGAGGCACCCATGCCCCAGAAGGTCATGGCCGCGCGCGTCCCGGCGAACAGGCGGGCGGCGGCCACGATGTCCTGCGCCGGAACGCCCGTGAGGCCGGCCGCCATCTCCGGCGTGAAAGGTGCGACCCGCGCGCGCAGCGCCTCGAAGCCCTCCAGCCGCCCAGAGACGAAATCCCGGTCGTGGAGCCCCTCCTCAATCACCACGCGCGTCATGGCGGAGAGCAGGGCCACATCCGTCCCCGGGGCCGTCCTGAGGTGATGGGTGGCGAACCGCGACAGGGCCTGAATGCCGGGATCCACCAGGATGAGCTTCGTCCCACGCCGAAAGGCATTCTTCATGAAGGAGGCGGCCACCGGATGGTTGCTGTCCGGGTTGCTGCCCACCATCAGCACCACCTCGGCGCAGGCGATCTCCTCGATGGGGGCGGTCACGGCGGCGAAGCCGGTGGCCTCCGCCAGCGGCGGCACCGAGGCGCACAAGCGTGTGCAGTGGTCAACATGGGGGGTGCCCAAGCCCATGCGTGCGAGTTTCTGCAGGAGATAGGCATCTTCGTTCGAACCCTTTGCCGACCCTAGCACCGCCAGAGATCCGGGGCCGTGCGCCGCGCGCAACCGGGCGAAGCCACGAGCGGCGGTGTCCAGCGCCTCGTCCCAGTCAACGGGACGGAACAGGTCCAGCACCGCGGCGCCGCGCAGGGCGAGGGCCGGATCCTTGGGCGCATCCGCCCGGCGCACCAGGGGCACGGTGAGGCGATCCGGATGCCTCAGGTAGGAAAAGCCGAAGCGGCCCTTGACACACAACCGACCGCGGTTCGCCGGGCCGTCGGCACCTTCCGCCCACGCCACCTCGTCGTCGACCATATGCAGGGTGACCCGGCAGCCGACGCTGCAGAAGGGGCAGACCGTTTCGCCCTTGGCCGTCACCGCGGTCCGTCCACCGGCCCGCTCCAGCGCCTTGGGCGCCAGCGCGCCGGTGGGGCAGAGCTGGGCGCATTCCCCGCAGGAGGCGCAGTTGCTCTCCCCCATGGCCATCCCGGCATCGAATGTCACGTGGATGCCGTCGCCTCGCCCGGCGAGGGCGATGACCCCATTCACCTGCACGTCACGGCATCCCGCCCGGCACTTGCCGCAGCGGATGCACGCCTCCGGGTCGAGGACAATGGCGGGGTGGCTGGCATCCGCGGGACGGCCTGCCGCCCGGTGGCCGAAGCGATCGGGATCGGCTCCGGTGCGCGCGACGAGATCGAGGAACGGCGTGTCGGGGTGGCGCGCCTTCGCCGCGGCGCTCATCTCGGAGGCGAGCAGGCTGACCGCGAGCCGCCGCACCCGCGCGGCGCGCGGCGTGTCGGTGCGCACGGCGAGTCCGGTCCGGACCCTGTGGCGGCAGGCAGGAACCAACTCGGCTTCGCCCTCCACCTCCACCAGGCAGGTGCGACAGCTGCCCATGGGCGCGAAGCCATCGCGCGTAGAAGCGCACAGGTGAGGTAGGTCGAGTCCGGCGGCGGTGGCCGCCTGCAGCAGGCTCTGCCCGTCCTGCGCGGCAACGGGCTGGCCGTCGATGGTGAAGTTGATGAGGCTCATGCGCTAACACCGCGGCCGGGGATGGACAGCCGCCCGAGGAAGCGGCCCGCATTGCGCCCGAGCGCGCACAGGGAGGCTTCGCCCATGACCGCTGCGAGGTCTTCGAGAAGATGCTGATCCAGCGGGCCCGGCGCAGCCAGGGCGCGCGAGGCGTGCGCGGTGCCGATGCGGCAGGGCCCACACTGGCCACAGCTCTCCCGTGCCAGATAGGCCGCCATGCGGGCGGCAATGGCGCGCGGCTCGTCTGTCGCGCCGAACACGATCGCCCCGCCCGTGCCGAGGCGCAGCCCTTCGTCCAGCAGATCGGCAAGCGGCCTGTAGCAGTCTGCGGCGCTCACCAGCGCCCCCGCCGATCCGCCGATCACCATGCCGCCGAGGGCATGGCCGTCCTGCATTCCACCGGCGATCTCCACCAGGTCGGCGAGGCGCAACAGACCGCGCATCGGCTTCGGCCCCGGTGCGCACACCCGGCCCGAGACGCTGAACAGCCGAACCTCGGGATCCAGGAGGGCCGAGGCAGGCGAGCCCAGCGTGCCGCCCCACGCTGCAGTGACGCGATAGAAGGTCTCCACGTTGTGCAGCAAGGTGGGCCGGCCGAGATAGCCGCAGGCGGTGGGAAAGGGCGGGCGCTCGACAGGGCGGGCCGGGCGTCCCTCGAGGCTCGCGATGAGCGCCGTTTCCTCGCCGCAGATGAAAGCACCACCGCTGCGCCGCAGCTCCAGGGCGAGGCCCTCCGCGAGGCCGGCCCCCGCCACCTCCATCAGCGCTTGACGCAGGATGGCGTGGATGGGGACGTAGTCGTCGCGCACGTAGAGGAACACCTGGTCCGCGCCTATCACCCGCGCGGCCACCAGGGCCGCCTCGATCACGCCGTGCGGGTCGTTCTCCAGGATGAAGCGGTCCTTGAAGATGGCAAGCTCGCCCTCGTCGCCGTTCACGATGACCACCGGCGTGCCGCCGGCAGCGATCACCTGCCGCCACTTCTCCGCCACCGGGAAGCCGACGCCCGCCCGCCCCACCGCCTGGTGCACCGACAGCCGCTCCAACATCTGCGCCGCCGCGCCGGGATCGGCCATGATGCGGCCGAGCTGCCCGTAGCCCCCTGCCGCCCGGTAGGCCGCGAAGGAGCGCGGAACGGGTTCGGGGCGGGGCCCGTCACAACGGTTGCGGCACACTCCGGCGCCGAGCGCGCCGTGCAGCAGGCCGCACACCAGATCGCCGCAGCCGTCGGCGGCATAGGGCGTGGTGGCGGCGTAGTTCACCGCCGGAAATGCGGTGGCCACCTCGTATGCCTCGGAGGGGAACAGGCGCAGGCGCTCGGCCAGCGCCAGAAGCCCGGCCTGAGAGATGCCGATCCCGCCCTTGGCGTCGCGGACCTCCAGCAGGATTTCCAGAAGCCGGCCGCGATCATCGCCGCGGGCAAGCACGGTGGCGATCGCGGCCCATTCTGCGGTGTCAGCGGGCGTCGCGGTCTCAGGAACGGGCGGCACGATACAGGTCCTCCCGCAGGCCGGGGGTGAAGGCGGCCGCCGGGCCGTCGAAGAACAGGCGCCCCTGGCGCAGGGCGATGATGCGGTCGGCGTAGCGCACGGCGAGATCCACCTGATGCAGGCTGCACAACACCGAGAAGCCGCGCTCCCGCGCCGCCCGCTGCAGGATCTGCAGCACGTTCTCGGAGGATTCCGGATCGAGGCTGGATATGGGCTCGTCGGCGAGGATCAGTTCCGCCTGCTGGGCGAAGGCGCGGGCGATGGCGACCCGCTGCTGCTGCCCGCCGGAAAGACGCTCCGCGCGCTGATAGGCTTGGTCCATGAGGCCCACGCTGTCGAGGCAGGCGAGCGCCAATTGCCGGTCCCGCGCGCGGAAGCGGCGCAGCAGCACCCGCCACAGGGGCGTCGTCGCGAGCCGGGCCGCCAGCACGTTGTCGATGGCGCTGAAGCGCTTTACCAGATTGAACTGCTGAAACACGAACCCCACCTCCCGGCGCAGCGCCTCAAGGGCAGCGGGCTTCAGGGCAGTCACCTCGGTGCCGCGGATGGTGACGCTTCCGGCATCCGGCTCCACCAGGCGGGTCAGGCAGCGGAACAGGGTGGACTTGCCGCACCCGGAGGGGCCGAGCAGCACCACGAACTGGCCGGCAGGCACGGTGCAGGAGACGCGATCCAGCACCACGCGACCGTCGAACGCCTTGCTCAGGTCGCGCACGACGATTGCGGCACCCTCCTCCTCGCCCAGGGAACGGTCGTGCGGCAGATGCGCAGGGGCGATGCTCTTCATCGGTCAACTCCCATGGGCCGCTCAGGCGCGGCTTTCGCCTTCGAAAAGGCGCGTCGGCGTGCCGGCGCGGGTGGCGGCGGTCTCGGGGCTCAGCACGAGACGGCGCAAGTGGGCGCTCAGGGTGTCGATGGCGATCACCATGGCGAGGATGACGCCCAGCACGGTGGCCAACTTAGGAAAGTCGAGCAGGTCGATGGAGTCCTTCAGCGTCTGGCCGATGCCGCCGGCACCGACGATGCCCAGCACCGTGGAGGCGCGCACGTTGAACTCCCAGATGTAGAGGGTGACGGCGACGATGTTCGGCCACACGTCCGGCAGGAGGGCGTAGCGGAACGCGCGCACCGGGCCGGCACCGGTGAGCTCCAACGCCTCCACCGGGCCGCGATCGGCCGGCTCGATCACCTCAGTGAGCAGCTTGCCGAGGGCGCCCACCATGTTGAACATGACGGCCAGCACGCCAGTGAAAGGGCCGAACCCCACCGCCGCCACGAAGATGAGGGCGAATACCAGGATCTCGGTGCCGCGCAGCACCCCGAACACCGCCCGCACCAAACGATAGACCAGAAGATTCGGCGTGGTGTTGCGCGCGGCAAGCGGCACCAGTGGGATGCACACGAGAAGGGCGCCGATGGTGCCCACCGTGGCCATGGCGAGGGTCTGGAATGCGTCGCGCAGCACCCGGTCGATATCCCGTACGTCCGGCGGAAACATCTGCTGGAACCAGGAGGCGATCTTCGGCAGCCCGTCCACGAGCTTCGCCAGGTCCACCTTCGCCGCCGCGAAGCACATCCCGAGGAACAGGGTCACGGCGAGGAAGACGAGCCCCCGCCGCAGATTGTGCCACGTTAGTAGCGACCGGGCCGGCTCGACGTAGCGTGTCTCCTCGAAGCTTGCGATGGTCATGGACGGTCTCCCCTGGCTCGGCGCGCTATGAAACGGACGCCCGGCTTCATGCCGGGCGCGACGTGGCCGGTGCCCGAAGGCACCGGCCCGCGCGGATCAGGACTTCAGCTTGCCGGTGACGCGGCCGGCTTCCTCTATGATGCCGTAATCGGCATGGGTGGCTGGCACGAAGCCGTTGTAGCCGCTGCCCATGAGCGCCTGCGCCTTGTCCTCCGGGAGGGAGACGAGAATGTCGCGGATCTTCGTCTTCAACGCCGGGTCGAAGCCCTTGGGCACACAGATTGCGTCATTGGGCAGTTCCTGGGAGGTCCAGTAGACGACCACCTTGGCCGGATCCATCTCGCCGGCCTCGATCATGCCGTTGCGGCCGCGGTCCATGTCGGAACCGAGGTCGATGAGGCCCTGCTGGATCATGGACACGTTGTTGCCGAAGGTGGCCCCCTCGCGCAGTTGGAAGAAGTCGCGCGGATCGATGCCGCTCTTCACCAGGAAGGCGTAGGGGATGAGCCAGCCGGAGGTGTTGCCCTGGTCGCTTAGGGACAGCTTCATGCCCCTGGCATCCTTTGGAAACTCCTTGATGGGGAGATCCGGCCGCCCCTCGATGATGGCGTGGTAGAACGGCTTGCCGCGATACTTGGCGGTGGCGATCACCTCGGTGCCGGCGTGCTGGTTGGCCAGCACGTAGCCCCACGGGCCGAGCCAGCCCACATCCACGTGGCCGTTGCTCATGGCCACCGAGATGGCAGCCCAGCTCTCCGGGCTGACCAACTCGTAGGTGGCGCCGAGTTCGCCCGCCAGATAGCGGAACACCGGTTCAAATTCCTTGATGGTGATGGCGGGAGTTGGCCGCAGGGGGGCGATGGCGAAGCGCAGGTGGAGCTTGCCGTCGCGCATCTGCTGGCCGTGCGCGGCACCGGAAACGAGGGGAAGCGAGAGCGCGGAGGCGGCAAGCGCCCCGAAGCGACGACGCGTGATCATGTCGACCTCATGGGTTTATGGCGTGCGCGCCGAGACGGCCCGCCGGCGGGGCTGCCGCACGATGCAACTCCGTGGGCGCCTTCTTGGCGGCAGATAGATTACATATCTCAATGAAAAATAGACAACAATTGCATTTCATTTTGATGACGCTGGCGGCGAAGAGGGGGCGCGGATGCGATTTTATCCATATGTTTCCGACACAATATGAATGAGCTCACCAACGTGCGGGAAATGCCAATTAAATATGAAGTTGCAACATACATTCGTTTAATGCATACATTCCGGTGCAAGGGATGGAGCGGCTGTGGCCGCACAAGGGCGGGGGCATGCGCATGCTGAATCTGTCTCAGGTTCAGACCTTTCTGGCGGTCATCGATGAGGGCGGCATCCAGTCGGCAGCGGAGCGCCTTGCCTGCTCGCAGCCGGCCGTCTCGCAGCAGTTGCGCAAGCTCGAGGAGTTCGTCGGCGTGCCCCTCGTGGTGCGCAACCGCAGCCGCGCGGTCCCCACCCGTGACGGCGAGTTGTTCCTGCCGAAGGCCCGCTCCCTCATAGCCAGCGCCGACCGTGCCCGCGCCGTCGTCTCCGATCGCCGCCTGGTGGTGCATGCCAGCGGCAACGTAGGAGTCTATCTTGCGCCGCGCCTCATCGCCGTGTTCGAGCGCGACCTGGATCGGCCCGGCACGGTGGACCTCGTCATCACCACCAACCGCCATGCGGTGGACGCCCTCATCGCCGGCGAGGCGGACATCGCTCTCACCGAATGGAGCGAGGACCACCCGGCCGTGGAATGGCAGGGCTGGCGCCGAGAGAAGTTGGTGGTGATTGCCGGCCCCGACCATCCGCTCGCGAAGGAGCGCTGCATTCCGCGCCAGGCACTGCTCGACCATCCCATCATCGGCGGCGAGCCCGGCACCGGCACCGGCCGGGCGCTCGCCGGCATGTTCGGGCCCGATGCTGGGCGCCTGCGCGTGGCACGCCAACTCGGCAGCACCGCCGCCGTGAAGGAGGCGGTCAAGGCCGGGCTCGGCCTTTCCGTGGTGTTCGCCTATTCCGTGGCCGAGGAGGTGAAGGCCGGCACGCTCACCATGCTGGAACTGGAGGAGGCCGACATCTTCAAGACCTTGTTCATCGGCCTCGGCCGCGAAAGCCCGCAATCCTCCATGGCCCGGCGCTTCGCCACCTTCTGCCTCGCCTCCGCTTGATCCCACTCCTGCCGCAAGAGACATCCATGGCTCGCAAGACCCTCGTCACCAACTGGGTCCACCCCGAGGTGCTAGATCTGCTTTCCACCCGCGGTGCGGTAGAGGCCAACACCACCCGCGAGCCGTGGCCGCGCGCGGAACTCCTGCGCCGCGCGCGCGACGCCGACGCCATCCTGGCCTTCATGACGGACCACGTGGATGGCGCCTTCCTCGAAGCCTGCCCGGATCTGAAGGTCGTCGCCTGCGCCCTGAAGGGAGCAGACAATTTCGACATGGAGGCGTGCCGGGCGCGCGGCGTCGACGTGACCATCGTGCCCGACCTGCTCACCGCGCCCACCGCAGAACTCGCCGTCGGCCTCATGATCGCCCTCGGCCGCAATCTGCTCGCCGGCGACCGGCTGATCCGCCAGCACCCGTTCGCCGGCTGGCGGCCGGTACTCTACGGCATGGGGCTCGATGGGGCGGAGGTGGGCATCGTGGGCATGGGTGCCGTGGGCCAGGCCATCGCCCACCGCGTGCGGCCATTCCGCTGCCGCATCTCCTATTGCGACGCGCACCCGCTTTCTCCCGCCGCGGAGGATGCGCAGGGGCTCCTGCGGCGCGATCTGGCAGAGTTGCTGGCACGCAGTGACTATCTGGTGTTGGCGCTGCCATTGAACGCGGAGTCGCGCCACCTGATCGATGCGGCGGCGATCGCGGCCATGAAGCCGGGCGCGCTCCTCATCAACCCCGCCCGCGGATCGCTGGTGGACGAGGCGGCGGTCGCCAACGCCCTAGAGGCGAACCATCTCGGCGGGTATGCGGCCGACGTGTTCGAGACGGAGGACTGGGCCCGGCCTGATCGGCCCGCCGGCGTCGAGCCGCGACTGCTCTCTCATGCCCGCACGGTTCTGACCCCCCACATTGGCTCGGCGGTCGACAGCGTGCGGCGGGACATCGCCCTCGCCGCCGCTCGCAACATCCTGCGCCATCTGGACGGATTGCAGCGGGAGCCACCTTCGCACGATCGCTCTGCCGCCTGACACGGCCCGTCGGTGGCCATCAAGCAATACCAGCGCGACAGCAGCCTTCAAAGCATCATCATGACCAATGCGGAAATTGCGATCGCATCTTCAATCACCTCTTCAGCCGGGCCTTGCGCGAGGTGCGCGAAACCTCGAGCCCGTGATGTGCGTCGCCGTTGCGCGGCGTTGCCGCGCGATGACGGGTGGCGCTGCGATATGTGATGTCTCCGCGCCGCCCGCCATCGGTCATACCCTGCCATGCCGATCCTGCGCGGTGATGGGATTCATGCCGTAGCTTCATGCTCGAACGCCTGCTTTCCCTTGTCGGCCCAGAGCGCCAACGCCTTGTCGCGTTCATCGCTTTGGAGCTTGTCGGCCGCCCAGAGCAGGGCGCCGTAGATGATGGCGCGATCATCGCAGGTCAGGTCCACGATCCCGGCTTTGACGACGAGACCGCCGAGTTCGATCAGATGCCGCGTGCGTTGGCGGCGTTCGACCTGCCAGGTTCGCATATCATGCCGCGCTCGTGCTGCCTGATGCCGGTTGCGCACCGTCCGGTTGCGGTTGAGCGCCGCCCGCGTCGCGGTCAGATGCCGATGCAGATCGCCGCGCCCGGCTTTGAAAGAACGCGGCCCCGCGCTTGGCCCACGCCTCCCTCTTTCCGGCGTCCTTGGTTTCGGCCAGCACGATCAGCGCGCCCGCCAGTTCGTCGACGGTGAGCGCGTCGGCTCCGGTCAAGATCACCAGTTCGCCGAGTTGCTGCACCTTGCGCGTTTTAAGTTCCCGCGCCTTGTCCTCCAGCGCCTTCAGTTCAGCGCCATAGTCCCGTGGTTTCCGCATCGTCGTCTCCATAAGCAATGGATGGAGCGATGATAGTTTCGTGTCGGCCGGAATGCTGTAAGGTTGCCGGGACGGCCTGGAACGGCGCGGACCGTCCCGAGAAATTCATTTCGAGGGCGCGCTTATACGTCGTTCCGACGTGCGCTTGGGAGCAGTATCTGGTCGGTCGCCATGGCGATCTACCATTTCTCCGTTCAGGTCATCGGACGCGCGGCGGGCCGCAGCGTGGTGGCTGCCGCCGCCTACCGCTCGGCCTCGCGGTTGCGCGACGACCGGCTGGGCCGCGATCAGGACTTTTCCGCCAAGCGCGGCGTCGTCCATTCCGAGGTCATGCTGCCGGAGAACGCACCGGAGGAATGGAACGACCGCGAAAAGCTTTGGAACGATGTCGAGGCGTTCGAGAAAAGGAAGGACGCCCAGCTTTGCCGCGAGGTGGAGTTCGCCCTTCCGCGTGAGATGACGGAGCGCCAAGGCGTCGAACTGGCCCGCGATTTTGCCCAAGCCGAATTTGTCGATCAGGGCATGATCGCCGATGTGAACGTGCATTGGGATATCGGCGAAGACGGAATGCCGAAACCCCATGCCCATGTCATGCTGACCATGCGCAGCGTGGACGACAACGGGTTCGGCCAGAAGGTGCGGGAGTGGAACCGCACCGAGCTGGTCGAACGTTGGCGCGAACGCTGGGCCGATCACGTCAACGAGCGTCTTGCCGAACTCGACATCGACGCGCGGATCGACCACCGCAGCCTTGAGGCGCAGGGCATCGGTCTTGAGCCGCAGACCAAGATCGGCGCACCGGCGCAGCGCATCGAGGCTACCGGGATCGAGGCCGACCGCGCCGAGGATCACCGGCGCATCGCCCGCGAGAACGGCGCGCGCATCATCCAGAACCCGAACATCGCCCTGGACGCGATCACCCAGCAGCAATCGACCTTTACACGGCGCGACATGGCGATGTTCGCGCACCGGCACAGCGATGGCATCGACCAGTTCAACGAGGTCATGGGCGCGATGCGCGGCGCGCCCGATCTTGTCGAACTCGGCAAGGACGATGTTGGGCAGGACCGCTTCACCAGCCGCGGCATGATCGAGGCCGAACAGCGCCTGCATCGCGCCACCGCGATGATGGCCGAGCGCGAACGCCATGAGGTGAATGACAGGGGCCGAGAAGCCGCGTTGGCGCGCGCGGCGGATCGCGGGCTGACCCTTTCCGGCGAGCAGACCGAGGCGCTGGCGCATGTCACGGACGGGCGCGACCTTGGGATTGTCGTCGGCTATGCCGGGACGGGGAAGAGCGCGATGCTGGGTGTGGCGCGCGAAGCCTGGGAAGCGGCGGGCTATGAGGTTCGCGGCGCGGCGCTCTCCGGCATCGCCGCCGAGAGTCTGGAAGGCGGATCGGGCATCGCCTCGCGCACCATCGCCAGCCTGGAGCATCGCTGGTCGCAGGGCCGCGACATGCTCACCAGCCGCGACGTGCTTGTCATCGACGAGGCCGGGATGGTCGGCACGCGGCAGTTGGAGCGCGTGCTGTCCCATGCCGCCGAGGCCGGCGCGAAGGTGGTGCTGGTCGGCGATCCGGAACAGCTTCAATCCATCGAGGCGGGCGCGGCGTTCCGCTCGATCCACGAACGCCACGGCGGCGCGGAGATCAGCGAGGTTCGCCGCCAGCATGAGGACTGGCAGCGTGAGGCGACCCGCGACCTCGCCAGCGGCCGGACGGGCGAAGCCCTGAACGCCTACCGCGCCCGCGACATGGTGCATGAGGCTGGAACGCGGGAAGAAGCGCGGCGTGACCTGATCGACCGCTGGGACCGTGACCGGCAGGCCAGCCCAGACGCAACCCGTATCATCCTCACCCACACCAATGCTGACGTGCGGGAATTGAACGAGGCGGCCCGCGAACGGGTGCGCGATGCAGGCGAGCTTGGCGCGGATGTGCATATCGCCGCCGAACGCGGCGTGCGGAATTTCGCCACCGGCGACCGCATTATGTTCCTGCAAAACGAGCGCAGCCTTGGCGTGAAGAACGGCACGCTCGGCACCATTGAGCAGGTCAGCGGGCAGAGCATGACCGTCCGCGCCGACGATGGGCGCAATGTCACGTTCGACCTGAAGGGCTACAACAAGATCGACCACGGCTATGCCGCCACGATCCACAAGGCGCAGGGCATGACCGTGGACCGCGCCCATGTGCTGGCGACGCCCGGCATGGACCGCCATGGCAGCTATGTCGCCCTGTCAAGACACCGCGACGGCATGGACCTGCATTACGGCCACGACGACTTCGCCAGCCGGGACCGGCTTATCAACACCCTGTCGCGCGACCGCGCCAAGGACATGGCAGCGGATTACCAGCGGATCGACCCGGCCCAGGATTACGCCGAGCGGCGCGGCATCACCTTCCGCGAGCACGTCGAGCGTGTTGTGGAGATCGCCCGCCGAGTTCCCGAGAAGGTGCGCGGCATCTTCGACGACTTGCGCCTGCCCGCCGCAGACGGACAGGGGCCGGAAAGGAAGGTGGAGGAAGACCCGGAGGCGGCGTTACGCCGGGCGCGTGGGCGGGCGCTCGTCCGTCATGCCCGCGCCGTCGATGCGATCTTCGCGGCGCAGGATCAGGGCGGCGAGGCCAGACCTGATCAGGTCAGGGAATTGCAGGAGGCGCGCCAGCGGTTCGAGGAGGTGCGCCCCCACGGCTCGCATGACGCCGAAGCGGCCTACAAGAAAAACCCGCAGCTTGCGGCGGAGGCGGCGTCAGGTGACGCCCGGCGCGCGATCCACGCCCTGCAACTGGAAACCGAGTTGCGCACCGATCCCGGCCTGCGAGCCGACCGTTTCGTGGAGCGCTGGCAGAAACTCCACCGGGCCAGCGACCAACGCTATGCGGCGGGCGACTATGCAGGTCACAGGGCGGCGCGGGCGGCGATGGGGAACATGGCGCAGAGCCTCGAACGCGACCCGCAGATGGAATCCCTGCTCGCCAACCGCAAACGCGAACTCGGCATCTCATTCGATTCGGGAATGGGCGTCGCCCGTGACCTCACCCTCACGTTCGGGCTTGGCCGGGGCCGGGGTCTCGGGCTGTAAACCGTCCTATTTACCGCCCCCTCTGCGCCACGGCCCTACGACGGCTAAATCCCTATTGCACAACAATAAACCCTTGCCTTTGCCTCTCCTGGCAGTCCCACGAAAAGCCAGCAGGAGGCAGCCCAGCCATGCGCCAGCCAGATCGTATCATCCGCATGAACACCGTCCGCGACCGCACCGGCCTGTCCCGGTCCACCATCTACCGCAAGATCGCCGAGGGTACGTTCCCGCCCCAGATCAAGATCAGCATCAACGGCGCGGGCTGGCGGGAATCCGACATCGACCGTTGGGTCGCCAACCCCGTGGCGTGGCGGCCCGGAAGCGGGCGCGGCCGCGATGGCGTCTGATCGCGGAGCGCGCTCCCGCGCCCGGCGCGTCAGGCCGCCCACAGCGTCGGAGCAGCTTGAGGCGCTGCTGGGATACCATGTTCCCATGGGCCGACCGCCCAAACACGACCTGTCCATCTGGACCGTCACCGACGATTGGCCGCGCCCCGTTCCGGTCACAGAGGCTGAGATCGAGGTGTTCGAGCAATGGTTCGGCGACCTGTTCGATGAACTATTCTGTTCCGGCGGCTGATGCTTCAGGCGTCGAAATCGACGTTGAAATCTGCCCTCCGACAGACTACTTGTAGTCACAAGTGTCTACATATGTGAGGGCGCAACATGCTGACCATCAACCTCAGAGACGCCAAGGCTGGATTTTCGAGCCTGGTCGATGAAGCCGTCAAAGGAGAAATCGTGACCATCACCCGTCATGGCAAACCCGTTGCGGCCCTGGTCTCGGTTGAGGCGGCGGAGATCGCGCGCAAAGCGCTCGAACGTAAACGGGCGGGCCTTGTCAGTTATCTCAGGACGTTCCCAGGCGGAGAGTTCCCGCGCAACCGCAAACCATCGCGGGATGTCGAGCTTTGAGCGGCTTCCTTCTCGACACCAACGTCGTCTCCATGCTCGCGCCGTCGAAGGCGGAAGCATCCACTGACTTCCTCACCTGGCTGGACCGTATGGACGCCGATGGTCGGCTATTTCTGTCGGTCGTTTCTATCCACGAGATCGAGAAGGGAATCGCGCTCCTCGACCACAAGGGGGCGACGACGAAAGCCGCGAGCCTGCAAGCATGGCTCAGTGGTCTCGTCTCCACATACGATGACAAGATCATTGGCTTCGACGCGCAGGCCGCCGCAATCGGCGGGCGGCTGGAGGCGAAGGCGCTTGCGGCCGGTCACGACCCCGGAATGGCCGATGCCGTGATTGCCGGTATCGCCGCAGCGCATGAACTCGTCATCGTCACCCGAAACACGAAGCATTTCCTTCCGTTCGGCGTCGCCGTGTTGTCGCCTGACGAGGCGGCTGCACAAGGAGGCCCGGCATGACCGCTTCCACAATCCCTCTGCGTGCCGCCCTTTATCTTCGGGTTTCGACGGCGCGGCAGGCCGAGCATGACGTTTCCATCCCCGACCAGAAGCGGCAGGGCGAAGCCTACTGCGCCTCACGCGGCTATCAGCTTGTCGAAACCTATGTGGAGCCAGGCGCATCCGCCACCAACGACCGCCGCCCCGAGTTCCAGCGCATGATCGAGGCGGGGACCAGCAAGCCCGCGCCATTCGATGTCGTCGTAGTCCATTCGTTCAGCCGCTTCTTCCGCGATCACTTCGAACTGGAGTTCTATGTCCGCAAGCTGGCGAAGAACGGCGTCAAGCTGGTTTCGATCACTCAGGAAATGGGGGACGACCCCATGCACGTCATGATGCGCCAGATCATGGCTTTGTTCGATGAATACCAGTCGAAGGAAAACGCCAAGCACGTCATGCGCGCCTTAAAGGAGAACGCCCGGCAAGGCTTCTGGAACGGCGCGCTCCCACCTATCGGCTACCGGGTTGTCGCCGCCGAGCAGCGCGGGGCCAAGGTCAAGAAGAAGCTCGAAATCGATCCGCTGCACGCCGACACGGTACGGCTGATCTATCGGCTTGCGCTGGAAGGTGACGGCACCACCGGCCAGATGGGCGTCAAGAACATCGTCTCCTATCTCAACAGCCGCCGCATCTTCACCCGCGACGGCGGGCGCTGGGGCATCGGTCAGGTTCACCGCATCCTGACCCGTCGCACCTATATGGGCGAGCATGAGTTCAACAAGCGCAGCAAGACCAAGGAACTGAAACCCGTCAGCGAGATCGTCACGGTTCCGGTGCCGCCGATCATCGACCGCGAGACGTTCGACACCGTGCAGGCGCTCTTGAAGGCCCGCAACCCCAAGCTCATCCCTTCCGCCGTTATCAGCGGCCCGACCATGCTCACCGGCCTGATCCACTGCGCCAAGTGCGGCGGCGCCATGACCATCCGCACCGGCAAGGGCGGGCGTTATCGTTACTATGCCTGCTCCATGAAGGCGCGGCAGGGACCGACCGCCTGCGAGGGCATGGCTGTGCCGATGGACAAGCTGGACAATCTTGTCGCCGATCACCTTGAAAGCCAGCTTCTCCAGCCCGAGCGGTTGGAAGCCATCCTCGCCAGTGTTCTCGACCGCAGGCAGGAGCAATCCCAGCGCCGCCGCGAGCACATCGCCGAACTGAACAAGCGTGCTACCGAATCGGAACTGCGCCTGAAACGCCTCTACGATGCCATTGAGGCGGGCGTGGCCGACATCGACGATCCGGCGCTCAAGGACCGCATCGACGGCCTCAAGGCCATCCGCGATCAGGCCAAGGCCGACGCCGAGCGCGCCCAGGCCATGCTCGACAGCTCCGGCTCCAAGGCCGTCACCCCGCAAATGGTCCGCACCTTCGCCAAGACAGCCCGCCAGCGCATCCGCCTCGAAGGCGGCGGCTACCGCCGCGACCACCTGCGCGCGCTAGCCCAGCGTGTCGAGGTCGCGGACGGCGAGGTTCGGATCATGGGATCGAAGACCCAGCTGCTTCAGGCGCTGGTGTCGGGCGGCGGCGTAAGCGCAGTGCCCACTCAGGGACTGAAGTGGCGGAAGGGGTGGGATTCGAACCCACGGTGGGCGTGAACCCACGGCGGTTTTCAAGACCGCTGCCTTAAACCACTCGGCCACCCTTCCCCTGCCGGGCCTGCGGATGCGTCATCCACCCCGTGGACGCGAGATCCCGGCCGGCGCGCATCAGGCGCGCGACGCTCATAGCCAACAGCGGCGCAGGCGTCGAGATCCCAACGATCGCCCGCCGCGCCGCGATTCTGGGCATACGGGAGGCACAATGCGCCAATCTTTAGCCCCTTACCTTACCGGAGCCTTGACGGTGCCGCATTTTCGTCGTCATTCGTGAAAGAAGTGGTACATCGCCGGTTGAGGCCTGTGGATTGGGCGGACAATGTCCGCGGCTCCGCAGCGGCCGAACCCGGGCAGGGAAGAGGGGCGTATGCACGGCAGCACCGATCACGAGCACCAACAAGTGCCATCGGCGCGCGGCCGTTCCCCCGACCGGCGCCTTGCTTCCGCCAGAGCGGGCCGGTGGCGCCCCACTCTCGGGGCACTTGCACTCCTGGTCCTCGCGGGCTGCAGCACCAGTGATCCGGCGATGGAATCCGCCTCGGGCGATGCGGCGAAGAGCACCGTCGATCCCAAATGGGGCGTTTCTCCCAGCGAGCGGGTCGTCGCCGAGGGCGAGAAGGTTCCGCGCGGCGGGGGCTACTACAAGATCGGCAAGCCCTACACGGTCGCCGGGCGGGTCTACGTCCCCAAGGAGGACGTGGGCTACAAGGCCGAAGGCACCGCCTCCTGGTACGGGCGCGATTTTCACGGCCGCCGCACCGCCAATGGCGAGGTCTTCGACATGACCTCCATCAGCGCCGCCCATACCACGCTGCCGCTGCCGTCCTACGTGCGGGTGACCAATCTCGCCAACCAGCGCTCCATCATCGTGCGGGTGAACAATCGCGGGCCCTATGTGGGCAACCGCCTGATCGACCTCTCCTATCGCACCGCCGAGCTGCTGGGCTACGTGGACAAGGGCGTCGCCCGCGTCCGGGTGGAATATATGGGCCGCGCGCCGCTCAATCCCGTGGCCGACAAGGCGCTCGCCAGCACCCTGCGGACCGACGGCGTGCTCGCCGAGCTGCCGACCCGTGGCGCGGTGCAGATGGCGGCCGCGGCGGAGCAGGCGGGTGAGGATGCCCCGCGCGCCGATGCGCCCACGCCGCCGCAGAAGCCCGCGGAGACCGAGCTGGCATCGGCGGCAGGGAGCAGCGCCGGCGGGGCGCAGGAAACCGCCGACGATGCGGCGCCGGGACCCGCTCAGGCGGCGGCCGAAGCCATCCCGGCCCCGAGCCGCGCCGCGGGCCAGCCCGTCGACATGGCCTCCACCGGCTGGAGCAAGGGTGCGCAGCCGGTGCGGGGCCTCAGCTATTCGGGCGTGGGCGCGGCCGGCAATGGCCAATAGGCCGGCCGAAGGACACCCCCGCTCTTCGCGCCAGCCTTCGCCGCCGATTGTGACGCGCCCCGGAATCGTGGCACGATTCGTTCCATGACTGGCTTTGAGACCACGCTCGTCCGACCACGCCCGGCCGCGCCCCGCCGCCGGCTTCCGCGCCTTCCCCTGCGGCGCGCCGTTGCCGCGGTCACGGCCGCCCTCGCCCTGATGGTCGCCCTGGCGGGCCAGCCGGCGCTGGCCCAAGGCGAGGCGTTCCAGACCAGCGTGCCGGCGGCCTTCCTGATGGACGTCAACACCGGCTCGGTGCTCTACGAGAAGAACGCCGACCAGCAGATCCAGCCCGGCACCCTGGTCAAGGTGATGACGGCCGCCGTGGTGTTCGCCGAGCTGAAGGCCGGCAAGATCACCCTCGACACCCCCTTCATCGTGAGCGTCGATGCCTGGCGGCGCGGCGGCGGCCCATCGGGCACGGCGGCCATGTTCGCGGAGGTGAAGAAGCCCATTGCGGTGCGCGAGCTTCTGGCCGGCGCCATCGTGGTCTCCGGAAACGATGCGGCGCTCACCCTGGCGGAGGGCGTGGCGGGCTCGGAAGGCGAGTTCGTCGCCAAAATGAACGCCGCCGGCGCGCAGATGGGGCTCACCCGCAGCCATTTCACCAATGCCACCGGCTTCGAGGATCCCGCGCAGCTCTCTACTGCGCGGGACCTCGCCGTGCTGGCACAGACCATCATCCGGACCTATCCGGAATATTATTCCATCTTCTCCCAGCCCGGCATCGACTGGAACCGGATCAAGCAGCGCAACCGCAACGTGCTGCTGTCCGCCAATATCGGCGCCGACGGGCTCCAGGTGGGATGGCTGAAGGAGGCGGGCTATCACGCGCTCGGCTCCGCGGTGCGCGGCAACCACCATCTGGTCGTCGTGACCCTCGGCGCCAAGACCGAGAAGCAGCGGCTGGACGAGACCCGCAAGCTGCTGGACTGGGGCTTCGACTCCTTCAAGGAGCGCCAGCTCTTCCCGGGCGGTGCCGAGATCGCGCGGGCGCAGGTGTTCGGCGGCGAGCAGACCTCGGTTCCGCTGGTGGCCCACGGGCCGGTGGAACTGCTGGTCTCGCGCGGCTCGCAGGAACGCATCTCGGCCAAGGTGGTCTATCGCGGCCCGTTGCGCGCCCCGGTGGCGAGCGACGTCGAGGTGGGCCGCCTGGAGATCTACCGCGGCACCGCGAAGGTGCTCGAGGTGCCGCTCTTCACCGCCAAGGAGGTGGGGCCGGGCACGCTGGTGACGAAAGCGCGCGACGGCGTTTTCACCCTGTTCGGCGACAGCGTGCGCAGCGGCGTGCATTCCCTCGTGGCGATGATCCGCCGATGACCGGGCGGCGCGGCTGCTTCATCACGCTCGAAGGCGGGGAGGGGACCGGCAAATCCACCCAGGCCCGGCGCCTCGCCGCCCATCTGCGCGGGCGCGGCCTCGATGTGGTGGAGACCCGCGAGCCCGGTGGCTCGCCGGGGGCGGAGGCGGTGCGCCGGGTGCTCCTGTCCGGCGTTGCCGAGCCGCTCGGGCCCAAGGGCGAGGCGCTCCTGTTCGCCGCCGCCCGGGCCGACCATGTGGACCACCTCATCGCCCCGGCGCTCCGGGCCGGCAAGACCGTGATCTGCGACCGCTTCATCGATTCCACCCGGGTCTACCAGGGCCTCGTGGGGCGGGTGGAGCGCGAGCTGCTCGACGCGCTGGAGCAATTGGTGGCGGGCGAGACGCGGCCCGATCTCACTTTGGTGCTCGACGTGCCGCCGGAGATCGGCCTTGCCCGCGCCGCCGCCCGCGACCAGGGCCGGCCGGCCGACCGCTTCGAGCGCCAGGGCGAGGAGTATCACCGCGCCGTGCGCGAGGCGTATCTCTCCGTGGCGCGCGCCGAGCCGGACCGCTGCGCCGTGGTGGACGCAGCGCCGGGACCCGACGAGGTGGCGGCGCAGATCGCCGCTCTGGCGGACGCCTGCCTCGCCCGCTGCCATGGCCTCGCCGAAACGGCGGGAGCCGTCCCGTGAGCGCGCCCGAGGCGGCGGACCTCCTGCCGGGCGCGCCGCACCCCCGCTTCCAGGATCGCCTGTTCGGCCATGCGGCGCTGGAAGCCGATCTGTTGGGTGATTTCCGCGCCGGACGGCTGCCCCATGCGCTGCTGATCGGCGGGCCGCAGGGCATCGGCAAGGCGACCCTGGCCTATCGCCTCGCCCGCACCGTCCTGGCCTATGGCGCGCCCGGCGCCGAGATACCGGCGCATCACGACCTCGCCCTGCCGAAGACCCATCCGGTGTTCCGTCAGGTGGCCTCGCTCAGCCATCCCGATTTCCTGGTGCTGCGCCGCGCACCGGAGGCCGGCGAGGAGAAGATCCCCACCGTCATCCCCGCCGAGATGGTGCGGCGGGTGAAGCCCTTCTTCGGCTCCACGGCGGCGGGCGGGGGCTGGCGGGTGTGCATCGTCGATACGGTGGACGATCTCAACGCCTTCGGCGCCAATGCTTTGCTGAAGACCCTGGAGGAGCCGCCGCCGCGCTCGCTCTTCCTCATCATCTCTCATGCGCCGGGCCGGGTGCTGGCCACCATCCGCTCGCGCACCCGGCTGCTGCGGATGCGCGCGCTGGCGCCCGCCGACGTGCTCGCCGCCCTCGACCACCTCAAGGGCGAGGTGGAGGACCTCGACGAGGCGATGCTCCCGGCGGCCGCCGAGGCCAGCGGCGGCAGCGTGCGCCGGGCCATCGTGCTGGCGCGCGGGGAGGGCATGGAGGTGCGCTCCGCCACCCTCGCGCTGCTCGACCAGCTTCCCGACCCCCGGCCGGAGGCGCTGCATGCCCTGGGTGCGCGCCTGCAGGGTGACCGGGCCGATGGCCTCGATCTCTTCGTCGAGGCGGTGAGCGATCACATCGCGCGGCAGGCGACGCAGGGCGCCGCGCCGCGCCATCGCCTTGTCCGCCTCACCGAGGTGTGGGAGAAGGTGCGGCGCAGCGCGGTGGAGGCGGATATCTTCAACCTCGACCGCAAAGCGCTGGTGTTCCGTATCTTCGCCGATCTCGCCGACGCGGCGCGCGCCTGAAGGGCGCAGGCGCGGCGCGAGCACGGCGCCATTCGTCGAGCCTGTAATGTCCTCGTTGCCGCAAAAGCCGCCCTTCTACATCACCACGGCCATCGCCTATCCCAACGGCGTGCCGCACATGGGCCATGCCTACGAGGCCATCGCCACGGACTGCATCGCCCGCTTCAAGCGGCTCGACGGCTTCGACGTGCGCTTCCTCACCGGCACCGACGAGCACGGCATCAAGATGCTCCAGACCGCGCAGAAGGCGGGCATCACCCCGCGCGAGCTGGTGGCGAAGAACGTGCCGCGCTTCGAGGCCATGGTCGCCACCTTCAACCTCTCCAACGACGATTTCATCCGCACCACGGAAGAGCGCCACCGCCGCTCCACCCAGGCAGTCTGGGAGCGGATGCAGGCCAATGGCGACATCTATAAATCCACCTATTCCGGCTGGTATTCGGTGCGCGACGAGGCCTATTACGGCGAGGACGAGACCCAGCTCAACGCCGACGGCGTGCGCCTCGGCCCGCAGGGCACGCCGGTGGAATGGGTGGAGGAGGAGAGCTACTTCTTCCGCCTCTCCGCCTACCAGCAGCGCCTGCTCGATTACTACGAGGCCAATCCCACCTTCATCATGCCGGAGGCGCGGCGCAACGAGGTGACGAGCTTCGTGGCGGGCGGCCTGCAGGATCTCTCCATCTCCCGCACCACCTTCGACTGGGGCATCCCGGTGCCCGGCGACGACAAGCACATCATGTATGTGTGGGTGGACGCGCTGACCAATTACATCACCGCGCTCGGCTATCCCGACACCGAATGCGCGCTGTTCGAGAAGTATTGGCCGGCGGACATCCATGTCATCGGCAAGGATATCACGCGATTCCACGCGGTTTACTGGCCCGCCTTCCTGTGGTCGGCGGGGCTGGAGGCGCCGAAGCGGGTGTTCGGCCACGGCTTCCTGTTCAACCGCGGGGAGAAGATGTCGAAGTCGGTGGGCAATGTGGTGGACCCGTTCGACCTCGCCGACACCTATGGGGTGGATGCCATCCGCTACTTCTTCCTGCGCGAGGTGTCGTTCGGGCAGGATGGCTCCTACAGCCACGAGGCCATCGTGGCGCGCATCAATGCCGACCTCGCCAACGACCTCGGCAATCTCGCCCAGCGCTCTTTGTCCATGATCTCCAAGAATCTCGGCGGCGCCATGCCGGCGCCCGGTCCGCTGATGCCCGAGGACGAGGTGATGCTCGCCGCCGCCGACGCCATGCACGAGAAGGCGCGCGAGGCCATGGAGAGCCAGGCCATCCACCATTATCTCGCCGCGGTGTGGGCGGTGGTGGCCGATGCCAACCGTTATTTCGCCGCCGCCGCCCCCTGGGCGCTGCGCAAGACCGATCCCGAGCGCATGGGTACGGTGCTGTGGGTCACCGCCGAGGTGATCCGCCAGGTGGCCATCCTGATCCAGCCCGTGATGCCGGAGAGCGCGGGCAAGATGCTCGACCTCATCGCCGTGCCCGTGGAAGAGCGCAGCTTCGACCGGCTGGGGCGCGAGGGGCGCATGCCAGCCGGCCGCATCATCCCAGTACCAACCGGCGTGTTTCCGCGCTATGTGGAATCCGACGCGGCGACATCCTGACCACTTTTTGTTAGGGAAGAGGCCCGAAGCTGCCAGCGGGCCTTCCGTTGGGTCAGAGCGGGCAGGGCGATGGCGGCAAGCGGTAAGGCTGGCACGGGAGAGTGCACCATGAGGATGGCCGGATCATTGGGTCTTGCGGGCGCGATGGCGGCGGCGCTTGCGCTCGCCGGATGCGCGAGCGAGCGCACGAGCCGGAATCCGTGGGACGCCCCGGCGAACTACGGGGATGGCGCGGCGCAGGTCGCCCCGCCCGTGCAGCCGGGCCCCGAGGTGCCGCGCATCGAGGTGAAGCTCTCCGGCGCCGACGCCACGCTGGTGCGCGCCCGCCTCGCCACCTCGCGCCGGGCACGCAATTACAACATCACCGTGGACCAGCCGTCCCATCTGGTCGCCGAGAAGCCGCTGACGGCCGACGAGGCGCTGAAGCGCACCAACGGCGCCTCGTCCGATGCGGCCTTCCGCCTGGACTACATCTTCAACACCTCGGGCGGGGTGACCACGGTTTCCCTGGAAGCCTCCGTGGTGACCAACCCCGGCCGCCCGGGCGAGCAGGTCCAGGCCATCACCATGCCCGCCGGCGATGCCGACGCGCTGAAGCGCGAGATCCAGGACGCCGCCTGAGGTCGCAACGCCGGCACGCCGGCAAACAGACCCTCGAAAGCCGTGCCCCTCGCGCGGCTTTCGCCACGCGCCGCTCGACGGATGGCCCGAGGGCTCCTATGTGAGGGGCAGCTTTCCTGTCATTTCAGAACGCGCCCATGCTTGTCGACAGCCATTGCCATCTTGATTTTCCCGAGTTCGCCGCCGAGCTGCCCGAGGTGGTGGCGCGCGCCCGGGCGGCCGGCATCGGCCGGCTCGTGACCATCTCCACGCGGGTGAAGCGCTTCCCCGAGATCCTTGCCATCGCCGAGCGGTTCGAGGAGGTGGTCTGCTCGGTGGGCACCCATCCCCATCAGGCGGCCGAAGAACCGGACGTGACCACCGCCGATATCGTGGCGCTCGCCGCCCACCCCAAGGTGGTGGCGATCGGCGAGGCGGGGCTCGACTATTTCTACGACACCAGCCCGCGCGACGTGCAGGAGCGCGTCTTCCGCACCCATATCGCGGCGGCGCGCGAGACCGGGCTCCCCCTCGTCATCCACGCCCGCGACGCCGACGCCGACACCGCCGCCATCCTCGAGGAGGAGAGCGCCAGGGGCGCCTTCCCCTTCCTGCTCCACTGCTTCACCGCGGGGCCGGATCTGGCGAAGCGGGCGCTGGCGCTGGGCGGCTACATCTCGTTTTCCGGCATCCTCACCTTCAAGAAGAGCAAGGACATCCGCGCCATCGCCGCCGAGGTGCCCGACGCGCGCATCCTGGTGGAGACCGATGCGCCGTTCCTCGCGCCCACGCCCCATCGCGGCAAGCGCAACGAGCCCGCCTTCGTGCGCGAGACCGCGAAGGTGCTCGCCGCGACGCGCGGGGTGACGCCCGAGGCGATCGCCGAACAGACCACGCGCAATTTCTTCACCCTGTTCGCCAAGGCCGCGGCCTGAGGGCCCGGCCGGGGGCGCGGCAGCAGCATCTCGACGTGATAAGGTCCGCCCCCGCTGCGGACCGCCAGGCAGGCGCAAGATCCATGAACCACGACAGCTATGAGGACGCCTATATCCGCGCCATCCTCGACGGGGTGCGGACCATCGCCGTGGTGGGAGCGAGCGCCAACCCGGTGCGCCCGTCCTATCTGGTCATGACCTATCTGGCCGAGCGCGGCTACACCGTCTATCCGGTCAATCCGGGGCAGGCGGGCAAGGTGGTGGCGGGCCTCACCTTCTCGCGCTCGCTCGCCGACGTGCCCGTGCCCATCGACATGGTGGACGTGTTCCGCGCCCCCGAGCACGTGCCGCAGGTGCTGGACGAGGTGCTGGCGCTGGCGCAGCGCCCCAAGGTGCTGTGGACCCAGCTCGGCGTGCGCGACGACGCCGCGGCCGCCCGTGCGGAAGCCGCGGGACTCCAGGTGGTGATGAACCGCTGCCCGAAGATCGAATACGGCCGCCTTTCCGGCGAGATCGGCTGGAGCGGGGTGAACGCCCGCACCATCTCGGCGCGTCGCCCGAAGCTGATGGGGCAGGGCGTGCAGCGCCTGTCCATCGCCACGCGCGGGCCCGCCTCGGAGCGCTGAGCGGACCGGCGGCCGCAGTATTTACGTACAATATTTGTGTTTTATAACAAATAACGCCGCGATATAGACAACCGGCAACCATGAGGGGAGAAGGCTGACATGAGCGCGCGTGAACCGGGATTTGCCACCCTTGCCGTCCATGCGGGCGCGGCGCCCGATCCCACCACCGGTGCCCGGGCGACGCCCATCTACCAGACCACCTCCTTCGTCTTCGAGGACGTGGACCACGCGGCGGCGCTGTTCGGCCTCCAGACCTTCGGCAACATCTATACCCGCATCGGCAACCCCACCAACGGGGTGCTCGAGGCGCGGGTCGCGGCGCTGGAAGGCGGCACCGCGGCGCTGGCGGTGGCCTCGGGCCATGCCGCCCAGCACCTCGTCTTCCACACCCTGCTGACGCCCGGCGACGAATTCATCGCCTCGACCAAGCTCTATGGCGGCTCCATCAACCAGTTCTCGCACGCCTTCAAGAGCTTCGGCTGGGAGGTGGTGTGGGCGGATCCCGACGACATCTCCAGCTTCGAGAAGGCGGTCAGCCCGAAGACCAAGGCCATCTTCGTGGAATCCATCGCCAATCCGGGCGGCGTGGTGACCGACATCGCCGCCATCTCGGCGATCGCCAAGAAGGCCGGCGTGCCGCTGATCGTCGACAACACGCTGGCCACCCCCTATCTGTGGCAGCCCATCAAGGACGGCGCCGACATCGTCGTGCATTCCGCCACCAAGTTCCTGGGCGGCCACGGCAATTCCATCGGCGGCGTGATCGTGGACGCGGGCACCTTCGACTGATCCGCCACCGACCGCTACCCCTTCCTCTCCAAGCCGCGGCCCGAATATCAGGGCATGGTGCTGCACGAGACCTTCGGCAACTTCGCCTTCGCCATCGCCGTGCGGGTGCTCGGCCTGCGCGATCTCGGCCCGGCCCTGTCGCCGTTCAACGCCTTCATGATCCTCACCGGCATCGAGACCCTGGGCCTGCGCATGCAGCGCCACAGCGAGAACGCGCTGGCCGTGGCCAAGTATCTCGCCGCCCATCCCAAGGTGGAGTGGGTGAGCTATCCGGGCCTCGACGGCGACAAATACCACGCGCTCGCCGCGAAATACCTGCCCAAGGGCGCCGGCGCGGTGTTCACCTTCGGCCTCAAGGGCGGCTACGAGGCGGGCGTGCGGCTGGTGTCCAGCGTCGAGCTGTTCTCCCACCTCGCCAATATCGGCGACACCCGCTCGCTCATCATCCATCCGGCCTCGACCACCCACCGCCAGCTCTCCGACGAGGCCAAGGTGGTGGCGGGCGCGGGTCCGGAGGTGGTGCGCCTTTCGGTGGGCATCGAGGATCCGGCCGACATCATCGGCGATCTGGAGCAGGCGCTGGCCCAGCTCTGAGGCGACGGACGCGCGGCGGGCGCCACGCGCTCACCTCCGGCCGTAGACCTCGCGGGCGATGTCCAGCCAGGCCCGGGCGGGGTGGGAGAGATAGCCGCCCCGCCGCCAGATCAGCGCCATGTCCCATTGGGTCTGCGGCTCGTCCAGCAGGACTAGGCGGACGTTCGGCGAGCGGCGCTGCTCGGCGATGGTCTTCGGGATGAAGGCGACGCCGAGGCCCGCCCCCACCAGCTCGACGATGAAGTCGATCTGCCCGCTGCGCGCCGTCACCTCCGGAGCGAAGCCGTTGCGTTCGCAGGCGGCGAGCAGCACCTGGTTCAGCGCGAAGCCGCTCTCGAACAGGATGAACGGCGTCTGGGCGAGCGCGGCGATGCCGGTCCGCTCCGCCGCCGCCAGCGGGTGGTCGTGGGCGAGCACCGCCATCAGCGGCTCGCTGCGCACCGGCTGGGCGTCGAAGGTCTCCTCGATGGGCAGCAGCGAGGCGGCAAGCTCCACCTCGCCGGCGCGCACCATCTCCTCCAGCCGCTTCGACCCCTGCTCGGTGAGGCGGATGTCGATGCCCGGATAGCGCGCCCGGTAGATGGCGAACAGCGGCGCGAACAGGGTGCTGGCGCCGAGCGGCGGCAGGCCGAGGCGCAGGCTGCCGCGCTTCAGGCCGCGCAGCTCGTCGAGCTCGGCCACGAGGTCGTCCCGCTCGGCGAGGATGGTGAGGGCGCGGCGGTAGACGATCTCACCCGCGGCGGTCAGCACGCTCTTGTGGCCGATGCGGTCGAGCAGGGGAACGCCCAGTTCCTCCTCGAGCTGCTTCACCGCCTTGGAGATGGTCGGCTGGGTGGCGAACACCGCCTTCGCCGCCTGGGAGAAGCCGCCCTGGCGCACCACCTCCACGAAAGCCCGCAGGGTTCGCAATTCCATGTCCATGCAGTTATGGAATGACCTGCATTCAGTCAATTCATTTTCAAAATAGTTGGTTCGGTCCTATCTTTGCGGCAACGGCACTGGAGGTGCCAGCCATGTCTCCCGATTCTCCGTTGAAGCCCCGTACGCCCATGCCCCGTCTCGCGCTGCGCGCCCTCGCCGCCATCCGTCGTTCCAGCATCCTGCAGATCGCCGTCATCGCCGGCTTCTGGCTGGTGGGCGAGGCGGTGGTGCGCCTGACCCATCTGCCCATTCCCGGCGGCGTGGTGGGCATGGTGCTGGTGCTGGCGCTGCTGGTGTCCGGCTGGCTGCGTCCGGTGCGGGTGAAGCGCGGCGCCTCGCGCCTGCTCGCCGACATGCTGCTGTTCTTCGTGCCCGCCGTGGTGGCGGTGATCGACCATCGCGAGTTCCTCGGCGCCACCGGCCTCAAGGTGATGGCGGTGATCCTGCTGGGCACGGTGATGGTGATGGTCTCCACCGCGATCACGGTGGATCTCGCCTATCGCTGGCGCATGCGCGAGGGAGGCCGTCATGCCGACTGCTGACACCCTCACGCTGACCCTGTTCTGGTCGGCCGCCACCATCGGCTGCTACGTGGTGGCGCGGCTCATCTTCTCGCGCCTGAAGCGCTGGTGGACGGCGCCGCTGCTGCTCACCCCGATCCTGGTGGTCGCGCTCGCTTTGGCGCTCCACACCGGCTACGCCGATTATATTCGCGGCACCCACTGGATGGTGGTGATGCTCGGCCCGGTGACCGTGGCCTTCGCCTTGCCGATCTACGAGCAGCGCGCGCTGATCCGCCGCCACTGGCCGGTGCTGCTGGTGGGCGTGCTGGTGGGCAGCGCCATGGCCATGGCGACCGCCTGGGCGCTTGCCTATGCCCTCGGCCTGCCCGAGGCGATGCAGATCAGCCTGATGCCGCGCTCCACCTCGACGCCCTTCGCCATGACCATCTCCGATGATCTCGGCGGGCTGCCGAACCTCACCGCCGTGTTCGTGGTGCTCACCGGCGTGATCGGCGCGGCGCTGGGCGAGGCCATGCTGAAACTGCTGCCGCTGCGGTCCTCGCTGGCCCGCGGCGCGCTGTTCGGCATGGGCGCCCATGCGGCGGGCGTCGCCCGGGCGCACCAGATCGGCGGGGAGGAGGGCTCCATCGCCGGCCTCGTGATGGTGCTGGCCGGCCTTCTAAACGTGCTCGCCGCCCCGGTGGTCGGGGCGATGCTGCACTGATTTCTCAGACTGATTTCTCAGGCGGCGGCCGGCAGCGCCGCTGCCGGCTTCTGCGCCGAGGAAAGCCCCGCGGCGTGCAGGGTGGCGGCGATCAGCACCAGGGTGGCGCCGAGCTGATGGGTCAGCGCCACGTGCAGCGGCACCTGGAACAGCAGCGTCGCGATGCCGAGCAGCGCCTGAAGGCTCACCATGACAAACAGCACCGCCGCGCTGCGCCCGACCTGGAGCGGGGCATTCCGGCAGACCCGCAGGTTGAGCGCGCACCCGCCCCACAGGGCATAGGCGATCATGCGGTGGTCGAACTGCACCGTCAGCGCGTTCTCGAACAGGTTCTTCCACCAGGGCGACATGGCACCGAGCTGGTCCGCCGGCGGGATGAAGTGCCCGTCCATGAGCGGCCAGGTGTTGTAGGCCATGCCGGCATCGAGGCCCGCGACCAGCCCGCCGGCGAAGATCTGCAGCAGGGTGAGGAGCACCAGGCCCCGCGCGGCAAGGCGCAGCCCCGTCCCGCCGGACACCTGGCCCTTCGGCGACAGCGAGCGCGCCACCGCCACGATGGCGGCAAGGATGATGCACGCGAGGGTGAGATGCACCGCGAGGCGGTACTGGCTGACCGAGACCCGCTCGGTGAGGCCTGAGGCCACCATCCACCAGCCCACCGCGCCCTGCATCCCGCCGAGCACGAACAGCCCGAGGCAGCGCATCAGCAGCGGCCCGCGCACCAGCCCGCGCCAGACGAAATAGAGGAACGGCAGGAGGAAGGCGACGCCGATCAGCCGGCCCAGCAGGCGGTGTCCCCATTCCCACCAGTAGATCCGCTTGAAGCCGTCGAGGCCCATGCCCTTGTTGAGGATCTCGTACTGCGGAATGGTCTTGTACCTGTCGAACTCGGCCTGCCAGTCGGCCTCAGACAGCGGGGGCAGGGCGCCGGTCACCGGCTTCCATTCGGTGATGGACAGGCCGGATTCGGTGAGGCGCGTGGCGCCGCCCACCACCACCATGGCGACGATCAGCGCGGCCACCGCGTAAAGCCACAGCCGCACGGGCGTGAGCTTCCGCAGGTCGGCCTCCGCCGCGCCAGCGGAGGATGCGGCGGGCCGGGAAACGCCGGTCGTGCCCTGATGCGCCATGGTGCTCCTCCCCCGGACGGGTCGGTGCGGCCTTTCGCCAAGGCGCGCATGGGTTCGGTGTTTTCCGTGGCCCGTCCTCGGGATTCGTTATAGAGGGCCAGGCGGCGGTGCAAGCCGGCGGGGTGCGCCATATGGCGCGTGCCCCTGCGGCCACCGCTGCGTCAGATCGCGGTTCGAAAGGTTCGTCGTCCCATGCCCCAGCGTCTGCGGAAGTTCATCGGCGCCGTGCTGCTGCTCGCCCTGATGGTGTTCTGGGCGCTGGGGGCGATGGCGGTCGCCCAGGGGCGGGTGACCGAGCTGCACTGGGCGTTGCAGACGATCTGCTACGTGCTGCTGGGCACCCTGTGGGTGATTCCCGCCGCCTTCATCATCAGCTGGATGGAGAAGGGCAACCGCAGGGCCTGAGCGCTCGCGTCACGCCGCCCGCGCGGTGCGGGCCGGCGCCTCGCGGGTCCGGCGCGCCGGCGCCTGCTCGGTCCCGTCGATGGAGGGGGCGGCCATCGGCGGAAGCAGCGGTTCCTCGATCTCCGGCACCGCATGCCCGGTGGCGAGGCACAGCATCGCCACGCTCTCGAAATGCTCGCTCGCCAGCATCTCAAAGCTCTCCACCGCGGCGGTGGTGGGCGTGGTGTCCGCATGGACGCAGACGAGGACGGGCTTCAGCGCCGCCAGCCGCTCGGCGCCCCGGGCATCGATCAGGCTCGGCGCCGCCACGATCACGTGATCGTAGGTCTGGCGCAGGGAATGCAGCACCAGCGTCAGCCGCTCGGCCCCGACGATGCCGGGATCGCCGCGCCCGTCGCGGCCCGGCGGGATCACGTGGGCACGGGAATGGGCATCGCGATGGATGGTCTCGCGGAAGCCGGCCACCCCGAACAGAAGCTCGCTCACCCCGGGCGCCCAGGGATCGGACACGAGCGCGCTCAGCTCCTGCGCGTCGCCGTCGAGGGCGACGAGCGCCACCCGATGCTCTTCCGCCAGCGCGCGCGCCAGCGAAATGGCGAGGGTGGCCGATTTCTCCGGCAGATCGTCGGAGGAGAGCAGCACCAGGCGGCCGAGGGGGTCGTCGGCGCGGGGCGCGGGAATGGTCTGGGCCAGGCGCTCCACCGCCTCGTCGAGGCCGAGGCCGACGCCGGTGCCGCCATCGAGCCAGAAGATGCGCCGGTTGCTCTTCAGCTCCACCGGCAGGTCCATGGCATCCACCGGCTCGTGGCCATCGTCCGGCCGCCGACGACGAAAGCCGGAAGCCGCCAGGGCGAGCCCGAAGAGGCCCAGCAGCGCCAGGGTCAGCGGACGGGGCGGATCGGGCAGGACGGGTTGCGCCGTCGGCCCGCCCTTGCGCACCGTGGGCAGGGGCGAGGGCGGGGCGCCGTCACGCTCGGCACGCACCGCGGCATCGAGCTCCAGAAGCGCCGCCACATAAGCGTTGGCGACCCGTGCCGCCAGCGCCGCATTGGTCGCGGAGGCGGAAACCTCCAGCGTGCGCCCGCCGTCGGCCGGGGTGACGTCGAGGGTGGTCTCCAGCCGGCGCGCCGCGCGCACGGCGAGGCTGCGCGACTGGGCGAGGGTGAGGTCGTCCTGCTCCGCCAGAGCGGTTGGGCCGCCCGCGGCGAGCCGCGCCACGTCCGCCGGATCGAGCCGGGCGACCACGTCGCGGGTGATCTCGCGGGAGGACAGCACCTGCGCCACGCCCCGCACGACGCTGGCCGGCGGCTGGGTGCCCACATCGAACGCGAGCGTCGCCGTCGCGGTGAAGCGCAGGGGAAAGAGGCTGACGAGGACGGCGAACGCGAATCCCGCCCATGCGAGTCGGCGCGCCGTGATCCCTCTCAGGAGCGCGGGAGGCTTCGAGCCAGGAATGCAGAACGCCTGAACCATCGGCTGCCTTCCGTAAACGGCGCCGGAGGGGGGACCCGGCAACCTTCCGTCAGCAAAGCCCGCTTATGGTTGAAAGAGCGTTAACCGCACCGGCCGTCCCGATCACGTCCCCGTGGCGGGCCGGCCGGCGGGAAGCCGTGGGCCGCTCAGCGGTCCTCCCAGGTGGGATGGCGCTTCTCGATGACCGCGGAGATGCCTTCGTCGGCGTCGCGGGCCAGCATGTTGGTGGTCATCACCTCGGAGGCGTAGGCATAGGCCTCGTCGAGGGTCAGCTCCGCCTGGGCGTAGAAGGCGGCCTTGCCGAGCTTCACCGGCACCTGGGACTTCTCGGCGATTCGCTTCGCCAGCTCCATGGCGCCTTCCAGCGCGCCGCCGTCGGGCACCACGCGGTTGACGAGGCCCATGCGCAGGGCGTCGGGCGCATGCACCCATTCGCCGAGCAGCAGCATCTCCATGGCGTGCTTGGGCACGAGGTTGCGCGTCAGCGCCACCATGGGGGTGTGGCAGAACAGGCCGATGTTGACCCCCGGCGTGCAGAAGCGCGCCTTCTCGCCGGCCACCGCCAGATCGCAGCTCGCAACGAGCTGGCAGCCGGCCGCGGTGGCCATGCCATCCACCGCGGCGATCACCGGCTGGGGCAGGCGGACGATGGAGGTCATCAGCGCGGCGCAGCGCTTCAGCACCGCGTCGAAATAGGCGCGGCCGCGGTCCGCGTCGCCGCGGTGGCTCTGGATCTCCTTGAGGTCGTGCCCGGCGGAGAACACCGGCCCTTCCGCCTCGATCACCACCACCCGCACCCTGGGATCGACCGCGATCTCCGCCAGCGCCGAGGACAGCGCCGCCATCATGGCCTCGGACAGGCTGTTGCGCCGTTCCGGGCGGGCGAGGGTGAGCACGGCGATGCCGTCGGCGACGGCAGTCTTCACCACCGGATCGGCGGCGGCGGGAACGTGCGCGGGGGCGTGCGCGGACATGGGACCTCCCTTGCTGGCTGCTTCTTGTATCTGACGCAGGCTATCATATGCATCGATTAGAAAAGGTGCGAGACACCTGACGGAAGGAGACGAACATGAATGCCAAGCCTCACGGGACGGTGATGTCGCCGGCGGACCTCAACGCTTTCCTCGAAGCGGAGTTCCCGCAGGCGTTCGGGCCCGGCAAGCCGCATCAGATCGTCTCGGTGGGGCCGCGCTGCGCCACCATCCGGCTGGAGGCGGGCGAGGAGCACCTGCGGCCGGGCGGAACCGTGTCCGGCCCCTCGCTCATGGCGCTGGCGGACATCGCGATCTATGTGGCGCTGCTCGGCCAGATCGGGCCGGTGGGGCTGGCGGTCACCACCAACCTCTCCATCAATTTCCTGCGCAAGCCGGCGCCCGGGCCCGTCTTCGCCGACGCGCGCCTGATCAAGCTGGGCAAGCGCCTTGCGGTGGGCGACGTGGGCCTGCGCAGCGAGGCTGAGGCCGATCTTGTGGCCCATTGCGTCGCCACCTATTCCATCCCCGATCGCCCCAAGGGCTGAGGCGGGGTGATCCGGCGCAATGCGCCGGCCGTCGCCGGCCGCCAAGTTCACTCAGCCGAGCGGTTCGGCGGCAGACGGGAGAGGCGCCGGCATGGCGAGATCCATCCTCATACTCCAGGGCCATCCGGATGCCGGGGGCGGGCATTTGTGCCACGCTTTGGCCGATGCCTATGCCGAAGGGGCGCGGGAGGCCGGCCACGCGGTGCGGCGCATCGACGTGGCCACGCTCGACTTTCCGCTGCTGCGCACGCAGGCGGATTTCCTCGCCGCGCCGCTGCCGGATGCCCTCGTCGAAGCCCGCGCCGCGCTTGAGGAGGCGAACCATCTCGCCCTCTTCTTCCCGCTCTGGCTCGGCACCATGCCGGCGGTGCTCAAAGGCTTTCTGGAGCAGCTCCTGCGGCCGGGCATCGCCTTCGACTATGTGGCGCACGGCACGCGGCCGCGCCTGAAAGGCCGCTCCGCCCGGGTGGTGGTGACCATGGGGATGCCGGCGCTGGCCTTCCGCCTTTGGTTCCAGAGCGCGGGGCTCGCGGTGGTCAACCGCAACATTCTCGGGCTGGTGGGCATCGCGCCGGTGCGCAGCACCGTGCTGGGCGGCGTGGAGGCGGCGGGCGATCAGCGCCGGGCGGGCTGGATCGCGCAGATGAAGGCGCTGGGCCGCGACGCACGGTGAGCGCGCCAATCGGAGGCAAAAGACTGGGATAACAGGGGATTTTCAATGGTGTCATAACACCATTTTTATATGCCATTGATATTTCACGATAATTCTACGTTGCCTGCCGTTGACGGCGCGCCGTCCCTCCTCTAAAAGCCCCCTCCATCGCCGGCTCCCGTGGGGCATTGTCCCGCGGACGAGCCGGCTTTCTCATTCGGAACAGATCCCATGAAGACGTATTCGGCCAAACCCGCCGAAATCGAGAAGAAGTGGGTGGTGATCGACGCCAGCGGCCTCGTGGTGGGCCGGCTCGCGACCATCATTGCCATGCGCCTGAAGGGCAAGCATCTGCCCATCTACACCCCCCACGTGGACTGCGGCGACAATGTCGTGGTGGTGAACGCGGAGAAGGCGGTGTTCACGGGCCGCAAGAAGGACCAGAAGGTCTATTACCACCACACCGGCTTCCCGGGCGGCATCAAGGAACGCACCGCGAAGTTCATCCTCGAGGGCCGCTTCCCCGAGCGCGTCATCGAGAAGGCGGTGGAGCGCATGCTCGCCCGCGGCCCGCTCGGCCGCAAGATCATGGGCAACCTGCGTGTCTACAAGGGCCCGGCCCATCCGCACGAGGCCCAGCAGCCCGTCGCTCTCGACGTGGCGGCCATGAACCGCAAGAACGTGAGGAACTGATATGGCCGAGGTTCTCCAGTCCCTCGACGAGCTCGGCACCGCCGCTGCGGTCACGCCTGAGGTGTCCGCTCCGATCCATGTCCAGAAGCTGGACAAGTTCGGCCGCGCCTATGCCACCGGCAAGCGCAAGGACGCGGTGGCCCGCGTGTGGGTGCGCCCCGGCACCGGCAAGATCACCGTCAACGACCGCGACATCGAGGTCTATTTCGCCCGCCCCGTGCTGCGCCTGATGATCAATCAGCCGTTCCAGGTGGCCGCGCGCGAGGGCCAGTACGACGTGGTCGCGACCGTCTCCGGCGGCGGCCTCTCCGGCCAGGCCGGCGCGCTGCGCCACGGCATCTCCAAGGCGCTCACCTTCTACGAGCCGGAGCTGCGCAGCCCGCTCAAGAAGGGCGGCTTCCTCACCCGCGACAGCCGCGTGGTCGAGCGCAAGAAGTACGGCCGGGCCAAGGCGCGTCGTTCGTTCCAGTTCTCCAAGCGCTGATCGCGCTTGCCCCTGGACGGCAGGATCGAAACGGCGGGGATCTTCCCCGCCGTTTTCTTTTTGCCGCCCCGGCGGCCGCAGGGGCGCGTTCAGGAGGCGGGAAGCAGGTGCCGCCGCACGAGGTCGGCGACCAGCGGCGCATGGGTCTGCGCCAGGTCGTGGTCGCCGCCGCGGACGATATGGAGGCTCGCATTCGGCAGCAGCGCATACAACCGCTCGCCGACCGCGACGGGGCTGATGGGATCGCTGTCGCCCCAGATGAGGAGGGCCGGCGCGGTGATTGCCGGGATCCGCTCGGAAAGGTCCTTGCCCGCACTGCCGATCCAGCGCGCCGCCTGCGGATAGGCCGCGAAATATTCCGGCCGCCAATCGCACCCGCCGAGATCGGACACGGGCACGCCGGCGGAGGTGGCGGTCAGCACCAGCCGCCGCACCTTGTCCGGCGCCGCCAGCGCGGCTTCCACGGCCACCAGCCCGCCCATGGACTGGGCCACCAGGTTCACCGGCTCGTTCATGTGGGACAGGACGCGGCGCACCAGATCATCGGTGCCCTGCACATCCGGCGCGGCCGGCTCGCATCCAAGGCCGGGCCAGGACAGGAAGACGCCGTCGAGGGCGCCGGCCTCCGCGACCGGCTTCCAGAATGACGCGCTCGCCCCGGCGCCGGGCAGGAAGAGGGTCTTCGCCATCGGCCGGCGTCCTTCGGGAGCGCGGATGCGCCCCTATGCACAGAAAGCTCAGAAGCTCGGCGTGTTGCCGGCGAGCGGGCTCCAGGAGCCGTTGTTGGTGGGATCGCCGGGAGGGCCGGAGCCCCAGCCGCCGGTGAGGTCCGGCGGGAAGGCGTAATCCATGTTCGGCCCCTTGCCGACGATGCTCACGTCCGGGCGGATGGGCGGTCCGGCCGGGCCGGGATCGAGGTAATTGCCCTGCGGGATCACCGGCAGCTCGATCTTGCGCGGGGTGATGGTCACCTGCGGGCGGTAGGCGTTGCTCTGCGCCATGCCCTGGGCGGCGAAGCCGATCGCCAGCAGGAAGGCGAGGGCCCAGGGTCCGCGCACCGAGGAAACCGTTTCCATCACAACCCCTTCCGCAGCGCCGCTGCAACACCGGCCCTGATGGGCGCTCCCCTCGGGCCGGCTCGATCTGGAGCAGCGTTGAAGCATGTTCGGAGCGGGGTGTGAAGTCCCCGCTCAGATGCGCGGCCGCGCCGCCGTCAAATTGCCCGGAGCGCCCGGCGCGGTCCGCCCGAAAAGGCGTCCAAGGAGATGGTCGGCGGACCACTCGCCCGGCCCGCGGGCGATCAGGAGCAGGAACAGCGCCGCCCAGGTGCCATGGGTGGGCCAGGCATCGGGATAGACGAAGATCTCGATCACCGCCGTCATGCCGATGAGCGCCAGCGCCGACAGCCGCGTGAATAGCCCGAGCACCAGCAGCACGGGAAAGAAATGCTCGGCGAAGGCGGCGAGATGGGCGGCGACCGCGGGATCGATCAGGGGCAGGCGGTATTCGTCCTGAAACAGGAAGATGGCGCTGTCCGAGACCTGCCAGCCGGCGTCGAGCTTGGTCTGGCCCGACTGCCAGAACACCGCGGCCGGAAACACCCGCGCCGCCAGGGCGAGGAGCGAATAGGGAATGCGCTCCGCCAGGGCGATGGCGCGGACGTAAAGCGCAACGGGGCTCCAGGAGGAACCGAAAGTTCGTGGGGTCATGGGTGCGTCTCCTCGGAAGGGGCCGCCGGGCGGACGAGGGCGCCGGCCGCAAGCAGGGTGTGAAGAATGACGGAGAGGTCGCCGTCGCCGGTGGCGAGCGCTGCCGCGGCCGCCTCCGCCAGCGGGGCCGGCGCATCGAGCCGGGCGAGGAAGGCCGCGGCGCCGGCGGGCAGGGCGGCGACCTCCACCTCCCAGCGCGGCCGGGTGACCAGCACGTCCTCGCCCTGCCAGAACGGCGGATCGCCAAGCGGCCGGCGGCCGGTGTTCATTTCCCAAAGCGCCGTCACCGGCCAGTCCGAGCGCAGCACGCCAACGGCGGGATGGCGGGCGAGGAGCAGACGCGCCGCCCCGTCGGGAGTGAGCCCGGTGAAATCCGCGGCGGTCAGGGGCGGCGCATCGGCGGCGTGGAAGGCCCGAAGCACCAGCACCTCGAGCCGCGCCACATCGGCGAGATAGGGCACCCCCTCGGCCGGCGGGAAGCCGGCGAGGAAGGCGGGAAAGTCATCGCCATAGAGCGCCATGATGGGCGACCTCGGCGGCTCGGCCCGCACGAAGACGCCCGCCGCCGCGCGGAAGAACGCCTCGCCCACGAGGCTCTGCACGGCGGGGAATTTCGCCGCCAGGACATCGGTCAGCCCGACCACCACATTGTTGCGGTAGACGCTGAAACGCCGCGCCCGTTCGCCGGCATCCGCCGGACCCGCCCCGTCCGGCACCGCGCGCGCGGGATCGAGGCAGGCGGCGGCAAAGGCGGCCTGCGCGGCAAGGCGGTCGGCCGCGCCGACCTTGGTGGAGGGTGGCCAGGGGAGGGTCTGCATCGCCGTGCCTCACGCCGCTTCGCGCCGGGCGCCATCGAGGATGCGCGCGGCCGCTTCGGCCTCGGCCCGCAGCACCGGCCAGGGTGGAACGTCATTGTCCCATTCGATCAGGCTCGGCCTCGCGCCGCCCAACGCGATGGCGTCGGCGTAAAGCGCCCAGACGGGATCGGCGACCGCGCTGCCGTGGGCATCGATGAGCAGCGGCTCGGCCTCCTGATCGGGCGCGACCGCGTGGCCCGCGAGGTGGATCTCGCCCACCAGCTCCAGCGGGAAGCGCCGCAGCGCTGTGCCGGCATCGAAGCCGTGGTTGACGGACGAGACGTAGAGATTGTTCAGGTCCAGCAGCAGGCCGCAGCCGGTGCGCTGTGCCACCTCGGCGAGGAAGTCGGTCTCGGGGAGGGAGCTGTCGACGAAGCGCAGATAGGTGGCCGGATTCTCCAGGAGGATGCGCCGGCCGAGCATCTGCTGCACCTCGTCCACATGGGCGCTCACCACGTCGAGGCGGTGGGGCGTCAGGGGTAAAGGCAGGAGATCGTTGAGGAACACGCCGCCATGGCTCGACCACGCCAGATGTTCGGAAACCTGCTCCGGCGCATAGCGCTCGCACAGGGCCTGCAGGCGGCGCAGGTGCGCGCCGTCGAGCGGATCGAGGCCGCCGATGTTCAGCCCCACCCCATGGACCGACAGGGCAAGGTCGCGCCGGAGCGCTTCGAGCTGGGCATGGAACAGGCCGCCCGCGCCCATGTAGTTCTCGGCATGCACCTCGATGAAGGCGAGGGGGCCGGGATCGACCGCAATGGCGGTGAAATGCTCGGGCTTGAAGCCGACGCCCACGCCTGGGGGCAGGGCCGGATCGGATCGCATGGCCACCTCCCGTTGCTCCTGCTGGAGGGAAGGGGGAGCGCACCGGCGCTCCCCGGTTGAGGTCCTTCAGGTCACGCCTTGGTGGGCGTGAGCGAGCCGTGGCCGGCGGGGGTCTGGATCGAGGTGCAGGTGCCATGGGGCACGAGCTTCCAGGCATTGCCCTGGTAATCCACCTTGGAGGTGCCCGCGCAGGTGGTGCCCGCACCGGCCTTGCAGTCGTTCTGGCCCTTCAGGGCGACGCCGTAGCATTTCTCCTTGCCGGCCTCGTCGGCGGCGTAGGCGGGCACCGTGGCGACGACGGCGAGGGCGGTCGCGAGCGAGCCGAGCAGGGCGAGGGAAGCGGCGGTCTTCATGGCTGTTCTCCGGAAAAGGACGACCGTGTTCGGTGCGGTCACCTGTCCTTTCGTGAGGACGGGCGGGACGGTTACACCGCTCACGCGCCTGTGTTCGGCCACCGTCCACGGCGCTGCGAACGGCCCTTGCCGGGATCACGAAAGCGTGAGATGGCGCTCTGTACGGGCCGCCGATGTAACGTCAAGCCGTTGGCCGGCGAACCATTCAGCAACTCGTCCGGGGTTCCATGTCCGAGGAATGGGCCACGCTCATGCGCGCCGCACTCGCGGGAGATGCGGCCTCCTACCGGCGGCTGCTCACGGCGCTGACGCCGGCGCTGCGTGCCTTCGCGCGCCGCACCCTGGCGGCCGCCGGCCGCGACGCCGCGGAGGCGGAGGACGTGGTGCAGGAGACGCTGCTCGCGCTTCACCTGAAGCGCCAGACCTGGGATCCGGCCATGCCGTTCGGTCCGTGGGTCCGCGCCATCGCCCGCCACAAGGCGATGGACGTGCTGCGGCGCAGCGGACGGCGGGGGGAGGTTCCCCTCGACGGGCTGGAGGAACTGCTCGCCCAAGACGAGACGGCGGCGGAGGGCGAGCTCGCCACCCGTGACGCCGAGCGGATCGCCGCGACTCTCAACGGGCGCGAGCGGGAGGTGGTGGAGGCGGTGTGCCTGTCGGGCGCGAGCACCAAGGAGGCGGGGCTCAGGCTCGCCATGAGCGAAGGGGCCGTGCGGGTGGCGCTGCACCGGGCCTTGAAGCGGCTGGCAGCCGCCTATGGGAGCGCGAAAGGATGAAGACCGAGGATCTGATCACCGCCCTCGCGGCCGATGCCCGGCCGAGCGGCCCTTCCTTGCCCGCCGGCCTGCTGCTGGCGGTGGGCGCGGGGGGCGTTGTGGCCGCGATCCTGTTCTCGGCCCTGCTCGGCCTGCGCGGCGATCTCGTCGCGGCGCTCGGCTCGCCGCGCTTCCTGTTCAAGTTCCTCGTGACCGGGACGCTGGCAGTGGTCGCTTTGACCCTGGCGCTGCGCCTCGCGCGGCCGGGGGCGCCGGCGTCCGGCGTGCTGGCGCTGCTCGCGGTTCCGGTGGCGCTGCTGGCGGTCGCGGTGGCGGCGGAGCTCGTCGCCGTGCCCGAAACCCTGTGGATGCGCCGGCTCGTGGGCGAGAACTGGGCGTTCTGCCTCGTCATGGTGCCGCTGCTCTCGGCCGGGCCGCTCGCCTTCCTGCTCTGGGCGCTGAAGCGCGGGGCGCCCGAATCGCCGCTGCTCTCCGGCATCCTCGCCGGCCTCGGCGCCGGCGCCATCGGCGCCTTCACCTATGCCGCCCACTGTCCGGACGATTCGCCGCTGTTCGTGGCGGTCTGGTACACGCTGGCGGTGGCCATGGTGACGGCGGCGGGCGCGCTGCTGGGCCGCAGGCTGCTGCGCTGGTGAATCCGGCGGTCGGCGGTGTGCACTGCGGCAAGATGGCGAGATCGATCTTGATCTCGGGCGGGCTTCATCTCAAACTTCGGCCATTCGTTTGAGAGAGCGGTTTTTTGACGCCTCGCCTCCATCTTGTTCGGGAATTGTGCCGATGCCTTTGAGGGAAGAAGATATTCAAGCCGGTAAGTGCTACAAGACCAAGGGGACCGAGAACTACAAGGTTCTGGCGATCACCCGCGGCATCGTCACCTATGTGACCTGGACCTCTCCACTGCGGATCAACGTGGGCGTGAAGCAGTTCGCCGACGCGGTCTACAAGGAAGTGGCCTGTCCGCCCAATCTCTAACCTTAGCCGCCGGCCTTTTCGCGGTGGGCCGGGCCGGGATCCGGCCGCCACCTGCGCCACCGCGCATCGCCCGGCGCGTCCTGTTGCCTTCGGCGCCGCTCCCCCGGCGCCGCCCGGAAGGGGAGAAGATCCATGACGGGCTCGCTCGAAGCGCCCCCGGCGCCGCAAGCCTCCGGCGAAGCCCCGGCGGCGGGCGGTCTCAAGATCACCGAAGGGCCCAAGATCGCCGCTTTGTCCTGCGGCAAGCCGGTCTATCTCGTGGTGCTGCTGCATGGCGAGGGCATGTCGGGCCAAGCGGTGATCGACCAGGCGCTGAACTGGGCGCCCACCATGCCCAAGGCGGATTTCCTCGCCGCAGAGGCGCCCTTTCCCGCAGCCGACGGCAATGGGCGGCAATGGTTCGAGACCACCGACATGACGCCCGAGGCGATCAACGCCGGCCTCGCCCGGGCGGCGCCGCTGCTCGACGCCTTCCTCGACGAGATGCTGGCGCAGCGCCGGCTGAAGGATAACCACCTCGCTTTGGTGGGCTTCTCCCAGGGCGCCATGCTGGCGCTGCACGTGGCGCTGAGGCGGGCCGAGACCATGGCGGCGGTGGTGGCCTTTTCCGGCGCGCTCCACGAGCCCGCTGCGCAGCTACAGGCGGAGATCCGCGCGCGGCCCGACATCCTGATGATCCATGGCGAGGCCGACGAGGTGGTCCCGTTCGCTGCCATGACCGCCACCAAGGAAGCGCTGAAGGCGCAGGGCGTGCCGGTGAAGAGCATGCGCCGTCCCGGCCTCGGCCATGAGATGGACGACGACGGGGTGATCGCGGCGGGCGACTTCCTCACCGCGCTCGTGGTGCACAAGCCGGCGGCGAAGGCGGACGATCATGATCACGACCATGACCATGATCACGACCACCACTAGCGGCACCCGCCCGTCCCGATCGCGCCGGCCCGGCTGGCGCCCAAATTGCTTCGACCCCACTGTCGCCGCCGCTCCTTCCGGACGGTGCGCACGTCGTTCCCGACCTGTTTGCCTGACCTGTTCGAGGCCATCGTGAGAGATCCTGTCCCGCCGTCCCTGAAGCGTTTTATCTGGGACATCCAATCGGTGGTCGAGCTGGCGGAGAGCGAGCGCGAGATCACGCTCATCGGCGGCGACATCGTGGCCCGCCTCGTCGCCACCGACGACTGCCTGCCGCCCGCCTTCGCCACCCCGGGCGAGGGTGCGCCGCGCCAGTTCCATCTCTATGCCGATGCCATGGAGCGCTTCTGCGTGGTGAGCACGGTGCTCGCCCCCGGCCAGAGCCTGCCCATCCTCAGGGAGCCGGTGTGGGAGCTTGCCGGCCTGCTGCGCGGCGCGGCCACCCGTCAGCGCTTCGCTCTGCCCGAGGGCGCCCCGCCCGAGGCCAAGGCGCCGCCCTCGACCCTCGGACCCGGCAAGGTGGAAAGCTATCTGCCCAAGAGCGGGGAGGGGATCCGGCTCGCCAACGCCAGCGCCGACGCGCCGGCCATCCTGATCCAGGTCTATGGCGGGGAGATCGGCACCCTGCCGCGCGCCGCGATTACCGCCGATGGCGGCGTGAGCGAGATCGTCACCGGCTACGCCAATCCGGAGGGGCTGGACCCCTACGACATCCTCTCCATCCAGACCCAGATCGTGGATTGAGGCGCACGCGGCGATCGCCGGCGGGCCAAGGCGCCGGCGGACCAAGGCGCGGCTGGTGACAATCTTGCTTGGATGCTCCTGAGGCCCCGCCTCGGGCCCCTCGTGCCGGGAGAGCGTCCATGGATGTCGTCGCCATCGTGCCTGCCAGCCTGAGCCGGGAGGGCGCGCCCACCGGCATTCTCCACGAGGTGGCGGGGGCCCCCGTCCTCGGCCACCTGCTCGATCGCCTGAAGGGCGTGGACAAGCTCGCGGGCCTGATGGTCGCCACCACGGACGCGCCGGAGGATGCCGCCGTCGCCGCCTTCTGCGCGGGGCGCGGTGTGCCCTGCCATGCCGGAGTGGGCGACGACCTTCTGGGCCGCCTCCTCGCAGCGGTAAAGCAGGACGGCGCCAAGGGGGCGGTGATGGTGGAGGCGGGCAATCCCCTCATCGTTCCGGCGGTGGTGGATCAAGTGGTGAACCTGCTCCAGCTCACCGACGGCATGCTCGACTGGGTGGGCAACACCGCGGCTCCCACCTATCCGAAAGGCATGGAGATCGACGGCTTCACCGCCGCGGCGCTCACTGAGGCGGACCGGCGCTGCGCCGAGCCGGAGCTGCGCCGCGAGGGGCCGGCGTTCCTGTGGAAGAATTCGCGGCTCTATCGCCTGCTCAGCGTCACCGCGCCGGAGGGGCAGGAGCGGCCCGAGCTGGACCTGAAGGTCCGCAGTCCCGACGATCTTGCCCGGCTCGAGCCCGTCCTCGCCCATTTCGCCGGGCGCGGCGACTTCACTCTGGCGGACGTGCTCGGCTTTCTGGAGGGCGCGGCGCCCTGACCGGCGCCATGGGGCGGGATGCCAGAGCACGATTGATCCGGAGAGGGAAACCATGCTCTGGGGCTGAAGGCGGCGCGGCGAGCAGGAGCGGCGACCCGACCCTTCATGTTGGAAACGCGACGTCGGCTTTGTGTTACTTCTTGTACTTGCGCACCATCATGTCGATGGCCGTCACCGACTCCGACACATTGAGCCAGTTCTCGGCCTGCTCTTCGGTCTTGAACTCGCGGCCGAGGTTGATGGGCTCGCCATGCTCCGGCAAATGCAGGAAGCACGCCCACTTGCCGGTGGGCAGTTGATCCACTGTGACCTTGTGTTCCGCCATAACTCATTCCTCGCCAGAGGTGTTTCCACCAGACCAAGCGGAATGCGCGCGCAAATTGTCGGCATCCGCGCGGCTTCGCATGCAATAGGGCGGCCAAGGGTGTGACGAAATGGGCACAATGGCGCTAGAGCGGGCTTACGCCGTCACCTCTTTCACCGCCGCAGCGCTTGCTCGGCCGAGCGGATCGATGACCACGACGTAGGCTTTCACCGCCCCGCCTCCGGCCAGCGATCCGTCCCAGATGAAGGGCAGCGCCGTGGTCTCCACCGCCGGATCGGTCCGCAGCAGCGGTGCTCCGCCCGCCTGCTCGGTCCAGATGGCGATGCGGTAGCGCCCGACCGCACGCGGGTGGGCGATGGGAACGGTGGCGATCGACAGGTGCAGCGCCAATCCCCCGCCGGATGGCACGATGCTGGCGCTGATGGCGGCCGGATCGAGCGCGGCCGGCGGACCGGGCGGCGCATTGACCAGCGTGGCGGGAGAAGACAGCGGGCTGAAGGGCGCCGGCGCATCCTGGAGCTGGGCGGCGTTCTCGGCCGTGACCGCGGCGGGCAGCGGCAGCGCGACGGCACCCCGCGGCAGGCGCCGCTCCGCCGGAAGGCGCACCTCCGCCCACCAGGTATAACGCACGAAGGGCAGCAGGCCGGCGGTCTCCGTCAGGCGGATCCGGAAGGCGGGCGTGGTCCCGCTGCGGTCCAGCGGCAAAGGCGCGGGGCCCTGCACAAAGCGGGCGTAGAGGGGGTCCTTGACGTCGCCGCTGGCGCGCCGCAGCCGGTATTGCGGCGGGTTGGCCGGCGTCGGCGGCTCGGTGAAGAGGCCCGGCTCGCGCGCGGCGAGGGCCGCGGTGTCGAAGCCCACCGCCTCGATGGTGACCACCGGGCGGCCCGTCACGTCGGTCGAGACGGTGAGGCGGGGAATGGGCGCGGGGTGGTCGTCGGGGACCGCCACCGGCACCAGCGGGCAGGCATCGAAATCGGCCGCGACGCCGCCCGAGGTCACCGGGACGATCCGCAGGAAGGAGACCGTCTGCAGCGCGCGCGGCAGGGTCGCGTGAAGCCGGGCGCGGCCGTCGGCATCGGCGCTCACCGGCGCGTCGGTGAGCAGGCGGAAGCGTTCACCAAGTCCGTTGAGCTGGCCCTGCTGCTGCTTCGTGAAGCCATCGAGGGCCACCGCCGCGCGGGTCGGCGCGGCCGCCAGCCCGAGGCCCCGCTGATCGGCAAGGTAAGCACGATAGGCCTGCCCGTGTGCCGCCGGCCAGGACAGGCGCAGCTCGACGTCCGGCGAAGGTCCGGGCCGGCTGGTCCAGATGATGCCCGGGCCGGCCGGCACCGGCTTCGGCCGCCGCCCGTCGCCGACGTGGATGGTCCGCGTGGCGAGCGGCGATGCGGTCCCGCGGTCGTCGACGAACTGCGCCGTCAGCGGCCAGGTCCCGGCCTGCTCCGGCAGCAGCGCGGGAACCGTGAAGCTCGCCATCACCCGTTCGCCGGGCGTGACGGCGATGGTTCGCGTCTCCCCGGCGAAGCCGAGGATGAGCGCTGCCAGCGGCCGGCCGCCGATGCCGATGGAAGCGTCGTCCGGCACCGGGATGCGCACCTCCAGGGTGCCGGGCGAGAGCGCGCCGGGCGCCTGGTCGTTCAGCGCAACCCGCCGGACGGCGGGGCTCGGCACCGGCGCCGGCGGGGCCGGACGCGGCGGCTCCGGCACGTCGACGTCCGCCGCCCTGCCGTAGCGGCCGAACAGGTCGCCCACCTGGAAGCGATAGCGCACCGCCGTGTCGTCCGGGATGGGCGCATCGGAGGCGATGCCGTGGCCGGCGTCATTCTCGCCGATGAGCAGCGGCGCGCGGCGCGGCCCCCGGCTCGTCTCGACGGCGCGGGCGCGCGGCTCAAACCCCTCGCCGATATCGCGCGCCATGGCCAGCAGCGGCGCAAAGGGCGGGACGGTGAAGCGGAAGCCCTGGCGGAAGCTGGTGCTCACCCCTTCGGGCGCGGCGATCCATCGGGCATCGCCGAGGGTGACGTTGGGCGCCGCCAGGGGATCGGGCGGCGGCACGGCGGCGGCGGGGGCGAGGAAGCAGCGGATCTGATAGCCCGCGTCGGCGAGCTTCGCCGCCACGTCCTCGGCGCCGGTGAGCGCCAGGACATAGGCCGCCATGTCCTGCTCGTCGGCATCGGGCGGCGGCAGCCGGTCGCCCAGGCGCTCGGTCAGGGTGAAGGCGCCGAACTGGCGCTGCGCGATCACCCGCGCCGGATCGACAGCGAACAGTCCCGCCGCGACCAGCCCGATGAGCGGATTGGCCAGCTCCGGGCGGATCGTCTTGCCGATCTCGTCGGCAAAGCCCAAGTAGCGCGCCACGCCCGGATCGCACATGGGCATCAGCAGGCTTTCAAGCTGCGGCACCAGCGCCTTCTGGGGCGGCTCGCCGGCAAAGCCCTGGGAGGGCACCTCCAGCGTGACGTCCCAGGGCGCGCCGGCGGGATCGCGCACCACCGCCTCCAGCGCCGCATCAAGCTCTCCCTGGCTGGCGGCGATGCGGGCGATTTCGTCGTCGGGCGTGAGGGCGCCGAGGACGCCGTCGGGCTTGTCGAGCACGCTGAAGCGCAGCGGGGCGCCGCGGCCGACGCGCTCAAGCCCGTCCTGCGGGCTTATCCCACCGTAATACCAGCGGCATCGCCCGGGGATCGGCAGCGCCAGGGTCGCGATGGGCTTTTCCTCGCGGATCCGGTCGGCGGATTTGCCGTGGATGGAATAGGCCCGCACCGTGGCGCCGAAGCGAAGGCTTCCCACGCCCACCCGGCGCACCACCGGCCCGCCCACCACATAGGCCGCATCGGACCGCCGCGACAGCAGTGCGCCACCGTCCGGGTCGTAGAGGGAGATGGCGAGCCGTCCGGTCCCGCCGGCGGCCCGCGCCTCCGCCGCCACATAGCGCAGCACGTCGACCTCGTCCGGCGACGGCTCCAGCGGCAGCACGGACGGGGTGAGCCTGACGGTTCGGGCGATCTCGAATGTGGTCACCCCCACCGGCACCTGCCAGATCTGCCACGGGGCGATGGGCAGGCCGAGCAGCGGCGAGGGCAGCAGGCGCACATGCACGCCCTTGGGCAGGTCCGGGTCTTCGCCGGCGCACTGGAGCGCGAACACCGACAGCCAGGCGGGGGAGGCGAAGCGGATCATCGGGCCTCTCCCGCGAACAGGGGTGCCGTGGGCAGCGCGAGAAGGCCGGTGAGGGACGTCAGCGTTCCGTCGGGCCGCAGGTCGGTCATGGACAGGCGCAGCGCCGGCTCGTGGCGGACCAGGCGCGGTCCAGGCTGGAACGGGCCGGAGAGCGGCCCGCTTTGCCTGCCGGTGCCTCCGATGGGGGGCGAGAGCCCGCCGGGCAGCAGCGTGCCCAGGCTGAACCAGGAGGCCGGCACGAACGGCGTGCCGGTCAGGAACAGCAGGCGCGATCCCGAGCGGTCGCTGAAGCGCGTGTTGAAGGCGACGGCGGCATGGCCCGGCTCCAGCACCGCCTGCACCCCGTCGACGGTGCAGCGTCCGGCGCGGTGGATCGGCTCCGGGGATTCCAGGAGAACGCCCGCGAGGTCCCAGGCCGCGCCGCCCGCGCGCGGCAGCCAGAGGAGGCTGGTGCGCACCGTCTCCGCCCGCGGCCAGCCGTCGAGGCCCATAACGGCCATGGCCGCGTCGAAGGCGCTGTCGTCGCCCAGCACCGAGCCGCGCGGGAAGCCGGAGATGGCGCGGATCTCCAGATCGCCGGTGGCGGTGCCCGGCGTCGCGGCGGGAAAGCCGAGGTCGGCCAGCATGTCGGCGGGGGCGAACCAGCGCGAGGTCTGGAAGGTGACGCCCGGCAGCCGGGACTCCGCACCGCCCGAGGTGGAGGCGATGTGCACGAAGACCTCGTACCAGGCGCGCGGCTCAAGCTCGGCATCGCCATCCAGCGTCAGGCCGGGCTTGGGAATCGGGCAGGGGTGAGAGGTCGCGGCAACGATCGCGCCGTCGACCAGCTTCACCCCGGCCGCCGTCTGGTAGCGGCGCTGGTCGGCCGGTGTCAGGAAGGAGGGATTGAGCGCCACCGAGACCGCGGCCCCGAGCAGCGCCAGGGTGCCGGACGGGGCGGCGGTGTCGATGCGGCGCAGCCCGAGGTCCAGCGCATAGCCGTAGAGACCGGCCAGTGCCGGCACGTGGCCGACGCCAAAATGCGCCCTGAGCGGATCGCGGCGGAAGCGCGCCACCTCGCTCTGGCCGGGCTCGTAACCCCTGAGGTGCCGCTCCAGCAGCTCCGGCGCGAAGGTATCCTGTGCTCGATAGAGGGTCTGGAGATAGTTCGGCATCCCGAACTTGAGGATCGACGTGGACTGCACCGGCCCACCGCCGCCGGTGGCGCCCCCGCCGGCCGGGGTGTGATGCACCGGTGCGGTCCGGAAGAAATAGCTGCGCCGCGCCGGCGGCATGCCGGGATCGTCGGAGGTCGCCGTGGCGGCGGGCACCCGCAGGCCGAGCATGACCTGCTGATAGAGCGTGCCGGTCCATCCCATCTCCACGTCGAGGCGGTAGGTCCGGCCGGGCTTGAGCAGGCAGCGCGAGGACGCAGACTGCGCGGCCGCAGCGGTCAGCGGCCCGGCGGCGGCCGCCTGCGCCTGGGTCGCTGCCGCGCCCGCCTGCGCCGCGTTGCGGGCCTGGGCCGCGGCGAGCGCCGAGGCCGTCAGCGCGGTGAAGCCGAGGATGCCGATCTGCTGGGTCGCCGGCCATTCGATGCGGACCGCGCTGGCGCCGGAGGTGGTGATCTTGAAGGTGAGGACGAGCTGGCCGTCGTCGAGGGTGATGAGCGTCGGGCTCCAGGGCCTGTCCGGCGCCTTGGGGTCATACACCCGCACCAGCGCCGGGCCCTTGCCGTCGAACGCCCGGTTGCCCGCCCACAGGAACAGGGTCGCCTCGGAGGCCACCGGCTCGTCGAAATAGAGCGTGGCGTAGAAGCGAAGCTGCAGGCGCTCCAGCGTCAGCTCGTCGCCGTCGGCCGCGGTGGCGTGGTCGAGCAGCAGCGCGCCCGAAAACGCCAGCTCGAAGGTCACCGGCGCCGGGAAGGTGACGACCTGCGCGCCGAAATGATTGGTCATCGGCGGAAGCTGCTGCAGGCCGATGCTGTCGAGGGGGGTGGGCTCGGCGGCGTTCAGGATGCCGAAGCCCCTGGAGAGCACACCGGCGACGCGGCTTTGCAGCGGATCGGCGCTGACCAGCTCCGGCGGCAGGCGCCACCAGCCCTCCTGCGCCGTGGCGTCGAGGCCGAGCGTCCAGCCTCGCCGGGCCCAGGCCGCGGGACGGCAGATCTCGCCCTGCGCCCCGATCGGATCATGGGGCAGCGACTGGCCGGCATCGGCCAGCCGGTCGACGAAGAAGGTGCCCTTGGTGTCGAACAGCACCAGCTCGGCCGGCTCGGCGGAACCGCCGGGATCGCCGCTGCGCCCGGCCTGCCAGGCGGCGCTGAAGGCACCGGGCACGAGGCTTCCCGCGCCGCCCGCGTCGCCCGTCACGTCGTAGAGCGCGAGGCCGCGCAGCTCCCATTGATAATCCAGCAGGTTGCTGCCGAACGGCCGGGCGCGGTCGCCCTCGGGATACTGATCAATGGTGGGGAATTGCGCCCCGCCGAGCCCCGCGACCAGCTTGGGCGGCCAGGCGAAGGTGAGGCTGATGAGCGCGTCGGGCCACACCGTCGGCGCGCCATTGGCCGCCTGCGGCAGCTCGGCGAGCTGATGATAGCCGTCATCGATGGCCGAGGCATTCTGGCCGACAACGCTCGTGCCCTCGATCCGGTCGAGGGGCAGATGCTCCGGCGGCGGCACGCTCAGCGGCGGATCGGAGCCGAAGGTCAGCTCGACGCATTTGCGGATCTTGGTCAGCAGCAGGTTCACATGGCCGCAGACCCTGGCGTGGAGCGAGGTCTCGCCCTGCGCCACCCGTGCCGTCAGGTCGGCCGACACGCCGACCGAAACCGGGCCGATGTGGATCGCCCCGTCCACATGGCCGAAGCCGGCCAGCACCAGCGGGTTGGTGGCGACCAGGATGTCCGCCGAGGCATTCACCTCCGCCCACACCACGGGGCGCGGACCGAAGCGGAGCTCGAGGCCGAAGCCGAAGGCGAGGACGAAGCCGGCGAAGCTCTGCGGCCCGCCGCGCGGCCATTTCTCGATGCCGTCGCCACGCAGCATGAAATAGCCGTAGGCGCCCTGGTCGAGGATGTCGGGCAGCAGGCGGATGGTGGCGGGGCCGATGCCGCGTCCCTGGCCGCTGTAGCCGTCCGCGCCGATATAGAGATACCACTGCGACAGGTCGCCGGTCACCGGGAAGTGCCCGCCGGAGGGGATATGCGCCCGCATCAGCACCGGGATGTTCAGCGTCCCGGAAATGCCGAAGGTCACCGCATCGGCGGGATCGACGATGATGGCGCCCCGCAGGGCGATGAAGGTGGGATCGGGGTCGGGCCGGTGGGTGATGCTCACGCGCCCCGACAGGATCGAGGCATCGAGCGCGCCGAGCACCACCAGGTCGGGCACCGTCAGGAACAGGCCCGCCTTGGCGCTGAAGGCGAAGCCCATGTCGGGCAGGGTGCCGATCACCGCTTCGAGGCCGAATGAGAAATTGCCGGGCGCGACGTTGAACGCGCCGGGCGCCTGCGGATCCCAGAGCAAGGCGTGCTCCACCGGATCCTGATTCGGCGCCGGCGGGGCGATGGCGGCGGCGATGCCGAAGGTGCCGCCGACGCCGTAAAGGCCGAGGCCGCTGTTGGCGAGGGGCAGGGGGCCGGGCAGGTCTGCGGCCAGCTCCATCAGCACCATGGGGCTCTCGACCCGCACGAAGGCCTCGGCATTGAAGCCCACCGGCACCACGGCGACCGAGATCATCGCCTCGAAGCCGTTGTCGCTGACGGTGACCTTGCCCTCGCCCTCGATCACGCCCGGCAGGACGATGCTGGCATCGAGGCCGCGGATGCTGGCGCCGATCTTGCCGGTGGCGGGGTCGAGCGTCGCCCGGATGGTGGCGCCCGAGACCCGGATGGGGCCGAGGTCGAGCTTGAAGCGCAGGTCCACCTCGATCCAGATGGAGCCGCGCCCGCTGCGCGAGCCGAGCACGTCGAACAGGGAGCCGGGGCCGTTGACCAGCCAGCGGCCGGGGTCCTCCACCTCCATGGTGGCGTGCTCGAAATCGAGCCCCACCATGCCCAGCCCGCTCTTGGTGTGATCCAGCGCCAGGACCACGCCGCGCAGGCGGATGCGCAGCGGCTGCTCCGGCGCCAGCGCGACCGACATCACGCCGATGTCGATGGGCCGGATCACCACATCCACCGAATAGTCGAGCGTGAAGGTCTGCTTGTCGGTGAGCGCCAGGCCCTTGGGCTTGCCCTCGGTGGCGAGCTCGACCCCATGGACCACGAGCCGCCCCTGGTCGTTCATCAGGGTGCTCAGCGCCATGCCGGCGGTGATCAGCGCCGCGGCCGCGGTGCCCGCGCCGGCGCTGCCGAGATGCTGCTCGGCGATCAGCGCCGTGGCGAAGGCGCCGGCGGCGATGAAGCCCTTCGGCGCGAGGCCTCCGGAGCCGTTCACCGCCAGCACGCCATTCTCGCCTGCCGCCTCGATGCCGATGGCGAGCAGGGTTGGCAGCGCCGGACCGACGGTCTCGCGGGAGAAGCGGGCGCGGGCGGTCACCGGCGTGCCGGCGAGGAGCTGGAGCGGCGCGGTGCCGCCGCCGGGCTTCGGCACCTGCTCCTGGCGCCCGTTCAGCGGCAGCTCGATGGCGGCTTCCACCAGGGTCGGAATGAAGGAGCCGAGGCCCGTCGCCGTCGGATCCATGCATTCGATGCGGATCGCCATGGCGGGGCGGTCGGCGCGCGCCGGGGCGTGGCCTTCGGCCGACAGCGCGATCCCCGGCGGGGCGAGCCCGATCTCGAACTCCAGGTCGACCGCCGTGCGGCCGAACAGCGGCACGCTCTCGGGCAGATAGAGGCGGGCCTTGCGGACAGTGAGGCCCTTCCACGGCGGCGCGTCGCCCGGCAGCGCCACCGGGGCGCCATCCATGACGGCGGGCGGCGCGGCGGCCTCGGCGCTCATGTCGATGACGAAGCCGTCGGACAGTTCGAGGCCGAAGCCGCTCGATCCCAGCAGCACCGTGGGCGGATCGAGCCTGAGCACGACCACGCCCTCCGGCTCGTCCATGGACGGCGCGAGCCGCATGGTGGCCTGTGCGCCGCGCCGGCCCTCCATCAGCAGCACCAGCGCCGCGCCGGTGACCTTCACCTTGCCGCCGGTGCCGGTGAGCCATTCCTCGCCGCCGGGCGTGCCGTGGTAGGCCGCCGCCTCGAAGGCGCGGCCGGCGCTGTCGGCGGCGAGATCGGAAAAGCGCGTGAGCGGCGCGGTCTGGCCGAGGTCCAAGGCGAGATCGAAGCCGTCCGGCCGCGCGGTGAGGCGAAACGGGATCGCCGGCCCGAAGGGGGCGAGCGAGAGGTCGAAGAACAGGGGATGGGCCTGCGCGCCCAGCTGCGCGGTGCCGCTTGTGACGCCGGGCCCGGCGGCCTGCTGGGAGGTGACGTCGAGCGCCGAAAGCAGCGCATCGATCGATGCCGGGAGCAGCACGCCCTGGAGCATCGCGCCACTCAGGAGGCTTCGGATTGCCGCCATCGTGCGCCCTCGCCGGTCAACGACTACTGGGACCTCTGTGGTATTTATACCCACCTTGAAGGCTGCGAGGCAACGACAATGCTCGGCGCCGGCGCGGCGCGGCCCGTTCCCTTACGCCGCCTGTCCCATGAGATCGCTGGTGAGCCCGTTGGGATTCGAACCCAAGACCCCATGATTAAAAGTCACGTGCTCTACCTACTGAGCTACGGGCTCACGTCGCCCCGTGGTTAGGCTGCCGCGCCCGTTGGGTCAAGGGCGGTGGGGGCGGGGGCTGTGAACGCCGCGCGGCCCGCGCCCGCGATGCCGGCGCGCCCGGGCTCATCCCGCCTTGCGCAGGGTGAAGATCAGCACGCCCTCGGCCTCGGCGCGGCCCACATAGAGGTCGCCCATCTCATGGGCGGCATGGGGCACGTCGATGACCGACAGGGGATCGGTGCAGCTCACCACCAGCTCGGTGCCCGGCGCGAGGCCGGCGAGCGCTTTGCGCACCCGAAGGGCGGGCAGGGGGCACTTCAGCCCCCTCAGATCGAGCTCCACGCGCGGCGGCGCGCCGGCGCGAGCCATCAGGCGGCCTGATCCTTCAGGCGGGCGAGACTCTCCTCCTTGCCGAGCACGGAAAGGACATCGAACACCGGCGGCGAGGTGGTCCGCCCGGTGAGCGCGGCGCGCAGCGGCTGGGCCACGGCGCCGAGCTTCACGCCCGCCTCCTTGGCATAGGCGCGCACCACCTCCTCGGTGGCGGCAGCGCTCCACTCCAGCGCCGCGAACTGCGGCAGCAGCTTGAAAATGTGACCGCGCGCCTCGTCGGTCAGCAGCGCGGCGGCCTTCTCCTCCACCGGGATCGGGCGCTCGACGAAGATGAACTCCGCATTGTCGATCAGCTCGACCACCGTCTTGGCGCGCTCCTTCAGGCCCGGCATGGCGGCGCGGAGCTGGGCGCGGTGCACCGAGCTCATGCGCTTCAGGCGGGCCTTGGAATCGGGCAGATGCGGCACCAGAGCATCGATGGCGGCCATGAGCTCGTCGTCGCTCGCCGCGCGCATGTACTGGCCGTTGAGGTTCTCGAGCTTCTGGAAGTCGAAGCGGGCGGCCGAACGGCCCACCTTGTCGAGATCGAAATAGTCGATCATCTCCTGCGTGGAGAACACTTCCTGGTCGCCATGGCTCCAACCGAGGCGCACCAGATAATTACGCAGCGCCGCCGGCAGGTAGCCCATGTCGCGATACGCATCGACGCCCAGCGCGCCATGGCGCTTGGACAGCTTCGCCCCGTCCGGCCCATGGATCAGCGGGATGTGCGCCATGCGCGGCACGTGCCAGCCCAGCGCCTTGTAGATGTGGGTCTGGCGCGCCGCATTGGTGAGATGGTCGTCGCCGCGGATGATGTGGGTGACGCCCATGTCGTGATCGTCCACGACCACGGCGAGCATGTAGGTGGGCGTGCCGTCCGAGCGCAGCAGCACCAGGTCGTCGAGATCCTTGTTGGGGAAGGTGACGGTGCCCTGCACCAGATCCTCGATCACCGTCTCGCCGTCCTTCGGCGCCTTCAGGCGGATGACGGGCGCGCGGTCCTTGGGCGCCTCGGAGGGGTCGCGGTCGCGCCAGCGGCCGTCATAGCGCGGCGGGCGGCCCTCCTTGCGCGCCGTCTCGCGCATCTCCTCCAGCTCCTCGGGCGTGGCGTAGCAGCGATAGGCGTTGCCCGCGGCGAGCAGATCCTCCACCGCCGCGCGGTGCCGCTCGGCGCGGGCGAACTGGTAGATCGGATCGCCGTCCCAGGTGAGGCCGAGCCAGGCGAGCCCGTCGAGGATGGCGTCGATGGCCTCCCGGGTGGAGCGCTGGCGATCGGTGTCCTCGATGCGCAGCAGCATCTTGCCGCCCATGTGCTTGGCATAGAGCCAGTTGAACAGCGCCGTGCGCGCGCCTCCGATATGCAGGAAGCCGGTGGGCGAGGGGGCAAAACGGGTGACGATCTGCGACATGGAACGCGGCCGATGCAACGAAGGGAGGGACCGGCCGCAGCGGGACCGGACTTGGGGAGCGCCGCGCTGGCCGGGCTGTGGCTTGCGGGCGGGCCCGTGTAGCATAGGCGCGGGCGACAAGGAACACGGGCGGCCATGGCCGGGGGGCGCGGAACATCCGACGGGACGGGGCCGGAGCGGCCACATCGTGCGGCGGCCCGAACGCTCGCGGCGCCGTTGCGCGCCCAAGCGGATGCAACCGCGCGGATGTGGGCGGGCGTCGCGCCGGCCTGGCCGTCGCGGCTTGCCGCCATGCTGGCCCGCGCTATCGGGCAGGTGCGCCGGGACGCCGCCGCGGAAGCCGCCTCCGGCCGGCTCGTGCTCTGGCTGCCGGCGCTGTTTGCCGTGGGCATCGTGCTTTATTTCGGCGCGGCGCAGGAGCCCTCCCTTCCCGCCGCCTTGCTGCTTGCCGCCGGGCTCGGCGCCGGGGCCTTCCTTGGGCGCCACCAGCCGCTCGCCTTCGCCCTGCTGCTGGCCGCGGCGGCGCTTGCCGCGGGCTTTGCCGCCGCCACGCTGCGCACCGCGTGGATCGCCCATCCCGCCCTTGTGGCGCCCGATGCCGCGCTGCGGCTCACCGGCCATGTGGAACGGGTGGAGCATCGCGCCAAGGCGGACCGCATCCTGCTGCGTGTGGATGGGATGGTGGGGCGGGGCCTCGATGTTCCGCCGAGCCTCGTTCGCCTGTCCCTGCGCAAGGGCACGGCGCCGCAGGTGGGGACGCGCATCAGCCAGCTGGCGCGCCTCCTTCCGCCGCTCGGGCCGGCCATGCCGGGGGCCTACGATTTCGGCCGCGGCCCGTGGTTCCAGGGCATCGATGCCGTCGGCTTCGGCCTCGGCGCGCCGCGGCCGGCCGAGGCTGCGCCCCGGCCGCTTTCGGTGCGCCTCGCCATGGTGATCGACGAGGTGCGCTCGGGCCTTGCCGCGCGCGTGCGCTCGGCAATCAGCGGGGTGCCGGCGGAGATCGCCATCGCGCTGGTGGCCGGGGACCGCTCCGCCATCCCGCCGGAGGTGGAGGAGAGCATGCGCGTGTCCGGCCTCACGCACATCCTCTCGATCTCCGGCCTGCACATGGCGCTGGTGGCCGGCACCCTGTTCGCCTTGGTGCGCGGCCTGCTCGCGCTGGTGCCGGGGCTGGCGCTGCGCCTTCCCATCAAGGCGCTGGCCGCGGCGGCGGCGCTCAGCGGAAGCGCCTTCTATCTGATGCTATCGGGCAACGACGTGCCGGCGCAGCGTTCCTTCGTGATGACCGCCATCGTGCTCCTCGGCGTCTTCATCGGCCGGCCGGCGCTGACCCTGCGCACGGTGGCGGTGGCCGCGCTTGTCGTGCTCGCGCTCACGCCCGAGGCGGCGCTGGAGCCCGGCACCCAGATGTCGTTCGCCGCGACCCTGGCGCTCGTCGCCGCCTATGAACGCGCCCGCGGCCTCGCGGCCCGGCCGCGCCCGGAGGGCATCGCGGCGCGTCTGGCCATCGGCCTGCTCGCCTTCTTCGGAGCGCTCGCCTTCACCTCTCTGGTCGCCGGTCTCGCGACCGCGCCTTACGGGATCTATCACTTCCAGCGCGTCGCCCCCTATGGCCTCCTCGCCAACCTCGCCGCCATGCCTGCGGTGTCCCTGCTGGTGATGCCCTTCGGCCTCCTCGGCGTGCTGCTCATGCCGTTCGGCTGGGGCGGGCTCGCCTGGCCGGTGATGGGCTGGGGCATCGACTGGATGGTCGCGGTTTCCGATCGGGTCGCCGCACTTCCCGGCGCGGACCAGCGCGCCGCCTTCGTCGGGACCGCCAGCCTTGCCTGGGCGAGCCTCGCCCTGCTCTGCCTGTGCCTGCTGCGCGGCAGCCTCACCGCTGTCGCCGCGGTGCCGCTGGGCCTCGCGGTCCTGTGCGCCGGCACGCCGCCACGGCCCGACCTCCTCGTTGCGCCCAACGGGAGCACGGTCGCGGTGCGCGGTGCCGATGGCCACCTGTCCATCGCGAATGCGCGCGCCGGTCGGCTCGTGGCCGAGCAGTGGATGACACGGGAAGGCGACCGCCGGCCGGCGTCGACGCCTGGCCTTGATGCCGCCTTTGCCTGCGACGCGCTCGGCTGCGTCGCGCCGCTCCCCGGCGGCGGAACCGTTGCGGTCTCCCGGCGTGCCGAGAGCCTCGACCCCGACTGCCTCGAAGCGCTCATCGTAGTGACCGCCGAGATGCCCCCGGGCAATTGTCCCGCCCGCGTCATCACGCCGGCGGAACTGGCCCGCACCGGCACCCTCGCTCTGTTCCGCGACGATCGCGGATGGCGGGAGGTGCCCACCCGCCCGCGCGGAACGCAGCGCCCCTGGATGCCGCTCCTTCCGTCCGAACCGGCCTATCATCCCCCGGCGACCGGGCCCGACGAGAGCGGCCTCCTCGATGCGGACGCCACCGACGGGGGTGCCGACGCGCCGCCCTGAGCAATCGCCCTGGGCGCGCTTATGGGCGCCTGACGCTCAGTAGCGCCGCACGAGGCCCACGAGGCGGCCCTGGATGCGCACCCGGTCCGGCCCGAAGATGCGCGTCTCGTAAGCCGGATTGGCGGCTTCGAGGGCGATGGAGGCGCCCTTCTTGCGCAGCCGCTTCAAGGTGGCTTCCTCGTCATCCACCAGGGCCACCACGATGTCTCCCGTCTCGGCGGTGTCGCAGCGGCGGATCAGCACCGTGTCGCCGTCGAGGATGCCGGCCTCGATCATGCTGTCGCCGCGCACCTCCAGCGCGAAGTGCTCGCCCGTGCCCAGCATCTCGGCGGGCAGGGTGAGGGTGTGGCTGCGGGTCTGGATGGCGGAGATGGGCGTGCCGGCGGCGATCCGCCCCATCACCGGGACGGTCACCGGCTGAAAGGCGTTGGGATCCTCGTCCTCGGCGACGGGACGCACCCGCCCGAGGCTGCCCTCGATCACCTCCGGCGAGAAGCCGCGCTGGGCGCTGCGGGCATTGGCAAGGCCCGGCGCCACGCTCTCGGGCAGCCGCACCACCTCCAGCGCGCGGGCGCGGTTGGGCAGGCGGCGGATGAAGCCGCGCTCCTCCAGCGCCGTGATCAGACGGTGGATACCCGACTTCGAGCGCAGATCCAGCGCTTCCTTCATCTCGTCGAAGGAGGGGGGAACCCCGGTCTCCTTCAGCCGCTCGTGAATGAAGCGCAAGAGATCATGCTGCTTGCGTGTCAACATCGCCGTCCCCCCGGATATCGTTCCGCAGCGTGTCGTCCGCTCATCGTCACCCCCGGAAACAAATCATGAACAGTGCATATCTGTTCCATTTGTGTTCCGCAAGGGTGAAGATGAAATTAAACGGCGCTCACACGCTCAGGCGCACGATCTTGCAGGGGTCTCCGGCCTTGGCCTCGGGCGCGTGGGGCGGGCGGATGAGCAGGCAGTCGGCCGCCGCCAGCACCGAGAGCATGGCGCTGTCCTGCACCGGAAATGGCGTGACCTTGACCGCGCCTTCCGCGTCGTGGGTGAGGCGCGCGCGCATGAAATCCATGCGCTGGTCATTGGCCGGCAGGTCCACGGCGAGGTGCGCATTCTCGGTGGGAAGGGCGGCCTGGGGATCGCCCTGCATGGCCCGCACCAGCGGCACCAGATAGAGCAGCCCGCAGACATGGGACGACACCGGATTGCCCGGCAGGCCGAGCACCCGCATGTCGCCGAAGGTGCCGAACATCAAGGGCTTGCCGGGGCGCAGGGCGATCTTGTGCACGGCGAGGTCCACCCCCTCGGCGCGCAGCGCGGGGGCGACGAGATCATGGTCGCCCACCGAGGCGCCGCCCGAGGTGACGAGCACGTCGTAATTGTATTCGATCACCGTGCGGATGACGCCGCGGATGGCCTCCACATTGTCGCCCACGAGGCCGAAATCGGTCACCAGCGCTCCGGCGTTCTCCGCCAGGGCGGCGAGGCCGTAGGCGTTGGAGATCACCACCTCGCTCGCGGCGCCCGTGCCCTTGCCGGGCAGCACCAGCTCGTCGCCGGTCTGCAGCAGGGCGACGCGCGGCCGGCGGTAGACCTGGAGCTCCGCATGGTCCATGGCCGCCGCCAGCATCACCGAGGCGCTGGTCAGCGGCGTGCCCGCCATCAGCCCCACCGCGCCGGCGCGGAAGTCGCCGCCTTCCTTGCGCACGTTGCGATAGGCCGCCGTGGCGGCGGTGGTGGTCACCCGGTCGCCGTCGCGGGCGGTGTTCTCCTGGATCACCACCGTATCGGCGCCCGCCGGCAGCAGGGCGCCGGTGAAGATGCGCACCGCCTCGCCCGTGCCCACCGCGCCGCCGAACGGCCGGCCGGCCGCCGATTCGCCGATCACGGTCAGGGTCGCCGGGGTGTCGGCGATGTCTGCCGCGCGCACCGCATAGCCGTCCATGGCGGAGAGGTCCGCGGTCGGCTGGGTGCGCCGCGCCACCAGGTCCTGGGCGAGCACCCGCCCGGCGGCGCGCGAGACCGGCACGTTCTCCACGTCGAGCAGGAGGGCGGAGGTGGTGACGAGGCGCAGGGCCTCCTCGACGCTCATCAGCGCCATGGCGGGGATCCTTCAGTCTGGGTCGGCCCGGAAGACGCCGGAGCGCCCGCCGGACTTCTCGATGAGGCGCACGCCCTCGATGCGCATGGCGCGGTCCACCGCCTTGGCCATGTCGTAGACGGTGAGGCAGGCGACGGACACGGCGGTCAGCGCCTCCATCTCCACCCCGGTCTGGCCGGTGGTCTTCACCCGCGCGCTCACCTTGAGGCCGGGCAGCGCCGCGTCCGGCTCGATCTCGACGCTGACCTTGGCGAGCATGAGGGGATGGCACAGGGGAATGAGGTCGGCGGTCCTCTTGGCCGCCATGATGCCGGCGATCCGCGCCGTGCCCAGCACGTCGCCTTTCTTGGCATTGCCGGACAGGATGTGCTCCAGCGTCGCCGGCGCCATGACCACCCGCCCCTCGGCAAGGGCCTCGCGCGTGGTGGCGGGCTTCTCGGACACGTCCACCATATGGGCCGCGCCCTTGTCGTCGAGATGGGTAAGCGGCGCCATGGCGGAGCGGGGAGCCTTTGAATCGTCAAGCATCGCCGCGAAGATGACGCTCGCGGCCGGTCCTGTCCACCTTGCGCGATACCGCGCCGGAGCCGTGCCCTGCGCGGGAGCGGGCATCGCCCCCGCTTCGATCGTTCAGCGCACGCGGGTCCAGGTCTGGGTGCGGCACAGCGGCGCCACCACGCAGCCCTTCAGGGCCAGGGTATGGTCGCTCACCAGCGTGATGGAGCCGGAATAGGTCTTGCCGTCCGCGGCATTGTAGATGCTGCCGCCGGTCCAGTCCTTCGGGCCGCCGGAGAAGCCGGTCAGGATGGTCAGGCCCATGAGCTTGCGGCCGCGCAGGCCGGCGTCGGAATTGTTCTTGTCGGCAAGGTTCGGATCGGCCTTCAGCGCCTCCGAGGAGACCAGGCGGCCGCACAGCGACTCGCCGCATTTGTAGATTTCCACCTCGCCGCCGCGGGTGGGCGTGCGCCACACGCCGGTGATCTCCGCCGCCACGGCCGGCGCCGCGTGCAGGGCCGCGCCCGCCAGCAGCGCCGCGACAAGCCATGTCCGCATCAGGTCCTCCCCCAGGATCTGCGGCCACGGATCGGGCCGCCGCACCTATTAAGACAGGAAGTAACGTATAGGGCAATCAGCTCGCCAAAAGAGTAGAGGTGGCGGCGGCCACGTCCTCCTGGCGCATCAGGCTTTCGCCCACCAGCAGGGTGCCGATGCCCACCTTGGCGAGGCGCGCCACGTCGGCCGGGGTGAAGATGCCGCTCTCGCCGATGACGATGCGCTCCTTCGGCACGCGCGGCGCCAGCGCCTCTGAGGTGGCAAGGGTGGTCTCGAAGGTGCGCAGGTTGCGGTTGTTGATGCCGATGAGCGGGCAGGGCAGGGTCAGCGCGCGGTCGAGCTCGGCCCCGTCATGCACCTCGACGATGGCATCCATGCCCCACGCCGCCGCGGCCGCCGCCAGATCCCGCGCCAGAGCGTCGTCCACCCCGGCCATGATGATGAGGATGCAGTCCGCCCCCCAGGCGCGGGCTTCGGCCACCTGGTAGGTGTCGTACATGAAATCCTTGCGCAGCACCGGGAGGCTCACCGCGGCGCGGGCCGCCTTCAGATAGTCCGGCGCGCCCTGGAAGGACGGGGTGTCGGTGAGCACCGAGAGACAGGTGGCCCCGCCGGCCTCATAGGCGCGGGCCAGCGCCGGAGGATCGAAATCCGGCCGGATGAGGCCCTTGGAGGGGCTGGCCTTCTTGATCTCGGCGATCAGCGCGGGGCGTCCCGACGCCAGCGTCGCGCGGATCGCGCCGGCGAACGGGCGCACCGGCGGGGCGGCCTTGGCGAGCGCTTCGACCTCGGCCAGCGGCAGCGCCGCCTTGGCGGCGGCGATCTCCTCGCGCTTGTAGGCTTCGATGCGGGTGAGGATGTCGCTCACGATGCGGCCTCCGGCGCCACCTTCCCGGAGATGGTGACGAGATGGTCGAGCCGGGCGCGGGCGGAGCCGGAATCGACGCTGTCGGTGGCGAGCGACACGCCTTCCTTCAGGTCCCTGGCCCGGCCGGCGACGACGAGGGCCGCCGCCGCATTGAAGATGGCGACGTCGCGATAGGCGCCCCTGGCGCCGTCCAGCACCGCGCGCAGCGCGGCGGCGTTCACCGTCGCGTCGCCGCCCTTCAGCGCCTCGGCGGGCGCGCGGGTGAGGCCGACATCCTCCGGGGTCACCGTGAAGGTGTGGATCGAGCCGTTCTCCAGCGAGGCGATGTCGGTGGCGCCCGAGATGGTGATCTCGTCGAGGCCGTCCGAGCCGTGCACCACGAAGGCGCGGGTGGAGCCCAGGGCCTTCAGCACCTCGGCCAGGGGCACGATCCAGGTCTTGGCGAACACCCCCACCATCTGGCGCTTCACGCCGGCGGGATTGGAGAGCGGCCCCAAAAGGTTGAAGATGGTGCGGGTGCCCATCTCCACCCGGGTCGGGCCCACATGCTTCATGGCCGGATGGTGGGAGGGGGCGAACATGAAGCCGATGCCCGCCTCGGCGATGCAGCGGGAGATGCCGGCCGGATCGAGATCCAGCCGGACGCCCAGCGCCGCGAGCACGTCCGCCGCGCCGGACTTCGAGGACAGCGCCCGGTTGCCGTGCTTCGCCACCGGCACGCCCACCCCCGCCACGATGAAGGAGGCGCAGGTGGAGATATTGTAGGAGCCCGAGGCGTCGCCGCCGGTCCCCACCACGTCCACCGCCGCGTCGGGCGCCTCCACGGGCAGCATCTTGGCGCGCATCACCGAGACCGCGCCGGCGATCTCGTCCACGCTCTCGCCTCGGACCCTGAGGCCCATGAGCAGGGCGCCCATCTGCGAGGGCGTCGCCTCGCCGGACATCATCCGATCGAAGATGAAGGCCGATTCCTCGCGGGTGAGGCACGCGCCGGTGGCCACCTTGCCCAGGAGGGGTTTGAACTCGTCCATGGCGCTTGATCCTCAGCCCTTCGCCCTGGCCGCGTTGTAGGCGGCGGCGATCTCCAGAAAATTGCGCAAGAGCGCGTGCCCGTTCTCCGAGGCGATGCTCTCGGGATGGAACTGCACGCCGTGAATGGGCAGGCTCTTGTGGGCAAGGCCCATGATCAGCCCGTCGGCGGTGTGCGCCGTCACCTCCAGCACCTCCGGCAGGGTCTCGCGGGCGACGATGAGCGAGTGGTAGCGCGTGGCGTTGAACGGATGGTTCAGGCCGCGGAACACGCTTTTGCCCTCGTGCTCGATCTGCGAGAGCTTGCCGTGCATGGGCTCTGGCGCGCGCACCACGGCGCCGCCGAACACCTGCCCGATGGCCTGATGGCCGAGGCAGACGCCGAACAGCGGCACGCTCTTCCCCGCCTCGGCGATGAGGTCGAGGCAGATGCCGGCTTCGTTGGGCGTGCAGGGGCCGGGGGAGAGGACGATGGCGTCGGGCTTGCCGGCGAGCACCTCCGCCACCGAGACCTGATCGTTGCGGTGGACGGTGACGCTCGCACCCAGCTCGCCGAAATAGTGCACGAGGTTGTAGGTGAAGCTGTCGTAATTATCGATGAGCGTAAGGCTGGTCATGGCCGCTCCGGGGCCCGGCAGTGGCCGGGAAAGTCGAGGGTGTTAAAGCCCGTCCTTTAGGGCAGGGTCAAGCAAGGGCGCAGCGCGCGCCTCGTCCGTCCCCCCGCCATCGCTCGGCCATCCTGCTCATTCCCTCACTGTCCCCTTTTGGCCCGCGCGGCGAAGCGCACCGCCTCCTCGCCGGCGCGGAACAGGGCCTTGGCCTTGTTCTGGCATTCGGCCTGCTCGCTCTCGGGCACGCTGTCATAGACGATGCCGGCGCCGGCCTGCACATACATCCGCCCGTCCTTCACCACGGCGGTGCGCAGCACGATGCAGGTGTCCATGTCTCCGGTGGCGCTGAAATAGCCGATGGCGCCGGCATAGATGCCGCGCTTGTCCTTCTCCAGCTCGTCGATGATCTCCATGGCCCTGACCTTCGGCGCGCCGGAGACCGTGCCGGCGGGAAAGCCCGCGGCCAGCGCATCGACCGCGTCGAGCCCCTCGGCGATCTCGCCCTCCACATTGGAGACGATGTGCATCACCTGGCTGTAGCGCTCGATGAAGAAGCTGTCGGTCACGCTCACCGTGCCGATCTTGGAGACCCGGCCGGTGTCGTTGCGGCCGAGGTCGAGCAGCATGAGATGCTCCGCCCGCTCCTTGGGATCGGCGAGCAGCTCGGCCGCCAGCGCCTCGTCCTCGGCATGGGTGGCGCCGCGCTTGCGGGTGCCGGCGATAGGCCGGATGGTCACCTTGCCGGCGCGCAGCCGCACCAGGATCTCGGGGCTGGAGCACACCACCGAGAAGCCCTCGAAATTGAGATAGACCAGGAACGGCGCCGGATTCACCCGCCTGAGCGCGCGGTAGAGCGCGAACGGCGGCAGGGTGAAGGGGCTCTCGAAGCGCTGCGACAGCACCACCTGGAAGATGTCGCCGGCGCGGATGTAGCCCTTCGCGGTATCCACCATGGCGCAATATTCATCGGGCGTCGTGTTGGAGACCGGCACCACGCTCTCGTGGAACGGCTCGGTGGGCGGGTGGGCGAGGGGGCGCTCCAGCGCCGCCACCACCGTGTCGAGCCGGGTGAGCGCCGCCTCATAGGCCGCCTGGGGCGAAACGCCGTCCTTCGGCCGCACCGGGGTGACGGCGGTGAGCTCGTCCTTCACCGCGTCGAACACCACCATGAGCGTGGGGCGGATGAGCAGCGCCTCCGGCACGCCGATGGGATCGGGCTTGGCCGGGGGGAGGCGCTCCATCTGGCGCACCATGTCGTAGCCGAGATAGCCGAACACGCCGGCCGCCATGGGCGGGGCGCCCTCCGGCAGGTCGATGGCCGATTCGGCGAGCAGGCTGCGCAGCGCCTTCAGCGGCGGCTCGGGGCAGGGGACGAAGGCGGCCTTGTCGGTCGCCGGCGTGCGGTTGATCTCCGCCACCTCGCCGGTGGCGCGGAAGATGAGGTCGGGATGAAGCCCGATCATGGAATAGCGCGCCCGCTGCTCGCCCCCCTCCACCGATTCGAGGAGGAAGGCGTTGGGCAGGTCGGCCGCGAGCTTCAGGAAGGCCGAGACCGGGGTCTCGAGGTCGGCGACCAGGGTGGTGGTCACCGCCTGCGCCTCGCCCTTGAGGTAGCGCCGCGAGAAGGCGTCGAAATCGGTGGGTGCGTTCACGGGGCGCGCCTTCAGTTGGGAGCGCCGGTGCCCACCGACTGGGCGAGCACCGCGTTGTTCACCGAAACGCCGATCTGCTGGCGCAGGTGGCCGAGATAATCCTGAAGCAGATCGTTCTCCATCTGCTGCGACACCTGGTCGGCGGTCGCCCCGTCGTCGGGATTGGCCGTGGGCGGCGAGATGTCGGTGACGAGGAACACCGCGCGGGCGGGAATGGGCGTGGCATTGGCGATGCCGAGGCCGCCCACCTTGGTGTCGAAGATCTTCTGCAGGCCGTCGGGCGCGAACGGCGCCTGGGAGCGGCCGCGCAGCAGTCCGGGCGCCTGCTGCTCGGTGAGGCCCGACGACGCGGCGAGCGCGGGCAGGCCCTCGCCGGCCTCGGCCTTGGCGAGCAGCGCCTTGGCCTTCTCCTCCACCGCCTTGGCGAGCGCCTCCTCGGTCCAGCGCGCGGCGACCTGCGCCCGGGCCTCCTCGAAGGTGCGGTCGCGGGACGCGATGATCGCGTTGGTCTCGTACCAGACGAAGCCGCCGTTCTTGGGAAGCTGGAGGGTGTCGGTCTCCACGCCCGGATCGGCGTCGAAGGCGCCGGCGATCACCTCGCGCGCGTCGGGAATGTCCACCACCTTGCCCTGGGGGTCCTGGCCGGAGCGGTCCACCGCATCGACGCTCTGGAGGGTAAGGCCGAGCTTCTTGGCGGTCTCGGCGAGGGTGGAGCCGGCGGCGCGCTCGTCCTCGATGGCGTCGTGCTGATCGAGCAGCTCGCGGTGCGCCTTGTCGAGGGCGAGCTCCTGGCGGAGCTGGTCTTTCACCGCCTCGAACGGCTGCTGGCTGCCCGCCTCGACCCGCACCACATGGACCAGGGTCGCGCCGAAGCGCCCGTCCACCGGCGCCGAGCTGGTGGCGCCCGCGGCCAGCGCGAAGGCGGCAGCGGCGATCCGGGGATCCACTACGTCGGCCTTGGCGACGAGGCCGAGGTCGGTGTCCTTCGCGCTGAGGCCGCGCTCCGTCACGATGTCGGCGAAGCTCGCCCCTGCCTTGATCTTCTCCGCCGCGGCGGTGGCATCGGTGGCGTTGGGGAACACGATCTGCTGGATTTCGCGCTTCTCTGCGGTGCCGAAGCGATCGGGCCGGCGCTCATAGTCGGCGCGCAGATCCTCTTCGCCCACGGTGATCTTCGCGGCAAGCGCCTCGGGGGTGAGGGCCAGCACCGAGATCTTGCGGTATTCCGGCGCGCGGAACTGCGCCTTGTGGGCCTCGAAGAAGCTGCGCAGATCCTCGTCCGTCGGGGTGGGCGCCGGCCCAACGTTCTGGGGTGTCACCAGCAGATAGGAGACCGAGCGCGTCTCGCCCTCGTAGCGGTGGATGGCATCGAGCAGCACGGTCGGCGCGCGCACGTCGGCGGCATAGGACTGCAGCACCTGGGCGCGCAGCATCCGCTTGCGCTCCAGGGCGACGAAGCGCGGCTCGGTGAGGTTGTTGGCCCGCAGCAGCTGCTGGAAATAGGCCGGATCGAAGCTGGTGGAGCCCGGACGGCGGAATGCCGGATTCGAACGGATGGCATCGGCCACCTGGGCGTCGCTCACCGCCAGGCCGAGGCGGGCCGCCTGCTCGTCGAGGGTGGCCTCGGTGACGAGCTGGTTCAGCACCTGCCGGTCGATGCCGAAGGCGCGCGCCTGATCGGGCGACAGGCCGCGGCCCATGCGCTGGCCGATCTGCTGGAGCTGCTCCAGATAGGCCGAGCGGAAGGCATCGGCCGAGATTTCCGTCCCGCCTACCCGCGCCACGGTGGAGCGGCCGAATCCGCGGAAGACGTCGGCGATGCCCCAGATCACGAAGCTCAAGGTGAGGATGACGAGAAAAAACTTGGCGATGAGGCCGGAGGCGCCCTTGCGCAGCGTCTGAAGTGCCATGATCCGTTCTTTTTGGAGCGCGGCGCGACGCCGGCGCAGGAAGGCGCGCATCATAAAGAGCGGCCCCGAGGCAGGCAACGCCGCCGGGATACGCGCGCAACGGCCTCCCGCAGGCGCGCTAAGCCTTTGCAGCCGCGCGGCACCTCTGCTACTCGACGCACCGTCATGAAACCTTGAGGGGGGTCCCCATGCCTGGTCCGCGCCGCACGCTCATCGCCGGCAATTGGAAGATGAACGGATTGAAGGCGCAGGTCCCGGAATTCTCCGCCATGGCGGCGGGCTACGACGCCACCCTGCAGGCCAAGGCCGACATGCTCATCTGCCCGCCGGCGACCCTGCTCGCCCGCCTTGCCGATATCGCGGCGGTGACGGGGGTGATGGTGGGCGGCCAGGACTGCCACGCCCTCGCCTCCGGCGCGCACACCGGCGACATCTCCGCCGAGATGCTGAAGGACGCCGGGGCTTCGGCGGTCATCCTCGGCCATTCCGAGCGCCGCGCCGACCACCGGGAAGGCGATGCGGTGGTGGAGGCCAAGGTGAAGGCGGCGTGGCGTACCGGCCTGCTGCCGGTGGTCTGCGTCGGCGAGACGCTGGCGGAGCGCGAGGCGGGGGAGGCGGCCAATCTGGTGCGCCGGCAGGTCCGCCAGTCGGTGCCGGACGGGGCGACGGCGGATACGCTGGTGATCGCCTACGAGCCCATCTGGGCCATCGGCACCGGCCTGATCCCGAGCCCGGAGGACGTGGCCGAGGTTCACGCCACCGTCCGCAAGGTGCTGGTCGAGCGGTTCGGCGCCGAGGGCAACGGCATCCGCATTCTCTACGGCGGCTCGGTGAAGCCGGACAATGCGGCGCTGCTTCTGTCCATCCCCGACGTGGATGGCGCCCTGGTGGGCGGGGCGAGCCTGAAGGCGGCGGATTTCCTCGCCATCGCCCGCGCCGCGCCCTGAGGCGGACGGCGGGCGGCCAAATGGCAGGGCGGGGAGGGGCTTTCGGCGCGCTCCCCTGAGAGATCAGAACGTCACGAGGCCGACGAGCTGGCGCAGCAGGCTCAGCTCCTCGCCCGAGGTCGGCGTGGTCTGCGACACGAAGTCGAACACCTTGCCGTCCTTCTTCCCGTACTGGGCGATGCGGGTGACGCGCTTGTCCTTGTCGAAATAGATCGCCAGCACCTTCTGGTCGGTGATCTCCGGCTTCAGGAAGGCCACCCGCTGCTCGGTCTGCGAGATGTAATAGAACACCTCGCCGTTCACCGTCGCCACGGTGGAGGGCGTGCCGAGCACCAGCAGCACCTGCTCCTGGCTGGAGCCGATCGGCACCTGGTCGAGCGCGCCCTCGCTCAGCACATAGCCGCGCTGATAGGTGCGGGTGATGCCGGAGACGGACTGGCCCTTGCCGCTGATGATGTTGGAATTGCTGCATCCGGCGAGCAGGCCCGTCGACATCAGGCCGACCGCGCCCATGGCGCCCCAGCGCCGGAGCGTGGCGCCCCGAAGCATGCGCTCCTCGGGCCGCTGAACCGGCGCCGTTTCGGTCACGTGCCGAAAGCCCACCCGCATCCCCATGGTATCTCCCACGTTCACGCCGACGGAGGACGCGCGGGAAGCTGGCTCTTGCCACGCCGTCCCCGCCGCGTTACGCCGCACGGCCAATTTCCTCGGCGATCCTGACTATCGTCTTAAGATCGAAACGCAATGCTCAAACTGTTCCGCCGCTCCCGAAACCGCGCGACCATTGAGCGCCTGTATGGCGCGATCGTGGCGCAGGCGCGGCGAGAGGCCTTCTACACGGATTTTGCCGTTCCCGACACCTTCGACGGGCGCTTCGAGCTGGTGCTGCTGCACACCGTGCTCGTCTGCCATCGCCTGAAGGACGGGGACGATCTGGCGCGCGCCCTGTCGCAGGACGTGTTCGACGCCTTCCTCGCCAACATGGATGCCACCCTGCGCGAGATCGGGGTGGGCGACCTCACCGTGCCCAAGCGCATGAAGAAGATCGGCGAGGCCTTCTACGGCCGCGCCGCCGCCTATGACGCGGCGCTCGCTCCGGCCGGGGAGGGCGAGGATGCCCTTGCGGTCGCCCTCGCACGCAATATTCTGGGCCATGTGGAGGCGGACGCGGCCGACCGCGGCGCGCCGCTCGCCGATTATGTCCGCGAGGCGGCGCGCACCGTGGGGGAGATCCCGCTCCCGGTGCTCGCGCGCGGCGAAATCCGCTTTCCCGAGCCGGTCTTCCGGGGGCCGGCGTTGCCGGCGGAGTGAGGAACATGCCTGAGACCCCCTTCTCCCAGATGGTGACCGTGGCGAGCCTGCCGGCCGACGGCCTCGACCTGGAGCTCATCCCCAGCGAGGCGCAGCGGGCGGCGCTGGCGCGTCATGCCGGCCTGCTCGGCCTGCCGCGATTCGAGGCGAGGCTCCATGTGGCGCAGGAAGGCGCCGCCGGCGCCCATGTGACCGGAACCCTCGCCGCCGAGGTGCGCCAGACCTGCGTGGTCACCCTCGATCCGTTCGAGACCGCGATCCGGGAGGCCATCGACGTGCACTTCGCCCCCGAGGGCACCGGCACCGCCGCCGCCGAGGAGGCGGACGAGGAGCACGATCCGCCGGACGAGATCGTCGACGGGGCGATCGACGTGGGCGCGCTGGTGGTGGAATTCCTCACCCTCGGCATCGATCCCTATCCGCGCAAGCCCGGCGCGGTGTTCGAGCCGCCGGCCGAGGATCCGGCCGCCGCCTCGCCCTTCTCCGCTCTGGCCCGCCTGAAGGGGGGCCAGTGAGCGCTGTTCCCAGTTGCGATGCGCGGGCGAGCCGCTATTGTCCCGCCACCGAAGCCGGTCTTCCGCGGCGGAACCGGCGCGCGTCCCGGCTCAGTCGGGAGCGAAAGGGCAGCTTCGGGTGGATCCGCCGTGTGGCGATCCGGGCCGCTGGGATCCATTGGGGCGAGGGCGTGGCTGAAGGCGTGATCGGAGAGCGTGGGGACGTAGCGGAGCGCGGCGGCTGCGGTCGCTGGAGCGTTGCCGGGAGCCTGAGCGGCCGCGGGCTGCGCCATCCATGAGCGAACCCGTGCGCATCGCCATCGACGCCATGGGCGGCGACCACGGCCCCGAAACCGTGCTGCCCGGCGCGGAAATCTCCCTCGGGCGCCATCCCGACACGCAGTTCCTGCTGTTCGGCGACGAGGCGAAGATCAAGGCCGTCCTCAACGGCCATCCCAAGCTCGAGGCCTCCTCCCGCATCATCCACACCGACGTGGTGGTGGGCATGGACGACAAGCCGAGCCAGGCGCTGCGCCGCGGCCGCTACAAGTCGTCCATGTGGCGCGCCATCGACGCGGTGAAGGTGCATGACGCCGACGTGGCGGTATCCGCCGGCAACACCGGCGCGCTCATGGCCATGGCCAACTTCCACCTGCGCACCATGCCGGGCATCAGCCGCCCGGCCATTGCCGCGCTCTGGCCGACGCTGCGGGGCGAGAGCATCGTGCTGGACGTCGGGGCGTCCATCGGCGCCACCGCCAAGAGCCTGGTGGAGATGTCCATCATGGGCTCGGCCATGGCGCGGGTGCTGTTCGACCTCGACACCCCCTCGGTGGGCCTGCTCAACATCGGCGTCGAGGACATGAAGGGTGTCGAGGAGGTGCGCGAGGCCGCCCGCATCCTCAAGGACGATGGCGTGCCGGTGAACTACCACGGCTTCGTCGAGGGCAACGACATCGGCGCCGGCACGGTGGACGTGGTGGTGACCGAGGGCTTCGCCGGCAACATCGCCTTGAAGACCGCCGAGGGCACCGCCAAGCAGCTCGCCGCCTACCTGCGCGCCGCCATGGGGCGGACCGTGCGCGCCCGGCTCGGCTATCTTCTGGCCCGCGACGCCTTCCAGGTGCTGAAGGAGAAGATGGACCCGCGCCGCTCCAACGGCGGCGTGTTCCTCGGCCTCAACGGCATCGTCATCAAGAGCCACGGCGGTGCCGACGCGGAGGGCTTCGCGGCGGCCGTGGATCTGGGCTACGACATGGTGCGCCACCAATTGATGGCGCGGATCGAGAAGAGCCTCGTGGACCGCCCGGCGCCGCCCGAGAGCGTGCGCTCCCCGCAGGTTGCCGAGGCGGAAGGAAAAACGTGAGCGGTATCAGGTCCGTCGTCCGGGGGATTGGGTCGTATCTTCCGGAGCGCATCCTCAGCAATGCCGATCTCGCCTGCCGGGTGGAGACGTCGGACGACTGGATCGTCCAGCGCACCGGCATCCGCCAGCGGCACATTGCCGCCGAGGGGGAATACACCTCCCACCTCGCGCTGAAGGCGGCCGAGCGGGCGCTCGCCGACGCCGGATTTGCGGCGCGCGACATCGACCTCATCGTGCTGGCCACCGCGACCCCCGACCAGACCTTTCCCGCCACCGCGGTGACGGTCCAGGCCGAGCTCGGCATCACCCGCGGCGCGGCCTTCGACCTTCAGGCGGTGTGCTCTGGCTTCGTCTTCGCCCTCGCCACCGCCGACGCGCACCTGAAGACCGGCGCCTTCCAGCGGGCGCTGGTGATCGGCGCCGAGACCTTCTCGCGCATCCTCGACTGGGAGGACCGCGGCACCTGCGTGCTGTTCGGCGACGGGGCAGGGGCCATGATCATCGAGGCGGTGCAGGTGGACGACGCCAAGGGCGCCGGCCTCATCACCCACCACTTGCGCTCCGACGGGCGCCACCGTTCCAAGCTCTACGTGGACGGCGGCCCCTCCACCACCGGCACCGCCGGCCACCTGCGCATGGAAGGCCGCGAGGTGTTCAAGCACGCCGTCGGCATGATCACCGACGTGATCGTCGACGCCTTCGCCGCCACCGGCGAGAGCGCGGACAGCATCGCCTGGTTCGTGCCGCATCAGGCCAATCGTCGCATCATCGACGCCAGCGCCCAGAAACTCGGCATCGCGCCGGAGAAGGTGGTCATCACCGTAGACCTGCACGGCAACACCTCCGCCGCCTCCATTCCCCTGGCGCTGGACGTGGCGGTGAAGGACGGCCGGGTGAAGCGGGGCGATCTCGTGCTGCTCGAGGCCATGGGCGGCGGCTTCACCTGGGGTTCCGCACTTATACGGTGGTAAAGAGGGGCTTAATGGCGTTGACCTTGCAACGGCGCCATGGGTACTTTGCCGTAGCCGAATGTTCGTCGTCGGCAGACGGGTCGCGCGCGAGGTGCCGACGCGGCCGTCATACGGATGAATCTTTTCTGTCTCAAATGGATAGGGACGCGGTGCTGAAGCCCCGAAAGCTTCGTTTTGGGGCGCTGCATTCTTTTTGTGGGGGTTGGACGATCGATGGCTGGTCGGACTGTCACGCGAGCGGATCTGTGTGAGGCCGTCTACCAGCAGGTCGGCCTGTCACGCACCGAATCGGCCGCGCTCGTCGAGCTGGTGCTGAAGGAAATCGCCGATTGCCTCGCCCGCGGCGAGACGGTGAAGCTCTCGTCGTTCGGCTCCTTCGTGGTGCGCGACAAAGGCCAGCGCATCGGCCGCAACCCCAAGACCGGCGAAGAGGTGCCGATCGAGCCGCGCCGTGTGATGGTGTTCAAGCCCTCCAGCATCCTCAAGCACCGGGTCAACGGCACCGAGCCCGACGGCAAGGCCGACGATTAAGCCTGCGCCGCCATCGGCGCCCGGACGGCAGGGACTAGCGGCAGGACGGCCTGACAGAAGGGCGCCGTGGGACTGCATCCCGGAGCCCCGCCGCGCATCCCGCTCAAAGCTCAGCCCAAGGCCTGCGGATGACGGGGCCTTCCCCGCGATGCCCCTTCGCTGATCGGCATCGCGGGCTGAGAGACGCGCGCGCCCGGCGATCCCCAGAGCGATGATTTTTCCCTGCAAGCTCTGCCGGACGTGCGACCGCGCGCGCCGCCCATCTTCATGCCGTCCACCGGGCTGGCCAGCGCGCCGGCGCCCGCCTCGCGGGGCTGTGATCTCCGACGCGGAGCCGTCCGCCATCCTGTGTTAACATTTCCCGGGATTAGATTGATTCGATTGGATCATCCGCTTCGCCTGAAGCATCAGCGCAGCGCACAGGAAGGCATGCACGTGGGCGATCGCCGGGAGATGGACAAGGCTCCGGATGCCTTTCGGACCATCAGCGAGGTGGCCGACGACCTCGAGCTGCCGCAGCACGTCCTGCGCTTCTGGGAGACCCGCTTCTCCCAGATCAAGCCGGTGAAGCGCGCCGGCGGCCGCCGCTTCTACCGTCCCGAGGACGTGGACCTGCTGCGCGGCATCCGGCACCTGCTCTACAGTGACGGCTACACCATCAAAGGCGTCCAGAAGATCCTGAAGGAGCACGGCATTCGCCACGTGCAGGACCTCGGCGTGGAGCGCGACACGGCGCTGCTGATGACCGGCAAGCAGCAGCGTGCCCTGTCCATGGCGCTGGAGGAGGGCACCACCTTCGGCGGCCTGCTCGGCCTGTTTCCCCGCCGCCGCGGCCGGGCCCAGGACGACGAAGCCTTCGCGCTGCCACAGGAGGTCGAGCTGCCCCTGCCGTTCCCGGATCCCGAGCTGCGTCAGGAGGAGGCGGACGGGGAGGGACAGGTGCCACCGGTGCCGCTGCGTCGCGATGCGCTGCGCCGCGAGCCCTCGCTTCATGGAGCGCCCCGGTCCGAAGCGATCCGCCATGCGGAACGCCCGTCGCCCGAGGGAGACCAGCGCCGCGAGCCCCGGATGACGGCCGCCCCGGCACCGAGGGGCCGCGCCGCGCAGGACGAGCCCGTCCGGAGACATCCTGCGGACGATCCGCCCCGCGAGCATCCCATGGCGCCGCCGAGGATGGCCCCGCAGGTCGCGCCGCCTCCGGCCGCCGAAACCCGGACGCGCCGCCCGGAGCCCGAGCACGGGCAGGCGGAGGACTACGCCGCAGCCCCACCGCACCGCGGACCCGCGCCGCATGCTGAGCGGGCCGCAGCGCCCGACAGGCCGGATCGTCCGGTCACGCTGCCGCGCCCGACCCGTGGGCCCGCCGCCCGGATCGCCCCGCCCAGCGAGAGCTTCGACGATCCGCTGCTGCCCTTTCTCGATCCCGAGCCGCTGGGCGGCCCTTCGGTTTCCGAAGCGCTGGAAGACCGCATCCGCCGCCTGAAGCGCGGTCGGGCGCCGCAGCCGGAAGTCGTCGAGGACGATGTGTTCGAGGAGGAGGCGTTCGAGACGCGGGAGCTGGAGGCCGAGGAGCGGGAGGCGCAGCTGCCGTTCCGCGATGCCCCGTCCCGCCCGCGTGGCGCCCAGCAGCATTCCTCCGTTGCCGAGGAGGACGAGGACGCGCTGCCGTGGGACGGCACCTCTTGGGACACCTCTTCGCGGGACGAGGTTCCCTGGGAGGCCGATGAAGGTCCGGCCGGAGGCCGCCACATGCCGCCGGAACCGCCCGTGACGCCGAGCCGTGAGCAGAGCCCCGCACCCCGCCGCGCGCCGGACGAGGGCGCCACCTACGGCCTTGCGCCCGCCTCGCGGCCGGAGCCGGCCCCCCGGCAGTCGCGGCCGACGGCCGACCGTGGACCTGCGGTCACCGCCCTTGGTGCGCCGGCGCCGGCGCCCCGGGTGGGGCCGCTGCGCGCGCCGCTCGAGGAATTCGATCCCGAGGATGTGGAATTTCCGGTGCCCCATTGGCCCAACGAAACGCCCGGACCGGATCGGCCCCCGGCGGAGGCGTTGCGCGCCGGGGCGCGCACGAGCGGCGCGGCGCCGGCCAGCCGGGCGGTTGCAGCGCGCACCCCCGCGCCCTGGCAGCAGGCGGCGCGCGACAATAATGCGGGGAGGGTGGCCTCGGCCTGGCAGGAGGACGAGGCGGTCGATCTTCCGGACGACGCGGGGCGCGGCGTCGCGCACATGCCCCGCGCGCCCTACCGTCCGGGGCCGCCGGAGCAATATCTGCCGCCGCATCTGCGGGCGGAGCCGCGCCTTGCGGGTCAGCCGCCGGTGGCGGCGCCCGTCTTGTCTCGAGACGATCTGCATCGCCTGCGCGCCGCGCTCTACGAGCTCAGCGAATGCCGCCGGCTGATGAGCGATGCGCTGCCCGGGGCGCCGGGCGAAGCGGCGCCTCCGGGCTGAGGCTGCCGGGCGGCAGGGCCGATGATGCGCCTGCTCGCCCGTGGCAGCGGACGTTCAGTCCAGGACCGCGAGGGAAACCTTGGTCACCCCGTTGCCGGTGAAGCCGAGCTGCTTGGCGGCGGCGCGGGAGACGTCGATGATGCGGCCGCGCACGAAAGGCCCGCGATCATTGATGCGCACAACCACGCTGCGGCCGTTGCGCAGATTGGTCACACGCACCTTGGTGCCGAACGGCAGCGAGCGATGGGCCGCCGTGAGATCACCCGGATTGAAGCGCTCGCCACTCGCCGTGCTCTGGCCCTGCCAATAATACGAGGCGACACCGGTGGACGTATCCGCCTTGGCCGGAAGGGTCATTGCGGAGGCGGCGGTAAACGCCAGGGCGGCGGTAGTCACGAGGTTGCGAAGCTTCATCCGTTCGATCTCCATTGTTGACAAAGGAGTGTGCCGAATGACCGCCGACTGGGGCGACATCGTCCCAAAATCATGACAAAACCTTGACAAAGGGTGAAAGCAGAGGCAGATGTGACCTGATTCGCACACTCGACGGTCCCCTGGTGCTCCCGAAGGGTGGGGACAGCGCGGAGAAGGCGGTGCGAATGGACTTGTGGTCGCCAAAGCGATGGTCTAAGCCTCGGCCCGTGTCGGAGCGTAGCGCAGCCCGGTTAGCGCACTAGTCTGGGGGACTAGGGGTCGGAGGTTCAAATCCTCTCGCTCCGACCATTCAAGGCCTTGGGAATATAGCGTAATCCGAGCGGCGCCGAAAGGCGCCGGTTCTATTTTTGGGCTTCGGTCCGCACCCGGTCCGCACCGCCGTGGGGCATCACGGCCTGAAAGTGACGCTGTGCTCATGGGCGATGCGGGGTCCAGGGCGTCGCACCTCGTGATAGGTATCGCAGATAACAGACAGCGCATTCAGATTGGATGTTCAATCCGGTTGGCAATTGTCCGGGCGAGTTTCTCGAAGTCGTCGTAGGCAGCGGACACGGCGCCCTGGTGGCCACCGATGGCCCCATCGCCGGGGCGCAGCTTGAACATGGGCTTCCGCGCATCCTGGGCCATAGCGATCAGCGAGCGATAATCTTTCAGGCGGCCCAACATAAGCGCATCGTCCGGAACATCAGGATCGTCTACCGCACGGCGATAGGCCGTCGGAATCTTGGCGATCCATTTCTGGAAGGCACGCACCACCCCATCGGAAAATTCGGTGTGGCGCGATACAACATATCCGATGGGTAGCATGCTGCCCGTAGGCAAGCTGAAGTCGAGGTGCGGTGCACGATCAAGCCGGTCCTGCCATTCCGCGCGCCAGGACTTTAGTCGGCCGCCCACGTTCTCAAGGCCGCGAACTGAGAAGAGGTCAGGCGCAACAGGAATAATGACATAATCTGCCGCGATGAGGGCAGCGCGGTTCAACGCGCCGAATGTCGGGCCCACGTCGATGAGGGCGATCTCAGCCTGATGCCGTTGACCGGCGTCCTCAATGATTCGATGAAAAGCTGCCGTAACGCGAAACGCCCGCTCCTGGCGGTCGACGCACCCTGGCCAAGCTGCGGACAGCTCATCCTCAAAGTCAGACAAGAGCAGATCGCCAGGGACAATTGCCAGACCGTCGGTTACGCTCATTGGATCAAAGAAGTCGAGGTCACCAACACCCCGCTTCACTGGCTCCACTGCCGTGAAGATTGTGTCTAGTTTTTGCGTCTCATAGATATGTTCCAGTACTTCATCTTTGAAGCACATAGCAGTAAGATTAGATTGTGGATCAAGATCCGCCAAGAGTACCCGTTGCCCTAGGTCGGCGTACATCCAAGCGAGGTGATAGATCAGCGAGGTTTTGCCAACGCCGCCCTTATTGTTGAAGAAGGCGATCGATTTCATTGTGCTGGCTCTACCTGAAACAGGGTGTAGTTGGGCTCGAAGTGTGTCACTAGCGGTGGATTGCCGTTCACTTCTAGGGCGTGACGTGCTTGTACCAGCCCATAGCCGAAGCGTTCGACCACCCCCAGAGATTTCAATCCTTCAGCGAGCAGAGGATTGCGATATGCGGTCACATTCTGCCAAATCGTGTCCTGATTGACCTCGCCATAAAGCCCACCTGGATTTATAATTTCGATTCGATTGGAGTACCAATACACCTTCACTGGCATTGTGCTATCGTTATAAGTCCGGTGAAGCAGGGCGTTACGGATAAGCTGTTCTAGCGCCTCTACAGGGTAGTCGGGCTGCTCCCTTCGCTGCGCTCCGCCGATCGCCATGGTAGTACGCACATTCAGACGCATTAGCTCTTCGATTTGTCTGACCTGGTCAGGGACGGTTCCGCCGACCTCCTTCTGATCCCGTATGGGATCGACCAGCTCTGGGCCATCCAAGCGCAGAAACTGGATGTAGGCTCCGGAGAGATACTGCCGGGGCTCCTTGCCCAGAAGAAGCAATGCCGCATTGGTCGGGTGTCCATCCCGAGAGATCAGTCGAAGAGCGCGCAGCTTTTCCTCCGTCGAACGGCCGTTCTCGCGCCGAATTTCAGGGGAGGTTGCGGAGGGTACGTATTCGGTTTCGAACCGACGCAGGTCCAAATCATCAAGCGCGGCATCAGAGCACGGGCGAGCATCGAAGGTAAGATTTTGCCAGACTTGCTTTTCCGTTAGGCGGCGTTCTTCCTCGGCTGTAGCAATAGCCCGGCGTGGCCCGACCCGGATCCAGGTGCGCCCCTCCAAGCGCACAGGCGGCTGAGTTGATGGAGCGACCTCAATGACCGCCACAGTGCAACCGTCAATCTCCCTACGGGACACCGACATCACTGGAAATGGCAGAATCAGCCCTTCACTGCGTAAGCCGCCGAGGGTCTTCAGCAACTCGTCGTCGATATTGATCCCGGAGCAGCTTCCGTCGTCATCCTGGCCGACGAAAATCACACCCGGTTGCCGGTGGTTCGGGAGGTCATTGGCGTAGGCGCAGATCGCCTGACGAATCCGATCGGCGGCCGCTTGAAAGTTGCGCTTCCGCTCAGCGCGGTCTGACTCCGTGTCTCGAAAAAGTGCGGAAATTTCATCGTCCGTGAGCATGAATGCCTCCTGGCCCGCATCCTAGCCCGCAGCAAATTCACGCGCCATTCTTGGCCCGGCAAAGCGAACATTTACTACCAAGGTAGAGACATGGGTCGGTTCGGGCCATCCCGCTTCGAGCAGATGGCACCTGACGGTGTCGACCGAAGGGCCCCTCGTCCTGATCAATGTAGTTGTCTCAGCGGCACGATTTTATTTGGGCGCGTCCGCGTGCACATCGCTGAGGCGCCTTGGCGAAAAGCAGATCGGTGTGAGCCACCAGGGGCCGGCGGGGGAGGGGCAGGGGGCTTTCGGGGAAGGCCTGGTCGTTGCCGACAGGGAACCGAAAGGGGGTGGGGGGTGCATCGCACCCACAGCCCCGGCCAGGTCGAGCCAAGGCCAAGGCGGACGGCGGCACCGTTAGGCACCGATGTCGAAAGGCCCAGCTTGTGGCGCGCGGGTGGGTGTACGGAAAACCCTGCGGAAATTCGACGTTCTGAACCACGGGAAACCAAGGGGTTGCGAAGGGCGTCGCACGTGTGCAGAAATCAGTTGTTTTTCGTACATCCTCAGGGCAACATGGCGCCATCTTCTCCCACCGCAGGGGTTCCCCATGCGCCGCGTCGCCCTCTATGTCCGCGTGTCCACCGATCACCAGACCATCGCCAATCAGGAATTGGAGCTGCGCGCCATTGCCGAGCGCATGGGCTGGGAGATTGTTGGTGTGTACCGGGACGAGGGCATCAGCGGCGCCAAGGGCCGCGCTGGCAGGCCGGCGTTCGATGCCCTGTGCAAGGACGCCGCTCGCCGTCGCTTTGAAATGGTCATGGCATGGTCCGTCGATCGCCTCGGGCGATCTCTCCAGGACCTGATCGGCTTCCTCTCCGAACTCCACACCCTCGGCATCGACCTGTTCCTGCATCAGCAAGGCATCGACACCACCACGCCCGCCGGCAAGGCCATGTTTCAGATGATGGGCGTCTTTGCCGAGTTCGAGCGATCCATGATCCGGGAACGGGTGAAGGCGGGCCTTGTGCGTGCCCGCGCCCAAGGGACGCGGCTCGGCCGCCCCTCGATCGCCCCCGAGACGGAGAGCGCCATCCGTTCAGCGCTCACCGAGGGCCGCTTGGGCATCCGCAAGATTGCCTCGGCCTTCAAGGTGGGGGTTGGAACGGTCCAGCGCATCAAGGCCGAGCTGCCCGCGTGACGCGCCATGCGCTCTGCGCATAGCCTCCGGCGCCTCCGAAAATTTCCGCGTCGGCGTGCGATTTACCTCCCATATTCAATAGATCTGACAATTTCTCCTAACACCCGCGCTAGATGATAATGTATTTTTTCAACAATACGCTCATTATTACATAAGTTGTTCTTTAACTCCGCGCGGCCTTCCACCCTGCCTTCCACCCCCTTGGGTGCGGTGCAGCTTCCACTCTTCCACCCCCCTTATTAGGGGGGTGGAAGAGTGGAAGACCACCCGCCATCGACGCACGACATGATCACCGCACGACAGGTAAATACTTCCGGCTCGCCGCGCCGCGCACGATGGGGGGCTTCTCAACCCGGGCAATCCGCGTCGGCAGCCTGTGTCTTCGGCAAGGGAATGGGGAGAGAAAGAGGTGGCCCCTATTTTAGCCGAGCCTCCAGGTGAAAGCCTGCGGTCATCGGAGAGGCGCGGGGGCCAGCGCGCGCATTCAACGTAGCAAAGGTTGCTCGACCCATAAACGAACATCCCGCCGAGGATCTTTCTCATTGATCTTGGGCAGAGAGGATGTCCCATCCGCCCGAACGCTAATTGCTGACTCAGCGGTGGCCGGTGGCGCCGATTTGCCGCGAGGAACAAGGGAGGGAACGCCTCGCGTCACAAATGGGCCTCGGCGGACTCCCCAGGCGATTTGCGCTGTCAGACCCCGGGGAGGGCCGGGGCGGTAATGACCAGGTAGCTCCGGCGCCGCGACGGTGGGCCCTCTTCCACGCTCGCGATCCGGTCGGCTCGGATGAGCCGGTTCATGGCGGCTTCCAGCTCATCTTCCGAGAACGCCGCGCCGAGCCCCGTCTTTTCACGGATCACCTTGGGCGCGTGGTTCGCCTGCCCCTTATGCACGTTGCAGCGCAAATTCTTGGCTGCCAGCTCGGCCAGTCCCGCAAGGAAGGCTTCCTCGGCGGCGCGTTGTCGGTCCGGTGTTTGCTCCGCCGCTCCAGGCGCGGCCGCACCGTCGCCCGTGAATGCACCAGCATGGTACCTGAGGCCAAGCTCTTCGCCAGCCTGCGCATAGTTCGCCTTGACGCGAGAGAGAATGCGCAAGTCCGCGTCGAGCACGTCGCCGCCCACCGGTTCGGGGCGGCGCAGATAGAGCCGCGCCCGAACCGAATTGCTCCAGGCCGTGGAACCGCCATCACCGCTGCCCGTGGTGCGGCCGGTCTGCGAGGGGTGGGCAAGAAGCACCACCGCGCCGTCGATCGCCTGGGCAAGCCGCGTCAGAAGCCCGATGAATTGGCGAACCTGAGGTCGGATGTTCTCATTCCCGCCGAAGGTGTCAGCGGCAGTGTCGATGACCACCAGCCGCACACCGCTCGCCTGGGCCTCGGTCAGGAGCTGGAAAAAGAACGGCGTCGGCCGCCCATGCCCATCTGCCGCGAAGGTCATCAAGAGGTTGTCGCCGCCGACCCGGGAAATCCACCGCATGTCCTCCAGATCCCCGAAGGAGATGGCGTGCTGCGCATTGATCTGTGCCTGGCGGCGGTGCAGCTCATCACCATCATCCTCGCAGAACACCCCAAGAGCGCGGCAGGGCAGCACTGGCGAGCCGAGAAACGCCCGGCGCGCGGCACAACAGGTCATCAGTTGCTGCGCCAGCAGGCTCTTGCCCGTGCCGCCGTCGCCGTAAAGCGCGGTCACATGACCGAGCGGAATCCAACCGTCCCAAAGCCACCGCCGGCCGGGAACGGGAACGCCTTCAAGGCGAATGGGGTCGATGATGGCGAGGGGTTCAAGGCTGAAGTCATCGGCTCGGGGACGGCCCGCGTCAGTCTCCACCGCGCAGCCTCCGCAGTTCGTCATTGAAATCATCGCCGCGCGAGGGGAAGCGCACCGAGACGAGGCGCCGTTGCGCGTGGAAAGCGTCGCGGGCCTTCTCCGCTGCGGCTTCGCCAGCGTTCCCGCGATCCGCGAACACCACCACGTAGCGGATGGACGGCGGGAGCGTGATGCGCGCGAGGTTCGAACCCAAGGCGCACCACACTGGAACCCGAAACAGCTCCATGGCGGAGAGGCCGGTCTCGATGCCCTCCGCAACGCCCAGCACCTCGCCCGCTGGCGCCAGCCGCACCGCGCCCCTGCCGACCGGGCCGAGCCCTCGCTTCGGGCTGTCAATTGGCGCCTTTCCCAGCCCGTCAGGCTTGAGGAAAGTGCGTTGGATCGCCACCAACTCGCCGGCATCGTCCGTGACGGCGGCGATCAATGCCGGAAAGGTCGCGGGTGCGTCGCGGCGATGGGCCAGTTCCGGATGGAACCGGAGGCAGGGCGGGAGCGCAACGCCAATGCGCCGCACCTCGGTGAGGTAGGTTTCAGCCAGGGTCCCGCCCACCGGACGGGATGCCTGCCAGATGGCCCGCGCCTCGGCCTGCTTGCGGGCCACATCCTCCCCATCCTGGCGCCGGGGAGGGGAGGGAGCCGGGCTCATCGAGGTCGCGCCGGCCTCCCTCAAGAGGCGGTCCCGCGCCTCCGCGAAGGTCAGCCCATCAACCTTCTGCCACCAGTCGAGAAGGTCGCCATGGGCCCCGCACCCGAAGCAGTGAAAGAACCCTTTGGCATCGTTCACCGTGAAGCTCGGGCTCTTCTCGCTGTGGAAGGGACAGAGCCCGAACCGATCGCCCTTGCCGGGCGAGAGCTTCACCTTGCGCTGCACATAGGTGGACAGGCGAAGGCGGGATTTGAGGGCGTCGAGGTCGTATTCACCGGCCATGGGGTCGCGCCCCCGGCTTCCGCAGTCGGAGCGGCGGTTCGGTCCCCTCCCTCAAGGAGACCATATGAAGGGGCTCAATCCCCATGCCATTCAGCAGATCGAGAGCAGGTTTGATGCGAAGAAGCGTCACTGCGAGCGGGACCTCGCGTGAGAACACATCCCCATGGGCTGCGTGCAGGGTATCCAAGACGCCGCCAAGGGCAGATCGGCGTCGACCAGGGCGCGTTCGATCTCGAAGGGCTTTCACCTCATTGCGAAGCCCGGCGATGGCGATAGCCGTCAGGTAGCGCGCAGCGTCATCGATAGCCCGCCACCTGGAAAGTTTCTTGATCCGATCCAGGTCACGCTGGATGCCTGGAGGCAGGAGAGGTTTGCCCATGGCTCACCCCTCATCCGAAGTGGACACCCGGCGACGGCTTTTCAGCCAGGCCGCCAAATCCGAAGGGTCATAGGCCACGGCCCGGCCGACCTTGCAGAAGGCCGGCCCGCCGCCATGGCACCGCAGCTTGTTCAGGAACGAAACCGATACTCCGAGGAGCTGCGCGGCTTCCGTCACGCGCAGCAACCGGGGTGGGGAGGGGGTGAGAGCGTCCATTTTCCAGCATCCCAATGTCGTTAAGGATGCCGGAAGACTGGATGGGGAAACGTGGAATATCGCGGTTCAAAAGGGTTCAAATGGGTTCTGAACCCTTTTGAACCCTTCGTTGGTTAGGCCGCGCCGCGCTTTTTATTCAGCTCGCGCGCGGCGCGCTCAAGGGTGCTTTCCGAAGGCGTATCCTTCGGACAGTAGGTCGGAAACCAGTCCTCTAGCGCCCGAACAATGGCTGCAATCGTCTCCGGCGGCCATTCCTCGTGCCATCCCGGCGCCCAGTCGGGCGGTTTGTTTAAAAGCATGGCAGCACCGACTGCTTCCATTGCCTCCGTCAAAGCCGGCGATTTTGGGCGGCCACCCTTACCGTGTGCCGGGCCTTGATCCGCAGCTTGCTTGTCTCCCTGCAAAACGAAGGGCTGGCCCAATTCGCGCGTGAGATAGGCAACAACATCCTCCACGCAGAAAAGTGTCCCATCCCGGTGCCATGGGTCGAGGCGATGCGGCATCGGTTCGCCACACCCGCCGCTGTTCCCGCTCGCTGTGCCATCGAGCGATATTCCCGAGCCCACGGACCACACATTGAAATCGGACGGTGCGGTCCAGCTCGAAGGCATTGACCTGCGGCCAGCCTGCCGCGCCACGCGCCAACGGACTTCCTCCGGGCCACCCTTGATCCTGAACCGCACCGCGTCACTCTGGACCGCAACAACGGCCCAATCCTCCAACTCCATTGGTGCCAGGCCCCGCTCCCGCTGGAAAAGCTCCATAAGTCGGGGCCAGGTTTGCCATCCGCTATCGTCGGCCGGAGCCGGCGGAACCGTCGTTCGATCGCTCATCGGGTAAACTCTGAGTCAATTCAGACCACGCGATCATCACCCGGGTCACAGCCCGTCAACCGATCCAACAGGCAAAATTTGCCGGTTGTCGTGAAGCTGCCTGCGCCGGCCATCAAACCTGCTCCGCCCCCAAATCAGAGAGCGGGCGCGGCCGGCTTGGGTGCATAGAGCGCGCCGCCGATCACCGCTTCATCAAAGCCTAACCCTTGACTCACAAGCGGGAACGCAGAGCGCATCAGGCGCAGGGTCCGATCCTTCCGTTCCCGATCGGCGTCTGGATCCAAGTCCATCTCCACCGACTCAGCCAGGGCATCCAAGGCGAGCCAGAGCAGGAACAACCCCTGCCGGGAATTCCGAGGAGGCAATGTGGCTGCTTCTTCCTCGATCGGCTTCAGGAGGTTGAGCATCAGCCCCGCATTTCGGTCTTGCATCTCTATGCTCAGTTCGGCATTGCCCGGCGCCGTGTCGTGAAGCTCGCCCACGATCTGACCGGCCAGCACCATGAGGAAATCCAGTCGGTCGCTGCCCGGCTCCACCTGTGCTATGGGGCCCGCCGCCGACGATGCGGAGGAGCTGTGTGTGTCCGCATGGCGACTGCCGAGGCACTCCGTCCTATCTTCGGCGCGTCGGCTCCCTCGGCCTCGCCGATGTCCTTCAATGCTCATGATTTGCGCTCCTTCGCCTTGAAGGGGAAAGCTTCCCCACTGTCGTCATCCTTGGGCACCTCGCCCATCGCGGCGGCGATGCGCCGCCCGATGGCATCGGACGCGGTGCGCAGCGGGTCATTGTCGAGATGGGCGTAGCGCTGCGTGGTGCTCGCCTGGGTGTGGCCGAGGAGCCGCCCGATGATGGGCAGCCCCAGCCCGGCACCGGCACCGATGCTGGCATGGGTGTGCCGCAGATCATGGAGGCGGACGCCTTCCAGCCCGGCCCGTTTCGCCACCAGCGCCCAAGGCCGTTGCAGGTCCGCTCTCGGCTTTTCCGGATTGTCGCCCGCGATCACGAACCGGCCGGCGCGGGGCAGGGCGGTGAGGATGGCGAGGGCAGGGGCATTCAGGATGATGGGCTTGCGCCCGGTCTTGCTGTCCGGCAGGAGGAGCAACCCTCGCTCAAAATCCACATCCGCCCACCGCAGATTGAGGATTTCCCGCAACCGCGCACCGGTCAGCAGAAGCAGGCGAATGGCGGCGATGGGGAAGGGACCGGGACAAACCCGCCGAAACTCCTCCCGGGGGGTGTGCTTCACCCGCTTGTGCGGCGCTGGCTTCCACAAGATGCCCACCGTCTCGGCTTCCTTCAGCGCCTCCGCCAGCCGGGCGAGTTCCTCGGCCGTCAAATAGCGCTCGCGTCCCTCTTCCCGGAACTTCGTCACGCCCCGGCACGGGTTGTCTCCGCCGATCTCATGGGCCTTCAAGCCCCAGGAGAACGCGCCGGAGAGAACCATCATGGAGCGATTCGCCGAGACGGGAGCGCTCGCCCCCAAGCCGCGATGCCACTTCTCCACGTCACCGCGCGAGAGGGTCTTAGCCGTCCGGTTCCCCAATGCTGGCTTGATGTGCTTCTCAATATGGATGCGGTATTGCGCAACAGTCCCGGGCTTCCGGAGAGGCATCACCTCCTGCGCCATGTAGCGGTCGCACAGCTCAGCGACGCTGAGAGCGGCTCGCGCCTGGGCCCGCTCACCACCCGGGTCCTCGCCAAGCCGCACCCGCGCGGCGGCCACCTCGGCCATCTGCCGCGCCTGGGTCGGTGTCAGGACGCCATGGCGCCCAAGCACAAGGAGCCGCTCCGGTGCCCGCCGCCCACCTTCTCCTGCGCGATAGCGATAGACATAGCTCTTGCGGCCCGAAGGCTCCACCCGCAAGCCGAAGCCCGGCAGCGGACCATCCCATAAGGTGAAGCGGGCCGCTTCCGGCATGGCGGCATCGACGGTCCGCTTGTCGATCTTGATGCCCAAATCCGCGTCCTCCCATGCGGTGCTGACCGCTCGTTTGGTCCGCACCCGGTCCGCACCGATGCCGAAATTGTTAAGAATTTACAGGAAAGAACACGATACGAACTTCATTTATTCACAGTATGTTATGAAACGCGAGGAAGCGCAGGGAAATTACAGAAATACCAATTTTGTTAACTGGGGGACTAGGGGTCGGAGGTTCAAATCCTCTCGCTCCGACCATTCTCCCACTTCGACCGCCTCTCCAGAAACCGATCTTGCCCGGACACGTTGCGGCGCATCGCGTCGGTCGATCGCATGCCGCCGCCTTCCAGATCAAGCCGCTTCCAACAGCCCGGCCTCGCGCATGAGCCGGATGCCGAGAATTGCCTTGAAGGGCGCGGCCCGCATCGCCACCTTTATCGGGATGCCGCCCGAATGACCGGGGGAGGTTCCATGCCCAGCCACAGGCCCGACGACCCGACCGGCCCCGCCGGCGATTCCCCCGCGGCGGCGCGGCCTCCGCTCGCGCCCTCGGACCGGGAAGCGCGATCGGAGCGCGACGAGGCACGGCGCCAGCGCCGGCTCGTCATTGCCATGGCCGCCGTCGCCGGCGCCCTTTCGGTCGCCCTCGCACTGCTGCGGGTCATGAGCTGACGCCGCGCGGCGCCCCCGAATTCGACCGGGCGGCGCCGTGAAATCCTTTTGGGGCTTGGTGTCCGGCCACGGTGACGATACAGCATCTGATCCAGATCCTGTTGTCGCGACTCTCCGGTGCCGGCTGCGGCCCGCGCCCGCCGGGGGTGTCTGCCTGCACCGTCGAGGCAAGGCCATGTCAGTCACGTTCACCATTCTGGGGTGCGGCTCCTCGGGCGGGGTGCCGCGCGTGGGGCAGGGGTGGGGCGCCTGCGATCCCGCCAACCCGCGCAACCGCCGGCGACGCTGCTCGCTTCTCGTGGAGCGCAAGGGTCCGGGGGGCACCACGACGGTGCTCATCGACACCTCGCCGGACCTGCGCGAGCAGCTGCTCGACGCCGGCGTGACCAATGTGGACGCCGTGCTCTTCACCCACGCCCACGCGGACCACATCCACGGCATCGACGACCTGCGCCCGCTGACCATGGTCAACCGCCGCCGGGTGGACGTCTATACGGACGAGGCGACCTCCCGCGCGCTTCACGCCCGCTTCGCCTACTGCTTCGCGACGCCGACCGGCAGCGGCTATCCGCCCATCCTGACCGAGCACCATTTCAAGGACGGGCAGGAGATCCGGGTGGAGGGGGCGGGCGGGCCGGTCACCGCCCTGCCGTTCCGCCAGAAGCACGGAGAGATCGAATCCTACGGCTTCCGGGTCGAGGGCGTCGCTTATTCAAGTGATGTGGACGGTCTTTCAGACAGGTCATTGAGTTACCTCGATAATCTTGATGTCTGGATCATCGATGCGCTGCGCGAGGATCCCCATCCCTCGCATTTCACCCTGCAGCAGGCGCTCGACCACATCCTGCTGAAGCAGCCGCGCCGCGCCATCCTCACCGACCTCCATACGGATCTCGATTATGCAACCCTGGTGGCGCGCCTGCCGGAGGGCATCGAGCCCGCCTATGACGGCCTGAGTTTCACCCTGGACTGACCGAGCGAGGGGGCGAAACGTGCGCGACCCTGGGCGCCGGACGCACTCGCATGAGGCGGGCCTTCACAGCTTCGAAGCTTGAGAGGGCCCATATAATACACTGAAAAAACGAATGAAAATTGTGAACTCGAAAAGCGGGACGGTTCAACGGGCAACGCCGGCTATGGCGCGCGCCCGGCTTCGGGGGATGGCAAATATGTTCCATAATATCTCTTCTGCGCTTGCCGTCAGGCTCCATCGCCGCCGCCGCCCCATGGCGTCCACAGCACTGGTGCCGCCCCGGCACCGGACCGCAATCATCGCCGCCATCGGTCTCGTGCTGGTCGTGCTGCCGGGAGTCCTCCCGCCGGCCGCCGCGCAGGAGATCACGCGGCCTGCCGGCGCCACCACCTGCCTCGGTCTCTCCGCCCATGCGGACGATCCCGATCCCGCCGGCCTCAACCTGCGCGCCGGGCCATCCACCTCCGCGCCGATCATCGGCGTGCTGAAGCTCCACGCCTTCGCCCGCGATGCCATGGGCCGCGACCTGCTGCAGGCGCCGGGCTTCGACGTGATCGGCAGCTACGAGGGCTGGCTGCTGGTGGACAATTTCGCTTACCCCGATCCGCCGGACGACCCGCCCCTGCCCTCGGGTCCCGGCTGGGTCCATGGCAGCCGCGTCCTGGTGCGCTCCTATGACGAGCCGGCGCCAACCGCGCGGCTCTACGCGCAAAAGGGTGGCAAAGGTGCCTCGCAGGTCATCGGCGGCGCGCTGTTCAATGTGGTCGGCTGCGACCAGCGCTGGATGCGCGTGCGCGAGCACCTGCTGCCCACGGAGCCGCCCGGCCGCACGGGCTGGCTCGCCGCCCCCGATATCTGCAACGACCAGATGAACCGCGCGCAGGTGGTCAACGTCTGCAATCACCGCTGAGGCCGGAGGCCCGGCACCGTGCCCGCCGTTCAGCGGTCGCCGTAGTCGGGCTTCAGATCGACCAGGGGCGTTCCGTCCATGCAGTCGAGCCCGCGGACGTCCACTTCAGTGCCGCGCACCGCCACCAGGGTCGCGACCGAGGAGGCGATGGGATTGGGCCGCACCGGCGAGCGCAGCGCGAAGGTGCCCGCCACGCGGCCGTCGTGGCGCGGGATCTGGATCACCAGATCCCGCCGCGCCTGATCCATCCAGTAGAGCACCTGCACCTTCTCATAGGCATCAAGGCCGGTGAGCGCCTCGGCCCAGCGCGGATCGATGACCAGGGTGCAGATCGGCCCCTCCAGCGGGTCGCCGCGCCGGGGGCAATCGCCGCGCTCGCGCCAGGGGGTCCGGATGCGGCCGATGTAATAGAGGCTGGCATCGAAGCCGTCCGGCAGCTCCACCCGCTTCTCGCCGGGCCAGATGCCTGCCGCCTCCCCCTCGCCGTCCGCTGCCATGATGCACTCCGCGCCGCCGGGGCCCTGTCGGTCGGGGCCGATGGTATAAGGTGCGCGCCGAGCCCCGCAAGGCGTGACAGTGAAGGAGAAGACCATGCAGCCCTCCCGCGACATCGCGCGCCTCCTCGAGATCATGGCGGCGCTGCGCACGCCCGGAAGCGGCTGTCCGTGGGACCTGGAGCAGAGCTACGCCACCGTCGTGCCGTACACCATCGAGGAAGCCTATGAGGTGGCCGATGCGGTGGCGCGCGGCGACCGCGCCGACCTGCGCGACGAGCTGGGGGACCTGCTGCTGCAGGTGGTTTTCCACGCCCGCATGGCCGAGGAGGAAGGCGCCTTCGACTTCGGCGGCGTGGTGGAGGCCATCACCGAGAAGCTGGTGCGCCGCCACCCCCACGTGTTCGGCGAAGTCGCGGAGCTGTCGCCCGAGGCGGTGAAGGGCCTGTGGGCCGCCATCAAGGCCGAGGAAAAGCGCGCCCGGGCCGAGCGGCGGGCGGCGAACGGACTGCCGGCGGAGGCGGAGACCGGCGCGCTCTCAGGCGTTCCCCTCCCCCTGCCCGCCCTCACCCGCGCAGTGAAGCTTCAGGAGAAGGCGAGCCGCGTCGGGTTCGACTGGAACGACGCCCGCCAGGTGCTCGCCAAGATCCGCGAGGAGACCGACGAGCTGGAGGAGGCCCTGGCCGCCGGCGGCACGGACGCCATCAAGGACGAGATGGGCGACATGCTGTTCGCCATGGTCAATCTGGCGCGCCATGCGGGCGTCGATCCCGAGGCGGCGCTGCGCGGCACCAACGAGAAATTCGTGCGCCGCTTCACCCATCTGGAAGAGGCGCTGAAGGCGGAGGGGCGGCGGCCGGAGGAGGCCGAGCTCAATGAGATGGAAGCGCTCTGGCAGGCAGCAAAGCGGGCCGAACGGGGAAAGGCGCCTGTCTAGAATCTGTTGCGCGCGGGTATTCTCACGGCTGCTGCGAATCGGTGGGCAGGATTCGGAAATCGCGGGATTTTCCGCGTTTAGTGGGCGGGAGGTTCAACTGATTTCGTGGTAGAAAACAGGCATAAGCTAATATAATAATTTAAGAATATAATGGATCTTCGTTCGGCACATGAGCGCTGACAGCGCAATAAGTGAGCCAGCGAATAATTTAGATAAGCCGGCAAATTGATCGGTTGTATCGCGACGTTCGGGTGACATCGCGGTGCTGATTGGCCGGACCCGGGCGCATTCAGGCGCGCAGGCGGGCCGCCGCCAGCAGCCCCGAGCACGGGGATCCCGGGAGGTCAGGCAACGCTTGGGGGTGGCAGTCAAGGTGCGGGGGTTAGCGCCCGGCCCGCCCACGCCCGCCAGATCTGGGAAACGGCTGCCGCCTCACCCGAGGCCGCTCGTCGCGGCCGAGACGCGCGGCACCCCAGTGCGAGCCTGTCCAGCGCCCAAGCGATGCTCAGAGCTGATGCACCCGCCGGGCACCGAAGCGCCGGGAGACGAGCCCGGTGCGCTCGGGCTCGATGCGCAGGGCGATGTGCACCGCCCCGTCCGCGTCCACCGAGCGCTCCACCACTTCGCCATGGCGATAGAGCCAGCCGAGCCCTTCGCCGTCCTCGGCAGCCAGCGTCACCTCCAGGGTCACGCGGCCGGCGGTGATGTGGCGCTCCACGACGGACAGCAGGAGGTCGGCCCCCTCCCCGGTCAGCGCCGAGACCGGCACCGGGCCGTCGCCATCGTGGGTGCGCTGGAGCTGGTTCAGCACGCGCTCGCGGGACTCGGCATCGAGCCGGTCCATCTTGTTCCATACCTCGATCACCCGCCCGCCGGGAGCCGGATCGACGCCGAGCTCGGTGAGCACGTCGCGCACGTCCTCCGCCTGGGCGTCGGTGTCGGGATGGGAGATGTCGCGCACGTGCAGGATCACGTCCGCCTCGAGCACCTCCTCCAGCGTGGCGCGGAAGGCGGCCACGAGCTGGGTCGGCAGCTCGGAGATGAACCCCACCGTGTCGGACAGAATCGACCGCGTGCCATGGGGCAGGTCCACCGCCCGAAGGGTCGGATCGAGGGTGGCGAAGAGCAGGTCCTGCGCCCGCACGTCGGCGCGGGTCAGGCGGTTGAACAGCGTGGACTTGCCGGCGTTGGTGTAGCCCACCAGCGCCACCACGGGGTAAGGCACCTTCTGGCGGCTGGCGCGATGCAGGCCGCGGGTGCGCTTCACCTGCTCCAGCTCCTTCTCGATCCGCACGATGCGCTCGCCGATGAGCCGGCGGTCGGCCTCGATCTGCGTCTCGCCCGGGCCGCCGAGGAAGCCGAAGCCACCGCGCTGGCGCTCCAGATGGGTCCACGACCGCACAAGGCGCGAGCGCTGGTAGGTGAGATGGGCCAGCTCCACCTGCAGCGCGCCTTCCTTGGTGCGCGCCCTTTGGCCGAAGATTTCGAGAATCAGCGCGGTGCGGTCCACCACCTTGGTGGACCAGGCCTTTTCGAGGTTGCGCTGCTGCACCGGCGTGAGCGCGGCGTCGAAGAACACGAGCTCCACCTCGTGCGCCCGCACCACGCCCTCGATCTCGGCCACCTTGCCGGTGCCGAGATAGGTGGCGGGGCGGATCTCGGCCAGTGGCACCAGGCCCTGGTAGACCACGTCGAGATCGATGGCCGCCGCCAGGCCCACCGCCTCGTCGAGGCGCGCCTCGGGGGTGCGGCGCTCGGGGCCGCCCTTCCCGCGCCGGGTGAGGAACGGCGTGATGACGGCGCAGCGGGTGGCGACGGGACGCAGGTCGATCCCTTCCGGAGCACGCGGAGCGCCGGCAGCGGGCCGGGTCTCGTCGCCCGCGCCTGCCATGGCGGCAAGGCCCGTCGGCGTGCTGTCCGGATTGGTTGGAGCGGTCTGCGCCGGGTCGCGGCCCGCGCGGCCTCGTGCAGCCCCCTTCGCGGTGTCCCTGCCCGCCGGCTTGCCCGCCGATTTACCCTTCGCGGTCCTGGCGGCGTCCCTGGCTGCGTCGTGCTCCACGTGTCCTTAAGCCTTTTCTCCTCCGTCATCGGAGGGATCGAACAATTGCACCGGCTGCCCCGGCATGATCGTGGATATGGCGTGCTTGTAGACCAATTGCGAGTGCCCATCCCGGCGCAGCAGCACACAAAAGTTGTCAAACCAAGTGACGACGCCCTGCAATTTCACACCGTTGACGAGAAAGATGGTGAGGGGAGTCTTGTTCTTACGAACGTGATTAAGGAAAGTGTCCTGGAGATTCTGAGTCCGTTCCGCCGCCATTTTGGTATCCGTTTCTTTCGGCGCTGATTTCGTCGGCATGCACGCGAACGGTGCAGGGAGTCCGACGTCGGTTATCATCGTAGCATGGCACAGCCCTGTCACGGTGCAATCATATTTTGCTCCGCAACATGGGGGGTTGAGCCCTTCCCGGCGTCCCGGCGGCCTCCGCGAATTCATGGAAGCGCTGCCGCAGCGCCGTCGCCACAGGCCCCGGAATCCCTTTGCCCACGGGCTTTCCGTCGATGGAGACGATGGGCATCACCAGAGTGGTCGCCGCGCTGATGAAGGCCTCGCGCGCCGCCAGCGCCTCCGCCACGGTGAACGCGCGCTCCTCGATGGCGAGGCCCTGATCCCGCGCCGCATCGAAGAGGACCTGCCGGGTGATTCCCTTCAGGATGCCGTGGTCCGCCGGCCGGGTGCGCAGCACGCCGTTACCATCCACGATCCAGGCGTTGGAGGACGCCCCTTCGGTGACGAAGCCGTTTTGGTCCACGAACCAGGCCTCCCGGGCGCCCGCCTCCTTGGCCGCCTGCTTGGCCAGCACGTTGGGCAGCAGCCCGACCGACTTGATGTCCACCCGCGCCCAGCGGCTCTCGGGCAGCGTGATGACGGCGGCCCCGGCCTCGGCGATGCGCTCCTGCGCCGCGCGATCGGTGCGCCGGGCCGTAACCACCACGCTCGGCACCGTCTCAGGCGCGGGAAAGGCGTGGTCGCGCCGCGCCACGCCGCGGGTCACCTGCAGATAGACGAGGCCGTCGGCGACCCGGTTGCGCCGCACCGTCTCCGTCAGGACGACAAGCAGCGCCGCCCGACTCATGGGCAGCGCGATGCGCAGCTCGCCCAGGGAGCGTTCCAGCCGGTCGAGATGGCGCCGGGCGTCGATGAGCCGGCCGCCATGCACCTCGCAGACCTCATAGACGCCGTCGGCGAACTGGTAGCCGCGGTCCTCCACATGGACGGCGGCATCGCGGTGGGGCACGAAGCGCCCGTTCACATAAGCAATGCGGGACATGAAAGCCTTGAAGATCAGGTGCGCCAGATGAAGAGATAGAAGAAGACGAGCATGCCGATGATCTCCAGCCGCCCGGCCACCATGGCGAACCCGGCGAACAGCACGGAGGGCACGGGCAGGCTGGCGAGAACCGGCCAGCCGCCTCCCGCCGCGTCATAGAGCGGGCCGGTGTTGCTCACCACGGCAGCGGCCGCGGTCAAGGCCGCGTCGAGGCTCGGCAGGCCGGGAGCCAGGGCGATCACGGTGAGCGCGTAGAGGGCGAACAGCGTCGTCGCCCCCACCCAGACACCGCGCATGGCCGAGCCCACGCCCCCCTCCTCCAGCGACGCGGGCTGCACCAGATTGGGATAGACGAGGCGCAGCAGGTCGCCCCGCGTGCGCAGCATCATGGCCCGCAGCCGCATGATCTTGAGCCCGCCGGCCACCGAGAACGCGCCGCCGCCGAGCAGCGCCACCACGATGATCAGCCCCGGAGGCAGGAATTCGTAGGTGCCTTCGCTCGGCCCGATGCCGCTGGTGGCGATCAGCGAGGCGGCCGAGAACAGCCCGTCGCGCATGGCGGTCGCCGTATCCATGCCGCCGGCGCCGAACAGCAGCGCCGCGAACACCACGCCCAGCACCAACCCATAGGCGATGAGCACCAGGCTGTCCGACTGGTCGGGCGCGGCGGTGAGGCGGCGGGTGGCAAGGGAGCGGTGCCAGCGCACGCTGGTGGCGCTCCAGAACAGGAACGGCAGCACCAGCCACTTGGTGGTGCGCTCCAGATCGAGCGCCAGCTGCGCCTCCGGCGGCAGATGGGCGCCGGACGAGGCGACCGCCGTCGCCAAAGTGAAGGAGACGTAGAGGGTGTGCCCGCCCATCAGCAGGATGACGAGGAGCAGCACCGTGCCGGCCGCGTAGAGCGGCAGGGTCTCCTTCAGCACCGCGACGGTATCCACCACGTCGAGCGACGAACCGCCCCGAGCGGTGCGGTCCGGCAGTCCGCCGAGGCCGGCCGGCGCCAGGATCACCAGGGTGGAGACGAGGGTGAGCAGGCCGCCCATCCATTGCAGCAGCGCGAGCCAGACATAGAGGCTGGCCGGCGCGCGCTTCAGCGCCGTGATGCCGGTGGCGGTGAAGGCCGAGACCGCCTCCAGCCAGGCGGCGAGCGGCGGCAGCCCTGAGGAGATGGCCACCGAAGGCGTCGCCGCCAGCGGCAGCACCAGCCACAGGAGGGTCAGCCCGAAGATGCTCTGGGTCCGGTTCAGCTGCTTGAGGTGGCCCTCGGTGGCGAAGCGCAGGGGACCGGCGAGGAAGATGCAGAAGGCCGCGGTGGCCATGAACACGCCCGCCGGCTCATTGCCGGCCTGGAACGCGACGAACGCCGGCAGCAGCGCCAGGACGCCGAGCAGGCCGAGGGCGTTGGAGAGCGAGCGCGCCGCGTTGATCATGGACGGGGCACGGGCTCAGAAGAATTCGAGCGCCACGCGGAACAGCTGTTCCACGCGCTTGATGCGCTCGGCCATGGCGAACAGCACGATGCGGTCATGGGCGCGCACCACGAAGTCGCCGTTCGGGCTCATCACCTGCCCGCCGCGCACCACCGCGCCGATGCGCAGGCCGTCGAACAGGTCGAGATCGCGCAGCGGCTTGCCCACCAGCGGCGAGGTCTCCAGCGCCTCCGCCTCGATCATCTCGCCCGCCCCGTCGAGCAGCGCATGGACGCCGCGGATGCGCCCGCGCCGGACATGCTGGAGCACCTTGGAGACGGTGATCTGCCGCGGCACCACATGGGCGTCGATGCCGAGCCCCTTGGCAAAGCTCACATAGCCCTGCTCGTTGAGCAGCGCGAGGATGCGCTGGGCGCCGAGCTGCTTGGACAAAAGGCAGGAGAGCAGGTTGATGCGGTCGTCGTTGGTGAGCGCGATCATCGCGTCCGCCTCCCCCACCCCGGCCTCCTCCAGGATGGCGCGCTCCAGCGCATCGCCATGCAGCACCACCGAGCGGGAGAGGTGCTCGGCGAGGTATTGGGCGCGCGGGCGCACCGATTCGATCACCTTGATGCGGGCCAGCGCGTTGCGCTTCTCCAGCTCCTCGGCGACGTACATGCCGATGTTGCCGCCGCCGGCGATGACGATGCGCTGCCCCGGCGTCTCGTCGTGGCCGAAGATGGAGAGCGCGCGCTGCACCTGGTCGGCCTTGCAGACGAAATAAGCGACATCGCCGGTCTGGAGCTGGTCGGACGAGCGCATCACCTGGGTCTTGCCGCCGCGCTGCAGGGCCACGATGGTGGATTGCAGGTCCGGGAAGAGCTGGGTGAGCTGGTTCAGGGGCGTATCCACCACCGGGCAGTCGTCGCCGCACAGCACGCCCACCACCACGACCGCGCCGTCGGCGAACGTCACGGTGTCGATCGCCCCCGGCAGGGAGAGGCGGCGCAGCACCATCTCGCCCACCTCGATCTCCGGCGAGATCACCACGTCGATGGGCAGGTGGTCGCGCGAGAGCAGGTCGCGCCATTCGGGAGCGAGGTAGGTCTGGGCGCGGATGCGCGCCACCTTGGTGGGCACGTTGAACAGCGCATGCGCCACCTGGCAGGCCACCATGTTCACCTCGTCGTGCAACGTCACGGCGATGATCATGTCGGCCTGCTCGATGCCGGCGCGGGCCAGCACGTCGGGATGAGACCCCATCCCCACCACGCCGCGCACGTCGAGCTGGTCGCTGACAAGCTGGATGCGGCGCGGGTCGGCATCAACGAGGGAAACGTCGTTCTGCTCGATGGCGAGGCGCTCGGCGATCCCGAAGCCCACCTGTCCCGCGCCGCAGATCACGACCTTCATGCCTTGCTCCCCCGCCGGCTCGTTGGGTGCCGCCTCGTTGGGCGCTGCGGGGAGCTAACGCCGGCGCACGCGCCGAACGCACCAGCCCGCCCCCGGCCCGGAACCTTGCCGGCCTACACCATTTTTCAGCCTACTCCGAGTGCTTTCAGCTTGCGATGCAGGGCGGAGCGCTCCATTCCCACAAATTCGGCGGTGCGCGAAATGTTTCCGCCAAAACGGTTGATCTGGGCCGCCAGATATTCGCGCTCGAACACCTCGCGCGCCTCCCGCAGGGGAAGTCCCATCAGGTGCTCCCCGCCGTTGCCGTTGGGCAGGCTCGGCACCAGCGAGCCCACGTCCGGCGGCAGCATGTCGGCGGTGATGGTGGCCTCCGGATCGCCGCCGGCGAGGATGAGCAGGCGTTCCACATTGTTGCGGAGCTGGCGCACGTTGCCCGGCCAGTCGTGGGATTGCAGCACCGCCATGGCGTCCTCTCCGATGGGCCGGCGGCCGAGGCCGGTGGTGTGCGAGATGGTGTCGACGAAGAAGTCCACCAGATCGGGGATGTCCTCGCGCCGCTCGGCCAGCGGCGGCACCCGGATCGGCACCACCGAGAGGCGGTGGTAGAGGTCCTCGCGGAACCGTCCGTCGGCGATCTCCGCCTCCAGGTTGCGCCCGGTGGAGGAGATGATGCGCACGTCCACGCTCACCTTCTCGGCGGAGCCGACGCGGGAGAAGGTCTGCTCCACCAGCACGCGCAGCACCCGGTTCTGGGTCTCCCGCGGCATGTCGGCGATCTCGTCGAGGAACAAGGTGCCGCCATGGGCCTCCTCCAGGGCGCCGCGCTTGGGCTCGCGCCCCTCGCCCTCCTCGACGCCGAACAGCTCGTATTCCATGCGCTCCGGCGTGATGGCGGCGGAATTGAGCACCACGAAGGGCCCCTGCGCCCGCGACGAGGCGGTGTGGATCATGCGCGCGGCCAATTCCTTGCCGGCGCCCGACGGGCCGACGATGAGGATGCGCGAATTGGTCGGCGCCACCCGCTCGATGGTGGCCTTGAGCTGCTGGACCGCGCTGGAGCGGCCGACCAGGATCCGGCTGTGGGGCGCGAGCTGCTTCAGCTCCTTCAGCTCGCGCTTGAGCCGCAGGGTCTCCAGCGCCCGCTCGGTCACCATCACCAGGCGGTCGGCGTTGAACGGCTTCTCGATGAAGTCGTAGGCGCCGCGCTTGATGGCCGCCACTGCGGTCTCGATGTTGCCGTGGCCGGAGATCATCACCACCGGAACATCGGGGTGCTGCGCCTTGATCTCATTGAGCAGTTCCAGCCCGTCGAGGCGCGAGCCCTGGAGCCAGATGTCGAGGAACACGAGGTTGGGCCGGCGCATGGCGATGGCGGACAGCGCGCTGTCCGCATCCTGCGCGGTGCGGGCGGCATAGCCTTCGTCGTCCAGGATGCCCGCGACCAGGTCACGGATGTCGGCTTCGTCATCGACGATGAGAATATCCATAGCCATGGTTCACGCGCCTCCAGCGGCAGCAGCGGACGGCCCGGTTCCGGAAGGCCCGGCGGGTGGCGTCGCGGCAGCAGCGGCCGCGCCCCCGGCCGGCTGGCCGTCCTCGCGGATGCGCAGGCGGATCCAGGCGCCGCGCCCGTCGGGCGAATCGTTCAGCTCGATGGAGCCGCCGTGCTCCTCCATGATCTTGCCCACGATGGCGAGGCCGAGCCCCGTCCCCTTCTCGCGGGTGGTCACATAGGGCTCCAGCAGGCGGCTGCGCTTCTCCTTGGGAAGGCCCATCCCGTTGTCGATGATGTCCATGATGAGATCTTCACCTGATTGTTCCGCCTTGATGCGGATGCGGCCCTGCCCGCGCACCTCGGGCGGCACGGCCTCAATGGCTTCGGCGGCGTTCTTGAGAATGTTGGTGAGCGCCTGGGAGATGAGGCGCCGGTCGAAGCGCGCCGGCAGCGCCAGCGGCAACTCGGTGTCGAACTCCACCTCGGGGTGCCCCACGCGCATGAGGAACACCACCTGGCGGATGGTCTCGGCGAGGTCCTGGGCATCCACCACGGGCTTGGGCATGCGGGCGAACGAGGAGAACTCGTCCACCATCCGGCCGATGTCCCCCACCTGGCGGATGATGGTGTCGGTGCACTGGTCGAACACCTCCCGGTCCTGGGTGATGTGTCGGCCGTACTTGCGCTTCAGCCGCTCGGCCGAAAGCTGGATGGGGGTGAGCGGGTTCTTGATCTCGTGGGCGATGCGGCGCGCCACATCCGCCCACGCCGAGGTGCGCTGGGCGGCGATGAGGGCGGTGATGTCGTCCAGCGTCACCACCCAGCCGTGATCCTCCTCGGTCGATTGCTCGGTGGTGACCCGCATGGCGAAGATGCGCTCGCGCCCGCCGCGCTGCAGGGTGATGTTGCCCTGAACGATGCGCTGGCCGGCGCGCTCGGCCTCGGTGAGCAGCGGCGCGGTCTCAGGCACCACGTCGGCGAGCTTGCGGCCGAGCGCCTCGGGCTCCGACAGGTCCAGCACCTTCTCGGCCGAGCGGTTGAGGATGGTCACCCGCTCGTCCGCATCGAGGCCGATCACCCCTGCCCCGACGCCCGCCAGCACCGCCTCGGTGAAGCGGCGGCGGCTGTCGATCTGGTCGCTGGCGCGCAGCAGATCGTTGCGCTGCGAGCGGAGCTCGTAGGTCATGGTGTTGAAGGTCTCGCCCAGGGTGGCGAGGTCGCCCTCGGACTTGTGCACCGGCACCTGCACGTCGAGATTGCCCGCGGCCACGCCCTCCGCCGCCGCCATCAGCCGGCGGATGGGCGCCACCAGCCACTTCGAGAACTTGATCCCCAGCCACATGGCGGAGAACAGCACGATGAGGGTGATCACCGCATACATCAGCGCGAAGGCGAGCTGCACGTTGAAGCGCCGCTCTTCCAGGGCGCGGTAGTCGTTGAGCGTGTCCTGGGTCACCCGGAGATAGCCGATGACCCGCGGATCGATGGGCCGGGCGACGTAGAGATAGAGATCGTCGAAATTCTGCAGCGGCACCACGGCGCCCACGAAGTCCGCGTCCGACGGCAGGTAGATGATGGGCTGCTCGGCGGTGGCCTCGCCGATGGCGATGTTGGACGGCACCAGATAGGCGCGCTCGGTGTTGAGATTGGCGCGGTCCACCACGGAGAGGTCGCGCTTGATGATCTGCGCGCCGGGCACGTTGCGCAGCGCCGCCTGGGCCGTGAAGATCTCGTCGAACTTGGCGCGGTCGGCGTCGTAGAGCCCCTTCAGGCGCGAGATGTCCTTGCCCATGGCCAGCGCATCGCCGCGGATCGAGAGGGCGTGCTCGCGCACATAGGTCTGCGCCACCGAGGCCGCGGTGCGCACGATGTCCTGGGTCCTGGTGGAGAACCAGCGGTCGAGGCTGCGGTCGAGGGTCAGGCTCGCCACCAGCGCCACCACGATGGCGGGCACCACGGAGACGATGGCGAACAGGCCGACGATGCGCACCAGAAGCCGGGACGCCGCGCGCCGCCGCGCGCGTGCCTGCATGATGCGCACGACCTCCCAGCCGATGACGCCCAGCAGGACGAGGACGGCGACGCCGTTGCCCGTCAGAAGCCCCACCACCACCCCGGGGGTCGGAACGATCGAGGTGAGCCCCATGAGGATGAGGAAGGTCACCAGCGCGGAGACCAGCGCGATCACCACGAACACCGGCGCGAGCAGGCGCAGCACGAGCGGAGATCGAGGCGTCGCCTCCTCGGCCATGGCGGTCTGCGTCGTCGCGTTCGTCATATGCCCGGCGAGCCCTCCAGAATGCGTGGACATGCGGCGCAAGCCGAATCGCCCAACCCATCTGATGCAGTGGAACGACACTGGTGCAAAAATGTGACAGAGCGCAATGGCGGGCACGCATTTCCCTCGCCGAAGCGCCTTCACAACCACAGGAGGCAGGCAGGAGGCGCGGCCTACCGCCGGCCGGGCCGCGCGCCGGTGGCGTGGGAAGGTCGGGCTACGGCGCTATGCGATGACGCCACGGTCACGATTCGCGTAGGATCCGAAAAACGCCGTCGGTGGGAATGCCGTGTTCCCGCAAGGCATTGCGACGGGCGATTCAAGCGCGGCGGCGGGCCAGGTCACGTTATGCGCCCGGCATTGCGGCAAGGCTGTGCGGGATCCGAAAAGGCTGGGGCACGGCTCGTAGATGGTGCGACAGCCATCGCATGAATCGCCGCGTCATCGCCCATGAGCCTTGAAGAGTGCAGCGCACCGGCGCCCATCACAACGCGCCGGTGCACCTCGCGTCGGTGCGGAGGCCGAAGGCCGAATTGGCGCGCTTCGGCCGACTCGCTCCCAGGACCGGGGAGCCCTCAGTCAGGCCCCGCGGGGGATCAGCGCCGGCCGCCGGAGACCCGCTCGATCTCGGCGCGCACCAGGCGCTCCACGATCTCAGGAAGGTTCTTGTCCAGCCACTCCTTGAGCATGGGCCGGAGAATTTCCTTCACCAGATCCTCGACCGTCCGGTCCTTCTGGGGCAGCACGAGGTCGCCGAGGGAATCGAACGCCGCGGCAACCGCGGCATCCACCGCGGGGGACAGCAGGTCCTTCCGGCGGATGGCATCAAGGGGCGCGCGCATGGCATCGATCTCCTCAGATGAACGGGCCGGCACCACGGGGTCCGGCGACGCCGACCCATCCGCACCGGCGGCCTCGGGCGATTCCGGCAGGCGCGCGAGGGTTTCCCGCAAAGTCCGTTCGCTGGCCCGCAGCGGCGGGAAGGGCTGCGACACCGCCGGAGCAGGCGCCACGGGTTGAGCCGACAGGGACGGCAGGTCCGCGAACGGCCGCGGATCGAACCCGTTGGCGCGCGGCGCCGCGCGGTCCTCGGCGCCATCCCGCGCCACGACAGACGCTCCCGCGGCCGGCGCCGCAGGCGCCATCGGGGAGGAGGCCGGTGCCGGCTCGGTTCGGGAGGATGGGCCCTCGGACGCCACGCGGTCCGGCGCGGGCACCGGCTCGGCGGCGGCCGGAAGGCTGTCCGCCCGATCGCGGTTCTTCACCACCCGGGGCATGTCAAAATCGGCCTCGTCATCGGCGATGATCCGCCGGATGGAGGCGAGAAGCTCGTCCATGGACGGCTCTTGCGGCTTGGGGCTAGCGGACATCTTACGACCTCAGCCGAGGACGCCCCCAACGCTCGCCGCGGCAACGGACCCGGACCTGGATCCCCACCCGGCGAGACGGCGAACGGACGCCAGAATCATTTTGTGCTCAGGAATTATTGCATCCTGGAGTCGACCGGCAACACCGTGGTGGCGAAAAGGTCGTGGACGACGCCCGATTGGTTACTTTCCGTCGGGCGTCCGCACCCCAGCCCAGCTGTCGCGCACCTGATTGTAATGCACGACGGGATTGTAGACCGGAACCTTCAGTTTAAGCGAGACCGCATCCATCCGGCCGATGATGGAAATCAGCGCATATGCGGCTACCACACGGTCGCGCTGGGCGATCACCAGGGCCGACTTGGCATTGGTGAGGTCGCGCTGGGCGTTGAGCACGTCGGTGGTGGTGCGCTGTCCGACCCGCCACTCCTCGCGCACGCCTTCGAGGGCGAGGGTATTGGCGGCCACCGCCGACTGGGCCGCCTCGATCTGCACCTTGGCCGCCTCGAGGGTGCCCCACGCCTGGACAGCATTGGACCGCACCGTGTCGCGGTTCACGTCCACCTCGATCCGGGCCTGGGAGAGATACTCCTTGGACTGCCGGATGGTCGCGTATTCGGCGCCGCCCTGGTAGATCGGCACCGCGAGATTGAGCGTCACCGCCGCATCCGAGCTCTGCTGCACCGAGACCGACGAATCATAGCTCTGCGTCACCTGGCCCTGCAGGTTGAGGTTCGGCATCAGGGCGCCTTCCGCCACCTTCACCTGGAACAGGGCCGCGTCGACCGCGAACTGCGAGGCCTTGACCGCCGGATGGTTGGCGAGGCCCTGGTCGATCACCTTGCTCAGGGAGCCCGGAATCATGAACTCGATGGAGCGCGGGGTGGAGAGCTTGCCCGGCTCGACGCCGATCACCTGGCGATAGATCGCGCGGGCGGCGCTGAGATCGGCAACCGCCTGGCTCACCCCGTATTGCGCGTCGGCCACGCGGGCCTCCGCCTGGGCCACGTCGGTGCGGGTCACCTCGCCCACGTTGAAGCGGTCGCGGGTGGCCCGCAGCTCCTGCTCCAGGGCGGCGAGGTTCTGGCGCTGCAGGTCGAGCAGGGCAATGGCCTGGATGACGTTCATATAGGCCGTCACGCCGCTGTAGAGCACCGTCTGCTCGGTGTTGCGCAGGGTCTCGCGCGAGCCGCGCACCTGCGATTCGGCGGTGCGGGTCGAGTTCGCCGTTATGAAGCCGTTGAAGATCGTCTGGGTGGCGGTGAGGCTGAAGCCGCGCGGCCAGAGATTGCCCTTCGCCACCTGCCCCTGGCTGCGGATCCGCTGATACTCCGCGCCGAGGCCGGCGGTGGCCACGAGACTCGGGCGATAGCCCGACAGGGCCTGCGGCACGTTCTCGTCCACGGCGCGCGTGCCGGCGCGCTGCGAGTTGAGCGTGGGGTTGTTCACATAAGCCGAGGCAAGCGCCGAATCGAGCGACTGGGCCTGCGCGCCCGCGGTGCCGGCCACAGCCGCCACGAGCGCCGCAGCGAAAGCCACTGCCGCGAAAACCGCATGCCGGCGAAGGCGTGTCGCAAGGGACATCAAATTCTCCCGAACCGTGGCGGCGCTAAAGCCGCATCACCTGTGCCGCCCGGTAACCTTTTGGAAACATAGCGGCAGGGCGTGGCCCGCGAAACCAAGCGGTTCGATGCCGCGTCGCTTTTCCCGGGACCGCGGCAATCAGGCCACAGGTCGGATCAGAAGACGAAGCCGGGCGCGGCGGCAAAGCCGGGAAGTTCGGGGATCGCGGCGTTGAAGGCGGGGCGCTCGCTCACCACGCCGCCCGCCTTGGTGGCGATGATGGCGCGTCCGGCGCCGCCATGGCCTTCCACCGCCACGAGCCGTCCGCCGTCCTTGAGCTGGGAGAACAGCTGCTGGGGGATGCGATCCACCGAGCCGTTGAGCAGAATCACGTCGTAGGGCGCATCCTTGGCCCAGCCGGCGGCGAGCTCGCCCTGCATGACGGCCACGTTGTCCACGCCGAGCTCCGACAGGGTCGTGGACGAGGCGGCGACGAATCCCGCGTCGTCGTCCAGCGCCACCACCTGCTGGGCGAGGCGCGCGAGCAGCGCGGCGGAATAGCCGGTGCCGCTGCCCACATCGAGCACGTGCTCGTCATTCTGCACGTCGGCGAGCTGGACGAGGCGGGCCAGCGCCATGGGCTCGACCAGATAGCGGGCGCGCTGGGTGGCGGTGGCCTCGCGAATCTTCAGGTCGTCGTCGATGTAGGCCAGCGACTTCAGCGGCGCGGGCACGAAGCGCTCGCGCGGAATCTCCAGCATGGCGGCGACGATGCGGTGGTCGGTGACGTTGTTGGCGCGCACCTGTCCGTCCACCATGCCGCGACGAAGCTCGGCGAAATCGATCATTTTTGCCCTCCGGCCCGGACCACCTCGCGCCTCAAGAGCCACACTGCCGACACTTTTGCAAGGCGCCGCGTATTCGGCGGCGGCCTGTCGTGCCGGGCTCTGGTTTGTCCGGCCGGGGACCCTGGTTCCGCGTGGCTTTCCGCCGCAGCGCAGCATCCGTCTTCCTGCCGGGAAGATGGCGCTAGACTGGACCGGAGCATTCATCACCGGACGGACCGCCGTGCGCCCGCCGTCCCGCGATTTCGGAGCCCCGCGATGGCCCTTCCCCCCATCCTTTCCCATCACCCGTCCGAGCCCGCCGTGGCGTCGGTGGACGAGGCCGCCATCCGCCGGCTGGTGTTCGGATTTTATGACGCGGTGCGAGAGGACGCGCTTCTTTCCCCGGTCTTCAACGGCGAGATCGCGCCGGACGCCTGGCCGCGGCATCTCGAGAAGATGTGCGATTTCTGGTCCAACGTGCTGCTGAAGACCCACCGCTACGACGGCCGCCCCATGCCCGCGCACCTGCGTCTGCCCGACATTTCGGACGCGCATTTCACCCGCTGGCTCGCCCTGTTCCGCGAGACCGCGGCGCGCGAGCTGTCGCCGGAGGGCGCCGCCCAGGCCATCTCCCACGCCGAGCGCATCGCCCAGAGTTTCCGCATGGGCATCGCCTTCCACCGGGGCGAGGATACCACCAAGCTCGCGCCGCTCTAGGCGGCGCGGCGCGGCGGAGATTTCTTTGGGCAAGGGCTCCGGCGCGCACAGGTGCGGCTTGCACAAGCAGATGCGACACCTTAATGAAGCCCATCGGCGAGGCCACGTGGCGGAGTGGTGACGCAGCGGACTGCAAATCCGTGCACCCCGGTTCGATTCCGGGCGTGGCCTCCAATTCGGCAACACGCGCCGATCGTCCCTCCAGCGACACACCCCCCTGCCCCGGCGACCCGTCCGGACTCGGCGCGCGCCGCGGCCTGTCCGGACCTGTGCTCCTCCCCCAGGATACCGGCGGCGGCGCCCCGGAACGCCTCACCGGCCGGTGCCCGGAACCGGCCGTGCGTTGACTTGGCGCCCCCATGGCGGTTCAAGAAGGCTCGGCACCATGGCGTGCACGGGCATCCGGACCTCGCGCCGGGCGCCGAAAGGCCAAGGAATTCATGGCTCAGCTCAACAAAGCCCTGTCCAGCGACGAAACCCTCCAGGTGCTCCGGCGCCTCGTCATCACCGACGGCAAGGCCCATTGGCGCGGCTACGCGCTGGCCATCGGCTTCATGGCGCTCATGGGTTTCTGCACCGCCGCCCTCGCCTATCTGATGCGCGACGCGGTGAACGCGATCTTCGTCCATCCCACGCCCGAGGCGGTGTGGCTGGTGTCGGGCGCGGTGATGGTCCTGTCCATCGTCAAGGGCGCCTCCGCCTACGGCCAGTCCATCACCATGGCGCGGGTGGGCAACCGCATCGTCGCCACCAACCAGAAACGGGCCTTCGACCAGCTGCTCGGCCAGAGCGTCAGCTATTACGCCGACCGCCACACCGCCGAAATCTCCATGCGCTTCAACGCCGGCGCCACCGGCGCGCGCGGCACGCTGGACCTGCTCATCTCCTCCATCGGGCGGGATTTCCTCTCCCTCATCATGCTGGCCGCGGTGGCCATCATGCAGGACCCCTTCCTTGCCATCATCGCTTTGGTGGTGATGCCGCTGGCGGTGGGCGGCACGCGCTCGCTGATCCGCAAGGCGAAGCACTTCTTCACCACCGGCTTCAAGTCCAACGTGAAGCTCTCCTCCATCGCCATGGAGGTGTTCCAGGGCATCCGCACGGTGAAGGCCTACACCCTCGAAGACGTGATGCGCGGGCGCACCTACCAGTTCGTCGATGACGTGGAGCACGCCGCCAACCGTCTGGTGCGCACCCAGGCGAAGTCGAGCCCCCTCATGGAGACGCTGGGCGGCCTCGCCATCGGCGGCGTCATCCTCTATGCGGGCTACAACGTGATCGTGGTGGGCAAGTCGCCGGGCGAGTTCTTCTCTGTCCTTACCGCCCTGCTGCTGGCCTACGAGCCCGCCAAGCGCCTGTCGCGCCTGCATGTGGAGCTGATCAGCCAGGTCACCGCCGCGAAGATGCTGTTCGACCTGCTCGATGCCCCCGCGCCCGACCAGGATCCCGCCGGCATGCCCGCGCTGCCCCGCCCGCGCGGGCGGGTGGAGTTCCGCGACGTGGTGTTCGGCTATCGCCCGTCCGAGCCGGTGCTGCAGGGCTTCTCGCTGGTGGCGGAACCGGGCCAGACCACGGCGCTGGTCGGCCAGTCGGGCGGCGGCAAGACCACCACCATCAATCTCATCGAGCGTTTCTACGACCCCCAATCGGGCGCCATCCTGATCGACGAGACGGACATCTCCAGCGTGACCCGCGCCTCGGTGCGCGCGGCGACGGCGCTGGTGAGCCAGGATGTCTACCTCTTCTCCGGCACCATCCGGGACAACATCGGCTACGGCCGCCCGGGTGCCACCGAGGACGAGATCGTCGCGGCGGCGAAGGCGGCCCACGCCCATACCTTCATCTCGGCCTTCGAGCAGGGCTACGACACGCTGGTGGGCGAGCACGGCACCCAATTGTCCGGCGGCCAGCGCCAGCGCATCGCCATCGCCCGCGCCTTCCTGAAGGATGCGCCCATCCTGCTGCTCGACGAGGCCACCGCGGCGCTCGATTCCGAATCGGAGGCCGAGGTGCAGAAGGCGCTGCGCGGGCTGCAGTCGGAGCGCACCACCATCGTCATCGCCCATCGCCTGCAGACGGTGGTGCAGGCCGACCGGATCTGCGTCATCGAGCGCGGGCGGGTGGTGGAGAGCGGCAGCCACGAGGAGCTGATCGCCAAGCGGGGACGCTATTTCGGCTTCTATTACGCCCAGTTCGCCCATGAGGCGGAGATGGCCGGCGAAGACACCGCCGGAAGCGAGCCGGCGCCGGCGGCGGACGAGGCGGCACGGCTTCGCGCCTGATCGGGGCGCAGCTGGCGGCCAGATGCCCGCCCTCGGGAACGGCGGCCCTGAGGTCGGGGAAGGCGGCCTGAAAGCCTGCCGTGCAAGGGCCCCGCAGCGCCGCGCGGCGAAATGGCTCCGGCCGGCGTTGCGGAAAACATCGCTTTTGGCTTCACAAGCGGGCGCGCGATTGCTATATGGCGCGCCTCGGGTCGCAACGGCCCTGGTCCCTGATAGCTCAGTTGGTAGAGCGTTCGACTGTTAATCGAATGGTCGCAGGTTCGAGTCCTGCTCAGGGAGCCATCCTCCACATTCCGGAAATCATCGAAGGCGCTGCGCTTCCTTTCGCGCGCCTGCGCCGTCGCGGCCTGCTTGCCCTCGCGCCGCGGCGCCGCCGGCTCAGGCCTTCGGCGCGCTCAGCATAGCGGCGAACGCACCGCCCTCGCCCACCAGCCCATCGATGAAGCGGGCCAGCGTCAGGTCCCGGGCGCTGACGCCGCCGGCATCGTGGGTGGTCAGCACGATGGCGACGCGGTTGTAGACGTTGGACCATTCGGGGTGATGGTCCATCCGGTCCGCCTCCATGGCGACGCGCATCATGAAAGCCATGGCCGCGCCGAAATCGACGAAGCGCAGGGTCCGCGCAATGGCGTCGTCGCGCCCGTCCGCCTGCGCCCACAAAGGAAGCTCGGCGAGGATCTCGGGCAGCGGCAGGCGCTCGATGGGCATGGCAAACTCCTCTTGCGATCCTCTCACGCGGTGCGGCTGCCGCCGCCGCCGCGCTCCCGATCTTGCCGGAGGCGGACGCCCCCGCCTAGGGACGGCCGCCGATTGCCCGGCACGCCGCGCTCCGGTTCACCCCCGTGGCAGGCGCAACGCTCCCCGCCGATGCGCACCGGCGCTACTCAGCGCCGGCCCGATCTGCTAGAGCACGGCGCGAACGGCCGGCCCTGCCCGGCCGATCGCATGGCGCGTTCTCCCCCCTCCGGGGCGCAGGCCGGTCCGGCTTGCGGGGAACGCCAGTTGAGACCGCCGAGATCGGCACAGAACGAGCGTCGCGATGATCCCCCGTTACAGCCGGCCGGAAATGGCCGCCATCTGGTCCCCCGAAAGCCGCTTCCGCATCTGGTTCGAGATCGAGGCCCATGCGGCCGACGCCATGGCGGAGCTCGGCATCGTGCCCAAGGAGGCGGCGGCCAGGATCTGGGAGCTGGGCGGGCCCGCCACATTCGACATCGACCGCATCGACGCCATCGAGCGCGAGGTGAAGCACGACGTCATCGCCTTCCTGACCCACCTGTCCGAGATCGTGGGGCCCGAGGCGCGCTTCGTGCACCAGGGCATGACCTCCTCGGACGTGCTGGACACCTGCCTTGCCGTGCAGCTCGCCCGCGCCAGCGACCTGCTGATCGCCGACGTGGATGCCCTGCTCAAGGTGCTGGAGCGGCGCGCCTTCGAGTTCAAGCTCACCCCCGTGGTGGGGCGCTCCCACGGCATCCATGCGGAGCCCACCACCTTCGGCGTGAAGCTCGCCATTGCCGCGGCCGAGTTCCAGCGCGCCAAGGCGCGGCTTGAGGCGGCGCGGGCCGAGGTGGCGACCTGCGCCATTTCCGGCGCGGTGGGCACGTTCGCCCATGTGGACCCGCGCGTGGAGGCCCATGTGGCCGCGAAGATGGGGCTACAGGTGGAGCCCGTCTCCACCCAGGTGATCCCGCGCGATCGCCACGCCATGTTCTTCGCCACCCTGGGCGTGGTCGCGTCCTCCGTGGAGCGGCTCGCCACCGAGGTGCGCCACATGCAGCGTACCGAGGTGCTGGAGGCGGAGGAATATTTCTCCGAGGCCCAGAAGGGCTCCTCGGCCATGCCCCACAAGCGCAATCCGGTGCTGACGGAGAATCTCACCGGCCTTGCCCGCATGGTGCGCGCCTATGCCCTGCCGGCCATGGAGAATGTGGCGCTCTGGCACGAGCGGGACATCTCCCACTCCTCGGTCGAGCGCATGATCGGCCCCGATGCCACGGTGACCCTCGACTTCGCCCTCGCCCGTCTGACCGGCGTGATGGACAAGCTCGTGGTTCACACCGACAACATGCAGAAGAACATGGACAAGCTGGGCGGCCTCATCCACTCCCAGCGGGTGCTGCTGGCACTGACCCAGAAGGGCGCGAGCCGCGAGGACAGCTATCGCCTGGTGCAGCGCAACGCCATGAAGGTCTGGCGCGGCGAAGGGGATTTCCGCACTTTCCTGCTCAATGACGCCGATGTTCGCAAGTACCTCTCCGAAGACGACATCAACGAGAAGTTCGATCTCGGCTATCACCTGAAGCACGTGGATACGATCTTCACGCGGGTGTTCGGCCACGCCTGAACAGAGGCCGCCTTGCCCGGGGTCCGGCGGGCCGTGCGCCCGCGCCTCGGGCAGATTTCAGGAGGGTTTCAGTCAGGCCGAGATCAGGAGGCCCAACAGGGCCGCGGCCGGCGGAAGCCACGTCAACGCCGACGCCAATCCCTGACGGCCCTTGCGCCAGGCATAAAGCCCCAGCGCGGGCGAGAGAATGCAGACCAGAAGCGCGGTGCTCCACCCGAGAACCGCAGAGATTTCGCCGCGCGCGCCCTCCGGCCCCTCGAAGATGAAGCCGGAGACCGCGATCAGCAACGCCACAAGGCCCGCATCGGCCAGCAAACCGAAGCCGATGAGAGCCTTGTGAATGCGCACGACAGGCGTCGATGCGGCGTCAGCCGATGGCCTTGTCGCCGAGGGCGATGCCCTTGCCCTCGAACAGGGGAACGAGCTCGCCGGCCTGGTACATCTCGCGGACGATGTCGCAGCCACCCACGAACTCGCCCTTCACATAGAGCTGAGGAATGGTCGGCCAGTTGGAATATTCCTTCACGCCCTCGCGGATCATGCCGTCCTCAAGCACGTTAAAGGTCTTGAAGGGCACGCCCACGTGCTGGAGAATCTGCACCACCTGACCGGAGAAGCCGCACTGCGGAAACTGCGGGGTGCCCTTCATGAACAGCACCACGTCGCCAGAATTGACCGCCTGCTCAACGAGTTCACGAGTTCTCATGGGTTGACTTCCAAATAAGGGCGTCCCGGCAGGATCGCCTCGAAACAAGGGGGCCGCATATCCGGCCATGGTGAAAAGATCGGCTCTCCGTAGCGAAAGCGCAAGATGAAGCCCTGCGCAGCCGCCGCCTCCTGCCGCCCAATTATGCTGATATTTTAGGCGCGCCCAGGATCAAGGCAGAAAGGAGGCCCGCAATATGGAGCCCCGGAGATCCCGCCAAAGCCGCGATCCCTAAGCCGCGATCAATTGGCCTCGGGCACCACCGTGGTCAGCGCCAGCGCATGCAGCACGCCGCCCATGTTGCCCTGAAGGGCCGCATAGACCATCTGGTGCTGCTGCACCCGGCTCTTGCCGCGGAAGGCCTCCGAGGTGATCTTCGCCATGTAGTGGTCGCCATCATCGGCCAACGCCGCGATGATCACCTTCGCGTCAGGAAGCGCGGCCTTGATCATCTTCTCGATTTCTTCAGAATCCATAGCCATCAGATGAAATCCTTCAAATAGGTCGTCACTCAGGAGGCGCCCATGTAAATGGGAAGCCACGTCTCGTGCCGATCGCGCAATGCTTCGACAACTATCGGGCGGTCGTCCGGAAGGATCAAGCGTTCTCCTCCGGTCTTCCCGATCTTGGCCGCCACGATACCAGAGGCGCCCGCCTTGCGGAGCACCTCCTGGGCCTGGCCGCCCGGAACCGTGACCAAATATCGCGCCTGATCCTCGCCGAACCAATAGGCATAAGGATCGAGCCCCTCCGGCGCGCCGTCCAGGGCGGCCCCCATCTGGCCCGCCATGGCCATCTCGGCGATGGCCACCAGCAGCCCGCCGTCGGAAACGTCGTGCACCGCGGTGGCGATCCCGTCATGGATCAGGTGGCGCACGAAATCGCCGTTGCGCATCTCGGCGATGAGGTCCACCGGCGGCGGCGCGCCCTCCTCCCGGTCGCAGATGGTGGCGAGGAAGGCGGAGGCGCCGAGCCAGCCCGTGGTCTTGCCGATCAGCAGCAGCGCCTCGCCCGACGCCTTGAAATCCAGCGTCATGGCCTTGTCGAGGTCGGCGATCAGCCCCACCCCGCCAATGGTGGGGGTGGGCAGGATCGCCTCGCCGTTGGTCTCGTTGTAGAGGCTCACGTTGCCGGACACGACGGGGAAGTCGAGCGCCTCGCAGGCCGCGCCGATGCCCTTCACGCAGCCCACGAACTGGCCCATGATCTCGGGCTTCTCGGGATTGCCGAAATTGAGATTGTCGGTCACCGCCAGCGGCGTGGCGCCCACCGCCGTGAGGTTGCGCCAGGCCTCGGCCACCGCCTGCTTGCCGCCCTCGAAGGGGTCGGCCTCGCAATAGCGCGGGGTCACGTCGGTGGTCAGCGCCAGCGCCTTCGGCCCGTCGTCCACCCGCACCACGGCCGCATCGCCGCCCGGACGCTGCACCGTGTTGCCCTGGATCAGATAGTCGTACTGCTCCCAGACCCAGCGCTTGGAACACAGCTCGGGCGAGGCGATGAGCCGCTCCAGCGCATCGGCCACCGAGAGCGTGACGCGGATGTCGACCGGGCCGATCACCGGCCGCCGCGGCGTCTCCACATAGGGCCGGCAGTATTCGGGAGCCTCGTCGCCCAGCTCCTTGATGGGCAGGTCGGCCTCCACCATCCCCTTGAAGCGCACCACGAAGCGCTGGGTGTCGGTGGTCTTGCCGACGATGGCGAAGTCGAGCCCCCATTTGCGGAAGATGGCCTCGGCCTCGGCCTCCTTGCCCGGCGCGATCACCATGAGCATGCGCTCCTGGCTCTCGGAGAGCATCATCTCGTAGGGCGTCATGCCGGCCTCGCGGCACGGCACGGCATCGAGGTCGAGATCGACGCCGAGGTCGCCCTTGGCGCCCATCTCCACCGCCGAGCAGGTGAGGCCGGCCGCTCCCATGTCCTGGATGGCGATGACGCAGCCCGCCTGCATGATCTCCAGGCAGGCCTCCAGCAGCAGCTTCTCGGCGAAGGGGTCGCCCACCTGTACCGTGGGGCGCTTCTCCTCGGCATCGGCGCCGAACTCGGCCGAGGCCATGGTGGCGCCATGGATGCCGTCGCGCCCGGTCTTCGAGCCGAGATAGACGATGGAGCGGCCCACGCCGGTGGCCGCGGCGTAGAAGATCTCGTCGGTCTTCGCGAGCCCCACCGCCATGGCATTGACCAGGATGTTGCCGTTGTAGCGCTTGTGGAAGCCCACCGAGCCGCCGACCGTCGGCACGCCGAACGAATTGCCGTAGCCGCCGATGCCCGCCACCACGCCGGCCAGCAGGCGCCGGGTGCGCGGATGGTGGCAATCGCCGAAGCGCAGCGAGTTGAGCGCCGCCACCGGCCGCGCGCCCATGGTGAAGACGTCGCGCAGGATGCCGCCCACCCCCGTCGCCGCGCCCTGGTAGGGCTCGATGAAGGAGGGGTGGTTGTGGCTCTCCATCTTGAACACCACGGCGAGGCCGTCGCCGATGTCCACCACGCCGGCATTCTCGCCCGGCCCCTGGATCACCTGCGGCCCCTTGGTGGGCAGGGTGCGCAGCCACACCTTGGAGGACTTGTAGGAGCAGTGCTCGTTCCACATGGCCGAGACGATGCCGAGCTCCGTGATGGAGGGCTCGCGGCCGATCAGCTTGAGGAAATGGGCATATTCCTCCGGCTTCAGGCCGTGCTCGGCCACCAGCTCGGGGGTGATGCGGGGCGTGTTGGGGATCAGGTTCACGTCGGTCGGTCCCGAATGGGGCGCGGGGCGGTTCAGGCCGCCTTCAGCGCGCCGGCAAGGCTCTCGAACAGGGCGCGCCCGTCGGTGGGCCCGATCTCCGGCTCGATGTAGTTTTCCGGGTGCGGCATCATGCCGAGCACGTTGAATTTTTCCGAATAGATGCCGGCGATCCCGTTGATCGAGCCGTTCGGCCCGTCGGTCTCGTCGATGCGGCCATCGTGCCGCGCATAGCGGAAGGCGACGCGGCCCTCCTTCTCGAGCTGCTTGATGGTGCTCTCGTCCGCCGTGTAGTTGCCCTCGCCGTGGGCCACGGGAATGCGGATCAGGTCATTCTTGCGGTAGGCCTTGGTGAAGGCGGTGTCGGCCCGCTCCACCCGGAGCACCACCTCGCGGCAGACGAAGCGCAGCCGGGCGTTGCGCACCAGCACGCCGGGCAGCAGCCCCGCCTCGCACAGGATCTGGAAGCCGTTGCAGATGCCGAGCACCAGCCCGCCCCGCTGCGCGTGGGCGCGCACTGCGTCCATGATGTTGGCCCGCGCGGCGATGGCGCCGCAGCGCAGATAGTCGCCATAGGAGAAGCCGCCGGGCAGCACCACGAGGTCGGTGCCTTTGGGCAGCTCCTGCTCGGCATGCCAGACCACGCTGGGCGTGGCACCGGCCACGAGCTTCAGGGCGCGCGCGACGTCATGCTCGCGATTGGAGCCGGGGAAGAGGATGACGGCAGGTTTCATGGGGTCTCAATGGGCCGCGGGAAGGTTGAGGCGGCGCTCGATGCGCTCGAGCCGGTCGTTCTGGCGGGCCAGCGCCTCGTAGATGGTGTGAATATCGAGCTGGATGGCGTTGAGATGCGTGCGCACGGCGAGGAGTTCACTGCGCGACTGCACGGCGGTTTCGCGGATCTGCCCGACATCCTGCTGAATGTCCTTCAGCATCTCGAAAATCTGCTCGCTCGTGATCTCGGCCATGGTTCTCATCCGACAGTGCCGCGGCGCGCGGACAGGAGCTTAGCACATCAGTCCGCGAACTCGACCTTGTAGGTCTCGATCACGGTGTTGGCGAGCAGCTTCTCGCAGGCGTCCTTGAGCGCGGCCTCGGCGGAAGCGCGGTCGTTGCCGATGAGCTCCACGTCGAACACCTTGCCCTGCCGCACGCTCTCCACGCCGGCGACACCCAGGCTGCGCAGCGCGCCCTCGATGGCCTTGCCCTGCGGATCCAGCACCGCGGACTTCAAAGTGACGATGACGCGTGCCTTCATGACACCCCTGCTTTCTCATGCCGTCCGCCGCGGGCACGGGCGCTCCCGCGCCACGGTCCGCCGGAACCTGCGGCCCGCCGCAACGCAAACGGGGGCCGCACGGCCCCCGCCTAGCACTTTTCCCGAGGTCCGCTCAACCGGCCTACTTGACCAGGACCGGGCCCTTGCCGTCCTGCGTGGGATCGTTCTCGGCCAGGATCCCGAGGCGGCGCGCCACCTCCGAATAGGCTTCCACGAGCCCGCCCATGTCGCGGCGGAAGCGGTCCTTGTCCATCTTGTCGTTGGACTTGATGTCCCACAGCCGGCACGAATCGGGGCTGATCTCGTCGGCCACCACGATCCGCATCATGTCGTTTTCCCACAAGCGGCCGCATTCCATCTTGAAATCCACAAGACGGATGCCGACGCCGAGGAACAGGCCGGTGAGGAAATCGTTCACCCGGATCGCGAGCGCGATGATGTCGTCGATCTCCTGGGTGGTGGCCCAGCCGAACGCCGTGATGTGCTCTTCCGACACCATGGGGTCGTTGAGCGCGTCGTTCTTGTAATAGAACTCGATGATCGAGCGCGGCAGGGGCGTGCCTTCCTCGATGCCGAGACGGGTCGACAGCGAGCCGGCCGCCACGTTGCGCACCACCACCTCGAGGGGAATGATCTCCACCTCGCGGATGAGCTGCTCGCGCATGTTCAGGCGGCGGATGAAATGGGTCGGCACACCGATGTCGTTCAACCGGGAGAAGATGTACTCCGAGATCCGGTTGTTGAGCACGCCTTTCCCGTCGATGACGTCATGCTTCTTGTTATTGAAAGCGGTGGCGTCGTCCTTGAAATGCTGGATCAGGGTGCCGGGCTCGGGACCTTCATAGAGGACCTTCGCCTTGCCTTCGTAGATGCGGCGGCGGCGGCTCATGGGTGTATACCGTCGATTGAGGAAATCCATTGGTTGCCAAGGCTCCGTTCGGGTGACGCTCCTCGGCGGGGCGTTGATGACTTCATCACCATTCACAAGACACCCGGTTCCGGACACTAGCCGATCATGCGGTCCGTTACAACGCGGGTCCACAGGGTGGAGGATGCGAACCGGCCGCCCGGGGCAGCGGACGGCGCCCCGCCCCTCTTCCCTTGCGACAGTTTGAACGGGCGGCGGCGCGCCCTGCCCTCTCACAATCGTTGATCTGGCGCGGGGCCCACGATATTCAAGGCGCGCGATTCAATGCGGAGGGCCGGGCGCTCGCGCGTGCGAAGGTGCCGGTCCCCGTGATCAACCTCAGGAAGAGGGCTGCCATGACCACGTTCGACAAGCGCGAAGAAGGTTTCGAGAAGCGTTTCGCGCTCGACGAGGAAACCCGCTTCAAGGCGCTTGCCCGCCGCAACAAGAAGCTGGGCCTGTGGGCGGCCGACAAGCTCGGCCTCGCCGGCGACGCCGCCGCCGACTATGCCAAGCAGGTGATCGAGGCGGACCTCCAGGAGGCCGGCGACGAGGACGTCTTCCGCAAGATCCGCGCGGACTTCGACGCCAAGAAGGTGGATATTTCCGACCACCAGATCCGCCGCACCATGGACGAGCTGCTTGCCCAGGCGGCCGAAGAGGTGAAGTCCCAGGGCTGAAGCGCCCGGCGGCCGATCGGACGGCGGCGCGGCTTCGGCCGCGCCTTTCGTCGTTCCGGAACGCGCGTTTTAGATAAGGGGCAGTGCCGGGACGCCTTCCGGCCAGGCTCAGGTGCCCCTGCGCAGCTCAAGCCATCGACGGATCGCGGCATTTCTGCCGCGCAGCGGCTTCTTCGCACGCGCGATGGCGCAAAGCCCCTTGATGATCGCACGGAAATCGGCTTGGTTACCGATCACGGTCAAGCTAGGGATTCCACGGAGCACCCCGAAGCACGATCGGGCATCTCGTCAGCACAGCCAAAAATGAAAAGGCCGCCCCACAAGGGCGGCCTTTCGCATTTCCGGGCGCGTGCCGGGGGGCAGGCCCCCCGCGGCATCAGCGCGAATAGAACTCGACCACCAGGTTCGGCTCCATCTGCACCGGATAAGGCACCTCGTTCAGCTCCGGCACGCGGGCCAAGGTGGCGGTCATCTTGTGGTGGTCCGCCTCGATGTAGTCCGGCACGTCGCGCTCGGCGAGCTGGATCGCTTCCAGCACCAGGATCATCTGGCGGGAGGCTTCCTTCACCTCGACCACGTCACCCACCTTCACGAGGTAGGACGGGATGTTCACGCGCTTGCCGTTCACCTTCACGTGGCCGTGGGAGACGAACTGGCGGGCGGCGAAGATGGTGGGCACGAACTTGGCGCGGTAGACCACCGCGTCGAGGCGACGCTCCAGCAGGCCGATCAGGTTGGCGCCGGTGTCGCCCTTCATGCGGGCGGCTTCCACATAGGTGGCGTGGAACTGCTTCTCGCCCACGGAGCCGTAATAGCCCTTCAGCTTCTGCTTGGCGCGCAGCTGCACGCCGAAGTCGGACAGCTTGCCCTTGCGGCGCTGGCCGTGCTGGCCGGGGCCGTACTCACGGCGGTTCACCGGGCTCTTGGGGCGGCCCCAGATGTTCTCGCCCATACGGCGATCGATCTTGTGCTTGGCCGCAATGCGCTTGCTCATATGACGCGGATCCTTGATGTCGTGTTCAAACTTGGTGTTGCTTAAGGGATCCCGCCCCTCCTCTGCGCCCCGGCCCGCTTCGACTTGCGTCGCGCTGACCGGCTTGCCGACAGGCCCGTCCGGCGCGCTGCCGGTCCGTGCCACGGGTGCGTGAAACGCCAAACGGGCCGATGACGGCCCGCTAGGTGGGCGGTCTCTTAGGGAAAGATGCGCCGAAAGTCAATGTTTGCCGCCTCAGGGGGCGGCGCGACCGCTTCCATTCGGTTCGCTGAAGCGACCCATTCCAAATTTGAGCTTGTGGCGCCACCCGGCCGCGCTAGCGTGCGCCACCCCGATCAAGCAGGAGCGCCGCCGTGAGAATCCTCGTCTTCCAGCACGTGGCCGTCGAGCATCCCGGCAGCTTCCGCGACCTCATGCAGGCGGACGGTATCGTCTGGGATGCCATCGAGCTGGACGAGGGCGCCGCCATCCCACCGTTCGAGGGCTACGACGCCCTCATGGTGTTCGGCGGCCCCATGGACGTGTGGCAGGAGGAGACCCATCCCTGGCTCATCCCCGAAAAGGCGGCCATCCGCGAATGGGTCTCGGCCGGGCGGCCATATCTCGGCGTGTGCCTCGGCCACCAGCTGCTCGCCGAGGCCATGGGCGGCAAGGTCGGGCTGATGGCCAAGCCCGAGGTCGGCATCGAGGAGGTGCGGCTCACCGAGGCCGGGCGCGCCTCGCCTTTGTTCACCGGCTTCCCGCCCGCCTTCCCGACATTACAGTGGCACGGCGCGGCGGTGCTTGAGCTGCCCGAGGGCGCCCGGATCCTGGCCGAGAACGACCACTGCCCGATCCAGGCGATCCAGTGGGGCGAGAAGGCCTTCGGCATCCAGTACCACGTGGAGCTGACCGAGGCGACGGTGCCGGAATGGGGCGAGATCACCGAATACCGCTGCGCCCTGGAGGCCATCACCGGCCCCGGCGGGCAGCAGGTGCTGGAAGCCGCCACAAAGGCGAAGATGCCGGATTTCCGCGCCGCCGCCGCGCGGCTCTACGGGAATTTCAAGACCGTGATCGGCGCCTGAAGAACCCCGGCCGCTCAGAATTGCCGCCGCGCGCTATTTCCCCTGCCGCAGCGAATTGAGCACGTTGATGCCCGCATAGCCGTCGGCCGGCTCAAGGCCGACGTGCTCCTGATAGGCCTTCACCGCGCGCTGGGTGGCCGCGCCCACCCGGCCGTCCGTGCCCTTGGTGTCGAAGCCGATGCGGGTGAGGCGCTGCTGCACCTCCTGGATCTCGTTCAGGGTCAGCGCCCGCTCGCCGCCGGGGAACTGGGTCTCGAAGGCGCCGTAGCCCATGATCTGGTCGCCGAGGTGCACCACCGCCAGCGCGTAGTTGGACGAGGGGTTGTAGGAACGCACCGCATAGAAGTTGCGCAGCAGGATCAGCGCCGGACCGCCCGGACCGCCGGGCAGCCAAAGGCGCGCCGAATCGCCGAGGCCGGCGAGCGACTGCCCGTCGATGGAGGTGACGCCCATCTCGGCCCACTGGTTGAGCGGGCGCCAGGTCTTGGCATCGGCATAGCCGGAATTGAAGCCCGCGGGCAGGCGCGCCTCGAAGCCCCAGGGCTCGCCGCGCTGATACTTGCCGCGCTTCACCAGATAGTTGGCCGTGCCGGCCAGGGCGTCGTCGGGGCGGCCGTAAGGGAAGATGCGGCCGTCGCCGTCGAAATCGACGCCCATGTTGAGCCACACCTCGGGCATCCACTGGGTGTGGCCCATGGCGCCGGCCCAGGAGCCGGTCATCTGCTCGGGCGTCGCCCAGCCGCGCTGCACGATGACCAAAGCGTTGAGCAGCTCGGCCTCCCAATAGGAGCGCCGGCGCTTGTCGCCCCACGCAAGCGCCGCCAGGGAGGGAAACACCGGCTTCATGTGATTGGGATTGTCCAGCACGTCGCCGAACGCGCTCTCCATGCCCCAGTAGCCCAGCATCACCCGGCGATCGACGCCGAAGTCGCGCTCGATGCGCTCAAGCAGCGGCGCATATTGCCTGGCCCTCTGCTTGCCCGTCTCCACCCGCCAGTCGGAGACGCGGCGGTTGAGATACTGCCAGGTCTCCTCCTTGAACTCGGGCTGGGAGCTGTCCTGGGCGTAGACGGAGGTGTCGGGCTTCAGGCCCCGGAACACGCCGTCATAGACCTGATCGGTGATGCCCCGGCTGCGGGCGCGGGCGCGGAACTTCTCCACCCAGGTGGGAAAGGGATATTGCGCCTGCTGGGCCAGCGCGGCGCCCGGAAAGGCAAGGCCGGCACCGGCGCCGAGGAGGCCGAGGGTGAAGGCGCGACGGTCGAGGCCGAAGGTCATGGCCGTCTCCTGTGGGTTCAAAGGGCCGCCGGGGCGGTGTCGAGCACTTCGGGCGTCTCCACCGGGCGGCCGATCAGGGCGGAGATGAGCGCCGCATCCAGAGCGGCACGGGTGGAGAAGAGCCGCACCGGCGTCATGGTCGCCAAAGGCGCGCTCGGCTCCAGGTCCGGGCCGAGCAGCGAGGTCACCCGCCGGGCGATGGCCGGGGCGGGATCGACGAAGGCGACGGGCCAGGGCGAGAGCGCCTCTAGCCGGTCGAGAATGAGCGGATAATGGGTGCAGGCGAGCACCACCGTATCGGTGCGCGAGGCGGCGTCGGCGACGAAGCACGGGCCGATCTCGTCCAGGATGGCGCCATCACTCACCGCATCGCCCGCCAGCACCGCCTCGACGAGGCCGGCGAGCCGCACGCTCGGCACCAGGGTGACATCGCAGCCGGAGGCGAACTCGCGGATCAGGCCGGCGGTATAATCACGCCGCACCGTGCCCGGGGTGGCGAGGATGCTCACTTTCCGGCTCACCGAGGCGGCGCAGGCCGGCTTCACCGCCGGCACCGTGCCGACGAAGGGAATGGCGTGATGCGCCCGAAGGCTCGGCAGAGCGAGGGTCGAGGCGGTGTTGCAGGCGATCACCACGAGATCGGGATGCAGGCGGTGCACCAACGTCCCCACCACTTCGCCGACCCGCCGGATCAGCTCCTGATCGGAGAGCCCGCCGTAAGGGAAGCCGGCGTCATCGGCCACATAGGAAAAGCGGGCATCGGGCCGGGCACGCGCCACCTCGCGGAAGACCGAAAGCCCCCCGAGGCCGGAATCGAAGACGAGGACGGAAGGCTCGCGATGCAGGGCGGGCGACACGACGGCAAATCTCTCGACAGCGGCGGCAATCGCCATGGCTTATCCTCGAAGGCCTCGGCGATATTGTGACCATGGCTTGGTAAACGAAGGGTGAGCCGCCCCGCCCTGCCCCGCCTCAGCCCTGCCGTTCGGGGGTGTGGAGCACGAGGCCGTTCATCTCCGCCGTCAGCACGATCTGGCACGACAGGCGCGACGACGGGCGCGGATCGGTGGCAAAATCCAGCATGCCCTCTTCCTGCTCGCTGGGCTCGCCCACCTTCTCGCGCCAGGCCTCGTCCACATAGACGTGGCAGGTGGCGCAGGCGCACGCGCCGCCGCATTCCGCAACGATTCCCGGCACTCCGTTGCGCACCGCGGCCTCCATGGCCGTCGTCCCTTCCGGAACATCCACCGTGTGGGAAATGCCGTCGAATTCGATGAAAGTGATGGCGACCATGGACCCTTACCGTTGCTGAGGCGCCATGCAGGCTGGTGCGGCGCCTTGAAGCCAAAAGGACATGGTGACCCTTTAGCCTTCCCGGCCCCGATGTGCCAGAGCCGGGCCCGGGGGCGACATTAACGATATCTTCATAAACGGCGACGGGGCAGTTCAATCCCTGGCGCAGCACGGCTAAGATAAGGCAACGTAAACCAATTTCCGAAGGGCTGGGGGCCGGCGGAAGGCGGTGGATTTCAGGATCGGCCAGCGGCGCGGCGCATCGCGTTGTCCTAGCCGGTGAGTGAGGCGACGGCGAGATGAAGAACCCAAAGAAAATCCAGGATCCGACCGAGGCCGCTCTCTCGGCGATCCAGGAGGCGCTGACGCTGGATCTCGACGAGCCGGCGAACGTCGGCCCGGCCGAACGTTCCGCTACGCCGCCACCGGGCCGCGAGCAGCGCCAGGGGGATCTGCGGCCGGTGGGCCGCCGCGCCGCCCGGGGCGACGACGAGCGGACCGATCCGCGCCGCGACGCCGCGGGACGCAGCCGCCTCGATGCTGCCGAGCGCCGCGCCGCCAACGACGACCGCCAGAATGCCGGCCCGCTGTTCGGCGTCACCCAGCTGCGCACCTCCACCGCCCCGCTGTGGTGGGCGGGCGTGGGGTCGCTGGTGTGGCTCGCCATCGGCATCGCCCTCGCCATCTCCTACAACCGCACCCTCGGGGTGGTGAGCAACGGCACGCAGTCGCTGGCCTCCTCGCCGGCGCTGCTCATCATTCTGGCCGGCCTCGTGCTGCCGCCGCTCGGATTCTTCGCCATGGGCGCGCTGGTGCGCCGCTCGCGCGAGATGCAGCACCTCGCCCGCTCCATGACCGAGGTGGCGCTGCGCCTCGCCCAGCCGGAGAGCCTCGCCACCGATTCGGTGGTCTCGGTGGGCCAGGCGGTGCGCCGCGAGGTGGCGTCCATGGGCGACGGCATCGACCGCGCCATCAGCCGCGCCGCCGAGCTGGAGACCATGGTGCGCAACGAGGTCTCCGCGCTGGAGCAGGCCTACGAGGCGAACGAGGTGCGCATCCGCAACCTCGTCGGCACCCTGCAGGCCGAGCGGCAGAACATCGAGGCCGAGACCGAGCGCCTGCGCGAGGGCATCCACACCGCCGAGACCCTGCTCTCCAGCGAGGTCAAGGAACTGACGGACCGCATCCACGCCACCATGCTGGAGACCTCCGAGCGCATCACCGACACCCTCGGCGACAAGGGCGAGCACATCACCGGCGCCCTCGCCCGGGTAGGCGATTCCATGATCGACAGCCTCACCGCCAAGGGCGGCGAGCTGATCGACCGGCTGCAGATCACCGGCGACAACATCCGCGAGGACCTCTCCACCTCCGCCGACCGCCTGTCCGCCACGCTGAAGACCCGCGCCGACGAGCTCAACTCCAACCTGCTGTCCACCACCACCGAGGTGGCGGCGCTGATCTCGGACTGGAGCGGCGACGTCAACAGCAACATCGACAGCATCCGCGACCGCATCACCGAGCACCTCAACGACGCCTCGGACCGCATCACCGAGGAGCTTTCCTCGCGGGTCGGCGACCTCAACAGCGTGTTCCGCGAGAGCGGCGACGCGGCGGTGCGCCAGGTCAGCGGCCTCGGCACCGACTTCATGCGCCGCATCGAGGAGACCGCCGAGCGCGTGGCCGAGATCATCGCCCTGCGCGGCGGCGACTTCGCCGACCGCATCGAGCTCACCGGCAACCGCATCTATGACGCCGTGACCGTGCGCGGCGACACCCTGGAGCAGCGCCTCAGCGACACCGGCGAGCGCATCACCACCGCGCTCGACCGCTCGGCCGCGCAGGCTGCCCAGATCCTGCTGGAGAAGGGTGAGGACATCTCCTCCTCCTTCGTCCTCGCCGGCTCCGACATGACCGAGCGCCTCAACCTCGTCGCCAGCGAGGTGACGAAGGCCATCGGCGCCCGCGGCGGCAAGGTCACCGACGCCTTCCGCGAGACCGCCGACACCCTGGTCGCCACCATCGGCAGCAAGGGCGACGCCATCAAGGAGATGCTCACCGCCCGCCTCAAGGCGATGGAGGAGACCATCACGGTGCGCGGCGCCGAGCTCGCCGACCGCATGCACCACGACGGCGTGACCCTCGCCCGGGTGATGCAGGAGGGCGTGAAGGCGTTCGACACCACGGTGAAGGTCCACGCCCCCGAGCTGGTCGACCAGATCTCGCACCGGGTGAACACGGTGAACGAGAACCTCAAGGTCGCCGCCACCAGCCTCGACGAGCGCCTCGCCAGCACCACGGCGAGCGTCGCCACCACCCTCGACCAGCGCATCGTGCGCATCGAGCAGACCCTCGACCAGCGCGCCCAGAGCCTCACCGAGACCCTGGCGAGCCGCACCCTGGGCTTTGCCCGCAGCATCTCCGAAGGCACCCGCACCGCCACCGAGTCGCTGGACAAGTCGCTGGAGACCCTGGACGACTACTTCACCACCCGCACCAAGGCGATCGGCGACATGATCGTCGAGCGCACCGACGGGGTGAGCCGCTCCATCGGCGCCCGGGCGCAGGAGATCGTCTCCGTGCTCGACGGGCGGGTGTCGCGCATCGAGGAGCTGGTCAACGGCCGCCTGGAGAGCGTGGCCACCTCCATCGAGGTGCGCGGCATCGCCGTGGCCGAGACCCTGGCCGGGCGGGTGGAGAGCGTCTCCAGCCAGCTCAAGACCGACGCCCACGACGTCGAGCGCCTGCTCACCGAGATGGCGCAGAACGTGGGCCAGTCGCTCACCACCCACGCCGAGCAGGTGTCGGACGCCCTGGGCACGCGCCTCAGCGAGATCGCCAACCTGATCGACGACAAGAACAGCACGTTCCTCACCACGCTGGAGCGCACCAGCCAGCGCGCGGTGGCCGAGATCACCACCACCAACACCGCGCTCAAGACCGACGTGCACGCCATCATCGAGCGCCTGGGCGAGGCCAACTCCACCTTCCAGACCGCCATGTCGGCGGCGGTGGACAACCTCAACCACTTCGAGACCCGCTTCGCCGACCAAGTGGGCGCCTTCGAGCAGAGCGTGGGCAGCATCAGCCATGCGGCGGACGTGACCGCGGGCCGCCTCGACGCCCAGATCCAGTCGCTGAAGGGGCTGTCCACCGGCGCCCTCTCCGAGATCGCGGCGGTGACCGAGCGCTTCGACCAGCAGAGCCGCCTCGTCTACGACGCGGCCCAGACCCTGAGCGACACCCACGAGCGCATCGACTCCGTGCTCGACGCCCGCCGCTCCGCCATCGAGGACCTCTCGACCACCCTCAGCCAGCGCATCGACGACCTGGAGGGCCGCCTCCAGACCTTCCACACCCTGCTGGAGGAGACCTTCACCGAGGCCCAGACCCAGGCCCGGCAGGTGGCGAGCGTGGTCACCGAATCGGCCTCCGCCACGGTCAAGAACATCGCCACCCAGTACGAGATGGTGCGCGCCGCCGCGGACACCGAGCGCAACCGCACCGCCGAGGTGCTGCGCGGCACCTACGACAGCGCGCTGGCCGACGTGAACCGCATGTTCTCCGACACCGGCAGGCGCTTCGCCGAGGTGGCCGAGGAGCTCAAGCGGGCCGCCGGCAACGTGCAGCAGTCGGTGGAGCTGGCGCGCGAGGAGATGAAGCGCGGCATCCTCCAGCTTCCCGCCGAGACCGAGGCGAGCGCCGCCACCATGCGCCGCGCCGTCTCCGAGCAGATCAAGGCGCTGGCCGAGCTCAACGAGATCGTCGCCCGCCAGGGCCAGGCCTTCGACGTGGTGGAGAGCAGCGCCCGCGAGGCGGTGCGCGAGCTGGCCCGTGATTCGGTTGCCCGCGAGCTCGCCGCCCCCCGTCCGCGGGTGGACTTCTCCGCCGCGGTGGCCGCCGCCATCGCCCCGGCGGAGCCGGCGCCCGCCCCCGTCCCCAGCCGGCCCGAGCCGGCGCGGGCCGAGGCCGCCCGCCCCGAGGCCGCAGATCCGGCCCGCCGCACCATCTCGCGCCGCAATGAGGCGACCGAGCGCGGCGCGGCGCGCCCTGCCGCAGCCCGTCCCCAGGCTCCGGCCCAGCGCGAAGCGGCGGCTCCCGACGGCGGCCGCGAGAGCTGGCTCTCCGAGCTGCTCGCCCGCGCCTCCGGCGACTTCGAGGATGAGGCGCGCGCCGCCGGCAGCCGCCCGACGCCGCAGCCCCGCCCGGTGCGCGAGCGCCCGGTGCAGCACACCCTGGAATCCCTGGAATCCCTGTCCATCGACATCACCCGCATGATCGACGACCGGGCGGCCGGCGAGCTGTGGGAGCGCTACAAGCGCGGCGAGCGCAACGTCTTCACCCGCAAGCTCTACACCCTGCAGGGCCAGCAGACCTTCGACGAGCTGAAGCGCAAGTACCGCAGCAATCCGGAGTTCCGCGAAGCGGTGGACCGCTATCTCGCCGAGTTCGATCACCTGCTCGACCAGGTGGGGACCGATGATCGCGGCAACGCGCTCACCCAGTCCTACCTGACCTCCGACACCGGCAAGGTCTACACCATGCTGGCCCACGCCGCCGGCCGCCTCGACTGAGGCGCCGGCCGCTCCTGCCCGCCCGCCCTGCCCGATGCCCCGCCCCGCGCGGGGCATTCTGCTTTCGGGCCCGCCCGCCGCGCCGCGCCCGGCGCACAACCGCGTCACCCAGCGGCAGATCGTTGCAATTCCTTAACCCACCGCGGGTGAGATAGGCGCGCACGCTTGACTAGCGCCGTGGTGGAGTTGCGGTTCATTTGCAACCCATTTCCGGCCGGTCGTCGCGACGCCCCGGAAGGCAAAACGGGCGTTGATTGTTCCCTGGAGGCCGCGTATTCCACGCGGCGGCGGCATCTTCGATGGCGCGCCTCGGGGCGCACCGGCGCGAACCGGCTTTGGGTCCCGCGACGTTTCAAGCGGCACGGTTTGATTGTTTGGGACGCAATATTCGCTTGGTGCGGAGCAGGATCGGGCGATGATGCCCCACCTCCGGCGCGAGCGGGCATGGGGAGCGGATGATGAAGACCTATATCTCGGCGGCTTACGCGGGCGGTCAGGGCAAGACGACTGTGGCGCAGATGATCTATTCCGCGCTCGTCCGCCACGGTGAGGAGCCCAAGCTCGTGGCCGCCGATTATGTGGACGAATCGGCCCATTCCAAGATCGGCAAGTTCTTCCCCGGCCAGGTGCTGGAGCTGGGCATCGGCGCCGAGCTCGGCTCGGGCAAGTCGGAGAACGACCTCAACGCCCCCCTGCGCTACTGGGATCGGCTCGGCGGCGTGCTGCTCTCCGGCGGCTCGGTGGTGGACGTGGGCGCCAACGTGGTGCCCCAGCTCCTCCAGTGGGCCAAGCACCGCCACGTCTCCCGCATCCTGCGCAGCCGCAACGCGCCCGAGATCGAGCTGTTCCTCACCACCCGCGCGGAAAAGCACGCGGTGGAGAACATCGCCACGCTGGTGACCGAGATCATGGAGCAGGACGTCCTGCCCATCGCCAACGTCTATGTGGTGAAGAACGAGGTGGGCGGCTCCTTCAACGCCATCGAGATCACCAAGGTGATCGCCAAGGCGGCGCCGGGCCGCAACGTGCAGTATCTCACCCTGCCGCGCTGCACCTCGGAGCTCTGGCCGCACCTCGAGCGCACCTTCACCAATCTCGACGTCGCCCTCGGCCTCTCGGCCGACGAGCTGGCGGACAAGTTCGGCCTCGACATCTGGACCGCGACCGCCGGCCATGCCGACCTGCAGTCGTGGGCCGAGGCGGTCTACGAAGAGTTCAAGAAGGCGAACGTCTGAGGCACCTACGGCCCCCGCGAGGGGCTTCAGGCTCTGGAACAGCAAGGCCCTCCGCCGATCCGGCGGGGGCCTTCTTCTTGGGTCTGTGGGGGTCGCCACGGCTCGTCCGCGAACGGCCGGTCTCAGGGGCCCGAGGCGCCGCCGTCCCCTGCCCGCTCAGAAGCGCGCCGAGGCCCAGCGCACCACCTTCACCAGCACCTCGTCGGAAGCCTGATCGAGCGCGGCGGTGGCGCCGGGCCCGTTGAGCTGCGGCACCGGCACGGACGCGGCGAAGACATCGGCCGCCAGGATACGGCCGGACTGGTTGCCGATCAGCTTCGCCGACATCTCCACCACCGCCTCCGGCCCCGCCTCGGTGACGTGGATGCCGAAGCGGCGGATGTCGGTGACGAGCTGGTAGTCGGCATTCACGCCGTCGCCCGGCCGGGCCACGCGCTTGAGCTTGCTACCGTTCTCGAACGCCTGGATGGTGCGTGCCTGCACCAGCGCCGGTAGGTTGTCGCTCCATTGGGCATCGGCGAGATAGGTGATCTGGCCGGGGGTCGGCTCCACCACGATCTTCTCGGTGTTGAGGGCGGCAAGGGCGCTGGGCACCACCACCACCATCTGGCCGCTGCCGCCGCCGCCCGCGGAAAAGCCGGTGGGCGCGGAGAGGTCGAAGGTCGGCACCGGGCTGGTGCACCCCGCCGCCACCAGCGCCAGGGCGAGGACCGCGGCGCCGCGCAGCCGGCCGACGGCGGTCCGGCCGCCGGGAGCATGGCCCGCCGCCCGGTCGCGGGCACGGAAAGGAAAGCGCGGCCTCGAAGCGGCTGTCATGATGCTCTCATCGCCTGTAGGTCGGGACCTGCCCGCTGCCGCCGCCGAAGATGAACTGCTGTGGATTACGCTGCAGGCTCCGCAGCGTCCGGTCGATCTCCGCCAGGGTGCGACGCCCGTCGGAGGCGAGGGCTTCATACTGCCGCAGCCCCGGACCCGTGAAGCGGCTGACCTCCTGGGTGAGCAGGGCGGTGCGCTTGTCGAGATTGTCGGCGAGCTGGCGGATGGAGGCGGCCGCCTCGGTCGCCTGGTTGAGCACGCCGTCGCGCGCCGAGGTGGCGCGGTCGAGGTTGTCCACCACGGCGCTGGCCTTCTCGGCCACCGCATTGAGCTGCTTGGTCAGCGCATTGGCCTGCTCGATGAGGGAAGCGACGTCGTCGGAGCGGCTCGCCACCGCCTTGGAGAAGGTGTCGATGTTGGCGATGATGGAGCGGATCTGCTCCGGGTCGATGGCCTTCAGCACCAGCTCGACCTGCGCGGCCACGCCCTGCGCCGAATTGATGAGGCCGCTCATGCCGGAGCCGCCGTCCGACTGGATGCGCGGGATGCCGTTCGGTCCCGGCGGAATGGGCGGCTGGCCGGGCTTGCCGCCGCGGATCCCCACCGCCACGACGCCGGTGATGCCCTGGGATTCCAGCCCCGCCCGCGCATCCTCGAGGATCGGCGTCTGGGCGTTCACCGAGACCTCAACCAGCACCTGTCCCGGCTGGTTGGGCACCAGCGAGAGCTTGCTGACCTGGCCCACCGGAATGCCGTTGAACAGCACCGAATTGCCCTGCTGCAGCCCGGCGACCGAGCCATTGAACAGGATCTCGTAGGGCTTGCGCTTCGAGGAGTCCGGCGGCCCCGCGAACCAATAGACGAAGCCGAACGCCGCCGCGATCACGGCGAGCGTGAACAGCCCGATCATGGTGTAGTTGGCCCGCGTCTCCATCCGTCTCGATCCGGCCCTTCCTGCCCCGTTGCCCGTTCTGCCTCAGCCCTGCGCCCCGAACACCGCCCGGGCCCGGCTGCCATGGAAATAAGCCTGTAGCCACGGATGCTTGGCCGCCATCATGGTAGCGATGGTCCCCTCGGCGATCACCTTGCCGTCGGCGAGCGCGGCGATGCGGTCGCAGACGGTGTGCAGGCTGTCGAGATCGTGCGTTACCATGAAAACGGTGAGTCCCAAAGTTTGCTGCAACGTGCGGATGAGCTCGTCGAAGTCGCCCGCGCCGATAGGGTCGAGGCCCGAGGTGGGCTCGTCCAGGAACAGGATTTCCGGATCGAGCGCCAGGGAGCGGGCGAGCGCCGCACGCTTGATCATGCCGCCGGACAGCTCCGAGGGCATCTTCTCCGCCACGTCGCTCTTCAGCCCCACCATGGCGATCTTGGCGAAGGCCACGTCGTCCATCATGGCCTGCGACATGTGCAGGTACTCGCGCAGCGGGAACTGGATGTTCTGCTTCACCGTGAGCGAGGAGAACAGGGCGCCCTGCTGGAACAGCACGCCCCACCGCCGCTCCATCAGCGAGCGTTCCTTCTCGTTCAGCGTGCCGAGTTCCTGGCCGAACACCTTCACGCTGCCGGAGCGCTTGCGCACGAGGCCGAGGATGGTGCGCGTCAGCACCGACTTGCCGCCGCCCGAGGTGCCGACGAAGCCCAGGATCTCGCCGCGATAGACGTCGAGGTTCAGCCCGTTGAGGATGACGCGGTCGCCGAAGCCCACCACCAGGTCGCGGACCTCGATGACGGCTTCGGCATGGCGTGCGGGGGTTCGTGCGTCCATGGCGCTCACAGGTCGATGGAGGCGAAGAACATGGCGAACAGGCCGTCCATGACGATGACGAGGAAGATCGCCTTCACCACCGCCGCGGTGGTGTGCCGGCCGAGGGATTCGGCACTGCCGCCCACCCGCAGGCCTTCCAGGCAGGCGACGATGCCGATGACGAAGGCCATGAACGGCGCCTTGTACATGCCCACCTCGAACTGATCGAGGTCGATGGCATATTTCAGGCGCTCGATGAAGACGTCCGGCGTGATGCCGCCGTAGCTCCAGGCCGCCAGCAGGCCGCCGAAGATGGCCGACATGGAGCCGATGAAGGTGAGCAGCGGCAGGGCGATGATGAGCGCGAGGATGCGCGGCACCACCAGCACCTCCACCGGATCGAAGCCCATGACGCTCAGCGCGTCCACCTCCTCCTGCATGCACATGGCGCCCAGCTCGGCGGTATAGGCGCTGCCCGAGCGGCCGGCGATCATGATGGCGACGATGAGCACGCCGAGCTCGCGCAGCACCAGCACGCCCACCAGGTCCACCACATAGATCTCCGCGCCGAAGCGGCGGAAGTAGAACAGGCCCTGCTGCGCCAGGATGGCACCGATGAGGAAGGTGATCAGCATGATGATGGGCACCGCGCGGAAGCCCACCTGATCGAGCTGGTTCACCATGGAGGTGAAGCGGAAGGATTTCGGCCGCAGGATCATCCGCCATGTGGCGGCCACCGTCGCGCCGACGAAATTGAGCAGCGCCATCGCATCCTTGCCCACATCCACCATGGTGTGGCCGATGCGCTCCAGAAGCTCCTCGGTCCGGCGCTTGGGCGGCGGCGGCTCCTGGCCGGTGCGGCTGATCTCCTCCACCAGCTCGGCATATTTGGGCGCGAGGCCGGTCACCCGCGGCACCACGCCGGAGGTCTGCCAGGTGCGCCGGAGGCGCTCCAGCAGGAGCGCGCCGAAGGTGTCCATGCGCTCGACGCCGGCAAGATCGATCTCGACCGTGGCCGGGCGCGCGTGGGCGGCCAGCGCCGCGTCCACCTCCTGCTCCAGCGCGCCGGCGAAATGCGCCGTCCATGCGCCCCGCCCGGCGACCACAAGGCCACCGTCCTGGCTGCGCACGGAGATCATCGCGGCGTCCGGCACTTCAGCGCTCCTCCCGTCGCCCCGGCCTTGAGCCGGAAGCGGACCTGTAGCACATACAAAAGGCACCCCGTTTCGTCGAGGCGGCGCTTTGGCCGGCGGCGCTGAGCTTCGCCCAAGGCCTTCGGCACACAGCGATTCCCACCTGTAACATGATTAACATGGCATCCCTGACCTGCGCCGTGGAGCGCTTTCCCATCGCCGGGACCTTCACCATCGCCCGCGGCTCCAAGACCGAGGCGGCGGTGGTGGTGGCCGAGCTCACCGAGGGGTCGCACACCGGCCGGGGCGAGTGCGTGCCGTACGCGCGCTACGGCGAGAGCGTGGAGGGGGTGCGCGATCTCATCGCCTCCCTCGCGCCCGAGATCGCCGGAGGGCTCGACCGGGCCGGCCTGCAGCAGCGCCTGCCCCCCGGTGCCGCGCGCAACGCGCTGGACTGCGCCTTCTGGGACCTGGAAGCGAAGAGGCAGGGAACCACGGTCGCCGAACTCATCGGCCTCGCGGCGCCGCGCCCGCTGGTCACCGCCTACACCCTCAGCCTCGATGCCCCCGAGGCGATGGCCCGCGCCGCCGCTGCCACCCCGCGCCCGCTCCTCAAGCTGAAGCTGGGCGCGCCCGGCGATCCCGAACGCCTCGCCGCGGTGCGCGCCGCCGCCCCCGAGTCCCGCCTCATCGTCGATGCCAACGAGGGATGGACCGCCGACATCCTTCCCGGGATGCTGGCCGCCTGCGCCGCCGCCGGCGTGGAGCTGGTGGAGCAGCCGCTGCCCGCCGATGCCGATGCGGCGCTGGCCGAAATCCCCCATGCCGTGCCGCTCTGCGCCGACGAGAGCGTCCATGCGCGCGAAGGCCTCGCCGCTTTGCGCGCGCGCTACGACGCCATCAACATCAAGCTCGACAAGACCGGCGGCCTCACCGAAGCGCTGGCGCTGGCCGACGCGGCCGAGCAGCTCGGCTTCTCGCTGATGGTGGGCTGCATGCTGGCCACCTCCCTCGCCATGGCGCCGGCCCTGCTGGTGGCGCAGCGGGCGCAGGTGGTGGACCTCGACGGGCCGCTGCTGCTCGCCCGCGATCGGGTCCCCGGCCTCACCTATGAGGGTGCCCTCGCCTATCCGCCCTCCCCGGACCTCTGGGGCTGAGGCGCCGGAGCCAGAAGCGCGAGGGCGCCGCCGGCAAGGCCCAGCGCGGCGGAGCCGACGAAGGTCAGCGGTCCCGCCGCCACCCATAGCGGCCCGGCCGCGAGACTGGCGCCGGAGGTGGCCACGTTGACCATCCATGCGGCGAGGGACTGGCCCGAGCCCGCCCGGTGCTCGCTCACGGCGCGCGCCACCAGTTCCACCATTCCGAGATAGGTGGCGCCGAAGGTGAGCGCATGCAGCATCTGTAGCGGATAGAGCAGCGTCAGCGGCGGATCGAGGGCCAGCAGGACGAAGCGCAGCGCCGCCGCGGCGCCGCCCAGGGCAATCAGGTGATACGGGCTCACCCGTCCCGTCAGCCGGCTGGCGAAGCGGAACAGCACCATCTCGGCCGTCACGCCGGTGGCCCAGAGCGTACCGATGATGGTGGTGGAATAGCCCAGCGCCTCCCAATGCACCGAGGCGAAGGCGTAATAGGCCGCATGGCTTGCCTGCACCAGGGCCGCCGCCAGCACGCCGATGACCAGTCCGCGCTGCTGCGCGAGGCCGCCGCCGGCCGCCGGCCTCGGACCTTCCGCCTTCGGCAGCTCGGGCAAAGCGAGGCCGACGAACAGGTAGGCCACCTGCCCCGCCAGCATGAGCAGCACCACCGAGCCCGCCCCCGTGGCGGCGATGACCGAGCCGCCCAGCAGATTGGCGATGATGAAGCTGCCCGAGCCCCACTGCCGCGCCCGCCCGTAGTCCACCTTGCCGGCGCGCACCTGCCGCGTGGCATAGGCATCGAGCAGCGCGAAGCCGGGATGCCAGAGGGTGGCGGTAAGCCCCACCATCAGCAGGATCAGCAGCGGATCGCGGGACAGGTGCAGCAGGACCAGGGCGACGACCGTGCCCAGCGCCAGCACGGAGAGGGTCGCCCGCGGCCGTCCCAGGTGATCGGACAGGAAGCCGATCAGCGGCGAGGCGAGCAGCCGCGACAGGCTCGGCACGGCGATGGCGACGGCGATCTCCTTCGGGCCGAGCCCGCGATCGGCCAGCCACAAAGGCAGAAACGGCATCTGGATGCCGAGGGGAAAATAGAAGGTGCCGTAAGCCGCCGCGAGCCGGATGCGCAGCGGCAGGCGCTCGGGCCGCGCCCCGCGCGCCTCACCCCCCGCGTGCGTTCCCGCCCCGCCGCCGTCCCCGTCCCCGCTCGCCATCACGCCGGCCCCGCTGTCCCGTTGCGCGTCCCTCAGCAGCCGCCGGACGCGACGCGGCGCCGGGAACGTGCGGGATCGAAGTCATGCCCGGCGCCTGCGCCGGTGCAGCTTCCTGCGCCGTGGCCCGGCGTCTTTCAAGGCTGAAGAGGGAGTGGCGCGCCGGCTCAGGCGCCGGCCTCGGCGAGGCAGCGGGTGAAGGTGGCCGCATCCACGTTGCCGCCCGAGAGAACGATCACCACCGTCCGGACCGACGGACCGAGCCGGCCTTCCAGCAGCGCCGCGAGCGCGACCGCGCCGCCCGGCTCCACCACGAGCTTCAGGTCCTGGAACGCGACGGCGACGGCCCGCGCCACTTCGGCGTCGCTCACCACGGCGCCCTCGCCCGCCAGGCTGCGGGTGACCTCGAAGGTCAGAGCGCCGGGGGTGGGCGCCAGCAGGGCATCGCAGAACGAGCCGGTGGCCTGGGCGTTGCGCTCGCGCACGCCGGAGCGGAAGGAGCGGGCGTGATCGTCGAACCCCGCGGGCTCGCAGGCGACCACCCGCGCCTGCGGATGCCGGGACTTCACCGCAAGGGCGATGCCCGCCAGCAGCCCGCCGCCGGACACCGGCGCCGCCACCAGGTCGGGCGCGAGGCCAAGGGCGGCCAGATCCTCGCAGATCTCAAGACCCACGGTGCCCTGCCCGGCGATCACGTGGGGATCGTCATAGGGCGGAACGAGGGTCGCGCCGTGCCCCACGGCGAGGGATTGCGCGATGGCGTCGCGATCGCCGGTGGCGCGGTCGTATTCCACCACCTCGGCGCCGAGCGCGCGGGTGCGCGCCTTTTTCATCTCCGGCGCGTCGGAGGGCATGACGATCACCGCCGGCATGCCCAGCAGCCGCGCCGCCGCTGCGACGCCCTGCGCATGATTGCCCGACGAGCAGGCCACCACGCCGGCCGCCTTGCAGGCGGCGTCGATCTGCACCATGCGGTTGTAGGCGCCGCGAAACTTGAACGAGCCGGTGCGCTGCAGCACCTCCGGCTTCACGAACACCCGCGCCCCGACCCGGGCGCTCAGCGCCTCGGAGAACAGGAGCGGCGTGCGCACCGCATGACCCTTCAAGCGCGCGGCAGCGGCGTCCACATCGGTGGCGGTGGGCGGATGCTGGCCCGTGCTCATGCCCCAGCGCTCATGCGGTGGTGGCGGAGCGCAGCCGCCGGCGCAGGCGGTAGCGCCGGGCGATGGGGCCGATGTCGTGGGCGATCAGCACATTGTCGAGGAACTGCCGCGCGCTCTCCCGCCAGCTATAGCGCAGGGCGAAGCGGCGCGCCGCCTCGGGCGAGAGCTCCAGCGCCTTGAGGCAGGCGGTGCGCAAATCGTTGTCCAGCACCCCGACCGGCTCCGTGGCATCGGCAAGCACGTCCATGGGCCCGGTCACCGGATAGGCCGCGACGGGCAGGCCGCTGGCCAGCGCCTCCAGCAGCACGATGCCGAAGGTGTCGGTGCGGCTCGGGAAGCAGAACACGTCGCAGGCCGCATAGACCTTGGCGAGGTCCTCGCCCTCCTTCGGCCCGAGGAAATGGGCCGCGGGGAACTTGTCCCTCAGGCTTTCCAGGGCCGGGCCGCCGCCCACCACCACCTTGGAGCCGGGCAGGTCCAGCTTCAGGAAGGCCTCGATATTCTTCTCCACCGCCACCCGGCCGACGAACAGGAAGATCGGGCCGGGGATGTTCAGCGAGCCCCTCGCCTCCGGGCGCGGGCGGAACAGGTCCGCATCCACCCCGCGCGACCAGCGCATCAGCCGCTTGAAGCCGCGCGCGTGCAGATCGCGCTCCAGCGTCGCGGTGGAGACCATCACGCCGCCGCCGGCATTGTGGAAGGAGCGCAGCCACGCATAAGTGAGCCGCTCCGGCACCGGGGCGCGGGCGGAGAGATATTCCGGAAACTTGGTGTGGTAGGAGGTGGTGAAGGTGCGCCGGGAGGCGATGCAGGCGCGCCGCACCAGCATGCCGATGGGCCCCTCGGTGGCGATGTGCACGAAATCCGGCTTCATCACCTCGATCCGGCGCATGATCATGCGCGGCGTCGCGAGCGCGAGGCGGATTTCCTTGTAGGTGGGCATGGGCACGGTGCGGAATGCCTGGGGCGTCAGGAATTCCAGCTCGGCGCCGAGGGCTTTCGCCTCCACGGCCGTGTGCTCCAGCGAGCGCACCACCCCGTTGATTTGTGGATGCCACGCATCCGTTGCGACGAGAACGCGCATCAGGCGGCCACGCGCGCTCCCTCGACGGCGCCCTCGGGCGCGGCCGGCTGGGTTTCGAGCTGGCGGGTCCAGGAGATGATCTCGAGGCGCCCGTCGAAATGCTCGGCGATGGCCGTGCAGCTCTCCACCCAATCCCCGCAATTCACATAGCGCACGCCGAACTGGTCGTGGATGGCGGCGTGATGGATATGGCCGCAGATCACGCCGTCCACATTGTGGCGCTTGGCTTCGTCGGCCACCGCTTCCTCGAACTTGCCGATGTAGTTCACCGCGTTCTTCACCTTCAGCTTGGCCCACTGGCTCAGCGACCAGTAGGTCAGGCCGAGCTTGCGACGCACCAAGTTCACGTAGGTGTTGGTGGTCAACGCGGCAGTATAGGCCCAGTCGCCGAGGAAGGCGAGCCACTTGGCATGGCGCACCACCACGTCGAACACGTCGCCGTGGATGACGAGGTAGCGCTTGCCGTCGGCCGCTTCGTGGATGGTGGCCTCCATCACCTCGATGCCGCCGAAATGGGTACCGTAGTAATCGCGCAGGAATTCGTCGTGGTTGCCGGCGAGATAGATGATGCGGGTGCCCTTGCGCCCCTTGCGCAGCATCTTCTGCACCACGTCATTGTGCTTCTGCGGCCAGTACCAGGAGGAGCGCAGGCGCCAGCCGTCGACGATGTCGCCCACCAGATAGACCGTGTCCGCCTCGTGGTGCCTGAGGAAGTCGAGCAGCAGCTCGGCCTGGCAGCCCTTGGTCCCGAGATGGATGTCGGACAGGAAAAGCGCGCGATACTGGCGGGGATCGGGTTCGTCGCTCACGCTGTGGCCTCCACGCTTGTGGCCGTCGGCCCTTGGCCGTGCACCCTGTGGCCCTGCATCAAATTCACTCCTTGAGGAGCGTATTCGTCGGAAATAGCCGGAGTCGTGTATCTCTTTTATGACGCCAGCGCGAAAAACGGAAGACCCTCTGCCTAGAACTTTAGCCTGCCCAGACAAAAGGCAGTAGAAAAATGCCACATCTAAAGGTGGCTAATAGTTTGACGGCTCGATACCAAGCATTTCGCTTAAGCTGTGCATTGGCAACACCTTCACCTCCGTTGCGGCAGCGCGTGAGACGGCCCCCGGCCGCCACCGCCGCTCGCGGAAACCGGCGCCGCCGCGACGGGTGCGCCCGCGCCAACATCGCCGCTCCCCCTCGGCGCCCGACGGTGTACAGTCCGCCCGCCGTGGGCCGAGGCCCGTCCCGGCCCCCACGAGGAGACACCCCCATGAAGCTCGTCCGCTTTGGCCCCAAGGGGCATGAAAAGCCCGGCCTCGTCGATCCGGCCGGGGGCATTCGCGATGTCTCCTGGCTCGTCGGCGATCTGTCCGGGGCGTCGCTGGCGCCGGAGAGCCTCGCCCGCATCGCCGCCGCCGATCCCGCCACGCTGCCGCTGGCCCCGGAGGGCGTGCGCCTCGGCTCCTGCGTGGCGCGGCCGGGCAATTTCATCGCGGTGGGGCTGAATTTCGCCGACCACGCGGCGGAGATGGGCGCGCCCCTGCCGCCCGAGCCCCTGCTCTTCAACAAGGCGCCCAACTGCGTCATGGGCCCGAACGACGAGGTGATGCTTCCCAAGGACTCGCTGAAGCTGGACTGGGAAGTCGAGCTCGCCTTCGTCATCGGCAGCCGCGCCCGCTATGTGGAGGAGAAGGACGCCCTGTCCCACGTGGCGGGATTCTGCATCTGCAACGATGTCTCCGAGCGCCATTTCCAGACCGAGCGCGCCGGCCAGTGGATGAAGGGCAAGGGCTGCGAGACCTTCGGTCCCCTCGGGCCCTGGCTCGTGACGCCGGACGAGGCGGGCGATTTCGACCACCTCGCCATGTGGCTCGACGTGAATGGCGAGCGCATGCAGACGGGCAACACGGACACCATGGTGTTCCGGGTGCCCTACCTCATCCACTACATCAGCCAGTTCATGGTGCTGGACCCCGGCGACGTGGTCACCACCGGCACCCCGCCGGGGGTCGGCAACGGCCGCAAGCCGCCGCTCTTCCTGAAGGCGGGGGACGTGATGACCCTCGGCGTCGCCGGCCTCGGCGAGCAGCGCCAGACGGTCGTGCCTTTCGCCCTCTGAGCGGCCGTCCCGTCCGGGCGCTACTGCATGGTGGTGGTGGCGAGCCAGGCCTGCACCGCCTTCAGGGCCTCGCCACGGTTGCCGGTGCGGTGCTGCGCCTCCTGGAACACGGCGATCTGCACGTCTGCGCTGGTCCCCGCCTCGGCGATGGTGCGCACGTGGAGCAGCGGATCGAGGCAGTCGAGCGCCTCCGCGTCCTGCGCCACCAGATGGATCAGCCCGTCCACCGCATCACGCACGCTGATGGCGCGGCGCTGGGCGAGGTCGACGAAGGACCCGTGCACGCCGTAGCGCTGGGCGCGCCACTTGTTCTCGTCGGCGATGGCGCGGTCCACCGCACCCACATCGGCATTGTGGTGGGGATGGCGCACCAGGAAGCGCACCAGCGCCCGGTAGAGCGCGGCGATGGCCACCGCATCCTCCACCCGCGTGCAGCTGTCGGGGGCGCGCATCTCGAGCGTCGGCAGCTTGCGGGAGGGGCGCACCGCCCACCACAGATAGCTCGAATCGGCGATCGCCCGGGCCGAGATCATGGCATCGAGGTAGCGCTCGTAGGCGGCATTGTCCTCGAACATTTCCGGCAGGCCGGTGCGCGGAACCTCATTGTAGGCGGCGAGGCGATAGCCCATCAGCCCGGTGCGCTTCGAGCCCCAGAAGGGCGAGGACGTGGACAGCGCCACGAAATGCGGCACGTAGGGCACGAGGCGGCGCATCACGTCCACCCGCATGTCGGGATCAGGCAGCTCCACATGGATGTGCAGGCCGCACAGCATGTTGCGCTCGCCGATCATCTGCAGGTCCGCCATCACCCCCTCGTAGCGCGCGGTCGGGGTGGAGCGCGCGCCGTTCCAGGCCGCGGTCGGATGGGTGCCGGCGGCGATGACGGCGAGACCGTGCTCGCCCGCGACCTCGGCGGCGATGCCCCGCAGCGTGCGCAGGTGGTCGCGGGCCGACGCCATGCCGGTATCGGGCGGGGTGGACATCTCAAGCTGGGCCTGCAGCAACTCGACGGTAACGGAGGTGCCGAGGCGCGCCTTCAGTTCGTCGAAGAAGCCTCCGGGCATGCGCCGCTGCACCGCGTAGGTCGCCGCATCCACGACGAAGAATTCCTCTTCGATTCCGAAGCGGTAGGCTTCCGACATCAACGCCTCCTTGCCGCCCTGTAGAGCTGGATTGCGCGCCGTCCCGCCCCCGGCTCCACCGGCGCAGCCACGCTTACACTGGCTGTAAATCGGCCCAAAATGCGGCGCCCCGCAACGTTAAAAATGGGCGCTCGTGATATCAGTGCCTTACCGCATTGCACCTAAGGCGATATCGCGGGACCACTCAACCACATATTTAGACTTTCGTTAGTTTATTTATATCTCTCAAATACACGTTATGGAGTCATTTTACCGAACGTGGTTGCCAATTCCCTGACCGCCTGGACCAGGGCCAGCGCCGCCACCGCGGCGGTGTCGGCCCGCAGGATGCGAGGGCCGAGCGAGAGGGTGACGGCGCGCCGCGCGATAAGGCTGCGCTCCTCGGGCGCAAATCCCCCTTCCGGGCCGATCAGCACCGACACCGCGCTGTTGGCCGGAATGGCGCCGTCGCGCATCAGGGCGGCCACGAGGGTGGCGAGTGGGTCGGCTTGGGGCGCGTCCTCATCGCAGAACACCAGGGTGCGGTCGGCCGGCAGGCCGTCGAGCCAGGCCGCAAGGGGGCGCGGCTCGGCGATCTGCGGAAGATTGAGGATGCCGCACTGCTCGGCCGCCTCCACCGCATTGGCCGCCATGCGCTCCAGATTGACCCGCGAGACCTGGGTGTGGCGGGTCAGCACCGGAGTCAGCACCCCTGCCCCCATCTCCACCGCCTTCTGCACCATATAGTCGAGCCGCGCGTGCTTGAGGGGCGCGAAGGCGTATTCGAGGCGGCTCGCCTCGGGCTGCGGGCGGCTCTGCGACTCGACCTGAAGGCGCACCTCCCGCTTGCCGCCGGCGAGGCGCCGGCACAGCCATTCCCCGTCCCGCCCGTTGAACGCGAACAGCGGCCCGCCCACCGCCAGGCGAATCACGTTGGCGACATAGTGGGCCTGCTCCGGCGCGAGGGCGAGCTCGGCGCCGGCGGACAGCGCCTCGGGCACATGGAGGCGCTGGGCGCGGAAATCATAGTCCTGCATCGAATGGGCGATCCCGGGCGGCGGCAGCGGCACCATCTTGGCGCGGCGCTGGAGGTGGAGCTGCCCCCCTTAAAGCAGATGAGCGGTGCCTCTTTGAAGGCACCGCTCATCGGGCATCCCCCCAGATACCCTTGCGCGCCCAAAGGGCGCAGGGTGGGCAGTGCCACAGGTAGCGCGATACGTCACGCCCTTTTTCGGATACCGCCGGGCGCCCACGATCCGCCGGCGCACCGGAGCAGGCGGGCGCGGAGCCCTGGGCGCAGATGTTGAGAGCGATCAGAGGACGACGAGCGCCGGAGGCTCCCCCAAAGACCCGCATGATTCGGCACGGCCGGCCCTCTCCCGGCATCGGGAGAGGGACAGGCGGGGCATGACGGGCCGGAAATTGCGCAAGCGCCCCGCCCCGGAAGCGGCCGGAATGCAGGCCGCGGGCTGGCCCGAGCGGCGCGAGGCCGCCCCGTCTCGCCTACTTCTTGTTCCCCTCGAGGTCGAACTGGGCGAGATAGGCGATGAGGTCGGCACGCTCGTCGTCCTTCTTGATGCCCGCGAAGGACATCTTGCCGTGCGGCGCCAGCACCTTCGGGTTGGTCAGATAGTCGTTGAGGGTCGCCTCGTCCCAGACCTTGCCGGCGGCGGAACCGTCCTTGATGTCGTTGGAATACGAAAAGCCCTCGTAATGCGCCCACTTGGCGCCGACGATGCCGTTCAGCGGCGGGCCGACCTTCGGCTTCGCACCGGGGCCGATGGCGTGGCAGGCCATGCATTTCTTGAAGGCCTTCTCGCCGTTGGCCACATCGGGCTCGGCCAGCGCCGCGCCGGTGGCGGCGAGAACGAGAAGGGAAGCGAGCAGCACACGCATGAATGTTTCCTCTCTAGGCGCGGCGGGAACTTTCCTGCGGTGCTGGCCGCAGGGATCCCCTGTGTTTTCCATTCAATAATATGAATATCTGAATGGAAGTCCACGATGGAAGTCCGACGGCAATTCCGCAAGTCGGGGCCGGAGCGATTCTCCGGGACCTCTCGTCGCGGCCTGCCCTCGCCGCATGTTCGAAACCGCATGCGCCGGCGACGGGGCGCAAGTGCATGCACGGTATCGAATTAGCACAAATCCAGCGCACCTCAGATGCGACCAGAGACCTCCTCTCCCAGAGGAAGCCCCCGGCTGCGCTGCTCTGTCTGTTCAATCAAATTTGATGTCGGGAAGGCACGGCGCGGCGCCGCGCGGTCATCCGTACGTCACGCCCATCTCGGTGTCGGGCTGGCGCAGCAGCACTTCCTCGATCTTCTGCGCAAGGGCGATATCCTGCGCCGTGACGCCGCCCGCGTCGTCGGAATGCAGGCTCACCTCGATGCGGTCGCAGGACAGGTGAAGATCGGGATGCTGCCACTCGGCCTCCGCGAGATGCCCGATGGCGTTGGCCAGCAGAAGCGCGCCCTTCCACCCGTTGGTATGGTAGGCGCGGCGAATGGCGCCGTTCTCATAACGCCAGCAGGGCAGCCCGGCGCGCAGGTGCGCGTCGATCTCGCCCGGGAAGAGGGTCTTCCGGTTCTCCATGGCCATGTACATTGGTCGTCCTCCCACCTGGAGCCTTGTTGAGATCGGCTCCTATCGTGCTGTCCTCGCGGCGGAGGGACTGGCCTCACGTCCAGACCTAAGCCGCTGAACTTGAACCAAAGGTGCGCCATTCGGCGCCCTGTCGCAAATATTTCTCAATCTCCCCCTGCGGCAGATGGTGGCGGCCCTGCTGCCGGGAGGTGGCCCGCCACCGGGCGAGCCCTCGACGGCGGACTGCCCGCGCCTCAGAGCCCCGCCTGGCGCCTGGCGGCGGTCAGGGTGTTCTGCAACAGGCAGGCGATGGTCATCGGCCCGACGCCGCCCGGCACCGGCGTGATGAGGCCGGCGATCCCCTGCGCCTCGCCATAGGCCACGTCGCCCACGAGGCGGGTTTTGCCGTCGCCCTTGGGCACCCGGTTGATGCCCACGTCGATCACCGTTGCGCCGGGCTTGATCCAGTCGCCGCGGATCATCTCCGGCCGGCCCACCGCGGCCACGAGGATATCGGCCGAGCGGCATTCGCCCGGCAGGTCCCGGGTGCGCGAATGGGCGATGGTGACGGTGCAATCCTCCTTCAGGAGGAGCTGGGCGGCCGGCTTGCCGACGATGTTGGAGCGCCCCACCACCACCGCCCGGAGGCCGGAAAGGTTGCCGAGATGGTGCTTCAGCAGCATCACGCAGCCGAGAGGCGTGCACGGCACCAGCGCATCGAGCCCCACCGCGAGGCGCCCGGCATTGACCACATGGAAGCCGTCCACGTCCTTGGCGGGATCGATGGCGGCGATCACCTGGGTGGCGTCGATCTGCGCCGGCAGCGGGAGCTGGACCAGGATGCCGTTGACCGCGGGGTCCGCGTTGAGGTCGGCCACCAGGCGCAGCACCTCGGCCTCGGAGGTCTCCAGGGGCAGGCGGTATTCGAAGGAGGCCATGCCCGCCTCCAGGGTCTGCGCCGCCTTGTTGCGCACGTAGACCTGGCTTGCCGGGTCCTCGCCCACCAGCACCACCGCGAGGCCGGGCCGAAGGCCATGGGCGGCGTTCAGCGCCGCCACCTCTTCGGCGATGCGCGCCCGAAGACCGGCAGCAAAGGCTTTCCCATCGATGGGCCTGGTTTCGATCATGGCGGCACCCCTCATGTCACGCGGCTTCGGCTCGGGCTGTTCTGCGAAGCCGGCTTCCCCCGCGCAAGGGCAAAGCTGCGCCCGCGACGCCATGACAAGGCGCCCTGCCCGCGCCCCGGCGCCGCGCCGTCAGTGCCCGCCCGCGAACCACCAGCTTGCCAGCCCGAGGAAGGCGAAGAAGCCCACCGTGTCGGTCACCGTGGTGACGAACACGCCCGAAGCCACCGCAGGGTCGAGCTTCAGGCGCGAGATGGCCAGCGGAATGAGGATGCCGAACAGCCCCGCCGCCAGCATGTTCAGGATCAGCGCGATGGCGATGACGACGCCGAGCTGCGCCTCCCTGTACCAGAGGGCGGCGATGACCCCGAGCAGGACGGCAAGGGCGAAGCCGTTGAGCAGCCCCACCAGCACCTCGCGTGAGACCACCCGGCGCGCGTTGTGGCTGCCGATGTCCTTGGTGGCGATGGCGCGCACCGCCACCGTCATGGTCTGGTTGGCGGCATTGCCGCCCATGGAGGCGACGATGGGCATCAGCACGGCCAGCGCCACCATCTTCTCGATGGTGCCCTCGAACAGGGCGATGATGGAGGCCGAGATGAAGGCGGTGCCGAGGTTGATCACCAGCCAGGGCAGGCGGCTCCGCGCAGTATAGGCCACGGTATCGGACAGTTCCTCGTCACTGCTCACGCCGGCGAGGGCGCGCAGGTCCTCGTCCGCCTCCTCCTGGATCACGTCCACCACGTCGTCGATGGTGAGCACGCCCACGAGCCGCCCCGCGTCATCCACCACCGGGGCGGAGACGAGGTTGTAGTGCTCGAACATGCGGGCGGCGTCCTCCTGGTCGTCGGCGGCCTTCACCGTGTTGAGGTGGTCGTTCTTCACCGCGGTGACGAGCACCGGGCGCTTGGTGCGCAGCAGCCGGTCGAGGGAGACCGAGCCGATGAGCCGGTAGGTCGGGTCCACCACGAAGATCTCGTAGAAGGTCTGCGGCAGGTTCGGCGTCTCGCGCATGTAGTCGATGGTGCGCCCGACGGTCCAGAACGGCGGCACGGCGATGAACTCGGTCTGCATGCGCCGGCCCGCGCTCTCCTCCGGATAGTCGAGGGAGCGCTCCAGCACCCCGCGCTCGGGGGCAGGCAGGTGCTCGAGGATGGCGTTCTTGTCGTCCTCCTCGAGGTCCTCGAGGATATAGACCGCATCGTCCGAATCGAGGCTGCGGATGCCCTGCGCCACGAGGCTCGGGGTGAGCGCGTGCAGGATGCGCACACGCTGGGTCTCGTCCAGCTCGGTGAGCGCGGCGAAGTCGAAGGCCGAGCCCAGAAGCTCGATGAGGCGCCGGCAGGTATCGCCGTCGAGGGCCTCCAGCAGGTCGCCGAGGTCGGCCTCGTGCAGCCCGCCGGTGAGCGCGGCGAGGGCTTCGACATTGCGCTCCTCGACCCCCGTGCGCACCTCCTCCAGGAACGCCTGCGACAAGGTGCCGTCCTCCTCCCGCACGCTGACGGGAGCGCTCGCGCGTTCGGCTTCGGCGGGAGGGAGTTCCTCGCGCATGGCAGTGCTCCTGTGAGGGTTGGAAGGGCCGCGTCTTTCGCGCCGTTCTAAAGCGAGCCGGCGCACAGTGAAAGGCGCCGCGCCGCGAGGAGCAGCGGCATTTGCAACCAGGCTGGAACATCTCGTGATCGCGGACCGCTTCAAATTCCCGCCAGACTGGCCTACTGACAGGCAAGGCCGTTTTGGCTGGTATTTTGGTGCCTGCAACGATGCCGTTCCCGTCGCGATTCGCCTCGCTCTTCCGGTGGTCCGCGCGCTCCCGCCTGCCGGTGCTCGCCGGCGGGGTGATCGGCCTGTGCCTCGCCGCCTCCGTGGCGCATGCCGCGGCGCCGGACTGCGCCCAGCGCACGGACGTGCTGGGCACCTCGCGAACCCTGGAAATCGATCCGAGGGGCGTGCGGGTGGGCACCAAGTCGTTCCCCTCCACCCTGCCCCTTGAAGACCGCGAGGTGGTGCTCACCTTCGACGACGGCCCCTGGCCGGCCACCACCGCGGCGATCCTCGACGCCCTGAAGGCGCAGTGCGTGAAGGCGACCTTCTTCCTCATCGGCGAGAATGCGAAGGCGCGGCCGGAACTGGTGCGGCGCATCCTCGCCGAGGGGCATACGGTGGCCCACCACACCATGACCCATCCGTCCGCCACCCTCGCCAAGATCCCCTATGACGCGGCGGTGCGCGAGATCGAGCGCGGCATCGCCGCCGACGAGGTGGCGGCCTACGGGGCGAGCGGTCCCAAGCCGCGGGTGCCGTTCTTCCGCTTTCCCGGCTTCGCCTCGACGCCGGCCCTGCTCGACTATCTCGACAAGCAGGGAATCGCGGTTTTCGGTGCGGATTTCTGGGCCAGCGACTGGAACGTGATGACGCCGGAGAAGGAGCTCGACCTGGTGACCAAGCGCCTCGACGCGGCGGGCAAGGGCATCGTGCTGTTCCACGACACCAAGGGCCAGACGGCGGCGATGATTCCGGCCTTCCTGAAGGCCATGAAGGAGCGCGGCTACCGGGTGGTGCACATGGTGCCGAAGGCGCAGGACGCGGCGCAGGCCGGCGACGTCGCCCGGCGCTAGGCGTCAGGACCGGGGCGCCGGTGACGGGCCTGATTTTGGCCGAAATGACAGGATGATAAGGATGGGGTCCGAAGGTCGGGAGTCCATGATGATGCGGTCGGCAAGCAAAGGCGTTGTGCTGCGGCGGCTGGTGCTGGCAGGCGTGCTCGCGGCCGGCGGTGCGCTGGCGAGCGCGGCGCTGGCGCAGCAGTCCGGGCCGCCTGCCGCCACGCCGGCCCCGGCTCCCGCCGTCTCTCCTGCTGCGACTCCCCCGGCCCCGGCTGCATCGACGACCGCGAGCCAGTGCCCCGGCAATCCCGATGCGCTCGGCACCTCCCGCGAGATCGCCTTCGATCCGGTGGCCACCCCCTATGTGGGCAGCCTGCAATACAAGGACACCGTTCCGCTCCAGCGCGGCGAGGTGATTCTCACCTTTGACGACGGGCCCCTGCCGCCCATGTCGAGCCGGGTGCTCGATGCCCTCGCCCATGAATGCGTGAAGGCCACCTATTTCATCGTCGGCGTCATGGCGAAAGCCTATCCGGCAGTGGTGCAGCGCATCCACGACGAAGGCCACACCGTCGGCTCGCACAGCCAGACCCACCCGCTGATCTTCCCCAAGCTGAAGCATGAGGCGGGCCTCGCCGAGATCGCCAAGGGCTTCGCCTCCACCAATGCGGCGCTTCAGCCCGTCGGCGCCCACACGGTGCCGTTCTTCCGCTTCCCGGGCCTCGGGCGCACCAAGTTCTACGAGCAGTTCACCAAGGACAACGGCATCGCCGTCTTCAGCGTGGACCTCGTGGCCGACGACTGGATGCATCTGAAGCCCGATCAGGTCTATCAGCGCGCCCTCGACCGTCTGGAGGCCCGCGGCTCGGGCATCCTGCTGCTGCACGACATCCAGCCCGCGACCGCGGTGATGCTGCCCAAGCTGCTGCGCGAGCTGAAGAAGCGCAACTTCAAGGTGGTGCATCTGGTGGCCAGGGAAGGCGGCTACACCGGCACCGAGCCCATCGTCGAGCCCGCTGCGGGCGCGCAGAGCGCCGGTGCCCCGCTGCGGGAGAAGAAGACCGCCTCCGTCGCGCCGGCCGCGGGAAACGCCGTGCCCAAGCCGGCCGCCGATGGCGCCACCGCCGGGCCGAAGGAGGCCCAGCCCCAGAAGCCGGCCTCAGCCAAGACGCAGGCCGCGAAGCCCCAAAACCCGAAGCCTCAGGCGAGCAAGCCGAAGCCCGAGCGGCCGGCCGATACGGCGAGCGCCAGCGCGCCGCAGCCGGCGGCCGCGCCCTTCCCCTTCTCCTGGCCGCGGATCCTGCCTGAGAGCTCCGGCCCGGGCCGGTGACCGGCGGCGAGGCGGCACACGGGGGCCGCGCCTCTCCCGCTTCCTGAGCGAGGCGGTCCCGGCCCCGGCCGCGTCAGCGATGGCTGCCGTCGCCCATGGCGGCCATGGCGCCGCTGGCAAGCTCGATGATCTCGTTGGTGATCTCCTCCTGGCGCAATTGCCGCGCGTGGGAGGTGAGCGTGTCGAGCGTGTCGCTCACATGGGCGCGGGCGGCGATCATGGCGCGCATCCGCGCCTCGTTCTCCGCCGCGAAGGAGAGCACCACCGCCTCGCACAGCTCGGCGAAGACGTATTCATCCACGAGGCGCTCCAGCAGCACCGCCGGCGGCAGGGTGATGAGCGGCGCGATGGCGCGCTTCGGCAGCGGGAAGCGCTCGAAATCGAAGGGGATGAGCCGGCGCTCCACCATCTCCACCTCGCTGGCGCCGCCCGGGATGGCATGCACCAGGCTCACCCGCGTCACCTTCACCCCCTCGGGCGCGTCCAGATAGAGGGCGTCGGCGATGCGGCTCGCCAGAGCCGCGGCCTGGTCGGGATGGGAGATCATGGAGGTGGACCAATCCACCCTGATGCCGCGCTCGTCGGCCACCAGCAGGCCGCGATCCCCGGCGAGAAGCAGGCGCACCGGAACCTCGGGCTCGCGGGCGCGGATCGCCGCCGCGGTGTCGAACACATGCTCGTTGAAGGGGCCCACGAAGCCCTGCTCGGCGCACAGGACCACCAAGGCATGCGCCCCCGCCCCCTCCTGCCGGCGCGCGGCGCGCTGCCCGTCCGCCGGGAAGGCCAGAGCGTGTCCGATGGCGCCGCCGATGGTCCGGGCATAGGCGCGCACCCCGTCGAGCTGGGCTTTCGCCGCCCGCGAGCGCGCCGCCGCGATGCCGCGCATGGCGGTGATGACGGAGGAGAGCTGATGCACCGTATGGATGCGCGCTTCCACATCGCTGAGGCGGTCGGTCATGACGGCGGGACCTCCTCCGCCTCCTGAGGCGCTCCGGCCTTGGCAGCGGCAAGGCCCCGCGCCAGCTCCCGCACCTGTGCGACGAGCCGCGCCCGCAGCTCCGGATCCAGCGTGCCCGACCGGGTGAGCGCCGCCACGTCTTCGCGGGCGTGGGCATCGAGATAGCCGGGCAGCCGTGCCTTCAGCGGCGCGACGACGGCGACCGGCAGGTCATCCAGCACCCCCTCGGCCAGCGCGGCGAGCAGCGCCACCTCGTCCACGAGGCGCAGATTGGCGAAGCGCGGCTGGGTCAGCACCGCGCGGATGCGCTCGCCGCGGGTGATCTGGCCCTTCACGCGGGTATCGGAGATGCCGCCGAAGCGGGTGAACATCTCCAGCTCCTGGAACTGGGAATAGTCCAGCCGCACCCGCCCCGACACCTCGCGCAGGGCCGGCTTCTGCGCCTTGCCGCCGACCCGGCTCACCGAGAGGCCCACATCCACCGCCGGGCGATGGTTGGCCGCGAACATGTGGGCGTCCAGCACGATCTGCCCGTCGGTGATGGAGATGAGGTTGGTGGGGATATAAGCGGAGAGGTTCCCCGCGTCGGTCTCGGCGATGGGCAGAGCGGTGAGCGAGCCGCCGCCGAGATCCTTGGAGAGCTTGGCCGCCCGCTCCAGCAGGCGGGCGTGGAGATAGAAGATGTCGCCCGGATAGGCCTCGCGCCCCGGCGGCTCTCGGGTGAGCAGGGCCAGCTCGCGGTGGGTGGCGGCATGGTGGGTGAGGTCGTCGACGATGACGAGGGCGTGGCCGCCCCTGTCGCGGAAATATTCCGCCATGGTGAAACCGGCGAACGGCGCGATCCATTGCAGGCCCGGCGACGCCGCGGCGGACGCCACCACGAAGATGCAGCGCTCGGGCGCGCCATGGGCGCGCACCGCCTCGATCACCCGCTCCACCGCCGTGGCGCGCTGGCCCACCGCCACATAGACGCAGATCACGTCGGAATTCTTCTGGTTGATCATGGCGTCCACCGCCACGGCGGTCTTACCGGTGGCGCGGTCGCCGATGATCAGCTCGCGCTGGCCGCGGCCGAGGGCGAACAGCGCATCCACCACCAGAAGGCCGGTCTCCACCGGCTCGGAGACGAGATCGCGCTCGATGATGGCCGGCGCGGGCCGCTCGATCGGCTCATGGGACGCCGCCACCGGCGGCTCGGCGCGGTCCAGCGGCCGGCCGAGGGGGTCCACCACCCGCCCCAGCAGGCCCTCCCCCACCGGCACGCGCACCACCTCGCCCGTGCCGGCGACGCACGATCCCGCCTCGATGGCGGCGGCCTCGTCCAAGAGAACCGCGCTGATGTCCTCGGCATCGAGGGCGAGGGCGAAGCCCAGCCGCCCGCCCTCGAAGCGCAGCAGCTCGTTGAGCTTCACGTCGGGCAGGCCGGAGATGCGGGCGATGCCGTCGGCCACCTGCTCCACCCGGCCCACCGAGACGGCCTCGGGGGCGAGCTCCGTCTCGGCAAGGATGCTCCGGCCGCGGGCCAGCCAGTCGCTGCCGTCGCCCGCTTCGGGATTGCCGGCATCATCGGTCATGGCGCGTCAACTCCTTGGCGATGCGGTCGAGATCGCCCTTCAGGCTGTTGCGGACGATGCCGTGGGGCGCGCTCAGCTCCAGGCCGGCGATGAGGCGGGGATCCACCGTCGCCGCCAAGGTCACGGGCGCGCCGAGCACCCGCGACAGCGCCGCCTCGCAGGCCGCGGTCTCGGCCGCGCTCAGGGCGCGCGGCGCCGCCAGCGCCAGGGGCGAAGAGGCCGCCATCTGCGCCCGCGTTGCGTCGGGTAGCGCCGCCACCCCCTCCCCCAATCCGGCGATGAAGCCATCCACCAGCGCGGTATCCGGCAGGCGGGCGCACAGCTTGGCGGCGATGTCCACCGCCAGCGTGCTGGCCCGGTCCGCCTCGGCCGCGCGGTCCGCCTCGCGGGCGCGGGCGATCTCGGCGGCGGCGGAGGCCCGCATGGCCTCCACCTCGGCATGGGCGGCGGCGATCAGGCTTTCCTTCTCCCTGGCAGCCTCGGCAGCCGCCTCATGGGCGAGGGTGGCGCGTTTCGCCGCCAGAGCCTGCGCCTCGTCGGCGATCTTCTGGTGCTCGGCGGCGGCGGCCTCCTTCGATGCGCGCGCCGCCTCCAGCTCCGCGGTCACGGCCGCCCGCCGCGCCGCGATCATCGCCGTCAGCGGGCGGAAGAAGAAGCGGCTCAGGATGAAGATGAGGACGAGGACGTTGACCGTCTGAAGCCCGAGCGTCCACCAGTCGATATGCATCAGGCCGCGCCCGTCAGTGGATGAAGGGGTTGGCGAACAGCACCAGCAGCGCGATCACGAGGCAGTAGATGGCCATGGTCTCGATCATGGCGAGACCGACGAACAGGGTGCGCGAGACCGTGCCCGCCGCTTCCGGCTGGCGGGCGATGGCGTCCATGGCGGCGGCCACGGCGCGTCCCTCGCCCAGCGCCGGGCCGATGGCGCCGAACGAGACGGCGATGGCGGCAGCGGCGATGCTCACGACCTGGATGATGTTCTCCATGATGCTGTCCTATCCTTTGGAGGCGTCCTTGGCGGGTGGCGCGGCGGGCAATGCTTCGGGGCGCGGCGTCTCGGGGCGGGGCGGCTCCTTCCCCTCGCTCACCGCGGCGCCGATGAAGACGGTGGCCAGAATGGCGAAGATATAGGCCTGCACCGCCCCGGTGAGCAGGTCGAGCGCCATCAGCGGGATGGGCACCAGGAGCCCCGCCAGCGACAGCACGATGCCGACCACGAACACCCCGCTCATCACATTGCCGAACAGGCGCACCAGCAGCGAGAAGGTGCGGGTGATCTGCTCCACCACGTTGAGCGGGATCATCACCCAGCTCGGCTCGGCGAAGGTGGCGAGATAGCCGCCGAGCCCGCGTGCCCGGATGCCGTAGGCGATGGTGGCGATGAAGACGATCAAAGCGAGGGCCGCATCGGTCTCGATATGGGCGGTGGGCGGCTCGATGCCGGGGATCAGCGACGACCAGTTGGCCAAAAGCACGAAGATGAAGATGGTGCCGATGAGGCTGCGGTAGGGCGCCGGGTCCGCCTGCATGGTGTCCTCGATCTGGCTGTCGATGGTCTCCACCACCCCTTCCATCACCGCCTGGGTGGCGGAGGGCTGAAGGGCGAGGCGGCGCGTCAGCAGGATGCCGAACAGGGCCAGAACGGCGATGATGACCCACGTCACCACCACCGGCGCGGTGACGGGCACCGGGCCGATGGAGAACAGCGGCGTGATCTCCAGGGGCGATCCGGTCACGGCACGCCTCCCATGCGCTTGATGATGACGGCGCGGGCCACCAGCAGCCCCAGCCCGCCGCACAGCAGCGGCAGGGCGCCGAGCATGGCGAGCCCCGCCAGCACCACCAGCAGCAGCGCGAAGCGCCCCACCAGCAGCAGAGCGGCGAGCCAGGCCCGTCCGCCGTTCACGAACAGGTCGGTATTGAGCCGCAGCGAGGCGAAATGCAGCGCGCCCAGCGCGAGGCCCACCGCGAAGCCCAGCGCCGGCGCGGCGCCGGGCAGCGTGGCGAGGCCATCCGCCAGGGCGGTGAGAAAAGCGGGCGTGCCGATGGGGGCGGTCATGGGAATGGCCTCATGGGAACAGCCTCATGGGCGATGCATCCATTTCCAGGCGGACCACAGGCCGAAGGCGGCGCCGATCATGATCAGCGGGGCCGAGAAGAACACGCCGGTGGCGAAGCTGCGGTCGAGCCAGCGGCCGACCACCACGCCGAGCAGGGTCGGCACCACGATGGTCCAGCCCAGGATGCCGATCTGGCCGAGGCGCACGCCGAGGGACGGCTCGGGATCGGCCCTGCCCTGCTCGGAACGCTCGGCCGCGCGGCGGGCCGCGCCGGCGAGGGAATCGCCCGCCGCGTTGTGGTTCGCCCCCGTGGGCGACGGCGCGCCGTGCGGCCGTTCGGGCGCTCGATCCGGCTCGGCCATCATCCGCCTCCCCCGCCGCCATCGGACCCCGTTCCGCGTGCCGGGCCGGAGCCGTTCCGCGCCGGGCCGAACGGCACTCCGGAGCCAACGCGGCCGGGCCTGAGATAGCGCATGATCTGGCGCACGGCGCGGGCGTGAAGGCGCATCTGCTCCACCCGGGCGCGGCGTTCCGCGTCGATCTCCGTGCTGCGCAGGCGCGCCACGTCGGCTTCGAGGGATTCGATGTCGTCGCCCACCGTACCCTCCCGGCAGGCGATGGAGACGAGATCGCCCCCCTCCACGGTCATCAGCCCGCCGCGCAGGGCGCAGAAATGCTGCGCTCCGTCCTCGGTGCGCCAGCGCACCACCGAGGCCGGCAGCACGGTGAGAAGGTCGGTGTGGCCGGCGAGCACGCCGAAGCTGCCGCTCTCATCCTCCGCCCGCACGGAACGCACCTCCGGCGCGTTGACCAGCACCGTGGTCGGGGTGGTGATGATGAGATGCAGGCTGCCCATGCTCCGGCCTCCTCAGCGCCCCTTGCGGGTGGCGTCTTCCTTCGCCCGCGCCTCGTCGAGGGTGCCCACCATGTAGAGCGAGCTTTCCTGCCAGTCGTCGCAGTCGCCGTTCAGGATGGCGCGGCAGCCGGCGATGGTGTCGGCCAGCGCAACGGAGCGGCCGGGAACCCCGGTGAAGGCCTCGGTCACCGAGAACGGCTGGGTGAGGAAGCGCTGCAGCCGCCGCGCCCGGCCGACGATGCGCCGGTCGTCGGCGCCGAGCTCGGAGATGCCGAGCAGCGAGATCACGTCCTGCAGCTCGCGATAATGCTCGATGGTGCGGCGGACATCGATGGCCACCTGCGCATGCTCCTCGCCCACGATCAGCGGATCGAGCAGGATGGAGGACGAGCCGATGGGGTCCACCGCCGGATACATGCCCTCCGCCGCCATGGCGCGCGAGAGCACCACCATGGAATCCACATGGGCGGCGATGGTGGTCACGGCGGGATCGGTGAAATCGTCCGCCGGAACGTAGACCGCCTCGATGGCGGTGATGGCCGCCTCGCCCACCGAGGCGATACGCTCCTGCAGCGCCGCCACCTCGCTGGCGAGCGTCGGCTGGTAGCCCACTCGCGACGGCAGCCGGCCGAGCAGGCCCGACACCTCCATGCCCGCCTGGACGAAGCGGAACACGTTGTCCATGAGCAGCAGCACGTTCTGGTGCTTCTCGTCGCGGAAATATTCGGAGATGGCGAGCGCCGTCATGGGCACGCGCCAGCGGGCGCCGGGCGGCTCGTTCATCTGGCCGTAGACGAGGACCGTGCGGTCGAGCACGCCGGATTCGGTCATGTCGAGCAGCATCTCATGGCCCTCGCGGGAGCGCTCGCCCACCCCGGCGAACACCGAGATGCCCTGATAGCTCGCCACCATGGCGTGGATCAGCTCCATCACCAGCACGGTCTTGCCCACGCCGGCGCCGCCGAACATGGCCGCCTTGCCGCCCTGCGCCAGAGGCGCCAGCAGATCGATCACCTTGATGCCGGTGCGGAACAGGTCCGAGGTCCCGCCTTGGGCGGCGAAGGGCGGCGGCGCCCGGTGGATGGGGCGCAGCGGCACGTCGGCGGGCAGCGGCGCGCCCTTGTCGCCGACCCGGCCGGTGACATCGAGGAGACGGCCGAGCACCTGATCGCCCACCGGCACCCGCACCGGACCGCCCACCCGCTTCACCATCAGGCCGCGTTTGAGCCCGGTGGTGGCCTCGAGGGCAATGGCGCGCACGGTGTGCTGATCGAGGTGGCTCTGCACCTCGCAGAGCACCTTGATTTCGTCGGAGGCGGCGATGATCAAGGCGTCGTCCACCGGCGGCAGCGCCGCGCCCGCGAAGGCGATGTCGATGACGGCGCCGCGCACCGCCACCACGCGCCCCTCCCGGGCGCCCGATCCCTGACGGGCGGCCTCGTTGTCCGGCGCGACCTGATCCGCCACCGTCATGCCTTCCGCCTCCTCATGGCGTCGAAACCGGGTCGAACAGGCCGGACCCGGATTGGCGCGGAACCGATCGTGCCGGGCGCCGCGCCGGGCTCCCGCTTGCGCTGTTCGCCGTTGGCCCGCGCGCCGCCGGCGCGGGGACATTCAGGAGCCCTAATGTGTAGAATTTCCCAGCCGCGATGGGAAGGCGAGAGGGCGATTTCACGCAGGCCGACGCCCCGCATCCACCCCTCACATCCCGTTGCAGCAAGGGCAACTGTGCCTCCGATGCTACAGCGCAAGTTTAGATGTGCGCCTTTTCGTTTTCGGCATGAACTTGCCTGGGAACTGTGCTTAACCTGCCGACCATGATTATCCGGAAGATCACCTCCCGCATCTTCGGCCGTGGTGCCCTTCCGGCACTGGCGCTCGCCTGCGCGCCGCTGCTCTTCGCCGGCACGGCCGGCGCAGGCGGGCTCGGCGCCCTGCTCCAGATCGAGGAGCAGCTTCAGGGCGCGAACGCTCCGGCCGCTGCGGCGGACAGGCCGGTTCCGCTGCGCGACCTCCTCGTGCCGGTGAACATCGTCGGCCACGACGACCGCAGCTCCCTCAACCATTTTCCCCACAGCGCCAGCCCCGCCGAGCAGCGCTGGCTCGCGCAGGTGACCGGCTCGGTGGAATGCCCGCCGAGCGCCACCTTCCCCGGCACGGCGGGCTCGGCCACGCTGGTGGGCAGCAACGCCAAGATCGTCACGGTGGCGCACAATTTCTACAACGAGCAGCACCAGCTGCCCTACCCGCTGCCCACCTGCTACTTCGCCACCAAGGCGAATCCCGGCCACAAGATCCCGCTGGTGTTCGAGCCGGGCAGCTTCAAGATCGGCCTCACCTTCTTCGATGCCAGCCGCGACTACGCCATCGTGCGCCTCGCCCGGCCGGTTTCCGGCGTGACGCCGCTGGCGTTCGGCCCGGAGCCCAGCGCCGGCGACGAGCTGCTGCTGATCTCCGCCCAGGCGAGCCACGCGCAGAAGCCCATCGACACCTCGCGTCCGGTGGCGCGGCTCTGCCATGTGCACAAGGCGTTCACCTCCGTGGGCAATGCCAACAGCTTCTTCCGCGGCGATTGCGATACTTCGGCGGGCGATTCGGGCGGCATCTATCTGGCGCGCCGCTCGGGGCAGCTCGTGGCGGTGGGGCTGCACCATGGCGGCGGCCTGCCCTCCGCCAACGGCCTGCCCTATGACGACACGGCCTTCGACCAGAGCCGCAAGAGCTATTCCCTCGGCATCGCCTTCGGCCCGGTGATCCTGCAGGACTTCGCCACCGTCCATTAGGCCGTGCGATGACGGTCGGGCCTATTCGCCGGCGCCCTCCGGCGCGTCCTCGCGGTCCAGCAGCGCGCGCAGCTTGCGATTGTCGCCCCAGAAGGCGAATGGCTCGTAATCGGGATAGGGATAGCGGCCGAGATTGAGGGCGAGGCGCGCCCCCTTCTCCTCAAGCCAGCCCTCCACCAGCGCACGCACCGAACGCGGCCGGCCGGAGCAGACGTTCACGATGCCCGCATCGGCGCGCAGCAGCGCCAGGTCCGCGAGGCGGCGCGCCACCTCCTCGACGGGCGAGAAATCGCGGAGCTGCTCGCCGCCCGACATGTCGAAGCTCTCCCGCCCCTCCGCCACCGCCGTCATAAGCTGGGAATAGAGCGCGCCCGGCGCCTGCCCCGGCCCATACATGTAGAACAGCCGCGACCAGGTCAGCGCGAAGGGCCTCTCGCGCTGCAGGAAGCCGAGCTGGCGCCGCAGGGCGTCCTTGGCGAAGCCGTAGGGGTTGTCCGGCAGCGCCGCGCGATCCTCGCGAAGGCAGCCATCGACCATGCCGTATTCGAAGCAGGTGCCGGTGACGAGGAGCGAACGCGCTCCCGCCGCCGCCAGCGCCTTGAGGAAGGCGAACTGGCGCGGCAGCTCCACCTCGAAATGCCGCGTCGCGCGGTAATTGGGCAGCCCCTCCCAGGCGAGATGGATCACCGCGTCCGACCCGGCCAGCGCGGCGATGAGCGATGGCATCGGCGCGGCCATATCGCCCTCCAGCACCGTCGCCCCGTCCGGCAGCGGCCCGAGGCGGGCGGGATCGCGCGCCATCACGGCGAGATCCACCGGCCGGCCGGCGAGCGCGGCAACCACATGGCGGCCGAGGAAGCCGCTCGCTCCGGTCACCGCCACCTTGAGCCGCGCGTCCATCGCCGTTGCCCCATCAGAAGACCGTCAGCGCCGGCACGGCGGTGACGAACTTCGCGCCCCAGTCGCGGGCGTAGGCAAGCTGCGCCGCCACCTCGTCCTTCAGGTTCCAGGGCAGGATGACGATGTAATCGGGCCGCGCCGCCTTGAGGTGCGCCTCGTCGACGATCGGGATGCGGCTGCCCGGCAGGAACCGGCCCTGCTTGGCCGGATTCCTGTCCACCACGAAGGGGATGAGATCCGGCTTGATGCCGGCGAAGTTGATGAGGGTGTTGCCCTTGGCCGCCGCGCCATAGGCACCGACGCTCTTGCCCGCCCGCTTCGCCTCGATCAGGAAGGCGAGCATGTCGTCCTTGATTCGCTCCGCCTGCTTCTGGAACGGCGTGTAGAAGGCGGCCGACGCCACGCCCAGCGCCTCTTCCCGCGCGGCGAGCTCCGCCACCGCCGCGGAGACCTCGTGGCGTCCCGTGTCGGCGCGCTGGGCATAGACCCGCAGGCTGCCGCCATGGGTGGGCAGTTCCTCCACGTCGAAGACGGCGAGGCCGCAGGCGTTGAAGATGGTCCGCACCGAGGTCAGCGAGAGATAGGAAAAGTGCTCGTGATAGGCGGTGTCGAACTGGCCCTGCCCCACCATCTGCACCAGATGGGGGAACTCGAAGGTGGCGACGCCCTCGGGCTTCAGCAGCACCTCGAAGCCCTCGACGAAATCGGCGATGTCCGGCACGTGGGCGAGCACGTTGTTGGCCGCCATGAGATCGGCCGAGCGCCCTTCCGCCTGGAGGTCGCGGGCGAGATTGGTGCCGAAGAAGTCCTCGACGATATGGATCCCCTTGGCCCGCGCCGCCTCGGCGGTGCCGTGGGTGGGCTCGATGCCGTAGCAGGGCACGCCGTCGCGCTGGAAATACTGCAGGAGGTAGCCGTCGTTGGCCGCCACCTCGCACACCAGCGAGTCGGCCGACAGGCCGAAGCGCCGGGTCATCTCCTTGGTGTAGCGCTCGGCATGGGCGAGCCAGGAGGACGAGAACGAGCTGAAATAGGCATAATCGGGCGTGAACAGCTCATGGCTCGCCGCGCTCTCCTCCACCTGCACCAGCCAGCAGCGCTCGCACACCTTCAGGTGCAGCGGCAGCCACACCTCGGGCGCGTTGACGGCCTCGGCGGAAAGGTAGGCGTTGGACGGCGGCGCCACGCCGAGATCCAGGAAGCTCAGGCTGAGGGGCGATCGGCAGAAGCGGCACGTCACGAGGCAAGCCCTTGGAAGTCGGCGGGGAGCGGCGGATGGCTCCGGTCCCGGTCGGACAGGAGGCCGACGGGCTCGGGCCAGGGGATGGCAAGGCGCGGATCGAGCGGCGAAACCCCGCCTTCGAGCGCCGCATCATAAGGCGCGCTGTGGAGATAGAGCATCTCCACCTCGTCGGTCAGCGCCTGGAAGCCGTGGGCGCAGCCCTCCGGGATCAGCAGCGCGCGGTGGTTCTCGCCGGACAGCACCTCGCCATGGTGGGCGAGCAGCGTGGGCGAGCCGGCGCGCAGGTCCACCGCCACGTCGAGGATGGCGCCCCTCAGGCAGGTGACGAGCTTCTTCTCGGCCTTCGGCGCGCGCTGGAAATGCATCCCCCGCACCGTGCCGCGGGCCGCCGTATAGGTGAGGTTCATCTGCGCCACCGGCCCGGTCCAGCCGGCGGCGGCGAATTCCTCGGCGCAGAAGAAGCGCATGAACCAGCCGCGCGCATCGCCGAGGCGCGCGCGCTCCACCGCCTGCACCCCCGCAAGCGGCGTCGGCGTGAAGGCGAAGCGGGCGCTCACGGGGCGGCCTCGAAGGCGGCGATATCGGCGGCGCACAGCGCACGCGCGTCGGCGCCGCCATCGAAGGCGGCATACCAGGCCATGGTGCGCCCCACCGCCTCCTCCAGCGGCCAGCGCGGCACGGCGCCGAGAAGGGTGCGCGCCTTCACCGTCTCGATGGCGAGAAGGCCCGCCTCATGGGGGCCGGTTTCGTCGGCAGCAAATCGCGTCTCGCCCTTGCCATAGCCGGCCCGCGCCAAGGTGATGACGCTGCGCACCGCGGCCATGTCAGCACTGTCCGGGCCGAAATTATACGCCCCGGCCAGTGCGGGATCGCGCCAGAGGTGCTCCACCGCCACCAGATAGCCGGCGAGCGGCTCCAGCACGTGCTGCCAGGGCCGCACGGCGCGGGGCCGGCGCACGTCCAGTATCTCGCCCGCCCCCCAGGCGCGCACCGCATCGGGAATGAGCCGGTCGGCCGACCAGTCGCCGCCACCGATGACGTTGCCGGCCCGCGCGCTCGCCACCGCCACGCCCTGTTCCGCCAGGAAGGCGAGCCGCCAGCTCTCGACCGCCATCTCGCAGGCCGCCTTGCTGGCGGAATAGGGATCGTGCCCGCCGAGGGGATCCGCCTCACGATAGGGGTAGAGCCACTCGCGGTTGGCGTAGACCTTGTCGGTGGTGACCACGAGCGCCACCTTCACCGCCTCCACCCCGCGCAGCGCGTCGAGCACATGGGCGGTGCCCATCACGTTGGTGGCGAAGGTCTCCAGGGGGGCGCGATAGCTCTCCCGCACCAGCGCCTGGGCGGCGAGATGGAGGACGATTTCGGGCTGAACCTCCCGCACCAGCGCCCTCACCGCGTCCGCATCGCGCACGTCGCCGAAGCGGCTGTCCACCAGATCGGCGATCGCGGCGGCGGAGAACAGCGCCGGCACCGTCTCCGGCGGCAAAGCGAAGCCGGTCACCCGGGCGCCCATGCGGGCCAGCCACAGCGCCAGCCACGCCCCCTTGAAGCCGGTATGGCCGGTGAGCAGCACCCGCCGCCCGCGCCAGAAATCGGCCGCCGGGCGTGCCGGGGCGGGGCGAAGGCCGGGCGGGCTCACGGCCAGACCTTCCAGGGCGCCTTCTCGCGCGCCCAAAGGTCCTCCAGCATGTTCTTCTCGCGCAGGGTGTCCATGGGCTGCCAGAAGCCGCGATGCTCAAAGGCCATCAGCTCGCCCGAGGTAGCGAGGCGCTGCAGCGGCTCGTTCTCCCAGGTGGTGGCATCGCCCTCGATCTCGCCGATGACCTCCGGCGAGAGCACGAAGAAGCCGCCGTTGATGAGCGCGCCGTCGCCGCGCGGCTTCTCGGTGAAGCTCTCCACCTTGGCGCCCTCGATGGTGAGCGCGCCATAGCGGCCGGGCGGCTTCACCGCGGTGATGGTGGCCTTCTTCCCGTGGGCGCGGTGGAAGGCGGTGAGCGCCGTGATGTCGATGTCCGCCAGACCGTCGCCATAGGTGAAGCAGAAGGCGTCCTCGTCCTTCAGGTACGCGGCGAGGCGCTTCAGGCGGCCGCCGGTCATGGTCTTCTCGCCGGTGTCGATCAGGGTGACGCGCCACGGCTCGGCCTTGCGGCTGTGCACCTCCACCGTGTTCTCCGCCATGTTGAAGGTCACGTCCGACATGTGGAGGAAGTAGTTGGCGAAATACTCCTTGATGACATAGCCCTTGTAGCCGCAGCAGATGATGAAGTCGTTCACGCCGTGGTGCGAATAGATCTTCATGATGTGCCACAGGATGGGCATGCCGCCGATCTCCACCATCGGCTTCGGCTTCAGGTGGGTCTCTTCGGAGATGCGCGTGCCCAGCCCGCCCGCGAGGATCACTGCTTTCATGGGTCCCGTCTGAATTGGTCGCGCCGGACGGGACGGCGCAACCCCGGTCGGCGGGACGCTTCGCCCCTCACGGCTCCTATGGACCGCGCCATGGCTGGTCGGCAAGCCCTCCGGCCGGGATCCGCGCGGGGGGAACGGCAGAAAGTGCCCGGAGCCGGCCGCCGACGGCGCCGCGCGGCGCCGGACGACAGGCGGAATCGGTGCCGCCTTAGGGAACCGACTCCACGGCGTCGGGCGCATAGCGGTGGCCGGGCACCCGTCGCAGGTCGCGCACCAGGCCGAGCTCGACCCCTTCCCGCTCCACCCGCACGATGACCGGCGCCTGGAATTCGCCGTCGCAGCCCACGTTGGTGGCGGTGATGAAGAAATCCGCCTCGTCCCAGTCGTCCACCACCTCGAAGCCGGGGCCGAGGTGCTCTTCGGCCTGGGGCGGCTCGGCGCAGACGCCGATGCGGTAGGGCGCGCGGGGCGGGGCGCGATGCTCGGCGGCGAGGAAGGCCTTGAGGCCGGCGATGGCCTCGGGCAGCGTCGCCGCCCAATAGTCGCCCTCGTAGCGCCCGGTGGCGCCGGGCAGACCGCCAACCAGCAGGTTGTAGCCGAGGTATTCATAAGGGTGCAGGCGCGCCACATTCACCCCGCCCCAGGCGAGGAGGCCGCCCGCCAGCACCGCCAGGGCGCCGCGCGCCGCCACGGGGCGCTCCGGCAGGGCGCGCCACAGCGCCACGTAGCCCGCCGCCGCCAGCACCGTCACCGGAGGCAGCACGAACAGGAAGTGCCGGATGCCGTTGTAGAGCGCCGGCCGCGCCGCCAGGGTGAAAACCACCGGCACCGCGACCGCGAGCACCAGCGGAAGCCAGACGAGGGCCTGGCGCCGCTCCACCCGTCCCCGCACCAGCCGCGTGGCGCCGAAGCCCAGCGCCAGCGCAAGGCCCACGAGGCTCGCCTCGGGCAGCTTGATGAGGAGATAGGTGACCATATAGTCCGACGGCACCTCGCCCAGCGGCGTGTCCTTGCCGGCGAACAGCGTGGAGAGGTCGAAATCGAAATTGCTGAAGGTGGTCATGGCCTCCAGCACGTGGGTCGGCCCGGTGACCGCCCAGGGCCACGTCACCGCCATCAGCGCGAAGGCGATGGCGCCCGCCACCAGAAGGCGCGGAACGGCGGCGAGCGGCGCGCGCCAGTCGCGCAGCAGCAGCGCCGCGCCGCCAAGGGTCAGCGCCAGATAGAGGCCGGTGAACACGCCGCCCACCCGCAGCCCCATGGCCGCGCCCACCGCCAGCCCAAGTCCCGTCACCGTGCCCCAGGTGGGGCGCTCCGGCAGGGTCTCGGCGAGGCGCGTGGTGAAATAGAGCGCCCACACCATCATGGCCGCGAACGGCACGTCCTTGGTGTGGGTGAACATCGCCCCGCCATACATGCCTGTCAGCGTCAGCAGCGCCACCGCGAGACAGGCCCCCGCCTCGCCGTAGAGCCGGCTCGCCAGGCGATGGACGCCGAGCAGGCCGAGCAGGCCGAAGCCGGCCGAAAGCAGGTGCCGCACGTCGTAGAGCGGCAGCGGCAGGAGCTTCTCCAGCCCCACGGCGAGCATGTCGAACAGGCCGCCGTAGAGGTAGAGATTGATGTAGTGGAAGGCCCGGTCGTCGGTCAGTCCGCTGGCGTACCAGGCCCAGAGCAGCTCGCCGTAGGTCTGCTGCACCGGCTCGTCATTGCTGACGCCGTAGCGGCCGTAGACCAGCGCCACCCAGAGCACCAGCGCGCCGAACAGGGCGAGCGAGAGCGCCCGCTCCCACCGGACCGGAACCGCCCCGCTCCGCCGCCCCGCCGACCGCGGACGGGAACCCGTCCCGTCAACGGCATGGTCGAGGCTCATGCGGCGGTCTCGCCCAGATGCACCACCGCATCATTGTCCTGAACGGGATTGTGCTGCGCCGCCGACTCGCTGAAGCCCACCCGGTCCGCCACCACGAAGAGCGGGCGCTGGCGCACCTCGATGAACACGCGGCCGACATATTCGCCCACCGCCGCGACACCCATGAGGACGAGGCCGGACAGGAAGGTCATCCAGATCATGACCGGGGCGTAATCGGGCACCGAACCGCCGTCGAGATCCTCGCCCAGCATGAACAGGCCGGCGAGCGCGGAGAGCGCCACCGCGAGGATGCCGATCATGCCCCACATGCGGATCGGCACCATGGAGAACGACACGATGCCGTCGAGGGCGTAGCGGGTCAGCTTCACGAAGGAGAAGGCGCTCACGCCGGCGTGGCGCGGCGCCACGTCGAAGGCGATGGTCTCCTGGGAGAAGCCCACCCAGCTCATCAGCCCCTTGAGGAAGCGGTTGCGCTCCGGAAGCGCGTTGATGGCGTCCACCACCGCGCGGTCCAGCAGGCGGAAGTCGCCCGCGCCGTCCGGGATGGCCACATCGCAGATGGCGTCCGTGACCTTGTAGAACATCCGGCTCCAGGTGCGCCGGATCCAGCTGTCGGTGTCGCGGGAGCGGCGCACGGCGGTGACGATCTGGATACCGTTGCGCCAGGTCTCCAGCATGGCGGGAATAAGCTCCGGCGGATGCTGCAGATCGGCGTCGATCAGCACCGCGACATCGCCGCCGGCCGCCTGGAGGCCGGCCGCCATGGCCGCCTCCTTGCCGAAGTTGCGCGCGAACCGCAGGATCCGCACGTTGGGATCGCACATCCTGAGACCGACCAGGACGGTGAAGCTGTCGTCGCGGCTGCCGTCATCGACGAAGAGGTATTCCCGCTTGAGCTCGGGCATCTCGCCGAGCACCTGCTCCAAACGCCGGTAGAGCTGGGGAAGGGACTGCGCTTCGTTATAGACGGGAATGACGATGGAGATGGAACGCGCTCTTCTCGCGGACAAAGCGAGCATGGGGACCTCTTCGGAAGCCGAATTGAGACTTTTCTAGGACTGGACTGCCGTAAATTTACCGCCGGAAGTATCTCGCTCGCTGTGCTATGCTTGAAGACACTCCACCCTGTAAAGAGATTGCGGAATTAATAAGACTGTTTTCGCGTCTTCACCCAAGGTAAAAGATGATCGTCGTTTGCGCTGATGACTACGGGCTGTCGTCCGGGGTGTGCGCGGCAATCGAAGAGCTGATTGCCGCCCGCCGCCTCTCCGCCACCAGTGCCATGACCGGTTTGCCGGCTTGGCGCCGCAACGCGCAGAGCCTGCGACGCCTCGTCGCGAGCCACCCGGCGGATGTGGGACTGCATCTCACTCTCACGGACCAGAAGCCGCTCTCGCCGGCGCGCACCTTCGCGACCTCGGAAGGACGGCTGCCCGGCATCGGCCTGCTCACCCGCCGCGCCCTCGCCGGCCGCCTGCCGGAGGACGAGGTGCGCGCCGAAATTGCGGCCCAGCTCGATGCCTTCGAGGAGGTGTGGGGCGGCCCGCCCGATTATGTGGACGGCCACCAGCACGTGCACGTGCTCCCCGGCATCCGCGGCCCGCTGCTGGACATCCTGGCGCAGCGCTATCCCGGGCGGCGCCTGTGGTTACGCCATTGCGGGCCGGACGTGAAAAGCCCGGGCGCCTGGCGCTATGCGCCCACGAAGGCGGCGGTCATCGGCGTGCTCTCCCGCGGCCTGCGCCGGGATGCGGCCGCCGCCGGCCTCGCCACCAACCTCAGCCTGCGCGGCCTCTACGACTTCTCGGAGCGCGTGCCCTATGGCGACATCTTCCGCGCGTGCCTAAAGGGCCCGGCCGAGGGCGTGCTCATGCACTGCCATCCCGGCCATGTGGACGACGAGCTTCGCGCCCTGGACCCGCTGACGACGCCGCGCGAGCGGGAATTCGCCTATCTGTCCTCGAACGCCTGCGCCGACGATTTCGCCGCGGCCGGCGGTCCTCCCGTGCGCCTCGCCTGACCAGGGCTCCGGTCGAGCCGGGCGGGCATCCGCGCGGCCGCCGGGGGTGCGACCGATGGGCCGCGGCGGGGCTACGGCTTTGCCTTGATCGTGCCTGCTCCTGCCACCCATAATGACAATCCGTGCAACGGCATGGAGTTCGGGCACCCGGGAAGAAGGCGAGACGGCACCCCATGGCAAACGACATGCTTCTTCTGGCAATGGTCGCTTTGCCATTTCTCGGCAGCCTCCTCGCGGGCCTCCTGCCCACCCACGCGCGCGATGCCGCCGTGGCGCTCGCCGGCGGCATCGGCGCCATCGGGACGCTGATCACCATCTTCTTCTTCGAGGCGACGGCCGGCGGCGGGGCGGCGCGCTTCATCGTGCCCTGGATCCCGGGCCTCGGCCTCACCTTCTCCCTGCGCATGGACGGGCTTGCCTGGCTGTTCTCCATGCTGGTGTGCGGCATCGGCACCTTGGTGGTGATCTATGCGCGCTATTACATGTCGGCCGAAGATCCCGTCCCGCGCTTCTTCTCCTTTCTGCTGGCGTTCATGGGCTCCATGCTGGGGGTGGTGCTGTCGGGCAACCTCATCCAGATGGTCTTCTTCTGGGAGCTGACGAGCCTCTTCTCCTTCCTGCTCATCGGATACTGGCATCACAACACCGCCGCCCGCGACGGCGCGCGCATGGCCCTGACGGTGACCGCCATGGGCGGGCTCTGCCTGTTCCTCGGCGTGCTGGTGCTGGGCCATATCGTCGGCAGCTACGACCTCGACGTGGTGCTGGCATCGGGCGCGGTCATCCGCAACAGCGACCTCTACGCCCCCGCGCTGGCGCTGATCCTGCTCGGTGCGCTCACCAAAAGCGCGCAGTTCCCGTTCCACTTCTGGCTGCCCCACGCCATGGCGGCGCCCACCCCGGTGTCGGCCTATCTGCATTCGGCGACCATGGTGAAGGCGGGGGTGTTCCTGCTCGCCCGGCTGTGGCCGGCCATGGCGGGCACCGACACCTGGTTCTACCTCGTGGTGCCGGCGGGGCTCGCGACCCTGGTGATCGGCGCCTATTTCGCCATCTTCCAGCAGGACCTGAAGGGGCTGCTCGCCTATTCCACCATCAGCCACCTCGGGCTCATCACCCTGCTGCTCGGCCTCGGCAGCACGCTCGCGGCGGTAGCGGCGGTGTTCCACATCCTCAACCACGCCATCTTCAAGTGCTCGCTGTTCATGGCGGCGGGCATCATCGACCACGAGACCGGCACCCGCGACCTGAGGCGCCTCAGCGGCCTGTGGCGCTACATGCCCATCACCGCGACGCTCGCCATGGTGGCGGCCGCGGCCATGGCGGGGGTGCCGCTGCTCAACGGCTTCCTCTCCAAGGAGATGTTCTTCGCCGAGGCGGTGGCGAACCATACCGGCTCGCTGCTCGACCACTCCCTGCCCTATTTCGCCACGCTGGCCGGCATGTTCTCGGTGGCCTATTCGCTGCGCTTCATCCACGGCACCTTCTTCGGCCCGCCGCCCACCGATCTGCCGCGCATCCCCCACGAGCCGCCGCGCTGGATGCGCTTCCCGGTGGAATTGCTGGCGCTGACCTGCCTCCTCATCGGCATCTTTCCCGGCCGCTCGGTGGGGCCGTACCTTGCCGATGCGACCCGCGCCGTGGTGGGGCCGGACCTGCCCTATTACAGCCTCGCCGTGTGGCATGGCTTCACCCTGCCGCTGCTGATGAGCGTGATCGCCTTCCTCGCCGGGATCGCGCTCTATTTCGCGCTGAAGGGCTATCTCGCCAGCGGCATCGAAGGTCCGCCTTTGGTGCGCGACCTGAAGGGCCAGCGCATCTTCGAGAACGTGCTCGTCACCATCTCCTGGGTCTGGGCGCGGTCGGTGGAGCGCACCCTGAGCACACGGCGGCTCCAGCCGCAGCTGCGGCTCCTCGTGCTGGCGGCCGCCGTCGCCGGGCTGGCGCCCGCCGTCGTCCACGGCATGGCGGCGGCCGGCAGCGCGCCCACCCACACCGCCGAGCCCGGCTTCCTCGGCATGTGGATCATCGGCATCGTCTGCGCCGTCGGGGCTGCGCACCTCGCCAAGTTCCACCGCCTCGCCGCCCTGGTGCTGCTCGGCGGCGTGGGGCTCGTCACCTCGCTGACCTTCCTGTGGCTCTCGGCGCCCGATCTCGCCCTGACCCAGCTGCTGGTGGAGATCGTCACCAGCGTGCTCATCCTCCTCGGCCTGCGCTGGCTGCCCAAGCGCATCGAGGACCGGAACGCCCCGCCCCCCACCTCCGCCGCCTTGTTCCGCCGCTACCGCGACCTCACCCTCGCCGTCGTGACGGGCCTCGGCCTCGCCATGATCGCTTATGCGGTGATGACCCGCCCGCTGCCCGAGACCGTATCGCGCTACTTCGTCGAGAACGCCTATGTGCAGGGCGGCGGGACCAATGTGGTGAACGTCATCCTGGTGGATTTCCGCGGCTTCGACACCCTGGGTGAGATCACCGTGCTGTGCGTGGTGGCGCTGACCGTGTTCGCCATGCTGCGCCGGTTCCGCCCCGCTCCCGACAGCGTGGACATGCCCGAGCAGCAGCAGATGCAGAACGCCTACGACGCCGCCATACCGGGCCGCGAGGTGGGCGACACCGTCGCCAACTACCTGCTGATCCCGCGCCATATCGTGCAGTGGCTGTTCCCGGTCACCGCCATGGTGGCGGTCTACATCTTCATGCGCGGCCATGACCTTCCGGGCGGCGGCTTTGCCGCGGGCATCACCCTCTCGGTCGCCTTCGTGCTGCAGTACATGACCCTCGGCACCCGCCGGGCGGAGGCCGTGCTCAGCGTGCTGCCGCTGCGCTGGATGGGCGCCGGCCTCCTGATCTCCGGCCTGACGGGAGCGGGATCCTTCCTGTTCGGCTATCCCTTCCTCACCTCCCATGCGCGCTACCTGGAAGTGCCGGTGATCGGCAAGGTGCCGCTGGCGAGCGCGCTCATCTTCGATCTCGGCGTATTCGCGCTGGTGGTGGGGGCCACCCTGCTGATGCTGATCGCCATCGCCCACCAGTCGCTGCGCGGCTCGCGCCGGACGGGGGGCGCCTGATGGAGCTCATCATCGCCATCGGCATCGGCGTGTTCACCGGCTCCGGCGTCTGGCTGATCCTGCGCCCGCGCACCTATCAGGTGATCATCGGCCTGTCGCTGCTGTCCTATGGGGTCAACCTCTTCATCTTCACCATGGGGCGGCTGCGGGCGGGCGCCGCGCCGATCCTCGAGCCCGGCACGGTGGGCGATCCGTCGGCCTTCGCCGACCCGCTGCCCCAGTCGCTGGTTCTGACGGCGATCGTCATCGGCTTCGCCATGACGGCGCTCTTCCTCGTCGTGCTCTTGGCCGCGCGCGGGCGCACCGGCACCGACCATGTGGACGGACGGGAGGAATGATGGGCCCGGGCCTCCTCCCCCATCTCGTCGTCGCGCCGGTGCTGCTGCCGCTGCTGGTGGGCGCGCTGATGCTGCTGCTCGGCGAGCAGCGCCGTGGCATCAAGGCGGCGCTCAGCCTGGCCACGACCCTGGCCCTGCTCGGCTTCGGCGTGACCCTGCTCGTCGCCACCGCCTCCGGTCCGCCGGGGCAAAGCGGGGCGCTGGTCTATCGGCTCGGCAACTGGCCGGCGCCGTTCGGCATCGTGCTGGTGGCGGACCGGCTGTCGGCGCTGATGCTGGTGCTCACCGCGCTCCTCGCCACCGCGAGCCTCACCTTCGCCCTTGCCCGCTGGCACAAGGCAGGGCCGCGCTTTCATTCCATGTTCCTGTTCCTGCTGGTGGGGCTCGACGGCGCCTTCCTGACCGGCGACCTGTTCAACCTCTTCGTCTTCTTCGAGGTGATGCTGGCCGCTTCCTACGGCCTCGTGCTGCACGGCTCGGGGGTGGCGCGGATCAAGGCGGGGCTGCATTACATCCCCATCAACCTCGTCGCCTCCTCGCTCTTCCTCGTGGGGGTGAGCCTGATCTACGGCGTCACCGGCACCCTCAACATGGCCGACCTCGCCGCCCACATCCCCAAGGCGGGCGAGGACGGGCGCATGCTGCTGGAGACCGGCGCGGCCATCCTTTCCGTCGCCTTCCTGGTGAAGGCGGCCATGTGGCCGCTCAACTTCTGGCTGCCCACCACCTACGCGGCGGCGAGCCCGCCCGTGGCCGCCATGTTCGCCATCATGACCAAGGTGGGGGTCTATGTGATCCTGCGCCTGTCGCTGCTGCTGTTCGGCGACACGGCGGGGGCGTCGGAGAATTTCGGCCTCCCCTGGCTCTATTTCGGCGGGCTCGCCACCATCGCCTTCGGCGCGGTGGGCGTGCTCGCCTCCCAGTCCATGCAGCGCCTCGCGGGCTATAGCGTGCTGGTCTCGTCGGGCACCCTGCTCGCGGTGATCGGCACCGGGGACCGGGCGGTGATCTCCGGCGGGCTCTATTACCTCGCAAGCTCCACTCTGGCGGTGGGCGCTTTCTTCCTGCTGATCGAGCTGATCGAGCGCGGGCGGGCGGCCGGCGCGGACGTGCTCGCCGTCACCATGGAGATCTTCGGCGAAGGGGAGGAGGAGGCGGAGGGCGCCGGCGAGGAGGTGGGCATCGCCCTGCCCCTGACCATGGCGGCGCTCGGCGGGGCCTTCGTCGCCTGCGCCCTGCTGCTGGCCGGCATGCCGCCGCTCTCCGGCTTCATCGCCAAGTTCGCGCTGCTCCACGCGCTGATCGCGCCGCCGGGCGAGATCCCGGTCTCGACCTGGGGACTGGTGATCCTGCTGCTGATCTCCGGCCTCGCCGCGCTGATCGCGCTGACCCGCTCCGGCATCAGCACCTTCTGGACCCCTATGGAGGCGACGCTGCCCAGCGTGAAGGCGGTGGAATTCGGGCCGGTGGCGGGCTTGCTGCTGCTCTGCCTCGCCCTCACCGTCATGGGCGGTCCGGCCATGGCCTATATGGAGGCGACGGCCCGCATGCTGGATCTGCCGTCCGCCTACATGCACGGCGTGCTTTCCGAGGGAGCGGCCACGGGCGGCGGCGGACCACGGCCGGAGGCGGGCGCACCATGAGCGAGCCCACGGCCAGCCCCCGGGAGGCGCGCCCGCCCGTCAACGGGCAGCGACGCCATCCGCTCGGCCGCCTCGCCCGGCGCGTCCTGCCCTTTCCCAAGCTGTTCGTCGCGCTGGTGCTGCTGTGGCTGATGCTGAACCAGTCGGTCTCGCCGGGGCAGATCCTGCTCGGCGCCGTGGTGGCGCTGCTGGCGTCCTGGACCATGGCGGCGTTCGAGCCGGAGCCCGTGGGCTTCCGCGGCGCGGGCGCGGCCCTGCGCCTTGCCGCGCGGGTGCTGCTGGACATCTTCCGCTCCAACGCGGCGGTGGGGCGGATCATCCTCACCGAGGGCGTGGGGCGGAACGTGACGTCCGGCTTCATGACCGTGCCGCTGGAGCTGAAGAGCCGCTACGGCCTCGGGCTTCTCGCCATCATCCTCACCGCGACGCCGGGCACCTTGTGGGTGAATTACGATCCCGCAAGGGGCGAGCTTTTGCTCCACGTGCTCGACCTGGTGGACGAGGCCTATTGGGTGGACCTCATCAAGAACCGCTACGAGCGCCTGCTGCTGGAGATGTTCCCATGAGCCCGGAGACGGCGACCCTCATCCTCGGCCTCGCGCTCTCCCTCGCCCAAGGCCTGCTCGCCCTCGCCATGGCGGCGGCGGCGCTGCGCATGCTCGCCGGCCCGCGCGCCCAGGACCGGGTGCTGGGCTTCGACACCTTCTATGTGAATGCCATGCTGCTGGTGGTGACCTTCGGCATCCGCTCGGGCAGCGATCTTTATTTCGAGGTGGCGCTGGTCATCTCGCTCCTGGGGTTTGCCGGCAGCGTCGCCTTCGCCAAGTTCCTGATGCGCGGCGAGGTGATCGAATGACCGGCGCGCCGCAGCTTCCCGTCTGGGCCGCGCTGCTGGTGGCCGCCCTCGTGGTGGCGGGCGCGCTGATCGCGCTCGTCGGCTCGCTCGGCCTGTGGCGGCTGAAGAGCTTCTACGCCCGGGTGCATGCGCCGGCGCTGGGCGCCACCCTCGGGGCCGGCGCCATCCTCGCCGCCTGCGCCCTGGCGCTGAGCCTGCTCGAGGGCCGTCCGGCGGTGCGCGAGGCGCTGATCCTCATCTTCCTGAGCGTGACGACGCCGGTGACCTACATGCTGCTCACCCGCGCCGCCCTGCATCGCGACCGGGCGGAGTCCAATCCGGACGTTCCGGGCCCGCGCATTCCCTGGGAATCGCGGCCTCCGGGCCGCTGAGCGCCGGGCTCTTCGGCCGGATCCGGCGGCGCACCTCCGGGAAATCCCGTATTGTTAGCTATATTCTTATGAACATAGCTTGTTCCAGCGCAATGCGCCCTCGGCCGATCGCGCGCAGATGGAAAATTTATTCCGGCGCGCGCCGAGGGACATCCCGGGACAGACCAGATGCCTGTTGTCGAAGACGCCGCCCGCCCTTCCGAAACCACCGGCCAGCCCGATGCGGACGGTCCGCTGGCCTTCTTCCAGGCCCAGCACGACGCCTTCGTGGCCACCCTGCGCGCGGCCCGGGGGGCGCCCAACTTCCTCGACCGCCTGTGGATGCAGGCCTTCTCCAGCTTCGAGCACAATGTGGAGGAGCAGACCCGCACCCTGCCGCAGCTCGCCTGCCACAAGGGATGCGGCACCTGCTGCCAGCTCCTGGTGGTGGCGACGGCGCCCGAGGTGCTGATGGTGACGCGCTATCTGCGCGCCACGGGCGAGGGCTTCCGCAAGATGGGGATCGATCTCGACGCGCGCCTTTCCGAAACCGCCGAGGCGCCGGAGGCCGCGCGCAGCGGCTCCCGCCCCATGGCGCTGATCCGCTCCTGCCCCTTCCTGGTGGAGGGCATCTGCGTGATCTATCCGGTGCGGCCCATGGCCTGCCGCGGCCATGCCTCGTTCAACGAGGAGGCCTGCATCTCGGCGTTGAAGGGCGGGTCCGACAACGTGCCGGTCTCCGAGCCCCACCGCACCGTGCGCGCGCTGGTGCAGAATGCCCTTCAGTCGGCGCTGCGCGACGAGGGCTATCCCTGGGATCTCTACGATCTGGTCGCGGCGCTGAAGATCTCCCTCGCCCGGCCCGATGGCGAGGCCGCGTTCGCGGCCGGCGAGGACTTCCTTTCGCCCGCGCTGGTGCGCCATGTGAGCCGCGAGGAGATGGCCTCCACCTTCGACCGGCTGAAGGCGTGACGCGCCGCCCGGCACTACAGGCGTCCCGGCCACAGCCATCGATCCGAACGGAAAACGGCCCGCAGGCGATCCTGCCGCGGGCCGTTCGTCGTTTCATCCCCTCGCGTGCGGTCGATCAGCCCTGATCGTTGCCCAGATTGTCGTCCTCGTGGACGATGGTCTGGTGCACCAGCTCGCGCCACAGGGCCGCGGCGATGCCTTCCGGCAGTCCCTTCTCCACCGCCAGGCGCTCGGCCCGCTCGATCACCTCGTCCACCCGGTTCTGCAGGCGGGCCGGGAGCCCGGTGGCGCGCTTGATGCGCACCACCTCCTCCACCACGGCGAAGCGCTTCACCAGCAGCGTGATCAGCTCCTCGTCGATGGCGTCGATGGCGCGGCGCGCTTCGAGAAGCTCCGGGGGGATGTGGGTTATTTCCGCCACCACCGATCCTCCACGCTGACGCGGCCCGCCGCCTCCTCGACCACCTCGGCGAGGGAGAACAGCGTCTCCTCCTCGAACGGGCGGCCGATGAGCTGGAGGCCGAGCGGCAGGCCGTCGGCGGACAGCCCCGCCGGCACGGAGATGCCCGGCAGGCCCGCCATGTTCACCGTCACGGTGAAGATGTCGTTGAGATACATCTCCACCGGATCGGCCTTCATTTTCTCGCCGATGCCGAAGGCGGGCGACGGCGTGGTCGGCGTCAGGATGGCGTCCACGCCATGGGAGAACACCGCGTCGAAATCGCCCTTGATGAGGCTCCGCACCTTCTGCGCCCGCACGTAATAGGCATCGTAATAGCCGGCGGAGAGCACATAGGTGCCGATCATGATGCGGCGGCGCACCTCGGGGCCGAAGCCGGCGGCGCGGGTGTTCTCATACATCTCCACCACGTCGCGGCCGGGCACGCGCACGCCGTAGCGCACGCCGTCATAGCGGGCGAGGTTGGAGGAGGCCTCGGCCGGCGCCACGATGTAATAGGCCGGCAGCGCGTATTTGGTGTGCGGCAGGGAGACGTCGACGATCTCCGCCCCCGCCTCCTCCAGCCATTTGGCGCCGGACTTCCACAGGGCGTCGATCTCGTCCGCCATGCCGTCCACGCGGTATTCGCGCGGAATGCCGATCTTCTTGCCCTTGATGGAGGCGCCCACCGCCTGCACGTAGTCCGGCACCGGCCGGTTCACGCAGGTGGAATCCTTCGGGTCGTAGCCCGCCATGGCGCCGAGCAGCAGCGCCGTGTCGTTCACCGTGCGGGCGAAGGGGCCGGCCTGGTCGAGGGAAGAGGCGAACGCCACGATGCCCCAGCGCGAGCAGCGCCCGTAGGTGGGCTTGATGCCGACGATGCCGGTGAAGGCCGCCGGCTGGCGGATCGAGCCGCCGGTATCGGTGCCCGTCGCGCCGGCGCACAGATAGGCCGCCACCGCCGCCGAGGAACCGCCCGAGGAGCCGCCGGGCACGAGCGGGGTGGTGTCGCCGTCGCGCCGCCACGGCGAGATCACCGGCCCGAAGGCGGAGGTCTCGTTGGACGAGCCCATGGCGAACTCGTCGTTGTTGAGCTTGCCCAGCATCACCCCGCCCGCCTTCCAGAGGTTGGCGGTGACGGTGGACTCGTACTGCGGCACGAAGGTCTTCAGGATGTTCGAGCAGGCGGTGGTGGGCACGCCCTCGGTGCAGAACATGTCCTTGATGCCGAGCGGCAGTCCTTCCAGCAGCCCGGCCTCGCCGGCGGCCATGCGCTTGTCGCTCTCGGCGGCCATGGCGAGCGCCTTCTCCGGCGTCTCCAGCACATAGGCGTTGAGGGCGCGGGCCTGCTCCATGGCGTCGAGATAGGCGCCGGTGAGCTCGACGGAGGTGAACTCGCCCTGGGCGAGGCCTTCCCGCGCCGCGGTGAGGGAAAGCTTGGTTAGATCGGTCATTCCACCACCTTCGGCACCGTGAAGAAGCCGCCTTCGGCATCGGGGGCGTTGGCGAGCACCTTCTGGGGGTAGGCGCCGTCGGTCACCTTGTCCTCGCGCATGGGCAGGTCCACCGGCACCACGGAGGTCAGGGGATAGACGGCGGAAACATCGAGATCGGCCAGCTGCTCGACGAAATCGAGGATGGCGTTGAGCTCGGTCTGAAGGTGTTCGATTTCATCGTCGCGCACTGCGATGCGCGCGAGATGCGCCACCCGGCGGACGGTCGCCTGATCGACGGACATGATGGGCTCCTTAAAGCTCGTGCCGCTATAGCAAGGGGCACCCGGCGGTGGAAGCCTTTCGCGGCCTAAGGATCGGCCGGGCGCGGGCTGCCCGGCAAGTCACGGAGCAGCGACGCGATGGCCTACCCCTCCCGGACCGCCTCCAGGAACTGCGGCCCGTAGCGCTCCAGCTTCGCTTCGCCGACGCCGGAGATGTCGCCGAGGCCACTGAGCGACCGCGGGCGGATGCGCGCCATTTCCATCAGCGTGGTGTCGTGGAAGATCACATAAGGCGGCACGCCCTGGGCGCGCGCGATCTCAAGGCGCAAGGCCTTCAGCTTCTGGAACAGCGTCTCGTCCGCCGGGTCCGACAGCATGGGCCGCGGCGCCCGCCCGCCGCCGGACACCCGCGCGGCCCGGGCTTTCGGCTCCACCTTGAGGTCGATCCGCTCCTCGCCGCGCAGCACCGGCCGGCAGGTGGCGGACAGCGACAGCCCGCCGTGTCCCTCCACATCCACCTTGAGATGCCCCATGGCCACGAGCTGCCGCACGATGGCGCGCCACTCCTCCCGCGAGAACGCCTTGCCGATACCGAAGGTGGAGAGCTTCTCGTGGCCGAACTTCAGCACCTTCTCGTTGGCCTGGCCGAGCAGCACGTCGATGACATGGCCCGCGCCGAACATCTCCCCGGTGCGGTAGACGCAGGAGAGCAGCTTCTGCGCCGCCTCGGTGCCATCGAAGGTCTTGGGCGGGTCGAGGCAGGTATCGCAATTGCCGCAGGGCTCGGGCAGGTCTTCCTCGAAATAGGAGAGCAGCACCTGGCGGCGGCAGCGCGCCGTCTCGCACAGGCCCAGCAGCGCGTCGAGCTTCTGCCGCTCCACCCTCTTGCGGGCGTCCGGCGCGTCCGAGGCCTCGACGAACTGGATGAGCTTGGCAACATCCTCCACGCCGTAGAGCAGCAAAGTTTCCGAGGGCAGGCCGTCGCGGCCGGCGCGGCCGGTCTCCTGGTAATAGGCCTCGATGCTCTTCGGCAGGTCGAGATGCACCACGAAGCGCACGTCCGGCTTGTCGATGCCCATGCCGAAGGCGACGGTCGCCACCATGATGACGCCCTCCTCCTTCAGGAAGCGGTCCTGGTGGCGGGCGCGGGTCTCGGCATCGAGGCCGGCGTGGTAGGGCAGCGCGGTGCGCCCTTCGGTGGCCAGCATCTCCGCGGTCTGCTCCACCTTCGCCCGGCTCATGCAATAGACGATGCCCGCCTCCCCCTCATGCTCCGACAGGAAGGCGCGGAGCTGGGCGCGGGCATTGGCCTTGGGGGTGATGCGGTAGCGGATGTTCGGCCGGTCGAAGGAGGAGAGGAAGACCTTGCCGTCCTCCAGCGCGAGGCGCTCCACGATCTCGCGGCGGGTCGGCCCGTCGGCGGTGGCGGTGAGCGCCATGCGCGGCACGCCGGGGAAGCGCTCGTTCAGCACCGTGAGCTGGCGGTATTCCGGGCGGAAGTCGTGACCCCACTGGGAGACGCAATGGGCCTCGTCGATGGCGAACAGGGAGAGCCGGGCGCCGTCCAGCAGGTTCAGGAAGCCGTCGGTGAGGAGCCGCTCGGGCGCAACGTAGAGCAGGTCCAGTTCGCCCAGCGCAAGCGCCCGCTCCACCTGCCGCGCCTCGGCGGAGGTGAGAGAGGAATTGAGCATGGCCGCCTTCACGCCGAGCTGGCGCAGCGCCTGCACCTGGTCGTGCATCAGGGCGATGAGCGGGGAGACGACGATGCCGGTGCCCGGCCGCACCAGCGCCGGCACCTGGTAGCACAGCGACTTGCCGCCGCCCGTGGGCATCAGCACGAGGGCGTCGCCCCCGGCCACCACATGGTCCACGATCTCCTGCTGGCGGCCGCGGAACGCCTCGTAGCCGAAGACGTGGCGCAGCACATGGGCCGAATCGGCAAAGACGGTGGAGGCGGGGGCGGACATGGCGCCTTATAGCCCCGCGCCGGAGCGGATCAATGCGGGGCGTTGGCGCGCCGCCCGGCAGCGGCCGGCGCGCCGGGGAGCGGGATCAGGCGTCGAAGCTCTCGCCGCTCGCCAGAACCTTCACCGTGACGGGATGGCCCTCCAGCGCCGCCACGAAGGCGGAGGCGTCGGGCGCGAGGATGGGGAAGGTGCCGAAATGCATGGGCACCACGGTCTCCACCCCCGGCAGGAAGCGCTTCACCGCCAGGGCGGCCGTCGCCGGGCTCATGGTGAAGCGGTCGCCGATGGGCAGGAAGACGATCTTGGGCGCATGGATCTCGCAGATCAGCGCCATGTCGGAGAAGATGTCCGTATCGCCCATGTGCCAGACGGTGGGCTGGCCCGGCGCCTTCACGATGAGGCCGGTGGGGTTGCCGAGATATTCGGAGGGCAGGCTGTCGCCGCCCGAGGAATGGTCCGCCCGCACCATGGTGACGGTGAAGCCGTCGAGGTCCACGGTGCCGCCCGTGTTCATCATCACGCCGGTGCCGCCGCCGCCCTTGCTGGCGAGGTAGTTGATCAGCTCGGGGTTGGCCACCACGGGCAGGAAGCGGCTGGCGTCGGCGGCGTCCTCCAGGATCGAGATGGTGTCGCCCACATGGTCCGAATGGCCGTGGGTGAGCAGGATGTGGCTCGCCCCCCGGGTCGCGTCCTCCACCGTGCCCTTGAAGGTGGGATTGCCGGACAGGAAGGGATCGATGAGCACCGCCTTGTCCGCGAAATCGAGGCGGAAGGCGGCGTGGCTGAACCAGGTGATCTTCATGGGAGCTGCGCCTCTTGGAGGGACGTGGAGTCAAACAAGGACTTGGAGGTCAAAAACGGACTCGGCATTCAAGAAAGGTGTTTCAGCAAAATGACAAATCGGTCGCGGCGCGGGCCGCGGCCGGAGTATCGAAGAAGGCGGGCGCCGGCGCAACGCGCTCGGTTGGGCCCGCCGCCGGACGCAGATGAGGCGCCCTTCCCGCGGCGTTGGCCCGTCCGCTCGCCCGCCCTGCGGAACAGGAATCTGCCCCGCCGCACACCCGATGCCCTCGCCTGCCCCTGCCCCGCGTGCTAGCGAGGCGCATGACCGAGGAGAACAAGACCGCGCCCGCCCCCGTGCTGCCGCTCGCCGAGCTGGCGCCGTTGCTGCCGGCGCGCGGCGTGCTCCTGGGGCTCGATCTCGGCACCAAGACCATCGGGGTCGCCACCTCCGATCCCGACCGCCACCTCGCCACCGTGGTGGAGACGGTGAAGCGCACCAAGTTCACCGCCGATGCGGAACGCCTGCTGTTCCTCGCCGGCGAGCGCGGCGCGGTGGGCTTCATCCTCGGCCTGCCCCTCAACATGGACGGCACCGAAGGTCCGAGGGCGCAGGCGAGCCGCGCCTTCGCGCGCAATTTCGCGCGGATGGCGGGGCGGCCCATCGGCCTTTGGGACGAGCGGCTGTCCACCGCCGCGGTCGAGCGCGTCCTCATCTCCGCCGACGTGAGCCGGGCGCGGCGCGCCGCGGTGATCGACCAGCATGCCGCCGCCTTCATCCTGCAGGGGGCGCTCGATTTCCTCGCCCGCGCGCCGGCCGCCGGGAACATCGGGGCAACACCGGCCGAAGAGTGATTCGCTCCCCCTCCGTGCACCGGACGTTCCGGCGGGGCGTGAACCGCGTCCCATTCCGGGACAGGACGGGGATCGGCGGCCGGTTGCGCATCTTCCCTTTCCTCGGCGCCGATCGCGGCCGTAAAAGGGAACCTTCCTCCCGCTTTTTTCCGCCGCCCGGCGGGGATCCGCGTTTCCGCCATGGCCCTCGTCCTGTCCGCCCTGCTGCCGGTGTTCCTGGTCATCGCCATCGGCGCGGTGCTCCGGCGGGTGCTGCTGCGCGACACGGCGGATTGGGTCGGGCTCGAACGGCTCACCTATTACGTGCTGTTCCCCGCCCTGCTGATCGTCGCCGCGGCCAAGGCGGATCTTGCCAACGTGGACGTGGCAGCGGTGGCGGCGAGCCTCGTAGGCGCGGTGCTGCTGCTCTCGAGCCTGCTGCTGGTCCTGCGCGCCCCCATCCTCGACCTCACCGGCGCCGACGGGCCGGCGTTCACCTCCCTGTTCCAGGGGGCGGTGCGGTGGAACACCTACATCGTGCTGGCGGTGGCGGGCGGGCTCTATGGCCGCGACGGCATCGCCATCGTGGCGGTGGCCATGGTGGTGGCGATTCCCGTGGTCAACGTGCTGTGCGTGTACGTGCTGGCCCGCTTCGCCGGCAGCCACCCGCCGACGATCCGCCACATCGCCGTTCAGCTGTTCCGGAATCCGCTCATCTGGGCCTGCGCCATCGGCGGGGGAATCAATTTCTTCGCCCTGCCGGTGCCGAAAGTGGTCATGGAAGTGGGCGAGATCCTCGGCCGCGCCTCCCTGGCGCTCGGCCTTCTGGTGGTGGGCGCGGGGCTGGTGCTGGAGCATCTGAGGCGGCCGCAGCCGGCGGTGCTGCTCGCCATGGGGCTCAAGCTCGTGCTGAAGCCTGCGGTCGCCCTCGGCCTCGGCTGGCTCCTCGGCCTTCAGGGAATGGGCCTCGTCACCATCGCCATCGCGGCGGGGGTGCCGGCGGCGCCGGCGGCCTATGTGCTGGCGCGGCAGATGGGCGGGAACGCGGCGCTGGTGGCCAATATCCTCACCTTGCAGACCCTGGCGGCGGCCATCACCCTGCCCGTCCTGGTGGCCATCGCCCGCAGCCTCGCGGGGGCCTAGCCGGACCAGCGGGAAAAAGGGCGGCACGCGGCCGCCCTCCGCATCATTCGTTCGCCGACATCGCCGTCAGCACGGCGACCAATAGCCCGCCCCGCCCGGCCCGGTGGCAACCCAGCAGCTGCGCGGACGCGGCGCCGGCTCCAGATAGACCTCGGGCGCCGGCTGGTAATACACCGTCGGCGGGGGCTCGTAATAGACGACCGGCGGAGGCGGCTCGCTGGCCGCGCCGGCGATGGCCGCGGCGCCGAGCACGCCGAGGGCGATCCCCGCCCCTACCGCCGCGCCATTGTTGTAGTGGGGGCCGCAGTTCCAGCAGCCACGGTACCAGCGTCCGCGGTACCAATAGCCCACCGGCGTCGCAGCCGCGCCATGGGCCGGGGCGACGGCAAGGGCGCCGGAGCCCACGGAGGCGGCGAAGCTCGGGGTTGCGGTGGCAAGGCTCGCGGCCGCCGCCAGCGTGAACAGGCCCGTCTTGAGCTGAGCAAAGGACGTCATCTTCATCACTCCCGGAAGGGGTCACGACGCGCCGTCCGCGGGAAGCCGGCCTTCCGTCGGTCTCAAGTCTTCGCACTCTTCATAGCCAAAGTTTGGCTGACACACGGCAGCATTTCGCATGCCGGTTAACCGGGGATGAAGCGACAAAGCCGCCGGCGCGGCCGCGAGCGCGCTTGCCCAGGACCCGGGCGGCGGCTATGCCTCACGCCTGCCATGAATCCCGCACCCGCCCTCTCCCTTCCCGGCCGAGACCTCATCGGCATCCAGGGCCTGTCCGCGCCCGAGATCACCGGCCTTCTGGACCTCGCCGAGGAGTTCATCGAGCTCAACCGGCAGATCGAGAAGAAGCGCACCACCCTGCGCGGGCGCACCCAGATCAACCTCTTCTTCGAGGCCTCCACCCGCACCCAGTCGTCGTTCGAGATCGCCGGCAAGCGCCTCGGGGCGGACGTGATGAACATGTCGGTGGGCTCCTCCTCGGTGAAGAAGGGCGAGACGCTCATCGATACCGCCATCACGCTGAACGCCATGCACCCGGACATCCTGGTGGTGCGCCATCACGCCTCCGGCGCGGTGGAGCTGCTGGCGCGCAAGGTGGACTGCTGCGTGGTGAACGCCGGCGACGGCGCCCACGAGCACCCCACCCAGGCGCTGCTCGACGCCCTCACCATCCGCCGCAACAAGGGGCGAATCGGTGGCCTCGTGGTGGCGATCTGCGGGGATGTGGCCCATTCGCGGGTGGCGCGCTCCAACATCATCCTGCTTCAGGCGCTGGGCGCGCAGGTGCGGGTGGTGGCGCCCTCCACTCTGCTGCCCACGGGCATCGAGAATTTTGGCGTCGAGGTTCACCGCACCATGGAGGACGGCATCGCCAGCGCGGACATCGTCATGATGCTGCGCCTCCAGCGCGAGCGCATGGCCGGCGCCTACATCCCCTCGGTGCGCGAATACTTCCATTACTTCGGGCTCGACGAGGCAAAGCTGCGCTACGCCAAGCCCGATGCCCTCGTCATGCATCCCGGCCCCATGAACCGGGGCGTGGAGATCGATTCGTCGGTCGCCGACGGGCCGCAATCCCTGATCCGCGAGCAGGTGGAGATGGGCGTCGCGGTGCGCATGGCGGTGCTCGACACCCTCGCCCGGAAGCTCCCCAATGCGTGACGGCCTGCGCGGCGCCGATCCCCGCCCCCTCCTCCTCGCCAACGCCCGGGTGGTGGACCCCTCGCGCGGGGCGGATTTCCACGGCGACGTCTTCCTGGCCGAGGGCGTGGTGAAGGACGCCGCCTTCGGCCTCGCCGCCGCCGGCGCTCCCGACGGCGCGGAAGTGATCGACTGCAGGGGCGCCGTGGTGGCCCCCGGCCTCATCGACATGCGCGCCTTCGTGGGCGAGCCCGGCGCCGAGCATCGCGAGACCCTGGCCACCGCCAGCCATGCCGCGGCGGCCGGCGGCGTCACCACCATCATCTGCCAGCCGGACACCGACCCGGTGGTGGACGACCCGGCCATCGTCGACTTCATCCTGCGCCGGGCGCGGGACACGGCGGTGGTGCGGGTGCACCCCATGGCCGCCATCACCAAAGGCCTGAAGGGCGAGGAGATGACCGAGATCGGTCTCCTCAAGGCCGCCGGCGCCGTCGCCTTCACCGATGCCCACAAATCGGTGGCGAGCGCGCTGCTGCTGCGCCGGGCGCTGACCTACGCGCGCGATTTCGACGCCCTGGTGGTGCACCACACCGAGGATGCCTCGCTCTCCGACGGCGCCATGAACGAGAGCGAGTTCGCCTCGCGGCTCGGCCTTTCCGGCTGCGCGAAGGCGGCGGAAACCATCGTGCTCGAACGGGACGTGCGCCTGGTGGCCGGCGCGCGCGGGCGCTATCACGCCGCCGCGCTCACCTGCGCCGATTCGCTCGCGGTGCTGGAGCGCGCCAAGGAGGCGGGGCTGCCGGTGACCGCCTCGGTGAGCATCAACCACCTCTCCTTCAACGAGCTCGACATCGGCGGCTACCGCACCTTCTTCAAGCTGCGCCCGCCGCTCCGGAGCGAGGAGGAGCGCGAGGCGCTGATCCGCGCGCTCGCCTCCGGCCTCATCGACGTGGTGGTGTCCGACCACTGGCCGCAGGACGTGGAAGGCAAGCGCCTGCCCTTCTCCGAGGCCGAGCCCGGCGCGGTGGGCCTGGAGACGCTGCTTTCCGCCGCGCTGCGCCTCGTCCACGCGGACAAGGTGGACCTCGTGAACCTGCTCCATGCCTTGTCCACCCGGCCGGCGGAGATCCTCGGCCTCCGCGGCGGCACCCTGAAGCCGGGCGCGCCGGCGGATGTCATCGTCTTCGATCCTGACATGCCCTTCGTGCTCGACAAGACGCAGCTCAAATCGCGCTCGCGCAACACGCCGTTCGACGAGGCGCGCCTCGCCGGGCGGGTGCTGCGCACCATCGTTGCCGGCAGCATCGTCTATGAATACGTTTGACGGCGTGCGCGCCGCCTGATCCCGAGGCCCCACATGCCGCTCGACACCTGGTCCCTGCCTCTCCCCCTGATGCTGGCGGCGCTGGGCCTCGGCTATCTCCTCGGCTCCATCCCCTTCGGCCTGCTTATCACCCGCTCGGCGGGGACGACGGACATCCGCTCCATCGGCTCGGGCAACATCGGCGCCACCAACGTGCTGCGCACCGGGCGCAAGGACCTCGCCGCCCTCACCCTGCTGGGCGATGCGCTGAAGGGCACGGTGGCAGTGCTGCTGGCGCGCCACCTGTTCGGCTGGGAGGCGGGGCTCGCCGCCGGCCTCGGCGCCTTCCTGGGGCATCTCTTCCCGGTGTGGCTGAAATTTTCCGGCGGCAAGGGGGTGGCCACCTTCATCGGCGTGACGCTGGCCCTGTTCTGGCCGGCGATGCTCGCCTTCGCCGTGGTGTGGCTGCTGGTGGCGGCGTTGACGCGCTATTCCTCCCTTGCCGCGCTCGTCGCCTCATTGGCCACCGTCGTCACCGCCGCGGCGCTGGGGCAATCCGCCACCGCCCTCCTGCTGGCGCTGCTCACCGCGCTCCTGTGGGCCAAGCACCACGCCAACATCCGCCGCCTGCTGGCCGGCACCGAGGGGCGAATCGGCGCCAAGGGCTGAGCGCGCAGCGGCTCCCTCCGGCCACTCCCGGTTGATCCCGGACTTGACCTTAAGTGAGAGAGCGGATGGGCTATCCCCCCTCGGGGGCGGATCAGGCGGCGCGGATGACCAAGCACAGCGGCAGAGGCCGGGAAGGCGCAGGCGCGCGCCGCGCCGTGCCCGATCTCCTGCTCAGCGACGAGCAGCGGCTCGACTGGCTCCGCCTCATCCGCACCGAGAACGTGGGGCCGCGCACCTTCCGTGCCCTCATCAACCAGTTCGGCGGCGCGCGGGCGGCCCTTGAGGCCCTGCCCACGCTCGCGCGGCGCGGCGGCCGGCTGATGCCGCCGCAGGTGCCGAGCCCGGCGGATGCGGAAAAGGAGATGGCGGCGCTGGCGCGTCTCGGCGGCCGGCTGGTGGCACTGGGCGAGACCGGCTATCCGGCGCCCCTCGCCGCCCTCGATGACGCCCCGCCGCTTCTCGCCGTGCGCGGGCGCACCGAAGTGCTGATCCAGCCCATGGTGGCCATGGTGGGGGCGCGCAACGCCTCGGCCGCCGGACGCTCGTTCGCCGCGCGGCTCGCCCGCGACCTCGGGGCGGCCGGCTGGGTGGTGGTCTCGGGCCTCGCCCGCGGCATCGATACGGCCGCCCACGAGGCGAGCCTCGACAGCGGCACGGTAGGGGTGTTCGCCGGCGGCCTCGCCAAGCCCTATCCCGCCGAGAACCTTGCGCTCATCGAGCAGATCGCCGAGCGCGGCGCGGTGGTCTCCGAGATGCCGCTGAACTGGGAGCCGCGCGCCCGCGACTTTCCCCGCCGCAACCGCCTGGTCTCCGGCATGGCGCTTGGCGTGGTGGTCGTGGAGGCGGCGGAGCGCTCCGGCTCGCTCATCACCGCGCGGCTCGCCGCCGAGCAGGGACGGGAGGTGTTCGCCGTGCCGGGCTCGCCGCTCGATCCGCGCGCCGGCGGCACCAACCGCCTCATCAAGCAGGGCGCGGCGCTCGTCACCTCCGCCGAGGACGTGATCGAGGTGCTCACCCCGATCGCCGCCCGCCGCGACGACGCCATCGAGGCGCCGCCCGCCCCGACCGAAGACATGGCGCCGGGCCAGCCGGGCGAGGATGTCCGGACGCGCATCCTGGAGCTACTCGGGCCGGCGCCCACGCCCATCGACGATCTGGTGCGCCTGTCCGCCTGCGATGCGCGCGACGTGCAGATCGTGCTGCTGGAACTGGATCTCGCCGGCCGGCTCGACCGGCCCGGAACGGGGCTCGTGGCGCTGCGCCTGTGACCGGCTCCCGACTTGCGCCTGCCGGAGCGCATGGGCGTCAGGCAGGCGTCAGGCCGGCGTCTCCCGCTCCGCCTTCGCCGGATCCTCCTGGCCTGCCGCGGCGGCGTTGCGCGCCTCGAGCTTCGCCATCTCCAGAAGATAGGCTAACGTCGGCAGTCCGCTCACCCGCGCGAGCTGCGCCAATTCGCCCGCCAGCGAAGCCACGTAGGCGGCGACCGCAGCGGGATCGCCCGAAGGCGCCGAAAGCTCCGTCTTCTTCATACCGCGATCCTGACTGCGACCCGCGCCTGCACCGTCCGACCCTTTGTTATAGGTTGATTTTATCTTTTAAACGTACCTATGGTTGTATTTGCGGGTATGCCACTCTCCCGCGCGCCGGACAGCTCCCATTTGACAGGGACCGTCCGGCTCCCCATGTTGCGGCCCGCTGCCTGGGGCACCCGTTGCAGGAAGGTCTCTCCCGTGATCTTCGATGCGGCGGGAGAAGCGGATAGGTTGGCGCTGTTCCGGGCAGCCAGCGCGGTTACGATCTGCCGAATGGCCGTCGAGGCGTCGGTTGGATCGCGGATCGCGCCGAAGCCGCGCAATGGGGCCACGGCTCACAAGAGACACGGATCGTCATGCAGGTCGTCATCGTCGAATCGCCCGCCAAGGCGAAGACGATCAACAAATACCTCGGCCCCGGCTATGAGGTGATCGCCTCCTACGGCCACGTGCGCGACCTGCCCTCCAAGGACGGGTCGGTGGAGCCGGATGCCGATTTCCACATGCTCTGGGAGGTGGATCCCAAGGCGCGGCAACGCCTCAACGACATCGCCAAGGCGGTGAAGGGCGCCGACGCGCTGATCCTCGCCACCGACCCGGACCGCGAGGGCGAGGCCATCTCCTGGCACGTGCTGGAAGTGCTGCGCGAGAAGAAGGCGATCAAGGACCAGAAGGTCGAGCGGGTCGTCTTCAACGCCATCACCAAGCAGGCGGTGCTGGAGGCCATGAAGGCGCCGCGCGCCATCGACCTGGCGCTGGTGGATGCCTACCTTGCCCGGCGCGCGCTGGACTATCTCGTCGGCTTCACCCTCTCGCCGGTGCTGTGGCGCAAGCTGCCGGGCGCCCGCTCGGCGGGGCGCGTGCAGTCGGTGGCGCTGCGCCTCGTGTGCGATCGCGAGCGCGAGATCGAGACCTTCGTCGCGAGGGAATACTGGTCCATCCTCGCCCGGCTCGCGACGCCCCGCGCCGAGGAGTTCGAGGCCCGCCTCTCGGGCGCCGACGGCAAGAAGATCACCCGGCTTTCCGTGGGCACGGCGGAGGAGGCCAAGGCCTTCCGCGCGGCGCTGGAAAATGCCGCGTTCCGGGTGCGCTCGGTGGAGGCCAAGCCCCTCAAGCGCCATCCCCAGCCGCCCTTCACCACCTCGACGCTGCAGCAGGAGGCGAGCCGCAAGCTCGGCCTCGCCCCGGCGCGCACCATGCAGATCGCCCAGCGGCTCTACGAGGGCATCGACCTCGGCGGCGAGACCGTGGGCCTCATCACCTACATGCGAACCGACGGCGTGGACATGGCCCCCGAGGCCATCGCCGCCACCCGCGGCGTGATCGGCCAGCAGTTCCCCGCCCGCTACCTGCCGGGCGTGCCGCGCAAGTACACGGTGAAGGCGAAGAACGCCCAGGAGGCCCACGAGGCCATCCGTCCCACCGATCCCGCCCGCCACCCGCGCGAGATGGCGCGCCATCTCGATGGCGAGCAGGCCAGGCTCTATGAGCTGATCTGGATCCGCACCGTGGCGAGCCAGATGGAATCGGCGGAACTGGAGCGCACCACCGCCGATATCGAGGCCAATGCGGGCGGCCGCATCCTCGACCTCACCGCCACCGGCACGGTGGTGAAGTTCGACGGCTTCCTCACCCTCTATCGCGAGGGCAAGGACGACGAGGACGACGACGAGGAGAGCCGCCGCCTGCCCGCCATGAGCGGCGGCGAAAAGCTCGACAAGCGCGAGATCACCACCACCCAGCATTTCACCGAGCCGCCGCCGCGCTATTCGGAAGCCTCGCTGGTGAAGCGCATGGAGGAGCTGGGCATCGGCCGGCCGTCCACCTATGCCGCCGTGCTCGCCGTGTTGCGCGACCGCGAATATGTGAAGCTGGAGAAGAAGCGCCTCGTGCCCGAGGATAAGGGGCGGCTCGTCACCGCTTTTCTTGAAAGCTTCTTCAAGCGCTACGTGGAATACGACTTCACCGCCGATCTTGAAGAGAAGCTCGACGAGATTTCCGCCGCCGAGATCGACTGGAAGCAGGTGCTGCGCGACTTCTGGCGCGAGTTCAACCTGTCGGTGGAGGCCACCAAGGACCTGCGCGTCTCCCAGGTGCTCGACGCCCTCGACGAGATGCTCACCGCCCACATCTTCCCGCCGAAGGAAGACGGCGCGGACCCGCGCCTGTGCCCGACCTGCGGCAATGGCCGGCTGTCGCTGAAGATGGGCAAGTTCGGGGCCTTCATCGGCTGCTCCAACTATCCCGAATGCCGCCATACCCAGCCGCTCACCGGCGGTGAGAACGCCTCCGAGGGCGACGGCAACCGCTCGCTCGGGACCGATCCGGAAAGCGGCGAGGAGGTCACGGTGCGGGCCGGGCGGTTCGGCACCTACCTCCAGCTCGGCGAGGGCAAGGATGGGGAGAAGCCCAAGCGCTCCTCTTTGCCCAAGGGCCTGGCCCCGGCCGACGTGGACCTTGAGACCGCGCTGAAGCTGCTCGCCCTGCCGCGTGCCGTGGGCGTCCATCCCGAGGACGGCGAGCCGATCCTCGCCGGTATCGGGCGCTATGGGCCCTATGTGCAGCACGGGCGCACCTACGCCAATCTGGAGGGCGCGGACGACGTGCTGTCCATCGGCCTCAACCGCGCCGTGGTGCTGCTCGCCGAGAAGCAGGCCAAGGGCCGCGGCGGGCGCGGCGCGGCGGCCCCGGGGCGGACCCTGGGCGATCACCCCACCCTCGGCGGGCCGATCACCGTGCGGGCCGGGCGCTTCGGGCCATATGTGAACAACGGCAAGATCAACGCGACCCTGCCGAAGTCCGTGGATCCGGAAGCCTTGACCCTCGCCGAGGCGGTGGCGCTCATCGATGCCAAGGCGGCAGCCTCTCCCGCCAAGCCGACGAAGGCCCGCGCAACCCGGAAAAGCGCCGGCGCGAACGGCGAGGAGGCTCCCGCCAAGACCACCGGCAAGACCACCGGCAAGGCGGCAGCCAAGAAAAGCGCAGGCACGAAGACGGCCGCCGCGAAGGCCGCGCCGAAGAAGGCGCCGGCCACCAAGGCTGCCGCGGCCAAGACGCGCGCGGCCAAGGGCGGCGGAGCGGCGGACGGCGCCGGCGAAACCGCCGACGAATAGGCACCACGGGCGGGCGGCGGGGCCTCGTCGCCACGCCCGTCCGGGGCCGACCTCCAGGGGGCGCGTCCCGGCGCCGGACACCTCGCCCAGCGCGTCCCGGCGCCCGACACTATGGCGCGTCGGCCCTCGGTGCCCCGCGGCCCTTAGTGTCGCCCGCTGCTATCCTGCTGCCCGCACCTCATCCTCCGCCGGCTCCGGCGGCAGCTCGGGCACCGCCTGCATGGGGGCGTCTCCCGATTCGTCGGTCGCCACCTTGCGGTGCACCAGCGAGTGGATGAAGCCCAGCTTCGGCACCACGCCGGGGCCGATGACGAAGGGATAGGCATCCGCCATGCCCATGCAGCGGTTGAGGCTGTTGAGCGAGAAGGCGATGGGCAGCCAGGCGTCCACCATGGTCTCGATGGGATAGGTGCCGTAGGGGCTGAAATCCACCGCCGAGGCCAGCTCGCCGCCCTGATCGAGCCGCGGACGCACCGCCATGCCGAACGCCCCCGCCATCTCCAGGGTATCGACGATGTGGATGTAGTGCTTGAAGGTCTCGGCGAAGTCCTCCCACGGATGGGAGCTGGCATAAGCGGAGACGAAGTTGGTCTGCCAGCCGGGCTGCGGGCCGGCGGCGTAATAGGCCTTCAGGGCCTCGCCGTAATCGGCCCGCTCGTCGCCGAAGATGGCGCGGCAGGCATCCAGCCGGCCGTCGTCGCGCACCATCCGGTTCCAGTAATAATGGGCCGCCTCATGGCGGAAATGGCCGAGCAGTGTGCGGTAGAGCTCGCCGAGATCGTTGCGGCGCTGCTCGCGCTCGGCGTCGTCCGCCTCGGCAAGGGCGATGGTGATCAGGCCCTCGTCGTGGCCGGTCATCACCTTGGGCGCATCGCCCAGCGGCGCATCGGCGAGGAAGTCGAAGCACAGGCCGCCCTCGCGGTCCTCGTTGCTTTCCAGCGGCAGCCGCAGGCGCAGCAGGGAATAGATGAGGCGATGCTTCGCCACCTCGATCTTGCGCCATTTCTTGAGGTTCTTCTCCTCGGACAGGTCCGGCACCGTGCGGTTGTGCCGGCAGGCGAGGCAGAACTCGCCCTCGTGCTCCTCCGGAATCAGCCAGTTGCACGCGGCCAGCGCCTCATTGGCGCAGAAGCGGTAGCGCCGCTTGTCGCCGCTCAGCGCGCGCCAGGCGTCCCCTTCCGGATCGAGCGCGACCAGCATGTTGGCGCGAGGCATGTAGCCGAGGGTGTGGCCACATTTCTCGCACCGGCTGTTCTCGAAATAGAGAAGCTGTCCGCACACGTCGCATCGGAAGAGCCGCATTCTGTTCTCCTTGTGAAAACGGTGATTTCCAAGGACCTCCGCGCTCGCCCCAGGGGCATTGCCGGGCAATCTTAGGACGGGTGGGCCGGCGCGTCTCCCCCGTTACCGGCGCCACGGCGCAGCAAAGCATGCTGCAGCGCGGTCAGGAGGCCTGCGCCCGCGCCTCGGCCAGAAGGTCCGGCGTGTCCACGTCGAGGAAGGCGGCGTCGCCCGGCGCGGCGATCTCGGCGATGGCGGCGCGGTGGGCGAGCAGCACGTCGCGCCCGCCGATATCCCCGGAAAGGCCCATGAGCGCATCGAAATAGCGCCGGGCCCACAGCACCGGATGGCCGCGCCGCCCGCCGAAGGTCGGCACCACGATGTCATGCCCCTGCTGCGGCGCGAAGGCGGCGATGAGCCGGTCGATCAGCTCGGCGGTGACGAAGGGCATGTCGCCGAGCATCACCACCGCGCCCGCCGCCTCGGCCGGCACCGCCCCGATCCCCGCTTTCAGGGAGGAGGCCATGCCGGAGGCATAATCCCCGTTGGCCACGAAGCGCACGGGCAGGCCGGCGAGCGCCGCTTCCACCTTGTCCCGGTCGTGGCCGGTCACGACGATGAGGGGATCGGCCCCGGAGGCAAGGGCCGCCTCCGCCACACGGCGCACCACCGCCCTGTCGCCCACCGGCTCGAGCAGCTTGTTCACCCCGGCGCCCATGCGCGAGCTGCGCCCGGCCGCCAGCATGACGGCGGCGAAGCCGGGCGCGCCCTCCGCGGGGCGGCGGCGCTCGGCCTTGAGCCGCGGATGGGGGCGCGTGACGATGTCGGTCAGGAGCCCCCCGGCCCCCATGGCGGCGATGTCCCGGCCGCTGACGGGCACGTCGGCCAGCAGGCGCATCAGCACCCAGTCGAAGCCGTTCTCCTTGGGGCTGCGGGCGCAGCCGGGCGCGCCGATCACCGGCATGCCGCCGAGCCGGCCGAGCAGCAGCAGATTACCCGGATCCACCGGCATGCCGAGGCGCTCCACCACGCCGCCCGCCGCCTCCAGGCCGGCGGGGATCACGTCCTGCCGGTCGGCGATCGCCGAGGCGCCGAACACGATGGCAAGGTCCGCCTTCGCCTCCGCCGCCGCCCGGAGCGCCGCCGTCACCGCCTTCGCCTCATGGGGCACGCGGACCTCGCTGGAGATGACGGCGCCGGCGGGCGCGAGGCGCGCCGCGGTGATGTCGAGGGTCTTCTCCACCACCTTGGCGGCAAGGCCCGGCAACAGGGTCGAGATCACCGCCACGGAACGGCGCCGGAACGGCGTCACGGACACCAGCGGCCGCGCCACCCTGCCGGCGGCGTCCATCACCGCGCCTGCCACCGCGAAAGGGATGATCTTCACCGTGCCGATGAGCTCGTCCTCCGCCACCGGCCGCTGTGGCGCGAGGGTGGCGAGGGTGACCGCCTCGTCCACCGCGTTGAAGGCGGCAAGGGCGTCCTCGTCGAGCCTGAGGATGCCGGCCGTCCGGGCGAACAGATTGGCCCGGCCGGTAAAGGGCGCCTCCACCCGCACATTGTCCCCCGCGACCGCCTCGGCGAGGGTGCTCGCCGCTTCGTCCTCCGGCACGTCGCCGGGCTCCAGCCGGGCGGCGATGACGCTGGCGTAGCCCGCCGCCCTCAGGGCCGAAAGCTCCGGCCCGCCGAGGCGCGTCCCCTTCTTGATGACGGCCCCCGCCAGCCGCACCGAATGGGCGGCGATGGCGCCGTCCGCCGCGTCGAGGGGGAGCGGGCCGAACTTCATTGCGCCGCCTCCGTCTGGCCCGCGCCCGCGAAGACGCTGTGGTGCCGGGCAGCGATCACCTCGGCGAGGATGGCGACGGCGATCTCCGGCGGGCTCGCCGCACCGATATCAAGGCCGATGGGACCGTGGATGCGCGCCAGCCGCTCCTGGCCGACGCCCGCCGCGGCAAGGCGGGCGAGACGCTTGTCGTGGGTGCGGCCGGAGCCGAGCGCGCCCACATAGAAGCAATCGGCCGCCAGCGCCGCCTGAATTGCCGGATCGTCGATCTTGGGATCATGGGTCAGGGCGACGAAGGCGGTATAGGGATCGAGCCCAAAGGCGGGCAGAACCTCGTCCGGCCAGTCGGTGAGCAGCGGCACGCCGGGGAAGCGCTCGGGCGTGGCGAAGGCGGTGCGCGGATCGAGGATGGTCACGTCATAGCCGGCGAGCCGCGCCATGGGCGCCAGCGCCTGGGAGATGTGCACCGCGCCGACGATCAGCATGCGCAGGTCCGGCACCTCCACGGTGAGGAAGGCGCGCGCCGCCCCCTCCCCCGCCATGGCGCTCTTGCGGGATTGCAGCGCCGCCGCCAGCGCCGGGCCGAGGGGATCGGCGGCGATCTCGGCGGCGCGCACCAGGCGCTGGGCGCCGCTTTCCATCTCGGTCACCAGAATGCAGGCGCGCCGCGCCACCCGCTCGGCGTTCAGCGCGGCCAGAAGCTCAAGACGCATGGGCCTCGTCCCATCCCTTCCCCCAGCCGCTCACTCGACCGCCTCCACATAGACCCGGATCCGCCCGCCGCAGGACAGGCCGACCCGCCAGGCGGTCTCGTCGGCGACGCCGAATTCCAGGGTGCGCGGCGCGCCGGAGGCGATCACCTCGGCCGCCTCGCTCACCACCGCGCCCTCGACGCAGCCACCCGAGACGGAGCCGAGGAAATTGCCTTCGGCATCCACCACCAGATGGCTGCCCACCGGGCGTGGCGCCGAGCCCCAGGTCTCCAACACCGTGGCGAGCGCCACGCCGCGCCCCTCGCGGCGCCAGCGCTCGGCGGCCTCCAGCACGTCGGCTTCGGTTGCGAGCATGGTTCTCCTCCTCCGCCCCCGCCGCGCGGCACGCAGCCCCGCGCCCGCACGCCTGCCCCTCTTTCGGCGCATGTTTGGTCCGTATATAGGAACGCCTCCGCCCTTTGTCCCGCAAGGTGCCTCCGGCGCCGCGACCGTCATGGCCCGAAAGATTCTGCCTCTCCCAACGTCAGCCTCCCGCCCCACCCTGCGCACGGCGGACGACCTTTTGCGCGCGGGGTTCGTCGGACCACAGGCCGAGGGGGACATGGAGCGCGTGGCCGCGCGCTATGCGGTCGGGCTCACCGCGGGGCTTGCCGACCTCATCGACCGCGCCAACCCGGGCGACCCCATCGCCCGCCAGTTCGTGCCCGATGCCGCCGAGCTGGTGACGACGCCCGAGGAGCGCGCCGACCCGATCGGCGACGACGCCCACTGCCCGGTGCCCGGCGTGGTGCATCGCTACCGGGACCGGGCGCTGCTCAAAATCGTCTCGGTCTGTGCCGTCTACTGCCGCTTCTGCTTCCGCCGGGAGATGGTGGGCCCCGGCGGGGAGACTACGCTCTCCCCCGAGGCGCTGGAGGCGGCCTTCGCCTATTTCGCCGCCCATCGCGAGATCTGGGAAGTGATTCTCACCGGCGGCGACCCCTTCATGCTGGCGCCGCGGCGGCTCGCCGAGGTGGTGGCGCGGCTCGCCGCCATCGACCATGTGAGGATCGCCCGCTTCCACACCCGCGTGCCGATCGCCGCGCCCGAGCGGGTGAGCGATGGCCTTGTCGCCGCGCTCAAGGCCGATGGCATCACGCCCTATGTGGCGATCCACGTGAACCACCCCCGCGAGCTGACGGACGCCGCCCGCGCCGCCCTGTCCCGCCTCGCCGATGCGGGCGTCCCGCTGGTCTCCCAGACCGTGCTGCTGCGCGGCGTGAACGATGACGTCGAGACGCTGGACGCCCTGTTCCGCGCCCTCGTGGAATGCCGGGTGAAGCCCTATTACCTGCACCATCCCGATCTCGCGCCCGGCACGTCCCATTTCCGCCTGCCCATCGCCGAGGGACAGGCGCTGGTCCGGGCGCTGCACGCCCGCCTCTCCGGCATCGCCCTGCCGACCTATGTGCTCGACATCCCCGGCGGCGCCGGCAAGGTGCCGCTGACGCCGGCCTATCTGGCGCCGGGTGCGGATGCCGAGCGGCTCGTCGTCACCGACGCCTGCGGCGGCATCCATCACTATCCGCCGGGCGCCTGATCCTCACGCCGCGCGGGGCAGCCGACGCGGCCCGTCCGCCGTCAGGGCCGCCACCAGGCTTTCCAGGCTCGCGAGATTGTGCACCGGGCGGAAGTCATCCACGTGGGGCAGCATGGCCTTGATGCCCCGCGCCCTGGGCTCGAACGCGCCGAAGCGCAGCAGCGGATTGAGCCACACGAGGCGCCGGCAGGAGCGGGCAAGGCGGTCCATCTCGGCGGCCAGCGTCTCGTCCGCGTCGCGCTCCAGCCCGTCGGTGAACAGCAGCACGACGGGATTCTGCGCCAGCACCCGGCGCGACCAGTCGCGGTTGAAGGCGTGGAGCGAGGGGGCAATGCGCGTGCCGCCCGACCAGTCCGGCGCCGCCCCAGCCACCGCCTCCAGCGCGCTGTCGGGATCCTTCACCTTGAGCGCACGGGTGACATTGGTGAGCCGCGTGCCGAACAGGAAGGTGGAGACCTTGCGCCGCCGTTCCGTGAGCGCATGGAGGAAGCTCAGGATCGGCCGGGAATATTCCGCCATGGAGCCGGAGATATCCACCAGCGCCACCACCGGCGTCACCTCCCATTTCGGCCCGCGCCGGCGCAGCGGGATCAGCTCTCCCCCCGTGGCGAGCGCGGCTCTGAGGGAGGCGCGCGGATCGAGGCTGCGGCCCCTGGCATCGCTGCGGAAGCGGCGGGCGCGGGTGAGATCGTCGGGCAGGGTGAGCGCGGCGATGCGGCGGCGCGCCTCGGCGATCTCCTCCGCGCCCATCTGGGCGAAATCCTTGGTGCGCAGCACGTCCTCGCTGGAGGCGGCAAGGCGCGCCTGGACCTCCAGCTCGGTGGGCTCGCGCTCGTGCTCCTGGGCGACACCGGCGAACAGCGCCTCCTCCACCCGCTTCAGGAGGTTCTCCCGCTTCTCAGGCGCGAGCCGCTCCGCCATGGGCGAGAGCAGCGCGATCAGCTTCTCCTCGTGGCCGCGGCGGCGGAAGAACAGGCGGAAGGCCTGGTCGAAGACGAGATCGTCCTCATGGCGCGAGACCAGGGTGGCGTGGAGGATCCAGTAGAGGTCCTCCCGCCCGCCGAGGCCCGCCGCCTCCACCGCGGCGATGGCATCGAGGATGCGCCCCGGCCCCACCGCCAGGCCCGCCGCCCGCAGCACCCGGCCGAAATAGGCGATGTTGTCGGCGAGGCGGCCATCAGGTGCCGGGCCGGCGGGGGAGCGGGGCGCGACCATGACGCCTATTCCGCCGCCTTGGCCTCGCGCCGGGCCTCGTCGATGAGGCGCTCGAGGCGGGGCGCGTCGGTCTTGGCGATGTCGTCCTGGTATTTGAGCAGCACGCCCAGCGTGTCGCCCACCAGCGCCGGATCGAGCGCCGCCGCGTCGAGCTCCACCAGGGCCGAGGCCCAGTCCAGGGTCTCGGCGACGCCCGGCACCTTGAACAGGTCCTCCTTGCGGATGGCCTGCACGAAGGCCACCACCTCGCGCGAGAGCTGCGCCGCCACCCCCGGCAGGCGCGCCCGCACGATGGCAAGCTCGCGCGCCGCGTCGGGATAATCCACCCAGTGGTAGAGGCAGCGCCGCTTCAGCGCGTCGTGGATCTCGCGGGTGCGGTTGGAGGTGAGCAGGATGATGGGCGCCGCCGCCGCCTTCACCGTGCCCAGCTCCGGAATGGTCACCTGGAAATCGGACAGCACTTCGAGAAGAAACGCCTCGAACGCCTCGTCGGTGCGGTCGAGCTCGTCCACCAGCAGCACGGGCGGACCTTCCGGATGCGGCTCCAACGCCTCCAGCAGGGGCCGGCGCAGCAAATAGCGGTCGGAGAAGACGTCGGAGGCGATCTGGCCCTTGTCGCTCTCCCCCGCCGCTTCCGCGAGGCGGATGGCGATCATCTGGGCCGGGTAGTTCCACTCATAGACCGCCGCCGCGAGATCGAGCCCCTCGTAGCATTGCAGGCGGATGAGCCGCCGCCCCAGCGCCACCGCCAGCACCTTGGCCACCTCGGTCTTGCCCACGCCGGCCTCGCCCTCCAGCAGCAGCGGACGGCCCATCCTCAGGGCGAGGAAGATCACCGTGGACAGCGCGCGGTCCGCCACATAGCCCGCCCGCAGCAGCAGCGCGGTAGTGGCATCGATGGAGGACGGAAGCGCGGGTGCGGCGGTCATGGCATCCTCCTCTCGGGTCGGGCGGGACGCGCCCCATCGCGCAAGCTTGTGATCGATCGCAGCCCATCGGCAAGCTGGAATCCCGGCCGCGCCGCGCCAAGATGCGCGCAGGGTCGCGTCGCCGCAGGGAGCCGGCGCGCCAGCGAGGGGATGGAACCATGATCGTGCCGATGGGTGCCGCGAGGCGCGGCGTCGTGCCTCGAACCGGACGGCCGGCAGGAAACCCGATGCTGCGGCTGGTCCTCGCCCTCGCCGGGGCGCTGTCCGGCTCGGCGGCGCTGGCGGCCTCGCCGACCCTCGTCGAGGATGCCAAGGTGCTCACCTCGCAGGCGCCCGATGGCCAGTTCGTGGTGGTGGCGGAAGGTCCGAAGGAGGCTGCCTCCGTGGGCAGCTATGCCGTGCGGCTCTACCGCATGACCAGCCGCGAGTTTCCCACCGACGATTTCGTGACCGGGCAGGTGCTGCCGCGCGACGGCACGCTCCAGCGGCTCGACTGGAGCGCCCTGGCGCCGGGCGGGGAGACATTGCTCATCGTGGTGACCCGCTCGGCGGGCAGCGGAAGCTGGATCTCCGCCGATGCGTTCGCGGTGGGCCAGGGCACCCTGCGCCGCGTCGCCACGGTGAGCGGCATCGATCCGGGCGCCGATCTCAAGGCGGCGCTCGGCGCCAGCCTCGCCGCAGGCAGCGGCGGCCCGCGGTGAGGGAGGGCGCCGCGATAAGGCGCTGAGCAGAAGGGCGGGCCGGCGGATCGCCGCATCCCGCCCGCGCCCGAGCGCAGCGGCAACCGGATGCCTCACCCCTCCCCGCCATAGCCGCGGGAGGGCCAGCCGGGCAGCCGCGGGGCGCCGTTGAGCAGGTAGGCGAACATGGCGTAGCGCGGCGCCACCAGAGCGATGAACACGGACAGCGCCACCGAGACCAGGAACAGCGGCAGCTTCGGCCCGGCCGCCGCCAGCCAGGACCGACGCTCCGGCTGCACGTCGAAATAGCGGATGGCGATGGAGAGGGCCGCCAGCGCCACCATGTTCGCCGCATAGGCGAGCACGGCCGGCGCGAACGCCCCATAGCGTCCCACGAGGCCGGAGGAGAACGGCACCAGCGTCACGAAGAACAGCAGCAGCAGCCCGAGCTGGACCACGCCCGCGCCCACCGCCTCGCTGCTCGGCCGCAGCGCGATGCCGCTGCGCCAGAAGGCGCCCAGCACGAGGAAGCTGATGAGATAGGTCAGCGCCGGATGCCACAACCCGCCCAGATGGGCGATCAGCGCGCCGGAAGTGGCGATCTCCAGGTCGTCGGGCAGGCTGATATTCAGCACCAGCAGCGTCATGGCGAAGGCGAAGACGCCATCGCTGAGGGCATCCACGCGCGCCTTGGGAAAGGTGCTGTCGGCAGGTCGGCTCATGGTCCCCCGGTCGCGCCGGCTGGCCCCCGCTGCGGGGGCGCGCGCTGCTCCAGCCATAGCGCACCGGCCACCGGCGCGCGAGCCGGCACGGCGCCGCGAACGGGCGCCGTGCCTGCTGTGGCAGGTCAGGCAATGGAGGCCACGGCCCGCTTGGTCATGACCTTGACCAGCTGGGCGCGATATTCGGCGCTGCCGTGCAGGTCGCTCATCAGGTCGGAGGGGTCGAGCGCCAGCTTGTCCACCGCGGCGGGCGAGAAATCGGAGGCGAGGACGTCGCCCGCCTCCTCCCACAGGAAGACGCCCGACTGCCCGGCCCCGGTCACCGCCACCCGCACCTCCGCGGCGGTCTTCGCCACGAACACCCCGGCCATGGCATAGCGCGAGGCGGGATTGCGGAACTTGGCGTAGGCCGCCTTGTCCACCTGCGGGAACTCCACCGCCACGATGATCTCGCCCTCCTCCAGCGCCGTCTCGAACAGGCCCTGGAAATAGGCATCGGCAGGGATGGAGCGGTGGTCCGTGCTCACCACCGCGTTGAGCGCCAGCACGGCGGCGGGATAATCGGCGGTGGGATCGTTGTTGGCGAGCGAGCCGCCCAGCGTGCCGCGGTTGCGCACCGCGGCATCGCCGATCTGGCCCGCAAGGTCGGCCAGCGCCGGAATGACCTCCCGCACGATAGGCGAGCGCGCCACATCCGCATGATGGGTCATGGCGCCGATGGTGACGCCCTCCGCCGTCTTTTGGATGCCCGAAAGCCCGGCGATGCGCGAGAGGTCCACCAGCGCCGTCGGCTGGGCGAGGCGCTGCTTCAGGGTAGGGATGAGGGTCTGCCCGCCGGCCAGCATCTTGGCCTCGCTATCGGCATGCAGCACTGCGAGCGCCTCGTTGAGGGCCGTGGGGCGGCGATAATGGAAGGAATACATGGCAGCTCCTCCTATTCGGCGGCCCGGCGGGCGGCGGCCTGAGCCTCGCAGATGCGCCAGACGGTGGCAGGGGTGGCGGGCATGGGCACGTCCTCGGTGCCGAGCGCGTCGGTCATGGCATTGATGACCGCGGCCGGGGCGGCGATGGCGCCGGCCTCGCCGCAGCCCTTGATGCCGAGCGGATTGGTGGTGCAGCGGGTTTCCGTCAGGCCCACGTCGAAGCGCGGCACGTCGTCGGCCCGCGGCATGGTGTAGTCCATGTAGGAGCCGGTCACGAGCTGGCCGTCGGAATCATAGGTCACCCCTTCCAGCAGCGCCTGGCCGATGCCCTGGGCGATGCCGCCGTGAACCTGGCCTTCGACGATCATCGGATTGATGACCACGCCGAAATCGTCCACCGCCGTGAACTTCACGATGTCGGTGACGCCGGTCTCCGGGTCCACCTCCACCTCGCAGATATGGCAGCCGGCGGGGAAGGTGAAGTTGATGGGGTCGTAGAACGCCCCCTCCTTCAGCCCCGGCTCGATCTCCGAGGTCGGGAATTTGTGGGCGGTGTAGGCGCCGAGCGCCACCTCGGCGAAGGGCACCGCCCGGTCGGTGCCGGCCACGGTGAACTTGCCGTCCTTGAACTCGATGTCGCCTTCCGAGGCTTCGAGCAGATAGGCGGCGATCTTCCTGGCCTTGGCCTCCACCTTGTCGAGCGCCTTCACGATCGCCGACATGCCCACCGCGCCCGAGCGCGAGCCATAGGTGCCCATGCCGAACTGCACCTTGTCGGTGTCGCCGTGCACGATGGTCACCTGGTCGATGGGAATGCCGAGCCGCGCGGAGACGAGCTGGGCGAAGGTGGTCTCATGCCCCTGCCCGTGGCTGTGGGAGCCGGTGAGCACCTCCACGTTGCCGGTGGGGTTCACCCGCACCTCCGCGCTCTCCCACAGGCCGACGCCCGCGCCCAGCGAGCCCACCGCCGAGGACGGCGCCAGCCCGCACGCCTCGATGTAAGCCGAATAGCCGATGCCGCGCAGCCTGCCGCGCCGTGCCGCCTCCGCCTTGCGGGCGGGGAAGCCCGCGATGTCGGCCATCTGCATGGCCTTGTCGAGGGAGGCGGCATAATCGCCGGTGTCGTAATTGAGGATCACCGGCGTCTGGTGGGGGAATTTCGTGATGAAGTTCTTGCGGCGGAACTCGGCCGGGTCCTCCCCCAGTTCGCGCGCCGCCTTCTCCATGATGCGCTCCACCAGGAAGGTGGCCTCGGGCCGCCCGGCACCGCGATAGGCATCCACCGGCGCGGTGTTGGTATAGACCGCGTCCACCTCGCAATAGATCGCCGGCATGTCGTACTGGCCGGACAGCAGCGTGCCGTAGAGATAGGTCGGGATCGACGAGGCGAAGGTGGAAAGATACGCGCCCATGTTCGCCCTGGTGTGGACCCGGAAGCCGAGGATCCGGCCGCCGGCGTCGAGGGCGAGCTCGGCATGGGTGAGGTGGTCCCGGCCATGGGCGTCGGAGAGGAAGGATTCCGAGCGCTCCGCCGTCCATTTCACAGGCCGGCCCACCCGCTTCGAGGCCCAGGCGCAGACCGTCTCCTCGGCATAAAGGAAGATCTTGGAGCCGAAGCCGCCGCCCACGTCCGGGGCGATCACCCGGAGCTTGTGCTCGGGGGCGATGCCGACGAAGGCGGACAGCACGAGGCGCGCCACGTGGGGATTCTGCGTCGTGGTCCACAAGGTGTAGGCCTCGTCGCCGGCATCGTATTCGCCGATGGCGGCGCGCGGCTCCATGGCGTTGGGCGCGAGGCGGTTGTTCACGAGGTCGAGGCTGACCACCCGCACCGCCTTGGCGAAGGCGGCTTCGGTGGCAGCCCTGTCGCCCAGCTCCCACTCGAAGGCGGTGTTGCGGGGCGCGATGTCGTGGAGCTGCGGCGCGCCGGCCTCCTGCGCCGTGGCGAGGCCGGCCGCCACGGGCAGCTCCTCGTAGTCCACGGCGATGGCGGCGGCGGCATCCTTGGCCTGATGGAGGCTCTCGGCGATCACCACCGCCACGTGGTCGCCCACATAGCGCACCTTGCCCTTCGCGAGGGCCGGATGGGAGCCCATCTTCATGGGGCTGCCGTCCTTGGAATGGATCATCCAGCCGCAGATGAGATCGCCGATCTTGTCCTCGGCGAGATCCGCCCCGGTAAGGATGTCCACCACGCCCGGCATAGCCCTGGCGGCGCTCACGTCGATGGAGCGGATCGCGGCATGGGCGTGGGGCGAGCGCAGGAAATAGGCGAAGGTCTGGCCCGGCCGGCTGAAATCGTCGGTATAGCGGCCCTTGCCGGTGAGGAAGCGGTGGTCCTCCTTGCGGCGCACGGCGGCGCCGATGGGCGTGACGGTGCTGAAAGCGCTGGCGTCGGTTGCGGTCATGGGGGTCCTCCCCTTGGATTTGCGACGGCCTCCGGGGTCGGCCCCGGCGCGGCGTTCATCTTGCGTGGCAACGGTGCGGTGCGGCGGGGCGCGCCTGGCGCGGCGGACGGGCGGGGCCGCTGCGGATCAGCAGATGCACGGGCAACGGGTGGCAAGATACCACTCCGACGGCACGTCCCTGCCGTCCCGGCACCCGAGCATCGATCCCGGCGACGGCGGATCCTATTCCGCCGCCACCTTGGCGCCGCTTCCCGAGCCGCCGGCCATGGCCTGCGCACCCGCCGCGATCGACTTGACGATGTTGTGGTAGCCGGTGCAGCGGCACAAATTGCCGTCCAGCCCCTCGCGGATCTGCTGCTCGGTGAGGCCCGGGCCGTGATGGGCCACGAGGTCCACCGCCGTCATGATCATGCCCGGGGTGCAGAAGCCGCACTGCAGGCCGTGATTCTCGCGGAAGGCTTCCTGCATGGGGTGGAGCGTGCCGCCCGCGGCGAGGCCCTCGATGGTGGTGACGCTGGCGCCGTCGGCCTGGGCCGCGAGCACGGTGCAGGACTTCACCGCATCGCCGCCCATCAGCACCACGCAGGCGCCGCACTGGCTGGTGTCGCACCCCACATGGGTGCCGGTGAGCAGGAGATGGTCGCGCAGCAGCTGGACGAGGAGCGTCCTCGGGTCGACCTCCACCGTCACCGGCTTGCCGTTGACGGTCAAACTCACGTGAACCGTTTCACTCTTGGGGGGAGAGGCTGGAGTGGCGAGGTTCGTCATGCATTTCCTCCGCCGGGCGCAAGGCCCTTGAGATGCGCTGGCTTTTCACCGCGTCGTTCGGCCCATCAGGGCTTTTTTCAATGCTTCCAGTGTGCGGCGGGCAACGGGTCCGGTCAAGGCGCGTTCAACTTTTGAGGGAGGCCTCAGGGGGCCTCCTCCCGCGCCGTCTCGGCCGCCTTCCGCCCGCCCATCTGGCCGGCGATGATGCCGATGATCACGAGCTGCGCGAAGTGGTAGATCATGATCGGCGCGATGATCAGCGACAGCTGGGGCGAGGCGCCGAACATCACCCGCGCCATGGGCAGGCCGGTGGCGAGCGACTTCTTCGAGGCGCAGAACAGCACCGCCACCGTGTCCGGCTCGTCGAAGCCGAGCAGCCGGCACACCAGCCTCACCAGAAGGTAGACGACGGCGAACAGGACGAGCGTTCCCGTCACCATCTCCACCAGCAGCAGCGGGCTCTTCCCGCTCCACACGCCGCCGATCATGCTGTCGCAGAAGGCGTTGTAGACGATGGCGAGAATCAGCGCCCGGTCGGCGAGGCGCACCAGCGTCTTGTGCCGCTCCACCTGGGCGATCAGCAGCGGCCGGAGCGCCTGCCCCACCGCCAGCGGCAGGATCACCAGCAGGATCAGCTTGACGATCACGTCGCCCAGCGCCAGCCCGCCGCCGGTGGCGTTGAGGTACCACGCCATGATCAGCGGGGTCACGAACACGCCGATGAGGCTGGAGACCGAGGCGTTGAAGATCGCCACCGGCACGTTGCCCCCCGCCAGCGACGTCATGGCCACTGACGACGACACGGTGGACGGCAGCGCCGCCAGGAAGACGAAGCCCACCACCACCGCCTCCGGCAAGGTGCGGCCGAGCAGCGGCGCCGCCAGGATCACCACCAGCGGGAACAGCACGAAGGTGGAAAGCTGCACCACCAGATGCAGCTCCCAGCGGGTGGCGCTCTCCAGCAGCCGCCGGGTGGGCAGGGAGAGGCCGTAGAGGAAGAAGATGATGGCGACGCCGAAGGTGGCCGCGAGGTCGGCGTGGAGCGGACCGCCAGTGGCGCCGGGCGCGGGCCAGATGAAGGCCAGCGCGGTGACGGCGAGAAGGGCGGGCAGGAAGGGATCGATCTTCACGGCAGCGACGCTTCGACAGGAGGAAAGGCCGATGGGTATAGCCCATCAGCCCGCTTTTGCCGCCTCCCCACCGTCTTCCGCAGCGGCATCGGCGGCACTGGCCCCCGCCGGCGCGCCGCCCACCGCAGCGGCGAAGTCCTTGAAGAAGCCGTCGGCGAGCTTCTTGGCCGTGCCGGCCACGAGCCGCTGGCCGAGCTGGGCCAGCTTGCCGCCGATCTGCGCCTCCGCCTCATAGGTCAGGGTGGTGCCGCCCTCGATCTCCGCGAGCCGGACCACGGCGCCGCCCTTGGCGAAGCCGGCGACGCCGCCCTCCCCTTCCCCGGAAATGCGGTAGCTCTCCGGCGGGGTGAGGTCGCTCAGGGTGACGGTGCCACGGAAGGTGGCCTTCACCGGCCCCACCTTGGCCACCACCTTCGCCTTGAGCTCGGTGTCGGACACCTTCTCCAGCTCCTCGCATCCGGGGATGCAGCGCTTCAGCACGGCCACGTCGTTCAGCGCGCGCCAGACCTCCTCGCGCGGCACGGCAAGGTCGTAGCTGCCGGTCATCTCGAGCGCCATCCGCGCCTCCCTCGGGGTTCGACATCCAGAAATGTGGCCCGTCGGCGTGCCCATGGATGGAGCCCGTCACGCGCCTGTGCATACTGAGATAGGCCCGATGCCGCACAGAGTGAATTGTCTCGCCCGGCATGGCAGGCTATGACATAGGGCAACGCCCAATCATCGCGCACGATGAAGAAATAGGCACCGAAGACGAGAGGTACGGCGGCGGATGGAAGTTTTCCTCCAGCAGCTCATCAACGGGCTCACCCTCGGGTCCATCTACGGTCTGATCGCCATCGGCTATACCATGGTGTTCGGCATCATCGGCATGGTGAACTTCGCCCACGGCGACGTGTTCATGGTCAGCGCCTTCATCGGCCTCATCTGCGTGCTGCTGCTCACCACCGTGCTCGGGATGAGCTCCATCTTCCTGATCCTCGCGATCACGCTGGTGGTGGCCATGCTGTTCACCTCGCTGGTGAGCTGGACCATCGAGCGGGTGGCCTACCGGCCGCTGCGCGGCTCGTTCCGCCTCGCGCCGATGATCTCGGCCATCGGCATGTCCATCTTCCTGTCGAACTTCGTGCAGGTGGCGCAGGGCCCGCGCAACAAGCCGCTGCCGCCCATGGTGCCGGACGTGATCGTGCTGATGGAGCGCAACGGCTACCAGGTCACCCTCGCCTACAAGCAGCTCATCATCATGGCGGTGACGGCGCTGCTGCTGGTCGGCTTCTGGTGGCTGGTGCAGAAGACCCCGCTCGGCCGCGCCCAGCGCGCCTGCGAGCAGGACCGCAAGATGGCCGCCCTGCTCGGCGTGAACGTGGACCGCACCATCTCGCTGACCTTCGTCATCGGCGCCGCGCTCGCCGCCGTCGCCGGCGTGATGTACCTCATGTATTATGGCGTGGTGAATTTCGCCGACGGCTTCGTGCCGGGGGTGAAGGCCTTCACCGCTGCGGTTCTGGGCGGCATCGGCTCGCTGCCCGGCGCGGTGCTCGGCGGGCTGCTCATCGGCCTGATCGAGACCTTGTGGTCTGCCTATTTCTCCATTGAATACAAGGATGTAGCCGCGTTCTCCATCCTCGTTCTGGTGCTCATCTTCATGCCCCAGGGCCTGCTCGGGCGGCCCGACGTGGAGAAGGTCTGATGAGCGAGGCCACCGTGGGCACGGCGGCGGCCGGCGCCGCCTCCGATACCGTCGCGACCTCGCGCCCGGCGGTGCTCGGGCCGGCGCTGAAGGATGCGGTGGCGAGCGGGATCATCACCTTCCTGCTGCTGCTGCCGCTGGTGGGCTTCCGCGCCACGGAGTCCGGCAGCGGGCCCCTGACGCTCACCTACCGCTTCGGCCTCGTGGCGGTGTTCGCCGCCATCGTGGTGGTCGGGCGCCTGCTGCTGCACCTCACCCTCTGGCGCCCCGGACGAGGCGTGAAGGGCAAGGCCGAAGCCCGGCCGCGCGGCGCCCTGGCCGAGGCGGCGGGCGCGTGGTCGGGGCGGATGATCATTCCCGCCTTCTTCCTTGGCGCCATCGCCTATCCCATCGTCTCCGTGGTCCTGTCGGGCGGGTTGTCGCCGGCGCGCTACTGGGTGGATCTCGGCATCTACATCCTCACCTATGTGATGCTGGGCTGGGGCCTCAACATCGTGGTGGGGCTCGCCGGCCTCCTGGACCTCGGCTACGTCGCCTTCTATGCGGTGGGCGCCTACACCTTCGCCTTGCTCTCCACCTCCGTGCCCCTGACCGACTTCTTCGCCGGCACGCTGGGGCAGGATTTCTGGCCGCTGTGGTCGTTCTGGGTGTGCCTGCCGGTCTCCGGGCTTCTCGCCGCCCTGTGGGGGGTGATTCTGGGCTTTCCGGTGCTGCGCCTGCGCGGCGACTATCTTGCCATCGTCACCCTGGCGTTCGGCGAGATCATCCGCCTCGTGCTGATCAACTGGGTGTCGCTCACCAACGGCGGGGTGGGCATCTCCTCGATCCCGGCCATCAGCTTCTTCGGCGTGCCGTTCAACGCCGACGACGGCGGCTTCGCCAGCCTGTTCGGCGTCACCTACGATTCCATGCACCGCATGATCTTCCTGTATTTCGTGATCCTCGGCCTTGCCGGGCTCACCGCGCTGGTGACGGTGCGGCTGCGCAAGATGCCGGTCGGCCGCGCCTGGGAAGCCCTGCGCGAGGACGAGATCGCCTGCCGCTCGCTCGGCATCAACACGACGCTCACCAAGCTCACCGCGTTCGCCACCGGGGCGCTGTTCGGCGGCTTTGCCGGGGCGTTCTTTGCCGTGCGGGTGCGCTTCGTCTCGCCGGAGAGCTTCACCTTCATGGAATCGGCGGTGATCCTCGCCATCGTGGTGCTGGGCGGCATGGGCTCGCAGATCGGCGTCGCCATGGCGGCGATCCTGCTGATCGGCGGCATGGAGATGCTGCGCAACCTCACCTTCCTGAAGAATGAATGGCTGTTCGGCCCCGATTTCGATCCCACCCTCTACCGCATGCTGATCTTCGGCCTCGCCATGGTGCTGGTGATGATCTGGCGCCCGCGCGGCCTCATCTCCAACCGATTGCCGAGCATCTTCCTGAAGGAGAAGAAGGCGGTCTCGGGAGCGCTGGTGAAGGAGGGCCACGGCTGATGCGTGCCTTCCCATCAACCGGGCCGTCCCTCGGGAGGGCCACGCCGTGAGGCCGTGGGACAGCGATCCGATCCTGCTGGTGGACCACCTCTCCATGCGGTTCGGCGGCCTCGTGGCGGTGAACGACGTGTCCTTCCGCGTGGGGCGCGGCGACGTCACCGCCGTGATCGGCCCCAACGGCGCCGGCAAGACCACCGTCTTCAACTGCATCACCGGCTTCTACAAGCCGAGCGCCGGCCGCCTCGCGCTGCTGAAGGACGGCCCGGCGAGCGCATCCGAGGTGGATGCCGTCACCGCCTCCGACGCCGCCTGGGGGCGCACCCCGGCCGGCGCCGTCTACCTGCTGGAGCGCCTGCCCGACCACAAGGTCTCCTCCGCGGCGCGGGTGGCCCGCACCTTCCAGAACATCCGCCTGTTCACCGGCATGACGGTGCTGGAGAACCTGCTCGTCGCGCAGCACCGCGCCCTGACCGTGGCGGGCCTTGTCAATCCCGTCACCCTGCTCAACCTGCCGTCCTGGCGGGCGCACGAGAAGACCGCGGTGGACCGCGCCCTCTACTGGCTGGAGAAGACCGGCCTCGTCGCCCGCGCCGACGACCCCGCCGGCGACCTGCCCTACGGCGACCAGCGGCGGCTGGAGATCGCCCGCGCCATGTGCACCGAGCCGGTGCTGCTCTGCCTGGACGAGCCCGCCGCCGGCCTCAATCCGCGCGAATCGGCGGCGCTCAACCACCTGCTCATGGAGATCCGTACCGGGCATGCCACCTCCATCCTGCTCATCGAGCATGACATGTCGGTGGTGATGGAGATCTCCGACCACGTGATCGTGCTGGAATACGGCTCCAAGATCGCCGACGGCACGCCCGAGGAGGTGCGCAACGACCCGCGCGTCATCGCCTCCTACCTCGGCGTGGACGAGGAGGCGGTGGCGGACGTGGCGGCCGACGTGAACGTCGACCTGAGCGCGGAGGCGGACCTGTGAGCGCGCCCGCGGAAACCACCGAAGCCCCCGCCCCCGCGCGTGCGTCCGAGCCGCGCGGCGCGCCGCTGCTGAGCGTGGCGGGCGTCAAGACCTATTACGGCAAGATCATCGCGCTCAAGGGCGTGGACCTCGAGGTGAACGAGGGCGAGATCGTCACCCTCATCGGCGCCAACGGGGCCGGCAAGTCCACCTTGATGATGACCATCTGCGGCTCGCCCCAGGCCCGCGAGGGGCGCATCGTGTTCGACGGGCGCGACATCACCCGCATGGCCACCCACGACATCATGCGCCTGCGGATCGCCCAGTCGCCCGAGGGCCGGCGCATCTTCGCCCGCATGACGGTCTACGAGAACCTGCAGATGGGCGCGGCCATCGACGGCAACGCCCATTTCGACGCCGACCTCGAACGCATGTTCGAGCTGTTCCCGCGCCTCAAGGAGCGCATCAACCAGCGCGGCGGCACCCTCTCCGGCGGCGAGCAGCAGATGCTGGCCATCGCCCGCGCCCTGATGAGCCGGCCGCGCCTGCTGCTGCTCGATGAGCCGTCCCTCGGCCTCGCCCCGCTGGTGGTGCGGCAGATCTTCGAGGTGATCCGCGACCTCAACGCCAGCGAGGGCCTCACCGTCTTCCTGGTGGAGCAGAACGCCTACCACGCGCTGAAGCTCGCCCATCGCGGCTATGTGCTGGTGAACGGCCTCATCACCCTGTCCGGCACCGGCCGCGAGCTCTTGGAGCGCCCCGAGGTGAAGGCCGCCTATCTGGAGGGAGGACGCTGATGGCCGACCAGCCGGATCCCGGCCGCCTCGCCTCGCCCTATCTCGTCCTGCCGGGGATCGCCATCCTCGCGGTGGTGGGGCTCGGCCTCATCCATCCGGACCTCCTGGGCGAGACCTCGCTCGGGGATTTCCTGCTCGTCACCATCGGCCTCGGCGGCGGGGCGGCCTGGCTCACGGGCAAGGCGGTGGCGCGCGGATGGGGCACCTTCCGGCGCCTCCTCGTCTATTGCGTGCTGCTGACGGCGGCGGTGCGCTTCGCCCATTTCGCGCTGTTCGAGGACACCATCTTCTCGCCGCGGGCGGCGGTGGTGGAGTTCATCCTCCTCACGGCGATCGCGACGCTGGGCTATCGCGCGTTGCGCCGGCGCCAGATGACGCAGCAATATGGCTGGCTCTACGAGCCGGCGGGCCTTCTCGCCTGGCGCGAGCGGGCACGGTGAGCCGCAGGAGGCGCGTCGGCGGCGCATCTGCCGGCAGGTCATCGACAGGTCGCCGAAAAACAGCAAAATGTGCCGTTGGATTTCACCAGAATCGGGACCTAAGCGCCCGATCCGGGACAGAGGGGAGAAGCTTATGCGGAAATTCTTGATGGCGTCCCTTGCGGTCGGCGCCAGCGTCGCCCTCGCGCTTCAGGCCCAGGCGGCCGAGGTGAAGGTGGGCGTGGGCGGCCCGATGACCGGCAGCGCGGCGGCGTTCGGCGCCCAGCTCAAGACCGGAGCCGAGCAGGCCGTCGCCGACATCAACGCGCAGGGCGGCATCCTCGGCGAGAAGATCGTGCTCTACGTCGGTGACGATGGCGGCAAGCCCGAGCAGGGCAAGTCGGCCGCCAACAAGTTCATCTCCGACGGCGTGAAGTTCGTGGTGGGCCACTTCAACTCGGGTGTCTCCATCCCCACGTCGCAGGACTATGAGGAAGCCGGCGTGCTGCAGGTCAGCCCCGCCTCCACCAACCCGGTCTTCACCGAGCGCAAGATGTGGAACACCTTCCGCACCTGCGGCCGCGACGACCAGCAGGGCTCGGTGGCCGGCGACTACATCGTGAAGAACTTCAAGGGCAAGAAGGTCGCCATCGTCCACGACAAGACCGCCTACGGCAAGGGCCTCGCCGACGAGACCCAGAAGACCATCAACCAGGGCGGCGTCAAGGAAGTGATGTACGAGGGCATCAACACCGGCGAGAAGGACTATTCCGCCCTCGTCTCCAAGCTGAAGGCCAACGGCGTCGATCTCGTCTACTTCGGCGGCCTGCATCCGGAAGCCGGCCTCATCGTGCGCCAGATGCGCGACCAGGGCATGGACACCATCCTGTTCTCCGGCGACGGCATCACCGACAAGGAGTTCTGGACCATCGCCGGCCCCGGCGCCGCGGGCACGCTGATGACCTTCGGCCCCGATCCGCGCAACAACCCGGCGGCCAAGGAGATTGTCGAGAAGTTCAAGGCCAAGGGCGTCGATCCGGAAGGCTACGTGCTCTATTCCTATGCCGCCATGCAGGTCCTGAAGCAGGCGGCCGAGGCGGCCAAGTCCCTCGACCCCAAGAAGGTGGCCGAGAAGATGCATTCCGGCATGGTCTTCAACACCGTGCTCGGCCCGCTCTCCTTCGACAAGAAGGGCGACATCACCAAGGTGGACTACGTGGTCTACCAGTGGAAGGACGGCTCCTATAAGGAGCTGTGAGCGTTCCGCTGACACCTGAAGAAAAGAAGGCCCGCGCCGTCCCGCGCGGGCCTTTTTCATGGGCCTTTTTTTGATGGGCCGGCGGCTCCCGGCGATAGGGTCAGCCGACGGTGGACAGCGCCGGGAAGGTCTCGATCAGCCAATAGCTCACCTGCGCGATCCAGCCTGACATGAAGGCGACGCCCGTGAGCACCAGCAGCGCCCCCATGGCCTTCTCCACATAGGGCAGCATCTTGCGCATGTGGGCGAGGCTCCTGAGGAACGGGCGCACGGCGAAGGCAGCGAGCAGGAACGGCACGCCGAGCCCCAGCGAATAGATGAAGAGCAGGGTCGCCCCCTTGGAGACGGTGGCCTCCGAGCCCGCCACCGCGAGGATGGCGCCGAGCACCGGCCCGAGGCACGGCGTCCAGCCAAAGGCGAAGGCCAGCCCCATCACGAAGGCGCCCCACAGGCCGGTGGCCTCGTGCACATGGGCCCGCGCCGTGCGGTGCAGCAGGTGGATCTTGAACACGCCGAGGAAGTTCAGCCCCATCACGATGATGGCGATGCCCGCCACCATGGACAGGATGTCGAGATGGGCGCGCAGCAGGTCGCCGATGGCGGAGGCCCCGGCCCCGAGCGCCACGAAGACCACCGAGAACCCCGCCACGAACAGCGCCGCCCCGACGAGGGCGCGCCGCCCCACCTCCTTCACCGGCTCCTCGCCCGCAAGGTCGTCCAGAGTGCTGCCGCCGAGGAAGCACAGATAGGGAGGAACCAGCGGCAGGACGCAGGGCGAGACGAAGCTGACGAGACCCGCCATGAAGGCTGCGGGAAGAGTGACGTCGGTCATGGGTCCCCTTGCCGCCCGATTCGGACCGCCCGAAAGGAGGCCGCCCGGCGGGCTTTTTGCACACATTCACTGTCCGCTATCTCATGGGCGCTCGGGCTGCGCCGGGCAAGCCACACATCGCCGCGCTCGCCCGCTTGTGAGGGCGCCGGGGCGCGACCATCACGGCACCTCGACGAACGCCCCGTCGCACGCTTAAGAAGAAGACGGAGGCAGCGCCAACCGGACCGCTGGAGGGGCGACGTGCAGAATCTCATCACCGACGTGCCCGGCATCCTGGTGGGACAGGCCGGCGACCTCGCGCTCGGCAGCGGCGTGACCGTGGTGCTGGCGGAGGAGCCCGCCGTCGCCGCCGTGGACGTGCGCGGCGGCGGACCGGGTACCCGCGAGACCGACCTCCTCGCCCCTGCCGCCACGGTGGACCGCATCGATGCGGTCACCCTTTCCGGCGGCTCGGTCTACGGGCTTGATGCGGCCTCCGGCGTGGTGGCGGGCCTCGCCGCCATGGGGCGGGGCTTCGCCATCGGCCCGGCACGGATGCCCATCGTCTGCGGCGCCGTGCTGTTCGACCTGCTGAACGGCGGCGACAAGACCTGGGGCGAGGAGCCGCCCTATCGCCACCTCGGCCGCGCGGCGCTCGCCGCCGCCCGCGGCACCCTGGAGATCGGCACCATCGGCGCCGGCACCGGCGCCACCACGGCCACCGTGAAGGGCGGGCTCGGCTCGGCCTCGCTGGTCACCACCACCGGCCATGTGGTGGGGGCGGTCGTGGCGGTGAACGCGGTGGGCAATCCGCTCATGGGCGACGGGCCGCACTTCCGCGCCGCGCCCTACGAGCGCCATGCCGAGTTCGGCGGCCTCGGCCTGCCCTCCGCCTTTCCCGACGAAGTGCTGGCGCCACGCCTCAAGACCGCTTCGCCGCGCGCCGCCACGACCATCGCCGTGGTCGCCACCGATGCGGTGCTCACCAAGGCGCAGGCGCATCGCCTCGCGGTGATGGCGCAGGACGGTCTGGCGCTCGCCCTGTTTCCGGTCCATTCGCCGCTCGACGGCGACAGCGTGTTCGCCCTCGCCACCGGGCGCCGGCCGCTCGCCGATCTGCCGGCGGATCTCGCGCTGCTCGGCGCCGCCGCCGCAACCGCGCTCGCCCGTGCCGTGGCGCGCGGCGTCTATGCCGCCACCGCTTTGCCCCAGCCGGGCGCGCAGCCTGCCTGGCGCGACCTGTTCGGCGCCGCCCACGCCATCACCGCCAGCCCGTCCTGAAGCGCGCGCCCGCGCAACCCGCTCTTGTGAGAAGCCGCAGATGACCCGAATTCCGCCTCACCCCACCCCCGTCGTGGAGGAGCCCTCCCTCGGCGGCGCGCTCGCCATGCTGTTCTGGTGCGCCTGCGGCATCACCGCCTTTCCGCTCGCCGGCCTGTTCGCCCTGGTGGCGAGCTTCGGCGTGTCCGGCGCCATCTCCTCGTTCACCGACGTGCTGTCGGGGCCGGGCGTGCAGGCCCAGGTGCTGCGGCTCGGCATCATTCCGCAGGTGGCGCTGTTCATCTGGAGCGCGGCCTTCGTGGCGCTCACGGTGGCGAAATCGCGCTATGCGCTGACCGTCGTGCCGGCGCTGCTGTTCGTCTTCGTGGCGGTCTCGGCCTATTGCCAGTTCGCCATCCGCAACCGCATCACCCCCGGCGGCGCGTCCCTGGGCGATTTCGCGGCGCTGGTGCCCGGCCTGCTGCTCCACCTCGCGGGCGCGCTGGCGCTCTATGCCTATTTCACCGAGGGCGCGCGCCCGAAGGCCTTCTACAGGCGCTGAGGCTTGGCGGGCGCGGACGATCCGGAGCCCGCGTAAAGCGATGCGGGATGCGGTGGGCAAGCAGCGTCGCGCCGCCGACGTCGCGCCTCCGCCGGTCGCCGGGAATGGCGACGGGCGTCCGGTTCCAAGGCACCGTGGCCGACGGCGTGATCGATCAGGAGCCGCCCCGGCACCGGGCGGATCCAGCTTTCCCAGCGCAATGCCGCGCGTTTCGGCCGAGGTTCTCGCGCCTTCGGCATCTCGCGCCCAGGCCCAGTGGGTCAGGTAGGCCGGCGGACCGGGATCCTTTCGGCCCGAGGCTCGCCCAGGTGCGGTTCGATCCAGGCCGGAAGGCCGGGACGGCCGCGGAACCATTCCAGTGGCAGGTGCTCAGGACAAGGCCGCTACGGAAGAGCCAACGTCAGGCCGCCGGTCCACGGCGGCGCCGGCTCACCGCCAGCGCGATCCCGACGCCCACCAGCGCCGCGGCGAGGCCGTACCAGGTCAGCGCATATTCCAGGTGCCGGTTGGGGAAGGCGACGCGCGTGGTGCCGCCGATGGGCAGGCCGCCGGGATTGGGCGTGGCGTCCGCAGCGATCAGGAAGGGTGCCGCGCCTTTGAGGTCCCGCGCCGCGGCAATATCCGCGACATTCACACGATAGAAGGCGTTCCTCGCCGCATCGTTGGCCGGCACGAACAGGCTCGGCTCCTCGGAGAAGCGCAGCAGGCCCGTCACCTCCACCGCGCCCGGCGTCTGCCCCTCCCGCCGGCTGTCCGGAGCGCCGCGGTCCTGGGGTACGAAACCGCGATTGACCAGCACCGGCGGCCCATCGGCGCGCACCAGCGGCGTGATGACGAAATACCCCTGCCCCCGGGGCGGCGGCGCATCCTCGCCGCGCACGGTGTAGACCAGGGTTTCCCGGGCATGATCGAATGTGCCGGAGAGGCGCACATGGCGATATTCGTCGCCCTCGCGGGTGAGCGCCGGCCACTCGCCCGGCGGCGGCAGCGGCACGGCCGCGGCATGGACCCGCGCCTCGACGCGGGCCACCAGCGCCTCCTTCCAGGCGAGCCGCTGAAGCTGCCAGGTGCCGAGCCCCACCAGGATGAGGAAAGCGACGGTGCCGGCCAGAAGAGGCAGGAGCAGGCCGCGGCGCACGGCGGCGGTCACGATCCGCGGTCGAGCCGTCCCTCGGAGGCGTCATGGTGATATTGCATGGCCACCATGAAGGCCTTCAGCGGGCGCAGCATGCCGAGGGAAACGATCAGGATGGTGGGGATCCACAGCACGGCGTGGACCCAGAGCGGGGGCTCGTAGGTGACCTCCACCCAGAAGGCGAGCGCCACCACCACGAAGCCGGCGAGCAGCACCACGAATACCGCCGGCCCGTCGCCTGAATCGGCGAACCCGTAGTCGAGGCCGCAGGAATCGCACGCCGGGGCCAGCGTCAGAAAGCCCTTGAAGAGCTTGCCCCGGCCGCAGCGCGGGCAGGTGCACGACAGCCCCGCCGCCAGAGGCGACACCGGGGCATAATAGGGTTCGCGCGCCATCATGCCCTCCTCGGTCTCGCGCACCGACGCCCGGCCGCCCGGGCGTTTTCTGAAGCATCCCCCCGGGGACTTGACCCGAAGGGGGAACGCGGTGACGGGCATCGGTCACCGGGCGCGCCGTCCTGCGGCGCGCCCGGTGGGACCCGCCTCAATAGGCGTGAGCGCCCGCCGTTCCCCACACATAGATGAAGGTGAAGAGGAACAGCCACACCACGTCCACGAAGTGCCAGTACCACGCCGCGGCCTCGAAGCCGAAATGCTTCTCCGGGGTGAAGTGGCCGGCATAGGCGCGCATCAGGCACACCGCGAGGAAGATGGTCCCGACGATCACATGGAAGCCGTGGAAGCCGGTGGCCATGAAGAAGGTCGCGCCATAGATGTTGCCCGAGAAGGCGAAATGGGCGTGGGCATACTCATACGCCTGCAGCAGCGAGAACAAGGCGCCGAGCCCGACGGTCAGCCACAGGCCCCATTTCAGGCCGTCGCGATCGTTGTGGATCAGGGCGTGATGGGCCCAGGTCACGGTGGTGCCCGAGGTGAGCAGGATCAGCGTGTTGAGCAGCGGCAGGTGCCACGGATCGAGCGCCTCGATGCCCTTGGGCGGCCACACCCCGCCGGTGAACTCCAGGCGCTGGAAGTTGATCGCCTCGTTGGCGAACAGCGAGGCATCGAAGAAGGCCCAGAACCAGGCGACGAAGAACATCACCTCGGAGGCGATGAACAGGACCATGCCGTAGCGCAGGCCCAGTACCACCACCGGGGTGTGGAAGCCCTCGCGGCCCTCGCGGATCACGTCCCGCCACCAGCCGAACATGGTGTAGATGACGCCGATGAGGCCGGCCGTCATGATCAGCGCCGTGCCGCCATGCATCCAGACCACGGCTCCGGCGGTGCCGATGAGCGCCGAGACGGAGCCGATGATCGGCCACGGGCTCGGATCCACCACATGATAATCGTGATGCTTGACGTGTGCGTCGGCCATCGGCGCCGGCTCCCTTCCCTCTATCCCGTTCCGGGCACTTGTCCCTGAGGGCGCCGCCGCCGCGATCCGCTCGCGAAGGCCCGCCCGGTTTCCTCATCCGCGGCCGCAGCCGCATGGTCGTCATCGCGCGGACCAGCCGCGTAGTAATCATCGCGGACCAGCCGCGCATGGTCCGTCCGAGGGCGCGCCGCACGGCGCGCGCCCCGGTTGCTATCCGCCGCCGGCCCGGCCCTCGCCCTCCGCCCGCGCCACCGGCTTCGGCTGATCCTTCGCCGGGAAGAAGGTGTAGGAGAGCGTGATGGTCTCGACGCCGTTCAGATCCGGCTCGGTGGAGATGTCCGGATCGATGTAGAACACCACCGGCATCTCCAGGGATTCGTGGGGCGCGAGCGTCTGCTCCTCGAAGCAGAAGCACTGCAGCTTCACGAAATAGCCGCCCGCCTGCGCCGGCATGACATTGTAGGTGGCATTGGCCGAGGTCGGCGCACCGGAGGTGTTCTCCACCTTGTAGAAGACCATGCGCGTCTCGCCGGCCTTCAGGGTGATCTGACGCTCCACCGGCTTGAAGGTCCACGGCAGGCCGGGTGCCACATTGGCATCGAAGCGGATGGTGAAGCTGCGCTCGCCCACCGCCTTGGGGGCGTTCGCCGCCTCGCCTACCCGCGTCGCGCCGCCATAGCCGGTCAGCGAGCAGAAGGCGGCATAGAGCGGGACGGAGGCATAGGCGGCGCCCACCATGGCCGCCACGAAGGCGACGCAGGCCGCGGCGATCACGCCGCCCCGGCGCGCCCGCTTCCGTTCCACCTGGCTCCGCTCCTCGCCCATGCCCGTCTCAAGCTCCCGCGGCGGCCGGCCGCATCCGTCCTCGATCATGCCGCTCACAGCGGCCGGTTCAGCACATTCGGTCCCAGCTTCACGATGGTGACCGCGTAGAACAGCAGCACCAGGAACCCCAGTACCGCGGCGATGGCGATGTTGCGCGCCCGTCGCCGCCTCTGCTGTTCCGGTGTCAGAACCACCCCGTCGTCATCGCCGGGAGGCACCGGAGTCTTCACGTCATTCATTCCAAGACTCGCTCATCCCAAGAGGCCGCCGACAATGGCCTCGCCGAGGAGCGTCGCAAACAGGGAAAACAGATAAAGGATGGAGAAACCGAACAGCGCCTTGGCCGCCCGGACCGCCTCCTCACCCTCGCGCCGGCGATAGACCCGGACCGCGAGCCGGATCATCATGGCGCCGAGGCCGATCGCCACCGCTCCATAGGCAAGGCCGGCATAGCCGAAGGCCACCGGGCTCGCCGCCAGCGGCACCAGGAACAGCGTGTAGAGCAGGATCTGCCGGCGCGTCTCGTCGGGCCCCGCGGTCACGGGCAGCATCGGCACGCCGGCACGGGCGTAGTCGCCGGCCCGGTAGAGCGCGAGCGCCCAGAAGTGCGGCGGCGTCCAGAAGAAGATGATGGCCACCAGCAGCACCGGCTCCAGGGAGATGGAGTCCGCCGCGGCTGCCCAGGCCACCAGCGGCGGCAGGGCGCCGGCGAGGCCGCCGATGACGATGTTCTGCGACGTCGTCCGCTTCAGCCACATGGTGTAGACCACCACATAGAAGAAGATGGTGAAGGCGAGAAGCGCACCGGCCAGCGCGTTCACCAGCAGCCCGAGCACGCCGACCGAAAAGGCCGAGAGGGTGAGGCCGAAGGCGAGCGCTTCCTGCCCGCTCACCCGGCCGCTGGGGATCGGCCGGCCCTGGGTGCGGGTCATGACCGCGTCGATGTCGGCGTCCCACCACATGTTGAGCGCGCCGGCCGCGCCGGCGCCCACGGCGATGCACAACAGCGCGGTGAAGGCGATCACCGGGTGGATGTCGCCCGGCGCGCGCACCAGCCCCACCAGCGCGGTGAAGATGACCAGCGACATCACCCGCGGCTTCAGGAGCTCGATGAAGTCCTTCGGCGAGGCAAGGCCTTCCCCCACCGGCGCGGCGAGGCCGGCGGTCTCGGTCTTGGCTAGGCTGGCACTCACGTCGCTCATTCCGGTCGTTCCCTCGGGCCGATGACGGCTCCGCCTTGCTCTCTTTGATCGCCGCTCTTTGCCAGGTGTCCGGCCGGCGGCTTCGTCACAACCTCATCCGCGCTCCACCCGGGAGCGGGATCGGCGGGCGGGTGCGGTGCGATCCGCCTCCGCCCGCGCGTCTCACTTGATGCGCGGCAGCACCTGGAACTGGTGGAACGGCGGCGGCGAGGACAGGGTCCACTCCAGCGTCGTCGCGCCGGCGCCCCACGGATTGTCGCCCGCCGGCACCTTGCGCAGGAAGGCGAGCGTGGTGCCGGTGAGGAAGATCAGCACCGCGAAGCCCGAGATGTAGGAGCCGATGGAGGAGATGAAGTTCCAGTGCGCGAAGGCATCCGGATAGTCGGCATAGCGGCGCGGCATGCCCGCGAGGCCGAGGAAGTGCTGCGGGAAGAACACCAGGTTCACGCCGACGAAGGTGACCCAGAAGTGCAGCTTGCCCCAGAATTCCGGGATCATGTAGCCGAACATCTTGGGGAACCAGTAGTACCAGCCGGCGAAGATCGCGAACACCGCGCCGAGCGACAGCACGTAGTGGAAGTGCGCCACCACGTAATAGGTGTCGTGCAGCGAGCGGTCGATGCCGGCGTTGGAGAGCACCACGCCCGTCACGCCGCCCACGGTGAACAGGAAGATGAAGCCGATGGCCCACAGCATGGGCGTGCGGAACTGGATGGAGCCGCCCCACATGGTGGCGATCCAGGAGAAGATCTTCACGCCCGTGGGCACGGCGATGATCATGGTGGCGGCCACGAAGTAGGACTGCGTCGCCGTGGACAGGCCCACCGTGTACATGTGGTGCGCCCACACCACGAAGCCCACCACGCCGATGGCCACCATCGCGTAGGCCATGCCGAGATAGCCGAACACCGGCTTGCGCGAGAAGGTGGACACGATGTGGGAGATCAGGCCGAACCCGGGCAGGATCAGGATGTACACCTCGGGATGGCCGAAGAACCAGAAGAGGTGCTGGAACAGGATCGGGTCACCGCCGCCGGCCGGGTCGAAGAAGGTGGTGCCGAAGTTGCGGTCGGTGAGCAGCATGGTGATGGCGCCCGCCAGCACCGGCAGCGACAGCAGCAGCAGGAAGCCGGTGATGAGCTGCGACCACGCGAACAGCGGCATCTTGTGCAGCGTCATGCCCGGGGCGCGCATGTTGAAGATGGTGGTGATCAGGTTGATCGCGCCGAGGATCGACGAGATGCCGGCGAGATGCAGCGAGAAGATCAAGAGGTCCATGGCCGGGCCGGGATGGCCGAGCTTGGACGACAGCGGCGGATAGATCGTCCAGCCGCCGCCGAAGCCGTTGGCGCCCGGCGCGCCTTCGACGAACAGCGAGGAGAGCGCCAGGATGAAGGCCGGCGGCAGCAGCCAGAAGGCGATGTTGTTGATCCGCGGGAAGGCGGTGTCCGGCGCGCCGATCATCAGCGGCGCGAAGTAGTTGCCGTAGCCGCCGATGAGCGCGGGCATCACCATGAAGAAGATCATGATGAGGCCGTGGCCGGTGGTGAAGACGTTGAAGGTCTGCGGATCCGAGAAGATCTGCATCCCCGGCTCCTGCAGCTCCATGCGGATGCCGATGGACAGGATACCGCCGACGATGCCCGCCACGATGGCGAACATCAGGTACATCAGGCCGATGTCCTTGTGATTGGTCGAGAACACCCAGCGCTTCCACCCGCGCGGGGTGTCAGAATGGGCCGGATGGGAAAGTGCCTCAGTGGCCATGACGTCACCCTTGATCTGTCCGGCGGAGCAGAAGCCGCGCCCGCCGTCCCGTTTCCTCACCGCATCGGCAGCCCATGGATTGGACACCCTGGTTCCGCCGCGAAAACTCGTCCCCAAAGCAGGAGCGCCGGTTGATCCGGCGCGCCGCGAACTCTCAGCGGACCGGGCCCGCGTCCGCCAGCTTGCCGGCCGCATCGGCCGCCGAGGCGAACTTCGCCTTCGCCTGCGCGACCCAGGCGGTGAAATCCGCTTCGCTCACCACCCGGATGGCGATGGGCATGAAGGCGTGATCCTTGCCGCACAGCTCGGAGCATTGGCCGTAATAGGTGCCCACCTGGGTCGCCCGGAACCAGGTCTCGTTGAGGCGGCCGGGGATGGCGTCGATCTTGATGCCGAACGAGGGCATGGCGAAGGAGTGGATCACGTCGGCGGCGGTGACCTGCACCCGCACGTTCTTGTTCACCGGCACCACGACCTCATTGTCCACCGCGAGCAGTCGCGGCTGGCCGGGCTTCAGCTCCTTCTCGGTCAGCATGAGGGAGTCGAAGCCGAAGTTGCCGTTGTCGGGATATTCGTAGGACCAGTACCACTGGTGTCCGACCGCCTTGATCGTCATGTCGGCGGGCGGCACGTTCAGCTCCAGATGCAGGAGACGGAACGACGGGATGGCGATCATCACCAGGATCATCACCGGGATCACCGTCCAGGCCACTTCGATGAGGGTGTTGTGGCTGGTCTTGGAAGGGGTCGGATTGGCGCGCTCGTTGAAGCGCAGCACCACCACCACCAGCAGCACCAGCACGAACAGCACGATCGCGGTGATGGTCACCAGGAGCAGGCCGTTGAAACGGTGGATATCCTCCATCACCGGCGTGGCGGCGGCCTGGAGATTGACCTGCCAGGGATGGGGCTGGCCCATGGGGGCGGCGGGAGCAGACTGGGCGAAGGCGGCCGCGCTCGCGACCATCGCTGCGGCGAAGGCGCCGACGGCAGAGGCGGCTGCGCGAAGGTGCGACGTCATGGTTCTCTGCTCTCCCTTGGCCGGCGCGCTTCCGCGCCGCGCTATTCGCGTAACGGCACCTTTCCTTTTAAAGGTTCGACAGGCCGTCACTCTCCCTAGAATTCATCAAACACAATTGTCCTCGCCTTGCAATGACCACAGGTTCGCCGTGGATGCGACATTAAGTCGGGTCCGATACGGCACTTTTCCCGTTGTCATCCCGTCGCACCCTTGTGGCTCTTGGACTTATGTCGAAGGCCTCCGGCGCTTTCGCCGGGCCGCGCGATGCCGGGCCTCACCCAGCGTGAGTGCCGGAAACCGGGGCCCGGAGGCGCGGTGTCGCGGAGCGGGCGGCATCACCGCCGCGACTCACCATGGCGACGGGCGCGCGCCGGCCTTCCGCGCAGCCGCAGAACCGGCGCAGACCGCCTTTTCGGCACGAAAACTGCCCCAATCTTGACAGGAACCGCTGTGCATTAAGGCAATAGTTGAAAAGGTGGGCTATCTCCTGTCTGTCTCGGCGACAGCCAAGCGCCCCGCAAGGTCCGCCGCCGAGTCGTCGCCGAACCCCTCGCCCATTTGCGGAGTTGAGTTGATGGTCGTGTCGTTCCTTGGTTCCTCCCCTTCCTCGTCCGGCCGCGCGCGGCTCTTCTGCGCCCGGAGCGGGGGAGCCGGCGGTGCCTTCGGCCTCGCCCTCGCGACGACGTTCGCCATGATCCTCGCCCTTTTCGCCGCTCCGGCCCCGGCGGCCGCCCAGGGGGTGGTGAAGTCGGTGCACGGCGACTGGCAGATCCGCTGCGACACCCCGCCCGGCGCCCAGGGCGAGCAGTGCGTGCTGCTGCAGAGCGTGCAGGCCGAGGACCGGCCCAACGTGGGCCTCACCGTCATCGTGCTGAAGACCGCCGATCAGAAGAGCCGGCTGCTGCGCGTGCTCGCGCCCCTCGGGGTGCTGCTGCCCGCCGGCCTCGGCCTCAAGATCGACGACCAGGATGTGGGCCGCGCCGGCTTCGTGCGCTGCCTGCCCAACGGCTGCGTCGCCGAGGTGGTGATGGATGACGCCCTCATCGGCAAGCTGCGCAGCGGCAAGCTCGCCACCTTCATCATCTTCCAGACGCCCGAGGAGGGCATCGGCGTGCCGCTGAGCCTCAACGGCTTCGCCGGGGGATTCGACGCGCTGAAATAGCGCGGAGCCGGCGCCGCGGCCCACCGCATGCCGTGCGGCGGCGCCGTTGAGACCTCGTTCAGCATGACCGCCGTCGCCCCCTTGCCCCGAGGCGGCGGGCGGCATTGTCCTTGCAGTGCAGCATTTCCGGAGATTGCTGAAGGTAACGCCCCCGCGCTGCCTCAGCTTCGGCATTCTTTGGACACGCTTGGTGCCCACAAGGCCGACAGCTCCAGCCGGCAGCAGTGTGAGGATCGAAGGCCATGCACGGGGAAGATCACGCGCTGTTCATCGCTGCCCTGGCCTTCCTCGCGGCCGCCGTGATCTCTGTTCCCGTGGCCAAGAAGCTCGGCTTCTCTCCGGTCGTCGGCTACCTCATCGTCGGCATCGCCATCGGCCCCGCCGGATTCAACGTGGCCCATCCCTCGGTGGTCTCCAACGTCGCGACCCTGGGCGTGGTCCTGCTCCTGTTCCTCATCGGGCTGGAGCTGAAGCCCTCGCGCCTGCTCTCCATGAGCCGCTACATCTTCGGGCTCGGCGCGGCCCAGCTCGCGCTGTCCGCCATCGTGTTCGGCCTGCTCGCCTCCTTCGTGCTGGGCTTCAACATGGCGGCGGCGGTGGTGAGCGGCATCGCCCTGTCGGTGTCGGGCACGGCGATCGCCCTGCAGCTCCTCGGCGAGCGCGGCGACCTCTCCACGCCCTACGGCCAGCGCACCTTCTCCATCCTGCTGTTCCAGGACATCGCGGTGGTGCCGCTGCTGGCGCTCATGCCCTTCCTGTCGCCCTACCGGGCGGAGGCGCCGCACGATCCGACCCAGGCGCTGATCGAGGTGGGAAGCGCCATCGCCGCGCTGGCCGGCATCGTGCTGGCCGGCCGCTACCTGCTCAATCCCATGTTCCGGGTGCTCGCCCGCTCCGGCGCGCGCGAGGCCATGACGGCCGCCGCGCTGCTGGTGGTGCTGGGCGCCGCCGGTCTCATGGAGGCGGTGGGGATGTCCATGGCGCTGGGCGCGTTCCTCGCCGGCCTCCTATTGTCGGAAAGCACGTTCCGCCACGAGCTCGAAGCCAATGTGGACGCCTTCCGCGGCCTGCTGCTCGCCATGTTCTTCATGAGCGTGGGCATGTCGCTGAACCTCGCCATCGTGGCGAAGAACATCCTGCCGCTGCTGGTGGCGACCCTCGTGGTGGCGGCGGTGAAGGGGCTCATCGTCTATTTCGTGTTCCGCGCAGAGCACATCGGCCGGCCCGATGCGCTGCGCGCCTCGGTGGCGCTGATGTCGGCGGGCGAGTTCGCCTTCGTGCTGCTTCCCCTCGGCCTGTCCGACGGCATCCTCAACCGCTACCACGCGGACATGCTGATCGCGCTCGCCGCGCTGTCCATGATGCTGAGCCCGCTGCTGTTCGCGATCCTCGACCGGGTGCTGCCGCGCCTTGCCCGGCGGCGCGCCCGACCTGAGCCGCAGCCCGACGACTTCTCCGACGCCGACGGCTCGGTGCTGGTGATCGGCTTCGGCCGCTTCGGCCAGATCGTCTCCCAGTGCCTTTTGGCCGAGGGGGTGCGGGTGACCATCATCGACAACGACGTGGAGATGATCCAGAGCGCGGGCCGATTCGGCGTGCACATCTATTACGGCGACGGCACGCGCCTCGAGGTGCTGCGCGCGGCGGGCGCCGAGGACGTGGAGGTGATCTGCGTCTGCGTCGACGACAAGGAGGATGCGAGCCGCATCGTCGATATCGTCAAGGCGTCCATCCCCGGCGCGCGCATCTTCGTGCGCAGCTACGACCGGGTGCATTCCATGGACCTGCTGCGCAAGGGCGTGACCTTCGAGCTGCGCGAGACGCTGGAATCGGCCCTCGCCTTCGGCGGGCGTGCGCTGGAGGTACTGGGGCTCAGCGCCGAGGCGGCGCGCACCCGCGTCGCCGACGTGCGCCAGCGCGACCGCACCCGCCTGCAGCGCCAGCTCGAAGAGGGCATCTTCGCCGGGGCGGAAGTCTTCACCGGACGCAAGAAGGTCGAGCCGGAGCCTCTCACCCAGCCCGGCAAGCCGGCCCAGCCGCTCAATCCGGAAGCGCAGGACATCCTGACCCACGAGACCGAATTTTCCGGCTGATGCTTTCTCCGTGGCAAATTCTATGGAAAGTTCGTGGTTCGCACAGCTTGTGTGAAACCATTGATCCTTTTCCGATCCCTTCGTGATTTCGGCGGAACGATGGCGTAGGCTTCTGTATTAACGGAGGCGATGAATGGACCGTTTCGTCGAAATGCTGCGCGCTGCGCAGGGAGGGCATGGCATGGAAAATCTCGCCCGAGCGTATGGATTGTCCATTCAGCAGGCCCAGGCTGCGGCCGAGGCCGTGATGCCCGCCTTCGCCGAGGCGATCCGCCAGGCCACCCAGTCGCCGGACGCCATGGCCTCGCTCATGTCGCTGATGATGAGCGGGCCCTATGCCGCCTTCTACAACCAGGCCCAGCCCGCCCCCACGCCGGCGCCGCCCGAGCTCACCCAGGCGGGCACGGTGGCCCTCGACGCGGTGTTCGGCTCCACCGAGGTGAGCCGCGCCATGGCCAACCAGCTCGCCGCGACCACCGGGGTGGGCGTCGCGGTGGCGCGGCAGATGCTGCCCTCCCTCGCCGCCTTGCTGATGGGCGGGCTCGCCAAGTCGCTCGCCGCGTCGGGCACCATGCAGCAGATGGTGGCCGCCATGCTCAGCCGGATGACGCCGCCCCAGGCGCAGGTGCAGGCGCCGACCACCACGGGCAATCCCTGGATCGACGCCTTCATGGCCTTCACCGCCGCCACCCTGCCGCCCCGCCCGGCGCCCGCCCCGGTCCAGGCGCCGGCCGCCGTCTGGCCGGCCAGTATGATGCTCACCGGCAATCCCTGGGCCGATGCCTTCGCCCAGATGATGTTCCGGCGTGCCCCGGTGCAGGCCGCGCCGCAGCCGGCGCAGCCCTTCACGGTCTATCCGTCGGCCCAGCCGGAGCCCGCGCGCAGCTCGGGCAATGCCTGGCAGGACGTGGTGAACGCCATGAGCGCCACCCTCGCCCAGGCCACCACGCCGCCCTCGAACGCGGCGCCGGCCGCCAGCGCGCCGGCCCAGCAGCCCTACGTCCATCCGGCCCTGCTGCCGTTCCAGGAATTCTTCACCCAGATGTTCGCCCAGGGCTTCCCGCCGCCCTTTCCCACCACCCAGGTCCCGGAATTCTGGCGCAACATGATGACGCCGCCGCCGGAGATGAAGGACGTGAACGAGGCGAAGCCCGTGCCCGGCGACAAGCCGCGCCTCATCAAGGGACCGCGGGACGAGGAGGGCTGACCGGCCGGCGCTCCTTTAGGGATCGCGGGCGAGGGCTCGCGGGCAAGCGATCGCGGGCGGGCCGCCATCGCGGCATTCGCGCTTTCGGCGGCGACGGCCTGCCCTTCCGGGCCCGCTCCCTATAGGGGCGGCCGCTGAACGGCTTCCGCCCCCTCCCCTCAAAAAAAGCGACGGCCCGCGCCGGTTGCGGACGGCGCGGGCCGAACCCGGCGGAGAGGGGCTAGACCCGCCGGTAATCAACTGCCGGGACATCGACCTGCGCGGACATCGACCTGCGCGACCCCCGCGCGCCGCGGCGAAGCTTCCGCCTCGGACCGCGGCAACCGAGGTGCCGCCCGGCACCCCCGCCGGATGGATTCCCGCCGGGGTGAAGCCGCCCCCTCAGCCCCGGCCGCGCTCGCGCAAGGCGAGGCGAATTGCGGCGCGGCGCTCGGTGGCGCGCAGCACCAGCATGCGGGTGGGGTCCTGCGTCAGCGGCACGGACGCCGCATCATGGATGTCGGAGCGGGTGAGCCCGATGTCGCGCAGCATGTGATCGTCGAGGCCGGCGACCTGCGCCAGGGCCCGGCGATGCTCAACGGCGCGCCAGATGGTTCCCGCCACCTTGGCAGCGTTGCCGATGACGGCGGCGGCCGTCAGCAGGGCTTGCGCCATCGCCTCGCCGACGGGGGCGACGACGGTTCTGTGGGTCTCACCATAAAGGCTCATCATCATCTCCTTTGCCGGGACGACACCGCGCTTCCTTTCCTGACGGGCGGCAGGCGTTACGGCCACCCGATTTGCGCGGTCCCATCCTGAGGCGCCGCCGTGTTCTGCCGCAGGGGCAGGCGGCGACGCGCCCTCCTTCTCGCACCGCAGCGGAAATCAAGCTAGCGAATGTTTTTCATCCAAACTATCATCAGCTGTGATGTATCAATTCCGGAGCCGTCCATGTCCGCCATGCTGGACCCCGATCAGCTGCGCACCTTCGTGGCCATCGCCGAGACCGGCAGCTTCACCCGCGCCGCGGAGGTGGTGCACAAGACTCAGTCCGCCGTCTCCATGCAGATGAAGCGCCTGGAGGAGCGTGTCGGCCGCCCCCTGTTCGCCCGCGACGGGCGCACCTCGCGCCTGACCTCCGAGGGCGATCAGCTGCTCGATTTCGCCCGCCGCATCGTCAAATTGAACGTGGAGGCGGTGGCGAGCTTCTCCGATGCCGCGCTGTCCGGCCGGGTGTGCCTCGGCGTGCCCGACGATTATGCCGACCGCTACCTGCCCGACATCATGGCGCGCTTCGCCCGCACCCATCCCTCGGTGGAGCTGTCGGTGATCTGCGAGCCCTCGGCGGACCTCGTGCACCGCATCGCCGCGGGCAGCATCGACCTTGCCATCATCACCGCCGCCGACATCGCCGTGCGCAACGTGCAGGTGATCCGGCGCGAGCGCCTGCTGTGGGTCTCCTCCGCCCGCCACGTCATCCATTCCCAGACCCCGGTGCCCCTCGCCCTCGGCCGGCCCACCTGCCAGTGGCGCGAGCTGGCGGTGCACCGCCTCACCTCCGCCGGGCGGCAGAACCGGGTGCTCTATGCCAGCCCCAACAGCGGCGCGGTGGCGGCGGCGGTGCTGGCCGGGCTGGCGGTCTCGGTGTTTCCCGAATCGGGCCTGCGGCCGGGGATGCGGGTGCTGGGCGCGGCCGACGGCTTCCCGCCCTTGCCGGCATGCGACATCGGCCTGCTGCGCAATCCCCACGAGCCGTCCGACCTCGCCGACGCGCTGGCCCAGCACATCATCAACGGCCTCGACAACCTGACCGAGGGCGAGGCGGCGCAGTAGCGCCCCGCCCCGTGCGGAGACGATCATGGCGGCACCCGCGACCCTGATCTGGTTCCGCGAGGACCTGCGCCTGCACGACAATCCGGCCCTCGCCCACGCCGTGGCCCAAGGCGGCCCCCTCGCCGCCCTCTTCGTGCTCGACGAAACGCCCGAGGGCGGACGTCCGCCGGGCGGCGCGCGGCGCTGGTGGCTGGCGGGCTCTCTCCGGGCGCTGCAGGACGATCTCGCCGCGCGCGGGGTGCGCCTGCTGCTGGGGCGCGGGCCGGCGCAGAGGGTGCTGCCGGAGATCGCCGCACGGCTCGGCATCGGCCTCGTGGTGATGAACCATCGCTCCGGCCCGGCGGAAAGCGCCACCGATGCCGCCATCGCCGCCGCGCTGCGGGCGGACGGCCGGGAGGCGCGGCGTTTCAACGGCCATCTGCTGCATGCGCCGGGAACCGTGCTCACCGCCTCGGGCACCCTGCCGCGCACCTTCGCCGCCTTTCTCCGGGCGGGCCTCGCACGTCCGCTCGCGGGGGGCCTCTCGACGCCGCCGGAGCGCCTCGACGCCCTCGTCCACGACCTGCCGGGCGAAGCGCTGGACGCCCTCGGCCTTGAGCCCTCCCATCCCGACTGGGCCGGCGGATTGCGCGCCCGCTGGGTCCGGGGCGAGGCCGCCGGCCGCGCCCGCCTCGCCGCATTCGTGCGCGAGGGACTGAATGGCTATGCCGCCGGCCGCGACCTGCTGTCCGGCGCCCACGCATCGGACCTGTCGCCCTATCTCGCCTCGGGTGCGCTGTCCCCGCGCCGCGTCCTCGATGCCGTGCGGACCGCCCGAGAAGCCGGCGACTGCACCGACGCGGATGCGGAGAAGTTCATCGCCGAGCTTTACTGGCGCGACTATGCCCACCACCTCCTCGCCGCATTCCCGCACATGCCCGAGCGCAATCTCGACGAAAGCTTCGACGCCTTCCCCTGGCGCGCGCCCGGCGCCGAGCTTATCGCCTGGCAGAAGGGCCAGACCGGCTATCCGGCGGTGGATGCCGCCATGCGCCAGCTCTGGCGGACCGGCACCCTGCCGAACCGGGCGCGCATGGTGGTGGCCTCCTTCCTCACCAAGCACCTGCTGATCCACTGGCGCCATGGCGAAGCGTGGTTCTGGGACTGCCTCGTGGATGCGGACGTCGCCAGCAATCCCATGAACTGGCAGTGGACCGCCGGATGCGGGGTCGATGCGGCGCCCTATTTCCGCATCTTCAATCCGGTGCTCCAGGGCGAGAAGTTCGACCCCTCGGGCGATTATGTGCGCGCCTTCGTGCCCGAGCTGGCGCGCCTTCCCGCCGCCCTCATCCACCAGCCGTGGAAGGCCCGCCCGGCCGCGCTGGCGGAGGCCGGCATCGTCCCCGGCACCACCTATCCGCGTCCTCTCATCGCCCACGATCAGGCCCGCGCGCGCGCCCTTGCCGCCTATCAAACCACACGGAACAAATGACTTTGGCCGTGTTGAAGGGGCGGTACGGCTTCGCTAACGTGGCCTTCCATTCTTTGAAGGCTTGCGTTGAAGGCTGATCCCATGACCATTCGCAGCGGACTCGTCGAGGCCATCGGCAACACCCCTTTGATCCGTCTCAAGCGCGCCTCCGAGGAGACCGGCTGCGAGATCCTCGGCAAGGCCGAGTTCATGAATCCCGGCCAGTCGGTGAAGGACCGCGCGGCGCTGGGCATCATCAAGGACGCGGTGGCGCGCGGCGCGCTCCAGCCCGGCGGGGTGATCGTGGAAGGCACCGCCGGCAACACCGGCATCGGCCTTGCCCTGGTGGCGGCGCCGCTCGGCTTTCGCACCGTGATCGTCATTCCCGAGACCCAGTCGCAGGAAAAGAAGGACATGCTGCGCCTCGCCGGCGCCACCCTTCTCGAGGTGCCGGCCGCGCCCTATTCCAACCCGAACAATTACGTGAAGGTCTCCGGCCGCCTCGCCGAGACCCTGGCGAAGACCGAGCCCAACGGCGCCATCTGGGCCAACCAGTTCGACAACGTGGCCAACCGCCAGGCCCATATCGCCACCACCGGCCCGGAGATCTGGGAGCAGACCAACGGCATGGTGGACGGCTTCTGCTGCGCGGTGGGCACGGGGGGCACCTTCGCCGGCATCGGCATGGCGCTGAAGGAGCGCAACCCCGACGTCAAGATCGCGCTGGCCGACCCGCTGGGCGCCGCGCTGTACTCCTACTACACGACGGGCGAGCTGAAGGCCGAGGGCACCTCCATCACCGAAGGCATCGGCCAGGGCCGCATCACCGCGAACCTCGAAGGCGCGCCCTGCGACTTCGCCTATCAGGTGCCGGACGAGGAGGCCCTGCCGGTGGTGTTCGGCCTGTTGGAGCACGAGGGCCTGTGCCTCGGCGGCTCGTCGGGCATCAACGTGGCCGGCGCGGTCCGCCTCGCCAAGGAGATGGGGCCGGGGCACACCATCGTCACCATTCTCGCCGATTACGGCACGCGCTATCAGTCCAAGCTGTTCAATCCGGAATTCCTGCGCTCCAAGAACCTGCCCGTGCCGGAATGGCTGGAGCGCAAGGTCGAGCTGCCCAACGTCCTCGCGTGACCCCGCCTCCTTGCGTGACCCTGCCCTGAGGATCTCATGACGACGCAAAGCCCGCTTGTGACGACCGAGTGGCTCGCCGCCAATCTCGGCGCGCCCGATCTCGTGGTGGTGGACGGTTCCTGGTACATGCCCGCATCGGGGCGGGATGCGGCGGCGGAATTCGCCGCCGGGCACATTCCCGGCGCGGTCTATTTCGACATCGACGCCATCGCCGACACCGCCACGTCCCTGCCGCACATGCTGCCCGACCCGGCGAGCTTCGCCGCCAAGGTGGGGGCGCTCGGCATCGGCGACGGGCTGCGCATCGTGGTCTATGACGGCTCGGGCCTGTTCTCCGCGCCGCGGGTGTGGTGGACCTTAAAGGCCTTCGGCGCCACCGACGTGAAGCTGCTCGACGGCGGCCTGCCCCGCTGGCTGGCGGAGGGGCGCCCCACGGAAAGCGGCTCCGCGCACCGCGCACCGGCGGTGTTCACGGCAAGGCTCGACCATTGCGTGGTGGCCGACATCGCGCGGGTGGAGAAGGCGCTCGACGACGGGCAGGCCCAGGTGCTCGACGCCCGCTCGCCCGAGCGATTCTCCGGCGCCGCGCCCGATCCGCGCCCCGAGCTGCCCTCCGGCCACATGCCGGGCAGCCTCAACCTGCCCTACGGCCGGGTGTTGAGCGATGGCTGCCTCGCCGCCCCCGAGGTGGTGCGCCAGGCACTGAGCGAGGCCGGCGTGGACCTCGCGCGCCCGGTCATCACCTCGTGCGGATCGGGGGTGACGGCGGCGATCCTGTGGCTCGCGCTGGAGAGCATCGGCAAGCGCCCCGCGGCGCTCTACGACGGCTCGTGGACCGAATGGGCCGGCAGCGGCAAGCCCATCGTCACCGGGGCCTGAGGCGGCATTGCCACGGACTTGACGCACCAAATGAAAAGGCGGCCCGAAGGCCGCCTTTTTCAATCTGCCGCGAGTCCCGGCTCACCGGCCGAAGCCTGACGCCGAAGGATGCGCAGGGCATCCGGTCCCGGGCATGTCCAATCCACTGGTGCGGACGAGAGGACTCGAACCTCCACGGGTCTCCCCACTAGCACCTCAAGCTAGCGCGTCTACCAATTCCGCCACGACCGCAGTCAGGGATGGCACCGGAGCGCGGGCCCGAGGAATGGGCCGGCGGTCGCCGGGGGCCATCGTCTAACAGATCGATTGTGGCGCCACAAGAGGGCGCCCCGGCGTCGCCGCAGAAACTTGCGCCGGCTGTGGATGGGCGAGGCGGCGCCCGATCCGGCCGCGCTCCGCCGCAGCGGCGCCCGACCGCGGCGCGGCCGCTCACCCGCCTGTAAGCGGCCCTCTGGACGCCGCCGGCCAATGGGCTATCCATGGGACCGTGATGAGCTCGACCGCCAGCCCCCTCGCCGTTCCCCGCGCCAGCCTCGACACCCACTTCCTGCCGAAGGCGGCCGATGCGCCCCCGGCCGGCTGGGCGGTGAGCGAAGGCCGCGTGGCCTATCCCGACGCCCTCGCCGCCATGGAGGCGCGCGTCGCCGCCATCGCCGAGGGCACGGCGGGCGAGCTGGTGTGGCTGCTGGAGCACCCGCCGCTCTACACCGCCGGCACCAGCGCCCGGCCGGAGGACCTGGTGGATGCGCGTTTCCCGGTGTTCGAGGCGGGGCGCGGCGGGCAGTTCACCTATCACGGCCCCGGCCAGCGGGTGGCCTATGTGATGCTGGACCTGAAGCGCCGCGAGGCCGACCTCAGGCGCTATGTGAGCGCGCTGGAGAGCTGGATCATCGCCACCCTCTCCGCCTTCAACATCACCGGCGAGCGGCGCGAGGACCGGGTGGGCGTGTGGGTGCGGCGCCCCGGCGGGGACGAGGAGAAGATCGCCGCCATCGGCATCCGCGTGCGGCGCTGGGTGAGCTTCCACGGCATCTCGCTGAACGTGGAGCCGGACCTCTCCCATTTCTCCGGCATCGTGCCCTGCGGCATTCGCGAGCACGGGGTGACGAGCCTTGCCGCCCTCGGCCTGCCGGTTTCCATGGAGGAGGTGGACGCGGTGCTGAAGGTGGCGTTCGAGGAGGTGTTCGGACCGACAGAGCGGGTTGAGGCGCCGCTCTAGGGACCGAGCAAAAGAAAACGCCGGCCCCCGCGCGCCGGCGTTCCCATCTTCAGCCCGCGAAGCCGCCTCAGATGCCGAGCTTCGCCTTCAGGATCTCGTTGAGCGCCTGCGGATTGGCCTTGCCGCCGGAGGCCTTCATGGCCTGGCCGACGAACCAGCCCAGCATGGTGGGCTTGGCCTTGACCTGCTCCACCTTGTCGGGATTGGCGGCGATGATCTCGTCCACCACCTTCTCGATGGCGCCGGTATCGGTCACCTGCTTCATGCCGCGCTGTTCCACCACCACCTTCGGGTCGCCGCCCTCGGTGAAGATGATCTCGAACAGATCCTTGGCGATCTTGGAGGAGATGGTGCCCTCCGAGATGAGGTCGAGGATGGCGCCGATCTGCGCCGGCGAGACCGGCGAGGAGGCCACGTCCTTGCCCTCCTTGTTCAGCCGGCCGAACACCTCGTTGATGACGAAATTGGCCGCGGCCTTGCCGTCGCGCCCTTTGGCCACCTGCTCGAAGAACTCCGCCGTCTCGCGCTCGGCCACCAGCACGCCCGCGTCATAGGCGCTGAGGCCGTAGGCCTCCATGAGGCGCGCCTTCTTCTCGTCGGGCAGCTCGGGCAGGTCGGCCTTCAGCTCGTCCACCCACTCCGCGCGGATCTCCAGCGGCAGCAGGTCCGGATCGGGGAAGTAGCGGTAGTCGTGCGCCTCCTCCTTGGAGCGCATGGAGCGCGTCTCGCCCTTGTTGGGGTCGAACAGGCGGGTCTCCTGGCTGATGGTGCCGCCATCCTCCAGGATCTCGATCTGCCGGCGCGCCTCGACCTCGATGGCCTGGCCGATGAAGCGGATGGAGTTGACGTTCTTGATCTCGCAGCGGGTGCCGAACTCGGTGCCCGGACGGCGCACGGAGACGTTCACGTCGGCGCGCAGGTTGCCCTTCTCCATGTCGCCGTCGCAGGTGCCGAGATAGCGCAGGATGGTGCGCAGCTTGGTCACGTAGGCCTTCGCCTCCTCGGCCGAGCGCATGTCGGGGCGTGAGACGATCTCCATCAGCGCCACGCCGGAGCGGTTGAGGTCCACGAAGCTCTGCGTCGGGGAGAGGTCATGGATGGACTTGCCGGCGTCCTGCTCCAGATGCAGGCGCTCGATGCCGACCGGGATGCTCTCGCCGTCGGGCAGGTCCACCATGACGATGCCCTCGCCCACGATGGGGCTCTTGTACTGGCTGATCTGATAGCCCTGGGGCAGGTCGGGATAGAAATAGTTCTTGCGGTCGAACACCGAGACGAGATGGATCTCCGCCTTGAGCCCGAGGCCGGTGCGCACCGCCTGAGCGACGCATTCCCGGTTGATGACGGGCAGCATGCCGGGCATGGCCGCATCCACCAGCGAGACGTGGTCGTTGGGCTCGCCGCCGAAGGCGGTGGAGGCGCCGGAGAACAGCTTGGCCTCCGAGGAGACCTGGGCGTGCACCTCGAGGCCGATCACCACCTCCCAATCGCCGGTGGCGCCGGAAATGAGCTTCTTGGCCTCGGAGGGACGGGTGTGAAGGGTCATCGTCAATCCATACGGGTTCGGGGCGGCAGCGCCGCTCACGCTGCATGACATATCATGCCGCGATCATGCCGCCGCAATGCTTATCAGTCACCTACTCCCGCACGGCCGCGTCTGACAACAGGCGGTGCCATGGCGGACGCGCGCCGCGGTGATGCATCGACAAGAGATGCATCGACAGGTGATGCATCGAGAAGGGATGGGAGCTCGCCCGCGAAGCCGGAGCGCGTCTTGGGCTGGCAGGCGGAACGGGCGTGTCCCGTGCCCGGCCCGCTCCGAAGCCCGGCGGCCTTTGTCGCGTGGGGAAGCAGCCTCCCGCACTGGCCGAAAAAGAGCCGCCGGCGCAGGGCGCCGGCGGCTCGCAGATCGGAAATGGCGGCGACTGCCCTCAGACCGGGGCAGCGAGCCGGGTATCGAACACCGGCGACGGCGCATCGGTGGAGGCTCCCTGCCCGACCTTGTCGCGGAACCATTCAAGGGTCATCCGCACGCCGTCCTCGTAGGAAACATTGGCTTCCCAGCCCGGCAGCACCTTGCGGCAGAGCGTGAGGTCGGGCCGGCGGTTGGTGGGGTCCTGCGGCACCGGCGGGCAGAACTTGATCCGCGTGCCCGGAACCAGCTTCTCGATGTAGCGCGCCACGTCGATCACCGAGATTTCCCGGTCGTTGCCGATGTTCAGCGGGCCGACATAGGTCAGCTCGTCACGCCAGAAATAGCGCGACAGGGCCTCGACGATGTCGTCCACATAGCCCCAGCTGCGGCCCTGGCTGCCATCGCCATAGACGGTGAGCTCGCCGTGGGTCAGCGCCTGGCTGAGGAAGTTCGACACCGCGCGCCCGTCGTCCGGCCGCGTGCGCGGTCCGTAGACGTTGAACAGCCGCACGATCCGCACGTCGATGCCGGTGGTGCGGTGGCTCTCGAACAGCAGGGATTCCGTGCAGCGCTTGCTCTCGTCATAGGACGAGCGCGGCCCCGTGCAGTCCACTGACCCGCGATAGCTCTCGGGCTGCGGGCTCACCAGGGGGTCGCCATAGACCTCCGAGGTGGAGGCGAAGCTGAACCGCCCCTTGGGCTTCAGAAGATTGAGCAGATTGAGCGCGCCGCCGAGATTGGCGCTGATGGTGCGCACCGGCTCGCGCATGTACCACGGCGGCGAGGCCGGCGAGGCGAAATGAATGATCTCGTCGAACTGGAAATCGCTGGAAAAACGCTCGGCGTCCGCCTCGACGAAGGTCAAACGCGGATCCTGAATATGCGCCAAGTTTTCCCGCAGGCCCGTCCAAAGATTATCAACGACGACCAGCTTCTCCATATCGCTCCGGAGCAGCAGTCGATCGACAAGGTGCGACCCGAGAAACCCCGCTCCTCCAGCGATGAGAACCTTTTGTGCCACGACAACCCCCACTGTGTTTGCTGGCTCTCAAAAACCTACACGAATTATCCGGCAATGGACGCGCCACTACCCGTATAAAGTGTCTATCCTACATTCCTGATGCTAGCAATATTCCTCTCGATCAAATGTTTCCAACTGAACTTTAGCCTCGGCCAGAACACGTTCGGGAGACCCCTCACCCATGACCCGGCCGTTCTCGATCCAGATCGCGTGATCGGCGGTTTTAATGGTTTCGAGGCGGTGGGTGATGATCAGCATGGTGCGACCCTCCATGCGACTTCCGATTAGATGACGGATGCGGTTTTCGAGCCCCAGATCAAGCGCGCTCATCGCTTCGTCGAGGATCATAAACTTGGGATTACGCAGGATGGCGCGGGCCAACCCGATCCGTTGACGCTGTCCTCCGGAAAAGTTCAACCCTTCGTAGCCGACCCAGGTGTCGTAGCTTTCGGGCAACGGTTCGACAAATTCGGCAACGCCCGCGCCGCGCGCCGCCGCGATCACCTCCTCGATGGTCGCTTTGCTGTCCGCCATGCGGATGTTGTCGAGGACCGTGCCCTCGATGAGATCCACATCCTGCCCGGCGATGGCGAGCATCGAGAGCCACTCGACCCGCTGCAGCTCGTTCAGCCTCTCGCCGTCGACCACGATCTCGCCCGCGTCCGGCTCGTACAGACGCAGCAACAGGTTGACGATGGTGGTCTTGCCCGCCCCGCTGGCGCCGATCAGCGCGGTGGTCTTGCCCACCGGGATGTGGAACGAGACCCCGTTCAGCACCTGCGGCGAGTCCAGCTGGTAGCGGAACGAGACATCGCGGAACTCGATGTCCTTTTCCAGCCCCTGAAGGGCGATGTGGCCGTTGGCGGGGTATCTCTTGTCGCCGCGGTCCAGCATGGTCCACAGCGAGCGCAGCTGCGGCTGCAGGTGCACGATGTTGAGCAGGTTCGACTCGAACTCGCGCACGTGCGGCTGCAGCCGATAGAGCAGCGCCACCGCCCCGAGGGTCACCGCGAAGCCGGTGTTGGTCCAGTCCGCCCCGGCGATGATCACGCACAGCATGCCGAGATAGCCCACCTCCGTGATCGGCTCGATCCAGCACGACAGGCGCGCGCTGCCCAGACTCGTCTCGCGGGCGTTGCTGGACAGGTTGGCGAAGCGATGCTGATGGATCTCTTCCTGGCCGTAGGCGCGGATGGTCCGCATGCCCTGCACGGTGACCAGCATCTGCATGCCGAGCGCCTTGTTCACCGCCCGGCTGCGCGCGCCGAGCTGGCGCGCCCAGCCCGAGAACTGGCGCAGCCCCAAGGCGATGACCACCGATCCCGCCACGGCAATAAGCGTGATCTTCCAGGACAATGCCAGAAGGAATACTGCGAACACTACAACCGAAGATCCGTTGATTACCAGCCTCGTGAAGCTATGGTAGGCGCTGGCAACAAGATAAGACTCGGTTCCAAGGACTTCCAGAAGCTGCGCCTGCTCGAAGCGCTGAAGATAACCGAAGGATACAGTGAGATACTGCTGGTGGACGCGGTTGCGGGCGCGCTCGCTGATGGTCTCGCCGATCCGGCTGCTGATCAGATTGTAGAGCAGCGACAGGCCGGCACGGGCGATGATCGCGACCAGAATGGCGCCGGCCAGCACCAGCGATCCATTTAACGATGTCGCATAGCGGTTGAGCAGCACGCCGAAGATGCCACTGCCGGCGATGCTCTCCTCCAGATGCCCGGACGCGGAATAGACGAAGAGCAGAACGAGGGTGATGCCCAAGGTCTCGGCGAGGGACGAAAAGAAACCCAGAAGCACCAGAATCGGGGTCGTCCAGGCCGGCTTTCCGACGGTGGCCAGCAGACGGTTGAGGTCGGCCAACGCCATGCGGGCCGCCCCCTTTCCCTTGAGCTGAGCGCCGCCCGCTCCAAGATCCGCACGCTTGACCATTAACCGCCGTCCCCTACCACGAAATACTTTATCGACGCCGTTGGACCGGGCGCGGAAATCATCCGTTGCGCCCGATAGTAGAGCCGGCCAGGAATGAGGCGCAGCAACGTCCAGAAGCTGCTGGCCAGGATCGGGACGACCAGGGACGGTTCGGCTGCAGCCACCTCGCGCAGGATCGGAATGATCTGCCGCCGCCGCCGTGTAATGAGCGCAGAGGTGACAAGCCAGGATGCATATCTTCTGATGCCGACGCGCATGAGAGCAATCTTGTCTGGATGACGTGTCTTCATCTCATCGATGACGAGGATCCAGGACTTGAGCATGCGCACCGAGTTGCTGGACATGTTGTCCGGCAGCTGACGATACCCGACGAGATAATCGGGTACCAGCGCGAACCGATACTTCTCAGCGATCCGGCAGGCGAAGAGATAGTCCTCGCAGCCCTGCGCCCCGGCGGCGTGCAGCCCGCTCTCGAAGCCGCGCGTGTGCTCCAGGGCCTCCCGGCGCACCAGCACGGCGCTTCCGTTGCCGATGAAGTTCTGCGTCAGGATGACGTCGAACACATCGCCTTCCCAGGCCCACTTGTCCGATCGGCCGATGATGACGTTCTTGGCGTTGATCGCGACATACCAGCAATAGGCGAGCCCGGCCGCCTCATCGGCCTTCAGGGCGGCGAGCTGGCGCTCGATCTTGGTGGCATGCCAGAGATCGTCCGCATCGACGAAAGCGAGGAAATCCGCGCGCGCCTCTGCCCAGCCCCGGTTGCGCGCCGCGGCGACGCCGGCATTTTCCTGCTGGATCACCCGGATTCGCGGATCGGCCGCCGCATGGCGCTCGGCGATCGCCACCGTGTCGTCGCGCGACCCGTCGTCGACGACGAGGATCTCGAGCGTCTGGTAGGTCTGCGCGCGCACGCTCTGCAACGTCTCATCGAGCGTGGCGGAGGCGTTGTAGGCAGGAATGACCACACTGACCAGGTCTGTGCTCATTGCAGCTGTCCGTTCATGACCTTGGCGAAGACGTCCAGCGTCCAGTCGCCGCGGATCTCGATCCGAGGGAGATTCAAAGAGTCGGCCCCGAGCCCGACCGCGCCCGTGCCATCGCCGAAGCCGATCTGATAGCCGCACTCCTGCGCCAGGCTTTTCAGCCGCCCGTCGACGATGCTGAAGGGCGCGGCAAAACTGGTCGGCGCCGAGCCGAGCCATGTCTCTAGCGCGACCTTCGAGCGGAGGAGCTCTTCCGCCAGCTCACGGCTCGACAGGGTGTCCACCGCACGATGGGTGTCGAGATGGCTGCCGAAGCGCACCCCCTCGCCCGCGAGCCGCACCAGGTCCGCCACATCCATGAGGGGCGCGGGCGCGCCATAATGCGCATCCCAGTCTGCGGTCTGCCCGGCCTTGCCCGTCACCACGAACATCTCCGCGATGAAGCCGTACCTTTTGAGGATCGGCCAGCCGTTGTCGGCGAAAGACTTCAATCCATCGTCGAAGGTGACGATGACCGGGCGGCCCACGAACGGCTCGTTGCTTTCCAGGTACCAGGCGAGCTCGGCCGAGCCCATGGTGTAATAGCCGTGGCGCCGCAGCCAGTTCATCTGCGCATCGAACTGCGCCGGCGCCGTTCGATACCGGGCAAGGGCCTCCGGTCCGTCCTCGCAGATGCCGTGATACATGAGCACCGGAATGGTGTAGCGCTTCTCGTCCTGCACCTCGGCGCGCGTCGCCACCGCCCCGTTCCAGACGATGGCGCCGGCCACGTCCGGCCCGAGCGGCGCACGGACGGACACCGTCTCGACGACCGGCGCGCTGACTGGCTCGATGGCGGCCGCCGCATCGATGCGCCGAAACCGATCGACCCGATAGAGCTCCGTTTCCAGCGAGCGTTCGAGCACCAGTCCGGGCGCTTCCTGAAACACCTTCGAAATCACCTTGACCCCGAACGGGTTGCCCCAGTCGAAGCCGGTCCGGTTGCGGTCGTCCTTGAGCACATGCGCGTGGCAGGTGAGCAGGTGCCCGCCCGGCGCCAGGGCGTCTGCAATTCGTCGGGCGATGTGGCGCAATTCATCTTCATCGTCGAGATAATAGAGCACTTCCGAGCACACCAGAAGGTTGAGTCCAGAAGGCAGCATATCGGCCGAGAGATCAAGCACCTGGAAATCCACGTTGTCCTTCGGCCCGACCCGCGAGCGCGCCCGCTCAAGCGCCTTGGCGGAAATGTCCGTGGCAAGCAGATGTTCCACCCGCGGCGCCAGACGAACGGTGAAGAAGCCTTCGGCGCAGGCAAGCTCCAGCGCGCGGCCGATCGCGCCTTCGGGCAGAAGGTCGATCTGGTGCTGGTATTTCTCCTGCTCGTAGGGCGATCCGTAGTGCCAGGGATCCTCGACGGAGAAATAGTCTTCCCAGAACACGCTGCGGTCGCCGCCGCGCTCCGGCTCCTTGGGCGTCGATGCGGCGGCAGCGGTTGCGGCGGGGATCGGCGCCGGGGGACGGCGTGCGAGATCCTTGCGCACCGCCTCCTCGATGCGCCGCAGCTGGTCCAGGTGGCTTCCGGGCGCCGGGCGCGCGCGGCGCGCGTCGTGCAGCAGGCCGTGGCGGACACTACGCACCGCCGCGCCCACATCCATCCGGCGCGGCACCGGAAGCCGGCCGTTGAGCAGACGCCGCGCCGTCCGCCGCGCAAGCAGATAGGCGACCATGGGCCAGGCGCCCGGCGTCCGCTTCAGGAAGCGCTTGGAGCTGACAAAGGGGCCGGCCGCTGCGATCCATTGATGCGGCACGATGGTGCCGAGCGCCGCCCGCTGCTCGAGGGCGAGGATCTCCTCGCCATCGACCAGATAGCTGTAGACCCGGTCCATACCGGGTGCGATCGCGGTTTCCTTGGGCGCGCAGGCATCGACGCGCAGACCAAGGGTCAGTGCCAGCGCCCGCGGCTCGGCGAGATCGTCGTAATCCAGGACCAGCTCTTCCAGGGCGTACTGGACGCGCCGGGCGGCCGGCGCATCGTTCCAGACCCGCCCAAGCGCGGTGATCACGTCGCTGGTGGCGGAACCGTAGCGCGGCCAGTTTGCGGCAAGCTGGTCAAGGGTGATGGCGCACCCCACCATGATCGCTTCCACGATCGTGTCGGCGATAAACCCCGCCTCCTCATGCCCGGTGGGGAGCGCCTTCAGCGGCGTCGCGTCATAATCCTGGGAGCCACCGCGGCAGCGATCGGACACGATGCACCAGAGCACGACGTAGGCATGGGCCAGCGCCGCCTGCTTCTGCGCCTCCTCCTCGCTGAGGTCCTTGCCCGAGCCGCCGGCCTGCCGAAGCCGCGCAAAACCCCGCCCGATCACCTCCCGGGAGTCGCGGATCATCTGGTCGCGATTGCTGCTCAGTGAGTTCAGCGTGGTCCGGTAGTACGACAGGGGCTCGTTGAGCACTGCCCAACGCACGCCCGCGGCCGTCAGCCGCTGCCAGAGATCCCAATCCTCGCAGGTGGCCAGCGAGCGGTCGAAACCGCCGAGCCGCACGACCGCCTCCCGGTCGATCATCACCGTGTTGACGGTGACCACCGCGCAGGTCCGCGCGAAGGTCGCCTGAGGATCCTCCATGGCGGAGCCGGGAAGATAGGGCCGCGACAGCCGGCCTTCCTGCATCACCCGCTGGAAGCCGCAGCACACGGCGGACGCACCGGGATCGGCGGCCAGCGCGCCGAGCATCTTGCGAAGGTAGTCCGGATCGACCCAGTCGTCGGCATCGAGGAACATCAGCCAGCGGCCCTTGGCCGCGGCGAGGCCCCGGTTCCGCGCCATCGCGGCCCCTTCCCCCAGGCCGGAAAGCGCCTTGAAGCGCGAGTCGCGGGCCGCGTATCGCGCGATGATGGCCCCCGTTTCATCGGTGGAGCCGTCGTCCACCACTACCGCTTCCCAGTCCGTCTCCGATTGGGTGAGCAGGCAGTCAAACGCCGTCGGCAACGTGCTCGCGGCGTTGCGTGCGGGAATGACGATAGAAACGCGGGGATGATCGGTCATGCGTTGGGTCCGGTCGTGGCTCCCGGACATAAAACAAGATGCCCGAAAAGTAACCCATGATTTCCTGCTTCAGAAAGAAAGCGTCACGACTTTCGCGGCCGCCCAGCAGCACATACCCTATCCTAAGAAGATACCAGCGCGGCAGAAACCAGAACGCGCGAGAGAGATTTGCCCGGATACCAGTTCGTTCATGCTGAACCAGTAACGCTGCGGAATGCCCGCGCATATAGTTGAAGATTTGCCGGGCGAGCGCCTCGTTGGTCCGGCGGTGAAAGTGGAACGACACCGCGGACGGCTCGTACCGGCAATCATAGCCCGCGGCGAGGATCCGATACCAATATTCTGAATCGCCCGAGCAGCCGGCGCGCCCGGCATCGAGGCGTTCGTCGAACAGGCCCACGTGCTCGAAAATCTCTCGCCGGAAGGCCATGCTCGCGCCCGCGCCGATGGTCCATGCCGGGAAGACGCGCTTGGGGGACGCGGCGAATTCGGCGGCACGGAAATCGCGCCGCTCGTAGCCGTGGCCGAAGCTCCAGTAGGTCTCGAAATGGGTCTGGGCGTCGGCGTCGAGCTCGGCGGGAAGGACCAGCCCCGTCACCGCCATCAGCCCCGGCTCGTCGAACGCCGCGACCAGGCGCTCCAGCCATCGCACATGGAGAATCTCGTCGTCGTCCGCGTAGGCCACGATATCGGAATTGGCGGCAAGGGCGCCGGTGTTGCGCGCCACGTCGAGGCCCGGACGGTCCTCGCGCACATAGGTCACCCCGGCCGCCAGCGCGACATCGCGCGTCCGCAGGTCGCTCGAGGCATTGTCGACGACGATGACCTCCTCGGGCTGATAGGTCTGGTACTTGAGGGAGCGCAGGCAGCGCTCGAGGTCGTCCGGGCGGTCCCGGGTGCAGATCACGATGGTCGCCCCGAGCGTCGGCGCGCGCTCGGGCCGCTCGTCCAGGGGCGCGAAGCCCCTGATTCCCGCATTATAGGGGGCGCCTTCAAACGACTGGAGGATATGCCCGACCGGCCGCTCCCCCTGCCAGAAGACGGTGAGTCCGGGTCCCTGAAGCGACCAGACGCAGGAAGGCTCTGTCACGTCGTAATGGCGCACCGTAAGTGAATTGGGAAGACCCGAAAACACCTTCACAGGTCACAACCTCCCGCGCATAAAGGAATATCCCAGGGGAGCCCCCTTGAGGATACGCACCGACGCTAAATGGCGGTCAGTGCATACCATAATCTTCATGGCAGAAGGGCGAAGCTTTGACCAGATCGCACCCGCTTCCTGCGAAATGCCGCGGGATGTCCAGCGGCACACCCATGATGCGCCTGATCCTCGCGCTGACGCTCACTCTTCTCTCCATCCGGCTCGCCTTTGCCGAGACTGCGACCCAAAGCCCCACGCTGCGCTTTCCGGAGAAGGTCGGCGTCGGCGCGATCCCCCTGGGCGACGCCGCCCTGCGGGCCGAGGACATCAGCCGCCTGGGCGCGCGGTGGTTCTACAACTGGCTGCCGGCCGTCCCCGCTGTCGAGCGCCAGACGTGGGTGTTCCGGCGCTCCGGTGCAACGGCCCCCGCCGGCGGCGAGGCGTCCTCCGATGCGCCCGAGCGGCTTCATATCTCCCTGTCCGGATGGCGGCCCGCCTATGTCCGCGTGGACGCGCTGCGGGCCGACGGCTCGCTGGTCAGCAGCAGCCGGCACAAGGTTTCGGCCACGCAGCCGCTCGACCTGGCCACGCCGGGCGACGCCGAGGTCCGCGAGCTGCGGCTCGACGCCTACACCCCGCGCGAATCCCGCCTGAAGGCAGACCTGCGAGGCCCCGATTCCCCTCGGGGCGTGGCCTGGTCGCTCACCTGCAAGTCGGGCGGCGTCGCGGCGCCTCAGGCGCCGTTCGTTCCCATGGTCTGGGGCCGCATGGATGCCGCTCTGGTCGGGCTCGGCGTCCCGCCGGGCAAGGGCGACACCCTGCTCACCTTCAACGAGCCCGACGACAAGCTCCAGTCCAACATGACCGTCGAGGATGCGCTCACCCTGTGGCCGGCGCTGATGGCGACGGGCCGGCGGCTGTCGTCGCCGGCGGTCACGACCCCGGGCACCCTCGGCCCGAATTCCTGGCTCGGACGCTTCATGCGCGAGGCGGAGGCGCGGGGCTACCGGGTCGATTTCATGGCCGTGCACTATTATTCGCCGGATCCCGATCCCGACAAGTTCCGCGCCTTCCTGGAGCAGGTGCATCAGGCCTACAAGCGCCCGATCTGGGTCACCGAATGGGCGCTCGCCGACTGGCGCAATCAGCGCCCGTTTTCGCCCCGCGAGCAGACCGCCTATTTCGAGGCCGCGACGCGGATGCTGGACACGCTTCCCTACGTTGAACGGCACGCCTGGTTCGGCACCTATTGGAATACCGATTCGACCCTGCTCCAGTCAGCGCTCATCGACGACGCCGGCGCCTTCACGGCCGTTGGTGAGGCGTTTCGCCGGACGGCGGCTCCACCGCCGGCGGGGCGCGCAGCGGTGCCGGCCGGCTCTTCCGCTGCACCACGTCCAGGCGCCAGATCAGATCGACAACCAGCCTGCTGACCGCGAAGCAGCCGGCGAGAATGCGATCGAGCAGCGGCTTCAGCGCGAAGAAGAGCAGCGCGTGGGCCACCGGGTTCATCACCAGCAGGACAAAGAACGTCCACACGCTTTCGTGCGCCGGCAGGATGCGGGACAGCAGCGGGTAGAAGACGACGATCACCCATCCATGCAGCAGCAGGAAATGGAGCGAGAACAGGCCAAGGAGCCAGATGATCCGGATGAAGAAGGCCGGACGGCTGACTTGCGCGATCCACAGCACGAAGAGAAGAAACGCCGTGACCTGCGCCACGTACAACGGGAAGAAGCCGTATTGTCCGACCATCGGCTGGGAAACGAAGCCGAGGTTGCAGTCCCAGCACAGGCCGGTTTGCAGCACGTCCGGCGTGTTGAACCAGGTGATCAGCAGCGCGACGGGCAGCGCCGGCGCGCCGAGCCACGCGGGCACCTGCCAGTCCTTGTTGATGCGCATGCCGACGAGAAAGAACAGCAGCGCCGCCGGCCAGTTTCGCCATTCATACAGATTGTCGGGCAGATGAAGAGCCTGCGTCAGGAGGACCAGCCCGACCAGGGCGACCGCGACCGCCGCGAACACCATCCGGTTGCGCTCGAAGATGTAGGCGAGGACACGCACCGCGGCCAGGACGACGAAGAACCAGGCAACAAAGGTGCAATAACCCGTTCCATAAACGATCGGCTTGAAGATTTCCCTCAAGAGGTCGCGCATGGACCCCGCGCCACCGTAGATGATCTCGCTCAGCGCCACGCCCACCACATGGGACACCGCGGCGAGCACGACGAGCATCAGCGAGGAGACAGCGATGGTGCGGGCCGACTTGCGGCCGAGCTTGGGCACTGCCATGCCGTTGAGGAAAAAGAACACGGCCACCTGGGGCGCAAGCAGCTTCACCTGGATCGCGCTCAAGATGAAATCGTCGACCGGCCTCCCGCCACCGATGAAGAAGATCAACGAGTGGATCTGGAGTACGCCAAGTAGAACGTAACCGCGTGCGAGTTCCTCACGTACCCCAACAAACATCTGCCTGCCCTCTTGACGCCGTCCGACGTCCCCCAATCCCAGACAATGGCCGCCGGTCGACGACGGACCTAGATCACCGCGAGACGCACGGCGACCTGCGGCACGCCGAGCACCCCACCCAACTTGAACGAAATGGACCCGACTGCGGGTCGGCCGGCCATGCACGCACGGTGCGCGAACCCCGCGAATACCTGGCGATCGCGGCGGCTACGCCACAGAGAAACCCGGCGCGCCTCCGCACCCAAACCACAGCCCTGCGTTCCGAGCGCGCGGGGATGGTGGTTCAATACTTTCTTTGACAAGGAAATTGCGCCCGGCCGGCGACAAGTGCGGATTGCATTCCGACGCCCGCCTTCGCCGCCAACATGCGCCAACGGCACGGGAACGCTCGTGGTATCCGCTGCAACCTCGCAGGTCGCCGCTGCTCCGAAGGGTCCGAAACGCCCGACCACCGCTTGGCGACTCTCCGGAAGAAGGGGCGCCCGATCGAACTCCCGAAGCCGTGGCGTGACCCGGACTATCGGGCACTCCAGGTCCACGGGCGCCGCAAGCTCCGCAACCGCAGCGCTCCCGACGGCGCAACCGCGCCCCACAACGGCGGAGGTCCCGACCGGCGACGTCAGAGTCGCGGGGAGGATTGCCCCCCGGCTCATGGCACATCACCGCCGGCCGGACGCCCTTCAAGCCCGCTCGGGGCCGTGGGCCAGATGGGCAAGGGATGCGCGCAAAACTGCACGGGCAACCGAGACCCGTGGATGGCGATCCTGGCGTTCAAACTGTCTTGGATTTCGCGAACGGCGGCGACCCCGCCCCGCTCGTGGTGCGCGCGCCCATGAGGGGCGATCAGCCCGCCAGGCCCGCTCCGCCTCCCATCCCACGTTGCAGCGTTGATCGCTCTCGTCTTTTTAAACTTCGGCAAGACGCCCCCCACCCTCTGCTCAACGGTGACCGCTCCGCGTAAGACACCACTGCACACCAGATCCCGATCGGCGTTACGTTGATACCGAACCTCATTTACTACCTAAGGTTGATAACGAAGCAGCCGTCTAGATTTCGGAACGCAGCGCGGGTCACAGCATGACCCCCAAACACCGAAATTTTTCGCGCACCGTGTATACGTACGGACTTACCAACCAAGAGCACCCGACGACAGGAACCAATACTTACCGGATACTCAGGACTTCTCAACCCGCCCGCCGGGGGCCGGCAGATCCCGGACGCACACCGCACAGGGCGAACCCCTGAGATCGCGACCAGAACCGGGCACCACGCCGCCGGATCACCGGCACGGCGCAAGCGGCGAACACCCGTCCTTCGGGCGCGGCGTGCCGGTCGGCGAACCGTCCGCATGCTTCGCGGGCTCGCGACGGTTGCCTCCGGCTACGCCCCGCAACGGGCGCACCCAAGAGGCGTTCGTCTCACTCACGCCGGCATGGCCTGCCGGCGTCAATGGCCCGCGGCGGGTGACCCGCCCTTGTCCTCTCCCGGCGCACCACCCGCCTCAGCCTGGCGGTGGGCGCGGGCGGTTGCGTACCCGTTCGATCCTGCGGCCTCTCCCGCACATCGGCGACGAAAGGCGTGGCGCGCGCTCTCGCGCTCCGGCCTAGCGGTCGGCTCCGTAGTCGATGTGGTACTTGTGGTAGTAGTACTTCGCTCCGTAGTCCTCCATCCGCCGCAGGGTGGTGAGATTGACCTTGTTCAGCAGGCAACCCAGGAGCTTGTCCCGAACCTTGCGGTTGTTGGCCAAGGTCGTCTCCACCAGGTCCCGGTTGGTGGAGCCCCACTCGAGAACATAGACGTAGGCGTCCACCAGATGGGTCGACGCAAGCACGTCCACCACGGGCGCCAGCGGCGGCAGATCGAGAACCACGTATTCGTAGGTATTCTTCAGCCGATCGATCAGCGCCTTCATCGCGGGCGACGCCATCAGCTCGTTGGTATGGACGATGTGTCCGGGAACCACCGCCGGGATGAAGTGGAGGCCGGTCAGCGGGTCGGTGATGCTGGCTTCGCCGAGCGTGGTCTTGCCGTTGATCAGCTCGAGCACACCCTGGCCGGCGCCGGGCCAGATGCGCCGCGTCAGGCTGGGATTGCGCAGGTCCAGGTCCACCAGCACGCACTGCGCGCCGCTGTGGGCGATGAGCTGGGCAAAGTTGGCGGCGACCGTGGACTTGCCCTCCTTCGGCAGCGTCGAGACGATGCCGAACACCTTGATGGCATGCCCCGCCCCCGAAACGTCGGCGCTCACCTTCACGCCGCGCAGGGTTTCCGCGAAGCGCGAGAAGGGATCGGACACCACGTGCCGCATCGAGCCGGTGGTCGAATCGAACGCGGTCTGCCCGGCCTGGAGCACCGGGGCCTTGCCGCTCAGCATCGGCAGCACGCCCAGGCATTCGAGATTGAGATACTGCTCCACCTCGGACGGCGAGCGGAAGGTCTTGTTGCCAGTCTCCCGCAGGAACACCACGCCAGCCGCGGCCGCGAAACCGAAGAACAGGCTGCCCAGCAGGATCAGGTTCTTCTTCGGCGACGACGGCGAGAGCGGTCTGGTCGCATCGGTGATTACCCGCGCCTCGGTGATAGGGAAGGACTGCTGCTGCGTCGACTGCATGAAACGCTGCAGGAAGTTGTCATAGAGCGTGCGGTAGGACTGCGCGGTGCTCTCCAGCTCGCGAAGCTTCACCTGGGCCTGGCCGGTGGTGCGGGACTGCTTCACCAGATTGTCGAGGTTCTGCTGGAGGCTTGCCTCGCGCGCCTTGGCGATCTCGAGATCGCTTCGGTAGGTCTCCGCGATATGGCTCAGCTCCTTGTACAGCGACTGCTGGAGGCCGTCCATTTCGCGGCGCAGATTGACCACCGCCTCATGGTTCACGCCATAGCGCTTGCTCCAGTCGGCCTCGCGCTTTGCGGCTTCCAGATATTGCTCGCGCAGCTTGCTGATCAGCTGATTGGACAGGTTGTCGGCCACCGCCTCCTTGCTGATGCCGGACGCCTTGCCCTGCTGGAGGATGTCCTCCACGCGTTGGAAGCGCGCCTCGGCCGCCGCCGTCTCGCTGCGGGCCGACACGAGGGCGGTGTTGATGTCCTGCATCTGCTGGTCGCTGATCAGGCCGCGCGAGGTGTCGACGAGGTCGTTCTTCGCCTTGTAGTCCTGCACCGCGCGGTCGGCGGCGAGGGCCTGGTCACGCAGCTCGTTGAGGCGATCCTGGAGCCAGACGCCGGCCCGGCGCGTCGCCTCGAACTTCGATTCGAGCTGGTCGAGAATGTAAGCGTTCGCGACGCCATTGGCGGCATCGGCGGAATATTGCGGATCGGAGGCGACGAAGGCGACGTCGATCACGTAGGAGGTACCCTCGCGCTTGACGTTCAGATCGTGCAGGAACCCGTCAATCGTCGCGCGCTCGCGCTCGTAGGGGTCCTCCTTGGGGGCCTCCGCGGCGGGGAACAGGAAGCTCCAGAAGCCGGGGGCGGCGGGCTCCGCCTTGTCCTGGATGCCGACCTTGAGCTTCTCGATCACCGACTTGGCGATGCGCTCGGACTTGAGAATTTCGACCTGGCTGTCCACCATATAGGGGTCGGTGAAGCCGGAGGACATGCCGCTCGCCGGATCCATCGCCATCTGGGCCTGCTTGGGATCAATCAGAAGCTGGGCGGTCGCCGTGTATTTCGGCGTGAGGATGGTGAGAAGAAGCATCCCCGCGACCAGCGACGCCGCGACGATGGAGAGCGCCCACCACAAATGCCGCCGCAGCACGCGAAGCAGATGATGAACATCGATACTCGGCTCCTCGAACGAGGTGTGCCTCTCGCCGGAATCACGCTCATTGATGCGCAGCATCGCGTCGACCTAAGTCCCTCAGCTAAGAGAGTACCGACCGCCGGCCGCCCCGACCTGGAAGCCGTCCCGACGATTCCGCCCGGTCGTCGGAGCTTCAAGATCAGCGGCAGGAGAAACCGAATACTCCCAGGTCAATCTTTACACTCGCCGGATCGGGACTTCGCCCTCTCGGTGAGCCCATCAACGCCAAATGTCCCAACGTTCTTAACGTTCGCGATTATCGTGACGCTATGACGACCCGCCTGCGCCGCCACAGGCCGACCAGCCATCAAACCATGGAAAAGTCACGATTTCTAACGTTACAATCAGCTTTGTAACACACATGCTGCACTGCGACAATCGAAAGCGCGCCCCTCGTCCCCTTTCCTGCTTCCGTTTCGGCAGCGCGCCAAGCTTTGCAGCTCCGTTCGGTTGACATATACCGCCCTCTCGGGCCGCAGAGCGCGCTCAAGGTGCCGTAGAACCGCCATCCGCGCAAAAGAGCGCGTCACAACCTGCTTTGGGGCACGGCGCGAGGTCGCATTATACCCGGCAACGCCGGCCTGAATTCTTTGGAGCACTTCCGTACTACTATACATCCCGCCACTGTCGGACCCGCAGTAGCGCGGCGGCGGCCAGCTGCCCCCAAAGCACACGACATCCTGATCGGGACCGGCGCGGCGCGAGGGTATCGGGAGGATGATCTCGCAACGGTTTGGCTTAAACTCCGCCGGCATTGAACAGCAGGACCGACCGACTGCCATGAGCGCCCCGGCACCATCGACACCGCCCCGGCAGACCGCCATTTCCGCCGCCGCCCCGGGCTGGCGGAAGGTGTGGGACGCGCCCACCCGCCTGTTCCACTGGCTGCTGGTCCTCCTGCTGGCCAGCGCCTACGCGACCGCCAAGTCCGGTTGGATCGATGCCCACTTCCTGGTCGGCTATTCCATCCTCGCGCTGGTGCTGTTCCGCGTGGCGTGGGGCCTCATCGGCAGCGAGACGGCGCGATTCGCGAATTTCGTGCGCCCGCCCGGGGCCGCGCTCGCCCACCTCGCCCATGTGCTACGCAGGGAGCGCGAGGACACCGTCGGGCACAATCCCGCGGGCGCTTACATGATTCTCGTTCTGCTGGGGCTGCTCGCGCTTCAGACCGGAACAGGCCTGTTCTCCACCGACGGCATCATGGTGGACGGGCCGCTGGCCGGCTGGGTGAGCGCGCAGACGGCCGAGCGGATCACCGCCTGGCACGCCTTCAATTTCGACCTCATCGCCATTGCCGTGGCGATCCACGTGCTGGCGGTGATCGTCTATGCAGTGGTGCTGCGGGAGGACCTGGTACGCCCCATGGTCACCGGCTGGAAGAAGCTGCCGGCGGACGCGGCCGGGGCACCCCATCTGGTCTCGGCGGTGCGGGCGCTCCTCACCTTCCTGGTGGCGGCGAGCGCGGTCTGGGCGCTGGTGGCCCTCGCCTGAGGCGGCGCCCCAAGCGCCTGAGCGTGGAAACACGCCCCGCAAGGCACTCCGGGCGCGCCCGCAAGCGGGCGGTTCGCGTGGGAACGCCGCCCGGGCGCGCCCACGAGAGCGGGTGCGGGCTGTGAGCCGGAAGGCTCAGCGCGCCTTGAAGGACTGATGGCAGGTCCGGCATTCCCCGGCCACGGCAACGAAGGCCGGCTCGAAGTCCGCCTTGGTGGCGACCTTCGCCGCATTCTGCGCGAGCACGGCCTTGAACTTGGCGATGGCCGCGTCGAAGCCCTCCCGGTCCAGCCAGACCTCCGGCAGAGCCTTGGTGTCGCCGGTATCGGAGCCCTCGGGGAACAGCGCGCCATACTGCGCCATCACGTCGGCGTAGGTCTTGAAGACGGTGGCCGCGGCAGCCGAATCGAACGGCATCTTGCCCTTGACCATGTCAGCGCCGATGTCCGTCTGCTTGCCCATCTCCTTCATCAGCTCCTTGCGCTGCTGGATGGGATCGTTCGCCTGGGCGCCGGCAACGCCACAGGTTGCAAGGACGGCGGTGGCGAGGGTGGCGGCAAAGGCGGACAGGCGACGCTGGGACATGAGGCGCATCAAATCGCTCCCGTTCAGATTGAGCGGGCGGCAATCTACAGAGGTTCGCCGATGAAATGGCATGCCGTACGGTCACGCTTGCGCGAGCGGCCGCGGGACACCCGCGGCACACGGTTGGCGCGCCCTGTTTTCAGCCCACCCGCTGCGGTATCTGCGTCATCACGTCGCGATGGCGGCGCGGATAGCGGCGAACACCCGCTCCGGCGTCGCGGGCATGTCGATGTGGCTGATGCCATAGGCGCGACGGAGGGCATCCACCACGGCATTCATCACCGCCGGGCAGGCGCCGATGGTGCCCGCCTCGCCGGCGCCCTTCACCCCCAGGGGATTGGTGGTGCACGGCACGTTGCGCGTCTCGAACACGATGGGCGGGCAGTCGGCTGCGCGCGGCAAAGCGTAGTCCATGAAGCTCGCGGTCAGGAGCTGGCCGTCGGCGTCATAGACCGTGCGCTCCAGCAGCGCCTGGCCGATGCCCTGGACGATGCCGCCGTGGATCTGGCCGGCGAGCAGCATTGGGTTCACCACGGCGCCGAAATCGTCCACCACCCAATAGCCGGCGATGAGGCTCTGCCCGGTCTCGGGATCGATCTCCACCTCGCAGACATGGGTCCCGTTGGGATAGGTCGCCTCGGGCGGGCGGAAGGAATAGGTGGCGGAGCGCGCCTCGGGCGTCGCCGCCGGCAGGGCCGCGACCTCGCTGAACGAGACGCCACGGTCGGTGCCTGCCACCACGGCGCGTCCGTCCGCCAGCTCCACGTCGGCGATGTCGGCCTCCAGCGCATCGGCGGCGAGGCGGCGGATCTTCGCGGCGAGGTCGCGCGCGGCGCCGTCCACCCCCGCCCCGCCCACGGGAATCGAGCGCGAGCCGCCGGTGCCGCCGCCGGTGGGGGTGGCATCGCTGTCGCCCTGGGCGACCCGGATGCGCTCCAGCGGCACCTGCAGATGGGCGGCCGTGAGCTGGGCGTATGCGGTCTGGTGGCCCTGCCCCGTCGCCTGGGTGCCGATGCGCACCAGGATGGTGCCGTCGTCCTCCAGCGAGGCATAGGCGGGCTCCGCCGCGCCGCCGCCGCACGCCTCGATATAAGTGGCGAGGCCGAGGCCGCGGATCGTCCCCCGCTCCCGCGCCGCCGCGGCCCGGGCGGGAAATTCCTCGGCCGCCGCGAGGGCGAGGGCCCTGGTCATGTGGCCGTCGAACTCGCCGCTGTCATAGGTGCGGCCCGACGCGGTGCGATAGGGCATGTCCTGCGGCGCGATGAAATTGCGCCGCCGCAGCTCCGCCGGCGAAAGCCCGATCTCCCGCGCCGCCGCATCCACCAGGCGCTCGATGACATAGGCCGCCTCGGGCCGCCCGGCGCCGCGATAGGCATCCACCGGCACGGTGTTGGTATAGATCCCGCGCACGCGCGCGTGAAATACCGGAATGGCGTAGACGCCCGGCAGCATGGTCGCGCCGATCCAGGGAATGAAGGGCGCGTAGTGGGAGAGGTAGGCCCCCATGTCGGCCAGCAGGTCCACCTTGAGGGCGAGGAAGCGCCCCTCGGGCGACAGCGCCAGCTCGGCGGTGGTGAGATTGTCGCGGCCCTGGCTGTCGCCGACGAAGTGCTCCGAGCGGTCGCCGAGCCAGGCCACCGCCTCCCCGAGCTGCCGGGCGGCCAGCGCCGCGAGGGGATATTCCACATAGGGAAACGCCTTGGTGCCGAAGCCGCCGCCCACGTCCGGCGTGACCACGCGCAGGTCGTCGCGCGGCCAGTTCAGCACCTTGTCGGCGATGACATCGCGGATGAGGTGGCTGCCCTGGCTGCCCAGGGTGAGGCGGATGCGCCCGCTTTCCTCCACCTCGGCGAGCACGCCGCGCGGCTCCATGTAATTGGTGACCAGCCGGTTGTTCACCAGGGTGAGCGTGACCACCCGGGCGGCACCGGCGAAGGCGCGCTCGGTGGCGGCGGCATCGCCCATCTCGCCGGTGAAAGCGATGTTGCCCGCCCGCTCGGCCCACACCCGCGGCGCCCCCGCATCGAGCGCCGCCTCGATGGAGGCGACGGCGGGCAGCGGTTCCCAGCGCAGGTCCAGAGCCTCGGCGGCATCGCGCGCCTGAGCGAGGGTCTCGGCCACGATGAAGGCGACCGGATCGCCCACGTGACGCACCTCGTCGCGGCACAATACCTCCCGGCGCGGGTGCCACAGGCGCTCCTCGCCGACCACCGGGATCGAGGCGGCGACCGGAATGGGGCCGAGCTCCGCCACGTCGGCGCCGGTGAGCACGAGGCGGACGCCCGGCATGGCGCGCACCGCGTCCACCCCGCCCAGGGCGAATCGGGCGTGGGCGTGGGGCGCCCGCACGACAAAGGCGCTGAGCGCCCGCGCCCGGACCGCCGCATCCCCCACATAGCGTCCCCCACCCTCCAGCAGCGCCGCGTCCTCGATACGGCGATGGGGTTGTCCCACGGCGAACTTCATGACGGCTCCCTCCTCGCGCCACACCGGCCCGCCGGTGGTGGCATCGGCGCCCCCGGGCGAATAGAGTCCCCTCGGCGCCCGGGCGCAAGGGCGGGCGCGACCGGCCCGAACGGAAGCCGCAAAGGAAACGCAAAGGTGAGCAGACACCGCCGGAACTACCCATCTCGCACTTGCACAATAGCAAAACGCTTGGGGCGCGCGTGCCCTTCGGAGAAATGACCAGGGACGGCTTGCGCCCGACACTTCGGCGCTTTAAAGCACGAGATTGTCTGGGGAACTCCACAATGGCGAAGAAAATAATTATTCTGTACCAGCAAACGTTAAACGTGCCGCCCAGACGCCATATTCTATACATTCACGTTAGGATCTAATACATTTTTTGCAACTGACAGTATACATTGTATACCTGATAGCAACACATGCACGCGCTCGAATACTCTCTTGCGCCGCACTACGATCGATGGTAAAAGCTCCGCATAGGTGCTTCTTAAGCCTTACGTTTCGACCCGACGACTTTGACGCAAGACCCGAGGGCGGGATGACGTTTTCAACGGATAATGCTCGGAGTGAAGCAGCCAGCGGCAAGGTCCGCCGGTGGGCAGGTGCTTCCAAGCTGGATTATTTCGCCCTGGCGCCCTTCATCGCGCTGGGCGACATCGCAATCATCCTGCTGTTGAGCTTCCTGAGCGCACAATTCTTTTCCGAGACGGAGACGGCGCTGGACGCCACGCGCACGCTGGGCAACGGCATCGCCGCATCGGTGGCGTTCGTGCTCGCGACCCAGGCGCGCGGCCTCTACCGGCCCTGGCGGCTGAGCCGCGCCGGCGAGCAGCTCGCCGCGGCCATCACCGACTGGACCTTCGCCGTGCTGTTCGTCGGTACGGTGATCTTCTGCTTCAAGGTGGGCGACGATACCTCCCGCCTCGCCACCGGCGTGTTCGCCGGGGCTGGCTTCCTGGTGCTGCCGGTCTATCGCTGGGTGATCGCCACCTGGCTGCGCAAGGAGTTGGCCGCCGGCAAGGTCATGGGCCGGCCCACCATCGTCATCGGCGATGAGTACGAGCTTGCCAATGTGGCGCCGACCCGGGTGCTGGAATACCTCGGTCTGCTTGAGGTGCGCCGGTTCGTCCTTCCCAAGGCGGAGGACACCACCAACGCCACCGACAACGAGATCCTCAAGGCCGCCCTCCAGTTCGCCCGCCAGCAGCGGGTGGACGAGGTGGTGGTGGCCATGCCCTGGTCTGACCTGACGCGCCTGGAGCGGGTGCGGGCCCAGCTGCGCGCCCTGCCCCTGTCGGTGAAGCTGCTGCCCGACCTGTCGGTGAACCAGCTCCTCGACGCGCCGCGGGTGGACTTCGGCCAGTCCGTCGCCATCGAGGTGCAGCGCGCGCCGCTGTCGCGCTTCGAGCTGGGGCAGAAGCGGGTGCTGGACATCGCCGTCTCCGGCGTTGCCATGACCGTGCTGCTGCCGCTGTTCGCCGCCATCGCCATCGCCATCAAGCTCGACAGCAAGGGGCCGGTGATCTTCCGCCAGCGGCGCAACGGCTTCGGCGGGCGGCAGTTCACCATCTTCAAGTTCCGCTCCATGACGGTGATGGAGGACGGCGCGGTGGTCACCCAGGCGCAGCGCAACGACAAGCGCGTGACCCGGGTGGGCAAGTTCCTGCGCTCCACCAGCCTCGACGAGCTGCCGCAGATCCTCAACGTGCTGTTCGGCCACATGTCCGTGGTGGGCCCGCGCCCCCACGCCATCGCCCATGACGACGCCTATTCCAAGCTGATCGCGGGCTACGCCTTCCGCCAGCATGTGAAGCCGGGCATCACCGGCTGGGCGCAGTGCAAGGGCTTCCGCGGCGAGACGGCGCAGCTCGAGCTCATGGAGCGGCGGATCGAGCTCGACCTCTGGTACATCAACAACTGGTCCATCTGGCTCGACCTGCAGATCATCGCCCGGACCTTCCTCGAGGTGCTGCGTCACAAGGCCTATTGAGGCGCGAGGGCTGCACGCGGTCCTCGCCGGCCATTTGTCGCAGCGGTAGCGCCACGATCGGGGCCCCTCCTCCGCACTGCGGAGAGTGCCCGGCCGAAGCCCGAACGCCCGCCCCCAGCACCTTCGCTCAGGCGCCGCTGCCTGCCTTACGGCCGGCATGGGCCGTGACCATCTCGACCACCGCCCCGTGGGCGGCTTCCAGCACCATCGGATCGCGGGCGCGCACCACCAGATTGGTATTGGACTTTCCATTCTCGTCGCGGAACGGATAGGAGCCGATCACCGCCTCCGGAAAGCGCCGGGCGATGGCCGCCAGAGGCTCGGCGATGTCGCCTTCCAGCGCCATGGCGAGCACCGTCTTCGACAGCATCGGCCGGCCCTTCCGCAGCTCCGGCAGCGCCGCTTCCAGCATCACCTGCATGATGCGCGGCACGCCGGCCATGACGATGACATTCTCGATCCGGAAACCCGGCGCCTTGGACAGCTCGTTGGCCACCAGCGAGGCACCGGCGGGAATCCGCGCCATGCGCAGGCGCGCCTCGTTCAGCTCCACCTCGGGAATGCGCTCGAGCAGCATGGCGCGGGCCCGCTCGTCCACGTCGATGGAGACGCCGAAGGCCTTCGCCACCGAATCGGCGGTGATGTCGTCATGGGTCGGACCGATGCCGCCGGTGGTGAAAACATAGGTGTAGCGCGCCCGAAGCGCGTTCACCGCTGCCACAATGGCATCTTCCTCATCGGGAACGATACGAACTTCCTTGAGATCGATCCCGACTTCGGTTAATCGCGCCGCCACATGGCCGATGTTCTGATCCTTGGTGCGGCCAGAGAGGACTTCGTCGCCAATCACCAGAAGTGCCGCCGTGACCAATTGCGCGCCATCTGCTTCCGTCATTCGACCTCCCATTGCCGCATCATGCAGCAACTGCACAACAAATGTCCTTACCTTAGTCGTTCACCAAGCTTAGGCGTAGCAGGCGGGACGCCTTTCGCGGCATGTACTTCTTTGGCTCGATGCTTGTAGAGTTCCAATCGGCCCGTGTGGCTCAATAACTCAACTGGCTCAACAACGGCCAGCGCTGATCCGGAGTGGCACTGCGATGCGGCAAACGTTCGACGAAATGTCCAGTTCGGATGGCACGGTCAGGCCCGCGTACGAAACCCTCAGCCAGTGGCTGTCGAACGTGCCCCAGGACGTGCTCGCCCACCGCCGCAAGGAAGCGGAGTTCATCTTCCGGCGCATCGGCATCACATTCGCCGTCTATGGCGAGCAGAATGCTCAGGAGCGCCTGATCCCCTTCGACATCGTGCCGCGCATCCTCACCAAGGAGGAGTGGGTCCAGCTGTCCAAGGGACTGGAGCAGCGCGTCAAGGCGCTCAACCACTACATCCACGATGTCTATTCGAAGCGCGAGATCCTGAAGGCCGGCAAGATCCCCGAGGAGCTGGTCTACAAGAACCCCGCCTTCCGCCCCGAGATGAACGGCCAGCGCGTGCCGCACGACCTCTACGTTCACATCGCCGGCATCGACATCGTGCGCACCGACCCGAGCACCTTCTACGTGCTGGAGGACAACGCCCGCACCCCCTCCGGCGTCTCCTACATGCTGGAGAACCGGGAGATCATGCTGCGGCTCTTCCCCGAGCTGTTCTCCATGTACAAGGTCGCGCCGGTGGAGAATTACGCCGACGACCTGCTCGCCACCCTGCGCTCCCTCTCGCCCCATTCGGGGCACGAGCCGAACGTGGTGATCCTCACCCCCGGCATCTACAACTCGGCCTATTACGAGCACTCCTTCCTCGCCGACAAGCTGGGCGTCGACCTGGTGGAAGGCCGCGACCTGTTCGTGAAGGATGCGGTGGTCTACATGCGCACCACCGAGGGGCCGAAGCGGGTGGACGTGATCTACCGCCGCCTCGACGACGACTTCCTCGATCCGCTGGCGTTCCGCCGCGACAGCGTGCTCGGCGTGCCGGGCCTCATGAGCGCCTACCAGGCCGGCAACGTCACCCTCACCAATGCGGTGGGCACGGGCGTCGCCGACGACAAGGCGGTCTATTCCTATATGCCCGAGATCATCAAATTCTATCTCGGCGAGGAACCGATCCTGCCCAACGTGCCCACCTGGCGCTGCCGCGAGCCCGACCACCTGAAATACGTGCTGGAGCACCTGCCCGAGCTGGTCGTGAAGGAAGTGCACGGCTCCGGCGGCTACGGCATGCTGGTGGGCCCCACCGCCGACAAGGCGCAGATCGAGGCCTTCCGCGCCAAGGTCAGCGCCACGCCGGACAATTTCATCGCCCAGCCGACGCTGGCGCTCTCCACCTGCCCCACTCTGGTGGAGCAGGGCGTGGCGCCGCGCCACGTGGACCTGCGGCCCTTCATCCTCTCGGGCTCGGACAAGGTGCGCATCGTGCCCGGCGGCCTCACCCGCGTTGCCATGAAGGAGGGCTCCCTGGTGGTGAACTCCAGCCAGGGCGGCGGCACCAAGGATACCTGGGTCCTGGACGTCTGACGGCGCCGGCTCCGGCTTCGTCCCCGCGTTTTCCGGGCGCCCCCGGCGCCTCCCGCCTGAACCATCTTCCGGAAGGGCTTCCATGCTTTCCCGCACCGCCGACAATCTCTACTGGCTCACCCGCTATGTGGAGCGCGCCGACTGCCTCGCGCGCATCCTCGACGTGTCGCAGCGCCTCGCCTACACGCCGGTGACCTACGGCGGCTCCACCAACGAATGGGGCTCGGCGGTGCTCTCGGCCGGCTGCGCGGACCTCTACACCAACCGCTACGGCCCGCTGGAGGAAGCCACCGAGGAGAACGTGGTCTCCTTCCTCGCCTTCGAGGCGGAGAACGCCTCCTCCATCCGCAACTGCTTCGAGGTGGCGCGCACCAACGCCCGCTCGGTCCGCACGGCGCTGACCTCCGAGATGTGGGACGTGATCAACTCGGCCTGGATCGAGCTGCGCAACTTCCCCAACCGGCCGCTGACCCGCGACGAGCTGGCGCGCTTCCTCGCCTTCGTGAAGGAAACCTCGCTTCGCTTCGACGGCGCCACCTTCCGCACCATGCTGCGCAACGATGCCTACTGGTTCGCCCGCTCCGGCGTGCAGCTCGAGCGCGCCGACAACACGGCGCGCATCCTTGACGTGAAATACCACGTGCTGCTGCCGGAGAAGGAGCACGTGGGCGGCCCGCTGGACTACTTCCAGTGGACCTCCATCCTGCGCTCCGTGTCGGCGCTCACCGCCTTCCATTGGGTCTATCGCGACAGCGTGAAGCCCTGGCTGGTGGCCGACCTCCTGATCCTCAACCGGCAGATGCCGCGCTCGCTGGCCGCCTGCTACGACAGCCTGGCGCGCAACCTCGACGACATCGCCGGCGCCTACGGGCGGCAGGGCCCGTCGCAGCGCCTCGGCCGCTCCATGCTGGCGCGGCTCACCAACCGGTCGATCGAGGATATCTTCCAGACCGGCTTGCATGAATTCATTTCCGAGTTCATCTCGGACAACAACAAGCTCGGCGCCGAGATCACCGAGCAGTATCTGACCTGACGGCCGGCTCCGGCGCCCCAGGGTGCCGGGCGAGACAGATCCGCGCGTACTGAGAGAAAGGCTGAGAGGCAGGCCATGCGAGTGCGCATTCGTCACGAGATCACCCAGCGCTTCGAGCCGCCCGCCCGCAACACCACGGCCACGGTGCGCCTGACGCCGCGCTCCCACGACGGGCAGTTCATCCTGCGCTGGACGCTCGACCTGTTCTCCGACTGCCGCCTGAATCCGGCGGAGGACGCCTTCGGCAACCTCTGCCACACCTTCACCCTCGACGGGCCGGTGGACGTGCTCACCGTGATCGCCGAGGGCGAGGTGGAGACCCAGGACACCACCGGCATCCTGCGCGGCACGGTCGAACGCTTCCCCCCGCCCCTGTTCCTGCGCCAGACCGAGCTCACCGAGCCGGACGAGGCGGTGCTGAAGCTCGCCCGGTCGCTGCCGTTCTCGGCCGACGACCCCCTGAGCTTCCTGCACACCCTGATGGCGACGCTGAAGGAGCGAATCGCCGAGGTTCCCACCTCCGCCCTGAGCGACGTGCTCCCGGCCGGCGAGGCGCTGAAGACCGGCACCGGCTGCTCCGGCGCCGTCGCCCACCTGTTCACTTCGGTGGCGCGCCTCCACTCCATCCCCGCCCGCCACATCTCCGGCTACCTCGCCTCGGGCGATGCGGGCACCGCGCGCCACTGGGCCGAGGCCTATGTGCCCAAGATCGGCTGGATCGGCTTCGACGCCGGTCGCGACATGTGTCCCACCGAGGAATATGTGCGCCTCGCGGTGGGCCTCGATTCGCTCGATGTCGCGCCGCTGCGCGGCACCGGCTTCGACACCCGCCAGAATGTGCGGGCGGAGGAGGGGCGGCTCTCCGCGCGCATCGCCCAGGCGCAGAGCCAGGGACAGAACTGATCGTCCCTGCCCTCCCCGGCCGAGGGGTGCGTATTCCCACGCAATGACATGGCTGTTGCGGCGCGGCATAATGCGGTTGCATGCACGTGAAGGTTCGCGCGCTGCCGCCTGTGCCGTCCCCTGCCGAGGGCAATGCCCGCGTGCCGGCCCGGTGCCGAGGGAGCGCCGGAGCAAGGTTCATCCCGCTGCCGCCTTGGCCGCGTAGCATGGCCGTGCCGGCCGGACGCAAGAACCGCATCGCCACGGCAGCACCGCGGGAAACGTACCGCAGGAAACGCCCGTCAAGGCACGATCAGAAGCGAGGCCCGTTCGCCATGTCCGCGCATTCGACCACCCCCCCGCCCGCCGCATCCGCTCCGCTCAGCGAGCAGGAGCTGAAAGCCGAGGTGCAGGGCCGTGCCGCCGAAGCGCGCCACACGGCGCAGACCACCGCCGCCCCGCCGGTGCCGCGCGCCCAGCCGGCCCCCGACGAGGGCGCGCCGGCGGTGAAGCTGGAGGCCCGGCACGTGGACTTCTGGTACGGTGACACCCACGCCTTGACCGACGTGAGCGTGCCGATCTTCCGCAACAAGGTGACCGCCTTCATCGGCCCTTCGGGCTGCGGCAAGTCCACCCTGCTCAGGGTGTTCAACCGCATGTACGACCTTTATTTCGACCAGCGGGTCACCGGCGAGGTGCTGGTGGACGGCGAGAACATCCTCGACCATGCGGTGGATCCGGTGACGCTGCGCGCCCGCATCGGCATGGTGTTCCAGAAGCCGACGCCCTTCCCCATGTCGATCTACGACAACGTGGCCCTCGGCGTGCGCCTCAACGAGGAATGCTCGCCCACGGAGCTGGACGAGCGGGTGGAATCCGCCCTGCGCCAGGCCGCCCTGTGGGACGAGGTGAAGGACATCCTCAAGCGCAGCGGCCTCGGCCTCTCCGGCGGGCAGCAGCAGCGCCTGTGCATCGCCCGCACCATCGCCGTGAAGCCGGAGATCATCCTGTTCGACGAGCCCTGCTCGGCCCTCGATCCCATCACCACGGCGAAGATCGAGGAGACCATGGACGAGCTCAAGGAGCGCTACACCCTCGTCATCGTCACCCACAACATGCAGCAGGCGGCCCGCGTCTCCGACCACACCGCCTTCATGTATCTGGGCGAACTGGTGGAGTTCAGCCCCACCAACGCGCTGTTCACCACGCCGAAGGACCCGCGCACCCAGCGCTACATCACCGGCCGCTTCGGCTGAGGCGCAGCCGCGGCGACGGCGCGGACCAAGGCGCGCCGACCGTCCCGCGCGCTCTTGCCCCGGCCTCCGCCCCTTGACCCCTCGCGCGCGCCCTGCGATGTGCTCGGGAACGATCAGGAGGAGCCCCATGAGCGCGACCCCGGCTTACGATCCCAACAACATCTTCGCCAAGATCCTGCGCGGCGAGCTGCCGGCGCAGAAGGTCTATGAGGACGAGAAGGCCATCGCCTTCCTCGACATCATGCCGCGCTGCCCCGGCCATACGCTGGTGATTCCCAAGGCGCCGGCCCGCAACATCCTCGACATCGATCCCGACGACCTCGCCCACGTGATCAAGGTGGCGAAGAAGATCGCCATCGCCGGCAAGGCCGCCTTCCAGGCCGACGGCGTGACGGTGCAGCAGTTCAACGAGGCGGCCGGCGGACAGGTGGTGTTCCACCTGCATGTCCACGTCATTCCGCGCCAGATGGACGTGCCCATGAAGCCGCCCGCGAGCGCCATGGAGAATCCCGAGGTGCTCGCCGAGCACGCCCGGCTCCTGCGCGCCGCGCTGGAAGGCTGAGGGCAAAGCCGCCGCAGGGGGGACATTCGAGCGCCGGCAGCCGCAATTCCGACCAAAGAGGCAGCGTCGGGCGCCGGCATCCAACGCATTAGATTCAATCGATAATTGGCGACAGGCACGGCCTCCCGGGCTGGCCGGCTCCCCGATCAGGTCTTGCGCCACGGGGATGCATCGTTCACAAACCTGTCACCAGATCGCGAGCGGGGGATATGGCCATGGCGGCAGGGCGCTTTTCCGGCGGACCCGCCCATGGCCGCAATCCACCGCGGAGTTGAGCGCAGATGGACCACGGCGCACCTGTCCTCCCCCTCCTGCGCCCGTGGCTCGTGAATCCGTCGCCGATGCGCGGCGCGTGTCGCCGGAGCGGTGCCGGCGATGCCCTGCCATCGGACGGCCCGCCGGCTGCGGCGGCGCCCTGCCCCTTGCCCGGCACCGGCGCGCCGCCCTGACGCCGACGCACACCGTTCCGCCGGTCGCGCGGGGCCGGCCGCATGGCCGCACCGCCCGTCCCGTCTCAGGTCGGCCGCCCATGGCCCGACCCGCCCGCTGATCGTCAGGCCGAGGTACCATGGATCTTGCCCTCATCGCCCTCTCCGCCCGGCCACTGGCCGCCAGCGCAGCCCGGGCGGGATTTGCCGCTCTCTCGCTCGATCTGTTCGCGGATCTCGACACCTGCTCCCAGGCCGCGCGCTGCGTGAAGGTGCACAAGAAGAACGGCTTCGCCTTCGATCCGGACGACCTGATCCAGGCGCTCTCCTCCCTGGCGCCGGCGGGGCTGCCGGTGGTGTTCGGCGGCGGCCTCGAGCACGATCCGGCGCTGATGATGCGCATCGCCAAGCGCAACCCCATCCTCGGCAACACGCCCGAGACCATCCGCATCCTCAAGGATCCGCTGGCGCTTTCCGGCATCTGCACCCATTTCGGCATCCCCTTCCCGCCGGTGTCGATGGAGGCGCCCAAGCCGGAGACCTTCGCCGGCCACAAGGTGGTGGAGAAGGTCGTCGGCGGCGCCGGCGGCACCCACATCCGGCGCCGCGCGGCGGACGACCTTTCCCCGCCCGCGCCCGACCATTTCCTCCAGGCGGAGGTGGTGGGCGATCCCTACTCCCTGCTGCTTTTGTCCAACGGCACCTCGGCGCTGGTCGTCGGCGCCTCGCGCCAGTGGCGCGCCGATGACGAGGCCCATCCCTTCCGCTACGGTGGGGCGGTCGGTCCGGTGACGCTGCCGGCGGCCTTCGCCGATGCCATGCGCGAGGCCGCGACCCGGCTGTGCATCGCCTGCGGCCTCGTCGGGCTGATCTCGCTGGACTACATCGTCACCAAGGACGGCTGGTTTCTGGTCGAGGTCAATCCGCGGCTGAGCGCCATGCTCGACATCTTCGACGTGGATCCCATGCCGCCGCTCATGGGGCTGCATATCGCCGCCTGCGGCGGGCGCATGCCGGACGGCCTTCCCACCCCGTCGGAGATCCATGCGGCGGGCATTCTCTACGCCCCCTTCGACGTGGTGATCCCGCCGGCGATCTGGCCCGATCACGTGGCGGACCGGCCGGCCGCCGGCGCCACCCTTCCCAAGGGCGCGCCCATCTGCACGGTGAAGACCTCGGCCCACAGCGTGGAGGCGGCCATGGCGGCGCTGGACGAGCACATGGCGGCGCTGAGGCAGCACCTCGGCCTGGTGCCGGCGACCGCGGTTTCCCCTTAGGCGCGCCGGAAGCGCGGCGGCCCGGCGGCGGCAGCGCCGAATAGCCGCCGCCCGGGCACGCACCGCGCTCTCCCGCCGCAGGGTCAACCGCGATAAGGTGCATCCAGCCACCTCCTGCGGGCGAGCCATGAAAGGGGCGCCATGCGCGTTTTCATCTGCGAGTATGTGACCTCGGGCGGCCTGCGGGACAAGCCGCTGCCCGACTCCCTCCTGCCGGAGGGAACGCTCATCCGCGACACGCTCGTCTCCGATCTCGAACAGCTTCCCAACGTCAGCGTGATCCTCGCCCATGACGACCGCCTGCCGCCGCCCCACGAGGACAGCGTGCCGGTGCGCCGGGGCGTCGATCCCTGGGTGGTGTGGTCGGGCCTCGCCCATGAAGCGGACGTGGTGTGGCCCGTCGCCCCGGAGACCGACGGCCTGCTCGCCCGGCTCATCCGGCTGATGCAGGAAGGCCGCGCGCGCCTCATCGCCTCCGATCCCGGCGCGGTGGAGATCACCTCCAGCAAGCTGCGCACCGCGGCCCGGCTCGCCCAGCAGGCCATCCCCCATCTGCCGACCTACCCCATGGATGCGCTGCCCGCCGATTTCGACGGCGACATCGTGACCAAGCCGGACGTCGGCGTGGGCTTCGACCAGGTGAAGGTCTGGCCCAATCGCCGGGCGCTGCCCAAGGGCCTCGCCTCCAAGATGTCGGGCATGGTGGCCCAGCCCTATGTGCACGCCACGCCGATCAACCTCAGCGTGCTCGCCCGGCCCGACGGGACGACGCTGCTCACCGTCAACCGGCTGGAGGTCCGGCATGTGGTGGGCACCTTCACCCTGCTGGGCATGACGGTCGGCGGCCTCGACGACCCCGACGGCGCCCTGGCCGATCTCGCCCGCCGCGTGGTGGCGGCCTTTCCCGGCCTGTCCGGCCTCATCGGCATCGACGTGCTGCTGACGCCGGCGGGGCCGGTGGTGGCGGGCGTCAACGCCCGCGTCACGCCGGCCTATGCGGGGCTCCACGCCTCGCTGGGCGTCAACCCGGCCGCCTTCCTTCCGGAGCTGATCCGCGAGGGCAAGCCGCCGAGCGTGCCCCATCTGCCGCGCCCGAGCCCGGTGGAACTGAAGCTCCGCTGAGGCCCCTCCGGCGGCGCCCGCTCCCGCGCGGGGCGCGGCCGCCGGGAATCCTTTTGTCGACTAGCAAGAAAGCCCTTAAAGCCAGGGGGACATGCCGCGCCTTGACCGGCGCCGCCCCTCTGGCCTGGAGGCCCTGCGATGAATTCCAGCGAAACCGACGTCGCGACCGCGCCCGAGGCGGAGGCCACCGCGCGCCCCCATCGGTCCGGCGCGGACCGGCTGTTCCTGCGGCAGATGCCGTTCTATGCGCATCACGGCGTCCATGAGGAGGAGCGCTCGCTGGGGCAGAAGTTCGTGGTGGACGTGGACTGGTGGCTCGATACGCGCCCGGCCGCCTGGGCCGACGACATCGGCCTCACCATCTCCTACCAGCATGTCTACGACCATGTGCGCGCCGTGGTGGAGGATACGCCGGTGCATCTGGTGGAGACGCTGGCCGAGCGCATCGCCACCAGCCTGCTCGATCATTTCGCCAGCGTGGACCAGGTGCGCGTCGTGGTGCACAAGCCGGGCGCGCCCATCACCGGCGTGTTCGGCGACCTTGGTATCGAGATCATCCGCAGCCGCTGAGCCGGGCCAGCCGGGCGGCGAACCTCGTGCGGCGATGCCCACGCTTTGGCATCGACGCGGCGCCGGCCTTGGGCCATAAGACGCCCGGCGAGGGCGGCCCCGGCGGGACCGCCCGACCTTCCTTCCCCAGACGCGAGGGGCGGCCGGGCCGGCATCACGGGGCGCGCCGGAGCACGATCTTCCGGGCGGGATTCGGCGGGCGCCGCATCCCCTTCCGGGCGGCCTTCTTCCCCTGAAGCAAGCCCTGAGAACACAGGAGACGGATGGTGAGCGAGACGGTGACCCTTCAGAGCTATCTCGACCGCTGGGCGGGCGCGGACGAGGCGCGGCGTGCCGTCGCGGCCGCCGTGGGCGCCATTGCCGGAGCGGGCGTCGGCATCGCCGATCTCGTGGCGCGCGGTCCCCTGGAGGACGGGCTCGCCAAGATCCGCGGCGACGAGGCCAATGCCGGCGGCGACGCCCAGAAGGAGCTCGACGTCATCGCCGAGGAGCGCATCATCGCCGCGCTGAAGGCCACCCCCGTTGCCTTCCTCGCCTCCGAGGAGAGCGAGGCGCTGATCCCGGTCACCGACGGCGGGCGCCTCGTGGTGGCGGTCGACCCGCTGGACGGCTCCTCCAACATCGACACCAACGTGTCGGTGGGCACCATCTTCTCCATTCTGCCCTATGACGCGGCCACCTTTGCCGAGGATCCGGCCAAGGCGGTGATGCGGCCGGGCGCCAACCAGGTGGCGGCGGGCTTCCTCGCCTATGGCCCGGCCACCATCATGGTGGTGACCTTCGGCGCCGGCACCCAGGTGTTCGTGCAGGACCGCGTCTCCGGCGACTTCATCCTCGCCCGCGACCAGGTGGAGATCCCCGCCGAGACCAAGGAATACGGCGTCAACCAGTCGAACATGCGCCACTGGGCCGAGCCCATGAAGGCCTATATGTCCGAGTGCCTCGCCGGCAAGGAAGGCCCGCGCGCCAAGGATTTCAACATGCGCTGGGTGGGCTCCATGGTGGCCGACGCCTTCCGCATCTTCACCCGCGGCGGCGTCTATCTCTATCCCGGCGACCAGCGCAAGGGCTATGAGAACGGCCGCCTGCGCCTGATCTACGAGGCCAACCCGGTGGCCTTCCTGACCGAGCAGGCGAGCGGCGCCGCCACCGACGGCAAGACGCGCATCCTCGACATCGTGCCGAGCCACATCCACCAGCGCATCCCGCTGGTGTTCGGCTCGAAGGCCGAAGTGGAGAAGATCGCCAGCTATTATTGAGCGGGGCTCCGGCTCGGCGCACCTTTCACGGGAATTTTTCCCGCGCGCGCCGCGCCGGCGTTTATCGCTCCGGCTTGAAGGCGTAAGGTAACGATGGCCGCTTCCCCATGGGAGCGGCCATTTTCGCTTTTGGCCCTTCCCTTTGGCCCCTGAGCTGCCGAGGAGCCCGCCCATGACCGCGCCGAGCGCCACCCCGCTGATCGCCCCCTCTTTGCTCGCCTCCGATTTCTCGCGGCTCGGCGAGGAAGTGCGCGACGTGGTCGCCGCCGGCGCCGACTACATCCATCTCGACGTGATGGACGGGCATTTCGTGCCCAACCTCACCTTCGGGCCGGATCTCGTGAAGGCGCTGCGCCCGCACACCACCAAGGTGTTCGACGTGCACCTCATGATCTCGCCGGTGGAGCCCTATCTGGAGGCCTTCGCGGCGGCGGGCGCGGACATCATCACCGTGCATCCGGAGGCCACGCCCCATCTCGACCGCTGCCTCCAGGTGATCCGCGGCCTCGGCAAGAAGGCGGGCGTGGCGCTCAATCCCGCGACGCCGGAAAACGTGCTCGACTACGTGCTCGACAAGGTGGATCTCATCCTCGTCATGAGCGTGAACCCGGGCTTCGGCGGGCAGGCCTTCATCCCCGCCGTGCTGCCGAAGATCGAGCGCATCCGCGACATGATCCGCGGCCGCGACATCCGCCTCGAGGTGGACGGCGGCGTCAATCCCGAGACCGGCGCCAAGTGCGCCCGCGCCGGGGCCGACGTTCTGGTGGCCGGATCGGCGGTGTTCAAGGGCGGGCGCGCCGCCTACGGGCCGAACATGGAGGCCATCCGCAATGCCGCGGCCGGCGCCATCGGCCTCGTCGCCTGAGGCCGCGCGCCGCAGCTTCCGCCCCGGGGTCGCGCGGGCACGGTTGCGGTGCCGCCGCAGGGCATCGCGCTACGCCATCTTGACCTGGCCAGGAAAAAAACGTTCGATCGTTTCCTGAACATGCCGGCCGGGTGCCTCACCCATCCGGACAACGGCGCCGGCCAATCGGGCGCCAGGGAGAGGAAACATGCCCACCCGCAGCGGCGCCCCGTCACCGGGCGCCTACGATGCGCTGATGCGCGCCTTCCGCTGGCAGATCCCGGCGCGCTTCAACATGGGGGTCGCCTGCGTCGATGCCCATGCCGACGGCTCCGGCAGGGAGGCGCTGCGCTTCGTCGAGGAGACGGGCGCCGTCACCTCCTACAGCTTCGATCACCTCAAGGCGCTCACCAACCGCTTCGCCAATGTGCTGACGGCCGCCGGCCTCGCGCGCGGCGACCGGGTGGCGGTGTTCCTGCCCCAGGCGCCGGAGACGGCCATCGCCCATCTCGCCGCCTTCAAGGCCGGCTTCATCTCCATCCCGCTGTTCACGCTGTTCGGCGACGAGGCGCTGGAATTCCGCCTCGCCAATGCGGCGGCGAAGGCGCTCGTCACCGACCTCGCGGGCCTCGCCAAGCTGGAGCGGGTGAAGGACCGGCTGCCCGACCTCGCCCATGTCTTCGTCATCGGGCCCGACCAGGGCGCGGCGGGCGCACGCTCCTTCGACCGGGCGCTGGAGGCGTCCTCCGACCGCTTTACTCCGGTGGACACGGGGCCCGACGATCCCGGCATCATCATCTTCACCTCGGGCACCACGGGGAACCCCAAGGGCGCGCTGCACGGCCACCGGGTGCTGCTCGGACACATGCCGTGCATCCAATTCGTCCACGAGGGCATGCCGCAGCCCGGCGACCTCCACTGGACCCCTGCCGACTGGGCCTGGATCGGCGGCCTGTTCGACGTGCTGTTCCCGAGCCTTTACCTGGGCGTGCCCGTGCTCGCCTACCGGGCCAAGAAGTTCGAGCCCGATGCCGCCATGACGCTGATGGCCGACCAGGGCGTGCGCAACGTCTTCCTGCCGCCCACCGCGCTCAAGCTGCTGCGCCAGGCGGATGTGCGCCATGATGGGCTGAAGCTGCGCTCGCTGCTCACCGGCGGCGAGAGCCTGGGCGCCGAGCTCGGCGCCTTCGTGAGGGAGCGCCTCGGCGTCGAGGCCCGCGAGATCTACGGCCAGACCGAGTGCAACCTCGTGGTGGGCTCGAACTCCAGCTATTTCCCCATCCGCCCCGGCTCCATGGGCAAGGCGATCCCCGGCCACGACGTGCGCATCGTCGACGAGGACGGCCGCGAGCTGCCGGTGGGCGCGGAAGGCCAGATCGGCATCCGCCGCGGCGATCCCGTCATGATGCTGGAATATTGGAACAATCCGCAGGCCACGGCGAAGAAGTATGCCGGCGATTTCCTGCTCACCGGCGACATGGGCCGGCAGGATGAGGACGGCTATCTCTGGTACGTGAGCCGGGCCGACGATGTCATCACCTCGGCCGGCTACCGCATCGGGCCCGGGGAGATCGAGGACTGCCTGCTGAAGCACCCGGCGGTGGCCATGGCGGCGGTGGTGGGCGTGCCCGATCCCATCCGCACCGAGGCGGTGAAGGCGTGGGTGGTGCTGAAGCCCGGCACGGCGCCGTCGGACGATCTCGCCGCCGCTCTGCAGGAGCATGTGAAGGCGCAGCTCTCGGCCCACGAATATCCGCGCCACGTGGCCTTCGCCGACGCGCTGCCCATGACCGCCACGGGCAAGATCCTGCGCCGCGAGCTGCGCGCCCGCGGCTGAACCGCCGCGCCGCTCCCGCCCTTCCCGGCGTTGCTGCGCCGGGATCGGGGCGGCGGGGCCTCACTCCTTGTTGAGCGCGGCCTTCATCGCCTCGCCGAGGCCCTTGAACGACAAAGGCAGAATCACCAGCTGGCGCGAGCCCGTCTCGAACAGCATCTCGCCCGAGCCGGCGGAGGCCTTCAGCGCGGTGATGTCGTCCGGCTTCAGCTCAAGGGAAGCCACGCAGAAGGTGCCGCAGCGCTTGTAGGTGAGCGTGAAGTCGGGCCCGTCCTTCACCTTGAAGGCCACGTTGGTGGGCAGCCACACGCCGCGCGGCACCAGCACGAGCAGATAGACCGGCTTGTCCTTCTGCGCCCGCACCGACACGGAGGCGAGCACGCCCGTCTGGTCCTTGGTCTGGAGCGTCTGGGTCGCCTCGCAGATCCGGGCGTCGCCCTTGCCCTTGCAGCGCACCACCCAGTCGTCGTGCTCGGACGCGATCTCCGTCGGCACGTCGGCATCCTCGCGCCCGGACGGATCCGCGGCCGCCTTCTCGGCCGCCTGGGCGAACGCCGGCGTGTGGAAGGCCGGAACGGCCCCAACGGTGGCGAGCCCCAGCGCCGCAAGGGACAGCAGCATCGGCAGTGAGGACAGACGCGACTTTGCCATGGACCAAGCTCCTCGCCGCACCGGGACGGTGCCGATGTTCAGCAGCTCGATAGCCGAGATGGCTGTCGAGCCCGCGCCCGTCGTATCCGAAGGGGCGGGAGGGAAGCAACCGGAAACACCGCGCGGCAGAGGCGAGGCATGGCGCTGCCAAGCCATATGGGTGGAGGCCATCGCCTCCGCCCATATGCGATCAGGCCTCGCGCCGCGCCCCCGTCGGCTCACCGTCCGCTGGGCTGATCGCCGCCGGGAAAGCCGCCAACGCCGCCGTTCGGAAAGCCGCCGCCGAATCGGCCCGGCGGCATGATTCCAGGTCCTTCATTGAAGGTCGGATAGTCCCCGCCGCCCTCGCCGCCGCCCTGGTCGGGAATGATCGGGATGACGGCGTTGTCCTGGCCCTGCTGCGACGCCTGCTGGGCGATGGTGTCGGCCACGCGCTCCGATGCGGTGTTCACGTGATTGCAGGTGGCGGCCGCGAGATCGAAGGTGGTCTGGCCCTGCGCCGGCGGCGTGCAGGGATGGCTCGCCGCCTGATCGAGGCCGGTGACGTCGGGCGTCGGCTCGGGGCGTCCGCCGTTCTGCCGGCCCTGGCTGCGCAGCTCGGAGACGAGATTGTCCATCTCGCCCTGGGGCACGCGGTTCGGCCCCTGAATGCCCTCGCGTCCGACGGTCACCATGAAGCCCGGACGGCGCACGATGACGCTCTCGCCGGCGAGGTCCGTCACCGTCATGGTGCCGAACTGGAGGATGGCGCGGGTTTGCCCGCCGCGGTGGGTGACGGAGGCCACCGCGCCGCGGATGCCCACCGTCGCCACCGGCGTCTTCACCTCGGCGCCGCCGGTGTGGCTGGCATTGCCGCCGACGAAGCGCATGGCGCCCTTGGAGAGCGACACCGCCATCGACCCCGCCTTGGTGCTCGGATCGTAGACGAACTTGTCGATCACCAGGCTGGAGCTCGGGCCGATGCTGAGCGTGGTCTTGTCCACGAAGACCACCTGCACGCTGCCGGTGTCGCTGGTGGAGATGCGCTCGTTGTGGATGATGCGCGAGCCGAGCTGGAGCACCCGCGCGCCGTCGCCCGTCGAGCGGGGATTGACGGCGGCGGCGGTGCCCACCGCCTGCTGCGCCGATGCCGCGCCCGGCAGCGCCAGCGCGAGGAGCGCCAGGGTGGCCGCGAGGGAAAGCGCCGGGCGGCGCGCGGACGAGGTGCGAAGGGTCATGTCCATTCCTCCTCAGAACCGCACGTTCGGGCCGACGGAGACGCTGAAATTGTCGAAGTCGTAATTGGGCAGGCTGGAGGTGGACCAGCTGTACTGCACCTGCGTCAGCAGCCCGACCTGCCCGTAGACCGGCATGTCGAGGGCGAGGCCCACTCGATACTGGTCGTCGTTGCGCGCCGTGGCGAGCGAGATGAACGGGTTCGCCGCGTCATACTCGTAGTTGGAATAGCCAGCGCTCGGGATCGCTACCCAGCGGCGCACGCCCCAAAGGCCCTGGAACTCGATGGGCAGCGCCACGTCCACGGCGAAATTGGTGTAGGAATACCAAGGCAGCTCGCCGTCGGCATTGTTGTAGGCGACGCGCGCGCGCCAGCGGGTGGAGTCGCTGATGGTGCCCGAGAAGTTGGCGCCCAGGGTCCACATGCCGCCGCTCTGGAAGGCGGAGGTGGGATATTCCGGCGTGTCCTGATAGTCGCGCTGGCGGAACTCGGCGAAGGGCTCGGCTGCGAACCACCCGGCGAAGGGCAGATAGACCGAGGCGCCGGCGCCGTAGGTGCCGAGATAGCCGTCGCCGCCCAGCGCCACGCCGCCCGCGAGCAGATAGCCGCGCACCGAGGAGCCCGGCAGGGCGTCGGGCATCAGGGCAAGGCGCGGGCCCGTATTGGCCTCCACGAAGCCGAGATTGAGCCGCTGAATCTCGAACTGCTGCGAGTAATAGAGGTTGAGGTTGCTCTCCCAGACGTCGCCGCGCTGGTTCTGGAAATCGTAGACATGGCGCACGGTGGCGAGAGCGAAGGCGTTGCCGTCGGACTGCGAGGTGTAGCTCGGCGGCAGCAGCGCGGCCACGTCATCGCCCACCACGATGCGGCTCGACGGCCCGTAGGTGGCGTTGGACTGGTAGCGCAGGCCCATCTGGCCATAGATCGACCACTGGTTCACGCTCAGGCGCCGGTCGATCTCCACCAGATAGGCGGAGACGTTCTGCTGCTCGGCCACGGTCAGCGCCGCATTGTTGTCGATGGCGCCGAAATAGGTCCGGGCCGTCTCGTAGGAGCCGAGACGGTAATAAAGGCGCGCCAGCTCCAGCTTCACCCGCACGAGGCGCGGATCGTAGAAGAGGATGCGCTCATAGACGCCGATGGCGGCCTCGTAATCGCCCACCTTCACCGCGCGGTTGGCGAGGCGGAAGGCGAGCTCCACGTCGGCGGGCCGCGCCATGCTCTCATGGAACAGGGCATTGAACTCGGGGTCGTCGTCGGCGCGCAGCGCGGCCTGCTGGGCCTGCGCCAGGCTGCAGGACAGCCCCAGCGCCAGAAGCGCCGCGCCGGCCATCCGCGCCGCGCCCCGCGCGCGCCGGTTCCCGGAGACCGGGGGCCGGCCGGGCCGGAGGGCCTCCGCCTGCGCCGCGTCGATCTGGGAACCGTTCAGTCGCAAATCTGCTGTCATTATCGTGCCCGCATTTCCCGCCGCCCCCGGCACGGATCTGATGACCTGAGATGTTCCGATTACCATCTCCCGGCCGGCGCCCCGAACGGAAACTTGCGCGATTTCCTTGCAGGAAAACGGTTTCCGGGCACACGCAGCTTTTTTGCCACAATGAGGCGGGCCAGGTTGTAGGACCCTACCGTCGGCCCGGAGCCGGCCCACCGGCCGCGCCACCGTCGGCCTGCACCCGCCCGGCCGGAGCGGCGGACGGCGCGGCTTTGGGCGCCGCCGCGACGGCCGCGAGCACCGCGTCGGCGAGGGAGGCGCCGAGGCAGGCATAGCCGGCATCGCTCATATGGAAGCGGTCCCAGGAAAGGGAGGCGGCGAAGCCCTGGGGATCCTCTATCGCCCAGCGCCTCATCATGGCGTAGCGCGACAGGAGAGGCGTGCCGCGCGCCGCGGCGGCGCTGTCCACCGCGCCGACGAACTCCTCATAACGGGTGCTTTCCCGGGCCGCCGGAAAGTATTGCTGGTCCACCAGAATCACCGGGACGCCGGCGGCAGAGGCGGCGTCGAGCCCCTCCCCCACCAGCTTGCTGAGCCGGTCCGGACGGCCGCCGAACAGCACGTCGTTGGTGCCCACCTGCCACACCACGAGCTGCGGCTTCTCCGCCTGCGCGAGGAAGGCGGTGAGGCGCTTCAGGGTGGCGGGGCCGGTCTCGCCGGAGACGCCAGCGTTGATCACCTCCACCGTCCCCTCCCCCCAGGCCTCGACGAGCCGGTGGGCGAGGACGGCGGGAAAGCTGGTGGTCCGGCGGTCGGAGGCGCCGACCCCGGCGGTGCTGGAGGAGCCGATGGTAAGGATGGTGACGATCCGCCCCGCGGCGCGCGCGGCGCCCATGGCCTCAAGCACGGGAGCGGGCGTCGGCCCCTCGGAAGGCGGGCACGCGGCCGAGGCACCCGCGTTCAATACCGGCGCGAGGAGCGCCGCGACCGCACAGGCGCGCAGGGCGCGGCCGGCGCGGCGGAGCGCTCCTCCAGGCCATACGGGCGGTCCTGCATCGGCGCGCCGACCGCAGGTCCGTCCGGAGGGGTGCTTCTCAAGGCCGATCATCGGAAAACGTCCCGACGCGGGCGTCGGCCGTCCCGCTCACGCGCCCTGCGGCAGGGCCGATTCGTCGGCCGGCGTGATGGCGACCGACTCGCCGCAGCCGCAGGAGGCCGTCTGGTTGGGATTGTTGAACACGAACTGGGAGGACATCTTGTCCACCTTGAAGTCCATCTCGGTGCCGATGAGGAACATCACCGCCTTGGGGTCGATCACGACCTTGACGCCCTTGTCCTCCACCACCTCGTCGAAGGGGCCGATCTCGCTGGCATATTCCATGGTGTAGGACATGCCGGCGCAGCCGCCGTTGGTGACACCCACGCGCACCGCCGCAACCTGCTCCTCGGACTGGGCGATGACCTCGCGGATGCGCTCCGCCGCCGCATCGGTGATGCGCATCAGCTGCGGACGCACGCGAACCGGCTTCGCCGTGCCAGCTTCTGTGCTCATGATCTCTGTCTCCTTGCCGCGCCCATGGGGCAGACGGCCAACGTTACCTCTAAGATGGGCGATGCGGCGGCGCTCCACAAGGCATCGCCCGCACCGTGTTCACGCTGCCCGCCACCGGGGCACCGCCGACGCCTCGCCGAGGCGCGCTGTGGCGCCCAAGCGGGCACCGGGTCAGTAGTTTGCCCACAGACCGGGCGTCGCAATCTCCGCCAGATTGCCGTCCGGGTCGCGGAAATACAGGCTGGTGGCCCCCCGCGGCCAATGCACCTCGCCCTCGATGGCGACCGCGTGGGCCGCCAGATGGGCGCGCCACGCCTCCAGGTCCTCGGCCGCGATGGTGAAGGCGAAATGCAGCCGTCCGGCCCCGTCGTGAGCCGGGATGGTGCCGCCGAAGGGCAGATGCAGCGGCGCATCGGCGGTGCCGCGCTTGAAGAGCAGCAGAACCGTGCCGTCGAGCGGATAGGCGATGAAGCGGTCGTCCGCGAGCATGGGGCGAAGCCCCATCACACCTTCATAGAACGTCGCCGCCCGCCTGAGGTCGTCCACATAAAGGCCGGTCTCCAGCATCCGGCCCAGCGGCGGCGCGCCCGAGGCCGCCTCCGGGCGGACGGATGCCGCAGGTCGGGACGGGGCGATGGCCATGGCGCCCTCCTCATGCGGTCCGCGGGGCGCTCACCACAGGTTGAGTGTGGCGCGGGCCTCGTCGGACATGCGGCCCTGATCCCAGGGGGGATCGAAGGTCACCGAAACGGTGGCGCCGGAGACCCCCGGCACCGTGTTGAGCGCGGCCTCCACATCGCCGGGCAGCACTGCGGCCGCCGGGCAATTGGGGGTGGTGAGGGTCATCTCCACGGCCACGGAGCGGTCGTCGGCGATGTCCACCTTGTAGATGAGGCCCAGCTCGTAGATGTCCACCGGGATCTCGGGATCGAACACCGTCTTCAGCGCGCCGACGATGTCGCTCGTCAGCTGCGTCAGCTCGGCGTCGGGGATGCCCGACTTGAACTCCGGAAGGTTGCTGCCGCCCGCAGCCTGGGTTTGGGTCATCCGAACAGGTCCTGCGCCTTGATGAGAGCGTCCGCCAGGCGGTCCACGTCGGCGCGCGTGTTATAGAGCGCGAAGGACGCCCGGCAGGTGGCTGTCACTCCATATCGGGCGAGAAGCGGCTGGGCGCAATGGGTGCCGGCGCGCACCGCCACGCCGTAGCGGTCGATGATGGTCGCCACATCGTGGGGATGGGCCCCCTTCATCTCGAAGGAGACGATGCCGCCCTTGCCCTCGGCATGGCCGAAGATGCGCAGGGAATTGAGCGCGCCGAGCCGCTCCATGGCGTACTTCGTGAGGTCCGCCTCATGGGCGGCGATGCGCTCGCGGCCGATGGAGTTCACATATTCGATGGCGGCGCCGAGGCCGATGGCCTGGACGATGGGCGGGGTGCCGGCCTCGAAGCGGTGCGGCGGCTCGTTGTAGGTGACGTAGCTCTCGGTCACCTCGTTGATCATCTCGCCGCCGCCCTCGTAGGGCGGCATCTCGGAAAGCAGCGCCTTCTTGCCGTAGAGCACGCCGATGCCGGTGGGGGCGTAGAGCTTGTGGCCGGTCACGGCGAGGAAGTCGCAATCGAGGTCGCGCACGTCCACCGGCATGTGGACGATGGACTGGCAGGCATCCACCAGCACCTTGGCGCCCACCTCGTGGGCCGCCTTGATGATCTCCTTCATGGGCGTGACCGTGCCCAGCACGTTCGACATCTGGGTGCAGGCGACGATCTTGGTGCGCTCGGTGAGCAGCGCCTTGTAGCCCTCGAAGTCGAACGAGCCGTCCTCGCGGATCGGCGCCCACTTGATCACCGCGCCCTTGCGCTCGCGCAGGTAGTGCCACGGCACGATGTTGGAGTGGTGCTCCATGATGGAGATGATGATCTCATCCCCTTCCTTGATGGACTGTCCGAGCGAGCTCGCCACCGCATTGATCGAGCCGGTGCCCGAGCGGGTGAAGATGATCTCTTCCAGATGCTCGGCATTGAGGAACGCGCGCACGTTCTCGCGCGCCTTCTCGAAGGCGTCGGTGGCGGCATTGGCGAGATAATGCAGGCCGCGGTGCACGTTGGAATATTCATACTGGTAGGCGTGCATGATCCGGTCGAGGACCTGCTGCGGCTTCTGGGCCGAGGCGCCATTGTCCAGATAGGTCAGGGGATGGCCGTGCACGGTCATGGACAGCGCCGGGAAATCCGCGCGGACACGCTCCACGTCGAAGGAGCCGTTCTGCACGGCGGGATGGGTGCTCGTCATCGATGTATCCTCGCCACGGCTCGTGCGCCGTCACGCCCCGGCTTGGCCGGAGCTTCGAATGCGTTGAAAGTGCGTGTCCTCGCTGCCTCCGCCCGGACGGCCGTAAAGGGGTGTCCCCTCGGGCCATGCCGGGCGGCCGGCACGAAAGTCAGGCGGCGCGGGCCTTGAGCCAGGCTTCCATGCGCGCGATCAGCGTCTCGCGCACGGCTTCGTTGGTCACGAACTCCACGGCCTCGCCCACGAACGCCTGGATGAGCAGCGCCTCGGCCTCCGCCTTCGCGATGCCGCGGGCCATCATGTAGAACATGAGGTTCTCGTCCATGGCGCCGGCGGTGGCGCCGTGGCCGCACTGCACGTCGTCGGCGAAGATCTCGAGCTCGGGCTTGTTGTCCATCTCGGCATTGTCGCCGAGCAGGAGCGCCTGGCTCATCATGCGGCCGTCGGTCTTCTGGGCCTCCGGACGCACCACGATCTTGCCCTGGAACACGCCGCGCGCCTCGTCGGCGAGCACGCTCTTGATCAGCTCGCGGCTGTCGCAGCCCGGCTCGATATGCTCGATGACCAGGGTCATGTCGCCGTGCTGGCGGGCCTTGAGCAGGTTCGCGCCGCGGATGCCGAGGTGCGCGCCCTCGCCGGTCAGCTTGCCGTAGAGGCTCACCCGGGAGGTGGCCGCGCCGGCGGTCAGGGTGAAGGAGTTGAAGGTCGCCTCCTTGCCCAGGTCCAGCATCAGCGTGCCGAGGTGCAGCGCCTTGGCGCCCTCCTCCTGCAGCCGCACATGCTCGAGCGTGGCGCCGGCGCCGACCACCATCTCCATGGCGTCGTTGGCCTGGTAGGCGACGCCTTCCACGCCGGCGAAGCTCTCGATGAGCGTCGCCTTGGCGCCATCCTCCACCACGATCACGTTGCGGGCGTAGGTCGCCGCGGCCGCGCCGGTGAAGACGTGGGCCACGTGCAGCGGCTTCTCCACCGTGGCGCCGGCCGCCACCTTGATCAAAAGGCCGGCCCGCAGGAAGGCGGTGTTCAGCGCCAGGGCGCCGTCATAGCTCTTCGGGCTGAGCGAACCGATGCGCTCCAGCAGCGGATCGCCCGAAGCGAGCGCGGCCTCCAGCGAGGTCACGGTGAGGCCCGCGGGCAGGCTCGCGAGGTCGGAGAGGCTCTCCGCCAGCGTGCCGTTGACGAACACGATGCGCACCGCCTCGGGGAAGGCGACGACGCCCTTGCCGGCCTCGGCCACCGCCGCGGCGTCAGGCGCCCCGGCGATCGGCAGCGCCTCGCGCATCAGGGCGCGCAGGTCGGTGTAGTGCCACTCCTCCACGCGGCGGGTGGGAAGCCCGTTCTCGGTGAAGGTCTTGGCGGCGGCGCGGCGCAGGTCCGCGATGGGGCCGCTCGCCGGCGCGGCCGCGAGGGTCGCGTCGATGGCGCTCGAAAGGGCCTGCTCGGCGGCGGTGCGGATGGGGTGAAGATCGGCGCTCATGATGCCACCGCCCTCACGCCGCGTCCTGGCCATAGGCCGCGTAGCCGGTGGATTCCAGCTCCAGAGCCAGCTCCTTGCCGCCGGTGCGCACGATCTTGCCCTGGTGCATCACGTGGATCACGTCGGGCACGATGTAGTCGAGCAGGCGCTGGTAGTGGGTGATCACCAGCATGGAGCGCTCGGGCGAGCGCAGCGAGTTCACGCCCTCGGAGACGATGCGCAGGGCGTCGATGTCGAGGCCGGAATCGGTCTCGTCGAGGATGCAGAAGCTCGGCTCCAGCACCGACATCTGCAGGATGTCGTTGCGCTTCTTCTCGCCGCCCGAGAAGCCCACGTTGACGCCGCGGCGCAGCATGTCCTGGGACATGCCGAGCTTGGCCGCCTTCTCCTTCATGAGGCGCAGGAAATCGGGGGTGGAGAGCTCCTCCAGGCCGCGATACTTGCGCACCGAGTTCAGCGCCGTGCGCAGGAAGGTCATGTTGGAGACACCGGGGATCTCCACCGGATACTGGAAGGCGAGGAAGATGCCGGCGCAGGCGCGCTCGGCCGCATCCATGGCCAGAAGGTCCTTGCCCAGGAAGGTGACCGACCCGCCGGTCACCTCATAGTCCTCCTTGCCCGCGAGCACGCTGGAGAGCGTCGACTTGCCGGCGCCGTTCGGGCCCATGATGGCATGCACCTCGCCGGGATTGATGGTGAGGCTGAAGCCCTTGAGAATCTCGCGGTCACCGATACGAGCGTGCAAATCCTTGATTTCAAGCATAGGTCCGTCCTTAGAAATCCTGTGTGGCGCGCTTCGGCCGGTCGTCCTGGGGGCGGCGCGGCGCCGTGATTGAAATGGAGAGCCGGAGCCGCGCACCGCGAGGGCGCGCGGCCCGAGATCGCATCAGCCGACGCTGCCTTCCAGGCTCACCGAGATGAGCTTCTGGGCTTCCACGGCAAACTCCATGGGAAGCTGCTGCAGCACGTCCCGCACGAAGCCGTTGACGATGAGCGCCACCGCCTCTTCTTCCGAAAGGCCGCGCTGCATGCAGTAGAACAGCTGGTCGTCGGAGATCTTCGAGGTGGTCGCCTCGTGCTCGAACACCGCGGAGGCGTTCTTCGACTCGATGTAGGGCACGGTGTGCGCCCCGCACTTGTTGCCGATGAGCAGGGAGTCGCAGCAGGTGAAGTTGCGCGCGCCCGCGGCCTTCTTGTGGGCGCTCACCTGGCCGCGATAGGTGTTGTCGGAGCGGCCGGCGGCGATGCCCTTGGAGATGATCCGGCTCGTGGTGTTCTTGCCGAGGTGGATCATCTTGGTGCCGCTGTCCACCTGCTGGTAGCCGTTGGAGATGGCGATGGAATAGAACTCGCCCCGGCTGTTGTCGCCGCGCAGGATGCAGCTCGGATACTTCCAGGTCACCGCGGAGCCGGTCTCCACCTGGGTCCACGAGATCTTGGAGTTCTCGCCGCGGCAGTCGCCGCGCTTGGTGACGAAATTGTAGATGCCGCCCTTGCCCTCGGCATCGCCCGGATACCAGTTCTGGACGGTGGAGTACTTGATCTCCGCGTCCTTCATGGCGACCAGCTCGACCACGGCGGCGTGGAGCTGGTTCTCGTCGCGCTGGGGCGCGGTGCAGCCTTCGAGATAGCTCACATAGGAGCCCTCGTCGGCGATGATCAGGGTGCGCTCGAACTGGCCGGTGTTCTTCTCGTTGATGCGGAAGTAGGTGGACAGCTCCATCGGGCAGCGCACGCCCTTGGGGATGTACACGAACGAGCCGTCGGAGAAGACCGCCGAGTTCAGCGTGGCGTAGAAATTGTCGGTGACCGGAACCACCGAGCCGAGATACTGCCGCACCAGGTCCGGATGCTCGCGCATGGCCTCGGAGATGGAGCAGAAGATCACGCCGGCCTTGCCCAGCTCCTCCTTGAAGGTGGTGGCGACCGACACGCTGTCGAACACCGCGTCCACCGCCACCTTGGTGCCGGTGTAGCCCACGGCGTCGATGTTCTCCTCGACCGCCTTGGCCTGCTCCTCGTCCTTGCTCTGGATGCCGAGCAGAATGTCGCGTTCCCGCAGCGGGATGCCGAGCTTTTCGTAGGTTTTCAGAATCTCGGGATCGATGTCGTCGATGGACTTCGGCCCCTCCTTCTGCTTCGGCGCGGCGTAGTAATAGAGGTCCTGGAAGTCGACCTGTGGGTAGTTCACGCGCGCCCAGGTCGGCTCGGTCATGGTCAGCCAGCGCTTATAGGCGTCGAGGCGCCACTCAAGCATCCATTCCGGCTCGTTCTTCTTGGCCGAGATGAAGCGAATGATGTCCTCGTTCAGGCCTTTGGGAGCCTTTTCCGATTCGATATCGGTGGTGAAACCATATTTGTACTGATCCACATCGACCGAGCGAACCCGTTCGACGGTTTCCTGAACGGCAGCCATCTCAAATCTCCCTTTCCCGTCCGGGGTCAAGGCCCGCGGGTCAGTCCAAAATGTGCCTCAACTATGCAATCATCATGCCGCTCGCGTGGAACGGCTCCTCACCTGCGGCACCACCCGCTGCAGGGTGTCCACCGCAAATTCCATGTCCTCCCGGGTGCTCGACCAGCCGAGGGAGAAGCGAATCGCCCCGCCGGCCCATTCCGGCTCCACCGCCATGGCGGCGAGCACGTGGGAGGCGCCGACCTTGCCCGAGGAGCAGGCCGCGCCCGCGCTCACGCTCAGGTTGGCGAGATCGAGGGCGATCACCAGCGTCTCCGCCCGCACGCCCTGGAAGGCGATGAGGCTGGTGTTGGCCAGCCGGTCCGCCTTGGCGGCGATCACCCGCACCCCGGGGATGCGCAGCAGCACCTCGCGCTCGAACTGGTCGCGCAGCTCCTTGATTCGCATCTGCTCGGCCGCGCGCACCGCCCGCGCCGCGCTCACTGCCGCGCCGAAGCCGGCGATGGCGGCCACGTTCTCGGTTCCGCCGCGCCGTCCCCGCTCCTGCCCGCCGCCGGGAACCAGCGGCGGCACGCGGCTGTCGGGATGGGTGGCGATCAGGGCGCCGATGCCCTGCGGGCCGCCCAGCTTGTGGGCCGACACCGCCATGAAATCCACGTGGGGCGCGATCAGGTCCAGCGCCAGGCGCCCGGCGCCCTGAACCGCATCGCAGAACACCACCCCGTCGTAGGTGCGGGCGAGCCGCGCCGCCTCGAGGATCGGCTGCACCACCCCGGTCTCGTTGTTGGCGAGCTGCAGCGCCACCATGGCGCGGCGCCCGCCCGCGGTGTGCCGCTTCAAGGAAGCGTCCAGCGCGGCAAGATCGATTCGCCCGTCGCCGTCCACGTCCACCGCGATGGCGTAGCGGGACGGGAAGCAATGGCCCTTCATCACCGCCGGGTGCTCCACCGCGCTCGCCAGCAGCACGCCGCAGCTCTTGGCGCGCCCGGCCAGCTCCACCTCCGGATTGAGCGCCAGCGCGATGGCCTCGGTGGCGCCGGAGGTAAAGACGATGCCGCGCGGATCGGCCCCGGCGACCGCCGCGATCTCCGCCCGAGCCTTCTCCATCAGCGCCCGGGCCGCCCGCCCGTGGGCGTGCACCGAGGACGGGTTCCCGGCAACCTCGAAGGCGGCGATCATCGCCTCCCGCGCAGCCGGCCGCAGGGGGCTCGACGCATTATGATCGAGATAGACCCGGCGGCCCGAGGGGGAACCGGAAACCGGCGCGGCGCCGTGCTCCGTCATCGCCGCCCTTCCCTCACCCGGGAAGGGCCCATGCAAGGCTTGCAATTGGCCCCGATCTCGGTCATAGCTCGAACTTCATCCGTCCCCGCGCTGCCATATCCGTCACATCATACCGGCGGCGGGACTAGTTTAGAATTATTCTAAAAAAGGTAAGGCGGCTTTCCCCACTCGTCAAGGCCTCCGCAGGCAGTCCCCTTAACCTTGGAGAAGTTCTAAATCTTCGAGGGAAAATCGGCGCTCCCCTGCCGATCGGGACCGCAGCTCGGGATCGACGGGAAAGCGGCCTCACCGCCCTACGCTCTCGCACCAGCACTACCCAGAGGTTGCGGACGTCCATGCCTGAAGTCATCTTCACCGGCGAGAAGGGGCGGCTCGAAGGCCGCTATCAGCCCGCCAAGACCCGCAATGCCCCCATCGCCATCATCCTTCATCCCCACCCGCAGTTCGGCGGGACGATGAACAACCCGGTTGTGTACAATCTGTACTATCAGTTCGTGAACCGCGGCTTTTCCGTGCTGCGCTTCAATTTCCGCGGCGTGGGCCGGTCCCAGGGCTCGTTCGACCACGGCCAGGGCGAGCTGTCCGACGCCGCCGCCGCGCTCGACTGGGCGCAGTCGGTCAATCCCGATGCGCGCGCCTGCTGGATCGCCGGCTTCTCCTTCGGCGCCTGGATCGGCATGCAGCTGCTGATGCGCCGGCCCGAGGTGGAAGGCTTCATCTCCATCGCCGCGCCCGCCAATCTTTATGACTTCTCCTTCCTCGCGCCCTGCCCCTCGTCCGGCCTGTTCGTGCATGGCGACAAGGATGCGGTGGTGCCCACCTCGGCGGTGGCGACGCTGGTGGAGAAGCTGAAGACCCAGAAGGGCATCGTCATCGAGCAGCAGGTGGTGCCCGGCGCCAACCATTTCTTCGACGGCAAGACCGACGAGCTGATGGAAGTGGTGGGCACCTATCTCGACAAGCGCCTGCCGGGCACCCGCAAGGAAAGCGCGGCCTGACACGGCGCGGCGCGCAAGCGTCGCTATAATCACTGCATTTTGAGGGCGCGCGGGCTCCGGCCTGCGCGCCCTTTGCATTGAGGCGCGATACGCCCGCGAAAACGGCCATTGGCGTGCGAAACAGCACTGGCGCGAATCGGGGCAAATGGAGATCTGCCTATTTTACAGGCGGACACCGCCCGATTCTGTCGCTCCCCGCCCTCACGGCTCGAACCGCACCCCGCCGGTGAGCGGCTCCGACACCCCCGTCGTGGTGGGATAGGTCAGCGGCAGGCCGCGGTCCGCGCGCGCGGCGAGATATCCGAAGGCATGCGCCTCCAGCGCGTCGGCCGACCAGCCCACCTCGTCGGCGGTGCGCACCTCGGCGCCGACGCGCTGCGCCAGCATGGCGCGCAGGGTGGCGTTGCGGGCGCCGCCGCCGGCCATCACCCACAGGCGCGGCCGCTCGGGCAGATGGGGCAGCACCGCGGCGACGCAGGCCGCGGTCAGCGCCGTGAGGGTGGCCGCGCCATCCTCCAGCCTATGGCCGGCGAGGCCCAGGCGATCGTGCACGAAGGTGCGGAATTCGTTGCGATCGAGCGACTTCGGGGGCGGCAGGCGGAAGAACGGATGATCGAGCACCGCAGCCACCGCATCCTCGTCCACGACGCCCCGCGCCGCCGTGGCGCCGCCGAGATCGCAGGGACGGCCGGTGCGGGCCATCATGAAGTCGTCGAGCAACGCATTGCCGGGCCCGGTGTCGCAGGCGATGAGCGGCGCGGGGCCGTCGATCACCGTCACGTTGGAGACACCGCCCACATTCAGCACCGCCACCGGCCCCGGCACGGCGAGCCGGCGCGCCAGCGCGGCGTGGAACACCGGCACGATGGGCGCTCCCTGCCCGCCCGCCGCCACGTCGGCGGCGCGGAAGTCGGCGATCACCGGCACCCCGAGCTCCCGGGCGAGGCGCGCCGCATCGCCGATCTGGACGGTGAGGCGGGCATCGGGGCGATGGATCACCGTCTGGCCGTGGAAGCCGATGAGGTCCACGTCGCAGGCGGTCAGCCGCAGGGTTGCCAGAAGCTCGCGCACCGCCTCGGCATGAAGATCGGTGATGCGCCGCTCGGCCTCGGCGATCACGCCCGGCCGGTCGGTGCGGGCGTTGAGGCCCCGCGCCTCGGCCATGGCGGCTTCCAGAAGGGCGCGCATCTCCCCGTCGAAGGGCTGGGTCAGATTGGGGCCGAGCCAGGTGACCGCCTCGCCGTCGGTCTCGATCACCGCGGCATCCACCCCATCCATCGAGGTGCCGCTCATAAGCCCCACAACGCGCATTGCAGCCCCTTCCTCGCCCCATGCCGATGCAATCTTCGGCCGGACCTGTTAAACCACCGCTCCTTTCCGCCTTCCGAACAGATTTGTCCAAACCGACCTGCCGAGCCGCCTTGCGATGACCTCTCCCGTCTTCCGTTCCGAATTCCTGCGCACCCTTGAGGAGCGCGGCTACATCCACCAGTGCTCGGACCTGGAGCGCCTCGACGCCAAGGCGGCGGAAGGCCCCATCACGGCCTATATCGGCTTCGACGCCACCGCTTCGAGCCTGCATGCGGGCAGCCTTTTGCCCATCATGATGCTGCGCATCCTCCAGCGCACCGGGCACCGGCCCATCGCGCTGATGGGCGGCGGCACCACCAAGATCGGCGATCCCTCGGGCAAGGACGAGGCGCGCAAGATGCTGACCGATCAGCAGATCTCGGACAACATCGCCTCGATCCGCAAGGTGTTCGCCCGCTTCCTCGATTTCGAGGGAGAGGCGGCGAACCGCGCCATGATGGCCAACAACGCCGACTGGCTGGACGAGCTGAAATACATCCCGCTGCTGCGCGAGGTGGGCCCGCACTTCACCATCAACCGCATGCTCACCTTCGATTCGGTGAAGCTGCGGCTGGAGCGCGAGCAGCCGCTCACCTTCCTCGAATTCAACTACATGATCCTGCAGGCCTACGATTTCGTGGAGCTGTCCAAGCGCCACGGCTGCGTGCTGCAGATGGGCGGCTCGGACCAGTGGGGCAACATCGTCAACGGCATGGAGCTGGGCCGGCGGATGCACGGGGCTGAGCTGTTCGCGCTGACCGCGCCGCTCCTGACCACCTCCTCCGGCGCCAAGATGGGCAAGACCGCGGGCGGCGCCGTGTGGCTCGATCAGGCGCTGCTCTCGCCCTATGAATACTGGCAATACTGGCGCAACACCGGCGATGCTGACGTGGAGCGCTTCCTCAAGCTCTTCACCGAGCTGCCGCTCGACGAGGTCGCCCGCCTCGCCGCTTTGAAGGATCAGGAGATCAACCTCGCCAAGGAGGTCCTGGCGACCGAGGCCACCGCCCTGCTGCACGGACGCGCCGCGGCCGAGGAGGCGAAGGCCACCGCTCGCGCCACCTTCGAGCAGGGCGCGCTGGATGTGAACCTGCCCACCGTCGAGGTGGCCGACGACCAGCTCGCGGCCGGGCTCGGGGTGGCCAACGCCTTCGTTCTGGCGGGCCTCGTCGCCTCCACCAGCGAGGCGCGCCGGCAGATCAAGGGCGGCGGCCTCAAGCTCAACGACGCCGCCGTCACCGACGAGAAAATGGTGCTGACCAAGGCCGAGCTGACCCCGGAAGGGGTGGTGAAGCTCTCCCTCGGCAAGAAGAAGCACGTGCTGCTGAAGCCGGTCTGAGCACGCGGCCGGGCCTTCCCGGCGCCGCGCCTCAGCGCGCCGGCTGGCGCTCGTCGGCGCTGCGGAACTCGAAGATCTTGCGCAGGAAGCCCGGCGCCACCGCCGACATGGGATTGATCCGCAGGGTGGGTCCGCCGCTCAGCGAGCCGACGATCTCGAAGGTCACGCCGAGCAGGCCCTCGTTCGGCCCGCCGCCCAGGAACATGCCGATCACCGGCAGTTTCGAGAACAGGTTGTTGAGCGCGTAGGCCGGCACGAAGGTGCCGCGGATCCCGATGCGGTCGGCGGCGAAGTTCAGCGTGCCCTCGAAGGTGACGCCGGCGCTGGACCCCCAGATGGCGCCCTCGCGGAAGGTCACCTTGCCCGTGGTGCGGGCGAACTGGGCCTGCGCCTTCTCGAAGGCCGCCGAGCCGTCCACCACCCGGCCTGAGGAGTCACGCGCCGCCGAGCTCAGCCGTTCCAGCCCGGGCTCGCCGCGGATGGCGAAATCGCGGATGTGCAGCACCCCTTCCTGAGGGGTGTCGTCGCTGCGCGGCGGATCGACCATCAGCCAGGCCTCGCCGCCGTCGACCTTGGCGTAGATGTCGAGGAAGCGCAGCAGCGCGCCGGCATCGGAGGTGGTGACGTTGAGCGCCTTCTGGGTACCCTGCCAGCGGCGCATCTCGCCGGCGACGTTGCCGCTGCGCCCGAGCTTGGCGGTGAGCCGGAAATCGGTCACCGCCACGCCGCGCCGCGACACCGAGAGATCAAACTGGCGGAACACCTCGCCATTGTTGCCGGTGAGCGCGCCGATCTTGGCGTCCACGTCCACGTCGGGAGTCGCGTCCTTCTTGCCCGTGCCGGAGCTCGACGTGCCCACGAGGCTCTTCATGATGCCGCGCGCGTCCATGACCTCGCCGGTGATGCGGATCTTGAGCACCTTGGATGCGGTCTCGGCCTTCAGGCTCGCCTTGTCGCCGTCGGAGAGCTGGAACACCGGGAACTGGGCGCTGATGAGGTCGCCGTCGTCCGACAGCTCCAGCGAGCCCTTGAGCAGCGCGCCCGAGCCGTCGAGCACGAGGTCGTCGAGGCGCACGGTCCGGCTGCGGTCGTTGAGCACGAAGCGCGCCTTCAGCGGCTTGCCCGCCGGCTTGGAGAGGCCGGGGATGAGGTCGGCGATGCGGGCCGGGGTGAGGTCCACCTCCAGGCGCGCCTTGGTGTCCTTGTTGCTGGTGGTGCCCACCAGCTTCACCGCCACCGGGCCGAAGATGCCAGGCACCTCCACGCCGAGGCGCTTGCGGGCGGCGTCGTCCAGGGTGGCGTTCACCCGGATGTCGGAATCCGCCGCATCCTTCTTCTTCTCGAACTCGAAGGCCAGCGGCGCGCCGGCAAGGCGGCCGTCGCCGCGCAGCAGAATGCCGGCCGGCGAGGCGAAGGCCTTCACCGTCGCCCCCTCCAGGCGCTGCGCGCGGAACACGTTGTCCACGCCGAAATCGGTGAGGCTCGCCTCCAGCGAATAGTCGAGGTCCTCCGGCAGCGGCACCTTGCGGAAGGTGATGTTCACCTGCAGCAAGGCGGCAAGGTGCCCGCGCGTGGTGGAGGGATCGAAGGCGGTGCCCTCGGGGCCCTTCAGGGGCTCCATGCCGAGCACCTCGATGCCGGCATCGGCAGGGCCGTCGAACTTCACCTGGATCTGCGAGGTGGGCTCGCGGGGGAAGTAATCGGGGATGTACATCACCCCGTCGGTCACCGCGAGCTTGCGCTTCTGCGGCGTCACCACCGTGCCGGTGGGCATGGAGATGCGCACGGTCCGGCCGGTGACGGCGATGGCGATCTTCGAATCCATCACCGGCGGCAGGCCCTTCACCGGGCGCACGTTGACGCCCTGGCCGGAGATGGAGAAGCGGATCGCCTCGTCGGGCAGCGGGATCTGCTTCTGGCCGATGAGGTTGAGCGGCAGCTTCACCGCGACGGTGGTGCCGTCCACCGTGCCGCCCCACACGTTCTCCACGGCGAACTGGCGGGCCGGCGGAGCGATGCTCGCCGGCCAGAAGCGCTTGATGGTGGAGACCGGCATGGCGGTGCCCACGGCGTCGAACGTCATGGCCGGCACCGGGATGCCGAAGTCGAAGGCGGCGGTGAAGGACATGCCGCCGGCGTCGCTGCCCAGCAGGCCCTCGTCGATGGCGAGGCGCTTGTCGGCGGCGGTGTAGCGCCCGGCCACCACCACCTCGGTGACGCGGAGCGGCGGCTCGTCCATCTCCGGGCCCGCCAGAACCACCTCCTGCGGTCCGATGGCGAAGGTCCACGGCTCCTGCGCGGTGGCCGGCACGTTGATCTCGCCCTTCAGCGCCACCTTGTTCTGGTTCTTGGCGGCGACGATGGGGTCGAGCACGATCACCCGCCGCGCCGGATCGAGATGGGCGCCGAGGCGCGCGTAATCGATGACGAAGCGCTCCTGCACCTCCTCGCCATTGCCGAGTTCGCCCGCGCCCAGGGAGATCGCCGCGCTCGCCGCGCGCACCTCGCCCTCCGGGCCGAGGCTGGCGGCGAAGGTCGCGTCCAGCGGGGTGTCCATGTAGAAGCGCCGGTGATCCTGGCTGAAGGCCTGGAGCAGGTCGCGGGTGGACACGTCCTTGATGTCCATGCTGATGGAGCGCGTGTTGCCCTGCAGCGGGCTGACCCGCGCCACCACGGTGGAGATGCCGTGCGGCCCCTGGGAGGTGAAGGTCAGCTCGGCGCCGCCGTCGGCCGGCCGGTTGAGCCGCACGCCGATGTGGCGGAACACGATGCGCCGGCCCGAGCTCTCGTTCTCGACGATGACGGTGCCGTCCTTGAGGCCCACGTCGGCGAGGGCGCCGCCGTCGAACCCGGCGGTCTCCAGCTCCTGCGCCCAGCGGGCGAGCGCGGTGAGCCTCAGGGGGTCCGTGCCGCCCTCGGCATTGGCGTCGGCGGCAGCCGGCGGAATGGCCGGCGCGCCGGCGGCGCCGGGGACTTGCCCCGCGACATCCGCCGGGAGCGGGACGGCGGACGGCGGAGCGGCGGCAGCCGGCGGGGGCGCGGCGCGCCGTGGACCGGCCGGAATGGCGGTCGCCCCGCGTCCCGCCTCCACCGCCACGTGGCCGGAGGCGGCGATGCGCACCAGCATCTCCGCGCCCACGAGATCGATGCGGCGCGCCTTCGGCACCAGGGAGAGAATGGAGCCTTCCAGCTCCACCTCGGCGCTGGGCGCGCTGGCGAGGAGCTGCCCGTCGGGCGTGAAGACCTTGATGTCGTGCACCACCACCGCGGTCGCGCCGCCCGGCACGGTCTCCACCGTGGTGGAGCCGATCTTGACCTTGTGGCCGCCGCCGATGCGCGCCTCCAGCGCCTGGGCGATGTAGGGCGTGGCGATGTCGGCAGTCACGGTGCCGGTGGCGATGAGGGCGTAGAGGCCGAGGGCGGCAATGCCGCCGAGGGCGATCAGCGACAGGCAGGCGGCGACGAACAGGCGCGCGAAACGGCCGCGCGGCACCAGCGCGCCCCACAGCCCGTGCGACCGCGCGGGCTTCGGCCGTCGCTTCACGGGCGTGCGCCCGCGCCTCTCGTCCCGCATCAACTCCTGCCCTCTCTGCCGCAACTCAGATGCCGGATCCCCGGGATGACACGCGGGCGGAACCTTGCGGACCGCGCGGCATCTGGCCTGTCCCCACTGATTCGAACGCCGCTCGCCCCCGCGTCCGATCATGGGTTTCTATGGTAAAGACGTGGTGGATCGCAAAGCCCTAAGATACCGTCCCGATTCCGGAGGCGGACCTGGGCCCTGCCCCATCCCGCCAATTGACGCCGAACACGTCGAAAGGAAGGCGAATGTCGCAGATTCCCGAAGTCGGCTCCAAAGCACCGGCCTTCAGCCTGAAACGGGACGACGGCGGTGTCGTGGCGCTGAAGGATTTCACCGGCAAAAAGCTGGTGCTCTATTTCTACCCCAAGGCCAACACCACGGGCTGCACCAAGGAGGCCATCGCCTTCAACGGCCTGAAGGATGCTTTCGCCACAGCGGACACCGCCATCCTCGGCGTCTCGGCCGACCCGGTGCCGGCGCAGCAGAAGTTCAAGGCCAAGTACGACCTGTCCTTCCCCCTCGGCTCCGACGAGGAGCATGCCATGCTGGAGGCCTACGGCGTGTGGGGCGAGAAGAGCCTCTACGGGCGCAAGTACATGGGCATCTCGCGGGTGACCCTGCTGATCGGCCGCGACGGCAAGGTGGCGAAGGTCTGGCCCAAGGTGAAGGTGGACGGCCACGCGCAGGACGTGCTCGCCGCCGCCGAGGCGCTGGGCTGAGCGGGCCGGACCGCCACCGCCGGGACCCCGGGCGGCTGGGTGCGGGAGATCGCCGCGGCCCCCCTCAAGGCCGCCACCGCCGGGACCTTCGAGCAGACCGGCGCCCGGACCCCGGCGCCGTTCACGGTGGAGATGCCGCGCGACGGACGGTACACTCGGCCCCATGAGGCGAAACCGCCGGCCGCGCCTTGCCGGCCGTCAGACCGATGGAGTTGCGAGATGTTCATTGCGACCAACCGCTTCAAGGTGAAGCGCGGCTCGGAAGCCGAGTTCGAGCGCGTGTGGCGCGAGCGCGATACCTATATCGCCGCGGTTCCCGGCTTCGTGGCCTTCGACCTGTGCCGGGGCCCCGAGCGCGAGGACCACACCCTCTACATCTCCCACACCGTGTGGGCGGCCAAGGCCGATTTCGAGGCCTGGACCAGGTCGGAAGCGTTCCGCCTCGCCCACAAGGACGCGGCGAATGCCTCAAGCCGCGTGAACTATATCGGCGGGCCGGAGTTCGAGGGCTTCGAATCCGTGCTTTCGCTCGCTCCCGGCGAGAAGGCGGCCTGACCGTCCCGATCGGGCGCCGGACACCCCGGACCTGCCCTCTCGATCCGATTCCGCCCGGCCGGGCTCCCCCGCGCCGGGCGTTTTCACGCCTCCTTACCGACCGCCCGCCCCAACGTGGCGAACGGGCCCATGGCGCCGGGCGCGCCGGCGATCTACCGTGGGGGTAATTTTCTGCCTTCCGCGCCGTGCCGGCTCCCGGCGCGCTGCGCCCTGACGGACGAACCATGAGCGCTTATTCCGACCTTTCCGCCCATTTCGACCGGGTGGCCGCCCTCTCCAACGCCATCGGCATCCTGCAGTGGGACAGCGACGCCATGATGCCCAAGGGCGCCGCCGACACCCGCGCCGAGAGCATGGCCTTCCTGCGCGTCACCCACCATTCCATGATTACCGACGCCCGCATCGGCGACTGGATTGCCGCCGCCGAGGCCGACAACACCCTCGGCGACTGGGAGCGCGCCAACGTGCGCGAGATCGCCCGCCATTTCGACGTGGAGACGGCGCTTCCGGCCGACCTCGTCGAGGCCTCCAGCAAGGCGGTCTCCAAATGCGAGATGGCATGGCGCAGGGCGCGCGAGGAATCCGATTTCGCCGGCCTCCTGCCCTATCTGTCCGAGGTGCTGCGCCTGCAGCGCGAGATGGGCCGGGCCAAGGGCGAGAAGCTCGGCCTCTCCACCTATGACGCGCTGCTCAACGATTACGAGCCCGGCGGACGCTCCGAGCGCATCGATGCGCTGTTCGACGACCTCGCCGGCTTCCTGCCCGGCTTCACCGCCGAGGTGCTGGAGGCGCAGGCGCGGCGTCCGGCCGTGGCGGCGCCGGAAGGCCCGTTCCCGGTGGAGGCCCAGCGCGCGCTGGGCGTCGAGATGATGAAGGTGGTGGGCTTCGATTTCGAGCGCGGGCGGCTCGACGTCTCCACCCATCCGTTCTGCGGCGGCGCCGACCACGACGTGCGCATCACCACGCGCTACGACGAGGCGGATTTCACCAAGGCCCTCATGGGCGTGCTGCACGAGACCGGCCACGCCCTCTACGAGCAGGGCCGCCCGAAGGACTATATCGCCCAGCCGGTGGGACAGGCCCGCTCCATGAGCGTGCACGAGAGCCAGTCGCTGCTCATGGAGATGCAGGCCTGCCGCAGCCGCGAGTTCATCGCCTTCGCCGCGCCGCGCATGCGCCATGCCTTCGGCGGCGCGGGGGCGGCCTGGGAGGCCGACGCCCTCGAGCGGCTCTACACCAAGGTGGAGCGCGGCTTCATCCGGGTGGATGCGGACGAGGTGACCTATCCCGCCCACGTGATCCTGCGCTACCGGCTGGAGAAGGCGCTTATCGCCGACGCCATGTCCCTTGCCGACCTGCCCGGCGCCTGGGCCGAGGGCATGAAGGAGCTGCTCGGCGTGGTGCCTCCCAGCGACCGGCTGGGCTGCCTCCAGGACATCCACTGGCCGAGCGGCGGCTGGGGCTATTTCCCCACCTACACGCTGGGCGCCATGACGGCGGCGCAGCTGTTCGACGCCGCGACCAGGGCCAATGGCGACGTGCTGCCGGGCATCGCCCGGGGCGATTTCCGTCCGCTGCTGTCCTGGCTGCGCGCCAACGTGCATTCCAAGGGCTCGCTGCTGGAAACCGACGAACTGCTCACCGAGGCCACCGGGCGCCCGCTCGATGCCGAGGTGTTCAAGGCCCATCTCAAGCGGCGCTACGGCACCGGGGCGACGCTCCAGTAAGCGCGAGCGCCTGACCGCCCCGCAGAGGAGAGGACGACAGCTCAGCTCAGGGCGCTGATGCGGTCCTCCGCCAGCCGGTCCTCGTCCGCCGCGGCGCGCGACGCGGCATCGTCGCCATCCCACGCCCGGGCCTCGGACCCGGCGGCCTCCTCCGCCTCGAGCTGGCGGTTCCACATGGCCGCATAGAGCCCGCCCAGCGCGAGAAGCTCGGCGTGGCTGCCGCGCTCGGCCACCTTGCCGTCGGCCAGCACCAGGATCTCGTCCGCCCCCACCACGGTAGAGAGGCGATGGGCGATCACCAATGTGGTGCGCCCCTCGGACACCCGGTCGAGGGCGTCCTGGATCTCCTTCTCCGTATGGCTGTCGAGGGCGGAGGTCGCCTCGTCCAGCACCAGGATGGGCGGCGCCTTCAGGATGGTGCGGGCGATGGCGACCCGCTGCTTCTCGCCGCCGGAGAGCTTCAGGCCGCGCTCGCCCACCTCGGTCTTGTAGCCCTTGGGGGTGGCGCGGATGAAGCCGTCGATCTGGGCGAGGCGCGCCGCTTCTTCCACGTCGGCCTCGCTCGCCGTGGGGCGGCCGTAGCGGATGTTGTAGGCGATGGTGTCGTTGAACAGCACGGTGTCCTGCGGCACCATGCCGATGGCGGATCTCAGGCTGTTCTGCGTCACCTCGCGCAGGTCCTGCCCGTCGATGGTGATGCGCCCCGCGGTCACGTCATAGAAGCGGAACAGCAGCCGCGAGAGGGTGGACTTGCCCGCCCCCGACGGCCCGACGATGGCGAGCGTGCGCCCCGCCGGCACCTCGAAGGAGATGCCCTTCAGGATCTCCCGGTCGGGATCGTAGGAAAAGTGCACGTCCTCGAAGCGCACGGTGCCGCCGTGCACGGCAAGGGGCAGGGCCCCGGGCGCGTCCTTGATCTCCGGATCGCGGGCGAGCACGGCGAACATCGCCTCGATGTCGAGGATCGCCTGCTTGATCTCGCGATAGATGAAGCCGAGGAAATTCAGCGGCACATAGAGCTGGATCATCATGGCGTTGATCATGACGAAGGAGCCGATGCTCTGCCGCCCGGCGCGGATGTCGAGCACGCACATCACCATGATGAGGGTGAGCCCGATGGTGTAGATCACCGCCTGCCCGGCGTTGAGCCAGGCCAGCGAGGTGAAGGTGTGCACCGTCGCCTTCTCGTAGCGCGCCATGGAGCGCTCGTAGCGGGCGGTCTCCCACGCCTCGGCGCCGAAATACTTCACCGTCTCGTAATTGAGCAGGCTGTCCACCGCCTTGGTGTTGGCGTCGGTGTCGCTCTCGTTCATCTCGCGGCGGATGTTGAGGCGCCACTCGCTGGCGTAATAGGTGAAGAGGCCGTAGGCGAAGACCGTCACCGCCACCACTGCCGCATAGCGCCAGTCGAAGGCGAAGAGGAGCACCGCCAGCACCATCACCAGCTCGACGATGGTGGGCGCGAACTGCAGCACGAACATGCGCACCAGCGTCTCTATGGCGGTGCGCGCCCGCTCCAGCACGCGGGTGAGCCCGCCGGTCTTGCGCTCCAGGTGGAAGCGCAGGGAGAGCGCGTGCATGTGGGCGAAGGTCTGCATGGCCAGGGTGCGCACCGCATTGAGCGCCACCTTGGCGAACAGGCCGTCGCGCCATTGGGTCACCACCGCCATGAGGATGCGCGCCCCGCCATAGGCCACCGTCAGCCCCACGGGTGCGGCGAGGATGTAGGCCCAGCCGGTGGCGCTGCCCTGCCCGCCCGCCTCGGCGGCCAGCGCGTCGGTCGCCCACTTGAACAGGAAGGGCACCAGCATGGTGGCGCCCTTGGCGACGAACAGCAGCGCCATGGCGAGCAGGACGCGGGCGCGCAGGTCCGGACGGTCCTGCGGCCACAGATAGGGCCACAGGGCCTTCAGCGCGTCGCCGGCCGCGCCGCCGCTGAGCCCCATGAGGGCGAAGGAGGACGACGACCCGGAGACGGGTTCGCCGGCCGGCCGCCCCGGGGGAGCGGGGGCGGGCCGGCTTCGGGAGAGAAAAGCCATCGAAACCTAACTCGCTTGGGACGGGCCGCAGTCGCCTTCCTGTGGCAGCAGGGCGGCGAACAGCCCGTCCAATTGGGCGCTGAGAGCACGCAGCGCCTCGTGGTCAATGCAATAACAGGTCCGGGTGCCCTCGGCGCGGGCGCGCACCAGCCCGGCCTCGAGAAGCACCTTGATGTGCTGGGAGACCGTGGACTGGGCGAGCGGAAGGCCGCGCACCAGATCGCCGCACAGGCAGGTCCGCTGCGCCGCAAGCGTCCGCAGCACCGCGAGACGCACCGGATGGGACAGGGCGCGCAGCTTCCGGGCCAGGGCGTCGTCGCGGGGATCGGGCGCCGAATCGGCGGGCGTGCAGAGGGAGGGATCCACGAACTCGGTCATCGGCCATCGGCGATAAGCGATGAATGCAGCGCTTTCAAGACACCCCGCCTCCGGCCCCGCCGCGTCACGATTTCGTCGTGGCCCCCACGGATGGTGCGCGGAGGAACCTTCCCTGTCCGGACCGCCCGACGCGGGCGGCAAACAGTGCTAAGTTGGGGCCATGGCTAGAATTGAAAGCGTCTGCGTCTATTGCGGATCCTCCACCGGCAACGAACCGGTGTTCGTCGAACAGGCGGTCCGCTTCGGCCGCCTCCTCGCCGAGCAAAGCGTGCGCCTCGTCTATGGCGGCGGCGGCATCGGCCTGATGGGCGAGGTGGCGAGCGCGACGGCGCTGGCCGGCGGCAAGGTCACCGGCATCATCCCCGACTTCCTGATCTCGCGGGAGCGCGCCTTCGCCCATGAGGCGGAGATGATCGTCACCGCCGACATGCATGAGCGCAAGCGCCTCATGTTCGAGCGGGCGGATGCCTTCGTCGCCCTGCCCGGCGGGGTCGGCACCCTGGAGGAGCTGGTGGAGCAGCTCACCTGGGCGCAGCTCGGCCAGCACAGGAAGCCCATCCTGCTCGCCAACATTGCCGGCTTCTGGGATCCCCTGCTCGGCCTCATCGACCACATGCGGGCGAACGCCTTCATCCGCTCCACCACGCCGGTGGACATCCTGGTGGCGGAGGACGTGGACGAGATCCTGCCCATGCTGACCGCCGCCGCGGCGGGCGTCAGCGACAGCGAGCTGCACGGCGAAGGCGCCAAGCGCGTCGCCGGCCAGATGTGACGGGGCTTCCCGGCGAGGCGGTCGTGACGGCGCGGCGCGCGGGCCCGATCAGGCCGGCGCGCCTTCCTTCAGCAGCTTCCAGGTGATGGAATCCACCAGCGCCTCGAACGAGGCGTCGATGATGTTGGGCGACACGCCGACCGTGGTCCAGCGCTCGCCGGTCTCGTCGGCGCTCTCGATGAGCACGCGGGTCACCGCCTCGGTGCCGCCGTTCAGCACCCGCACCCGGTAGTCCACGAGCCGCAGCCCCTCGATGAACGGCTGGTACTTGCCGAGATCCTTGCGCAGCGCCACGTCGAGGGCGTTCACCGGGCCGTTGCCCTCGGCCGCGGAGATGAAGGTCTCCTCGGCCACGTGCACCTTCACGATGGCCTCGGCGACGGTGGTGAGGTCGCCCTTGGCGTTGTAGCGGCGCTCCACGTTCACGCTGAAGCGCTCCACGTCGAAGAAGTCCGGCACCGTGCCCAGCGCCCGGCGGGCCAGCAGCGCGAAGGAGGCATCCGCCGCCTCGTAGGAATAGCCCAGCGCCTCGCGCGCCTTCACGTCGTTGAGCAGATGGGAGAGGCGGGGGTCGGCCTTGTCCACCTCGACGCCGAGGCGCTCCAGCTCGGCCAGCACGTTGGACTTGCCCGCCTGATCGGAGACCAGGAGCTTGCGCCGGTTGCCCACCGCCTCGGGCGGCACGTGCTCGTAGGTGGCCGGATCCTTCAGGATGGCGGAGGCATGGATGCCCGCCTTGGTGGCGAAGGCGCTCTCGCCCACGTAAGGGGCATGGCGGTCGGGAGCGCGGTTCAGCATCTCGTCCAGGGTGTGGGAGACGTGGGCGAGCTCCGCGAGGCCGTCCTTCGTCACGCCGATGTCGAAGCGCTCGGAAAAGTCCCGCTTCAGCAGCAGGGTCGGGATGATGGAGGTAAGGTTGGCATTGCCGCAGCGCTCGCCGAGGCCGTTGAGCGTGCCCTGCACCTGCCGCGCGCCGGCCCGTACCGCGGCCAGCGAATTGGCCACCGCCTGCTCGGTGTCGTTATGGGCATGGATGCCCACATGGGCGCCCGGCACCACCTTCACCACCTCGCCGACGATGGCCTCCACCTCGTGGGGCAGCGTGCCGCCATTGGTGTCGCACAGCACCACCCAGCGCGCGCCGGCCTCATAGGCCGTCCGGGCGCAGTCGAGGGCAAAGGCGGGATCCTCCTTGTAGCCGTCGAAGAAGTGCTCGCAATCCACCAGCGCCTCGCGGCCGGCCGCCACCGCGGCCCCCACGCTCTCGCGGATGGAGGCGAGGTTCTCCTCCTTGCTGCATTCGAGCGCCACCCGCACCTGGTAGGCGGAGGACTTCGCCACGAAGCAGATTCCGTCCGAGGTGGCGTTCACCAGCGCCGCGATGCCCGGATCGTTGGAGGCCGAGCGTCCCGGCCGCTTGGTCATGCCGAAGGCGGTGACGCGGGCCCTGATGCCGTGCGCCTCGGCGAAGAGCTGGGTGTCGGTGGGGTTCGCGCCGGGATAGCCGGCCTCCACATAATCCACCCCGAGGCCGTCGAGCAGGCGCATGACCTTGCGCTTGTCGGCGAGGGTGAAATCGACGCCGTTGGTCTGCGCCCCGTCGCGCAGGGTGGTGTCGTAGAGATAGAGGCGCTCGCGCGCGGGCATGGGCGGGACGGCGGGTCGGGGCGTGGTCATGATGGGGAAGCCCCCTTGCTGAAGGTCTTCTTGAGGGTGGTGTTGGCGAGCCAGACGGCGCCGCGCGGCACGCTGTTGCGGCTCTGCGGCTCGTAGCCGCGATGCTGGAAGAAGCCGAGGGCGGTGTCGCTGGCATCCACCGACAGGCTTACGGCGCCGCGCCCGCGCGCCAGCCGCTCGGCGGCGTCGCACAAGGCGGCGGCAACGCCGGTGCCCGCCGCGTCGGGATGCACGTAGAGCAGGTCCATGTGGCTGTCGTCCTTCAGGGTGACGAAGCCCACCGGCGCGCCCTTCTCCACCGCCACCAGGGTGAGGTGCGCGGCAAGACGCGCGGCGAAGGCGGCCTCGTCATCGGCCGCGCTCGCCCAGGCCTCCTGCTGGTCGGGATCGTAATCCTCGCCCGTCAGCTCCAGCACGGCGGCGCGGAACAGCGCGGCGAGCGCCGGCGCGTCCTGCGGCAGGAAGGGGCGCAGGGACGGAGCCGATGGCCGGGCCGCCGCGCTCATCGCGCCACCTCCCAGCTCGTGGTGCCGTCCTTGTTGTCCATCAGGGCGATGCCCTTGGCGGCCAGCTCCTCGCGGATCTGGTCGGCGCGCTTGAAGTCCCGTGCCTTGCGGGCGGCGAGGCGCTCGTCGATGAGAGCGGCGATGACGCCTTCATCGAGGGCCACCGCCTCCTTCTGGCGCGCCCGCCACTGGCTCTCCGTCTCCTCCAGAAGGCCGAGCAGATTGGCCGCGCCCTTGAAGCGCCGGCGCAAGGCGGAGGAGGCCTCCTCATGCTCCGCCACATCGGCGAGATGGTGCAGGTGGGAGATGGCGGAAGGCGCGTTCAGATCGTCGGCGAGGCGCTCGGCGACCTCGATCTCGAACGGGTTGTCGTCCCCCGTCTCGGCCTCAAGCTCGCCGACGACGCGGTACCATTTGTCCAGCGTCTTGGCGGCAAAGCCCAGGCCCTGCCGGGTCCAGTTGATGGGCTGGCGATAGTGGGTCGAGAGCATGGCGAGGCGCAGCACCTCGCCCGGCCATTCCTCCAGAAGCTCGTGGATGGTGACGAAGTTGCCCAGCGACTTGGACATCTTCTCGCCTTCCAGCATGAGGAAGCCGTTGTGCATCCAGATCTGCGCCATGACGCCCGTGTGGAAGGCGCAGCGCGACTGGGCGATCTCGTTCTCATGGTGCGGGAACACGAGGTCGATGCCGCCGCCATGGATGTCGAAGGTCTCGCCCAGGTGCTTCCACGACATGGCGGAGCATTCGATATGCCAGCCGGGGCGGCCGGGCGCGGCGATGCCGGCGGGCGAGGGCCAGCCGGGCACGCCCTCCGGGCTCGGCTTCCACAGCACGAAGTCCATGGGGTCGCGCTTGAACGGCGCCACATCCACCCGCGCGCCGGCGATCATCTCGTCCAGCGGGCGGCGGGAGAGCTGGCCGTAGTCCGGCATGGAGGGGACAGAGAACAGCACGTGGTCCTGCGCCACATAGGCATGGCCCGCCGCCACCAGCTTCTCGATGAGGGCGTGCATCTCGGCGATGTGCTCGGTGGCGCGCGGCTCCACCGACGGGCGCAGGCAGCCGAGCGCCGCGCAGTCCTCGCGGAACCAGGCGTAGGTCTCTTCCGTCAGCTCGCGGATGGTGATGCCGCGCTCGGCGGCGCGGGCGTTGATCTTGTCATCCACGTCCGTGATGTTGCGCACGTAGGTGACGTGATCGGCCCCGTAGAGCCGGCGCATCTGGCGGAACAGCAGGTCGAAGACGATCACCGGCCGCGCGTTGCCGATATGGGCGAAGTCGTAGACCGTGGGGCCGCACACATACATGCGCACGTTGGCGGGATCGAGCGGACGCAGCGCATCCTTCGACCGGGTCAGGGTATTGTAGAGCCTCAGCTCCATGGATCGCTCCGCTCGCGCCAAACACGCGCGGCATGCCGGGCACCGGCCGGGCGTCCAGATCCTATGGCTTAGAGAGGCAGCAAAGGACGGCCGCGGCCAGCGTCAGGGCTAGCCGCAAATAATCGGCAGAAGAATGCCGAAGGTGGAAAAAGGGCCGTTCATGATGTGGGACAATGGGTCGCCGCCGTCCGCCCGTCAAGCCTTTTCAAGGCCGGGAAAACGCCGCACCCGGGCGGCGGGCGCGGGCAGAAATCGGCCGCCGGCGCGCTCCGGCCCTTATTTGTGCCGCTTTTGCCGTCGCTTTTGGGGACGTTGCGTTCGTATCAACCGCGTCGCCTGCCGACCGCGCGCCGCCGGGCCTCCCCGTCCGGATGGCGGCAAATCCAAGGTCTTCTGCGCCCCATGACGAGCATCCGCGCTGTGATCCTGCTGGCGGCCGCCAGCTTCGCATTCGCTTCCGGCGCCAGGGCCGACACCCGCATCTTCATCATCGAAAATTCCGACGGCTACGGCGTCGATTCCTGCCTCGCCTCGGGCGGCGCCTGCGGCGAGCGCGTCGCCGCCGCCTGGTGCCGCTCCCACGATTACGCCCGGGCGCTCGACTTCGGCCGCGCCGACAATTCCATGCTGACGCCCATCTCCTCGGGCAGCGCCCTGTCGCAGACCGCCTGCCAGGGCCCGCTCTGCCCCACTGTCGTCGCCATCACCTGCACGCGCTGAGCCTGCACCCGCCGACCCGGCAGGCGCCGCCGCCCCCCCCCCGGCCTATTTGAGGAAGTCCCCGCAGCGCGGCACCTCGCTGTTGCCCCAGGGCATGATGGGCACCGAGGAGGTGGAATTCTTCGGGCTGCCGTCCACCAGCTTGTCGGAATAGACGAGATAGACCAGCACGTTGCGCTTGGCGTCGCAGCCCCGCACGATCTGCATCCGCTTGAAGAAGATCGACCGGCTCTCGCGGAATACCACGTCGCCCTGCTCGAACTTCCCCTTGAAGGAAATGGGGCCGATCTGCCGGCAGGCGAGCGAGATGTCGGAGACCTGCTCCGCCACGCCGAACATGCCCGAGACACCGCCCTTTTCCGGCTGGGTGTAGTGGCACGCCACCCCCTGAACCACCGGATCGTCGATGCCGTAGACGGCGAGCTTGTCGTCGGGGGTGAGGAATTTCCAGACCGTGGACTTCTTGAAGATGAGGTCCGGCTCCTGGGCCTTCGCCGGGCCCGCGGCCCCGAGCAAGGCGATGAGGAGCGCGGCGGCGTGGGGCAGTCGGGACACGAAACGGATCATGCTTCACCCTGGCGTTGAGTGCTCCTCATATGGGAGCGGGAGGTAGGAAAGGGAACCCTCCGGCGCCATTGACCTTGGGCCCGCCCCGTGACACGCCTTCGACATTGCGCCTTCGGTGACAGCGCCCCGCCCCCGGCGCGTCCCGGCGGCACCGGACCTGGAGATCCCCTCCCATGAAGATCGACCGCCGCCGCCTCATCGGCGCCTCTGCCGCAGCGGCGACCGGGGCCCTGGCGACCCCCGCGCTCGCCCAGGGCGCGCCGGAGGTGAGCTGGCGCCTCACCTCCTCGTTTCCGCGCACCCTCGATACCATCTTCGGAACGGCGCAGATGTTCGCCCGCTACGTGGCGGAGGCGACCGGCGGGCGCTTCAGGATCCAGACCTTCCCGGCGGGGGAGATCGTGCCCGGCCTCGCGGCGCTCGATGCGGTCTCCACCGGCTCGGTGGAATGCGCCCAGACCGCCACCTATTTCTACGCCGGCAAGGATCCCACCCTCGCCTTCGGCACCGGCGTGCCGTTCGGCTTCAACGCCCGCCAGCAGCAGTCCTGGTGGGCCTTCGGCGGCGGCGAGGAGATCATCAACGGGGTGCTGAAGCGGTTCGGCGTCACCTCCATGCCCATGGGCAATTCCGGCTGCCAGATGGGCGGCTTCTTCCGCAAGGAGCTTAATTCCCCGGACGACCTGAAGGGCCTCAAGTTCCGCATCAGCGGCATGGGCGGGCAGGTGCTGGCGAAGCTCGGCGCGGTGCCGCTCCAGCTTCCGCCCGGCGATGTCTATCCGGCGCTGGAGCGCGGCTCCATCGACGCGGCGGAGTTCGTCGGCCCCTATGACGACGAGAAGCTCGGCCTCGTGCGGGTGGCCAAGTACTATTACTATCCCGGCTGGTGGGAAGGCGGCGCCATGATGCACCTGGTGGTGAACCAGGCCTCCTGGGATGCCCTGCCGGAGACCTACCGCGCCATCGTCCGCCAGGCCTGCGAGGCGGCCAACACCTGGATGCTGGGCAAGTACGATTCGGTCAATCCGCCCGCTCTGCGGCGCCTCGTGCAGCAGGGGGCGGAGCTTCGGGCGTTTCCCCAGTCCATCCTCGATGCGGCGCACACCGCAGCGTTCGAGCTCTACCACGAGATCGCCGCCACCAACGCCACCTTCAAGCAGGCGCTGGATTCCATGCTGGCGATCCGCTCCGACCAGCTGGTGTGGTGGCAGATCGCCGAATATGCCTTCGATACCTTCGCCATCCGCACCCGCGGGAAAACCTGAGCGTCCGCGGCCCGCGTCTTGCCGGTGGATCACACTTTGGACACCATTGTCCGGCCCCAAAGGAGCCACAGGTATCTGCAAGACAGATGCAGCCGGGCAGCGCCGGCGCGGGCGACGCCGGAACCACGGCGCCCCGAACAGGAAGAGGATGGGACGATTGCGCGGTTTGAGCATGGCCTTCGGCGCCCTTGCCGGACGGGGGAGAGCGGTGGCTCTCACGGCGATGTCGGCACTCGTTCTCGTCCTGCCGGCCACCGCGGCCCTGGCGGCGAGCTGCGCGCAGCTTGAAGCCTCCCTCGGCGCGCTCGACCGCGGCGGCGGTGGCGGCCAGGCCGCCCAGGCCAACCAGGTCCGCAACGACATCAGCCGCCTGACGGCGCAATCGCGCAGCATGGGCTGCGACGCGCCGCGCGGCTTCCTCATCTTCCAGGGCCCGCCGCGCCCGCCCCAGTGCGACCAGATCTCCGACCAGATCTCGCGCCTGCGGTCCAGCCTCGCCGGCCTCGAGCGCGGCGGCGGCGACCGCGAAGGCCAGCGCCGGGCGCTGCTCCTCGCCCTCGCCCAGGGCAATTGCGGCCCGCAATATTCCGGCGCCGTCACGGCCGCCGCTCCGGCGCAGCCGAAGCCGCCGCGGCAGCGCAACTTCTTCGAGACCCTGTTCGGCCTGCCCGCGCAGGAGGAGCCGGACGCCGCCCTCGCGCCCAACGGCGACGTGCTGGCGCCGACCGAGGAGCCGAAGTCGAGCTATTACCGCACGGTGTGCGTGCGCACCTGCGACGGCTATTATTTCCCCATCTCCAATGGGGCGAGCCCGCAGCGCTTCCAGGCGGACGAGGAGCGCTGCCGCCGGCTGTGCCCGGCGACCGAGGCGCAGCTCTTCGCCTACCCCACGTCGGGCTCCATCAAGAACGCCAGCAGCGTCAGCGGCCAGCCCTACATGTCGCTGCCCAACGCGCTGCGCTACCGCAAGGAATTCGTGCCGTCCTGCTCCTGCCGGGCGCCGGGCCAGTCCTGGGCGCAGGCCCTCGCCGGCCTGGAGGACCAGAGCACCCTCGGCAAGGGCGACATCCTGGTGACCGAGCAGCAGGCCCGCGAGATGTCGCAGCCGAAGTTCGACGATGGCAAGGGCGGGGCGGGCAAGGGCCAGCCGGCCGTCGCCGGCGCCACCCAGTATGAGCAGCCGTCCCTCGCCGCCACCGCCTCGGCGCCGCTGGCGCCGCAATCGGAGCAGCCGGGCCAGCGGCCGGTCCGCATCATCCCCCTGCCCCGCTCGCGCGCCACGCAGCAGCAGCCGACCCTCGACACCGATGACGACGCCCCGGCGCCGGACAAGCCGGCCGCTGCCGCGGCCGCCGCGGCGGCTGACGAATAAGGGACGGTTCGGGGCTGGCGCGCAGCCTGTCCCCGCCGGCGAGAACCCGGTGCGCCGGCCCTGTCGAGGACGGCTCCCGCGCCGTTCAGGAATGGGCAGCGGCGGCGTGCTGCCCTGAAATGGCTGCCGTCCCGCGTCGCCACGGCCGATGAGGGCGCCGCGCCGATCGCCCTCGCGCGGTGCTTCAGATGGCTCGGCGGCCCGGGAAAGGCTCGGCGTCAACACAGCACGGATGCAAAGCGCCGCACGCCGTCGGCGTCCGCTTCTCCTGCCGCATGCGGGGCGCAGCGCCGCACGCTCCGGCCTGAAACCCGCCCTGCCGTCCCCTCAGCCCCGTCGCCGGCGCATCACGCCGCGCCGCCGCACAGCCGCCCGATCACCCGCGCACGGCCCATGAGCGGCAGCAGGGCCGCCAGCTCCGGGCCATCCTCACGGCCCGTCAGCGCCTGACGCAACGGCCGAAACAGCGCCTTTCCCGCCCGCCCGCTCGCCGCCTTCACCGCCTTGCTCCAGGTGCCGAAAGTGGTGCCGTCCCACGGCTCCGCGGGCAGGCGCTCGGCCGCGTCCCTGAGGAAGGCGGCATCCTCCGGGGCGATGAGGCCCGCCGCCGGCGCGGCGATGAGCTGCCACCACGCCCGGGCATCGGCAAACGTCTTCAGATTGCCGCGCACCGCCAGCCAGAAGGCCGCGCCGCCGCCGATTCCCTCGGCCGCAAGCCGCGCCTCGGCAGCCGCGAACGGCATGAGATGCAGGGTGCGGGCGGTGAGCCCCGCCACCTCTTCCGGATCGAAGCGGGCCGGCGCGCGGGAGATGTGGGCAAGGTCGATCAGCGCGGCCAGCGCATCGAGGCTCTCCACCGGCTCCACCGCGTGGGAGGTGCCCACCAGCACCGCCGCGGCGGCCACCGCAAGCGCCTCCTGCCCGGCCTCGCGCAGCGCCCGGAGCGAGAGATGGCCGAGCCGCTTCGACAGGCCCTCGCCGCTGGGCAGGGTGAGGAGATTGTGGTGGGCGAAGCTCGGCGGCTGCCCGCCCAGAGCGGTGATGATCTCGATCTGCACCGCGGTGTTGGTGACGTGATCCTCGCCGCGCACCACCTGCGTGACGCCGAGATCGAGGTCGTCCACCACCGACGGCAGGGTGTAGAGGAAGCTGCCGTCGGCCCGCACCAGCACCGGATCGGAGAGGCTCGCCGTATCCACCTGCTGGTGGCCGCGCACCCCGTCCTCCCAGGCGACGATGCGATGCTCCAGGCGGAAGCGCCAGTGCGGCCCGCGCCCCTCCGCTTCGAGGCGGGCGCGGTCGGACGCGCCGAGATCGAGCGCGGCCCGGTCGTAGATGGGCGGCAGGCCCCGCGCGCGCAGCACCCGGCGCTTGAGCTCCAGCTCTTCCTCGGTTTCGTAGGCGGGATAGAGCCGGCCCGCGTCCTTCAGACGCTCGGCGGCGGCTTCATAGAGGGCGATGCGCTCGGACTGGCGCGCCACGAGGTCGGGCGCGATGCCGAGCCAGAGGAGATCCTCGCGGATGGCCTCGGCATATTCCGCCTTCGAGCGGGCGAGATCGGTGTCGTCGAGGCGCAGGAGGAAGGTTCCGCCGGCGCGCCGGGCGAGCAGCGCGTTGAGCAGCGCGGTGCGGGCGTTGCCCACATGCAGCAGCCCCGTGGGCGACGGCGCGAAACGCAGGACCGGAGGGGGAAGCGCTGAGGGAGAGTGCGATGCCGACATGGGCCAAGGCCATAGCTCGCGCCGCACCGTTCGTCGATGGGGCAGCCTTGCGCGCCTCTCTTGCTGGATAGGCGGACGGCCGGCGCGGATGCGCCGCCGGCGCGCTGTGGGTCACCCCAAAGGGATCACCTCGAAATGACGACGGCCGTGGCGGGCCCGAAATGGTCCGCCACGGCCGGGGATGAAGCGACGCCCGATGTCAACGGGCGCAGTACGGTCCTTCGCACCGCCCGCCACCGCCACCGCCGCCACGCGGGGCCTGCTGCGGCGGGCGTCCCCCCGCACCGCCCTGCTGCTGCGGGCGGGCCTGCTGGGGACGCTGCTGCAGCTGCTGGCGCTGCTGGTTCTGGATCTGCTGCTGCTTCGGCTGCTGCCGCTGCAACTGCTGGGACGGCGCGCCGCCCTGCCGGCCCGGTCCGGGACCGTATTGCGGCCCGCCGTAAGGCCCGCCCTGCGGACGCGGCTGCCCTTGCGGGCGAGGCTGGCCCTGCGGCTTCGGCTGGATCTGCTGCTGCTTCGGCTGCACCTGCTGCTTCGGCTGCACCTGCTGCTTGGGCTGCACCTGCTGCTTCGGCTGCCCCTGCGGGGCGCCTCCACCCTGGAACTGCTGGGGCGGCACGCCAGCCGGACGCCCCTGGAAGCCAGGAGCGCCGGGGCCACCAGCACCGCCCGGACCACCAGGGCCGGCAGGCCCACCCGGACCACCGGGGCCGGCGGGTCCACCGATTCCAGCCGGCCCACCGGGCTGACCTGCGCCGCCGGGACCGCCAGGCTGGCCGGGGCCACCCGGTCCACCGGAATGACCGGGCCCACCCGGACCTCCAGGCTGCCCCGGTCCGCCAGGGCCGCCAGGCCCACCGGGACCGTTAGGACCGCCGGGCCCGCCGGGACCGACGGGTTGGCCAGGGCCACCGGGACCACCAGGATAGCCGGGGCCGCCGGGGCCGCCGGGTCCACCCGGGTGACCCGGACCGCCGGGACCACCCGGACCACCGGGTCCGCCAGGATAGCCCGGACCGCCGGGCCCACCGGGATAACCGGGGCCGCCCGGATGACCGGGGCCACCCGGATAGCCGGGACCACCGGGATAATAGGGCGGGCGGGGCGGCGGCGGATGCATGCCGGGAGGCGGCACATAGCCCGTCCGCCACCAGCCGGGCGTGATCGGGCCGGGCGGCGGCGGGCGCCAGCCCGGGCGCGGGCGCGGCGCGTAGGCATACCAGCGGGCGCGATCGGCATACCACGGCCGGCCGACGTAATAGTTGTTCCAATACTGGCTCGCCGCGAACGCCACCACCGGGATGCCGATGGCCGCCAGCGCATAATCGGGCACGAGGGACGGCTGGCCGTCATTCACGCTCTGCGTGACGAAGCCGAGATATTCGCTGTAGACCCAGCCGCGGTTGCCGGACCAGTCCACGTCGCACCACGACTGGTCGTCGAGGCAGCCCTCGATCTCCAGGGGGCTGCCTTCGGGAATCACGCCGACGCTGGGAAACTCTGTATCGGGACCTGTCCGCAGGTTCACATTGGCGGTGGCGAATCCCGGCGCGGCATAGGCCGCATTGAGACTCACCATGGCCAGCCCCGCCGCGAGGCCGGCAGTTCTCAAAACCCTCATCTGGTCTGCTCCCATCCGGCCCCACCCGAGCCGGCCCCCAACTTAGTGCACCCGTCCATGGCGTTTCGTGAGCGGGACATTGGCACAATTGCGTCAAGCGATTGTGAAAGGGACCACATCGCGAACGTTCTCGTCGATGCGGATCTCGCGGTCCAGCGGCGGGAAGGCGCGCAGGTCGCAATCCGGGCGCGGGCAGATCCGGCAGGACACGCCGAGATGGGCCACCGGCGCGGATTTGAGGTCGAGCCCGTCGGCATAGACGATCTCGTGGGCGAACGAGACCTCGCAGCCCAGCCCCAGGGCGAACGCGCGCGCCGGCTGGCCATGGCGCAGCACCGGCCCCGCCACCGAGCGGGCGACGCCGATGTAGCGCACGCCGTCGGGCATCTCGCCGAGCTGCACCAGGGTGCGCCCGTGCATCTCGAAGGCCTCGTGCACGTTCCAGGCGGCGCACGCCCCGCCGTGGCGGGCGAACTGGAAGCGCGTCGCGGAGTGGCGCTTGGTGATGTTGCCCGCCCGGTCCACCTTGGCGAAATAGAAGGGCACGCCCTTCGCCCCCGGCCGCTGCAGGGTGGAGAGGCGATGGCACACCTGCTCCAGGCTGGCGCCGGTCTCCAGCACCAGCCGGTCGAGGTCGTGGCGCACCGCGCGGGCGAGATCGAGGAAGCGGCGATAGGGCAGAAGCAACGCCCCGGCGAAATAATTGTGCAGCGCCAGCCGGCAGATCTCCGCCGCCATGTGGCTGCGGAAGCTGCCCGTGGCCACCGTGCGGCTCACCAGATCCGCGTGCTCCAGCTGGGCGATGGTGGCGGCGAGGCGGAAGGCGCGGGTGGAGGCCGGCAGGGCGCGCGGCAGGCTGAGCCGCCTCGTGCGGGGATCGAAGCTCGAACGCAGGTTCACCGGCTCGGCGGGGGCCTCCTCCACGCTCACGTGGTGGCGCCGCGCGAGATGGCCGGCGCAGGCCTCGGCCGGATCGGCGCCGTCGAGGATGCCGAGCGAGAAGGCCGCCGCCTCCGCCGCCCGGTCGAGGTCGTCCACGTAATTGTCGATATAATGGAAGAAGTCCCGCACCTCCTCGTAGGGAATGAGCTTGGCCGCATCGGCGCCGGGGGCGACGCCGGCGGTGAGCATGTCGTCGAGGGAAGCCTGCCATTCGGTGGTGCGCCGGAGCGCCACGTGCATGCGCAGGAAGGCGTGGGCGAAGGCGGGGGAGAGGTTGGCGATGGCCTTGACATCCTGCAGGCCGAGATCGAGATCGCCGAAGAACGGGTCGGCCGCCACCTCGCGCAGGTCCGCCACCAGCCGGTCGAGATCCTCCGAGCCGAAAGAGGTGATATCAACGGCGAAGGTCCGCGAGATGGCGATGAGCACCGAGGCGGTGAGCGGGCGCTGGTTGCCCTCGATCTGGTTGATGTAGGAAGGCGAGACCCCGAGACGGGAGGCCAGCTCGCTCTGCTTGAGCCCGAGCTTCTCGCGCAGCCGCCGCACGGCGTGCCCGGCATAGACCTTCTGGCGCATGGAAAATCCCGCGTTTTGTTATTGTGAAGTTTTTACAAAAAACCACTTTAACATTTTACACTTTCAAACACGGGCCGTCACCTGTTAGCGAGCCCGTTGGAAGCGCTCCGGAAATCAGGGCACCAAGACCCGCTCTACCGCCCTTCACACCCTCCTGAGCGCCGCTACACTCCGTCCAACCAACAGCCGGGCTCACCAGCAGCCGGAGAGGGGCGCGTCGCATGAAGGAAATCCTCGAAGAACTGGAAAGCCGTCGGCAGGTCGCCAATCTCGGCGGCGGCGAGCGGCGCATCGAGGCGCAGCACAAGCGCGGCAAGCTCACCGCCCGCGAGCGCATCGAGCTGCTCCTCGACCGCGGCTCCTTTGAGGAATATGATACCTTCGTGCAGCACCGCTGCGTGGACTTCGGCATGGCCGACCAGAAGGTGCCCGGCGACGGTGTGATCACCGGCTGGGGCACCATCAACGGCCGCAAGGTGTTCGTCTTCGCCAAGGACTTCACCGTGTTCGGCGGCTCGCTCTCCGAGGAGCACGCCCGCAAGATCACCAAGATCCAGGACATGGCGGTGAAGGTGCGCGCGCCGATCATCGGCCTGTTCGATGCCGGCGGCGCCCGCATCCAGGAAGGCGTCGCGGCGCTCGGCGGCTACGGCGAGGTGTTCAAGCGCAACGTTCTGGCCTCGGGCGTGATCCCGCAGATCTCGCTCATCATGGGCCCCTGCGCCGGCGGCGACGTCTACTCGCCCGCCATGACCGACTTCATCTTCATGGTGCGCGACACCTCCTACATGTTCGTCACCGGCCCGGACGTAGTGAAGACGGTGACCAACGAGACCGTCACCTCCGAGGAGCTGGGCGGCGCCAAGGTGCACACCTCCAAGTCCTCGGTGGCCGACGGCTCGTTCGAGAACGACGTCGAGATGCTGCTGGAGACCCGCCGCCTGATCGACTTCCTGCCCGCCAACAACATCGACGGCGTGCCGGAGTGGCCGTCCTTCGACGCGCCGGGCCGCGAGGACGCCAGCCTCGACACCCTGGTGCCGGACAATCCGAACAAGCCCTACGACATCAAGGAGCTGATCCTGAAGGTCGTGGACGAGGGCGACTTCTTCGAGATCCAGGCCGCCTACGCCAAGAACATCGTCACCGGCTTCGGCCGCATCGAGGGCCGTACGGTGGGCTTCGTCGCCAACCAGCCCATGGTGCTGGCGGGCGTGCTCGACAGCGACGCCTCGCGCAAGGCGGCGCGCTTCGTGCGCTTCTGCGACTGCTTCGAGATCCCGATCGTGACCTTCGTGGACGTGCCCGGCTTCCTGCCCGGCACCGCGCAAGAATACGGCGGCCTCATCAAGCACGGCGCCAAGCTGCTGTTCGCCTATTCCCAGGCCACCGTGCCGCTGGTCACCGTGATCACCCGCAAGGCCTTCGGCGGCGCCTATGACGTGATGGCCTCCAAGCACGTGGGCGCCGACGTGAACTATGCCTGGCCGACCGCGCAGATCGCGGTGATGGGCGCCAAGGGCGCGGTGGAGATCATCTTCCGCGCCGACATGGGCGACCCGGAGAAGATCGCCGCCCAGACCAAGAATTACGAGGAGCGGTTCCTCTCGCCCTTCGTGGCGGCGGAGCGCGGCTACATCGACGAGGTGATCATGCCGCACTCGACGAGGCGCCGCCTCGCCCGGGCGCTGGCCATGCTGCGCACCAAGAAGCTGGAGCAGCCCCCGCGCAAGCACGACAACGTGCCGCTGTGAGCGTCGCGGCGCGCGGGGTCCCGCCCCGCGCCGCCTGCGCCCCATCGCCGATCAAGATGCCACCCACGGTCTTCCACCGGGTGGCACCCCGGAAGCATCCATGCGGAGCGCCTGCCGGCGCCAAGGAACCGACCCCATGTTCACCAAGATCCTGATCGCCAACCGCGGTGAGATCGCCTGCCGCGTCATCAAGACGGCGCGCAAGATGGGCATCAAGACGGTGGCCGTCTATTCCGACGCCGACAAGGACGCCCTCCATGTGGAGATGGCCGACGAGGCGGTGCACATCGGCCCGGCCCAGGCCGCCCAGTCCTATCTGATCGCCGAGAAGATCGTGGAGGCCTGCAAGCTCACCGGCGCCGAGGCGGTGCATCCGGGCTACGGCTTCCTCTCCGAGCGCGCCTCCTTCCCGCAGATGCTGGCCGAGCACGGCATCGTCTTCATCGGCCCCAATCCCCATGCCATCGAGGCCATGGGCGACAAGATCGAATCGAAGAAGGCGGCGGCGGCGGCCAAGGTCTCCACCGTGCCCGGCTATCTCGGCGAGATCGCCACCGGCGAGGAGGCCGCCAAGATCGCCGACGAGATCGGCTATCCGGTGATGATCAAGGCCTCCGCCGGCGGCGGCGGCAAGGGCATGCGCATCGCCCATTCCCGCGACGAGGTGCAGGACGGCTTCGACCGCGCGCGCTCGGAGGCCAAGTCCTCGTTCGGCGACGACCGTGTGTTCGTGGAGAAGTTCATCGTCGACCCGCGGCACATCGAGATCCAGGTGCTCGGCGACAAGCACGGCAACGTGCTCTATCTCGGCGAGCGCGAATGCTCGATCCAGCGCCGTAACCAGAAGGTGGTGGAGGAAGCCCCCTCCCCGCTGCTGGACGAGGCCACCCGCAAGAAGATGGGCGAGCAGGCGGTCGCCCTCGCCAAGGCCGTGGGCTACGACAGCGCCGGCACGGTGGAGTTCGTCGCCGGCCAGGACAAGAGCTTCTACTTCCTGGAGATGAACACCCGCCTGCAGGTGGAGCATCCGGTCACCGAGCTGATCACCGGCATCGACCTCGTCGAGCAGATGATCCGCGTGGCGGCGGGCGAGCCCCTCACCTTCACCCAGGACGACGTGAAGCTCACCGGCTGGGCGGTGGAAAGCCGCATCTATGCGGAAGACCCCTACCGCAACTTCCTGCCCTCCACCGGCCGCCTGGTGCGCTACCGCCCGCCGGCGGAAGGCAAGGACGGCCCGATCACCGTGCGCAACGACACCGGCGTCTACGAGGGCGGGGAGATCTCCATCTTCTACGACCCGATGATCGCCAAGCTCGTCACCCACGCCCCCACCCGCGCCATGGCCATCGAGGCCCAGGCGGATGCGCTCGACGCCTTCGCCATCGACGGCATCGGCCACAACATCCCCTTCCTCTCGGCGCTGATGTCCCATCCGCGCTGGCAGGAAGGCCGGCTCTCCACCGGCTTCATCGCCGAGGAATATCCCGAGGGCTTCTTCCCCCGCGCGCCGGAAGGCGAGCTGGTGCACTACCTCACCGCCGTGGCGTCGGTGATCGACCACATCCAGAACACCCGCAAGCGCAAGATCTCCGGCCAGACGAGCGGCATTCCGGTGAGCTTCGCCAAGCGCCGCATCGTCAACCTCACCTCCGGCGAGGACATCATCTCGACGCCCTGCGAGGTGGAAGCGGTGGACGGCGGCTTCAAGGTGCAGATCTTCGCCGCCGACGGCACGCCGGGCCATGCCCACCTGCTGCGCTCGACCTGGAAGCCCGGCGATGCGGTGTGGACCGGCACCATCGACGCCGACCAGGTGGCGATGCAGGTGCGCCCGATCTCCAACGGCGTCGCCCTCGCCCATCGCGGCATCGCCACCAAGGCGCGGGTCTACACCGAGCTGTCGTCGCGCCTCGCCTCGCTGATGCCGAAGAAGGAATCCGCCGCCGGCGGCAAGGAGCTGCTCTGCCCCATGCCCGGCCTCGTGGTCTCCATCGCGGTGACCCCCGGCCAGGAGGTGAAGAACGGCGAGATCCTCGCCATCGTGGAAGCCATGAAGATGGAGAACGTGCTGCGCGCCGAGCGCGACGGCATGATCAAGGCGGTCCACGCCAAGCCCGGCGACAGCCTCGCCGTGGATGCGGTGATCCTGGAATTCGCGTGATGGCGGCGCCTCTCTCCCTTGCCCGGTGCGGACGCACATCGTCCGACCTCCGCCCAGCTACTGGGCGGGGCAGCGAGAGAGGCCGGGCCAGCGCCGGGATGGCCGGCGGTGCGCGCGGGGCGGGGGGCGCTTCATGACCTCGGTGATGAAGCTCAACCGCACCTACTATGCGGTCTTCCTGGCGCTCTACGCCGCGCTGATGGCCGGGACGGCATTCTATCTCGACGACCTCGGGCTTGAGCGCTATGCCAGGGCCATCCGGACCGGACTGACAGGGGCCTATGTCATCTGCTCCAGCGCGCGCCTTGCCGACGCGGGCTTCCGTTTCCTGCGCAGCTTCGCGGGCATCATTCTGGTGCTGTTCGTGCTGCCGGCGACGGCATTCGTCGCCTATGTCGTTTACATCGGGCTTCCTAAAGTGCCGGAGGAACACGAGCCCATCATCGTGTTGGTCGCCGTGGGGGCGGGGCTGACGCTGCAGATCCTCGTCACGCTGTTCTGCTTCCTGTTTCCAAGCGCGGCCCAGCCGGCCGCCGAGGCTGCCGGTCCGCTCCTGGGTCACCCGACGTCGGGTGGCCGGGCGGTCGAACGGCAGGAACCGAGGTTCTGACATGCGCCTCCTCTCCCACCTCCTGACACGCTTCGTCGAGAAGGGCCGGCTCACGGTCATCACCGCCGATGGCGGGCGCCATGTGTTCGGCTCCGGCGAGGGTGGGCCTTCGGTCACCGTGCGGATGCACGACAAGAAGCTGGAGACCGACCTTTTCTTCAATCCCGAGCTTATCGCCGCCGAAGCCTATATGGACGGCCGCCTCTCGTTCGAGGACGGGGCGGGCGCGTTCGAGCTGCTCTCGCTCTTCTCGGCGAACCGCAAGGGGCTCGGCAGCCATCCGGTGCAGCAGGCGCTCCGGCGCGGCTGGCGGGCGGTGAAGCGCTTCCAGCAGGCCAATCCCATCGGCAAGGCGAAGGAAAACGTCTCCAGCCATTACGACCATCCGGCCGCCTTCTACCGGCTGTGGCTGGACGAGACGATGACTTACAGCTGCGCTTATTTCCGCGAGCCCAGCGAGCCGCTGGCGGAGGCGCAGCGCAACAAGTTCCGCCACATCGCCGCGAAGCTGAAGCTCTCGCCCGGACTCAGGGTGGCCGAGATCGGCTCCGGCTGGGGCGCGCTCGCCATCTTCATGGCGAAGGAATGCGGGGCGAAGGTCACCGCCATCAACGTCTCGCCGGAGCAGCTCGCCGAGAGCCGGCGCCTCGCGCAGGTGGCCGGCGTGGCCGACCAGATCGATTTCCGCGAGGTGGATTATCGCGAGCTGAAGGGCAAGTTCGACCGGGTGGTCTCCATCGGCATGATGGAGCATGTGGGTGTCAATCACTTCGACGAATACTTCACCACCATCCGCAATCTCTTGGACGACGGCGGCTTCGCGCTGATCCATGCCATCGGCCGCATGTCGCCCCCCGGGACCACGGCGCCGTTCATCCGCAAGTACATCTTCCCCGGCGGCTATGTGCCGGCGCTGTCGGAAGTGTTCGCCTCCACCGAGCGCACCCATCTGTGGGTGGACGACTGCGAGGTGCTGCGGCTGCATTATTACTGGACCATCCGCGCGTGGCGGCAGAACTTCATGGCCAAGCGCGCCGAGGTGGATTCCATGATGGGCGAGCGCTTCGGCCGCATGTGGGAATTCTATCTCGCCGCGGTGGAGCTCTCCTTCCTGCACGGCTCCAACATGGTGTTCCAGCTCCTGCTTTCGGAAAAGCGCGACGACGTGCCGGTGGTCCGCGACTACATGGTCGACGGCGAGCGCGCCCTCGCCGCGACGGAGGCGCCGTGATGCCGGCCGCCGCGGCTTTCCCCCATCCAATCTCCATCATCCGTGCTTGAGAGGGCCACCCCATGACCACCCTGCCCTTCGCCGCCGATCTCGCCCCCGTCACCCGCGAGGATTGGCTGAAGCTCGTGGAAGGCGTGCTCAAGGGCGCGCCCTATGAGAAGAAGCTCGTCACCACGACCTATGAGGGCCTCGCCCTCGACGCGCTGCCGGCGCGCAAGCCCGACGCCCCCATCGTCGCGGGCCGCCCCGCCGGCGCGCCCTGGACCATCTCCATGCGGGTGGACCAGCCGGACCTCGCCGCCGCCAACGCCCAGGCGCTGGAGGATCTCGACGGCGGCGCCTCCGGCCTCTCGCTGGTGTTCGCCAGCGGCGCGCCCCATGCCCACGGCTTCGGCCTGCCCGACGGCGCCGACCTCGGCGTGGTGCTGAAGGACGTGATGCTGGATCTCATCGAGACCCGGCTGGAGATCGGCGGCTTCGTCGGCCGCGAGGATGCCCTCGCCTTCGCCGCGCTGGTGGAGGCCCGCAAGCTCGATCCCAAGGCGGTCAAGGTCTCGTTCGGCCTCAATCCGCTCGGCGCCTTCGCCGCGGTGGGCTCCCTGCCCATGGCCTGGCCGCTGTTCGCCAAGCGCTTTTGCGAGACCTCGGCCATCCTCGCCGCCCACGGCTTCGTCGGCCCGTTTGCCCGGGCGGACGGCGCCATCTTCCATGCGGCCGGCGCGTCCGACGCGCAGGAGCTGGCCGCCGTGCTCGCCACCGCGGTCGCCTATCTGAAGGCCTATGCGGATGCCGGCGTGCCGCTCGCCGATGCGGCCGCGCACATCGACGTGGCGCTCACCGCCGACGTGAACCAGACCGCCACCGTCGCCAAGTTCCGCGCCATGCGCCTCCTGTGGGGCGCCATGCTGCGCGAGTGCGGCCTCGCCGAGACTCCGCTCAAGCTCCACGGCACCACGGCGTGGCGTTCCATGACCCGGCGCGACCCTTATGTGAACCTGCTGCGCTCCACGGTGGCGGCGTTCGCGGCGGGCGTCGGCGGCGCCGACAGCGTGACCGTGCTGCCCTTCACCCAGGCCCTCGGCCTGCCCGACGCCTTCGCCCGGCGCCTCGCCCGCAACACCCAGGTGATGCTGATCGAGGAATCCAACGTCCACCGCGTGGCCGATCCCGGCGCCGGCGCGGGCGCGGTGGAGGCCCACACCAACGGCCTCGCCGCCGATGCCTGGGAGATCTTCCGCACCATCGAGCGGCGCGGCGGCATGGCCGACGTGCTGGAGGACCGCTGGCTGCACGGCGAGATCGCCGGCGTCGTCGCCCGCCGCGACAAGGATGTCGCCACCCGCAAGCTGCCGCTCACCGGCACGTCGGAATTCCCCATCCTGGTGCAGGAAGCGCCCGAGGTGCTGGCGCCGCTGGCCGCCGAGCCCGCCCCGGTGGCCGACGGCGCGCTCCAGCCCCACCGCATCGCCGAGCCCTACGAGGCGCTGCGCGATGCCGCCGATGCGGCTCCCGCGCGGCCCCGCGTGTTCCTCGCCGCGCTCGGCCCGGTGGCCGCGTTCACGGCGCGCGCCACCTTCGCCAAGAACTTCTTCGAGGCGGGCGGCATCGCCGCCGACGTGCCGGACGCCTTCGCCGATCTGGCCGCGCTGGTCGCGGCCTTCAAGGCGGCGGGAACGCCCTTCGCCTGCCTCGTCTCCTCGGATGAGGTCTACGGCGCGGAAGCCGCCGGCGCCGCCAAGGCGCTGAAGGAAGCGGGCGCCAGCGCGGTCTGGCTCGCCGGCAAGCCGGCCGAGATCGAGGCCGAGCTGAAGGCCGCGGGCGTGGGCGACTTCATCTTCGCCGGCTGCGACCTGCTCGCCACCCTTGCCAAGGCGCAGGCCGCCGCCGGCCTCGCCTGAAGAGACGACATCGCGGACCACGGCTCACGCACGGTCAAAGCCGTCGCGACACCGGGCCGATTGAGCTAGGATGACTGCCATGAGCCAGATCCCGAACTTCGCCGATATCGACTGGCGCGCGCCGGAGCTGCCGGCGCCCACGTCGGACGCCGCCCCCTGGACCACCCCCGAGGGGATCCCGGTGAAGCCGCTCTACGGCCCGGCCGATATCGCGGGGCTCTCCTTCATCGATACCTATCCCGGCGTCGCGCCCTTCCTGCGCGGGCCCTATGCGGCCATGTACGCCACCCAGCCCTGGACCATCCGGCAATATGCCGGCTTCTCCACGGCGGAGGATTCCAACGCCTTCTACCGGCGCAACCTCGCCGCCGGCCAGAAGGGCCTGTCGGTGGCCTTCGACCTCGCCACCCACCGCGGCTACGACTCCGACCATCCGCGCGTCGCCGGCGACGTGGGCATGGCTGGCGTCGCCATCGACTCTATCTATGACATGCGCACCCTGTTCTCCGGCATTCCGCTGGACCAGATGAGCGTGTCCATGACCATGAACGGCGCTGTGCTGCCGGTTCTGGCGCTCTATGTGGTGGCGGCGGAAGAACAGGGCGTGCCCCACGCCAAGCTCTCCGGCACCATCCAGAACGATATCCTCAAAGAATTCATGGTGCGGAACACCTATATCTATCCGCCCGCACCCTCCATGCGCATCATCTCCGACATCTTCGCCTATACGTCGAAGGAGATGCCGCGCTTCAACTCCATCTCCATTTCCGGCTACCACATGCAGGAAGCCGGCGCGACGCAGGACCTGGAGCTGGCCTACACCTTGGCCGACGGCGTGGAATACGGCCGCGCCGGCGCCGCCGCGGGCCTTCCCATCGATGTGTTCGCGCCGCGCCTCTCCTTCTTCTGGGCCATCGGCATGAACTTCTTCATGGAGGTGGCGAAGCTGCGCGCCGCCCGCCTCCTGTGGACCCGGCTGATGACCGACCTCGGGGCGAAGAACCCGAAGTCCCTGCCGCTGCGCACCCATTCTCAGACCTCGGGCTGGTCGCTCACCGCCCAGGACGTGTTCAACAATGTGATGCGCACCGCCATCGAGGCCATGGCGGCGACCCAGGGCCAGACCCAGTCGCTCCACACCAACGCGCTGGACGAGGCGCTGGCGCTGCCCACCGACTTCTCGGCCCGCATCGCCCGCAACACCCAGATCATGCTGCAGCAGGAGAGCGGCACCACCCGGCAGATCGATTTGTGGGGCGGCTCCTTCTTCGTGGAGAAGCTCACCGCCGATCTCGCCGCCAAGGCGTGGGCGCACATCCAGGAGGTGGAGCAGCTCGGCGGCATGGCCAAGGCCATCGAGGCCGGCATCCCCAAGCTGCGCATCGAGGAGGCCGCCGCCACCACCCAGGCCCGCATCGACGGCGGCGCCCAGACCGTGGTGGGCGTGAACAAGTTCAAGCCCGAGCGCGACCGCATCATCGACGTGCTGAAGGTGGAGAACGCCGCCGTGCGCGCCGCCCAGATCGACAAGCTCCAGCGCCTGCGCGCCGAGCGCAATCCGGCCGAGGTGGAGGCCGCCCTCACCGCGCTCACCAACGGCGCGTCCGGCAACGGCAACCTGCTGGAGCTCGCCATCAACGCCGCTCGGGTGAAGGCCACCGTGGGCGAGATTTCCGACGCGCTGGAGAAGGTGTTCGGCCGCCACCGCGCCGAGATCCGCGCCATCTCCGGCGTCTACAAGCGGGAGGCGTCGGCCATGACCGACAAGGTGGGCAAGGTGCAGAAGCTGGTGGAGGCCTTCGAGCAGGCGGAAGGCCGCCGGCCGCGCATCCTCGTCGCCAAGGTGGGCCAGGACGGCCACGACCGCGGACAGAAGGTGATCGCCTCGGCGTTCGCCGACCTCGGCTTCGACGTGGATATCGGGCCCCTGTTTGCCACCCCCGAGGAAGCCGCCCGCCAGGCGGTGGAGAACGACGTCCATGTGGTGGGCATCTCCTCTCTCGCCGCCGGCCATCTCACCCTCGTTCCGGCGCTGAAGAAGGCGCTGGAGGCCGAGGGCCGCCCCGACATCATGGTGGTGGTGGGCGGCGTGGTGCCGCCGCAGGATTATCAGGCGCTGCGCGACTTCGGCGCCGAGGCCATCTTCCCGCCCGGCACGGTGATCGCCGATGCGGCGAAGGAGCTGCTCTCCACCCTCTCCCACCGCCTCGGGCACAATCTCGAAGCGGCGGAGTGACGGCCGCCCGGCCCCGAGACGGAGAGGCTTCCTCTCCGGACGGCGCCCCGGAAACGGGGCGCGCTCGCGAGGCCGGGGACGTGCCGCCCGCTGGCGGCGCCCACGATGCGCAAGGCGCGCCGGGTTCCTCCGGCCTCGTGCCCATGGGCTCCACCCTGCGGGTGCTGGAGCCGGCGCCCCATGTGCTCGCCTTCTATGACGGCCGGATCCCCGGCAAGCGCCTCCACGGCCCAGCGGAGAACTGGCTGGACGACGGCGCCTTCGCCCTCGGCATCGCCTCCTATGCGGTGCACGACGGCACCGACGCCCTGATCTACGACACCCACATCTCGCTCACCCACGCGCGGCTCATCCGCACCGCCCTCGAGGCGCGCGGCGCGCGCCGCATGCGCGTGGTGCTGAGCCACTGGCACGACGACCACGTGGCGGGCAACGAGGCCTTCGCCGATTGCGAGATCATCGCCTGCGCCGAGACCGCCGCTTTGCTTGCCGAGCACCGCGCGCGGCTGGAGGCCGGCGATCCGCCCATCCGGCCCCTCGTCCTGCCGAACCGCACCTTCACCGGCCGGCTCGACCTCAAGGTGGGCACCCTGCCCGTCACGCTTCACCACATGGACATCCACAGCCGCGACGGCGTGGTGGCGCTGCTGCCGGGCGGGATCCTGCTGGCGGGCGACACGCTGGAAGATCCCGTCACCTATGTGGACGAGCCCGACCGGCTCGCCATCCATCTCGCCAATCTGGACCGCTTCGCCGCCCTCGGCGCGACGCGCATCCTGCCCTGCCACGGTGCGCCGGACATCATCGCCTCCGGCGGCTATGGGCCGGAGCTGATCGCGGCGACGCGGCTCTATGTGGCGAAGCTGCTGCGGCTGAAGGCCGAGCCGGAGCTGGCGGCGCAGGATCTCAGAGCCTTCGCGGCAGAGGCCTTCGCCACCGGGGCGATCCGCTGGTTCGAGCCCTATGAAGGGGTGCACCGGCGCAATGTGGAGGCCGTGCTGGCGGTGGCATCCGGCGCCTGATTTCGGCCGACGCCCCGATCACCGGCACCAAAATACCGCTCCACACCGAAGGCATGTAGAGGTACTCAAGCGCTGCCGAGCGGTTAAGATCACGCGCGGCAGGCGCTTGGAAGCCGGAATGCGGCCTTATCAGCGCTAATAAGGGCATTAAGAAAAATAACGGCAGCCCCTCGCCCGCGCCTCACCCCACCTTCGACAGCCCCTGACCGGCCGTCGCCGTCGCCACCAGCCCCTCGGCCTTGGCCACGATCGCATCGGTATCGAGGCCGGCCTGGGCGAGCTGGTGCTCCTGGGTGTCCTGGTCGATGTAGAGGTCCGGCATCACCATGGCGCGGACCTTCACCGTGCCGGCGTCGAGCGCGCCCGCGTCGGTGAGGAGCTGCAGAACCTGGCTGCCGAAGCCGCCCACCGTGCCCTCCTCCACCGTGATGAGCGCGCGGTGGCCCCGCGCCAGGCCGAGCACAAGCTCGCGGTCCACGGGCTTGGCGAAGCGGGCGTCGGCGACGCTCACCTTCAGGCCCTTGGCCTCCAGCCGCTCGGCCGCCTTCAGGCAGTCGCCGAGGCGCGTGCCCAGCGCCAGCAGCGCCACGTCGCCCTCGCCGGTTCCGGCCACCAGCCGCCCCTTGCCGATGGGCAGCACCTCGCCACGGTCCGGCCGCTCCACGCCCACTCCCGAGCCGCGCGGGAAGCGCACCGCGATGGGGCCGGCGTCATGGGCCACCATGGTGGCGATCATGTGGGTCAGCTCCGCCTCGTCGGAGGGGGCCATCAGCGTCATGTTCGGCAGGCAGGCGAGGAAGGCGATGTCGAAGGCGCCCGCATGGGTCGCCCCGTCCGCCCCCACGAGGCCGGCGCGGTCGATGACGAAGCGCACCGGCAGGTTCTGCAGCGCCACGTCATGGGCCACCTGGTCGTAGCCGCGCTGCAGGAAGGTGGAATAGATGGCGCAGAACGGCTTGTAGCCCTCCGCCGCGAGCCCGGCGGCGAAGGTCACCGCATGCTGCTCGGCGATGCCCACGTCGAAGGTGCGCGCCGGATAGGCCTGGCCGAACAGGTCGAGCCCCGTGCCCGAGGGCATGGCGGCGGTGACGGCCACCACCTTCTCGTCGCGCCGCGCCTCGGCGATGAGGGTCTCGGCGAACACGCGGGTATAGGCCGGCGCGTTGGACTTCGCCTTCTGCTGGGTGCCGGTCACCACGTCGAACTTGACCACGCCGTGGTACTTGTCGGCGCTGGCCTCGGCGGGGGCGTAGCCCTTGCCCTTCTGGGTCACCACATGGACCAGGATGGGCCCGTGCTTGGCGTCACGCACGTTCTTGAGCACCGGCAGGAGGTGGTCGAGATTGTGCCCGTCGATGGGGCCCACATAATAGAAGCCCAGCTCCTCGAAGAGGGTGCCGCCGGTCCAGAAGCCGCGGGCGAACTCCTCGGCCCGCGCGGCGCCGCGCTCCACGAACTTGGGCAGGCGGCCGGCGAGCTGCTTGCCGATCTCACGGATCGACAGATAGGTCTGCCCCGAGATCAGCCGCGCCAGATAGGCCGACATGGCCCCGGTGGGCGGGGCGATGGACATGTCGTTGTCGTTCAGGATGACGATCAGCCGGCTGTCGCGCGCGCCGGCATTGTTCATCGCCTCATAGGCCATGCCGGCGGACATGGCGCCGTCGCCGATGACCGCCACCACGTTGCGGTCCTCGCCCGAGAGGTCGCGCGCCACCGCCATGCCCAGCCCGGCCGAGATGGAGGTGGAGGAATGGGCCGCGCCGAACGGGTCGTAGACGCTTTCCGAACGCTTGGTGAAGCCGGAAAGGCCGCCGCCCTGGCGCAGGGTGCGGATGCGGTCGCGCCGGCCGGTGAGGATCTTGTGGGGATAGCACTGGTGCCCCACGTCCCAGATCAGGCGGTCGTGGGGGGTGTTGAAGACGTGGTGCAGGGCCACCGTCAGCTCCACCACGCCGAGGCCCGCGCCCAGATGCCCGCCGGTGACCGAGACCGCGTCGATGGTCTCCGCGCGAAGTTCGGCGGCGAGCTGCGGCAGCTTCTCGGGAGACAGGCGCCGCACGTCCGCGGCATCCTTGATGGTATCGAGCAACGGGGTCTTCAGGGACGTCACGGAGCACTCCGCCCGGTCCGAGCCGGCAAAGGGAGCCTTACACAGCCACGCCCGCGAGCGCAACGCGCCGTCCGGAGGGGGCGCACGCGATACCGGACCGAAGGCACGGCGCAGGCTCTAGGCGCGATGTAAGGCAGCATCAGGGCTGTTTTGCACGCCACGGCCCGCCAAGGCAACGGCTGGCCCGCCCGCCGGGGGCGCGGCGCCCGCCCCGTGCCGGCCTAGCGCGCCGGCGGCGGGCCCCCGGTCAGCGGATCGAACAGGCCGCGGAGCTTGCCGGCGCGGATGGCGACACGGTGGAAATCGAGCGTCGCCAGCGCCATCAGGCAGCCGCCGGCAAGGCGCAGGGCGGAGAGGGCCTTCGGCCGGGCCATCCCATGCTTCCGGCGCACATAGCGCTCCGACTGCTGCTTGAAGCGGTTGATGGCGAAGGTCTGCTTCAGGCTCGGCGTGGACGAGCGGCCCACCCCGTGGCTCACCCGCGCCGCGCTCACCGTGATGATCGGGATCCGCGCGGCCAGCGCCCGCACCGCGAGGTCGTCGTCCTCGTGGTAGAGGAAGATCGCCTCGTCGAAGCCGCCGAGGGCGAGGAAGGCGTCGCGCGCCATCAGGAAGGCCGCGCCATGGACGAAGCGGGTGCAATAGTCCCCGGCGATCTCGAAGGTCTTCAGGCGGTTGCGGCGGGCCACCGGCTCCAGAATGGTGCCTTCCTTGCGCATCAGCCGCCCGTTCTCGGCGACCATGGCTGGCATCAGGATCGCCGGATCGCCATAGCGCCGGGCCGCCTCCAGCAGCCGGTCGAGCGCGTCGGGCGCCAGCACCGCATCGGGATTGAGAAACAGGACGTAGCGGGTCCGCGCGGCGCGCGCGCCGGCATTGCAGGCGGTGCCGAAGCCGGCGTTGCGGCCCATCTCGATCAGGGTGACCGCGTGCGGTAGCGCGCCGCGCCAGGCGGTGCCCTCGGGGCTCGCATTGTCGACGACGATCACCTCGGCCGCCGCCGGGATGGAGGCCACCGCCCGGCCGATCACCGCCGCGCTGTTGTAGGTGACGAGCACCACGCAGACATCGGCACTGGAGGTTTCCGGCTGGTCCACGGCGTCCTCGTTTCCCGTTCGACCGCGCCCCGCAGGGGCCTTCGGCCCGCCTCTCGTGCGCCAGCGCCGCGCCGGATGCAAGGGCAACGGCAAGGCGCGGGCGCGCACCCGCCCTGCCCGGTTTGCCAGAGCCGGCGGGCTTCGCTAGAAGGCGCGCCATGCAGGAGGCATCGCGAGCGACCGCGCGGCGGCGTCACGTCTTCTTCGTGGCGGGCTATGATCCGACGCCGCTGGACGAGCACCTGCGCATCTTTGCCCGCGAGCTTGCCCGCTTCGGCGCGGTGTGGGGCGCGGCGACCCGCTGCGATCCGCCGCCCCCCGAGCCGACGCCCACCGGCGGCGCGTGGGCATTTTCCGCCGAAGGCCCGGACTGGGGCGCGCAAGGCCGCTACGAGATCCTCGCCTGGGACGACCTCGTGCGCGCCGACATGGGCCGCAGCGGCCTCTCCCACCTCAAGGGCTCGCTGCGCACCATGGCCGACATGATCGCCAGCGGCACCCTCTGGCGCTATCTCCGGACCAGCCGGCGCTACAGCATCTTCTTCCTGTTCACCTACATCATCGTCGCCGGCTTCTGGCTGCTGGCGGGGCTCATCGGCGCGGGAGCGGGCTGGCTCACCGCGCCCATGCTCGGCGGCGCGGGCGCGGGGCTTCTCGGCGCCGCCGTGGCGCTCGGCGCGGGGCTCGGACTCTTCGCCGTCTTCGGCCGGGCGTTCCGGCTGAAGCAATCCCTCGATCTGGCGGAATTCTCGGTGGATTACGCCCACGGCCGCCATCCCGAGGTCGATGCGCGCATCGGCCGTTTCGCCGAGCGGGTGAGGCAGGTGGCGGCGGCGGGCGGGGTGGACGAGATCGTCATCGCCGGCCACAGCCTCGGCGCGACCCATGCGGTGAGCCTCGTCGCCGAGGCGCTGAGGCAGGATCCCGACTTCGGCGCCACGGTGCCGGTGCGCATCCTCACCATCGGCTCGACCACGGCGAAGTTCGCTTTGCATCCGGCCGGCACGCGCCTGCGCGCCGCCGCCGATCAGGTGGCCGCCACGCCGCGCATCGGCTGGCTGGAGATCCAGGCACGCGACGACATCGTGAGCTTCTACAAGGTGAACCCGGTCACCCTCGGGGCGGCCACCCTCACCCAGGGCAACCTCGCGGTGGGGGACTTCTCCGAGCGCCCGCTGATCCGCCACCTCGGCGTCTACGACATGCTGACGCCGGAGACCTACGCGCGCTTCCGCCTCGACGTCATGCGCCGGCACTGCCAGTTCTTTCTCGCCAATGACCGGCGCGCTCCTTATGACTTCTACGCCTTCATCGCCGGGCCGGAGCGCTTCGATGCGCTGGCCGCCTACGAGAGCGGGCTGATGGCCTTCCTCGCCGCGGACGGCAGCCGCACCGGCCCCGCCACCCGCTCCGCGGCGCCGGGCGCGCCGGTCCCCGCCGCCGGAACGGCCGGCACCTTCTGATCATCCGGGAAACGCCATGAGCCTTTTACTCTTCGCCAAGATCGCCTGGGCCGTGGGCGTGGTGACCTGGTTCGTGATGCGCCTGCCGTTCCAGCGCAAGGCGCGCCGCAAGGCGGTGGCCGATGCGCGCCACCGCAACGCGCGGGACATGACGCTGCTCTCCATCTCAACGCTGGGGCTCGGCATCATTCCGGCGATCTACGCGCTCACCGGATGGCCGGCGGGGGCGAGCTACCCCCTCGGCGCCCTGCAGGTGATCGCCGGCGTTGCGGTATTCGCCGCCGCGCTGTGGCTGTTCTGGCGCACCCATCGCGATCTCGGGCAGAACTGGTCGGTGACGCTGGAGATCAAGGACGCCCACAAGCTCATCACCAACGGCGTCTACGCCAGGGTGCGGCATCCCATGTATTCGGCCTTCTTCCTGTGGGCGCTGGCGCAGGCGCTGCTGCTGCCGAATGTGGTCGCCGGGCTCGCCGGCCTCGTCGGCTTCGGCATCCTGTTCTTCTTCCGGGTGGGACGGGAGGAGGCGATGATGCGCGAGGCCTTCGGCGCCGAGTACGACGCTTATATGGCCCGCACCAAGCGCATCATTCCCGGCCTCTACTGATCGCGGCGCCGGGAGGGGAACGAAGCGCGACCTTCCGCGCGGCGCCGATTCGGACGCGCTGCGTTCCCGTTCCGCCCGTGGATAACCCGGCAGACCGCGCGGCGCTGTCCCATTCCGGGACAGCGCGCCGCTCACCCCTCGGGATCGAGCGGCGCGGTGCCCGTGGCGGCGCCGTCGGCATCGCGGGTGATGGTCTCCACCCGCGCCTCGGCGGCCTTGAGCAGCGCCTCGCAGCGCCGCTTCAGGGCCTCGCCGCGCTCGTAGATGGCGATGGATTCCTCCAGCGGCACGTTGCCCTTCTCAAGGCTCGCCACGATGGATTCCAGCTCGCCCAGGGCCTGCTCGAAGCTGAGGCCCGCCACATCCGACGCGCTTGCCTGCGCCCCACCCGATGCAGCAGCGGCGGCGCCTTTGCCGGAACCCTTTGCAGTCTCGGCCATGGCCGTCTCCCGTGATTCTTCGTCGCCCACCATAGCCGAGGCGGCGGCCGCCCTTAACCCGCAATGGCCGCCATTGCCGCCCGGGGTGGCCGGATCGCAAGCCCTTTGCTAGAAGCCCCGGCAACACAGGAAACAATGACATGCCCGCCGAGGCGCCCGCGCCCCTGACCCCGCCCAAGACGCTCCCGCTCGAAGATGCGCTGCTGGCGCATTTTTCGGCGGCCGGCTTCACGCGCCTCGATCCGCCCATTCTCCAGCCGGCCGACGTGTTCCTCGACCTTTCGGGCGAATCCATCCGCCGGCGCATGTATCTCACCACCGATGCCGACGGCCGCGAATTGTGCCTTCGCCCGGATCTCACCATCCCCATGGCCCGGGCGGCGCTGGCCGGCGCCCTGCCGTTTCCGGCGGCGGTGAGCTATCTCGGCCCGGTGTTCCGCTTCCGCGGCGAGGGCTCGGGCGAGTTCCGCCAGGCGGGCGTCGAATCCTACGGCCGGACCGACAAGGAAGCCGCCGACGCGGAGATGCTCGCCCTCGGCCTCGAGACCTGCGCCATCGCCGGCCTCGGCGTCCCGGAGATCCGCTACGGCGACGTTGGCCTGTTCGCGGCGCTGCTGGAGGCTTTGCCCCTCGCCCCGGCGTGGCGCCGGCGCCTGTTCAAGGATTTCGGCCAGGGCCGGCTCGATGCCGATTTCAGCCCGGCCGACGGACAGGGGCCCGAGGCGGGCATCCATTCGGGTGTGCTGGCGGCGCTCGCCGGGGCGGACCCCGAGGCGGCGCGCGCGCTCATCACCGACCTTCTGTCCATCGCCGGCATCACCACGGTGGGCGGGCGCTCGGTGGTGGAGATTGCCGAGCGCTTCCTGGAGCAGGCGGCGCTGGAAGCCGGCAACGGCCTCTCGCCGGAGACCCGCACCGTGCTGCAGCGCTATCTCGCCGTACGCGGCACCCCCACCGCCGCGTCGGCCGCCCTGCGGGCGCTGGCGCGCGACGCGGGCATCGACCTCGCCTGCGCCCTCGACCTGTTCGACCGGCGCTCTGAGCTGTTCGCCAAGCGCGGCGTGACGCTCGATCAGGTGGGCTTCTCCACCGCCTTCGGGCGGCCCCTCGATTATTACAGCGGCATGGTGTTCGAGCTGCACGCGCCCGGAGGCGAGGCCGGGGGCACCCTGGTGGCGGGCGGGCGCTACGACACCCTGCTCTCCCGCCTCGGCGCCGCGAAGGCCGTGCCGGCGGTGGGCCTCGCCGTCTGGGTGGAGCGGCTTGCCGCGCTGGAGGCGCGCCCATGAACACGTCCGCGAAAAGCTCCGCCCTCATCCTCGCCGTGCCCTCCAAGGGACGGCTGCAGGAAAACGTGCACGCCTTCTTCGCCCAGGCAGGCATGCCCTTGCTGCAGGCCCGCGGCGCCCGCGACTACCGCGGCGTGCTCGGCGGGGTGGACGACGTGGAGGTGGCCTATCTCTCCGCCTCGGAGATCGCCGCGGCCCTGGCTTCGGGCACGGCCCACCTCGGCGTCACCGGCGAGGACCTGGTGCGCGAGAACATCCACGACGCCGATTCCCGCGTGGCCCTGCTGGAGCCCCTCGGCTTCGGCCATGCCAACGTGGTGGTGGCGGTGCCGCAGGCCTGGATCGACGTGCGCACCATGGACGACCTCGACGACGTGGCCGGCCATTTCCACGGCCGCACCGGCAAGCGCATCCGCGTCGCCACGAAGTATGTGAACCTGACGCGCGGCTTCTTCGCCCGCCACGGCATCGTCGACTACCGCATCGTCGAGAGCGCCGGCGCCACCGAGGGCACCCCCGCCGCCGGCACTGCCGAGCTGATCGTGGACATCACCACCACCGGCGCGACGCTGGCCGCCAACGGGCTCAAGGTGGTGGACGACGGGGTGATGCTGAAGTCCCAGGCCAATCTCGTCGCCTCCCTCACCGCGCCCTGGACCGACGCCGCCCGCGCCGCCGCCAGCGCCGTGTTCGACCGCATGGCGGCGGCCAAGCGCGCCCGCACCATGCGTGAGGTGCGCACCCGCTTCTCCAGCTGCGACAACTCGCTGGTGGAGGAGGCGGTGACGACCTATCGCTGCGTCGCGCCGTTCGGCGGGCCGACCTCCTCGGGCATGCTCACCCTGCACTGCCCGCCGGACACATTGCACGGCCTCGCCAGCTTCCTGCGCGCGCGGGGCGCGAGCATGGTGACGGTGGCGCCCATCGAATATGTCTTCGCCTCGGACAATCCGCTGTTCGAAGTGCTTCAGGCGCGCCTCGGGGCCGCCTGAGGGGGCGTGCGCGCCGGATGGAGATGCCCGGCGCGGCGGTTACATCACGTTACAAATCGACGCCCGGCGGTCGCATGGAGGCAAAGCCTCCTCCCCACAATGCCATCCGAGCATGTGGAGGAGGTTCGATCATGCGTGTTCGTTTGTTGTCTGCCCTTGCCGGACTGCTGATGCTGCCGGCGCTGGCGAGCGGTGCCGCGGCCGCCACCGCCGCGGTCGCCACCGGCACCGTCAATCTGCGCGCCGGCCCGGGCACCGGCTATCCGGTGGTGACGGTGATTCCCGCCGGCGCCGCCATCGCCACCCACGGCTGCCTCAGCGGCTACAGCTGGTGCGACGTGGGCTTCGGCGGCACCCGGGGGTGGGTGTCGTCCAATTACATCCAGGTGGTCTATGCCGGCGCGCCGGTGGTGCTCACCGCACCCGTCGCCACCGCGGTGGGGGTCGCGGTCGTGCCGTTCTCCCAGGCCTATTGGAACAATTATTACGTGGGCCGCCCCTGGTACGGCCAGTGGAACCGCTATTACGGCCCCTATGGCGGCGCGGCCCATGCCGGCGCCACCCGCTGCGGCCCCAACGGCTGCGCCCATGTGGGCGTCACCCGCGGCCCGGCCGGCAATGTGGTGGTGCGCGGCGGCGCGATCCACCGCTGAGCGGGCGCTCTCCGAGGGGGCGATCGGGGGCAATCTTCGAGGCGCGGCGACGCGGCCCCCGAGCCGGTTCGCCGCGCCCGTCCATCGGCGCCCTCGCCGCCCCCTGAGGCGCGCCGGAGGAGAGGCGGGGCGCGGACGCCGCCGGCGAGGGGAGGACGGACACGACCTCCTCCACCCGCTTCCCTGGCCGGCGCTGCCGCGTCCCGCCTCGTCCCGCGCCACATCACAAAAATTTTCGATTGAACGTAGAAAAGCAATTCACTTGATCGATTGAAGCGGTCTGCCGATGCTGGCCCCCGACAGTTTCGGGAGCACCGCATGACCCAGGGCCAGCCCGCAGCGGGCATCATCGACGAAGACATCACCGACCCACCGGCCGAATGGACCGAGCCGGAACCGGAGGTACCGGCCCAGGCCCCGCCCGGCCCCGCGGCCATCGTGCACAGCGCCCAATCCATCCTTCCCGGGCTCGCGCTCACCGGCGCCATCGCGCTCGCGGCCTATGGGGTGCGGATGATTCCCGGCCTCGGGCTGCTGAGCCCCCTGGTGATCGCCATCGTCATCGGCATGGCGTTCCACAATCTGGTGGGCACGCCCAAGGCGGCCGTGCCGGGGGTGAAGTTCGCGCTCCGGCGCATCCTGCGCTTTGCCATCGTGCTGCTCGGCCTGCAGCTCACCGTGGCGCAGGTGCGCTCGGTGGGGGCGGTGGGCTTCTCCATCGTCGCCTTCACCCTGTTCGCCACCTTCTTCGCCACCCGCTGGATGGGCCAGCTTCTGGGCGTGGAGCGGAAGCTCGCGGAGCTGATCGCGGCCGGCACCTCCATCTGCGGCGCCTCGGCGGTGATCGCCACCAACACGGTGACCCGCGGCTCCGACGAGGACGTGGCCTATGCGGTGGCCTGCGTGACCGTGTTCGGCTCGCTGTCCATGCTGATCGCGCCGATGCTGCTGCCCTACATCGGCTTCACCGCGCACGAGTACGGCCTGTGGACCGGCTCGGCCATCCACGAGGTGGCGCAGGTGGTGGCCGCCGCCTTCCAGGGCGGGCAGGAGGCCGGCGAGTTCGGCACCGTCGCCAAGCTCTCGCGTGTGATGCTGCTCGCGCCCCTGGTCATCGGCCTCGGCCTCGTCGCGGTGGCGCGGGCCCGCAGCGAGGACGGCGCCGGCTATGCCCGCCCGCCCATGCCGTGGTTCGTGTTCGGCTTCATCGCCATGATGCTGGTGAACTCGACGGGGATCGTGCCGGTGGAGGCGAAGGCGCCCATCGTCACCACCACCACCTTCCTCTTGGCGGTGGCGCTCGGCGCCATGGGCCTTGAGACCGACGTGCGCAAGCTCCGCAACAAGGGCCTGAAGCCCCTGGCGCTGGGCGCGGCGGCCTGGCTCTTCATCTCCGGCCTCAGCTTCGTGCTGATCGCGACGCTCGCCACCTGAGGCGGAGGGAACCACAAAGGAACTTGGGCACCCTCCCTGCCCCCGGGGCGCCCGCCAGAGCGCGGTCCATCAGGATCGCGCTCTGCTTTTTTGACGCCGACGCGCTTTTCCGCTCCAATCACGCCCATCAGAAACCTCTGGAAACGCCAGAAGATTTCGCCATGACGTTCGAACAGCTCCGGGTCTTCCTCGCGGTCGCCGACGAGCTGCACATGACGCGGGCCGCCGATCACCTGCACATGACCCAGTCGGCGGTCTCGGCCTCGGTGGCGGCGCTGGAGGCGGCGTGCGGGGTGCGGCTGTTCCACCGTATCGGCCGGCGCATCACCCTGACCGAGGCGGGCGAGAGCTTCCGGCCGGAGGCGCAGGCCATCCTCGCCCGGGTCGCCCAGGCGGAGACCGTGCTCGCCGACCTCTCCGGCCTGAAGCGCGGCCACCTCGCCCTCCATGCCAGCCAGACCATCGCCAACTACTGGCTCGGCCCCCTGCTCCACCGCTTCCACGGCCGCCATCCCGAGATCACCCTGGAGGTGACCATCGGCAACACCGCCCAGGTGGCCGCCGCGGTGCGCGAGGGCGGGGCGGACCTCGGCTTCGTGGAAGGCGACGTGGATGCCGAGCTCCTCGCCAAGACCGCTTTGCCCGGCGACCGCCTGATGCTGGTGGTGGCGACGGACCATCCCTGGGGCCGGGGCGAGACGGTGAGGCCCGGCGACCTGCTCGACGTGCCCTTCGTGCTGCGCGAGGCGGGCTCGGGCACGCGGCAGATCTTCGAGCAGAGCCTCGCCCGGCAGGGCATCGATCCGCGCCGGCTCAAGGTGGCGCTGGAGCTGCCCTCCAACGAGGCGGTGATCAGCGCGGTGAGCGCGGGGGCGGGCGCAACGGTGATCTCCGAGCTGGTGGCGGCGGCGGGGCTGGCGGCGGGGGCGCTCCGCTTCGTGCCGCTGGCGTTCCCGGCGCGCCGCTTCTACGTGCTGCGGCACGGCGACCGCTACCGCTCGCGGGCGGCGGAGGCGCTGCTCGCCCTGCTCAGAGAGCCTGCCGGCAAGGCCGGCGGCGCGGCGGTCGGCGAAGAGGCGGACGGCGCGCGGGCGACGAGCGCGCCGCGCTGAGCGATCAGCGGCGGAACAGGCCCACCAGCTCCACATGGGGCGAGTAGCGGAACTGGTCCACCGGGGTCACGCCTTCCAGCCGGAAGCCGCCGTCGAGCAGCAGCCGCGCGTCGCGCGCGAAGGTCGCCACGTTGCACGAGACATAGACGAGGCGCGGCACCGGGGACTGCGCCAGCTCGCGCGCCTGCGCCTCGGCGCCCTGGCGGGGCGGATCGATCACCACCGCATCGAAGGCGGCCAGTTCCTTCGCCATCAGCGGGCGGCGGAACAGGTCGCGCGCCTCCCCCTCGATGCCCTTGAGGCCCGGCGTCGCCTTGCCGGCCTTCAGCAGCGCCGCCATGGCGCCGGCATGGCTTTCATAGGCCGCCACCCGGTGCGCCTCGGCAAGGCGCAGCGCGAAGGTGCCGACCCCGGCGAACAGGTCCGCCACGCGCTTCGCCCCGCAGGTCGCGTCGCGCACCCGGGCGCTGAGCACCGCCTCGCCTTCCGCGGTCGCCTGGAGGAAAGCGGCGGGCGGAAGCTCCACCGGCGCCCGGCCCATCAGCGCCACCGGCGCCGCCCGCTGCAGCACCAGTTCGCCGTGGCGGGTCAGGCGGGCGAGGCGAAAGCGCTCGGCGATGGCGGCCACTTCGGCGAATTGCGCCGGCGGCAGCGGACCCGAGCCGCGTACGTCGAGATCGAGACCGGTGGCGCTTTCGGTGACCTGAATATCGAGCGGCTTCTTCAGCGGCGCCAGCGCCTGCGCCACGGCCCGCGCCGCCGGAAGGGCATCGGCGAGGCTCGGCGCCAGCACCGGGCACGCCTCGATGGGCACCATGGCGTGGGACCGCCGCTCGGCGAAGCCGACCACGGTGCGCGCGCCATATTGCCGGGCGTGGAGGATCACCCGCCGCCGGCCGGCGCCATGGGCATCCACCAGCGGCGCCACCTGCGCCACGATGCCTTCGCGCGCGAGCGCCTCCACCACCAGCGCGCGCTTGAAGGCGAAATAGGGTTCCAGCTGCCAATGCTGCAGCAGGCAGCCGCCGCAGCGGCCGAAATGGGAACAAGGCGGTTCGGCGCGCTCCGGGCTCGCCTCCAGCACCGCCTCGATTTCGAGGCGCTCGCCCTTGAGGACGCCGCGCACCCGCTCCCCCGGCAGGGCATAAGGCACGAACACGGGACCATCCGGACCTTCGGCGATCCCGTCTCCCTGCGCGCCCATCCGGGCGATGGCGACATCGATGGGCGCGCTCATGGCCGGCGCGCCCCGATGAGGAACTCGCGGTTGCCGTCGCCGCCTTCGATGGGCGACGGCACGATGCCGAGCACCCGCCAGCCCTCCGCCTCGACGCTGGCGCGGGCACGGGCGCACACCTCCTCATGCACGGCGGGATCGCGCACCACGCCCTTCTTCAGCGCGCCGCGCCCTGCCTCGAACTGCGGCTTCACCAGGGCGACGAGCGCGGCCTCGGGCGCGGCGAAGGAGAGCGCCGCCGGCAACACATGGCCGAGCGGAATGAAGCTCACGTCCATCACCACCAGATCCACCGGAGCGGGGATGCGCGCGCGGTCGAGGGCGCGGATGTCCGTCTCCTCCATCACGCTGATCTCGGGGCGGCCGCGCAGGCGCGGGTGGAGCTGGTCGCGCCCCACGTCCACCGCATAAACATGGGCGGCGCCGCGCCGCAGCAGAAGCTCGCTGAAGCCCCCCGTGGAGGCGCCCACGTCGAGCGCCACCAGCCCGGCCGGATCAATGCCGAAGGCGTCGAGGGCGGCCTCCAGCTTCAGCGCACCGCGCGAGACGAAGTCATGCACCTCGCGGGCGTCGAGCACGGCATCGGCCGGCACCTCGGCGGAGGCCTTGGCCACCACCACCCCGTCCGCCTTGACGAGACCCGCCGCCACCGCCGCCTGGGCGCGGGCGCGGCTCTCGAACAGGCCGCGCTCCACCAGCAGGCGGTCGATGCGCATGCGCGCGGGCGCCGCCTTGCGGCACGCTCCGCCCCTCGATCCGTCGTCGGCCTGCGCTGCGGTCAACCCTGCTCCTCCGCTGCATTGCGGCAACACAACCGGGAATATTCATCGCGCCAGTGGACGGGGCTCCCTTCCGCCGTCGCGAACCGGCGAGAGGCGTGATATGCGAAGGCATGGGGAGACGCAAACCCGCGCGAGCCGCCACCGGCGGCCAGCCGCGGCGCCTCCCCGGCAAGGCGGCGGGAAGGCCATGACGGATTCGGGACATCGGCTGCGCGCCCATCGGTGGATGGGCGGCGGCCTCGCGGCATGCGCCGTCTTGGCGTGCATGGCCGGGGCTCTCATCGCCCTGCCCCTGGCGGCGGTTCCGGCCCGGGCAGCGACGGCCCACGCCGCCACCGACCCGCGCCCCATCGACACCAAGGCCTGGGCCATCCTGAAGACCGACGACGGGTTCGTGCTGCGCTACGGCGTGCCCCATGAGGGCAATCCGCCCTTCTCCGCCACCTGCCAGCCGGCGGCGGGACTGCTGCAGTTCACCGTGGAGGTCGATTCCCGCAAGGTGCGCGCCGGCGAGGGCGTGCCGCTCACCTTCACCGCCGGCAAGCAGCGCCTGGAGCTCGCCGCCGCCACCTTTCGCGGCGCCGACCGCGGACTTGTGATCGGCGCCGCCGTGACCCTCGACGGGCGCGCGCTCGACCTGTTCGGCGCCGGCGAGACCCTGCATGTGGCGATGCCCGGCCTGTCCGAGCGCATTCCGCTGGCCGGCGCGCAGGCGAAGCTCGCCGACTTCAAGCGCGCCTGCCTGACGACGCAGCGATCGGAATACCACCAGAACACCTTCTGATTACGTATGTTTTCGCGCTTTCCCTCGGGCGCGGAGAGAGTATCATCCCGCGCCGGCTCAACCCTGGGATGACTGCGATGCAGCGTTTCGCCCTGACCCTCGCCTCTCTCCTCGCCCTCACGGCGCCCGCCCTCGCCCAGCAGCAGATGACGTGGCACAGCACCCCGTCGGCCGACGGCGGCGCCCTGGTCTTCGGCGTGCCCGAGACCGACAATCTGGCGATCTTCTTCCTGTGCACCATGGGCAGCGACGATGTCGTCGTGCAGCCCATGATCGGCACCAAGGGGCTGGCGAAGGATGCCCCCGCCCGCGCCATCCTGTCGTCCGGCAAGACCAAGAAGATCTTCACCGGCAAGGCCGTGGCGAACGAGGAGAACGGCGCCGTCAACGTGGAGGCGAACGGCAAGATGGCCGACGTGCTCGCCCTGCTGAAGACCGGCAAGACCCTCACCATCGAGACCAAGGGCGCCAGGCGCGCGGTGTCCCTCACCGGCGCGCCCGCCGCCGCCGAGGACTTCGCCGCCGCCTGCAAGGCGCAATAAAGCCGCCGGAGCTTGCCCGGCGGCTTCCTGTGCGATCGGGGGCCCTTGAGGATGCTTAGGTCAGCCGCCCCGCGTCCTCGCCGCTTCGACCGGCCTCGCGCGGCAGCGGTGCTCAGCTCGCGCTGTCGTCGCGATTCTGGTTGGTTTCGAAGAGGAACCACAGGCGCTTCTCGGCCTCGTCGATATATTGCTCCAGAAGACCGATGCTGGCGAAGTCGTCGGCGCCGTCGCAGATCTCGTGGGCGGCACGGATGGTCTTGATGAGCGCCTTGTTGTCGGCGATCAGCTCGTTGAACATCGCCTCGGGCGAGACGAAGCCGTCGGTGTTCTCCTTCAGCGTGGTGAGCTTCAGGATCTCGCTGTAGGCGTGGATGGTGGGGGCGCCCAGCTTGCGCACGCGCTCGGCCAGCGGATCGAACATGGGCTCGACGGTCACCGCCTGCTCGTCGAGCAGCAGGTGATAGTCGCGGAAGTGCTTGCCGGTCACGTGCCAGTGGAAATTCTTGGTCTTCAAATAGAGCACGAACGCATCGGCCAGCACCTTGTTGAGCGCTTCGGCCACCTTGGCCACCTTGGCGGGCTCAAGGTCCGTGGGCGTGGCGAGCGCGGCAGCCTTGGGCGACTTCTTGGACAAGGAACGTACAACGGCCATAGGGAAGCTCCTCAATGCAGGACGACAAACACTGTATCAAGTCGTCCGCTACGGCAAAGGTTCCACGCCCATAGCCGGGTCACATTGCGCCCGGTCAAAATAGAATGTCTCAAAAGTCCAAGTAGCTGAACCGGATCGGCGCCACCACGGCCGGCACACAGCGCAAGATCGCTCGGCCCAGAGCCCCATCGACGGCTCTGGATACACAACCGCAGATCGCCGACGCACGTCCGCGACGTGGCTTTTCTTGAGCCACCCTATCGGGGTATTCTCGCGTGAAGCCAAATGCTTAACGGTACCGCCCGAGGTGCCCGGCGATGCCCCGCCACGATCCGGCCTGCCGCCGCTATGCGCCCTCAGGTGCCCCACACCCGCGGCAGGGGCGCACCGCGCAATGCGCCGATCAGCGGCATCGCGGCGCGGCGCAATGCCTCGGCGTCGCGCGCCAGGAAGCGCGCCGCCAGGAGCCCGTTCCAGGCACTGGCACCGCAATCGCCGCCCGCTCCCTCCAGCAACGCGCGGGCCTCGTCGAGCCGCGATTCGGCATCGGGCGCGATGTAGAGCACGCTCGCCAGCACCCGGTGCCCCGCCGCGACCGCCGGGCGGTCCAGCAGAGCGGCGATGGGGCCGGCGAGGCGCAGCGCATCGGCATAGACCAGCGCGCCGCCGCGCCGGATCCGCCAGTGATCGGTGAGGCGCCCCTCCGCCATGGCGTCGCCATGGGCGAGGCGCCCCAGCACCAGCGCCTCGAACGACAGGAAGGTGCTGCGGGGCGCGAGGTCCACCTCATAGCGCCGCGCGAGCCGGGCGCGGTCGAACAGGATGGTCTCCTGCGGCAGCCAGTCGAGCCGCGCCGCCTCCGCCACGGCGAGGCGCACCTCCACCTCGGCCTCCGGCCCGTCGGAGCGATAGACCTTCTCCGCCGCCGGCGTCGTCAGGGTGAGGCGGGTTCCCGGCCCGGCCGTGGCGGCGATGGTGAAACGGTCGCCGCAGGCCATGCCCCCGGCGGTGTTCACCAGCACCGCTTCGAGCCCCGCGCCGCCGCGCGGCAGCCGCACCCGTAGCGCACCCGATTCGGCGAGGTCGTCGAGACGGGTGACGCCGCCGTGGAGCGCCGTTCCGATCCGCGCCGCGCCGTAGCTGCGCTGGCGCACCGGGGGCTCCGACGCGCCTCCAGGGGCGAGCGGCGGCGACGGGTCCGGCCGATCATCCATTGTGCTCCTCGCCCTCCCGCCCTGCCCGTTCCGCTCCGGCCGCGCAGGCGGGGCGCACCAGTGCCCCGGACCGGAGCGCCGGCGCCGCGCCGCCAGCTGATTTCTGCGGCGCATCTTTTCCCGCTGCAAGCCTCCCCTTCGCCCGGATTGGCCGGCTGCGTGCATCGGCCATCGGCAATGGGACCTTGACGGCGCGCGGCACTCGGCATTCCGTGCGGCCGGCACAGGAACGGAGGAGCAAGTGGACGACCTGATCACAGGCTACAAGCGGTTTCGCGAGGTGGCATGGCCGGAGCGCAAGCAGACGTTCGAGCGGCTCGCAGCCCGGGGACAGAAGCCGGAAACCCTCGTCATCGCCTGTTCCGACAGCCGCGTTGACCCGCAGATGATCTTCGATGCCGGCCCCGGCGAGATGTTCATCGTGCGCAACGTGGCCAATCTGGTGCCGCCCTATCAGCCCGACGCCAATTATCACGGCACCTCGGCCGCCATCGAATTCGCGGTCCGGGTGCTGAAGGTGAAGCATGTGGTGGTGATGGGCCATGCCCAGTGCGGCGGCGTCCATGCGCTGCTCGAAGGCGCGCCGCCGGAGGCGGGGGACTTCGTCGGCAACTGGATGACCATCGCCGAGCCGGCCCGCCGCATGGCCCAGGATGCCAGCATCCCGCCCGAGGCGCGCCAGCGCTTCTGCGAGCAGTGCTGCGTGAAGCTGTCCCTGTTCAATCTCGGCAGCTTCCCCTGGGTGGCCGAGCGGGTGGCGGCGGGCGACCTGAAGCTGCACGGCGCCTATTTCGGCGTCGCCACCGGCCAGCTGGAGCAGCTCCAGGAGGACGGCACGTTCAAGGTCACCGCGGTGTAGCGGCGCCCGGCCTCCGGGCGGGGCGAGCGGACGGACCAGGCCGGCGGGCCGCCCCTGAGGGTGGGCCGCCGGCCGCGGCGCGATGGAGCGGAGAGAGCGGGATGGGAGACAGCATGACGCCAGATGCGATCACCGAAGCGCCCCCCGCCTCGGCGCCGTCCGCCTTCATGGGTCGGCTCGGCCACGAGCCGGTGGCCGACATCGTCGAGCTACTCAACACCAAGTCGCTCGACGAGGCGACCGAGGTGATCGCGGCCATGCCGCTGCGCTGGGCGGTGGAGGTGCTGGACCAGCCCCAGTTCCACGATGCCTCGGACGTCATCGCCGCGCTGCCGCAGGACAAGGCGGTTCCGCTCCTCGAAGGCATGTCCGCCGACCGTGTCGCCGACGTGCTGCGCTGGATCGACGAGGAGCCGCGCGCCCGCCTGCGGGCCGGCCTCAGCGCCGAGACGCGCGCCTCCATCGATCGCCTGATGTCCTATCCGGAGGGCACCGCCGGCGCGCTCATGACCACCGAGTTCGTCAGCGTGCCGTCGAGCTGGACCATCCAGCAGACCCTCGACCACATCCGCCGGGTGGAGCGCAGCCGCGAGACCATCTACGCCATCTATGTGCTCGACCCGGCGAGCCGCCGCCTCGTCAACACCGTCACCCTGCGCCGGCTGATCTCCGGCGCGTCGGACGCCCCCATCCTGTCGGTGGCCCAGCCCTACGCGCCCATCACGGTGCCGCCGTCCCTGCCTCAGGAGGAGGTGGCCCGCACCATCTCGAAATACGATTTCCTGTCGGTGCCGGTGGTCGATTCCACTGGCCACGTGATCGGCATCGTCACGGTGGACGACGTCATCGACGCGATGATCGAGGAGCAGTCCGAGGACGTCCAGCGCATGGGCGGCATGGAGGCCATCGACGAGCCCTATTTCCGCGTCTCCTTCCTGGAGATGATCAAGAAGCGCGGCGGCTGGCTGGCGGTGCTTTTCCTCTCCGAGATGCTCACCGCCAGCGCCATGCAGGCCTATGCGGACGAGCTGGAGAAGGCCATCGTGCTGGCCCTGTTCATCCCCCTCGTCATGAGCTCGGGCGGCAACTCGGGGTCGCAGGCCACCTCGCTCATCATCCGCTCGCTGGCGCTGGGCGAGGTGAAGCTCGCCGACTGGTGGCGGGTGGCGCTGCGCGAGCTGCCCACCGGCATGGCCCTCGGCGCCATCCTGGGTCTCATCGGCGTGCTGCGCATCACCATCTGGCAGACCGCCGGCATCTTCGATTACGGCGAGCACTGGAAGCTGCTGGCGGTGACCATCGGCGCGGCGCTGGTGGGCATCGTCACCTTCGGCTCCATGGCCGGCTCCCTGCTGCCCTTCGCCCTGAAGCGGCTGGGCTTCGACCCGGCCGCGGCGTCGGCGCCGTTCATCGCCACCCTCGTGGATGTGACCGGCATCATCATCTATTTCTCGGTGGCGTGGCTGTTCCTGCGCGGCACCCTGCTCTGAGGCGGGGATTCGGCCGGCGGGCGCGTCTGCGGGACGAGCCGGGTCTGGTCTTGCGCGACGTGAAGGACTGTCGGTGGGGCGGGGAATGGGGTGGCCTTTGGCCAGCTGGTCGGAGTGGCAGGATTTGAACCTGCGACCCCCACGTCCCGAACGTGGTGCGCTACCAGACTGCGCTACACTCCGATCCAGGCGGCTGCCTCTAGCACGCGGCGCAGCGAAGAAGCAAGAGGGCGGTGACCCGCATCGGCGGTTTCCGTCCTGCCATGCACAGGCGGGGGTGCGTCCGCCGGACTCCGGCCCGCCGCACGGTGGGCGGTTTCAGGGCGCCCCGCGGCAACGGGCACCCGCATCGCACCCTTGTGATGGCCGTCTACGGGGGCCGAACGGGGGGCCGATCGGTCCCCATGGAGCGTTTGAATACCTCCGGCCTCGCCTTCCCCAACGGCCCGAAACCCACAGAGCAGGCTGCTTTGACCGGCGTCGCTTGAACGGGGGAGGACCCCATGCCATAGGTGCCGTCTCCGCCGCCCACAACGTGCGGAATCAAGGCATTGGAATCTGGAGTGAAGTCTCATGGCGACGGACGGTTTCGCGAGCGGTCTCCTGAAGGGCAAGCGCGGGCTGATTCTCGGTGTCGCCAACAATCGTTCCATCGCCTACGGCATCGCCAAGGCCGCGCGCGCCCACGGCGCCGAGATCGCCCTCACCTTCCAGGGTGAGGCGCTGAAGAAGCGCGTCGAGCCCCTCGCCGTCGAGCTGGGCGGCCATGTGGTCGGCCATTGCGACGTGACCGAGCCGGACACAATCGACGCCGTCTTCGCCGAGGTGGAAAAGCTGTTCGGCAAGCTCGACTTCGTGGTCCACTGCATCGCCTTCTCCAACAAGGACGAGCTGGACGGCCGCTACGTGGACACGACGGCGGACAATTTCACCAAGAGCCTGTTCATTTCCTGCTATTCCTTCACCGCCATCGCCCAGCGGGCGGAAAAGCTGATGACCGAGGGCGGCTCGCTGCTCACCCTCACCTATTACGGCGCCGAGAAATGGATGCCCCATTACAACGTGATGGGCGTCGCCAAGGCGGCCCTCGAAGCGTCGGTGCGCTATCTCGCCGCCGACCTCGGGCCCAAGGCCATCCGGGTGAACGCCATCTCCGCCGGCCCGATCAAGACGCTGGCCGCCTCGGGCATTGGCGATTTCCGCTACATCCTGAAATGGAACGAGCTGAACTCGCCGCTGCGCCGCACCGTGACCACCGATGAGGTGGGCGACACCTCGGTCTACCTGCTCTCCGATTTGTCGCGGGGTGTGACGGGAGAGGTGCACCATGTGGACGCCGGATATCATATCGTGGGCATGAAGCATCCCGACGCCCCGGACCTCGCCCTCGTCCGGGAGTGAGTCCACCCGCGGGGCGGCACCGCGGCCGCCGCCGGGCATCCGGGCAGTGAAGCCCCGAGGACGTGAAGAACCGAGCGCACGGAGAGCACCCATGCCGATCCCCCACGCCGCGCAGATGAACGTCCAGGCCACCGGGCGCCACACCACAGAGCGCCACGCCACAGAGCGCCACACCCCGCACCGCTTCGGCCTTCCCGGGCTGGCCGCCCTCGGCCTCGCCGCGCTCTTCGCTGATCCGGCCGCCGCCCAGGCGCCGCCCTCCTTCCAGCAATATCCGCTGGAGCAGCGCATCTTCGGCCCGGGTGGGGCGATCTTCCCCGACTATTCGCATCCGAGCGAAGGCGGTATCACCTTCTACACCAGCAGCGCGCCCTCGGGCCGGGGTGCCATCTTCGCCGCCGGCACCGCCGACTTCAATTGCCAGCAGACCCAGGTGCCGCAGATCACCGTCCTGTCGGCGCCTCCGGGCGGCAAGGTGAGCATCAATTACGGCCGCTTCCTCGCCACCGGCACCGACGGCGGCGCGACCGTGCGCTGCCTCGGGCAGGACCTGAAAGGCCTCGTGGTGCGCTACAAGGGCCGCGCCCCGAGCGGCTCCGCCGTCACGCTCAAGGTCACCTATCCCTTCCTCGGCGCCTGGTACGTCCACACGGTGCCGGTGGGCACGCGCTGAGCGGCCGGCGCCCAGGCGCGGGCCGGCGTCGAGGGTGGCCGGCATGCGCTGATCGCGGTCAGGCCATGCGCGGGGCGAAGGGGCAATTCGCCGAGTTTTGATTACCGCCAAGGAAGCCCCGGCAGCCGTAGCGCATATCCGGTCGCACCGTCTCCCCGGGGGACCGCCGGCAGGATTTCGTGATCGAGGTGCGATGACCACGCGACGCTTTTTTCTCGTGCGCCATGGCGAGACCGACTGGAACGTGGCCGGCCGGCTCCAGGGGCGGCGCGACGTGCCGCTCAACGCCTTCGGCCGGGAGCAGGCGGCGCGGGTGGCGCGGCTGGTGAACGCGCTGGCGGGCGGGGTTGCGAACCTCGCCTTCGTATCGAGCCCGCTGCTGCGCGCGGTGGAGACCATGCGCATCGTGCGCACCACCCTCGACCTGCCGGTCAACGACTTCCGCGTCGATCCGCGGCTCGCCGAAATCTCCTTCGGCCTCTGGGAAGGCCAGACCTGGCCGCAGATCCGCCAGCGCGACGGCGACCGCGCCCGGCGGCGCGACCGCGCGCCCTGGAGCTTCACCCCGCCGGGCGGCGAGAGCTACGAGGATCTCGCGCAGCGCGCCCAGGCCGCCGTGATGGACCTGCCGGGCGATGCCGTCGTGGTCACCCATGGCGGGGTGATCCGCGCCCTGCTGCATGTGGCGGCCGACATGCCGACCAACGAGGCCGCGGTGCTGCCGGTGCGCCAGGGCGCCGTCTATGTGGTGGAAGGCGGACGGTTCGCGGTGGCGCAATAGGCGCGCGGTAAGTCCGGGTCAACGGTCGTCGGTCGCGACCCGGCGGTGCAGCACCAGGGGGCGCGACACCAGCAGCTTGTCGATGCGCCGCCCGTCCATGTCGACGATCTCGAAGCGCCATCCCAGCGCCTCGAACACCTGCCCCTCCTCGGGCAGCTCCTTGATCCGCGACAAGGCGAAGCCGGCCACGGTGTGGAAACCCTCGTCGCCCGGCATCGGCACGGTGAGCAGCTCGCTCAATTCGTCGATGGGCGTCTCGCCGGCCACCAGGTAGGAGCCGTCCTGTCGCTCGACGATGTTGTGCAGCTCGTAATGGTCGGTGGGCATGGAGCCGGTGATGGCCGAGAGCAGGTCATAGCCCGTCACCACGCCGACCATGTCGCCATACTCGTCCACCACGATGCCCATGGGCACCTCGGCGGCGCGCAGGTTGCGCATGGCCTCCAGCGCGCCCACGCTCTCCACCAGGAAGGGGGCGGGCTCCACGAACTCGCGCGGGTCCGGCGTCTCGCCCTTGAGATAGGCGTCGAGCACGCGCTTGGACTGGATGACGCCGATGGTCTCCTCCGGCGAGCCCTCGCAGGCGGGCAGGCGCGAATGGGGCGTCTCCAGCACCATGGCGCGCACCTCGTCGGCGCTCTTGGAGATGTCCACCCATTCCACGTCGGGCCGCGGCGTCATGATGGCGGTGACCGGCCGGTCGGCAAGGCGCATCACGCCGGAGATCATGCGCCGCTCGGCCGGCTCGATGACGCCCGCGGTCTCCGCCTCGGTGATGATGGCGTGGATCTCCTCGTCGGTGACGCCCTCCGCGCCCGACGCGCGCTCGCCCATCAGGCGCAGCAGGAGGCGGGAGGAGGCATCGAGCAGCCACACCGCCGGGGCCGCCACCTTCGACAGGCCCACCATGAAGGGCGCGAGGACGCAGGCGATGGCCTCGGGATTCTGCAGCGCCAGCCGCTTGGGGATCAGTTCGCCGATGACGAGGGAGACATAGGTGATGGAGGCCACCACGACGGTGTAGCCGAGCGGCCCCGCGACGCTCGCCGGCATGCCGTTGCGGGCCAGGAGCTCGCTCAGGTCGGCACCGAGGCTGGCGCCGGAGAAGGCACCCGCCAGGATGCCGATGAGGGTGATGCCCGCCTGCACCGTGGACAGGAAACGCCCCGGATCGGCGGCGAGGTAGGCCGCCGCCTCGGCGCCGCGCTTGCCGCGATCGACCAGGGTCTTCAGCCGCGCCGGGCGCGAGGAAACGATGGAGAGCTCGGCGGCAGCCAGCACGGCATTGAGCAGCACCAGGAAGAGGACGATCAGAATTTCAAGGAAAGGCATGGCGAAAAATGGGGGCTCCCGTCGCGCCCTCCATATCACATCCGCGCTCCGGGTGTGATGACAAGAGCGCACGCAACGGCAATCGGGCCTACACCTTAAGGCTCATGGACCGCGGAACAGCCGTTCCCTGCCGCGCCAACCTCGTCTATTGAGCCGGCAGGGGCCTGCGGGAGCGCCAGGGAGTTTCCGGTCGATGTCGTTCAACACGTTCGGGCAGATGTTTCGCGTCACCACCTTCGGGGAGAGCCACGGGGTCGCCATCGGCTGCGTGGTGGACGGCTGCCCGCCCAACCTGCGCTTCACCGTGGAGGAGGTGCAGGCGGCCCTCGACCGGCGCCGGCCCGGCCAGTCGCGCTTCACCACCCAGCGGCAGGAGCCGGACCAGGTGAAGGTGCTCTCGGGCACCCTGCCCCATCCCGACGGCGGCCTCGTCACCACCGGCACGCCCATCGCGCTCCTGATCGAGAACGTGGACCAGCGCTCCAAGGATTACGCCGACATCGCCGGAGCCTACCGGCCGGGGCATGCGGACTTCACCTACGACATCAAGTACGGCATCCGCGACCATCGCGGCGGCGGGCGCTCCTCGGCGCGGGAGACGGCGACGCGGGTGGCGGCGGGCGCCATCGCCGCCAAGGTCCTGCCGGAGGTGACGGTGCGCGGCGCGCTGGTGCAGATCGGCGACATCGCCATCGACCGCGCGCGCTGGGACTGGGACCAGGTGCGCGAGAACCCCTTCTTCTGCCCCGACGCGGCCACGGTGCCGCTGTGGACCGCCTATCTCGACGAGATCCGCAAGAAGGGCTCCTCAATCGGCGCGGTGGTGGAGGTGGTGGCCGAGGGCGTGCCCGCCGGCCTCGGCGCGCCGCTCTACGGCAAGCTCGACGGCGACCTCGCCGCGGCGCTGATGAGCATCAACGCAGTGAAGGGCGTGGAGATCGGCGAGGGCTTCAACGCCGCCCGCCTCACCGGCGAGGAGAATGCCGACGAGATGCGGCGCGGCAACGAGGGGCGCCCGCACTTCCTCTCCAACCACGCCGGGGGCATCCTCGGCGGCATCTCCACCGGGGCGCCGGTGGTGGCGCGCTTCGCGGTGAAGCCCACCTCCTCCATCCTGACGCCGCGCCAGACCGTGGACCGCACCGGCGCCGAGACCGACATCGCCACCAAGGGCCGTCACGACCCGTGCGTCGGCATCCGCGCCGTGCCGGTGGGCGAAGCCATGATGTGGTGCGTGCTGGCGGACCATCTGCTGCGCCATCGCGGACAGGTGGGCACGCCGCCGGTCTGGCCGTTCGACGCCGCACCGAGCATTTGAGAACGGTATTTTCCTCCGCTCAAGGTTAAGCTGTGCCGTCCCGAACGGAGAAGACGGCATGCTGATCGACACACCCTCCGCCCTGCTTTTCTTTGCCGGATCCTATGCGGCGATGCTGGTGGTTCCCGGCCCCAACTTCCTCGTGGTCAGCCGCGCCAGCCTCGCCGGACGCGATGCCGGCACCGCGGCCGCCCTCGGCGTGGCGATGGGCGCCACCGCCAATGCCGCGGCCGTGGTCGCCTGCCTCTATGTGCTCTCGGGGGTGATCGCCTCGGGCGGGTTCGGCGTCGTGCAGATGGCGTTCTGCCTCGCCTATGCGGTGCTGCTGCTGCGGACGGGAATCACCTGCCTCAAGGAGGCACGACAGGGGAACGCGCCCCGTCCCGCCCAGCCGCCCGGCGCCGAGCGAGGGGGCGCGATGCGAGAGAGCGCCGAACGGGGCGTCGCGGCGCAGTTTCGCCTCGGCCTTCTCACCGCCGCCAGCAATCCCATGTCGCTCACCTTCTTTCTCGGCGCGAGCGCGTTCCTGATGGCCGCGGGCGGACGCGAGGCGGTGCTCGCCAGCCCGCTGCTGGTGTTCTCGGTCGCGGCGCTGTGGTTCGGCATTCTCGCGTTTCTCTTTTCCACCCCGTTGTCGCGGCGGCTCTATCTGCGGACCCGCGTCACGGTGGATCTGCTCAGCGGCGGCCTTTTGATCGTCGCGGGCGGCGTCGTGCTGGCGCGGGTCATCCAGCGGGCCTCGGGCCTTCTCGCCTGAGCGCGGCAATCTGGGCCGGCGCGTCCGAAATTCATTATGCGTGAATATTACTGGATTTTCATTGTCACTGAAATTTCCCCTGTTATGCTCCGCCCATGAAGCTCGCGGACTGGCTCGCAGCCACTGGAACCAAGCGCAGCGCGTTCGCACGTCAGGTGGGTCTGTCTCCCGCCAGCGTCACCGCCCTGTGCAATGACGAGCGCGCCTGGATCTCCCGCGAGACGGCCGAAAAGATCGCCGCGGCCACCGGCCAGGAGGTCACCCCCAATGACTTTCTCGGCCTGTCCGCTCCCGTACCCCGAGGTGTCCCCGTGACCGACAGCACCCAGACCCGCGTCCAAGCCGCCATCGAAGCCTTCGCCCAGGGCGAGATCATCGTGGTCACCGATGACGACGACCGCGAGAACGAAGGCGACCTCATCCTCGCCGCGGCCCTGGCCACCCCGGAGAAGATGGCCTTCGTCATCCGCAACACCTCGGGCATCGTCTGCACCCCCCTGCCCCCGTCCGAGGCCAAGCGCCTCCGGCTCGACCCCATGGTGTCGAACAACGACGCGCCCATGGGCACCGCCTTCACCGTCTCCATCGACGTGAAGCACGGCACCACCACCGGCATCTCGGCCGAGGAGCGCACCAACACCGTGCGGGCGCTGGCCAACCCCAACATGGGCGCGGGCGACTTCGTGCGGCCGGGCCATGTCTTCCCGCTGATCGCCAAGGAGGGCGGCGTGCTGATGCGCTCCGGCCACACCGAGGCGGCGGTCGACCTCTGCCGGCTCGCCGGCGTGGCGCCCGTCGGCGTCATCGCCGAGCTGGTCAACGATGACGGCACGGTGCAGCGCGGACCGCAGGTGGCGGCCTTCGCCGAGAAGCACAATCTCACCCGCATCTCGGTGGCCGACCTCATCGCCTATCGGCAGGCACGCGAGAAGCTGGTGACGCGCTCGGCGGAATTCCCCGTGCCCACCTCCATCGGCGAGATGCAGGGCTATTCCTTCCTCACCCCGTTCGAGCCGGTGAACCACCTCGCCCTCGTGCTGGGCCGCATCGGCGACGGTGAGAAGGTGCTGGTGCGCCTGCATCGCGCCGATCCGATCACCGATGTCTTCACCGGCGGCCGGCAGATCCAGAAGTCGCTGGAGCGCATCAAGGCCGAGGGGCGCGGCGTGCTGGTCTACCTGCGCGACGGGACCATGGGCGTGCCGGCCAACGCCATGGGCTTCGGCGGCCGCAGCGCCAGCGAGGCGGCGCGCGACCGGCAGTGGCGCGAGGTCGGGCTCGGCGCGCAGATCCTGCGCGATCTCGGCATCCAGTCGATTCGCCTGATGGCATCCAAGGCCCGCACCTATGTGGGCCTCGGCGGCTTCGGCATCGAAATTGTGGAAACCGAATTTCTCGAACCGTGACAGTGGGGAAATTTTGCGCAGGCGTGCCTACACCTAAGCCATTGCGACAGTTCAGCGACCATTGTCATACAGAATTATGACAACCGCCGGATGCACGCCGGTGACGCAAATCTGACAAGAAAAGAGGCGGCTAAGCTCTTTTTCGCCTCCCCCGTTGGTGCCAGCATGATCGCGACGCGATGTCGCGCCTTTCCCATGGGAAGGGGAGTCATGCAGAAATGTTCGGCTGGAAAGTCTGGAGAAATTGCCTCGGCATCGGCCTGATCGGCACCGCGCTCGCCACCCCGGCGGGCGCGCTTCGGGCCGCGGACGAGGAGGCCGTGGACCTCGAACTGGTCCTGGCGGTGGACGTTTCCTACTCCATGGACGTGGAGGAGCAGGCCCTGCAGCGCGAGGGCTATGAAACGGCGCTCACCTCCAAGGAATTCCTCGACGCGCTGCGCCTCGGCCCCACCGGCCGGATCGCCGTCGCCTATGTGGAATGGGCCGGCGAGGGCGAGCAGCAGATGGTGGTGAAGTGGCGCCTCATCGACGGGCCGGAGAGCGCCAAGGCGTTTGCCGCCTCCATCGCCCAGGCGCCGCTGCGCCGGGTCTACCGCACCTCCATCTCCAGCGCGCTGCTCTACAGCGCCGACCAGTTCGACCTCAATGGCTACAAGGGCCTGAGGCGCGTCATCGACGTCTCGGGCGACGGCGTGAACAACCAGGGCCCGCCGGTGGAGGTCGCCCGCGATTCCGTGCTGGAGCGCGGCATCACCATCAACGGCCTGCCCCTGCTGATGAAGCGCAGCGCCGCCTCGGCCATCGATGTGCCGGAGCTCGACCTCTATTACGAGGACTGCGTCATTGGCGGCGCCGGCGCCTTCATGGTGCCGGTGGAGGGGATCGAGGGCTTTGCCCGCGCCATCAAGACCAAGCTGGTGATGGAGGTGGCCGGGCGCCTGCCGCCGCCGCAGCTCGGACGGGTGCAGCCCGCCGCAGAGCGCGCGCCGCGCATCTCCTGCACCATCGGCGAGAAGATCTGGCTCGACCACTGGAGCAATTGAGCCGGCCCGCTGCCCTGCGCGTCAGGGCAGCGCCGGGCGGGTCTCGGCGAGGCAGCGCAGCACCCGCGTCGGCGGCACCGTCGGATGGCGCGCGAGAATGCGCGCCTTGTCCGCGAAGGTCAGCCGGTCCGCATGAAAGCGCGCCACCAGCGGGCCGGGCAGGCCATAGAGGCGCGCCAGCATGCGGAAGCGCTCCTCCGGCGCGGCGGCGCGGAACAGCACGCGGTTGAAGAAGCGGTAGAAGCCGCGCCGCTTCCAGGTGGCGATCCCGTGCCGGCGGACCGCGGCGGCGAGCGCCGGGCCGCTGAGGTCCGGCAGCGTGCTCACCAGATCGGCGAGGCGCACCGCATCCGGCAGCGCATAGCCGGTGGCCGGATGGAACAGGCCCGCCGCCAGCCCCGTGCGGGCGATCTGCGGCGCCGGACCGGCATCGAACACCGCCGCCGGATCGCCGCCGAGCGCGAGGGGCAGCGCCCCCCTTTCCTCCCGCACCACGTGGGACACCGGCCAGCGCTGCGCGGCCACATAGGCGGCCGTGCGCCGGCGGATGGGCGCCACCGGCACGTCGGGCGCCTCGGCGTGGCTGGTGTCCTCCACCAGCACCGTGAACGGATCGAGGGGCAGCACACGGACGAAGCGCAGACCCTCCTCCTGCGCCACGGCGGCATCCATGAGCAGCGGCCGGGTCAGGCCGTGCGGCCGGGTGAGCGCGATCTCCTGGCTGAGGAAGGTGCGATAGCCGAGATCGAGATGGGCCGCGGGCACAAGGCCGCGCCCGTCCACCACCGCCTTCGCCGCGATGCGCTCGCCGCTTGCCAGCACCACATGGTCGGCGCCGAGCTCCGCCACCGGGGCGCGGGTGCGGATGCGGGTGACGAAACGCTCGCTCAGCACGGCGGCGAGGCGATCGGGCGTGACGCTGGCATAGCCGCCGGGCAGGATCCGGGCCCGGCCCGGAAAGCGAAACTCGGTGCCGCCGGCCCAGGCATAGGTGATGAACGGCAGCAGGAAGGCGCGCTGGTCGGCGGAGAGATCCGCCTCATGGAACGACCAGAGGTGGCCGCCGCCGATGCTCTCCCCCGCCTCCAGCAACAGGAAGCGCACCTCGCGCCGCCGCTCGAACAGCCGCGCGGCGATCAGGCAATTGGCGAGCCCCGCCCCCACCAGAAGGATATCCATCACCCAACCCGCGCTTGAAGCGGCCCGTGCCGGACGGCGTCTTCGGTGCATGGGACATAGCCGGTTCGGACCCGGCCCGCCAGCATCCCGAGCGCGAGGGCGCGGCCGCGCTCCGGGGGCGCGCTCCGCGGCGGCGCGCCCGGGGCGAGTTGGGACCGGGGAAACGCCCCGCCCCGTCACATCGAGCCCGGTGCCCGCATCGCCCCGCTTTGGCGGCACGCCGCGGGCCGGGGGTGGGGGGGGCGCTAGTCCACGTCGTCCACGTGCTCGGGTCCGCCGCCATAGGCGCGCTGGGCCAGGGCGGCTTCCATGAAGGGGTCGAGGTCGCCGTCGAGCACCTCCTGCGGCGTGCCCGACTGCACGCCGGTGCGCAGGTCCTTCACCATCTGGTAGGGCTGGAGCACGTAGGAGCGGATCTGGTGGCCCCAGCCGATGTCGGTCTTGGCCGCCTGTTCCGCCGCCGCCTCGGCCTCGCGCTTCTTCAGCTCCATCTCGTAGAGCTTGGCGCGCAGCATGTTCCAGGCGGTGGCGCGGTTCTTGTGCTGGGAGCGGTCGCCCTGGCTCACCACCGCGATGCCCGTGGGCATGTGGGTGAGACGCACCGCGGATTCGGTCTTGTTCACGTGCTGGCCGCCGGCGCCGCCGGAGCGCATGGTGTCGACGCGCACGTCGGCCTCGTTGATGTCCACCACGATACGGTCGTCGATCACCGGATAGACGTCCACCGAGGCGAAGGAGGTCTGGCGCCGGGCGTTGGAATCGAACGGCGAGATGCGCACCAGGCGGTGCACGCCGGCCTCGGTCTTCAGCCAGCCATAGGCATTGTGGCCCTTCACCAGCACGGTGGCGGACTTGAGCCCCGCCTGCTCGCCGGCCGACTCGTCCACCAGCTCCACCTTGAAGCCATGGCCCTCGGCCCAGCGGGTGTACATGCGCAGCAGCATCTCCGCCCAGTCCTGGCTGTCGGTGCCGCCGGCGCCGGCGTGGACTTCGAGATAGCTGTCGTTGGAATCCGCCTCGCCGGAGAGCAGGGCCTCGAGCTCGCGCCGCGCCAGCTCCACCTTCAGGCCGTCGAGGGCGGCGCCCGCCTCGGCGATGACGCCTTCGTCGCCCTCCGCCTCGCCGAGCTCGATCAGCTCGATATTGTCGGCGAGGTCGCGCTCCACCCGGTCGATGGCGCCGAGGCCGTCCTCCAGCGTGGTGCGCTCCTGCATGATCTTCTGGGCGCGCTCGGGCTCGTCCCACAAGGTGGGGTCTTCCACCATGGCGTTGAGTTCGTCGAGACGACGGCGCGAGCGATCCACGTCCAGGTGCTGGCGCAGAAGGTCCACGGACTGCTTGATCTCGTCCACCTTGGCGGCGAGTTCCGCACGCATGACTGAAGGCTCTCCAATGAAGGGGGCGGAAAATAGCGGCGCAGAGCCGGCGTGTAAACGGGCGGCGGCCGCGACGGACGAGCGCCCGCGAATGACGGCGGGCCGGCTGGTTCCGCCCGGGTGGTCGCACGCCGCGCCGCACGACACCGGCTGAGAGAAAAAGCGCCGGCCGCAGCCGCGAGAGGCCGTCGCCGTACGGGAGGGTGCCGCTAGCGGCCGGCACCGCTCCTCAGGTGAAGAGCGAGGCAGGGCCCGCGCGAAGAAATGGGCCGACGTCGAGGGGGCGCCGCGCACGGAGGATCCCGGCGCGGCTCATGCCCGCTGCGGCATGGGCGGGCGGCACCCGCCCGGTCCGCTGGATCCCATCGGCGCGATCCGGCTGCCCACACCGGGCGAAACGCCGCTGCCCGCCGGTTCGGCCACCCCTCCTCGGGCGGCCATCCGGACATCGCAGCTCAGTAAAGGCCGCCGGTGCCCGAAGAAACGTTGCGGTCCGCCTCGGGGGTCACGCCGGAGGGGCGCGTATAGCCCACGATGGAATAGCTGTCCGGCGGGGCGGTGCCCGGCTTGAAGCCTTCGAGGATCGAGCTCTCGCCCGAATCCGCCCGCTGGCCGCTCTTGGGATTGATGCGCACCAGCTTCATGCCCGCCGGCACGCGGAACGGGATGGCCGGGCGATCGGCCAGCGCCGTCTTCATGAAGTCGCGCACGATAGGCGCCGACAGCACGCCGCCGGTGGAGCCCCTGCCCATGGGCTTGGGCTTGTCGTAGCCGAGATAGACGCCCACCACCATCTCCGGCGTGAAGGCGATGAACCAGGCGTCCTTCTCGTCATTGGTGGTGCCGGTCTTGCCCGCCACCGGCTTGCCGAGGTCCTTGAGCGCCATGCCCGTGCCGCGCTGGATCACGCCCTCCATCATGGAGGTGATCTGATAGGCGGTCATGGGGTCGAGCACCACGGGGCGGCGATCGATCAGGGTGGGCTCGGGCTGGTTCTGCCACTTCTCGGCGTCGCAGCCGCGGCATTCGCGCTCGTCGTGGCGGTAGACGGTGTGGCCGTAGCGGTCCTGGATGCGGTCGATGAGCGAGGGCGCCACCTTGCGCCCGCCGTTGGCCAGCATGGCATAGGCGCCGGTCATGCGCAGCAGCGTGGTCTCGCCCGCGCCGAGCGACATGGCGAGCACCGGCAGGAGGTCCTCATAGATGCCGAAGCGCTTAGCATATTCTGCGATGATCGGCATGCCCACGTCCTGGGCGAGGCGCACCGTCATCACGTTGCGCGAGTGCTCGAGGCCGAAGCGCAGGGTCTGCGGGCCGTAGAACTTCTTGGAATAGTTCTCCGGCGCCCAGGTACCCTGCCCGCCGCCCTGGTCGAGCTCGAACGGCGCGTCGAGCACGATGGTGGACGGCGTGTAGCCGTTATCGAGCGCCGCCGCATAGACGAACGGCTTGAACGACGAGCCGGGCTGGCGCATGGCCTGGGTGGCGCGGTTGAACTGGCTCTCGTCGAAGGAGAAGCCGCCGGTGAGCGCCAGCACGCGGCCGGTGGTGGGCTCCATGACCACCATGGCGCCCTCGATCTGCGGCACCTGGCGCAGGCGGAACTGGTCCGGCTTCTTGGCGAGCGGCTCCACATAGACCACGTCGCCGGGCTTCAGCACCTGCGGCAGGGCGCGGCGGGTCCAGCGCACGCCCTCGGCGGGCAGCAGCGCCACCTCCCGCTCGTTGGAGCGCGCCCCGGACTTGTCGCGCGACGGCTGCAGGCCGATGCGCGCGGTATCCTTGTTGACGTCGAGCACCACGGCGAGGCGCCAGGAGATGTCGGTGAATTCCTTCACCTCGCCCAGCTTCACGCCCCAGTCGGCGCCCTGCAGGTCGATATGGGTGACCGGCCCGCGCCAGCCGCGCTCCTCGTCATAGCGCACGAGGCCCTCGGAGAGGGTCTTCTTGGAGAGCTGCTGGAGCTTGGGATTGAGCGGCGTGCGCACCGAGAGGCCGCCCTCGTAGAGCTTCTTCTCGCCATAGCGCTCGTAGATCTGGCGGCGCACTTCCTCGGCGTAATATTCCGCCGCGAAGATCTGCGCGCCGGAGGGGCGCGGCGTCACGTCGATCGGCGCCTTCTTGGCCTTGGCGCCATCGTCCTCGCTGACGAAGCCGTTCTCGACCATGCGGTCGATGACCCAGTTGCGCCGGTCGGTGGCGCGCTCGCGGTCCCGGAAGGGGTTGTAGGAGGACGGCGCCTTGGGCAGGGCGGCCAGATAGGCCACCTCCTGCACGTTCAGCTCTTCCACCGACTTGTCGAAATAGACGAGGGCCGCCGCGGCGATGCCGTAGGCGCCCATGCCGAGATAGATCTCGTTGAGGTAGAGCTCGAGGATGCGATCCTTCGAATAGGCCCGCTCGATGCGCAGCGCGAGCAGCGCTTCCTTGATCTTGCGGTCGAACGACACCTCGTTGGTGAGGAGGAAGTTCTTCGCCACCTGCTGGGTGATGGTGGAGGCGCCCTGCGGGCGGCGCTTCGAGCCGTAGTTCTGCGCATACGCCATGGCGGCGCGGAAGATGCCCGACGGGTCGATGCCGCCGTGCTCGTAGAAATTCTTGTCCTCGGCCGAGAGGAAGGCCTCGATCACCAGCTTGGGCACGGACTGGATGGGAATATAGAGGCGGCGCTGCTTGGCATATTCGGCGACCAGCGAGCCGTCATCGGCGTGCACGCGGGTCATGACCGGCGGTTCGTAGTTCTGCAGCTGAGAGTAGTCGGGCAGGTCCTGCGAATATTTCCAGACGAAATAGGTCGCTCCCGCCGCGCCCACCAGGAGCACCAGCGAGCCGAGCGCGAACATGAACCCCAAGAACCTCAGTAGCAAACGCATGTCGCAGGTTCCCTCCAGCCGCGCGTGCCCCGCGCGGCACCCCGCCATAGCCTGTCTTTACCGCATTGCGAAGGGGCACAATGCGTGCCCGCCGCGCGCCATGCAACTTTTCCGAGCCGCCACCGCCGCGGCCGCCACGGCGGCGAAGCGCGCCTGCGGGCCCGAAACGGGCACCCTACCAGGATGCAGCTTCACAGTCTTACCTATGGGGGGCAAAAATGGCCGCTTCGCGACAGCGCAAAATGGCAAATGCGGACGACGCAATTTGGCGCCACCCCGCCCCGGTCGGGCGGCGGCGCGGCCCTATTTGTCCGGAAGCGCGAGGGCGCGCTTGGCGGAATCGGCGAGGCGCGGCGCGAAGAAGTCGCCGATGGCGTCCACCATGGTGTCGGTCACCCGGTTGCGCCAGGCCTCGGAGGTGAGCAGCTTCAGGTCCGCCGGGGTCGACATGTAGCCCAGCTCCACCAGAACGGACGGCACGTCATAGGCCCTGAGCACCCGGAAGCCGGCTGACTTCAGCGGGCTCGAATGGGTCTGGATCCCCTTCTTCATCGCCCCCACCAGGGTACGGGCGAACAAAGCGGAGAAATTGCGCGTCTCGCGCATGGCGAGATCCACCAGGATGCCCGCCACCTCGTCGGTCTCCTCGGACAGGTCGACGCCGGCGATGAGGTCCGCCTTGTTCTCCTTGTCGGCGAGATGGGCCGCGTCGGCGTCGCTCGCCGTCTCCGACAGGGTGTAGACGCTGGCGCCGCTCGCCCGGCCCTCGCCCGCGGCCAGCGCATCGGCGTGGATGGAGATGAAGAGCGCCGCCTGGTTGGCCCGCGCGATGCGCACCCGCTCGCCGAGCGGGATGAAGGTATCGGTGGTGCGGGTCATCACCACCCGGTAGGCGCCCATCTTCTCCAGCTTGTCGCGCAGCGCGAGGGCGGTCTCCAGCACGATGTTCTTCTCGGCGAAGGAGCTCTTGCCGGTGGTGCCGGAATCGATGCCGCCATGACCCGGATCGAGCACCACCACCGGGCGCTTGTCGTCGGCCGGCGCCGCGGGGCCGGAGGAGGCCTCGGGCACCGCCGCCCGCTGCTCGGCGAGGCTCGCCACATTGCGGGCGAAGGTGGCGGCATCGGTGCGGCTGAGATCGACGACGAGGCGGGCCGGCTGCCCCTCCCCCGCCGCCACCACGAAGGAGCGGTCGATGGAGACCGGCTCCTTCATCTCCAGCACCATGCGCGCCTTGCCCGGAGCGAAGGCGCCAAATCGCGTGGCGGCGACCAGCCCGCGGGAGAGTTCGTTCTCCTTCGGCTGCATGGCGAAGACCACGTTGGAGAGGTCCAGGATCACCCGGTAGGGATTGGCGAGGGTGAAGGCGCGGTAGGGCGCGGCCCGGTCGAGATCGATAATGAGGCGGGTGCGGCCGCTGTCGACCGCGAGACGGGCATCATGGGCCATGACGGGGCGCCCGGCCGCGGCAGCATCGGCGCCACCGGCGGTGCCGTCCCGCGCCGGTCCGTCCTGGGCGGCGGCATCGCGCACGCTCGCCAGCGGCGGCCCGATCTCGGACGAATCGCCCGGCGCCCGCGCCAGAACCGGCATCTGCCAGCCACCGCGGGCCGAGGGCGCCGTGGTGAGGCCGCCCGGCGGGCCGGCGAGCGCAGGGGCGGCGCAAAGCAGCGCCAGCGCTCCCACCAGGCCGAGGAGCCGCGCCGACCGCCGGGCGGGACCGCGCACGCACTCCGGCACCGCGCCGCGCCTTGCGGCGCGCCGGCGAATTTCCGGAATGGGGCTCCCAACCACGGGCATCCTGCCGTCCCTCATCACCCGCGCGCGGCGGGCCCGCCCGAAATCGCGCGCGCAAAACGGCCGCGCGCGACGCCGGCCTCTCGAAGCTCGGTTCACCGTTAGGCGCCGGCTCTTAACCGGCGGTTGATGAAACGGCCCGATGGCGGCACGAAAATATACCGCCCGCCCGGGGAGGGAACAATGGGGGCGAATGTCGGAAAGCCTCCAAAGGCACGCATAAACCTTGCCAAAGAGGAAGAGCGGCGGGTAAGAAGGGGAAGCACACAGTTCGCGTTCCGGACCAGGCTCTTCGGCCCCGGCTGCCGCGACTGCCGCGGATGGTGCTCCAAGGTCCCCGGCCGCCGTTTGCGACACGGGAGCACGCGGAGCACGAGGTAGTGTCGCAATCCGTTCAAGGCCCGGCCGTTCATGGTCCGGCCGCTACGGTTGTGGCACGCGACGGCGACACCCTCCTAAGACGGGTGCCCGCGCCCCCTGCGGCGGTTCGGAAGGCCTGACCACCAGCCGGTCCCGAGGCAGATTTCGAGGGATGCGGACAACGTGCCAGTGCCAGGCCGGATTTGGAGGTTCACGCTCCGTTCGGCCCTACCATTCATTGGGGAACGAGTAACCGCGGGCATGGATAATTTTCCGCACGACAGGCGCGCTCATCGCGCCCCCGTGTGCCCCGACGCCGAGGGTGTTCGCAACACGTCCCGGCGCGCTCGCTCCCTTACCTTCCTACGTCATCACATCCGGTGTTTCGGCAGCGTCCGGACCGCCCTGTTCAGGGTCGGGCCGTGGTCGCCGTCGCGGAGCTCAGGCTTCGGCGCCGTGAAGAGAGATTTCCATGGCCAACAAGATGCTCATCGATGCGACCCACCCGGAGGAGACCCGGGTCGTGGTCGTGCGCGGGAACCGGGTCGAAGAGTTCGACTATGAGTCGGCGTCCCGCAAGCAGCTGCGGGGCAACATCTATCTCGCCAAGGTCACGCGCGTGGAGCCTTCGCTCCAGGCCGCCTTCGTGGAGTATGGCGGCAACCGCCACGGCTTCCTCGCCTTCAGCGAGATCCACCCCGACTATTACCAGATCCCCGTCGCCGATCGCCTCGCGCTGATCGAGGAGGAGGAGCGCGCCGCCCGCCTCGCCGACGACGAGGCGGAGATGAAGGAGCGCCGCCGCGAGCGTTCCCGCGCCAAGCGGGCGCGCCCGGATTCCAGCGTGAGCGAGGACGCCGAGCCGGTCGAGGATGCCGAGATCATCACCGACGCGGAGATCGAGACCGACGCCGAGCCGCACGCCGCCGATGAGGCGGACGAGCTCGCGGCGGCCGAGGACGCGGACGCGGAAGACACGCTTTCCGCGAGCGCGGAGGCCGAGGAGGCTGCGGCCGGAGAGACCATCGTCGCGGCGCCCGTCGACGATGCGCCGGAAGCGGCCGCCCCCGAGGTCGAGCCCGCGACCGAGGCGACCGGCCCGGACGAGGCCGACGAACCCGCCGCCGAGGACGATTCCCGCTCCGGCGGCACCGTGGTGCCCCTGTTCCCGGCGCTCGACGCCGAGGCCCACGCCGCCGCCGAGCGCGCCGGCGCCCTGCCCGCGCCTGCCCAGCAGAGCCTGAGCGACGACGCCGAGCTGCGGCGCGAGGCTCCGCACGGCGAGGTCCATCCCGCCCCCGTCCTGCCCGAGAACGAGCCCGACTCCCGCGCGCCCTCCGAGGACGACGAGGACGAGCACGAGGGCGACGTGGAGGAGATCGAGGAGGACGACGAGGAGGAAGAGGAGATCGAGCACCTCGGCGCCGACGACGACGCCCTGGAGGAGGTGCCCGAGCGCGCGTCGCAGCGCCGCGCCCGCTCCTACAAGATCCAGGAGGTCATCCGCCGCCGCCAGGTGATGCTGGTGCAGGTGGTCAAGGAGGAGCGCGGCAACAAGGGCGCCGCCCTCACCACCTATCTCTCGCTGGCCGGCCGCTATTCCGTGCTGATGCCCAACACCGCGCGCGGCGGCGGCATCTCACGCAAGATCACCAATGCGGTGGACCGCAAGCGCCTGAAGGAAGTGGTGCAGGATCTGGAGGTGCCCGAGGGGATGGGCATCATCCTGCGCACCGCCGGCGCCAACCGCACCAAGGTCGAGATCAAGCGCGACTTCGAATACCTCCTGCGGCTGTGGGAGACGGTGCGCGAGCTCACCCTGTCCTCGGCCGCGCCGAGCCTCGTCTATGAGGAGGGATCTCTCATCAAACGAGCGATCCGCGACCTCTACAACAAGGAGATCGAGGAAGTCCTCGTGGCCGGCGAGGACGGCTACAAGGAGGCCAAGGACTTCATGCGCATGCTCATGCCGAGCCATGCCAAGCAGGTCCTGCCCTATCGCGAGAGCCAGCCGATCTTCGCCCGCTATGGCGTGGAGCAGCAGCTCGACGCCATGTTCTCCCCGGTGGTCCAGCTGAAGAGCGGCGGCTACATCGTCATCAACCCGACGGAAGCCCTGGTCTCCATCGACGTGAACTCGGGTAGAGCCACCCGCGAGCACCATATCGAGGACACCGCCCTCAAGACCAACCTTGAGGCGGCGGAGGAGATCGCCCGCCAGCTCCGCCTGCGCGACCTTGCCGGCCTCATCGTGATCGATTTCATCGACATGGAGGAGAAGCGCAACAACCGCTCGGTGGAGCGCAAGCTCAAGGATTGCCTGAAGAACGACCGGGCGCGCATCCAGATCGGCCGGATCTCCCATTTCGGCCTGCTGGAGATGTCGCGCCAGCGCATCCGCACCGGCGTGCTCGAAAGCTCCATCGAGGTCTGCCCCCATTGCGGTGGCACCGGCCACGTGCGCTCGGCGGCCTCGGTGTCGCTGCAGCTGCTGCGCGCGCTGGAGGAGCAGCTCTTGCGCTCGGCGACCCACAACCTCATCGGCCGCACCCGCACCGAGGTGGCGCTCTATGTGCTCAACCAGAAGCGCGCCCACCTCTACGAGCTGGAGGAGCGCTTCGGCGTCACCCTCGACGTGCAGGCGGACGACGAGGTGACCGGGCACCAGCCCTTCGTCATCGAGAAGGGCGAGCCGGCGGTGCCCGCGCCCGTGGTGGCGAAGAAGTCGGCGGTGGTGCATCCCGATTCCATCCTGCCCGAAGAGGACTATCCCGACGAGGAAGAGGAGGAGGCCGCGGAGGCCGAGACCGACCTCGAAGGCGAGGCCGCGGAAGGCGAGGCCGGGGACGAGCGGGCCGACGACGGCAAGCGCCGCCGCCGCCGTCGCCGCCGGCGGCGCCCGGGTGAGCGCGAGGACGCCCGTGAAGGCGCCGAGGGCGAGGACGACGAGGAGCGCGGCGAGGAGGAGGCTCCGGCCCCCCGCGCCAGCGATGAGCCCCGTGACGGCGAGGAGGACGAAGCCTCCGACGAGGAGCGCGGCGACGATGAAAGCGGCGAGCGCCGCCGGCGTCGGCGCGGCCGGCGCGGCGGACGTCGCAACCGCCGCGACCGCGACGAGAACGATGCGCCTCTGGCCACCGATGGCGAGGGCGAGGGCGAGACCGACTCGGACGAGGCAATGCCCGCTGCCGAGATGGCCGAAGGAATTGAGGAACTGACGGCGGAAGGCACGGTCGCCCCCGAGGCCTCCGCCATGGCGGAGCGGGCGGAAGCCGGTCCGGACGAGGCGGAATTGCCGGCGTCGGTTGCCGCTGAGGCTCCCGTGGCGGAGACGGTTGCCGAGGCGCCGCTCGCCGCCGAAGCAGAGCCCGCCGCCCCGGCGACCGAGGAGCCCGAGGCGGAAGCTCGCCCGCGCGCCTCGCGGCGGCGCTCGACGGTGCGCGAGAAGGCCCCCATCGTCATCGCCGAGGACGGCACCATCCAGCTCGCCCCGGCCGATGAAGCCGCGGCGGAACCGCCCGCTCCCGAGGCCGAACCGGCCTCGGAACCGCAGGGCGCGCCCGACGCCCCCGCTCCGGCCGAAGCGGCTCCGGAGCCGGCCCAGCCCGGCACGGCCCAGAAGCCACGTTCCGGCTGGTGGCAGCGCAAGTTCTTCGGCGGCTGACGGGACGCTGGGAAGTCGCGGCGGATTGGCATCGGCCAGTCCGCCCCGCCTGAGGGAACCTCCGCCCCGGCACGCCCGGAGCGGTGCAAGGTCCCGGGCCGTATTTGCATCAGCGGGCGGTGACGCCCGGTGCCCTGCGGCTTCCTCCTGGATGCAAGGTCCCTGCTTACGCTCGCTCCGGAACGGATCGCACCGGCCCTGCCGGATCCCTGCGCCTATGCGCCGACCCTCGCTCCCAGGACCCGGCGCGGCCGCAGGCAGCGGCCCGCCGGTGCGCATCGTAGCGAGGCCGTCCTCAATATAATACCATCTTGCACCGCAGCATAGTTGCGGGCTGCCGCGCTCCACAAAGCGTTGTATCGAGAGCCGGCTCAGCGATGTCCAGCACCCCGTCATGGGCGGAAATTGTGCTCTTTCATCGCCTTGCGGCTCGCAATTCGCGGCGCGCTGGGCCATAAACGTCGTGCTGCGACGCACATTCCACACCAGCCTGGAATTGGGGGCACGATGTCAGCGGATACCAATCATGCTCAGTGGATTCGCCCGTGGCTCTTCGAGAGCGCGCTGCCCCTGTGGTGGGAGGTCGGCGCCGACCCGCGCGGCGGCTTTCACGAGAAGATCGACATGGCCGGCGTCCCGGTGCCGGCGCCGCGCCGCATCCGCGTCCAGGCCCGCCAGGTCTATGCCTATGCCGAGGCGGGCCGGCTCGGCTGGCAGGGTCCGTGGCGCGACGCGGTCGCCCATGGCCTCGATTTCATCCTGAAGGCCTACCGCCGCCCCGATGGCTTCTTCCGGACCCTGGTCAGCCCGGAGGGCGAGCCGCTCGACGAGACGGTGGACATCTACGACCAGGCCTTCGTGCTGTTCGCCCTCGCCCACGCTTATGACGCCAACGGCCGGCCCGCCCACCTGCTGGAACCTGCGGAAACCCTGCTGAACGCGCTGGTCACCACCCTCGGCCATCCCGGCGGTGGCTTCGACGAGGCGGTGCCGCGCCGCCTGCCGCTGCGCTCCAATCCGCACATGCACCTGCTCGAAGCCATGCTCACCTGGGTGGGCTTCGGCGTGGAGACGCCGTTCGCGGCCAAGGCGAACGAGATCGTCGATCTTGCGTGCAGCCACCTCATCGATCCGCGCACCGGCGCCATCGGCGAATATTATGACGCCGGCTGGGGCTTTGCGCCGGGCGAGGAAGGCGGCGTGCGCGAGCCGGGCCACCAGTTCGAATGGGCCTATCTCCTGAACCTCGCCGGCCCCCTGCTGAAGCGCGACATGGGCGCCTTTCCGGCCAGGCTCTGGGACTTCGGCGCGACGCATGGCATCGATCCGGCCCGCAAGGTCGCGGTGTTCGCTCTCGATGCCGACGGCAAGGTGACCGATCCCATGGCCCGCCTCTGGGCCCAGACCGAGCGGCTGCGCACCGCCCTCGTGCTCGCCCCCTCGCTGGCCGAAGGTCTGGCCGGAGCGGACGCGGCGGAAAGCCTCGCCACCATCGCCCGCTACCTCGACACCCCGGTGAAGGGGCTCTGGCGGGACCGCCTCCAGCCGGACGACGCCTTCATCGAGGAGGCCGCGCCGGCCTCCTCTTTCTACCACATCATGTCCGCCTTCTCGTTGGTGCTGAAGGCGCTGTGACGGCCCGGGCGCTGGCCACGGTTGTGCTTACGTTCGGGATGGACCCACCACCGTACCGACCGGAGCAAGAAGGGCTCGACGCCGCCGCCATATCGTGAAATGGATCGGCGCGCGTCCGGACGGCATCCGCCGACCGGACGCAACGTCATCGGCTGGGACCGGCGCTGCGCGTGACCCAGCTTCCAATGCGGCTCCGTGAGGTGCATCCGCAGGCCCGTGCCGGGGCGGCACGCCTGCCATCGCCAAGCGAAACATCCTGAAAACATGCAGGTCCTGATCACTGGAACGGCGGGCTTCATCGGCTTCCACCTCGCCCGGCGCCTGCTTCAGGAAGGCCACCAGGTGGTGGGCTTCGATGCGCTGACCGACTATTATGACAAGAGCCTGAAGCAGGCACGCCTCGCGCTGCTCGCCGAATTTACGGGCTTCCGCCTGGTGACGGCACGGCTTGAGGATTTCGGCGCGCTGGAGGCCGCCTGCACCCCTGCCCCGCCCGACGTGATCGTCCATTTCGCGGCCCAGGCCGGGGTGCGCTACTCCATCGACAACCCGCGCACCTATGTGGACGCCAATCTGGTCGGCTCGTTCAACGTGCTTGAGACGGCGCGCCTGGTGAAGCCGCGCCACCTGCTGCTCGCCTCCACCAGCTCGATCTATGGCGGCAATCCCAAGCAGCCGTTCCAGGAGACCGACCGCGCCGACTGGCCCTGCTCGCTCTATGCGGCGACCAAGAAGGCCATGGAGGCGATGTCCCACTCCCACGCCCACATCTGGAAGATCCCCACCACCTGCTTCCGCTTCTTCACGGTCTACGGCCCGTGGGGACGGCCGGACATGGCGCTGTTCAAGTTCGTGGATGCGATCCTGCACGACCGGCCCATCGAGATCTACGGCGCCGGCGAGATGAAGCGGGACTTCACCTTCATCGACGATCTCGTCGAGGCGGTGACGCGGCTGGTCGACCGGCCGCCGGTGGTGGGCGAGCCCGCGGCGGGGGCGCTCGATTCGCTCTCCCCCGTGGCGCCATGGCGGGTGGTGAACATCGCCGGGGGCACGCCGGTGGGGCTGATGGATTTCGTGCGCGCCATCGAGGGCGCGCTGGGCAGGACGGCCCAGAAGATCCTCGCCCCCATGCAGCCCGGTGACGTGCGCGAGACCTTCGCCGATCCGAGCCTGCTGGAGGCGCTCACCGGCTATCGCCCGACGACGCCGGTGGAGACGGGCGTCGCCGCCTTCGTGGACTGGTACCGCGACTTCTACCGCATCCCGGTGGCGCCGCCGGCCGCCTGAGCCCGGCGCCTCGGCGGATCCGCTCAGGCCTCGTCGGCGATGCGGGCGAGGTAGGCGCCATAGGTGGACTTAGCGAACACCTGCGCCTGCGCGCGAAGCTGCGCCTTGTCGATGAAGCCGGCACGGAAGGCCACCTCTTCGGGCGCGGCGATGCGCAGGCCCTGCCGCTTCTCCAGCACCTGGACGAACTGCGCCGCCTCCACCAGGGAATCGGGCGTGCCGGTGTCGAGCCAGGCGAAGCCCCGGCCCATCAGCGCCACATGAAGCTCGCCGAGCTCAAGATAGGCCTTGTTCACGTCGGTGATCTCGATCTCGCCGCGGGCCGAGGGCTTCAGGTTGGCGGCGATGTCGACCACCCGGTTGTCGTAGAAATAGAGCCCGGTCACGGCGAGGTTGGACTTCGGCACCGTGGGCTTCTCCTCCAGGGAGAGCACCCGGCCAGCCTTGTCCATCTCCACCACGCCATAGCGCTCGGGATCCTGCACCGGATAGCCGAACACGGTGGCGCCGCGCTCCTTGGCGGCGGCGCCGGCGAGAAGCTGCGGCAGGCCGTGGCCGAAGAAGAGATTGTCGCCGAGCACCAGCGCCACCCGCTCGTCGCCCACGAACTCGCGGCCGACGATGAAGGCGTCGGCGAGGCCGCGCGGATGGTCCTGCACGGCATAGGTGAGCGAGAGGCCGTACTGGCTGCCGTCCTTCAGCAGGGCGCGGAACAGGCCGGCGTCGTGCGGCGTGGTGATGATCAGGATCTCCCGGATGCCCGCCATCATCAGCGTGCTCAGGGGGTAATAGATCATCGGCTTGTCGTAGACCGGGAGGAGCTGCTTGGAGACGACGAGCGTGATGGGGTGAAGCCGCGTGCCGGAGCCTCCGGCCAGAATGATGCCCTTCACGTCGCCTCCATCGCGGTTGGCCTGGCGGATGCCGTCCCGGCATCGGCAAGAAGCTGGTCCACCACCTCCGCCACCCGCTCCTGCCAAGGCGCGGCGGCATAGCCGAAGGTGCGCTCGAACAGGTGGCTAGCCAGCTCCGAGTTCATCGGGCGCCGGGCGGGGGTCGGATAGTCGGCGGTGGTGATGGCCGCCACCTGCGGCGTGCGCCCGGTGTGGCGCGCGGCGCGCCGGACGATCTCGCTGGCGAAGCCGTGCCAGGTCGTCGTGCCGCGGCCGGCGAAATGGTAGGTGCCGAACCGGGCGTCGCCCCTTGCGGCCGCCTCGGCCACCTTCAGGAGCGCCTCGGCGAGGTCGCGCGTGGCGGTGGGGCTGCCCTTCTGGTCGGCGACGATGGTGAGCCGCTCGCGCTCGCCGGCAAGGCGCAGCACGGTCTTCAGGAAATTGTGCCCATGAGCGCCGAAGACCCAGGAGGTCCGCAGGATGACGTGCTGGTCCCAGGCGGCGCGCACCGCCGCCTCGCCTGCCGCCTTGGTGCGCCCGTAGACCCCGAGCGGCTCCACCGGGTCGCCCTCCACATAGGCCGTGGGCTTGGCGCCGGAGAACACATAATCGGTGGAGATGTGCACCATGGGGATGCGGTAGCGCGCGCAGCGCTCGGCGATGAGGCCCGGGGCGAAGGCGTTCACCCGCGCCGCCGTGGCCGGCTCGCTCTCGGCCTTGTCCACGCCGGTGAAGGCGGCGGCGTTGATCACCACCTCCGGCCGGTGCCCCTCCAGGGCCCGGGCCACCGCCACCGGATCGCAGATGTCGAGGGCGGTGTGGTCGAGGCCGGCGAGTTCGACGCCGCGCGCGGCCGCCAGCGCGGTGATCTCCCGGCCGACCTGGCCCGCGGCGCCCAGAAGCAGAATTCCCGTCACGATGCGTTCCCCAGAGCTTGCGCTGCGCCGGCGGCGGCCCCGCCATTGGTGAGGCCGAGGCGCTCGCCGTGATAGCCCGCGCGCAGCGGCTCCCACCACGCCCGGTTGGCGAGATACCAGCGCACGGTCTTCTCGAGGCCGCTCTCGAAATTCTCGCGCGGGCGCCAGCCCAGCTCGCCGTTAAGCTTGGCGAAGTCGATGGCATAGCGCGCATCGTGGCCGGGCCGATCGGCGACATAGCGGATCAGCCCCTCCCGCGCGCCGATGCCGGCGTCGGGCACGAGGTCGTCCAGAACCGTGCAGATCGCCTTCACCACGTCGATATTGCGCTGCTCGCTGGCGCCGCCGACGTTGTAGCTCTCGCCCGGCCGGCCGGCGGTGGCGATGAGCACCAGGGCCTCGGCGTGATCCTCGACGAACAGCCAGTCGCGCACGTTCTCGCCCGTGCCATAGATCGGCAGCGGCGCGCCTTCGAGGGCGTTGAGGATGACGAGGGGGATCAGCTTTTCCGGATAATGGTACGGCCCGTAATTGTTGGAGCAGTTGGACATCACCGCCGGCAGGCCATAGGTGTGGTGCCACGCCCGCACCAGATGGTCCGAGGCCGCCTTGGTCGCCGAATAGGGTGAATTCGGCTGATAGGGGGTGTCCTCGCGGAACAGGCCCTCCGGGCCGAGGCTGCCGAACACCTCGTCGGTGGAGACGTGGTGGAAGCGGAAGCGCTCCTGCCGCGCCGCCGGCAGCGCCCCGTAATAGCGCAGCGTCTCCTGCAGCAGGGTGTAGGTGCCCATCACGTTGGTGGCGATGAAGGTGCCCGGCCCGTCGATGGAGCGGTCGACGTGGGACTCGGCGGCAAGGTGCATGATGAGGTCGGGCTGGAAGGCCTCCAGCGCCTGGCGCACCGCCGGCCCGTCGCAGATGTCCGCCTGCAGGAAGCTGTGGCGCGGCTCCTCCCAGACCGGAGCGAGGGAGGCGAGATTGCCCGCATAGGTAAGCTTGTCGAAGGTGAGCACCTCGTGGCCCAGCCCCACCAGATACCGCACCACCGCCGATCCGATGAAGCCCGCCCCACCCGTCACCAGCACCTTCATGGCACTCACGTCCTGCCCCCGCCCCAGGTGAAGGGGCTGTCGAAATCCTTGAGGCGCGGCAGGATCTTGTCCTTGTCGGACAGGAATGCCGCGGCGGCGTCGATGGTCCAGTCGATGGCGAGGTCGGGATCGTTCCAGAGGATCCCCGCCTCGCTGTCGCGATCGTAGACGGCATCCACCTTATAGGCGACCCGGGTGTCGGGAGCGAGGGTGCAGAAGCCGTGGGCAAAACCGTGGGGCACGAACAGCTGCTCGCCGCCCTCGGCGGTCAGGCGCTCGCCCACCCACCGGCCATAGGTCGGCGATCCCTTGCGGACGTCCACCGCCACGTCGAAAATCGCCCCCGCCAGCACCCGCAGCAGCTTCGCCTGGGCGAAGGGGGGCGCCTGCAGGTGGAGGCCCCGCACGGTGCCCACCCGCGCCGAGCCGGACTCGTTGTCCTGCACGAAATCGGCAGCAATGCCGGCGGCCGCAAAGCGCGGCCGGGCGTAGGTCTCGCAGAAATAGCCGCGCGCGTCGCCGATGCGGGGCGGCTTGACCAGAATGACCTCGGGAATGGCAAGCGGCGTGAAGGCGGTCATGGAACGTCCGGCGGCAGCCCAGGGGGAGCGGGGTGCGGATGGGGCACCCCCGCGCCCTGCTTACAGCGCCGCGCGGCCGCATTCAAACGGCAGAACCGCCACGCCCGACGCTGGAATAGCGGAAGCCCAGCGCCGCCATCTCGTCCGGCCGGTAGATGTTGCGCAGATCCACCACCACCGGCTCGGCCATGATGCGGCGGATGCGCTTGAGGTCGAGCGCGCGGAACGCATCCCACTCGGTGACGATCACCAAAGCGTCGGCGCCCTCGGCCGCCTGGTAGGGCGAATCCACATAGGTGACGTTCTCCAGCACCAGCTTCGCCTGCTCCACCCCTTCCGGATCGTGGGCGAAAATCTCCGCGCCGGCATCCTGGAGCGCGGTGACGATGGCGATGGAGGGCGCGTCGCGCATGTCGTCGGTGTTGGGCTTGAAGGTCAGGCCCAGCACGCCGATCTTGCGGCCGCGCACGGTGCCGCCGAGCGCCTGGATGACCTTGCGCGCCATGGCGCGCTTGCGCTGCTCGTTGACCGAGACCACCGTCTCGACGATCCGCACCGGCGCGTCATAGTCCTGCGCCGTCTTCATCAGGGCGAGCGTGTCCTTGGGGAAGCAGGAGCCGCCATAGCCCGGCCCCGCATGCAGGAACTTCGACCCGATGCGATTGTCGAGGCCGATGCCGCGAGCCACGTCCTGCACGTCCGCGCCCACCTTCTCGCACAGGTCGGCGACCTCGTTGATGAAGGTGATCTTGGTGGCGAGGAAGGCGTTGGCGGCGTACTTGGTGAGCTCGGCGGTGCGCCGGGAGGTGAACAGCAAGGGCGCCTGATTGAGGTAGAGCGGCCGGTAAAGCTCCGACATCACCGTCCTCGCCGCCTCGTCGCTGGTGCCCACCACGATGCGGTCCGGGCGCTTGAAGTCGGCGATGGCCGCGCCCTCGCGCAGGAACTCCGGATTGGACACGACGGCGAACTGGCCGTCCGGGCGCGCCTCGCGCAGCAGGCGCTCGACCTCGTCACCGGTGCCCACGGGCACCGTGGATTTGGTCACCACCACGGTATAGCCGTCCATGGCGGCGGCGATGTCCCGCGCCGCCTGGTGCACATAGGACAGGTCCGCATGCCCGTCGCCCCGGCGCGACGGCGTGCCCACGGCGATGAACACCGCCTCGGCCGCCCGCACCGCCTCGGCGAGGTCGGTGGTGAAGAACAGCCGCTCGGCCTGGACATTGGTGGCGACCAGCTCGGCGAGGCCGGGCTCGAAGATCGGCAGCTCGCCCCGCTTCAGCGCCTCGATCTTGCCGGCATGCGTATCGACGCAGGTGACGATATGGCCGAAATCAGCAAAGCACGTGCCGGAAACGAGGCCAACATACCCGGCACCAATCATCGCGACGCGCATCGTTCATCCATCTCAAGAGCTGCTGGCGCCCGGAAGCCACTTCCCGCTGCACCCGGCCCGCCGGTCCTGCGATCCGGCTGGGTCGGGTGGATGGCCTGAGCGGTCATCGAAAGGCCCCCGCTCGCGCGGGATTGGTCAGTAGAACTGTCTGAAACGCGGTACTGGCGAACCGAATAGTCGGTTGCTCCGCATTTCTCAACTCTACTTCCGATATGGCCTCGATTTAGTTTCACTTTTTTGGTGCCGTGACACCATTGCGCGCCGCCGCCGCCCGTAACGCCGTCAATTCCGCCGATAAACGTCGTCGAGACGCACGATGTCGTCTTCCCCAAGGTAGGTCCCGGTCTGCACCTCGATCAACTCCAGCGGGATGCGGCCCGGATTGGCGAGGCGATGCACGGTGCCGATGGGAATATAGATGGACTCGTTCTCGTTCACCGTGAACTGGCGGTCCGGAAGGGTCACCTCGGCGGTCCCGCGCACCACGATCCAATGCTCGGCCCGGTGATGATGCTTCTGCAGCGAGAGGATGCCATCGGGCTCCACCACCAGCTTCTTCACCTGGAAGCGCTCGCCCTGGCACACCGTCTGGTAGGTGCCCCAGGGGCGGTGGATGGTGAGATGCTCCTCGACCTCGTTGCGGTTGGAGGCCTTGAGGGTGTTCACCAGCCCCTTCACGTCCTGGCTGCGGTTGGTGGGCATGACCAGCACCGCATCGTCGGTGGCCACCACCGTCACGCTGTCGAGGCCGATGCAGGTGACCAGCGGGCCATCGGAGCGCACGTAATTGTCGCGGCTGTCGAGCAGCGTCACGGCGCCCTTGGTGACGTTGCCGTCGCCATCGGACTCGCCGATCTCGTGCACCGCATCCCAGGAGCCGACGTCCGACCAGGTGAAGGTGCCGCGCACCGCCGCGGCGCGGCTGGTGCGCTCCAGAACGGCGAAGTCGATGGACTTCGACGGCGCGCCGCGGAACGCCTTCTCATCGAGGCGGACGAAACCGAGATCCTCCTCCGCCCCCTCCACCGACTGGATCGCGTGGGCGGCGATCTCCGGCTCGAAGGCCTGCGCCTCGGACACCAGCAGGTCTGCAGGAAACAGGAAATTGCCGGAGTTCCAGAGGTAGCCCTCGTCCAGATAGCGCTGGGCGGTGGCGGCGTCCGGCTTCTCGACGAACGAGGCGACCTGGTAGGCCCCGTCTGCGGCGAGCGGCGCGCCGAGCTTGATATAGCCATAGCTGGTGCGGGGCGAATCAGGGGTGATGCCGAAGGTCACGATGTAACCCTCCGCCGCAGCAGAGGCCGCCGTCGCCACCGCCTGCCGGAACTTGTCCGCCTCGAGCACCACATGGTCCGAGGCGAGGGCCAGTACTAGCGTCTGCGGGCCGTAGCGCCGCGCCACATAGGCCGCGGCGGCGACCAGCGCGGGCGCGCTGTCGCGCCGCGCCGGCTCGAGCAGCACGGTCGGCTTCATGCCGATGGCCTCGGCCTGACGCTGCGCATAGAAGCGATAGTCGTTGTTGGTGACGATGACCGGATCGTGGAAATCCGCCCCCGGAGGCGTCCGCAGGAGGGTTTCCTGGAACAGGGTGCGGTCCGATGTGAGCGCAAGGAACTGCTTCGGCAGGCTGTTGCGCGACAGCGGCCAGAGCCGCGTTCCGGTTCCACCCGCGAGTACGACAGGGACGATTTTCATCATTCAGCCCTCAATACCCCACGAAAGCCCGGCGACCTTCCATAGCCGACGGGAATACACACGAATGCGCCGCGCCGCCACCTCATTTTGCACCGCACGCTCGGCCAGCGGCGGCTGGAAAGCGTGCTGCCAGCGACGGATTATGTTGCAAGTGTCGCATCCTAAGCGCCTTGCGGCAGGCCGCTTCGCCCCCGGCCAAAGGGCGCGATCGCGGGAATTTTGCGTTGCAGCAGAATGTGGCATGGCCTATAAAATTTCAAGGATGCAGGCGTGAAGGGCCGAACTTCATGTCCGCCAAGCGAGGTCCATCCAAGTGTCTCGCCGTAGATTCGCCCCGGCTGGCTGCGGCGCATTACCTGCTAAAGAGGAACATTCGCGAGGGACAACTTTAGATTTACAGGCCTCCGAACCACTACAGGCGTGCCCGCAAGCAACGATAAGTTTTATGTTGGTCCTCAAGTTGACCGGGTTAATGGAAGTGTCGTTGACGCTGTCGTAACGTCCACGTCCGACGCTTCATCTTCATCAGGACGCGTCCTGATGAAGATTTCATCACGCGTAGGCCCACGACCCGGAAGGTTAGATCCACGAACCAAGCCTAGAGATTGGTGCATGGCGGGCCAGATCGCCGCGCGTCGGGGGCAAACTTGGGTTGGCGTCGTCGTTTCACATGGGTTCGAGCCCGGCTATAGGGTTGCTGATCCATCATGGGGCGCGTGTGTGAAGGGGAAAGGCCGATGACAGCGGTTCGAAGCGGGCCGATGTCGTCACTTCGTCATTGGGCGCACCGTACAGCCTGCCGGAAGCAAACGGCGGCGCGCGGAATGAGAGGTGGAGCGGTATGGGGCTGATGGCTGATGAGCGCTGGTTCGTCGCATATACTCTTGCGCGCAAAGAGGCGCTCGCGCTCGCTCACCTCCAGCGCCAAGGCTTCCACGCCTTCCTGCCGCGCATCATGACGACCCACCGTCATGCCCGCCAGATCATGACGGTGCCGGTCCCGCTCTTCCCCCGCTACGTTTTCGTCCGGCTCGATCTGGAGCACCAGCGCTGGCGCGCCATCAACGGCACCGTCGGCGTTCAGACGCTCGTGACCGCCCTCGATACGCCGACCCCGGTTCCTCACGGCATCGTCGAAGACCTGCTGGACTGCGCCGGCGCGGACGGCGTGATCGACCGCAACGGCGACCTGCAGGCCGGCGATGCCGTCCGCCTCGTCGGCGGTCCTTTCGACGGTTCCATCGGCACCCTGACGCGGCTCGACGAGCGCGGCCGCGTGGAGGTGCTTTTCAAATGGCTCAACGGTGACGTGCGGATGAAGACCGCACGCCACATGGTGGAAGCAGTGCGCTGAGGCAACACAGGCGCCTGCGGCAAAGGTTTCGCGAGACAGGGCCCAAGGGGGTGGGACGCGATGGCGTTTCACCCCAATGGCGGTAGCATGGCGAAAGGGAACGACCGCTTGCCCGTCGGCACCCCGGTTGGCTCCACCCGTCGGGCGCCGCTTGGGTTTTTCACCCGGGTTTTCAGAAGCGCCGTTCACGGGAGTTTAAGCATTCCGCCTCCAACTCCGGCGATCCGCAACACGCAGTCCGCCGGCGCTTTCCCCTCCCCTCCCCGTTCCGCAGGGATCACGCGGTCCGGGCTTTGGTCGCGCCGCCGCCGGTGACACCGCAGGCACCGGCCGGCCCAGCCGACTTGACCCTTTTTCACCCATCGACACCAGCACAGTCGCGAGGTTCCAATGAATTCGAAGGTTCCGTTGAACGGCAAGGTGGCCCTCATCACGGGCATTACGGGTCAGGACGGAGCCTATCTTGCCGACCTTTTGCTTGAAAAAGGCTATAAGGTTCACGGCATCAAGCGCCGGTCCTCGTCCTTCAACACCGGCCGTATCGAGCACATCTACCAGGATCCGCACGAAACCGAACCGCGCTTCATTCTCCACTACGGAGACATGACGGATTCCACCAACCTCATCCGCATCGTGCAGCAGTGCCAGCCGGACGAGATCTACAACCTCGCGGCGCAGAGCCACGTGCAGGTCTCCTTCGAGACTCCGGAATACACCGCCAACGCCGACGCCATCGGCGCGTTGCGCCTGCTCGAGGCCATCCGCATCCTCGGCCTCGAGAAGAAGAGCCGCTTCTACCAGGCCTCCACCTCGGAGCTCTACGGCCTCGTGCAGGAAGTGCCGCAGTCCGAGAAGACGCCGTTCTATCCGCGCTCGCCCTACGCGGCCGCCAAGCTCTACGCTTACTGGATCGTGGTGAACTACCGCGAGGCCTATGGCATCCACGCTTCCAACGGCATCCTGTTCAACCACGAGAGCCCGCTGCGCGGCGAGACCTTCGTCACCCGCAAGATCACCCGCGCCGCCGCGGCCATCAAGCTCGCCCGGCAGGAGAAGCTCTACCTCGGCAATCTCGACGCCAAGCGCGACTGGGGCCATGCGCGCGAATACGTGCGCGGCATGTGGCTGATGCTGCAGCAGGACGAGCCCGACGACTACGTGCTCGCCACCGGCGAGACCACCCCGGTGCGCACTTTCGTGCAGTGGGCCTTCGAGGACGTCGGCTTCAACCTGAAGTGGGAAGGCGAAGGCATCGACGAGAAGGGCATCGACACCGCCACCGGCAAGGTGCTGGTGGAGGTGGACCCGCGCTACTTCCGCCCCACCGAGGTGGACCTGCTCATCGGCGACCCGGCCAAGGCCCATACCAAGCTCGGCTGGAAGCACGACACGCCGGTGCGCGAGCTCGCCCGCGAGATGGTGCTGGAAGACCTCAAGGTCATGCAGACCTCCACCATCATGAAGGAGGCGTGAGGTGTCGGCCTACGACCTCACCGGAAAGCGCGTCTGGGTTGCCGGCCATCGCGGGATGGTCGGCAGCGCGATCGTCCGCCGCCTGGCGGGCGAAGGATGCGAGGTCCTGACCGTTGCCCGGTCGGAGGTGGACCTCAAGAACCCCGCGCAGGTCTCCGCCTGGATGGAGAGAGAGAAGCCGCAGGCCATCTTCCTCGCCGCCGCCAAGGTGGGCGGGATCCTGGCCAACGACAGCTTCCCCGCCGACTTCCTCTATGACAACCTCATGATCGAGGCGAACATCATCGAGGCGGCGTTCCGCACCGGGGTGGAGAAGCTGGTCTTCCTCGGCTCGTCCTGCATCTATCCGAAGTTCGCCGAGCAGCCCATCGTCGAGGGCGCCTTGCTCACCGGCTCGCTCGAGCCCACCAACGAATGGTACGCGATCGCCAAGATCGCCGGCATCAAGCTGGCCCAGGCGTATCGCAAGCAGCATGGTAGCGACTTCATCTCCGCCATGCCCACCAACCTCTACGGGCCGGGCGACAATTTCGACCTGAGTTCGTCCCACGTGATGCCGGCGCTCATCCGCAAGGCCCACGAGGCCAAGCTGAGGGGCGACAAGGAGATCGTGGTGTGGGGCACCGGCACGCCGCGGCGCGAGTTCCTGCACGTGGACGACTGCGCCGATGCCTGCGTCCACCTCGCCAAGGTCTATTCGGATTTCGAGCACGTGAACGTGGGCTCGGGCGACGACGTGACCATCCTGGAGCTGACCAAGCTGGTCTGCGACGTGGTGGGCTTCACCGGCGAGATCACCCACGACCTGACCAAGCCCGACGGCACCCCGCGCAAGCTCATGAGCGCCGACAAGATCCGCGGCCTCGGCTGGAAGCCCACCATTGCGCTCGAGGACGGCGTTCGGGCGACCTATGAGTGGTTCCTCGCCAACATCGAGGCGCGGCGGTGAAGATCCTCATCCTCGGCCTCAACTACGCGCCGGAGATGGTCGGCATCGCGGTCTACACTGCCGGACTTGCCGAGGCGCTGGTGCGCCGCGGCCACGAAGTGCAGGTGGTCGCGGGCAAGCCCTATTATCCGGCGTGGAGCGTTCCGGCCGAGTTCCGCGGCGGCTTTTCCCGGCGCACCGTGGAGAACGGCGTCGACGTGACCCGCGTCGCCCACTATGTGCCGGGCTCCCCGTCGGGGGCGAAGCGCATCCTGCATCACGCGAGCTTCGCGCTCTCAAGCCTCGTGCCGACCCTGGCGCGCGCCCGCGCGCTGCGGCCGGACGTGGTGATGACGGTTGCGCCGTCGCTCATCGCGGCGCCGGTCGCCCGCCTCGCCGCCGCCGTTTCGGGTGCCAAGCACCATCTCCACATCCAGGATTTCGAGGTGGAGGCGGCCTTCGCCACCGGCCTGGTGAAGGAGGGCAACGCCGCCGCCGGGATGGCCCGCAGGTTCGAAGAGGCGATGCTCGGCGCGTTCGACCAGGTGAGCTCCATTTCCCCGGCCATGTGCGCCAAGTGCGCCGAAAAGGGCGTCGCGAAGGAGCGCATCATCGAGTTCCGCAACTGGGCGGACATCGAGCACATCGTTCCCCTCGGCCACCCCTCGCCCTACCGGGCGGAGTGGAATATTACGACGCCCCACGTGGCGCTCTACTCCGGCAATATCGCCAACAAGCAGGGCATCGAGATCGTGGTGGGCGCGGCGCGGCAGCTCAAGCGCCGGCAGGACCTCACCTTCGTGGTCTGCGGCCAGGGCCCCAACCGCGCCAAGCTCGAAGAGCAGGCCGCCGACCTGCCCAACATGATCTTCCGCGACCTCCAGCCGAAGGAGCGGCTCGGTGACCTGCTGGGCATGGCCACCGTGCACCTGCTGCCGCAGATGGAGGGCGCGGCCGATCTGGTGCTGCCTTCCAAGCTGACCAACATGCTGGCCTCCGGCCGCCCTACCGTGGCGACCGCGAGCCCCGGCACTGGCCTCTACACCGAGGTGGAGGGGTGCGGCCTCCTGGTGCCGCCGGGCAATGAAGCGGCCTTCGCCGGCGCCATCGAAAGCCTGCTGGACGACGCCGATGCCCGCGCGGTGTTCGGCAAGGCGGCGCGCGTCCGCGCAGAGGAGCGCTGGGCGCGCGACCGGGTGATCGACCACTTCGAAAGCGATCTCAAGCGGCTGGTCGGCGCTCCGGTCCTCATTCCGGCATGAGGTTCGGCCTTGCCCGCCGCCGTTGGGCGGGCCAGAACGCCACGGACCGCCGCCCCGGCGCGAATCGGCCGGCGCGAGCGATCCCCACCGATGGACCTGCGGCAAAGGGAGCTGACATCCGGTGACTGAGCTTGACCCGGCGCCCGCCGCGCCCTCCGAGCCGATCTATCAGGATCTCTCCCGCTTCGCGGTCGCCGAGGGGTTCCGCGGCCGGTCGGGCCTCGTGGTGCTGATCTGGCAGATCGTCCAGGACACGCTGTTCGCGTGGTCGCCGCAGCCGGCTTACGGCTGGCGCCGCTTCCTGCTGCGGGCGTTCGGGGCCAAGGTGGGCGATGGCGTCATCATCCGCCCGACCGCCCGCGTGACCTATCCGTGGAAGGTGAGGCTCGGCAATCACTGCTGGATCGGCGACCACACGGAGCTTTACAGCCTCGGGCCGATCTCGGTCGGCAACAATGCGGTAGTGTCGCAGAAATCCTATCTGTGCGCGGGCTCCCACGATCCCTCGGACATGACCTTCCCCCTCACCGCCGCTCCGGTGACGGTGGAGGATGAAGTGTGGATCGCCACCGACTGCTTCGTCGCCCCGGGCGTGACCATCGGGCGGGGCGCCATCGTCGCGGCGCGAAGCACCGTGCGCGGCAACGTGCCCCCCGGCGTCGTGGTGGCCGGCACCCCCGCGGTCGTCAAGCGGGAGCGCGCGCGCCCCACCCGCGGCCTGCCACCCGGGTCCGGCGACCGCCCGTGAGCCCGCTTGCGATCAGCGCCCGGCGCCGCCGCCGTCCGGACCGCTCCGCTTCGAGATGCACCCTCAAGAGGCCATGATGACCCCTTCCAGTTCTGCCACGAAGCCCCGCAAGACGGTGATGTTCTCCTATCTCCAGCTCTCCAACGTGGGGTGCGAGATCATCATTCGCGGCAGCATCAAGTTCCTCGAGCGCGCGCTGCCGCAGTACGAGCTGCATTACATCCTCTCCAGCTACCACCCCGAGCGGGACCAGGCGCTGTTCGCGGACGTGCCGACGCTGACCGTGGTGCCCATGCTCAAGTGGAAGCGCTACCTGCGCGCCATCCTGCGGCAGACCAAGCGCTTCGACCGCTTCTGGTCGCCGCGCTTCTCTTCCGCGGCGTTCCGCCGCTCCGACCTGTTCGTCTCCGTGGGCGGCGATATCTATACGATCTTCGACGGCCAGCTTCCGGACGATTGGATGGGCTACGAGCATTTCGCGACCTCGCGCGGCATCCCCAGCATCATGTTCGGGGCGAACATGGAGAAGTTCGAGATCCTGTCCCAGGCGAAGCTCGACCTGCTGGTCGCCCACCTCGACCGCTTCAAGCTGCTCGCGGTGCGCGACCGCTCGACCGAGACCTATCTCGCCAAGCACAAGGTCACCTCCCCCGTGGTGGTCTATCCCGATCCGGTCTATTCGCTGCGCCCGAGCAGCGTGGTGCGGCCGGCCAAGGTGCGCCGCATCGGTCTCAACCTGTCGCCGCTGGCGGTGGAGAAGTTCGGGCCCGGAATCATCGGAACCTACGCGAGCGTGGTCAGCGACCTGATCCGCGCCGGCTACGAATTCGACTTCATCCCCCACGTCTACTCCAGCGACGGCGACACCGGCCTCGATGACCGCTTCACCCTGAAGCAGGTGTACGAGCAGGTGGACCCGGCGCTGCGCGGCGCCATCCGCCTGCGCGAGGACGCGCTCGGCTTCGCCAAGGTCAGCGAGGCCATCCGCGAGGTCGATCTCATGATCGCAGCGCGCATGCACTGCTGCCTCAATGCCCTCACCCTCGGCAAGGCCGTGTATTTCCTCGAATACAGCGCCAAGGCGAAGACCATGCTGGACTGGCTGGTCAGCGAGACGCCCTATGGGACCGTCGCCGACGCCTATGCCACAATCCCGGCGGATGCCATCAAGCTCGATGACGTCACCCGGCTGATTGCGGCATTCGAGAAGCTCGCCCAGACCAAGGGCGATGCGATCCCTGTGGATCTCGAGCCGCAGCTTGCGGCCTCACCGATCTGGCGCGTCATGGGGAGCCTCACGTTGTGAGAATTGCCTTTATCCTGAGCCCCTACTGCTACTACGCCAACATCTACAACGGCGTCATCGTCCAGGCCCAGTGCTGGCGCGACGCGCTGGTCGCGCTCGGCCACGAGGTGGAGCTGGTCCACCCGATGTCGCCCATCGCCTGGAAATCGTTCGATATCGTGCACCTGTTCCAGCACGGCAGCTGGTGCGGCCAACTGCTGGAGAGCCTGGCGCAGGACGGCGCGCACACGTTCTTCTCGCCGATCATCGACCCGCCCCGGCCCTATGGTCAGCTTGCCAAGCTGGTCTCGCTGGTGCCGTTCGAGCGCCTGCGCCTGCAGCAGAACCAGCGGATGCTGCGCCTGTATGGGGAGACCTGCCAACGCTTCCTCAGCCGTTCCGAGCACGAGAAGATCTCCCTCGAAGCGGTCGGCGTGCCGCCCGAGAAGATCATCAACGTGCCCATTTCCATGAGCAAGGACTGGGTGATCGACGACGCGGCGCTGAACCGCTATCCGCGTAACGGCGCGGTGCTCCACATCAGCCATCTCGCACAGCCGCGCAAGAACGTGCGCGCCCTGATCGAGGCCTCCATCGCAAAAGGCTTCCCGCTGCGCCTCGCCGGCTCGCTCAACGATGCGGCCTTCGCCAGCTGGCTCGAGGGGGTGCAGGCGGCGCATCCCCACATCACCTATCTCGGCCGGATCTCCGATGCCCAGATGGAGGAGGAGATGCTCTCCTGCTCGGTGTTCTGCCTGCCGAGCCTCTATGAGGGGGTCGGGCTGGTGGCGCTCGATGCCGGCTATTGCGGCGCCAATCTGGTGTCGAGCGTCGCCGGCGGCACGCGCGACTATCTCGGCGAGCACTCGGCCTATATCGATCCGCTCGACAAGGGCGCCCTGGGCGAGGCGATCATGAATGCCCTTGACGCGCCGCTGCCCAACGTGGCGGCGCATCGCCATGTCGCCGACAATTTCTCCAAGCTGGCCAGCGGCCGGAACCTCGAAGCGGCCTATGCCAGCGTGCTGTGACAGCGGCTGGGGTCGGGACCGCATGGACAGTCAGCTCGCCTCGAAGAGATCATTCCCATGAGCTTGCCGAAGGTGCTCCTCATCTCGTTCGCGCCCGACCATTCCTCGGGCGTGAACCGGGTTCACGACTGCGCCGGCGGAGCGTTCGCGCTCGAGGTCTATCAGAGCGCCACCGACAAGGTGAACGAGTCCCTCGCCTCGCGCGTCCTCTCGATGAAGCTGCCCCGGCTGTTCCTGCACCTGCTGCGGTCCGATGCGCAGGTGTTCTGGGCGTGGGGGCTCGATGCCTGCTTCATCGCCTCTTTCGCGACCGTGCTGCGGCCGGGGATCAAGCTCATCTGGGACATCACCGACATCAATCCGCGCCTGCTGTCGGACTCTTGGCGCGCGCGGCTGCTGCGCGCCATCGAGGGCCTGCTGCTGCGCCGGGCCGATTTGCTGCTGCTCACCTCGCCGGCCTTCTTCAGTGAATATTTCGAAGGGCGGATCGCACCGCAAAAGGTGGCGGTCATCGAGAACCTGCTGCCCGGCACTCCCCCCGTCGATTTCCCGCCGCCACCCGTCGGCGGCCCCTGCGTCATCGTCTATTCCGGCATCTTCCGCGCGCCGGTGGTGCTGAAGGTGCTGCGCGAGGTGGCCGAATCCATGCCCGGAGAGGTGGAGTTCCACCTGCACGGCTATCCGGACCGCTCCATCGAAGCCGGGAAGTTCGAGGCGCTGGTGTCGGGCTGCCCGGGCATCCATTTCCACGGCCGCTTCAAGCCGGCCGAGCTGCCGCAGATCTACGCCAAGGCCCACCTCGCCTGGGGCTTCCTCGATCCCGATGCCAACGACAACGAGCGCTGGCTGCTGACCAACCGGATCTACAACGGCGTGTCCTTCTCCCGGCCGGTGATCACCAATTCCGACACCTATTGCGGCACCGTGGTGGCCGAGCGGAAGATCGGCGCGACCTGCCACCTGTCCGCCGACGAGATCCGCGCCCTGCTGCGCGCGCTCATGGCCGACGGCCGTGCCCGCTACGAGGCGCTGCGGCGGGATATGCCGCCGCCCGCGACCGCCTTCCTGTCGGGCCACTACCGGGAGGTCATCGAGCAGCTGCTCGGAGCCTCGCACGGGCGCGACCACCCGGTCTCACCGCCCCGCGGCCAGGTCGAGAGCAGCTACCGCTGACATCGGACGCCCCTGCCTCCGCCGGCCGATCCGCCACCGCCCCACCCCTCGGCCCGGACCCCTTCCGGCCGCGACACCCGCGCCCCTCCGGGATCGGCGCCAACCCCGAGTCCTGTTCCTCGATGCGGCAGAATATCGTTTCCGCGCTTCTGCAGAGCGGCCTCTCGCTCCTCATCGCGGCGTTGTCGATCAGCATCTTCCGCTTCCTGGCGCCGGAGCAGGTGGCATTCATCCGCCAGCACTACTTCGTGCCCTTCGCGATCGTGACCGCGCTTGCGCCGGCGAACCAGAACTACCTGCGCTCGATCCTGTTCTCGGACGCGCCGCCGGACCAGATCCGCAGCGAGGCCAGCTCGCTCATCCTGGTGCAGATCGTGAGCGGGCTCCTGTTCCTCGCCGTGGTGCTGGTGGCGCTGCAGGCCGCGGGAACGGACATCACGCTGATCAATGCGGTGACCCTGCTGGTGGCCCTCGCCCTCGTCCTCCAGCGCACCGTGGTGACCGGCGCGATCGAGTTCAAGGGGCATTACTCAACGTCCATCGTGATCAACAACGCAGGCATCGTAATACCGTATATCGCGGTGTTCGGTGCGGTTCTGGCGGGTGGGCTCGGCGCCTTCTTCACCGGCACGACGCTGCTCAACCTCGTCAACATCGCAATCCTGGTCGTGCTCGGCTTCTATGCCGCGTCCGGCTTCACGCGATCGCTGCTGCAGTTTCCGCCGCAGCCGTTCGCCTTCAATTTCCGGCGCTATGTGAGCCTTTCGGTGATCGCCGTCGGTTCGGTGATCGTCTACCAGGGCGTCGAGTTCGCGCTCTACAACTTCACCACCTACGACCACGTGGACGTGGCGAACTACGCGCTGGCCTTTTCCGCGTCGGTCGTGCTGCGCCAGGTGATCATCACCGCCGTGCAGCCGCTGGAGCATGAGCGGCACTACAACGGTCGGCTCAGGCTGGGGCCGCTCGGCGAGATCAGCCGCCCCATCGTCGTCGAGTTTCTGATCTATGTGGGGCTGACCATCGGCGTACTGATCCTCCCGCCGATCTTCACCCGCGTGTTTCCGGGCTATGAGAGTGCCGGGCACTTCGTTGCCCCGCTGCTGTTCGGCGTCCTTGGTTCGGCCATCCAGGGGCTTTATGCAGTCCGCATGATCGCCCAGGCGCGAACCCTGTTCCTGAGCGTGTCGCAGCTCATCCTGGCGTTTTCCTGCGTCGCGGTGACGGTCATCCTCAGCCCGCACATCTCGCTGATCGAGCTGATCTGGGTGACGTCATTCCTCACCTGGTTCCGCGGCTGCATCGTCATTCCGGTCTACGCCGAGCAGCATGGCGCGCACCTGTGGAAGCCCATGTGGATCGTGCGGACGGTGCTCTCCGCGGTCCTGCTCTCGTTCGCCTTTTAAGGACGTATTCCCATGCGCAGACGGAACGTGACAGGGTTTTTGGCCGACAAGGCGCCCCGAAAAGCGGTCCAGCGATCCGCGCTCATGACAGGAGTCCGCACGTGAAACAGCGCATCAGACAGGCCCAGATCACGCGCTTCGCCCTTGCCGCGATCAAGTCGCTCAAGTGGTTCAACTACTACCTGAAGTATTCCGATACGCTCACGCGCCGGTACCGGGCGGTCCAGAACCGCGCGAAGATCATGAAAGAGGCGCACACCATCGAGAAGGGCCTGTCCTTCAAGGAGATCCGCCCCTATTTCGGCGCCGCGAAGCGCGCGCACCTGCTCGACGAGATGCACAAGAGCGAGGCGACCGGGGACAATTCGATGCCGCGCGCCATCGGCGCGAGCGTGCTGCAGAACTATGTCGCCTGGCACCGCGAGTCGAACCTGGTGAATGACGATATCCTGGAACTGGAGAAGACGGTCGAAGACCTCGGCGCCACCGCGGAGTTCGGCGGCACCGTTCCCTACCGCAAGGACTATACGGCTACGGAAACCGGCGCCTATGACGCGATGGTGAAGGCGCGCCGCTCGCTGCGGAACTTCCGGCCCGAGGTGGTGCCGCTGGAGGTGCTGAAGGATGCCGTCCGCGTCGCCAACTTCAGCCCCTCGGTCTGCAACCGGCAGTCCTGGGCGGTGGCCATCGTTCAGGATCCGGCCCGCGTGAAGCGGATGCTCGACCTGCAGAACGGCAACCGCGGCTTCCATGAGGACATCCGCAACATGATCGTCGTCCTCGCGGACGTGCGTGGCTTTCTCGACGAATACGAGCTGTTCGAGCCGTTCGTCGATGCCGGCATCTTCTCCGGGGCGCTAGTGAACGCCCTGAATGCGCACAATGTCGGCTCGTGCTGCCTCAACCTGTGCGTGTCGCACCACAAGGCCCTGGAGGTCGCCGAGGCGCTCAACCTGGAGCCGGGGCTCTTCCCCGTCATGATGATTGCCTGCGGCTATGCCGCCGATGATTGCCGCGTCGCCAAGTCGAGCCGCCTCGAGCCGTCGGTTTATGCGAGCTGAGACCCAACCGCGCCTCAAATCGGGCGTATGACGCCGGCGAAATTGACGCCACTCTATTGCGACATCTGGCTTCCAATAGCAGAAGTGACCGTCCACCATTCCGGGCGGGCCGCGACAGACACCGGAGTAGTCCATGACCGATAGCTCTTCGCATGACGGGACGGCACATGCCAATACTGCAGCGTCGAGCGAGGACCGCCTGAACCGGCGCCACCTGCTGGCCCTGGTTCCGAGCGTCGGCGCCGTCGCCCTCGCCACCCAGGCGGCCGCCGCGCCCGGCGACACGGAGCTTGCGCCCAACGTGATGGAGCTGCCGACCACGCTGTCGCTGCGCGACCAGCGCCTGCTTCCGGCGGTCCGGCGGGTGATCACGCGGGGGTACGCCACCCCGGGCGACGGCGGTGGCGCGGCGTGGGCGAGAGTGCCGAAGCCCCCGGCCCATGGGGTCTACCTTCAGGACGCCGGCGGCGCCGTGTTCGAGATCGACGAGGGCATCGTGCGTCCCGAGATGTTCGGGGCGCGCGGGGGAGACGTGGATGACCTCGCCGCCATCCAGCAGGCGGTGACCGTCGCCGCCAACACCGGCCGGCGGGTGTCCTTCACCCAGCAGCGCTATTCCTTGGGAGGAACCGTCGTCGTCCCCGGCAAGGTGGGCCTGTTCGCGCTCACGGGAGCCCCCTTCACCGAGCTCGTCCAGCTGCGGGACGACACCACCACCCTCCTGTTTTCCGGCGAGGACACCCGCTACTGGCTGATCTCCGGCTTCAACTTCCGCTGGCGCCGGGACCAGACGGCGCGCCACCGCAACTCCTACGCCGTGCGCTTCGAATCGGACGTTGCCGGCGGCGCCGGCCACTGGAACTTCGAGATCCGCGACTGCCTGGTATCCAACGGCTTCCGCGGCTTCGGGCACAGCGACGACGGCGACAAGAAGCCGAGGTGCCCGGTCTGGGGCGCCACCTTCCGCTCGGTGCGGGGCGGCCTCAACATGGCCGGCGCGGTGATCTTCCTGCGCACCTGGGGCCGGACCGGGCAGCCGAACAACCGGATCGAGCACTTCTACGCCCGCTGCGACAAGATGTCCGAGCCGGCCATCGTGATCGATTCGTCGGACACGACCGTTCTGACCTCGGTCGAGTTCAACCGGGGCAAGGGCTGCCAGTTCCTCATCGAGAACAGCTCGAACGCCATGGTCGAGGGCATGCGCTTCGAGGAGGTCCAGCTCGGCCCCAAGGATGCGTTCATCCATGCGTCCGGCGGGCAGACCAACCTGCGCGTCTCAGGACTGTCGGTGCAGTCCATCATGCTGACGGACGAGGTGCCGCCGCAGGGGCGCGACAATGCGATCTGCCGGGTCAGCAACGGCGCCCGGCTGGAGCTGATCGGCTTCACCGACATGCCCTGGCGCGCCCCCACGGCCAAACGCGATCCGACCATGTCCAGCAGCCTCGCGGTGATCGATGCCCGCCGCGGCTCGGCGACGGCGGGCTTCATCGCTCCGCTCCACGATCCGGCGCTCACCCTGGCGAAGCCGGACGCCGCCGGGCGGATCGCCCTGCTCAACACGGACAGTTATGATTTCTCGCTGCTGACGGGCAGCACCGCCGGCCTCGCGCCCCAGCTGGTGCGCCAGCGCGGCCAGATCGTCGCGCTCACCACCTTTGGCGACGGCGCCTTCGAGCAGAGCATGGGCGGCCTCAAGCTGCTGCGCAACGGCGAGATGATCCTCGACGGCCAGGCCGATCTGGTGCCGGGCACGCCGGCGAAGGGACACTTCATCCTCAAGGACGCGCTGCGGCGCGAAGCCGGGAGGCTGCTCGTGATGCCGGGCGACGTCCTGACCCTTGCGGTTCCCTCGGCCGCCGCGAACACCCCTGCCGGCGGCACGCTCCTGCTGTCCGTCACCGCCATCCGAGGCTGACGATGCCGCCCTATCGCACCGTGCGCATGCCCTACGCCGTCACGGCATCCGGCCACGGCGGCGCCTATTCCTCCGCCCCGTCGGAGCGGCGGCACAGCCTGCCGTTCGTCGTTTTTTCCATCATGTATCTCATCGGCGCGTTCATGGACGTTCCCGGCCCCGGTGGCGTCCCGATGTTCAGCGCCTTTCCCTTTGCCATTCTCGCCTTCGCGGTCTTTGCCAACCGCATCGTGACAAGAACCACGGCCTATGCGGTCCTGCTGCCGGTCCTGATCTACGCGATGTCTTTTGCCTCGCCCGAGCCCCTCGACTTCATGGGCGCCAGGACCGTCGCGTTCGTGCAGTTCCTCTACACCATGTTCATTGCCGTCACATTCTTCTACGTGGTCCGGTCCTATTCGGCGCGGAGCCTCACGCGGTTCATCGAGTTCGCGATCCCCATCGTCATCATTCTTGCCGTTCTGGAGATCGTCACCCCCCTGTCGAAGCTGATCGACAACCACTTGATGCCGCTCTACGGCCTCTCCGACTACACGCAGATCATCGAAAATCGAGATGTCGGCATCGGCGGCGGCTATCGGCGGCCCAAGCTGATCACGTCCGAGACGTCCTATTTCGCGCTCGCCTACGCCTTCATGGTGTGCACCTTCGTCTATCTGACGCCGCACAAGAAGACGATCATCCGGGGGCTGGCCTACAGCCTCGTCGGGCTGGTGGTCATCCGCAGCCCGATCGTGATCGTCGCCACCCTTTTCGTCGGCCTCACGGGCGTCGCCCGGATGAGTTCGAGCCGGCGCAATCAGGCCATGCGCCAGCTCGCGCTCATCCTGGTGATCGGTATTCCTCTGATCGCGGTGGGCCTGTATCTGGTGCAGATGCTGTTCGAAGCGCGCCTGCAGCAGGCGACGAGCGGCGCCGACTACAGCTCCACCTACCGTACCTACGGCTCGCTCTACGCCGCCATCGCGACCGCGCGCGAGATGCCGCTCTTCGGCGTCGGCATCGGCTCGATCGACCTCGCCTATGGCCCGCTCACGCAGACCTTTCTGTCGCTGGGTGTTCCCGCTTTTTCGGTCTTCGAGGAATGGCGCTTCCAGGTCCAGAACCTGCCGTCGGCGCTTCTCATCTATCTCGGGATGGTCGGAACCTCGATCTACCTGCTCTACCAATACCATTACATCAAGTATGTGACGCGCGGCGCCCGCTGGGAGCTCTGGTTCCTGCTCGCGGTTCTCGCCGCAACGGCCTCGGCTTTCTACTCGCCACGGTTCAACGTCTATTACTTCCTGGTGCTGGCAGTCACGCGCATCCGGAACGACATGGACGTCGACAGACGGCGCACCCGCGGCACCCCCGTCGTGAGCCGCCGCACGGAGCTTGCCCCGTCAGGCGCCGCCTTTTCGAGCCGCTTGCGATGAGCAAGGCCGCCCCCACCGCGACCGGAATTGCCGGACGGCGCTATCTGCGCCGCCACACCGGGCTTGCGGGGGCGGCCGGCCGTCCGGTTGGTCGGGGTCTCGCGGGCGCGGTCAGGATCGCCAACGCGACCGCGCCAGCACGCCTGTCGTCTTGTCGCCGCGCGCAGGCACGGCATCACCGAAGTGGATGCTCCATCCGCCAAAACCCTGTCGATTTGCTTGCATGAGGTCGCTCAGCCTCTGAGGGCCCTGAAAGGCGTTCATCATGAAGAACTTCGTTTCGATCGAGAGTTTGCGCGCCTACATGGCATGGTGGGTCGTCCTGGGCCACGCCTCGCATCTCGCACGGGGCGCGGACTTTCTGCCCCACCCGGTGATCCTGCTCCTTGAACGGGGCGACATCGCCGTCAACGTCTTCATCATCGTAAGCGGCTTCGTCATCACCCATCTGCTCGAGTCGAAGCGCGAAAGCTACGCGCCCTACCTCACGCGGCGCTTCTTCCGCATCTTCCCGGTCTATCTCTTCTGCCTGCTGCTCGCGATCGTCGTCTCGCCGCTCTATGAGGCGGCCTACACCAATCCCTGGGTGGTGGGCGCGGAAATGCGGCAGGCGCGGCTGGCCGCCGAGTCGGCCCACTTCCTGACCTACTTCGGGATGCACCTCACGCTGCTTCACGGCATCCTGCCGGACACCATCCTTCCGTTCTCCTCCTCGACCTTCCTGGCGCCGGCCTGGAGCCTGTCGCTGGAGTGGCAGTTCTACCTCGTCGCGCCGCTGCTGATCTTTCTTCTGGCCCGCGGCAGCATGGTCATGTTCGGCACGGTGGCGGTGCTGCTCGTGAGCTTTGCGATCGGCCGGTCGGGGCTGATCGGCGAATGGTCCTATCCGTCCTTCCTGCCGCTTTCGATCCATTACTTCCTGATCGGCATCCTCTCCCGGCTCTATCTCGGCGACCTGCGCCTGCAGCGGTTCGGCTGGGAGCTGCTCCTGGTGCTCGGCGCGCTGATCGCCACTGTGGCCGGCCCCCTGGAAAGCATCATCTGGATCGCCTTCATGGGCTTCGCGATGGTCGAGCTCGGCATCATCTCGTTCAAGAACCGGCACCTGGAGACGCTGTTCAGGATGTTCGTGACGAACGAGACCATCGCGCGCTTCGGCTCCTGGTCCTATTCGACCTATTTGATCCACATCCCGATCTTCTCCATCGTCATCGGCGGCTTCGCCCTGCTGTTCGGCGGCGTCACGCAGCATCTTTCCATCGTTCTGCTGATCCTGTGCTTCCCGCTGGTGCTGCTCTGCTCGTGGATTTCGTTCACGCTGATCGAGAAGCCGTTCAATCTGATCGGCCGGCGCTTCGCCGGGCGTCTGGCGGAGGCGGATGGGCGCGGCCGGCCGGCCCTGCGCCCCGACGAGCCGCTCGGCGTGTCCGACGGAAAGTGAGCTGAGGGGGTGGGCCTGAGCCGGGTCCGCCCCACGCTCCGGCCGCGGCAGCGCGCGGCCGCCCTGCCTGCATCGGCCGCGGGGGACGGGTCAGGGTTCGCCCTGGGCCTTCCTACGCCCGCCGGACCTGAGCCGCCGCATCCCCAGCGCGGGAACATCGAGCAGGCCGATGCGAAGCATGAGCAGCGGATAACGCAGCGCCAGATAGCCCAGCAGCATGACGAACACGGAAAGGTCGCGCGTCGCCACGGCGCGGTAGAAGCGCCAGATCACATAAGCGCGGAAGCCCGACATCAGCAACGGGCGCTTTTCGGGGTGGCGCGAACCGACCTCCTCGATCACCAGTTCCACCGACCGCACCATGCGCACGCCATCGGCGGACATGTTCCCGTCGATATAGCGATACCCGACGAGGTAATCGGGAACGAGCGCGAACGCGAACTTCTCCGCCACCCGGCAATAGAACAGATAGTCCTCGCTGCCCTGCGCGTCCTTCGCCCTAAGGCCCGGCTCGAACCCGCCGACGGCTTCGAGCACATGCCGGCGCACCAGCACCGAGCTGCCGTTGCCGATGAAATTGCCGCAGCAGATGTCGTCCAGGACGTCGCCGGCGAAATAGCGGGGCTTCGGCGCATCGATGATCGTGTTCGCTGCATCGATGATCTGGAACCAGCAATAGACCAGCCCCACCGCATCGTCGGCCTTCAAGGCCTCAAGCTGCCGCGCGATCTTGCTGGACCGCCAGAGGTCGTCGGCATCGACGAAGGCGATGTAATCGGATGCGGCGCTGGCCCATCCCGTGTTGCGCGCCGCGGCAACCCCCGCATTCTCCTGGGTGATGATCCGCACGCGCGGATCCTCCGCCGCGTGCCGGCGGGCGATAGCGACCGTCTCATCCCGCGATCCGTCGTCAACGACGATGATGTCCAGGGCGCGATGCGTCTGCCCGCGAACGCTGGACAGGGTCTCGTCAAGGGTGGCCGCGGCGTTGTAGGCGGGGATCACAACGCTCACGAGTTCCCCGTCACCCCCTGGGAGGGGCTCCGGCGACGCCTCGCGAGCGTAGAATTTGGTCCCTCGCATAATTGATTCCCTTGTTACCCGGGGAGGCGGTTTAGGAGCCGAAATATCGCAAAGATCAGGAGCAACGAAGTGGTGCCGATGGGGCCCATTGGCAAGAGTCCTTCTCGGTGGTGAATTTGCCTCTAGCATGACCAACCGGCGCTGTTGAAGGCGGCAAAGGCCGAAATACCTCGCTGGCCCCGCTAAATGGATTAGGCCGCGGACCCTTCCGTTTGGGGATTGCGCGGTCGTTGGCGCCGTGCCGCGCTGCAGCATAAAACCAAATGACGGGAGAGGCTTACAGTCTTACCCCCGTTGCCCGATTGAGCCCCGGACGGCGTTTGCGCCGGGGCCCGCGCGGATCGCGGCCAAGCAACCAGAGCGTAAGGACAATTCGCCACACCCGTTCCTCGCGAGAGCGCCCGGCCGGCGCGCGACCAGCCCCGGCCTGGCCGGAACGGCATTTGGGCCTCGGCCACCCCGCCCGATTCCGGACGCCGCCCGTACGGGACAGATGCGTTTTCCCTCCCGGCCGGCCTTCTGAGCGGCGTTCCCGGATCGCTGCGGGCGAAGCCCGCCGCCCCATGCCCCCGATTTCCCGGAACCTCCTGCGCGCGCGACAGTTCATCGCTCCCGCGCAGATGTGCTAGATAGACCGGGAAGAGGTACCGGCGCAGGGGCGTTTCCCCGCGCCAGGGAACCGGCAAGAGTCGTGAAGGGGGAACACGATGGCGGCATCGGGCAGGCGCGGCGCGGCGCGCGCTCAGGTTCTGGCGCTTGGATCCATGCTCCTGCTGGCCGGGCTGGCGGTGCCGATGGGCAGCGTCCGGGCGCAGACCCCTGCTCCCGCAGGCGTGCCCGGCGCCGCCCAGATGCCGAGCCAGCTGCCGAGCCAGATCCCCCTCGCCCCGGCCGCCCCGGTGGAAGCGCCGCCGCCGGTCGCGCTCTCGACGCTCGACCGGGTGACCCAGAACAAGACCTTCCGCATCGGCTACCGGCACTTCGCCCCGCCCTATTCCTACGAAGCGACCAACGGCAAGCCCGCCGGCTACATCGTGGACCTCTGCCGCGAGGTGGCGGGGGCGGTGAAGCGCGCCCTGAAGCTCGACACGATGAAGGTCGACTATGTGGAGATCACCGCCGAGAACCGCTTCGACGCGGTGCGGCAGGGGCGCATCGACATCCTGTGCGAGCCCACCTCGCTCACCATGTCCCGCCGCGCGCTCGTGGACTTCTCCCTGCCCACCTTCCTCGACGGCGCAAGCGTGGTGACGCGCGACGGCAAGGCGCCGGTGAAGGGCCTGGAGCAGCTCTCCGGCAAGAAGGTGGGCGTGCTCAAGGGCACCACCACGGAGGAGACGCTGCGCACCACCCTCGAGCAGATGCACGTCAAGGCCGACATCGCGACGGTGGACGACCATCCGCAGGGCCTCGCCCTGCTGGCCGACGGCAAGCTCGATGCCTATTTCGGCGACCGCGGCATCCTGCACTATTTGATCCGCAACACCGGCTTCGACGGCAAGCTGAACCTGTCGGACCAGTATTTCACCTTCGAGACCTATGCGCTCGCATTGCCGCGCGGCGATCAGTCCTTCCGGCTGCTGGTGGATTCCACGCTGGCGGACCTCTACCGGACGGACCGCATCCGCGAGATCTACGCCCGCACCTTCGGCACCTTCCCGCCCGACCAGTTCCTGAACGCGCTGTTCGTCATCAACGGCGTGCCGCGCTGAGCCGCCCGAGACCGGGCGGCCGACGCCCCGTCCCGGCACCCCGCCGGTAGCGGCTCCGTCCGGCGCGCCGGCAGCCCGTCGCTGCGCGACCACGCCCGCGCCCGCCCCCTCCCCTTCCCTCGACCCTTCCCCCGCGTGTGCCGCGCCCTTTCCCGAGAGGGCGCGAGGGGCGCGCATTTCTCTACGTCAGCCTGAAATCGTTACATAATATAATCGCTATAATTTGCACCAGTAAACGTTGTCATTTCCCCTCCAGTTGGCTGAGTATCTTCACAGATGCCATCTGATGTGGACTAGCAGCCGCGTTCCACCCGACAGATGCATCCCATTCTTTTTAAGTATTCCAGAGTGGGTGTGTTGACCGCGCGATGAAACGCCTGAAGCTCCTCGATTTGACCAGCGGCCCCGCCCGCGTTGCCGCCCTCGACGGTGGTCCTGCTGAGGAAAAGCGCCTCGGCGACCTCGGCCTCCATCCCGGCGCCCGCGTGGAGGTGGTGCAGCATTCGCCCGAAACCGGGCTGCTGGTGGCGGTGAACGACGACGGGCGCATCGTGGTGGATCCCGCCACCGCCGCCCGGGTCCATGTGGTGGCGCTGGAGCCGGTGATGCCGCCGATGACCCTCTCGGGCCTCAAGGTGGGCGAGCGGGCGCGGGTGGTGGGCTTCGGCCGGAGCCATTTCGACTATCGCCAGCGGCTCATGTCCATGGGCCTCACCCCCGGCGTGGTGTTCGAGATCACCCGCGTCGCCCCGCTGGGCGATCCGGTGGAAATCCGCGTGCGCGGCTTCGCCATGAGCCTGCGCCGGGCCGAGGCCGACACCCTCACCGTGGAGAAGCTGTGATGGCGAAGGCGCCCGGCTCGGCAACCACCGTCGCGGTTGCCGGCAATCCCAATTGCGGCAAGAGCACCCTGTTCAACGCTTTGACCGGCGCCCGCCAGGAGATCGGCAACTGGCCGGGCGTGACGGTGGAGAAGAAGTTCGGCAGCTACGCCCAGCAGGGTCGCAGCTATGTGGTGGTGGACCTGCCGGGCACCTATTCGCTGGGCGCCGCCATCGAACTGTCCGAGGACGAGCGGGTGGCCCGCGACTTCCTCCTCTCCGGCGAGGCGAGCCTCGTCGTCAACATCATCGACGCCTCCAACCTGGAGCGGAACCTCTACCTCACCACCCAGCTCCTGGAGATGCGGGTGCCCATGGTGGTGGCCGTCAACATGATGGACATCGCCGAGCGGCGCGGCCTGAAGGTGAACACCGCCGAGCTGTCGCGCCATCTCGGCGTGCCGGTGGTGGAGCTGGTGGCCTCCCGCGGCACCGGCATTGCCGAGCTGAAGGCCTTCATCGCCGATCTCGCCGCCGATCCGCATCCGCCGACCGTCGAGCCGGACTACGGCCCGCTGATGCGCGAAGGCATCGCCGACATCGCCGAGAAGCTCCAGGCCCTTGGCATCGTCCAGCCGCGCTGGCGCGCCCTGAAGCTGATCGAAGGCGATGCGCTCACCTCGGGCGAGACCGGCAGCGCGGTGGAACGGGAGGTGGCGGACGTTCGCGCCAAGGTCATGGAGGCCGAAGGCGAGGACACCGACATCGTGGTGGCCGATGCCCGCTTCGGCTTCATCACCAAGGTGATGGAGGACGTGGTGACCCGGCCGCGGGACGCCTCGCGCACCCTCTCGGACAAGATCGACCACGTGGTGCTCAACCGCTTCCTGGGCATCCCGGTCTTTCTTCTCATGATGTACCTGATGTTCGTCTTCACCATCTCCATCGGTGGCGCGTTCATCGACTTCTTCGATCAGGCGTTCGGCGCGATCTTCGTGGACGGCACCCGGCAGGTGCTGTCCGCCTTGCCCTTGCCCGAGTGGCTGGTGGTGCTGATCTCGCAGGGAGTGGGCGGCGGTATCCAGACGGTGGCGACCTTCGTCCCCATCATCGCCTTCCTCTATCTCTTCCTCTCCTTCCTGGAAGATTCCGGCTACATGGCGCGCGCCGCCTTCGTGATGGACCGCGCCATGCGGGCCGTCGGGCTGCCGGGCAAGTCGTTCGTGCCGCTGATCGTGGGCTTCGGCTGCAACGTGCCGGCCATCATGGCGACCCGCACCCTGGAGAGCCGGCACGACCGCATCCTCACCATCATGATGGCGCCGTTCATGTCGTGCGGGGCGCGGCTGCCGGTCTATGCGCTGTTCGCCGCCGCCTTCTTCCCCGAGAGCGGGCAGAACCTCGTGTTCGCGCTCTATCTCATCGGCATCCTGGCGGCCATCGGCACCGGCTTCCTGCTCAAGAACACGGTGCTGAAGGGGCAGATCTCGCCCTTCATCATGGAATTGCCGCCCTACCACATCCCCACCATCCAGACCGTGCTCTTGCGCGCCTGGGACCGGCTGAAGGCCTTCGTGCTGCGCTGCGGGCAGGTGATCGTGCCCATGGTGGTGGTGATCTCCTTCCTCAACACCGTCGGCACCGACGGCTCGTTCGGCAACGAGGACAGCGAGAAGTCCGTGCTCTCGGCCATCGGGCGCACCATCGTGCCGGTGTTCGAGCCCATGGGCATGCGCGGGGACAACTGGCCGGCAGCGGTGGGCGTGTTCACCGGCATCCTCGCCAAGGAGGCGGTGATCGGCACGCTGAACGCCCTTTATGCCCAGCTCGGCGAAGAGGATGCCGCGAAGGCGGCCGCGGCCCAGGCGGGACCCGCCGAGGGCGGGACGGCGGCGGAGCCTGAGGACGGCCTCGGCACCAAGCTCTGGGGCGCCCTCGCCACCATCCCCGCCAATCTGAAGCAGGCGCTCGCCACCTGGACCGATCCGCTGCAGCTCGACGTGTCCTACACCAAGGCCGGCGCCGGCGCGGCGGAGGAGCTGGAGGTGGCGCCCGGCGCCTTCTCCGCCATGGCCGCGCGGTTCGACGGGCAGGTCGGCGCCTTCGCCTATCTGCTGATGATCCTGCTCTATATGCCCTGCGTCGCCGCGGTGGGCGCCATCTATCACGAGGTGGGCGCGCGCTGGACGGTGTTCGCGGCGCTGTGGACCACCGGGCTCGGCTGGTGCGCGGCCGTGGTGTTCTACCAGGCGATGCGCTTCGACCGCGCGCCAGCCACCGCCACCCTCTGGATCGGCCTGTGCCTGGCGCTCCTCATCGGCGCGGCCGTCGCCCTTTATGCCGCGGGCAAGGCTGCGGCAGCGCGGCGGGCGAGCGGCCCGATAAGCGGCCTCGGCGGCCCCACGCTGGGGGAGATGCGCCCATGACCACCCTCAGCGCCGTGAAGCACTATATGGAAGACCGCCGCCGCACGACCGTGAACGACCTCGCCATCGGCCTCTCCACCACGCCGGACAATGCCCGCGCGCTTCTGGAGATGTGGCGGGCGAAGGAGCGGGTGCGCCTCATCCCGGGCGCCTGCGGCACCTGCGGGAAAGGCCCGCTGGGGGGCTGCTCCTGCGGCACCGCCGCCGTCGCGGCGGATGTCTATGAATGGGTGAAGATCGGGGAGCCATCCGGTGATGCTTCCTGATCTCGGGCCGTTCCTGGAGCTGCGCCGCTTCGTCTCCATCGCCCATCACGTGCCGGGGCGGATCCGCCTGAAGCTGGAGCTGGCTGCGCTCGCCCAGTTTCCCAAGAGGGATCCCAGACCCTTTATCGATCTCTTCAAACGGATCGACGGCGTGACGCTGACACGTGTCAATGTATCTGCGCTCTCAGTTATAGTTGAATATGATGTTGCGAAGATCGACTCGGCCATCTGGACTCGACTACTGGTGGGCGAGGCGGCGGAAATCGAGAATATTTTAACGGCCCACCTAGCGTAGGCTAGATTTATTATTATTCGAAACAAGGAAAGAACAATGCCTTATGACAACACGCAGGTGCGCGCCCAAGGCAGCGGCGCCTATCAGGGCGGCCCCCAGCAGGGGGACGGATGGCCCGGCGGGCCCCAGCCGGGGGGACCCAATGCCGGCTTCGGCGCGGGTCCGGGGCCGGGCGCCCAGCGCCGCATCGATGCGCTGGACGTGCTCGAGGGCGTGCTGACCGATGGCTTCTCCTTCTCCAACATCACCCGCATCGCCCGGGCGAGCGGCTCCAACTTCTGGGTGGGTGCGGCGCTGGGCGCCGGCCTCGTGGTGCTGATGAACCGGCCCGACGTGCGCGCCGCCTTCGGCAGCATCTTCCGGCCGGCCGGTGCGCCCGCGTCGCCGACCGAGCCTGCGCCGCAGAGCCCGCCGCCGACGGTCTGACGGCGGCATCCCTCTTCCCCAGCTTCGAAGGAGTTCAGAACATGTCGGATCACGGCAAAGGCGGTGAGAAGGGCGGCGAGGCCGGCACCCAGTATCACTATCATTACTACGGCTACGCCGCGGCGCCCGGTCAGGGCGCGCCCGAACCGGCGGGTGGCGCGGGCGGCGGCGCCGGCGGCCAGCCGGGTGGCGGAACGAGCGGCGCGGGCCATGGCCATCATGGCAAGCACGGCGGCGCTCCGGGCGCCGCGGCCGGCCAGGGCGGCTACGGGGGCGCCGGCATGGGCGCGCCCGGCGGCGGCTATTACGGCGCGGCGCACGGCCAGGGTCCGGGCCAGGGACCGGGCACAGGCGAACCGGGCGGCCTGTTCGGCGGCCTCAACCGTCACCTGCATCCGCGTGCGGATTCCCTGGTGAAGGGGCTCGTGATCGGTGCCGGCGCCGCCTATCTGCTCACCAATGAGAAGGCCCAGCGCACCATCATGCGCACCGCCGTGCAGGTCTGGTCGCTGCTGCAGAACGGCCTCGAGGAGCTGAAGGAGCGCCTGCACGACGCCGAGGCGGAAGTGGCCGCGGCCGCCTCCCAACCACCCGCGCCGGAACCCGCCGCCCCCGCCGAGCCCGTGGCTTCCCCCGCCCCGGCTCCCTCCCTGAGCGAGGTTCCCCCGCCCTCCTCCCTCATGGGGCGCTGAGCGAACCGTGCTGACCATCGTCCACGAGGTCCCGACCCGCCTGCGGCTCAGGCTGGCGGGTGGGCGCGCTCGGCTGCTGCAGGCGGCCGCCACCGTCCGCGATCTGCCGGGCGTGGAGCGTGTCCGCGTCAACGCGGGCGCGCGCGCGCTGGTGGTGATCCATGACGGCACCCGTCCGGTGCGCGCCGCCGTTCTGGCGGCGGCGGCCCATCCCGCGGCCGGCCTGCCCGCTTATGTGGATCCGCCGGGCGTGGACGGGGCGCCGCTCGCCATCGCTGCTGCGGTGATGGCGGCCTCGGCCCTCCTGCCCCGCCCGGTGGTGGCGGCGCTGACCTATGCCAATGTGGCGGGCACCCTCGCGCGCGGCGTGGTGGCCGCGGCGCGCCACGGGCTGAAGGTGGAGGTGCTCGACGCCCTCGCCATCGGCTTTCCCACCCTGCGCGGCGAATACACCACGGCCAACTTCACCCGCTTCCTGGTGGAGCTTGCCTCCTATATCGAATCCACCACCGTGGAGCGTTCCGACGCGCTGCTGCGCTCGCTGCTGCATCGTCCGCCGGGCAATGTGTGGGTCGAAAGGGAGGGCGGCGCGCTCGTCGAGGTGCCGTTCGCCACGCTCAAGGGCGGCGAGCATGTGGTGGTGGGTGTCGGCGAGACCATCCCGGTGGATGGCGTCGTGGTCTCGGGCGATGCCTATGTGGACCAGTCCGCCGTCACCGGCGAGAGCCTGCCCCTGCCCCGGGCGGCGGGCGATGTCGCCCTCGCCGGCGGCATCCTCACCGATGGCCGCCTCGTGATCCGCGCCGACCGGGTGGGCCAGAGCACCACCACCGGGCGCATCGCCCGCTACATCCAGGACGCGCTGGAGCGCCCGGCGGAGATCCAGTCGGTGTCCGACGCGCTGGCCGACCGGCGGGTGGGCATCACCCTGGCCTCGGCGGCGGGCGTGTTCGCCGCGACGCGCAACCTGCGCCGCATCGAATCCGTCTTCATGGTGGATTATTCCTGCACCGTGAAGCTCGGCACCCCCATCGCGCTCAAGAGCGCCATGTTCCGCGCCGCGCGGGAAGGCTGCCTCGTCAAGAGCGGCCAGGCCATCGAGGCGCTCGCCGGGGTGGACACCGTGGTGTTCGACAAGACCGGCACCCTCACCCACAACACGCTGGAAGTCACCGACATCTGCCCCCTCGCCCCGGACATCGACGCGGAGGAGGCGGTGGCCGTGGTGGCCTCGCTGGGCGAGCACACCAACCACCCCATCGCCCGCGCGGTGGTGAAGCTGGCGCGCGAGAAGCACCTCGCCCATGTGCCCCATGAGGAGGTGAATTTCATCGTCGGCCACGGCGTCGAGGGCGAGATCGAAGGGGAGATGATCCGCTTCGGCAGCCGCCACTTCCTGGAGGACGACGAGAACATCTCCTTCGCCCGCGAGCGTGCCCAGGTGAAGGCGTTCCAGGCGGAGGGCAAGTCCCTGCTCTATGCCGCGCGCAACGAGCGCCCGCTCGCCATGTTCGCCTTGCGCGACCGGCTGCGCGAGGAGAGCCGGGACACCCTCGCCCGGCTGCGCGCGCTGGGGGTGAAGCGGCTCGTCATGATCACCGGCGACCAGAAGGAGAAGGCGCTCGCCTTCGGCACCGCGCTGGGCATGGACGCCGTGTTCTATGAGCAGCAGCCCGAGGACAAGGCCGGCATCATCGCCGACCTGAAAGCCAAAGGCGCGCGCGTCGCCTATGTGGGCGACGGAGTGAACGACGGGCCGGCGCTGATGACGGCCGACGTGGGCATCGCCATGCCCAAGGCGGCCGACATCGCCCGCGCCACCGCCGACATGGTGCTGATGGACGACCGGCTGGATTCGCTGGCCTCCATGCTCGCCATCTCGCAGACCACCATGAAGCTGATCCATTCCAACTTCCGCGTGGCGGTGGGGGCGAACTCGGCCATCCTCGGCGGCGCGGTGGTGGGCGCGCTGGCGCCGGTGGCCACGGCGGCGCTGCACAACGGCACCACCATCGCCGTGCTCATCCGCTCGCTTTTGGCCGGGCGGGCGCTGGCCGCCAGGAACGGGACGCACGCGCTCAAGCCCTGAGGCGGCGCCAGGATCCGCCCCCATCATGAATTAAAGCAATAAACCAAAATAAAAACCCAAAGAACAAAGATATATAAAAATTCCTAGGCGGTGTTGACGAATAGGATTTCCCTTTGTGGCGGGAGGTGATTCAAGGTCGCTTTCGGAGGGAAGCGGCGTTGATTCGAGACCTGATGAGTGACGAGGAGTGGGCCTTCTTCGAGCCCTTCGTGACAGCGCGCGGACCACACAGCGGTCGCCGACCTCGGGATCATCGGCTCGTCCTCGACGGCGTCTTCTGGATCGCCCGAACCGGCGCGCAGTGGCGTGATCTGCCCGATTTCTTCGGTAAGTGGTCGTCGGTGTATCGTCAGTTTCGCCGGTGGACCCTCGCCGGCCTCTGGGATTTGCTGCTTGACGTGTTGAACGGCATGGAGGGCGTGGGCGAGACGGTCCAGATGATCGACAGCACGGTCATCCGGGCGCACCATTGCGCCGCTGGCGCAAAGGGGGGACTGCAAGACAGGGGCTGGGGCGCTCGCGCGGAGGGTTTTCGACCAAAATTCATCTGCGCACCAACGGTGCAGGCCTGCCCGTAGCGGTCGACATCACGCCCGGCCAGTCCTCGGACTACACCGGTGCCCTTCCTCTCCTCGATGCCGACGGGCCCGAACCGAAGGTTCTTCTCGCCGATCGCGGATACGATGCCGATGAGATCCGGGCGGTCATGGAAGGGCGCGGTGTCACGCCGATCATCCCGATGCGGCGCAGCCGGAGGGTCCAAGTCCCGATCGACGACCACATCTACGCCCTGCGCAACCGGATCGAGCGCTGCTTCAACAAGTTAAAGAACTGGCGCCGTCTGGCCACCCGCTACGACAAAACCGCCGACAGCTACCTCGGCTTCGTCCTCATCGCGGCCGTTCGCCTATGGACACGCGTATTCGTCAACAGAACCTAATCACCAAGACGCTGAAAAACCGCTTGAATATTTATCACCCTATTTTTCAATTCCTCTTCTTTATCCGTAGCTTGATTATAAAGCAGACCTAAGCTATTTTTAAATGCAGCCTTATGAAAAATAACAACTCTATCTATATCTTCACTATATAGGTATGCACCACGCTCCGGGCCACCATCTTGAGGCGTCCTAAGCCGCGTGACTCTTGGAAGTAGCTGCGCATCATTTCCACATTCAATATATAATCTTTCCAAGATGCTATTATCACCGCCCGTGCCTTCCATCCTTTCAATTTCTAATAGATACAGGTAAATACTCTTAATTTTAGGAACAAGCGTAACCATCTCTGACCACATTGTCCTGTCTACTCCCAACCTCTCCGCGGCAGAAGCGCACATCATAATGACCCCCTGGAGCCGCCCTTCGGCGACCTTTAACTGAGCCCGACTTTCTTTACTCAATTCACGTTCATCTGCTAGATATTTGCTGTATTCCACAGCATCACGGTGCGCGCTGTAAAGAGTATAGAAAAAAACGAGCATCATCAATACTTTTACAAATATACTATCATAAACAATACTAATATTTTCGAATGCCTTGTTAACGGCGTTCGCCCAATCTTTATCCGACCCATAAACATCAAATATATTTGCAAGAATTACACATATGATCCATGTATACGCAATTCTTCCCCACCATGAATGAAAAAATCTTTGAGAATCGCGCTTTATAAATTCAAACAGCGTTCCAAATATGCCGCTCTCCTCAGGGTACGAATGCCAATAGCGAGGTGGGATAAAAGGTCGGTAGCGATGAGTGATTCGTCCAGCCTAAAACGCATAAACAAGCATTACAGATGAAAACACGCCCGTCGGGTACGCAACTTGAGCCAAGAAAAGTTCTCACCTCAAGAATGCCCGGAACCGCTCCAGCGAGAAGGCGAACAGCACGGCGCCGATCAGCGTCAGCGCCAGGAATTGCGGCCACACCACGTCGAGACCCGCGCCGCGGAACAGGATCGCCTGGGCGAACAGCACGAAATGGGTGTTGGGCGCCGCCAGCATCACCCACTGGATGAGCTCCGGCATGCTCTCGCGCGGCGTCGTGCCGCCGGAGAGCACCTGGAGCGGCAGCAGCACCAGCATCAGCAGCAGGCCGAACTGGGGCATGGAGCCCGCCACCGTGGCGAGGAAGATGCCCATCGAGGTGGTGGCGAAGAGGTTGAAGGCGGTGCCCAGCAGGAACAGGCCCAGGGACCCCTGGATCGGCACCCCGAGCAGCCCCTGCACCACCACCACCAGCGAGAAGGCGGTCGCAACCAGCACCACCAGCGCCATCGACCAGACCTTGCTGACCATGATCTCCAGCGGCGTCACCGGCATCACCAGCAGGTGCTCGATGGTGCCGTGCTCGCGCTCGCGGATCAGCGCCGCGCCGGTGAGGATGATGGAGAGCATGGTCACCGCATTGATGACCTGGGTGATGGAGCCGAACCAGCTCTTGGTGAGGTCGGGATTGAAGCGCGCCCGCAGCACGAGATCCACCGGCACCTCGCTGGCGCCGCGCGCCCGCGCCAGGAACTCGCTCACCTCGCCCGCGACGATGGACTGCACATAGCCGCCGCCGTTGAACGCCTGGGTCATGCGGGTGGCGTCGATGTTGAGCTGGATGGTGGGCGACTTGCCGGCGAGAAGATCGCGCTGGAAATCGGGCGGGATGTCGAGGGCGAAGGTGTCGAGCCCGGCATCCATGCGCGCATCCATCTCGTTCTGCGAGATCATCTTGGGCGTCGAGAAATAGGGCGGGTAGAAAGCCGTGGCGATGCGGCCGGAGACCGGCGAGCGGTCCTCGTCCACGATGGCGATGGTGGCGTGGTTGAGCGTCTCGGGGATGGCCCGCGCGCCGGCATAGATCGAGCCGGTGAAGGCATAGACGATGAGGATCAGCAGCATCGGATCGCGCGCGAGGCCGCGCAATTCCTTGATGCCGAGCTGCCAGATGTTGGCGAGGCGCATGGCTCACCTCGCCTGTTTCTTGAGGAGCACGGCGGACAGGCCGACGAGCACCGGGATGGCGATCACGAGCGGCAGGAAGGAGGCCCAGAGATCGCCGAAGCCCAGCGCCTTGGAGAAGGTGCCGCGCGAGATGTTCACGAAATAGGTGGTGGGATAGATCTGGCCGATCAGCGCCCCCGCCCCCTGCAGCGAGGACACCGGATCGATGATCCCGGAGAACTGCACCGCCGGGACCAGCGTCAGCAACGCGGTGCCGAAGATGGCGGCGATCTGGCTCGCCATGAAGGTGGAGAGCAGCAGCCCGAAGGCGGTGGCCACGATCACATAGAGCAGCGCCGCGAGGGTGAGCGCCAGGAAGCTGCCGGTGAAGGGAACCTGGAAGATCACGAGCGCCGCGAGCAGCAGCATGAAGTAGTTCAACATCGCCAGCGCCACATAGGGAAGCTGCTTGCCGACGAGGAACTCGAGCCGTGTCACCGGCGTCACGTAGAAATTGGTGATGGAGCCCAGTTCCTTCTCGCGCACCACGCTCAGCACCGCCAGCATGGCCGGGATCATCAGCAGCAGCAGCGGGATCACCGCCGGCACCATGGCGACGACGCTCTTCACGTCCGGATTGTAGCGGTAGCGGATGGCGAGATCGAAAGCCCCCCGCGTGGCGGCGTCGCCATAGAGCCGGCGCGCCTTCTCGGTGAGCCAGAGGGTGTGGATGCCCTGCACATAGGCCTTGACGGTCTCCGCGCGCGTGGGCATCGCGCCGTCGATCCAGGCGGCGACCTGAACCTCGCGCCCCCGCTCCAGGTCGCGCGCGAAGCCGGGCGGGATCTCGATGGCAAGGCTGATCTCGCCCGCGCGCATGCGCCGGTCGAGGTCGGCATAATCCCTGAGGGGCGCCTTCTCGCTGAAATAGCGCGAGCCGGCGATCTCCAGGGTGTAGTCGCGGCTCAGCGCGGTGTCGTCGCGGTCGAGCACGGCGAAGGTGAGCTTCTCCACGTCGAGGGTGATGCCATAGCCGATGACCAGCATCAGGATGACGCTGCCGAGGATGGCGAGGGTGGCGCGGATGGGATCGCGCCTCAGCTCCAGCGCCTCGCGGCGGCTGTAGGCCAGCATCCGGCGCAGGCTGAAGGCGCGGGCGTCCCTGTCCGTCGCGCCGCCGGGCGGGGCCGTGACCGGATCTGGAACGGCGGAAGGTGCGCCCGGCCCCTCCCCCGCCGTGGCGCCGATGGCCTCCTCCAGATAGGCGATGAAGGCGCCTTCGAGATCCTGCGCCCCGCGGCTTTCGACGATGGCGGCCGGCGTGTCCGACACCAGCACCCGGCCCGCATGCATCAGCGAGATGCGGTCGCACAGCGCCGCCTCGTTCATGAAATGGGTGGAGACGAAGATGGTCACATGATCCGTGCGCGACAGGTCGGCGAGGATGCGCCAGAAGCCGTCGCGGGCGATGGGGTCCACCCCCGAGGTGGGCTCGTCGAGGATCAGCATCTCCGGACCGTGGATCATGGCCACGGCGAGGGACAGGCGCTGGCGGATGCCGAGCGGCAGCGCGTCGGGCAGCGCGTCCACCACCTCGGCAAGCTCGAAGCGCGCCACCATCTCGGCGATGCGGGGGGCGATCTTCTCCGGCGCCATGCCGAACAGGCGCGCGTGCAGATCGAGATTCTGGCGCACCGTCAGCTCGGTATAGAGCGAGAAGGCCTGGCTCATGTAGCCGACCCGGCGGCGCAGCTCGATGTCGTCCGCCTCCACCAGCTTGCCGAACAGGCGCGCTGTGCCTTCGCTCGCCGCCAGCAGCCCGGTGAGCATCTTCATGGTGGTGGTCTTGCCGCAGCCGTTGGAGCCGAGGAAGCCGAAGATCTCGCCCTTGGCGATGCGGAAGCTCACGTCGTTGACCGCCGTGAAGTCACCGAAGCGCATGGTGAGGTGCTCGGCCTCGATGGCGATCTCGCCGTCCGCCCCCGCGGGGCGCGGCGGGATGACCACAGCCTCGTGCCCCCTGCGCTCCGCCTCGGGCAGGAAGGCGATGAAGGCAGCGTCGAGGTTGGCCGTCCCGGTCTTCGCCATCAGCTCGGCCGGCGCGCCGGTGGCGAGCACCCGGCCGGCGTTCATGGCGACGAGGAAATCGAAGCGCGCCGCCTCCTCCATGTAAGCGGTGGCGACCAGCACGCTCATGCCGGGCCGGCCGGCGCGGATGTCGTCGATCAGTTCCCAGAACTGGCGGCGGGAGAGCGGATCGACGCCGGTAGTGGGCTCGTCGAGGATGAGCAGGTCCGGATCGTGGATGAGGGCGCAGCACAGGCCGAGCTTCTGCTTCATGCCGCCGGAGAGCTTGCCGGCCGGCCGGTCGGCGAAGGGCGCAAGGCCCGTGCTCTTCAGGAGCGCGGCGATGCGCGCATCGCGCTCCGCCCGGTCCTGGCCGAACAGGCGGCCGAAGAACTCCACATTCTCGAATACCGAGAGGGTGGGATAAAGGTTCCGCCCAAGCCCCTGGGGCATGTAGGCGATGCGCGGACAGGTGGCGCGCCGGTGGGAAGCCGACGCCATATCGCCGCCCAGCACCTCTACTCCTCCCTGCTGGAGCGCCCGCGCCCCGGCGATGAGCGACAGGAGGCTCGATTTGCCCACCCCGTCCGGCCCGATGAGCCCCACCATGCAGCCGGAGGGCAGGTCGAGGCTCACGCCGTCAAGCGCGCGGGTCCGGCCGTAGACGAGGCTGACGCCGGTCAGGCGGGCGAAGGGCGCCGTCCCGCCGGGCCCGCCGGTAGCCGGCGCATCGGCAGGCCCGCGCGCCGCAGCCGCGCCGTCGCTCATTTCACGAGGCCCTTCTCCAGGGTCTCCGGCCAGGCAACGTTCGGATCGAGCCGCACATAAGCGACGCCCGGCAGGCCGGTCTTCACGAAGCGCACGTAGCGCTTGAGCAGCTCGGGCGGGATCTGCGCCTTGACGCGGAAGGTGAGCTTCTGCCGCTCCTCCTCGGTCTCCACCGTCTTGGGGGTGAACTGGGCGACGTCGGCCACATAGCTCACCTTGGCGGGCACCACATATTGCGGAATGGCATCGAGCACGATGCGCGCGTCGGTGCCCATGGAAATGCGTCCGGCTTCCGCCGTGGGCAGGAAGAAGGTCATGTAGACATCCTCCAGGTCCACGAGGTTCAGCACCCGCCCGCCGGCGGACAGCACCTCGCCCGGCTGGGCCACGCGGTACTGCACCCGCCCGTCGCGGGGGGCTTTGAGGATGCTATCATTGAGGTCCGCGTCGATGCTCTCGATGGCCGCCCTGGCGGCATCCACCGCGGCCCGGGCATCCACCACCAGGGCCTTGGCGGCATTGATGCCGGCCTCGCTCGCCGCCTGCTGCGCCTCGGCGGCGCTCACCGCGGCGCGGGCGGCCTCGGCGGCTGCCCGGTCGTCGTCATAGACCTGCTCGGACACGGTGTTGTTCTTCACCAGCGCGGCGGAGCGCGCCAGCTTGCGCTCGGCCTGATCGAGCTGCGCCTTGCGCTGGGCCACCACGGCGACCGCCGCCTTGCGCTCGGCCTCACGCTGGGTGACGAGGCTGTTAGCGGTCTCGACCCCAATGGTGGCGCGCTCGAGCTGCGCCTGCGCTTGCCGGCGCTGCGCCTGAAGCTGGTCCGTGTCCATGCGCGCCAGCACCTGGCCCTCAGTGACGAAATCGCCCTCGTCCACCAGGATCTCCCGGATCCGGCCCGGCGTCTTGGTGGCGATGTCGATCTCGGTGGCCTCGATCCGGCCGTTGCCGCGGGCAATGCCCTCCGGCAGGTCGTGGGCCAGATATTTCTCGTAGGCGAAATAGCCGGCCACCGCCGCGAGCAGCACGAGGCCGACGAGTATCCACCGCCTTGCGCTTCCCATCCCGGCGCCTGCTGTCATGACCGATCCCTCTCCGCATGACGAAACGGCGGGACCGGACCGCGCCCGGAAAGGCGCCGCCGTCGAGATCCGCACCGCTCGCGCCGACCGCCCCTCGGCGAGGAGGTTGTGTCGGCGAACGAAATCCCCTGTCAAGGCGCGCCGCCATCCCTTCGGCCCGCCCGGCGCGCGACGAAACCCGGCCTTTCAACCGGCGCCCCGCCGGCCGGCGCATTGCAAGATGCCAAGGACGGCGGGGCGCCGCCATCGCCTTGATCAACATTTGTTGAAAAAACTTCGCGCGCCCGGCAAGAGCGCCCCCACACGCTTCGCCGGCCCGTGCGGCAGTGCGCAAGATGCGGCGCCTCGGCTAAGGCAGCGGCGCGGACCCGCGCACGTTCTGCGAGACGAGGGCGAGGTGCTCGGCCATCCATTGGGTGGCGGGCCCGGTGGGGCCTTCAAGGCGGCGGGCAAGGCACATAGGCACGGTGACCCCGCCCATCTGCCCGTCCCACTCCGCCGGCACGATGCGCACCAGATCCCCCGCCGCGAGATCCGCCTCCACCATGTGCGCCGGCATGCTTCCGTAGCCGAGGCCGGCGCGCAGCATGGCGTGCTTGGCGCCAAGGTCGCCGATGCGCCAGGTCTGCGTCGCCTGCACCCCGCGGTCGCGCCCGCCGGGCGTGCCCGAACGATCGGTGAGCACGAGCTGCACGTGATCGCGCAGCACCTCGCGCGGCAGCGGCCCCTCGCGCCCGGCGAGGGGATGGCTCGGCGCCGCCACCATCACCAGATCCACCTCCAGGAGCGGCACGCGCACGAGGGTCGGCGCATCGCAGGCCGAGGCGGCGACAAGGCCCAGCGCGCCGGTTCCGTCCAATATGAGGCGCACCGCGCCGCCGAGGCTTTCCACATAGGTGCGGATGGGGACCGTGGGATAGTGCTCGCGGAACTGCTTGAGGGCCTCCAGCAGCACCTGGGTGGGGAACATGGCATCCACCACCAGGCTGAGCTCCGGCTCCAGCCCTCCGGCGATGCCCCGCGCCTGCAGGCGGAAGGCGCCCACCTCCTCGGCGATGCGCCGCGCCCGGGGCAGCAGGGCCCGGCCGGCCTCGGTGAGCGCCGGACGGTAATCGGCGCGGTCGAACAGCGGCGTGCCGGTCTGCTCCTCCAGCCGGCGGATGGCGTAGGTCACCGCCGACTGGGTGCGGTTGAGCGTCCGCGCGGCGGCGGAGAAGCTGCCGGCGTCAGCCACCGCAAGGAAGACGTCGATCTGATCGAGGGAAAGGCCATCGGCAATCATCATGCATAAATTTTATGATGATCAGCAAAACTTTCCCAGTTTTTTTGATGATCGAGATCCCCCAAATAAGGGCCAACTGATCCGCCGCTTCGCCCCGGCTCGGGCGCGTGCGGCGGCTTGCATCGGAAGGTCACAGCCATGACGGCGAACACCGGGCGTCTGCCCACCCTCTTCATTCCCCACGGCGGGGGCCCCTGGCCCTTCATGCGGGCGACGCCCAACGGCCCCGGCGAAGGCGACGGCAGCTGGGCCGGCCTCGACGCCTATCTGCGCCACCTCGACACGGAGCTCGGCCAGCGCCCCAAGGCGGTGCTGGTGATCTCGGGCCATTGGGAGGAGCAGGTGCCGACGGTCAACACCGGCGCCCACCCCGGCCTCGTGTTCGACTATTTCGGCTTTCCCGCCCACACCTACCGGCTCACCTATCCCGCGCCGGGCTCGCCGGAGCTGGCGGGCCGGGTGCGCGCGCTGCTGGAGGCGGCCGGCATCGCCTCCGCCGAGGATGACGCGCGCGGCTACGACCACGGCGTGTTCATCCCCTTCATGCTCATCTATCCCGATGCGCAGGTGCCCATCGTCCAGCTTTCGCTGCGCCACGACCTCGATCCGCAGGCCCACCTCGCCCTGGGCCGCGCCCTCGCGCCGCTGCGGGACGAGGGCGTGCTGATCGTGGGCAGCGGCATGAGCTACCACAATCTGCGCGCCATCTGGTCGCCCGCCGCCAAGGCCGATGCGGATGCCGAGGCCTTCGACAGCTGGCTCACCCACGCGGTGGAGATGGCGGACCCCGAGGCGCGCAATCAGGCGCTGCTCGCCTGGGAGCGCGCGCCGTCGGCCCATGAGAGCCATCCGCGCAGCGAGCACCTGACCCCGCTCTTCGTGGCCGCCGGCGCGGCAGGCGACGACCTGGGGCGGCGCACCTTCGCCGACCGCGTGTTCGGCAAGGCCTATTCGGGCTTCCAGTTCGGCTGAAGCCCGCCCCTCCGCTCACGAACCTTTTGCCTGCCGGCGCCGACGCCTGCATCCACAATGACGTAGCGGCATCAACGTCCGGTCCCGAACCCCTACCCCTCCAGAAGGATCTGCCCCATGACCCTCGACAAGCTCACCTCCTGCCTGGCGCCGCGCCTGCTTTCCGTCCTGCGCATCATGGCCGCGCTGATGTTCCTGAGCCACGGCTCGGCAAAGCTGTTCGGCTTCCCCCACGTGGCCATGTTCGACAACCTCCAGATCCTCTCGCTGTTCGGCATCGCGGGCATCCTGGAGCTGGTGGGCGGCGTGCTGCTGGCGCTCGGGCTGTTCACCCGGCCGGTCGCCTTCATCCTGTCGGGCCAGATGGCGGTCGCCTATTTCATGGTGCACGCGCCGCAGAACTTCTACCCGATCCTCAACGGCGGCGAGCTGGCGGCGCTCTACTCCTTCGTCTTCCTGTATCTCGCCGCGGCCGGCGGCGGCTCCTGGAGCCTCGACCGGCTCCTCGCCCGCCCCGACACCCAGGCCTGAGGCCGCCCCGCCCGGCGACGCCTGCCTCAGGCGTCGCCGCCGCGCGGCCCCATCCGCGTGCAGAAGCCGGCGAACACCGACTTCTTCAGCTCCGCCCGGTACTGATCGCCGTCCGCCGCGATGGGATTGCGCCGGGCGATGAACTCCCGGTTGGTGATCATCAGGCTCATGGCGCTGATGAGGGTCAGGAACAGGATCTCCGCGTCGGGATCGACGCACCGGGTCTCCGCCTGCACCTCCCGGATCAACGGCAGCACAATGGCGTGAATGGGCTCCACGAGCTGGCGGTAGAGATAGTCGAACCGCTCGCCGCGATCGATCTCGCCCGCTTCCTTGACCAGGAACAGGGCGAGCTGCGGCTTGTCGAACAGCACGTCCACCAGCAGATCCAGCGTCATGCGCAGCCGCTCCGCGTTGCTGGGCGGAACCTGGGGCAGCCGGTCGAGCGTCGCCACCGAGGCCATGACCTCGCTGGCGAAGGAATCGATCACCGCCTTCCAGAGGTCGAGCTTGGAGCCGTAGCGATAGGCGATCAGGGCCACGTCCACGTCCGCCCCGGCGGCGATGGCGCGCAGGCTGGCCCCGTCGAAACCCTTTTCCGAAAAGGCCATTAGCGCGGAATTGACCAGGAGATCCGCATTGAGCGCCGGCTGGCTTCCCAGTCCCATCTGCTTGGGCGGGCGTCCCCGCTTGCGACGCGCTTCACTGGACATGGCTCCAACCCCTCCCATGGATGCGTCTTTGAGCCCGGACCGTGCGCCGCCGGGTTCCTTCTGGCGAGGAACGCCGGACGGACCAGCCTTGTTGCCGCGGTCAGGGCGCGCGGTGCTCACCGACGGATGCCTCCGACGGGGCCCGCTCGCGCATCATCCCTCTGTTCATGCCACAGCCTTGCTATAATTTCACTGGCAAAGCACTTCACCCGGGCGGCAGACGGCGCCCCGGCACGGCATGCGCGGGCCGGTGGCCGCCGCGACGGCTTGGCTGTCCCCTCCCCGCCCGTCTTGTGGCAAAGGGAGCGCACCCTCCCATCAGCAAGCGCAAGGAGCCCCCATGTCCGAGAGCCCCAGCCAAGCCAGGCTCGCCTCGGTGCGCCACGAGATCGCTGCGGCCTGCCGCAGCGCCGGGCGCGCCGAGAGCGCGGTGACGCTCATCGCGGTGTCGAAGACCTTTCCGGCGGAGGACATGGCGCCGGTCATCGCCGCGGGGCAGCGCGTGTTCGGCGAGAACCGGGTGCAGGAGGCGCACCACAAATGGCCGGCGCTCAAGGCGCTCCATCCCGATATCTCGCTGCATCTCATCGGCCCGCTGCAATCCAACAAGGTGCATGAGGCGGTGGCGCTGTTCGATGCCATCCACACGGTGGACCGGCCGAAGATCGCCGCCGCGCTCGCCGAGGAGATGGCGCGCACGGGCCGGCACCCCGAGCTGTTCATCCAGGTGAACACCGGGGCGGAGCCGCAGAAGGCGGGCGTTCTGCCCGAGGCGGCGGACGCCTTCATCGCCCAGTGCCGCGACGGCTTCGGCCTGGCGATCGCGGGGCTGATGTGCATCCCCCCGGTGGACCAGGTGGCGGAGCCGCACTTCGCGCTGCTGGCGAAGATCGCCGAGCGCAATGGCCTGACGGGCCTGTCCATGGGCATGAGCGCGGATTTCGCCGCCGCCATCCAGCAGGGCGCGACCCATGTGCGCGTGGGCAGCGCCATCTTCGGCCATCGCCCGGTGATGTGAGCCCGGCGGGGGGCGCAAAGAATTGCGGAGGGCGGCGCAACGGCTCTTGAAGCCGGCGTCATTCGCGGATATACGAGGCGCCTTCCCGCAGATGCTCCCATCGTCTAGCGGTCTAGGACGTCGCCCTCTCACGGCGAAAACAGGGGTTCGAGTCCCCTTGGGAGCGCCACGCCTTCGTCAAGGCCTCAATGCGGCGAGATAAGCGTCAATTGACCTCTCCCGGTCCAGATGCTGGGCAGCGTAGGCTCCAACGCGTGTCTGCATCGCCTCCAGTTCCTTTGGCGCGGCAAAGAGATCCGCGATCTGTCCGGTGATTGCCGCCACATCGTCGTCACCCCTTATCCCCAGACCGTGGTGGTCGATCAAAAGGCCCAGCGTTGAATGCGCCTCGGCATTGGTGACAATCGGGACGCCCGCGCCGATGCAGGTCAGCGCTTTGGAAGGCAGAGTATGCGTGGCGACCCCGGACAGTTGCAGGACGATCTGCAAGTCGGCGTCCTGGAGGCTCTGCGCCAGGGTTTCCTTCTCTACCGGCAGGCGCAGCGACAGGTTGCCTCCGATCTCGCGCAGCGCCGCATGAACGCTCTCCCGCTCGCTGCCATCGCCCTGGACGATGAATTGCGCCTCGGGCATCCGACGGCGGAGTTCGGACCAGATGCGGGGCAGCAGTTGAACCCCGTGTCGTGGGCTGAGGCCGCCGCTGTACATGAATGTCGGTGGTCGTGACGCGGGGCGCTGCCGTGGTTCGAAAACCCCGCAGGCGGACCATAGCGGAATCACCGTCACATCCCGATCAGGGTGGAGCCTTTGCAAGGTCTCCGCCATCTGGGTGCTGATCGTCACAAGGGTATCGGCACGCCGCACGCAGGCTCTCTCGAAGCTGCGAAGCAGGCCCTGGAGCTGGGGCGCGAAAATACCTGTCGCCACGGCCAGTTCGCTCTCGACATCGTAGACAGCCAGCACGATGGGGCCATGGTGGCCAGCCAATCGCAGCGCCGGGACGGCGAGGATGGTGGGGGAGATGACAAGCGCCGGCGCCTTGCGCCAGCATCCTCCCCGAACGTTGCCGATCACGCTTCGTGCGAACGCCAGGTCGTTCCACAACCTGACGCCAAGCCTCCCCGACGATCGATCCCGCAGGGGCGTACGTCGCACCGCGTACGGCAGATGCGCCGTCGCCCAGCCCGTCGTGCCGTCGATCGCGTGTTTGCTCGGGTAGTGCGGCTCGCCCGTCAGGACGACCAAGTCGACACCCCGAGCGGCGAGACCCTCTGCGATCTCGGTCGCGTAGGGGGCGATTCCCAGGCGCTCCGGCCAGAAATAGGGGGTGACCAGGAGTGCTTTCACGCCAAGCACCGTCCGGGCGATCCATTGACGAGCGTGTCAGGCGAGGATTGGTCAGCGCCGCCATTTCGCGCCTGCTGCCAGGCCGCCCAGGCGGACGCACAGGTCTCGTTGAAGGCGCGGGTCGGCTGCCAACCAAGGACCGCCCTCGCACGGTCGGTGATGCCGATGATCTGGTTGACCTCGCCGTCGCGCGGCGGCCGTCTGTCGAGCGTCAGGTTGCGCCCCGCGACACGTTCGAAGCTGCCAATCACGTCGAGCACCGACCGGCCCTGCCCGCTGGCGATATTGACGGCGAGAAAGCCGGTCCGGTCCCGCAGGTAGCGTTCGGCTGCAAGCACGGCATGGACGACGTCGCGCACATCGACGAAATCCCTTTCTGCCGAGCCATCCGCGGTTGGCAGATCACTGCCGTAAACCGTCATCCGACGCTCGGCACTATCCAGGCCCCGCAGCACGTTGGAGATGAGATCCGTGCGTTCCCGCCAGATCCGGATCCCCGGCCAGAGATCCGGGGCGATGCCCGCAACGTTGAAGAGGCGCAGGGCGATGGTGCCGGCCTCGGGATCCGACGCGGTCCAGTCCCGGAGAATCTGCTCGCCCATGACTTTGCTGCGGCCATAGACGGACGTGGCGATCAGCGGGGCGCGTTCCGGGACGGCGCCGGCCGGGCAAATGCCGTAGACCGCTGCCGAAGATAGAAACACCATCCGTGGCTTCCGCAGCACCTGCATGGTTTGAAGAAGGTTCAGGAGCGCCGTGATATTCTGCTGGTAGGCCATCAACGGTGCGGTTGCCGCGCGATGGATTGATTTTTCGGCCGCGCAATGCACGACGAGGCCGGGTGTGAACTTCGCCACGATATCGCGCAGGCCGGCGCCGTCGCGCAGGTTGGCGACGCAAAGCTGTGGCGCGGCGCCCGCCGCTTTAGCGATGACTCCTGTCATGGCCGCGTCGGTCCCGCTGAGATCGTCGAGTGCCAGAACCTGCGCGCCGCGACGGAGGAAGCCGGTGCAGATGTGGCTGCCGATATAGCCGAGAGCGCCGGTAACCAGGATACGGGGCAGCTCAGGTTTCACTGAACTCCCCTCCGCGTGCATTCAGTGCTGTGCCGTCCGTTTCAACGCCACCGCCCGCCATCAGCACCACGACCGTCCGCGCCAGGATGGACAGGTCATGAAGCCAAGAAAGGCGGCGCACATAGAGCAGGTCGAGCTTTATCATGCGGCGCCCGATATCTGCTTTGCTGCGCCGGTGGATCTGTGCGAGGCCCGTGATGCCGGGTCGAACACTTGCGCGGAGCACCCGTTCTTCGGAGCGCATGAGCTTATCGCAGAGCCAGCGTTCCACCGGGCGGGGGCCGACGAAACTCATGTCTCCACGCAGCACGTTGAAGAACTGCGGTAACTCGTCAATGTAGTATTTCCGGGCGAATTCCGCCCACCGCGAGACGATCCGAGGGTCGTTCGCGATCACTCCCGTCCGTTCATAGGCCTCCTGCCGGGCGGGATCTTTGCTGAAGCAGACGCGCAAGATTGCATCGCCACGCGGGTCCATGGTGCGCAGCTTCAGCATCCGGAATTCGCGCGAACCGAGGCCAAGCCGCGTATGCCTGAAGAAGACCGGTCCGGGATTCTGCACGTAGATGCCGACGGCGAAGGCTGCCATAACGGGCAAGCACAGTACCAGCATCAATGAAGCTGCGACCACGTCGACCGCCCGTTTCAGGTGAAGCTGGTAGAGCCCGGTCATTCAAAAAAACATGCGCGCAGAGCGGAATACGGCGGCGTATTCGCATCCGTTCTGCCTGCCGCGATAGCGCGCGTGGGCCTCCAGATCGTCGGGCGTCCGGCCCACAGAGGCTTCGCTTCCAGGATAGAGGGCCATGGCGCGCTTCTGCATCGCGACGTCGTCGGACGTGAGCTGGACGCACAGGTTGGGCGAAAACGCGTCGCCGACACCCTGGTCGCTCGACGTCGGTGTTTCGAAGAACCAGAGATGACGGTGGCGACGAAACGGACGCGTGCAGATTTCCACCGCATAGGCGAGCGCGCGATGCGCCTGATGGGTGTCGCCGCTCCAGTGCGTCAGCACCAGGTCCGCGGAAGCGACCTCCTCGATGAGGGCATCATGGAGGCGCTGGATATCGAGCCCTTCGCGGCTTTCCGGCAAGTCGGCGAGAACCGATGCCTCGCATTTAATGATGCCGCACGCGTCGCGGAATGTTTCGACGAGGCGCGGCCAGGAATCGCCGAGCCGGCTGTCAGTGCGATGAAAGGCCAACACGGCGCGGCAGGATGCGCCCTCGCGCGCAAAGCGGGCCAAAGCCGCCCCCGGTCCGATTGTTTCATCATCCGGATGGGCGACGATCGCCGTGATACGGCTTCCCTTCGGAATTTCAAAGAGGGCGGTCATGTTGGCGCGCCCCCTACCAGGCGACGCTGTATCGCGGCTTGATGCCATAGAACGCGAGGGCCGCATCAATGGCTGCGGCCGGCTGCGCGGCGTACCAATCGAGCGAGGTCGCAAGCGCGACGCTCCAGTCCGTCAGCTTTCGGCCGGGAAGCAGCCGGTCAAGCTCCGTCGTATCGGCGACCAGGCGGGTGCGCGGCGTTTCGCCTTTCCGCATTGGGATATGCTCGATCCCTGCGCGGTTGCCATAATAGGTGTTCACGGCCTCAGCGACTTCCAGCACGGTCATTTCCACGCCCGTGCCGCAGTCGATCGCTTGACCGACCGGATCCACCTTCGTGAAATCTACCGTCATGCGCGCCGCGTCGTCGACGAAGAGCATATCGACCGTTTGCAGACCATCTCCATATATCTGGAGCGGCAGCCCGCGCAGCGCCTGGGCAGCAAAGATCGGCAAGATCTTGCGGACGGGCTGCAGTTTCTGTTTCGGGCCATAGATATTTAGGTAACGAAAAATGTACACATTGACGGGATTGTAGTTGGCGAATTGCCGGCAAAGCTGCTCCGAACAATGCTTGGTGATCGTGTACGTATTGAGCCAGACGGAGGGCTTGGACGCCACGAAGATGCGCTGTACGCCACAGGCGACGGCCGCCTCCAACACATTCAGTGTCCCGAGAATGTTGGTCTCGATCGCGGGCCTGACCCCGGTCTCAAGTTCTGACGTGCCCAGCACCGCCGCCAGATGGTAGATCACGTCAACGCCTGCGAAGGCCTGCTTCAGGGCATCGACGTTTGACACATCCGCTGAGAAAAAGGCCTCGTCCGCGGATCGAGACGACGCGTGACGATCGACGAGGACGACGTCGACTCCATCCTTTCGAAGCTCTCTGACAATGGCGGATCCTAAAAATCCATTTGCGCCGACAACAGCAGCCTTCACGCCACGCTCCCCTAAGGTCAGCATCGCTGTTGAAATAATTTATTTACCGCTTTCTGTAAACCCACTTGATTACCCGGAGAGGAATTGACCCTGACCTGAGCCCTGATCTTCCTCCCGATTTGGGGAGCGTCCGTCACTCACGGAGACGGACGCTGCGCACCTCTCGGTTCACCGAGGAACAGATTATCGGGATGCTGAAGGAGCAGGCGGCGGGGGCGAAGACCGCCGACGTCTGCCGCTGGCACGGCATCTCCTCGGTCTCCTTCTACAAGTTCAAGGCCAGGTATGGCGGCACGGAGGTGTCCGATGCCCGTCCGCTGAAGGCGCTGCTCGCCGGGCAGATGCTGGACAAGGGGTCCAGGTCATGGCGCGCCAGCTTCCAACTCCTCCGGAACGATGCCCCGTCTCGCACGGAATGCCAGGCCATGATCCAGCTGACGGGAGGATGCCTCTGCGGCGCGGTCGGCTCCGTGGCCTCCGGCAAGCCCCGGCTGAACGTGGCCTGCTACTGCCGCGACTGCCAGTAGTATCGGGGGACACGGGCAGCCGGGGAGGCGACGAGCGACGACGGGGAGCGGCGCCCCCCTTCGGCGCGGCGGTGGCGCCTTCCCGCCAACAGCGCGGCCTGATCGCGCCGGGCGCGGCCTTTCTCCGCTCCGCCATCATCCGCCGGGCAGCGGATCACGCGACTTTTACTTTGCTTTACCTTGGCCTTTGCTTGGACCGGCCCGAGCGCGGCGGTTTCCGCTGCACCCGATCCGTAGCCGCCCAACATGACGCAGAGGCATGTTAGAAACAGGCAATCCCGCCGAACCGATCGGCGCCCCTGCCATTGTTCTGAATTCGATCCACCATGTGGCGTCGCACGCTATATTAATGAACACCTGCGGAAATAACTGTATTCGAGCGGTTATGTTGCGACATCTGAAAGCCAGTTGTTTTATGACGATTTAGCGACTATGCTAGTCTACAAAATCAACCAGAAGGAAAGAGAGCCTGTCTCATCCAGAAGGCGTCCAGGTCCCTCCTCTGCCCCAGCCTGGAACGAAGCGTCTGATGAATGGCCCCAATGAAGTGGATTGATCGTGCGCATACGTGCGCTTCTCAAGAAGCGCGCGCCGGGGGCACGTGTTCGATCCCGTCAGAGAGAAATTGAGACCAATCATTTGACTGGAGTCGTCTTCTAGACGAGCCGATCTCTTTTTGCCCTCTCGAAGGAGACGGCGATGCGAGATGCATCATCTACACGCGATGGACGGCCGCAAACCTCATCCCAGCCGGAATGCACGGTCGCCATCATCGGCGGCGGCCCGGGCGGCATGTTCACGGCGTGGCACATCGCCAACAAGCTGGGGACCGCCTGCAAGGCGACCATCTACGAAGCCAGCGACCGCCTCGGCGGAAAGCTCATGACCGGCCAGTTCGCCGGCATCGGCACCTATGAGATCGGCGTCGCGGAAATCTATGACTACTCCCATCTCGGCCCCGATCCGTTGCGCACCATGATCGAGAGCGAGCTCGGCCTCGATGTGCAGACCATCGCCGGCGGGTCGTGCGTGCTCGATGGGAAGATCATTCACGATATCGAGGACCTCGCCACGCATTTCGGCGAGGAAGTGCGTGATGAGGTCAATGCGTTCCGCGACAAATGCGTCGCGACCATCACCCACAGCGAATATTATCAGAGCCGCAGGTCGTTCGATAACCGGCACCCCTGGGCGCGCATCACCGCCGAGGAGCTGCTCACCCGCGAGATCTCCGACGATACCGCCCGCCGCTTCGTGCGCATCATGGCCCACAGCGACGTCGCGGCCCCGCCGCACCTCACCAACGGCCTGTCGTTCCTCAAGAATCTTTTGATGGACGTGGACGGCTACTTCAACGTCATCTCCATCCTCGGCGGCAACGAGCAGATCGTGGAGCGCCTGCGCCCGCTGCTCAACGCCGAGGTGCGCTTCGGCTCGCAGGTGCGCTCGGTGACGCCGCTGTTCGACGGCCGCTTCCAGATCGCCCTCGGCGCCAACGGCCATTCGCAGGTCGAGGTCGCCGATTTCGTCATCGTCGCTTTGCCGCTCACCGCCCTGTCCATCGTCGACTGGCGCTCGCCGCAGCTGCGCCACGCCATGGCCGAGCACATCCATTATTTCGACCGGCCGGGGCACTATCTGCGCGCCACGCTGCTGTTCGAGCGCCCGTTCTGGCGCGACTACATCGCCGGTGCGTGGTGGATGATGGACGCCTTCGACGGCTGCTGCGTCTATGACGAGGGCGCGCGCAACTCGCTCGGCCAATGGGGCGCGCTGGGCTTCCTCATCACCGGCAACGCGGCGCTCAACCTCGTGAACCTCTCCGACGACGAGGTCGCCCAGCTCTGCCTCGACGCGCTGCCGCCGGAGCTTTCGCACGGCCGCAACCTTCTCGCCGATCGCCGGATCCACCGCTGGATGGCGTCGGTGAACGCCATCCCCGGCGGCTATCCGGTGCGCTCGGCCTATCAGAACCACCGGCTGCTGCCCAAGCAGCTGCCGGGCTTCATCATGGTGGGCGACTACATGTTCGACGCCACCATCAACGGCGCCCTCGATTCCGCGGACGCCGCCACCGACATCCTGGTGAGCGAGGTTCTGGCGCGGCGGCGCGCCAAGGCCCCGATCGCCCGCGTGCGCAACGGCCCCTGGTATGCCGACCCCATCGACCGGGGCCGCGAGGGCAGCCTCAACGGGCCGTATCTCGCGACCATGATGGAGATCGCCTTCGGCGCCAAGCCGGGCGACCGGATCCTGCATTTCGGTTCGGGCTCGGGGGGGCTCGTGGCGGAGCTGCGCAAGCTCGGCTACGACGCCTACGGCATCGAGCCCTGCCGTGCGGCCCACAACACCACGCCGGAGGAGCTGCGCGAGTTCAACCTCCACCGCCCGGCCGAGGAGCTCGGCTTTACCGATGCCCCGTTCGACGTGGTGCTCGACACCGGCCTGTGCCGCATCTCGCGGGAGCGCCTGCCGAAGGTGCTGACGCAGATCCGGCGCGTCACCAAGCGCGGCCTCCTGTTCGCATCGGTCACCAACGACCTGCCGCTGGAGCTGATCGAGCGCCACAAGATGCTGCTCGGCGTCAAGACGCTGGTCTCCTGGTGGGTGTGGTCCGACCTGCTGCTCCAGCTCGGCTTCGGCTTCGCCTTCGAGGATCCGGTCCGCCTGGATGTCGCCTGGAAGAAGGCGGTGGCCGCCGGGGTCGCCCCGAGCGACTGGTACGAGGACCCCGAGAGCCTCAGCTACGGCTTCTTCGAGGTGCGCGGCATCAGCGCCGAGGACGACCTGACCGCGGAAGCGGAGGTGGAGCGGATCATCCGCGACCACCTCTACGAGGACGAGCGCGTGCCGGAACCCCCGCATCATGCCGCCGCGAGCCGGCCGGCGTGACCCAAGGGACGGAAAGGAAACGCCACCATGTACGAGACCCTCATTCGCAATGCGACGGAGACCGACGCCCAGGCCTGGCGGGTGCGCTTCATGGCTGCGGCGCCGAAGGACCAGTCGGTCTTTCATGTGATCAGCGAGCCCCGCAAGACGGTGGCCACCTGGGAGCCCATCGACCCCGTCGCGCCGCCGCCGCGCTACGACGACGACGGCGGCCGCTCGCTGGCGATCCTGTGGCTGCCGCCCAATGCGCCGGACCGCGCCGCGGCGGCCTGGCTCGAAGGCATTCCGCCGGAGGGCGCCGGCGGCGGACCGCGCGTGGTGCGCGCCGGGGTCCGCACCGCCCGCGTGGTGTGGACCAATGCCCGGTGCATCATCTACACCTCCCCCGAGCTGGTGGATGACGCCCTCGACGCGGTGACCCGCTTCACCCTCGCCGAGCGCGACACCGGCGACCTCGAAACCGAGATGGCGACGATCTCGGCGCGGTTTCCGGCGGACGCCCGGCTGATCCACACCGCGAGCGTGCGCGACGCGGTGCAGAACCGCCGGCGCGTCGGCGAACTGTCCGAGCGCATGGCGGCGCTCTCCGCCAGCGCCATGCACATCGAGACCGCGCTGGAGCAGCTCGACGCCGACCTGTCCCTGCCCTCCAAGCGCCTGTACTCCGAGCTCGCGCTGCAGGGCGCGCTCTACGACCGCCTCGAAGTGCTGGAGAAGCCGCTGGAATTCGGCATCCATTACTATTCGGCGATCAACACCCGGCTCATCGAGGCCGCGCAATGGAGCAAGAGCGACGGATACGTCATCGCGATCCTCGTGGTCTTGTTCGCCGAGTTCCTGGTGAATCTCTATCCCCTGCTCTTCCCATCTTAGGAAAAGCATTGAAGGTGGAGGGTGGGCCATGAAAAAGCTGCTAGGGATCATCCTGGTGCTCGCCTGCGCGGGCAGCGCCGCCGCCTGGGATCTGGAGCTGACCGCCGCGGAGATCCGCGCCCGGGTGATCGGCAACACCATCATCGGCATCGAGGACGGAAAGTTCTATGCCGAATACCTCAGCCCGAGCGGCGTCATCTACGGCCGCGACGGCAACGACGATTATCGCGGCTACTGGCGGATCGTCGATAACCGCCTCTGCCTCGGCTACGAGGCGGACAATCCGCGCACCGCGACCGCCTCCGGCAAATTCACCTGGACCTGCGCCAACGTGGCCCTGTCCGGCAAGAAGCTGATCTGGAACGACCGGAACGACGTGAGCTTCTCCACCCTCGTTCCGGGCCGGGCGGAGCAGTCGGCGGTGGCCAATCGGGGGGCCGGCTTCTAGGAGCCGGGCCCGGGGGCGGCGGCGCTGGTGAGGACAGCGTCGCCGGATGGAGGCGGACGCCCATTAGGCGCGGCCGCCTCCGGTCATTGCATCGGGGCGCGCCGCCGCGACCGGGCGGCGACGCCCCGCTGGGCAGGGAGCGTTGGACCGCCGCCATTCGGATGCTCGCGATGCTGCGCCGCAATCTCATCCTGGGAACGACGGCCATGGCGGGGCTTCTCGCCGCCGGGGGGATGCGCGCTCTGGGTGATCACGTGGAAGTGGATGTCATCATCATCGGCGCGGGTCCCGCGGGCATCGCCGCCGCCCGGCGCATCGCCGCCTCCGGGCATTCCTACGCGCTGCTGGAGGCGTCGGCGCGCCCCGGCGGACGGGTGGTGACGGACACCGCCCTGTTCGGCGTGCCGTTCGATCTCGGCGCCCACTGGATCCACATGCCGCGCCTCCATCCGCTGTCCAAGCTCGGACGCAAGGCCGGCTTCGACATCTACCGCGGGCCGGTGGACATGCGCCTGTTCATCGGCCACGCGGAGGGCTCCGACGCCGATTACCGCGCCTTCGAAGCGGCCCTGGGCCGCACCGAGAAGGCCATCGTCCGCGCCGGCGAGGCGGGGCGCGACGTGCCCGCCAGCCAGGCCGCGCCGAAGCCCAGCCCGTGGAACGCCACGGCCGCGCTCCTCCTCGGCCCCCTGTCGTGCGGCAAGGAGCTGGGGGCGGTCTCCACCCTCGACTACGCCCGCTCGGAGGAGGAAGGGGTGGACGAATTCTGCCGCGAGGGCTTCGGCACGCTCATCGCCGCGCTCGCGGCGCCGCTGGCGATCCATTTCCTGACGCCGGCCACGGCGATCGACCTGCGCCAGCGCCATCCCGCCGTCGAGACCCCGCGCGGCGTCCTCAAGGGGCGGGCGGTGATCTGCACCGTCCCGCCGAGCCTGATGGCCGACGGGCGCGTGCGCGTGCGGCCGGGGCTGCCGGCGCGCTACGAGGCGGCGATGGCCCACCTCTCCCTCGGCGCCTACGACCACATCGCCTTCCAGCTCAGCGGCAACCCGCTGGACCTTGGACGCGACGAGTTCGCCTGCTTCCAGACCGACGATTCACGCCACGGCTGCGCCATCCTCGGCCGCATCGGCGGCACCGATCTGCACAGCGTGGAGGTCGGCGGCAGCCTCGCGCGCGAGCTTGCGGCGAACGAGGGCGCGGCGGAGGCGTTCGCCCGCGCGGTGGTGGCGGAGCATTGCGGGTCCGAGGCGGCCGAGCGCATGGGTCCGGTGCACGCCACGCGCTGGACCGAAGAGCCCTGGGCGGGAGGCGCCTTCTCCTGCGCCGAGCCCGGCTCGGCGCACCTGCGCGGGGTGCTCACCCATCCCGTCGCCGATGCCCTGATCTTCGCCGGCGAACACACCCACGAAAGCCTCTGGGGCACGGTGGGCGGTGCCTGGCTGTCCGGCGAGCGCGCCGCCCGGCAGGCGCTGCGCCTCGTGTCGTCGCGCCAGGTGCATGCCTGAGGGGGCCATGGCGGAGGGGTCGGCGCGACCGGCCGCTGCGGCGCGGATGATCCGGACCGCCCGCCGCGGACCGTGAGGTATTTCAACGCATGTCTTCCTGTTTGCCGACAAAAAATTCGGCGCACCTGCATTCCCTGTCATTCTTCCGTCACATGGGAAAGCGCGCATAATTCTCGCATATTGTCCGCCAAGGGTTCTCCGGGTATCGAGCGTCCCAGAACGGCAGGGCGATTAGCGACGAAAGGCACACCCATGGCCAACACGACGGCAGAGCTCGATACCCTCCTCATGCAGCGCTCGCTGACCGACCGGGAGCTCCAGGCTGCGGCCGAGCAGGCGTCCGATTTCCGGATCCTCCCGGACGCGACCGTGATCAAGATCGGCGGGCAGAGCGTCATGGACCGCGGCCGCGCGGCGGTCTATCCGCTGGTGGACCAGATCGTCGAGGCGCGCAGCAAGCACAAGCTGCTGATCGGCACCGGCGCCGGCACCCGCGCCCGCCACCTCTATTCCATCGCCTCCGAGCTGAACCTGCCGGCGGGCGTGCTCTCCCAGCTCGGCGACTCGGTGGCCGACCAGAACGCCTCCATGCTCGCCCAGCTCCTCGCCAAGTACGGGATCACCGCGGTGAGCGACGCCGGCATGGCTGCGGTTCCGCTGTCCCTCGCCGAGGTCAACGCGGTGGTGTTCAGCGGCATGCCGCCCTATTCGCTGTGGATGCGTCCGGCCGCCGATGGCGTCATCCCGCCCTACCGCACGGACGCCGGCTGCTTCCTCGTCGCCGAGCAGTTCGGCTGCAAGGCCATGCTCTACGTGAAGGACGAGGACGGCCTGTTCACCGCCAATCCGAAGACCTCCAAGGACGCGACCTTCATCCCCAAGATCACGGTCGACGAGATGAAGGCGCGCGGCCTGCACGACTCCATCCTCGAGTTCCCGGTGCTCGACCTGCTGAAGACGGCGCGCCACGTCCGCGAGGTGCAGGTCATCAACGGCCTCGTCCCCGGCAACCTGACCCGCGCGCTCAACGGCGAGCACGTCGGCACCATCATCACCGCGAACTGAGGGCCACAGCCATGACCGACCTGACCAGCTCCATCAAGCATCTCGGCTCGGCCCTCGCGCAGCAGACCCTGCTCGACGGCCAGCTCACCCGCCCCGTCGCCGGCCATCGCCCCATCCGCATCCTGCCCTGGCTGCAGGTGGTGAAGATCGGCGGCCGCGCCATCATGGACCGCGGCCGGGACGCCATCCTTCCGGTGGTGGAAGAGCTGCGCCGGATGCTGCCCGAGCATCGCCTGCTCATCCTGACCGGCGCCGGCGTGCGCGCGCGGCACCTCTACAGCGTGGGCCTCGACCTCGGCCTGCCGTCCGGCTCCCTGGCGCCGCTCGCGGCGCGCGAGGCCGGCCAGAACGGCCACATCCTCGCCGCGATGCTCGCCCCGGAAGGCGTCTCCTACGTCGAGCACCACACCGTTGCGAACCAGCTCGCCATCCACCTCTCCGCGGCCCGCGCGGTGGTGAGCAGCGCCTTTCCGCCCTACCACCATCACGAATTCCCGCACTCGCGCATTCCCATGCACCGCGCGGACACCGGCGCCTTCCTGATCGCCGATGCGCTCGGCGCGGCGGGCCTCACCATCGTCGAGGACGTGGACGGGGTGTACACCGCCGATCCGAACGGCCCGGACGGCGGCAAGGCCGAGCTCATCCGCGAGGCGCGCTTCTCCGATTTCGCCAAGCACGAGGGCACGCTGCCGTTCGACCGGGCCCTGCTCGACGTGATGGGCACGGCGCGCCACATCGAGCGCGTGCAGATCGTCAACGGGCTGGTTCCGGGGCGCATCACCTCGGCGCTGCGCGGCGAGCACGTGGGCACCATCGTCCACACCGGCACCGGCGCCAACGCGGCCTGAGCCTCGCCGGCCCGGCGGGCCTGACGAAAGCGGCCATCGGAGCACCCCTCCGGTGGCCGTATGTCGTCAGGAGGCTCGGCGTAGAGCGGACACCGCGCCCGCGCTCAGGCCATGCACAGATAGGTGACGGTGCGGATCCGCCGATCCCTGAGATTGGCCACCTGATTGCGCGCCATGGCGGGAAAATCGCCGCCGAGAAATGTCTGCATCGACACGGCCGGCGCCGCCGGACCCGCGCCCCGCGCCGCCATCCGCTCGAACCAGAGATGGCTCTCCTCGGTGGAATCGCGCACGTCCAGCACCCTGAAGCCGGCCCCCGCCAGCAGCGCCGGCATCGCCTCGGGCGTCGCCAGATGGCTGATGGACGCCTCGCGCGCCCACGGCACGGGATAGAGCACCGCGCCGCCCTCCCCCTGAAGCACGTCATAGACGACGAAGCGGCCGCCGGGCTTCAGCACGCGCCGCGCCTCGGCATACATCCTGTCCTTGGCGGCGATGTTCATGGCCACATGGATGGTCAGCGCCGCATCGAAGGCGGCATCGGCGAACGGCAGGGCGGTGGCGTCGCCCTCGACGAAATCCACCCGGTCGGACAGCCCCACCCAGCCGCTCAGCGCCGTGGCCGCGGCGCAGAACGCCGCCGTCAGATCGATCCCCGTCACGTGGCAGCCGTAGGTCTCGGCGAGCGCCCGCGCCGGCCCGCCAAGGCCGCTGCCGATATCGAGCACGCGGGAGGTCGCGGAGAGTCCCAGCAGGCCGGCGAGCTCCAGCGTCGCCTTGTGGCCGCGGATGTGGAACTCGTCCACCGCCCGCAGATCGGCGGTGGTGAGATGCGCCAGGTCCTTGCCGGCTGCGGCGAGGCCATCGGCGATGGCGCGCACCAGATCGCCGCCGCCCGCATAGTGGCGGTTCACCGCATCGCTCACATCGCCCGTGCCGCCCATCTCCGGTCACCCCCTCAGACGAAACGCCGGGCCCAGACGACCGCGCCGGCCAGCACGACCACCAGCACGGCCACCAGGAAGACGAACAGCGCCGACTGGTCGAGCCACGCCACCGCCGGAACGCACAGGCCCATCACCACGCCGTTCAGCGCCATGCGCCAGGACGCGGTGTGGACGCCGGCCACGAAGGTGCCGAGGGCGAGCAGCAGCAGCACCACGAGGCTGGTGGAATCGGCATCGGCGATGGCCTGCACCGAGGGCAGGAACACCAGATTCATGGCGGCGAGGAAGGCGCCCCAGTGCAGCACCTGGGTCCAGACGAGGCGCCAGCGTGCGCCTTTGTCCACCGACTTCGGCCAGCCGGCGAGGATGCCGACGGCGCAGCTCGCCAGCGCCACGAGCTCCCAATAGGTGATGAGCGGCCGGCGCGTCATGCCCACATAGGCGACGCCGCCCAGGGTCAGGAGCAGGATTGCGAGATAGGGCAGCTCGTGCAGCCAGAAGCTGCGCACGTCCCGCGCCAGCTCGTCCGACAGGCCGCCGGCCGTTGGCGCGTGGCCCGACTTGTCCGCCTCTTCCATGGCCTTCCCTTTCCGACGTTCCGCGCGATGGCGCCGCCCCCGGAGATGGACGATCTCCGGGGGCGGCGCAAAGCCTCACTTCAGCGCGCCGGCCACCGCGCCTTCGATGAAGGCCTCGGGCGAGACGCCGGCCGCGCTCGCCTTGGCATTGATGGCCGCCACGACGGACGGCGGGAAGGACACGTCGAGAATGATCTGGTCGGCGCCGTCGAGGGCATAGACCGTGCGGGCGATCTGCGAGGCGAAGCGGGTGACGCGGGTCGCCCGCTGCGCATCGCTGAGCGCGGCGTTGCCGGCCACCAGTGGGCAATAGGCCGCGATCAGGTTGTCGATGATGACGCCCTGGCTCACGCCCTGCGCGCGCATGGCGCCGACGGCGGCGTTGAGCTTCGCGGGATCGTCCAGGCCATTGCCGGCGGGAAGCAGCGCCTTGACGGCGGCCGGCTGATCCACGGGCCGCACCGGGCACTCGAATGCGCCGGCGGCCAGCGCCGGCTGCGCCGCGCCGAGCCCGATGGCGAGGGCCGCAGCCAGAAGGAACTGGGACGATGTCATGGAAAGCTCCCTGGATCGGAGATACCGATGGTTGGACGCGGGCCTGGCCGGCCTGCGCCGCCGCGGGTTCTACGCCGCGCCGGCACGATCATCCACCATCTCGGCGCGCGGGCAACATGCGCCGGATCAAGACGGCGCGGCCTAATCCGTGGAGAGCGGAAAAAGCATTGCCAGCGCTCGATTTGCGATGATTTGTCAATTGAGGCCAAGGCCAACCGCACGCCCGAATCCTCAGTGCAGGGATTCGGTATAGACGAACTTCGGCATGCTCCAGCCGAAGCGCAGCGCCAGCAGGCGCAGGGCGAGCCCGAGGCACATGGCGCCGAGCATGACGAGATCGTGGGGCAGCCCCAGCCACCGCCCGCCGAGATAAAGGCCCCCCGTGACGATGGAGACGGTGGCATAGAGCTCCGCGCGGAACAGCAGGGGCACCTCGGTGCACAGGATGTCGCGCAGCACGCCGCCGGCACAGCCGGTGATCATGCCCGCCGCGAGGACGATCACCACCGGCATGCCGAGGCCGATGGCCACGTTGCAGCCGATGATGGTGAAGACCACCAGCCCCACCGCATCGAGGAACAGGAACAACCGCCGCAGGTGGTGCATGTGGCGGGCGATGACGATGGTGGCGAGCGCCGCGCCGCCGGTGATGAGCAGGTAGGAGGGATGCTCCACCCAGGAGAGCGGATAGCGCCCCAGCAGCACGTCGCGCACCGACCCGCCGCCCAGCGCCGTGATGGCGCCGAGCAGCGCCACGCCCACCCAGTCCATCTGCCGCCGTCCGGCGGCGAGCGCCGCGGTCATGGCCTCGGCGACGATGGCCACGAAATAAAGGACGTGCAGCAGGTCGTCCGGATCGATCTTCCAGGCAAATCCGAGCGCGGACATGGTTGATCCCAGGCTTCCACGGGCCGCCCGACCGCTGCCGCGCCGATCCGCGTGCGGCAGCGCCGGCCCGTTCCTCATGCCCCTTCCATGGCACGAAAGCCCTGGCGCGTCATGCCGCCCGGCCCGCGCCCGCGCCCACGGCACCACCGCTTCGCCGGGGACCTCACAGCATCCGCGGCGGCGCGACGACGGTGCGCATGGCCGCGATGGCGAAGGGCGCCTCCACCTCCGCGCCGCTGTCATGGAACGGCTTCACGAACTTGATCGGCGTGCCGTTGATCTCCTTCAGCTGGCCGGTCCAGGCAAGCTCGTAGAGGTGCTTCAGGTCCGCGCGATCGTCGTCGGTCAGCTTGCTGTCCTCTCCATAGTTCATGATGCTGAACTTGCTGTGCGTGCCGAAGACTTCCGCCGGCCAGGCGGTCTCGCTGACCAAAGCGAAGAAATGCCTCAGCCCGAAGACGTGGCCGATCTCGTGGGCCAGCGTCTCCACCTGCTCCTCCCGCACCTGCTCGAACATCTTCGGATAGAGGGTGAGCTGATGACGCCCGGCGTCGGGGAAGAACGCGCTCGCCAGCACGCAGCCGTTGCCGTCGCAATCGTCGGAGGCGCGCATGACGAACTCGAAATCCCAGGAATCGTCGCGCTTGGCGAACTTCACCGGCACCGCATCGCCCCAGGCCAGCAGCGCTTCGCCGAAGAGCTGCTCGACGGCCGCCTTCGCCGCCGCCGGATCCTCGAAGAGGTCGAAGGAGCTGTCGCGGTAGCGCCAGCGGAGCGTGGTCTTCTCCGCCCAGAGCGGAATGAAGCCCTCCGACGCATCCACCACGATCTCCAGCGGCGAACGCCCCTGCGGCGTCTCATGCCCGCGCACCTCGGTATCGCACCGCACGCCGGGCCGGATCAGGTGGACGTCGCTCTCGGCCACCCCGGCCGATTTCACCTTGGAGCGCTTGAAGGGATTGAACGGGCTCGCGGATTTCGTCTTCGCCGGCGCACGTGACATCGCCTCCTCCCCCGTTTGTTGATGTTGCGGCGCTCCAATTCATCAGCTGAAGCGCCGAGGCAAGGACTGACGGGCAAGAATACTACGAAAATTCCATTTCAGAGCACGTTTTATTGCCGGCCACCTGCCCGGCGGCGCGCGCGGATCCCCGCCCGCAAACGCGAACGCCCGGGCCAGCGGGCCCGGGCGTTCCTGTCGTCGGCAAGCCTTGCGGCGCTCCGTCCGGCGCGCGGCCTCAATACCGCGCGTCGGAGGGCCTCCCGCCGTTCGGCCAGTCCTTCACCTTGCCGGCGAAATCGGGGCGCGGCATGTGGCTGAAGAATTCCGCCACATCCACCGCCTCCTGGTCGGTGAGGCCGCCCTGGCCCAGCGGGAAGTGGTCGCGGAAGCCGATGGGCATGTTGCGCTTCACGAAGGCCGCGGCCGTGTAGGTGCGCGCCATGCCCGCACCGATGTTGAACGACTTGTCGCCCCACAGCGGCGGGTAGACGAACTTGCCGGAGGCGTCCTGCAGGCCCTCGCCATTGGCGCCGTGGCAGACCGCGCACTGGGCCGCATAGACCTGCTTGCCGTTCTCCACGTTCGGCACGATCGCCTTGTCGATCTTGCCGACGCCGCGGCCTTCCACCTTGTCCTCCGGCTTGGTCTCCCGCTTCATCCAGTCGAAATAGGCGACCATGGCCTTCATGTCGGCGCCGTCCTTCGCCAGCGGCTTGCCGTTCATGGAGCGAAAGAAGCAGCCGTTGATGCGGTCCTCGAGGTCGATCTGCCGGCCGGCCCGCGGCGCGTAGCTCGGGAAGAAGGCCGAGACGCCCACATAAGGCGAGCCGTCCGCCACCGTGCCGCCGTTGAGGTGGCAGCTCGTGCAGTTCAGCACGTTGCCCACATTGTTCGGCAGCAGCACGTGGGTCTCGGTGTTGAGGCGCATGCCGCGCACGAGCTGCTCGGCATTGGGCTCGCCGAGGATGTCGGCGAGGCGCGGCGTCTCGAACCGCGACTGCTCCACCTTCGGGTCGAGGGCGGCGCGCGCCGTCTTCACCTCGGCCGCCGTCACCGCGCCACCCGTGTTGCCCCAGTTGGTGCGCACGAAGGTGAGGATCTCGGCGATCTCGTCGTCGCCGAGGCGGGCGAAGCCCGGCATGGTGTAGACGCGCGGATGGGTCTCGGTCTCCGCCGTCTTCCAGCCGGTCAGGGTGATGTGCACCAGGGTGGAGGCGTCCTTCGCGTTCACCGTCGGATTGGCGCCGAGCGGGGGGAACACCTTGGGCACGCCGGCCCCGTCGAGACGGTGGCAGTCCGAGCAGAACTGCGCGTAGGCAAGGCCCCCGCGGGTGGTGAACATGGCCGACGGCACGCCCTCATCCGCTTTCGCCGGCGGCTCCGCATAGGGATGGTCGGAGGGCAGCGACTTCAGATAGGTGGCGATGGCGACGAGATCGGCGTCGGAGAAGTTCTGCGTCGAATTGTGGATCACCTCGGTCATGGAGCCGGAGACGGTGGCGAAGCGGTTCTGCCCCGTCTTCAGCAATTCCACGGTGTCGGCGACGGTCCACAGGTCGCGCAGGTTGATGGCGTTCCACTCCTCGACCTTGGCGCCGGAGACGAACTTGTCGCCGTTCGGTCCCGTCCCGGACATCGCCACTTCCTCGAAGCCGATGCCGCGCGGGGTGTGGCAGGCGCCGCAGTGGCCGAGGCCCTGCACCAGATAGGCGCCGCGGTTCCACACCTCATCCTTGGACGGGTCGGTCACGAACGGGGTGCTGTCGGCGAACACCTTGTCCCAGAAGGCGAGGCCCCAGCGCTGGTTGAAGGGGAAGCCGATCTCCAGGGGCTTGTTCTCGGCCACCACCGGCTCCACGCCCTTCATGAGGTAGACGTAGAGCGCATACATGTCGTCGCCCGTCATCTTGGCATAGGACGGGTACGGCATGGCCGGGTACATGTGGTGGCCCTTGGCGGTGACGCCGTGGCGCATGGCCCGGTCGAAGGCGCCGAAGCTGTACTGGCCGATGCCGGTCTTGGGATCGGGCGTGATGTTGGTGGAATAGAGCACGCCGAACGGCGTCTCCAGAGCCCGGCCGCCGGCCATGGGATGGCCGTCATGGTTGGTGTGGCAGGCGACGCAGTCGCCCAGCTCGGCGATGTACTTGCCCTTAGCGATCAGCGCCGCGTCGGCCACCTGCGGCAGGCTGCGTCCCTGATCGTTGATCGGCGGCGGGGTGACCACCCACCAGAACACGCCTGCGCCCACCACCGCGGCGGCCGCCAGGAGCGCCCCCGCAGCTTTCCATTTCGATCCGCGCTTGGCGGAACCGTCGTCATCCATGGCCTGACCCCTCGTTGCCCGGTGCGCGCGCGTTCAGCAAACCGCCCGCACCATCCGCGCACCTCGACATGGTCGGCTCATACCATCCGCCACGATTGCGCCGCATTGATATTTAGCAAGTCTAAGCGGAGCGGGCTGCGTATTCGGAATACCTGCCATGCGGCCCGCAGGATTTGCCGCGGCATCCGGACCCGGCCGCGAGGATGAGGCCGGCCACCTTGCCGCGGCAAGGCTGGAAGGGTCTCGGCCACAACTCTTCATCGGACGGCTATACTGCCGCGAAGAGAGAACCTGAATTTGCCATTTCGTGCCAGAGCCGCTGCCGACAGCGCCGAATCAGTGACGATCGCCTCCGTCATCACGATTTCTTGACACCCTGCAGCGCCCGCCCCTGAGGGGCAAACACCGGCGGCGGAAGCGCCATCTTCCCTGTGGCCACCCGTCCTGCGCGCAACGGCAACGATCCATTTACCACCGCATGCGAAATGTGTCGGCTGGGCGCTTCCGCGCCGTGTCTTCCATACCACGCCACCGTTAAAATGGCCGGCGGACATCCAGGTGTCACTTTTCGTTAGCGCGCGGCACCTAAGGCTAGCCCCATCCAAGAATTCAGGGCCTGTCCATGCGCGCTTTCCACGCCTCCGCCAGCCGTCTTGTCCTCACCCTGATGTGCACCGGCATGGCCGCGCCAGCGATGGCCGCGAGCTTCAACGTGCCGCCGGATTCCGGGCCGCAGGCGGTCTCCGGGACGGACACCGGCACGGTCGCCGCGGGAGCGACGCTCAACACCGGCAATTCCACCGCCATCACCTGGAACGCGCCGGCCACCGGCACGGGCGTGGTCATCACCAACAACGGCACCATCACCTCGACCAAGCGCGGCATCGACACCAGCGGCGCGGTGAGCGGGGCCTTCACCCTGCACAACACGGGCTCGCTCGCCACGACGGACGACGCCTTCCGCATCAACACGCCGTTCGCCAACGGGACGGTCACCATCGACAACGCGGGCACGCTGCATTCCCAGGAAGGCCAGGCGCTGGACTTCGATGCGGTGACGTCGTCCTCCGCCGTCGTCTCCATCACCAATCACGCCGGCGGCACCATCGCCTCGGCCGAGGATGATGCGATGCGCCTCGGCGGCGGCACCATCACCATCGACAACGCCGGCACCATCAGCAGCGACGCCGCGCGCGCCATCCGCTTCCGCACCGACGCGAGCTTCGATTCGCTGGTGAAGTTCGAGCTGACCAACGAGGCGGGCGGCCTCATCGTCTCGCCCGACGACGCCATCAAGATCGGCTCCACCGGCAGCAGCACCGCCGCCCCCATCATCACCATCACCAATGCCGGCACCATCCGCTCCACCAAGGGCGGGCAGGCCATCGACCTCGGCGGCATCGCCTCGCCCAACGCGGTCATCACCATCACCAACCAGGCGGGCGGCCTCATCACCGCCGACGACAACGACGGCATCCAGGGTGCCAACGGCATGGTGGTGAAGAATTACGGCACCATCTCCTCCAATTACGCCGCCGGGCAGGCCAGCGCCCAGAACAACGACGCCATCAAGATCGAGGGCACCGACACCGTCGGCATGACCGCCACCATCACCAATTACGCGGGCGGCCTCATCTCCGGCAGCTATCACGGCATCAAAGCGTCGGGGGTGAAGGACAATCTGCTGGTCACCAACTACGGCACCATCGAGGGCCGCAACGGCTCGGGCGTGAACTCCAACGGCACCGGCACGCTCACCAATTACGGCACCATCACCGGCACCTTCGATCCGGCGGCAGCCTTCGGCGACGGCGACGGCGTGGATTTCGACCAGCCGGGCACCATCTACAATTACGGCACCATCAAGGGCCTCGGCTCCAAGGGCGTCAAGGAAGGCGAGAGCGAGCCGAGCCTGAGCGAAGGCATCGCCATCGGCGGCGGCACCATCGTCAACGGCACCGCGTCGAACACCGCGGCGCTCATCTCCGGCGCCAACAACGGCATCCTCGCCGACAATTCCAACCATGGCGATGCCTTCGCCGCCCTGTCGGTGACCAATTACGGCACCATCGAGGGCAAGAACGGCTTCGGCATCGAGATGGTCAACGGCGCCGGCAGCTTCGGCAACACCATCGTCAATTACGGCACCATCTCCGGCACCACCTTCGCCGTGGCCATGGGCAACGGCGCGGACCTCTTCGTCTATGAGGCGGGCTCTTCGGTGAACGGCGTGGTCTATGCGCAGGGCGGCATCGACACCTTCCGCCTCGGCGAAGTGGCGGGCACCTTCGACGCCGGCCTGCTCGGGCCCGCCGCCACCTATCGCGACTTCGAGATCTTCACGCTCGCCGAAGGCTCGGCCTGGACGGTGACGGGCACCAGCGCGTTCGCCGGCGCGACCCAGGTGAACGGCGCCTCCCTGAACCTTGCGGATGCCTCGCTCGCCAGCTCGGCGGTGAGCGTCGCCGGCAGCTCCGGCCTCGCCGGCATCCTCATGGGCACCGGCACCATCGGCAGCCTGAGCCTCGGCACCGACGGCATCGTCTCGCCCGGCGCGGCGGGCGCGGGCGGCGCCCTGAAGGTCGCGGGCAATGCCGCCTTCGGCGCCGGCTCCACCTATTTCCTCGACAATGCGGGCGATACCATCGCCGCCGGCAGCGCGACCATCGCGCCCGGCTCCGGCGTGGTGGTGGAGGGCAGCCCGGGCGCCTTCGACTGGAGCACGCAGTACACCATCGTCAGCACCGCCAACGGGCGGACCGGTACCTTCTCCAGCGCCACCGACAACTATCTCTTCCTCGACCCGACGCTGAGCTACGACGCCAACAACGTCTACCTCTCCCTCGACCGCAACGCGGTGGCCTTCGCCAGCTATGCGGTCACCGCCAACCAGCGCGCCGCCGCCGCCGCCATCGACCGCACGTCCTACGGCGTCGCGCGCGGCTCCGACCTTTACGACGCCATCGTCATGCGCACCTCGGCGGACGGCCTGCCGCTCGCCTTCTCCGAGCTGTCCGGCGACATCTACGGCACCCTGCCGGGCATCCTGTTCTCCGAGAACACGCTGGTGAACGACGCCCTGCTCGGCCGCGTGCGCCAGTCCGACTATGCGGGCGCGACGGGCGCCACGGCGGCGCTCGGCTTCGGCGGCCCGATGACCAGCTATGCCGAGCCGGCGCCGGCTCCCGCCTTCCCGGTCAAGGCGGTGAAGGCCGTGCCGGTGCCCGGCCCGGTGGTCAGCCTGTGGGCCCAGGGCTATGGCCAGTGGCTCGACGTGAGCTCGGCCAACGGCATCGCCGATGCCAGCTCCAACGTGGGCGGCGTGCTCGTCGGCGCCGACGCGCGGGTCGGCGCCTCGCTCCTCGGCCTCGCCTTCGGCTATTCCTCCAGCTCCACCGATAGCGGCACCAGCAGCGCCGACACCGACACCTGGCGCATCGCCGCCTATGGCGGCACCGCCTTCGACGCCCTGAAGCTGCGCGCCGGCGCCACCTACGGCTGGAGCAGCACCGACGCGAGCCGCGTCGTCTCCTTCACCGGCGAGTTCCCCAAGTCGAGCTTCGACGGCTCCTCGGCCAACGTGTTCGGCGAGGCGGCCTACACCCTCGGCTACGGCGGCGTGGCGTTCGAACCCTTCGCCGGCCTCGGCTGGACCCACGTGGACCTCGACGGCTTCGTCGAGAACGGCGCGCCGGTGGCGGGGCTGTTCTCCTCCGGCAGCACCTATGACACCGCCTATTCCACCCTCGGCCTGCGCGCCGCCATGAGCTTCGACGTTGCGGCCGGCGCCCGGCTGACGCCCCATGCCACGGCGGGCTGGCGCCACGCCTTCGGCGACGTGACGCCGGTGGCCGTGGTCTCCTATCTCGACACCGGCACCAGCTTCGGCGTCGAGGGCCTGCCCATCGCCGAGGACAGCATGGTGCTGGGCGCGGGGCTCGACCTCGCCCTCGTCAACGGCTGGACGCTGGGCGTCGCCTACGACGGCATGTTCGGCGACGGCGCCACCTACAACGCCGCCAAGGGCACGGCCGCGCTGCGCTTCTGATCCCGTCGCGGGCCGGCGGGGGGATCCCTCGCCGTCCCCGCGCGGATTTCCTGCCGACTTCCCCATGGGACCTCTTGCGGACGTATAGGGAAATGTGCCGAGCTAGGCGCATCATCCCGGCGGGCGCGGCACGCCCGAAGGCACGGGCGGAGAAAGGCCAAGCTCCACGCGGACCCCGCATCGGCGAACGATGCGGCCCGCCGCGATGCCTCCCGCCGCGATGCCGCCCGCCCCCGAGACGCGCATCAGGAGAGGAACCCCATGGCCCTGCCCGCCCGATTCCATGACCTCGCCATCCCGGCCATCGCCGCGCCCATGTTCCTGGCCTCGGGGCCGGACCTCGTGGTCGAGGTGTCCCGCAGCGGGCTGGTGGGCACCTTCCCGGCGCTCAACCAGCGCACCAGCGACGGCTACGAGGCCTGGGTCGGCGAGATCGAGGAGCGGCTCGCCCGCGCGGCGGAGGGGACCGGGCGCGGGCCGGCGCCGTTCGGCGTCAACCTCATCGTCCACAAGTCCAATCCGCGCCTTGCGGCGGATCTTGAGATCACCGTCAAGCGCAAGGTGCCGCTGGTCATCACCTCGCTCGGCGCGGTACGCGACGTGGTGGAGGCAGTGCATTCCTACGGCGGCCTCGTGTTCCACGACGTGGTGAACGTGCGGCATGCGGAAAAGGCGGCCGAGGCCGGGGTGGACGGCATCATCGCGGTATGCGCCGGGGCCGGCGGCCATGCCGGCACGCTGAGCCCCTTCGCCCTGGTACCGGAGATCGCGAGCTGGTTTTCCGGCACCATCGTGCTGTCGGGCGCCATGAGCACGGGCCGCCACATCGCCGCCGCCAGGGCGCTCGGCGCCGACATGGCCTATCTCGGCACCCGCTTCCTCGCCACCCGCGAATGCATGGTCTCCGACGCCCAGAAGGAGATGATGGTGGAGGCGAAGGCCGACGACATCGTCTACACCTCCAAGATCAGCGGCATTCCGGCCAATTTCCTGCGCCCCAGCATCCTCGCGGCGGGGGTCGACCTGGAGAGCGCGCACGCCGGCCAGCTCGACCTCAACAACGAAGCCAGGGCCTGGAAGACGGTGTGGTCCGCCGGCCAGGGCGTCGGCTCGGTGGACGACGTGCTGCCTGCCGCCGAATTGTGCGCCCGCCTCATCGGCGAATATCGCGACACCTGCCGGATGCTCGGGGAAGGCGCCGGCGTCGGAACCCCCCTCACCGCTCCGGCGTGAGCGCCGCGGCTTCGGGCTGCGGCCGGAGTCAGGCCTTCGTCTCGGAGGCCCCTCCCTCGGCCGGCGGCCCGGCCTTGCCGCCGGACGTCCCGCCGAGCAGGCCGCGCAGGAACTCCACCGGCATGGGGAAGACGATGGTGGAATTCTTGTCCGCCGAGATGTCGTAGAGGGTGGAGAGGTAGCGCAGCTGCATGGCCTCGGGGACCTGCGAAAGGGTGGAGGCCGCCTCCACCAGGCGCTCGGCCGCCTGGTGCTCGCCTTCGGCATTGATGATGCGGGCCCGCCGGTTGCGCTCCGCCTCCGCCTGCCGGGCGATGGCGCGCACCATGCTCTCGTCGATGTCCACGTGCTTGATCTCCACGTTCGCCACCTTGATGCCCCAGGCATCGGTCTGGCTGTCGAGGATCTCCTGCAGGTCGGCATTGAGCTTGTCGCGCTCGGACAGCATCTCGTCGAGCTCGTGCTTGCCGAGCACCGAGCGCAGGGTGGTCTGCGCGAGCTGGCTCGTCGCCATCAGGAAGTCCTCCACCTGGATCACCGCCTTGTCGGGATCGATGACGCGGAAATAGAGCACCGCATTCACCTTCACCGAGACGTTGTCGCGGGAGATCACATCCTGGGTCGGCACGTCGAGCACCACGGTGCGCAGGTCGACCCGCACCATCTGCTGCACGAAGGGCACCAGGATCACGAGGCCCGGCCCCTTCACCCCGGAAAAACGGCCGAGGGTGAAGACCACGCCACGCTCGTATTCCCGCAGGATGCGCACGCTCGCCAGCACGATGCCGGCAACGAGCACGAGGAGGATCCCATAGGCTGCGAAATCGAGGGGCATGCTGCTTCTCCCTCCCGCGCGGCGCCGGCATGGCGCCGCTCAATCCCCGGCCGCGCGCCGCGGCATCCGGCCCTTTTCCTTACATAGGCAGCGCGCGCACCGGCGCCGCGGAATGCCGGGAATGTGATGGGTCCGCGCGCGGCGAGGCGCCGGCCGCCCCCTGCCCCGCCCGCACTGGCGCCCGCGCCCGCCCTGCATTAACACTCGCGGCCGATCCCCTCGGCCGGACGCCGCCCCGCGCCCGGCCGGCAAGGCAAGAACACCGGCCCATGAAGACCATCATCCTCATTCCCGCGCGCTATGCCTCCAGCCGCTATCCCGGCAAGCCCCTCGTCATGCTGAAAGGGCGCGACGGGGTGGCGAAATCGCTGATCCAGCGCTCGTGGGAGGCGGCCTGCGCGGTGACGGGGGCCGATGCGGTCTATGTTGCCACCGACGACGGGCGCATCGCCGATGCCGCCCATGCCTTCGGCGCCCAAGTGGTGATGACCTCGGAGGCCTGCGCCAACGGCACCGAGCGCTGCGCCGACGCCATCGCCAAGCTGGGGGTGAGCGCCGATGTCTATGTGAATTTGCAGGGCGATGCCCCGCTCACCCCGCCGTGGTTCGTGGAGAGCCTCATCGCGGAGATGGCCGCCCATCCCGAGGTCCAGATGGCGACCCCGGTGCTGCGCTGCGACGCCTACACCCACGCCAATTTCCTGGAGGACCGGCGCGAGGGCCGGGTCGGCGGCACCACCGCGGTGTTCGACAGGGCGCGCGATGCGCTCTATTTCTCCAAGGAGGTCATTCCCTACACCGGCCAGCGTTTCGATGCGGAGGCGCTGATCCCGGTGTTCCACCATGTGGGCGTCTATGCCTATCGGGCGGCGGCGCTTGCGGCCTATGCGGGGTGGGAGCCGGGGCCGCTCGAAGCCCATGAGGGGCTGGAGCAGCTGCGCTTCCTGGAGAATGGCGTGAAGGTGCGCTGCGTCGAGGTGGAGGCGCGCGGCCGGGTGTTCTGGGAACTGAACAATCCCGTCGATGTGGAGCGGATCGAGAGCGTGATCTGATGATGAAGCCGCAGCATGTGAAGACCCGCACCATCGATGTCGGCGGCATCGCCATCGGCGGTGACGAGCCGTTCGCCCTGATCGCCGGGCCGTGCCAGATCGAGAGCCTCGACCATGCCCTCATGATGGCCGAGAAGATCGCCGAGGCCTGCGCGCCTACAGGCACGCGATTCATCTACAAATCGTCCTACGACAAGGCCAACCGCTCCTCCATCGGCACCCAGCGGGGCATCGGCCTCGACGAGGGGCTGAAAATCCTCGCCACCGTGCGCGAGCGCTTCGGCTGCCCGGTGCTCACCGATGTGCACGAGGCGGCGCAATGCGCCCCCGTGGGCGAGGTGGTGGACGTGATCCAGATCCCCGCCTTCCTCTGCCGCCAGACCGACCTGCTGCTCGCCGCCGGCGCCACCGGCCGGGCCGTCAATGTGAAGAAGGGCCAGTTCCTCGCCCCGTGGGACATGGCCAATGTGGCGAAGAAGATCGCCTCCACGGGCAACGAGCGCATCCTCTTGTGCGATCGCGGCACGTCCTTCGGCTACAACACGCTGGTGAGCGATTTCCGCGGCCTGCCGATCATGGCCCAGGCCGGCTATCCGGTGGTGTTCGACGCCACCCATTCGGTGCAGCAGCCGGGCGGCATGGGGACGACTTCGGGCGGGCAGCGCGAGTTCGCGCCGGTGCTGGCGCGGGCGGCCTGCGCCGTGGGCGTCTCGGCCCTGTTCATCGAGACCCATCAGGACCCGGACCATGCGCCGTCGGACGGGCCGAACATGATTCCCATCGGGGAGATGGCGGACCTGATCGGAGTGCTGCGGGCGTTCGATGCGCTGGCGAAGGGGTGCGCCTGAAGCAGCCCTCCATTCAGGAGGGGTTGCGCATCGGGAAATCCCATGCCCCGCCGCGCGCCCATCAAATCCTCGCCGCCTGCATCGGTGCACGCCCGCCGCAATCGCCTTCCGCTCACCGCTCGCCGGCACCCGCGGACCGGCACCCGTGGAGGCATCCAGGTAACGTAAAATATACTTCGTCTCCCCAGCAGTTCATGCGCCTTGCGAAATGAAAGACTGCACAATACCGTCGGGTGTGCAATTGATGGCGCGTGGATAGCGCATTAATTTCAATGGGGGCGGACATGCTAGAGACTAATTCAGTTCGACTGCTTGCCATCGCGGCTCTCGCCGCAGGCTTCATTGCAACTTTATCTGGCGAAGCTCAGGCCGCCGATCGTGGCGATTGCAACGCGATGTTCACACCGTCGACCGTTCAGAAGGCCCAGACATTCGTGATCAACCGGGACGGGGCGGACTTCGGCGACCATCCTCATCTTTTCGGCGCACCTCAGGGGCAGGCCGTGGTCTGCTGGTCGACCAACGGCCGCATCGGTGTGAAGGGCGTCCTTTTTGCCGACGACTTCCGCGAGCCCGTCGAGGCGATCGTCCGCATCCGCTTCCGGCGAAGCACCGGGGCCTGGACGGGAGTCACCACGCAGCGCGTCAGCGGCAACGGGGGCGTCGTGGCGTTCCGGCCGGTCACGGTCGTCTCTCCGCGCGGCCAGTTCGACCGGGTGCAAATTCGGCTGCAGAAGTTCCAGGACACGGCTCTGCAGAATGATACCGTGCAAGACGTCGGAAGCTACGTCTTTTTCCGCTGATGCGCCTGTGCGGACCCCTCCGGGCGGCGCGATGTGCCGCATGAAAGAGGCCGGGGCATTGCCCCGGCCTTATGTGTCTTAAGCTGCGTGTCAGTGCGGGGGCCGGCGTTGCGGCAAAGCCCGCGCAAGGCCCGTGAAGGGGCTCCTCCCGGCTCCGGAGGGCGCTGAAAGCCCTCCGCCGCCGGCAGAACCCATGGGTGTCAGCTGCACCCCGTCGTCGCCCCGCACGTATCGCACTTCAGGCAGGTGCCGTTGCGCACCATGGTGAAGTTCGCGCACTCGGGGCAGGCTTCGCCTTCGTAGCCGCGGGCGCGGGCCTCGGCGCGGCGCTCGGCCTCGCGGGCGGTGGGGCTCCAGGGCAGCGCCTTCTCCATCAGGCTTTCCACCGCCGCCTCCAGCGCCGCCGCGTCGGGCGATGCCTCGCCGGCCTCGGGCTGCTCCTTCAGCTCGGCCTTGAGCGCGGTGGCGCCGAAGGTCGGGGCGCGCAGCACGGTGACGTTGTCGGCGGCGGCGCGCGGCTCGCCCGAGCCGCCGGGCACGCCGAGCAGGTTCACCGTCTTGCCGCGCACCAGCCCCTTGGAGACGACGCGCGCCGCCGGATTGGCCGGCGCCTTGCCCTCGTCCACCCCCTTGCCGAGGGCGTCGAAGCCGGTCTCCGCCAGATCCACGTGGCCGAGGTCGTAGCGCGAGAGGTAGGACACCGCGAGCTCCCGGAACACATAGTCCAGGATCGAGGTGGCGTACTTGATGGTGTCGTTGCCCTGCACCGGGCCGGCCGGCTCGAAGCGGGTGAAGGTGAAGGCGTCCACATATTCGTCCAGCGGCACGCCGTATTGCAGGCCGAGCGAGATGGCGATGGCGAAGTTGTTCAAGAGGGAGCGCAGCGCCGCGCCCTCCTTGTGCATGTCGATGAAGATCTCGCCGAGGCGGCCGTCATCATATTCGCCGGTCCGCAGATAGACCTTGTGGCCGCCCACCACCGCCTTCTGGGTATAGCCCTTGCGGCGGTCGGGCATCTTCTCGCGCTCGCGCACCCGGTGCTCGACGATGCGCTCCACCACCCGCTCCACCACCTTCTCGGTGATCGAGGCGGCCCGCGCGGCGGCGGGCTGGGCGAGAAGGGCCTCCACCGCCTCGTCCTCGTCCTCCTCGTCGGCCACCAGCTGGGCGTTCAGGGGCTGGGAGAGCTTGGAGCCGTCGCGATAGAGCGCGTTGGCCTTCAGCGCGAGGCGCCAGGAGAGCAGGTAGGCCTCCTTGCAGTCCTCCACGCTCGCCTCGTTGGGCATGTTGATGGTCTTGGAGATGGCCCCCGAGATGAAGGGCTGGGCCGCCGCCATCATGCGGATGTGGCTCTCCACCGAGAGATAGCGCTTGCCGAGCCGCCCGCAGGGGGAGGCGCAGTCGAACACCGGCAGGTGCTCGCGCTTCAGGTGCGGCGCGCCTTCGAGGGTCATGGCGCCGCACACATGGATGTTGGCCGCCTCGATGTCCGTCTTGGAGTAGCCGAGGTGGGCGAGAAGGTCGAACTTGGGGTCGGCGAGATCGGCCGCGCTCACCTTGAGCACGCTGGCCATGAATTCCTCGCCGAAGGTCCAGCGGTTGAAGGCGAACTTGATGTCGAAGGCGCTCTTCACCGCCGCCTCGGCCTTGGCGAGGGCCGCCTCGTCGAAGCCCTTGGCGGCGAGGGTGGCAAGATTGATGGCCGGGGCCTGCGCCAGCGAGCCGTGGCCCACCGCATAGGCCTCGATCTCGGCGATCTCCGCCTCGCCATAGCCGAGCGCGCGCAGCGCCTCCGGCACGGCGCGGTTGATGATCTTGAAATAGCCGCCGCCGGCCAGCTTCTTGAACTTCACCAGAGCGAAGTCGGGCTCGATGCCGGTGGTGTCGCAATCCATGACCAGGCCGATGGTGCCGGTGGGGGCGATCACCGAGACCTGGGCATTGCGGTAGCCGTGCTGCTCGCCCATGGCCAGCGCCTTGTCCCAGGCGTGCACGGCATGGTCGATGAGGCGCCGGTCGGGGCAGGAGCGGTGATCGAGGGGCACGGGCAGAGTGGACAGGCCCTCATAGCCGCTCGGCAGGCCGTGGGCGGCACTGCGATGGTTGCGGATCACCCGCAGCATGTCCTGCGCATTGGCGCTGTAGGCCGGGAACGGGCCCAGCTCCTTCGCCATCTCGGCCGAGGTGGCGTAGGCGATGCCGGTCATGATGGCGGACAGCGCGCCGCAGATGGCCCGGCCCTCGGCGGAATCGTAGGGAATGCCGCTCGACATGAGCAGGCCGCCGATATTGGCGTAGCCGAGGCCCAGGGTGCGGTATTCATAAGAAAGCTCGGCGATGCGGCGCGAGGGGAACTGCGCCATCAGCACCGAGATCTCCAGCACCACCGTCCACAGCCGCACGGCATGCTCGTAGCTCTGAACGTCGAACTGCTTCTCGGCGTCGCGGAACTGCAGGAGGTTCAGCGAGGCGAGATTGCAGGCCGTGTCGTCGAGGAACATGTATTCCGAGCACGGATTGGAGGCGCGGATGTCGCCGCCCGCCGGGCAGGTGTGCCAGTCGTTGATGGTGGAGTGGAACTGGATGCCGGGATCGGCGCAGTGCCACGCCGCCGAGCCGATCTTCTCCCACAGGTCGCGGGCCTTGACGGTCTTCGCCACCTTGCCGTCGGTGCGGCGGATGAGATTCCAGTCGTCGTCCCGCTCCACCGCCTTCAGGAAGGCGTCGGTCACCCGCACCGAGTTGTTGGAATTCTGCCCGGCGACGGTGATGTAGGCCTCGCCGTCCCAGTCGGTGTCGTAGATGGCGATGTCGAGGTCCTTGTAGCCCTGGCGGGCATACTGGATCACCCGGCGGATCGCGGCGTCGGTCACGCTCGCCTTGCGGGCGGCCTTGATCTCGCGCTTCAGCGCCGGGTTCTTCTCCGGATCGAAGCAATGGTCATCGTCGCCCTCGCAGTTCACGCAGGCGCGAAGCACCGCCTTCAGATGCCTGGCGTTGAGCTTGGAGCCGGTGACGAGCGCCGCCACCTTCTGCTCCTCCACCACCTTCCAGTCGACGTAGGATTCGATGTCCGGATGGTCGGCGTCCACCACCACCATCTTGGCGGCGCGCCGCGTGGTGCCGCCCGACTTGATGGCGCCGGCGGCGCGATCGCCGATCTTCAGGAAGCTCATGAGGCCGGAGGAGCGCCCGCCGCCGCTGAGCCGCTCGCCCTCGCCGCGCAGCGCGGAGAAATTGGAGCCGGTGCCCGAGCCGTACTTGAACAGGCGCGCCTCGCGCACCCACAGGTCCATGATGCCGCCCTCGTTCACGAGGTCGTCGGCCACCGACTGGATGAAGCAGGCGTGGGGCTGGGGATGCTCATAGGCCGAGGTGGAGGCGGTGAGCACGCCGGTGGCGTGGTCCACGTAGAAGTGGCCCTGCTCCGGCCCGTCGATGCCGTAGGCCCAGTGCAGGCCGGTGTTGAACCACTGCGGCGAGTTGGGCGCGGCCATCTGCATGGCCAGCATGTAGCGGTGCTCGTCGAAGAAGGCCTGGGCGTCGGCCTCGGTGTCGAAATAGCCGCCCTTCCAGCCCCAGTAGGTCCAGGTGCCGGCGAGGCGGTCGAACACCTGCTTGGCCGAGCGCTCGCCCACGAGGCGCTCGCTCTCGGGCAGCGCGCCGAGCGCGGTCTCGTCGGCGACGCAGCGCCAAAGGAAGGAGGGAACGGCATTCTCCTCCACCTTCTTGAGGCGCGCGGGCACGCCGGCCTTGCGGAAATACTTCTGGGCGAGGATGTCGCTCGCGACCTGCGAGAACTGCGCGGGAACCTCGATGCCCTCCTGGCGGAACACCACGGAGCCATCGGGATTGCGGATCTCGCTCACGGTCTCGCGGAACGGAATGTCCGCGTAAGGGGAACGACCCTCGTGCGTGTAGCGGCGTTCAACGCGCATGACCGATGCTCCTCCGGCTCGGCCCCAAGGGCCGATCACACTAGCAGATGAATGTGGCAAGCAAGACTCGGACGGCGGGCGCGGCGCATCACCGGTCCGGGTCTGAAATTCGCGTACGTGGGAACCCGCGGCGACGGCCCACCCAACAGAACCCCCAGGGGGCGTCACCGCCGAGGCCCCGAACGCTAAGTGAGTCCCGTCGCAGGTTCAAGCCACTCCCGGCGCCTTCAACACGTTTCATAGTAGCCTAGTTGCCTATGACCCACTAGATATGGTGCGCCGCAATGGTTAATAAAGTCCTCATCCGCTTGCAGCGGCGGGCCTTTCCGGCCGCCTGCGACAGGCGCGTGTCAGCCTGCCGGAACCGGCGCAGCGATCACCGTGATCCACAGTTGGGGACAAGACGGCCGGCGGAGCGCCCGGCCGGCGGCGGCATGCCGGACCGGGCCGGCTGGACACCTCGGCTGCCGGGATGGTCGCGGGAGACGGCGGCGCCGGTGCGGGCCGCCCGGCCTCACCCGCGGGGGCGGGCGAAGCCCTGGGGCACTTCCATGTCGAGGATGTGCGTGCGCATGGCGGTGAACGCCTCCGCCCGGTCGCCGCGCAGCACGGCGCGCACCACGTGGTCGTGCTCCTGGAAGGAGCAGGCGAGCCGCCCGAGGCTCCCGACGGAGGTGCCGCGGAACGGCTTGGTACGGGCGCGGGTGGCGATGGCGAGCTCGGCCAGATAATCGTTGTGGCTGCCACGGCACAGCAGCGCGTGGAAGCGCTCATTGAACTGGGCGTAGCGCACCGCGTCGCCCTGCCGCGTGAGGTCCGCCAGCTCGGCGTGCAGCGCCTGGAGCTCGGCGCGCTCGGCGGCCGTCATGTTGACGGCGGCGAGGCCGGCGCACAGCGCCTCCAGCTCCGCCATGGTGCCGAACATGCCGGTGAGCCGGTCCACCGTGGGCTGCGCCACCAGGGCGCTGCGATGGGGCCGCATCTCCACCAGGCCGGCCGCCGCCAGATCGCGCAGCGCCTCGCGCACCGGAGTGCGGGAGACGCCGTAGCGCTTGGCGATCTCCACCTCTTCCAGCGCCGAGCCGGGGGCGAGACGCCCGCCGATGATGTCGTCGGCGATCTTGCCGCGCAGCTCCTCCGCGCGCGTGAGCGCGCCGCTCTTCCCGCGCCGCCGGGGCGGAGGGGGCGAGGGCGCGGCACCATCGGCCGCATGGGAGGAGGTGGCAAAACTCATGACCCGGAAAAATAGCGGCTTTTCCGGACACGGCGAATTCCGGGATGATCCGGAGGTGCCTTTGCGGGAGGCGGCTCGGCGGCCGTGAGACGCGCGGCCTGCCCGGCCCTCAGGCGGTCGGCTCGGCCTCGGCCTTCGCCACGGCAGCGGCCTTCCAGGCGTGCATCAGCCGCCGGTAGCGCAGCGTCCACACCGGCAGCAGCGCGAGATAGAGCACCGAGCAGACCGACAGCACCGCCCAGGGATAGCTCACCAGCAGCGCGAAGAAGAGCGCCACCAGCACGAACAGGGGCAGCACCATGTCGCGCCGCACCCGCCGGCCGATGGTCTTGCCCGACCAGGCCGGCACGTTGGAGATCATCAGCACCGCGATGGCCACGCAATAGAGCAGCGCCACCGGCGCGCTCATGGTGCCGTGCGGCAGGCCCAGCAGCTCCACATAGACCGGCAACAGCACGGTGATGGCCCCCGCCGGCGCCGGGATGCCGGTGAAGAAATCGCCGGCGAAGGGCGGGCGGTTGGGGTCGTCCAGCATCACGTTGAAGCGGGCGAGGCGCAGCGCCGCGCAGATGGCGAAGATGAGGGCGGCGATCCAGCCCAACGAGCCGGCCTCCTTCAACCCCCAGAAATAGAGGATCAGCGCCGGCACGCAGCCGAAGTTCACGAAATCGGCGAGGCTGTCGAGCTCGGCGCCGAAGCGCGAGGTGCCCTTCAGCGCCCGGGCGAGGCGCCCGTCGATGCCGTCCAGCAGCGCGGCGAAGACGATGGCGGCGAGCGCCAGCTCGATCCGCCCCTCGATGGCAAGGCGCACCGCCGTCAGCCCCGAGCACAGCGCCAGGAGCGTGACGAGATTGGGCAGCAGCATGCGCACCGGAATGCGCCCGAGGCGCGGCAGGCGCGGCCGCGGCGGGCCTTCCGGCTCGAAGGGGGGAAAGGGCGGTTCCATCGGGGCGAGCTTATAGCATCAGCTGACGCGGAAGGTGGTGTCGCGTGCCGTGGTGCCGGAGAGGTCGGCGATCAGGGTCTCGCCGGCCACGGTGAGCTGGCCCTCGGCCACCTGCACCCTGGTGCCCGGCGGCAGGTAGATGTCCACCCGCGAGCCGAAGCGGATGAGGCCGAAGCGCTCCCCTGCCCCGATCGGCTCGCCCTCGCGCACGAAGCAGACGATGCGCCGCGCGATGAGGCCGGCGATCTGCACGCAGCCGATCTGCCCGAACGGCGTGCCGATCACGAGGCCGTTGCGCTCGTTGTCCTCGCTCGCCTTGTCGAGGTCGGCATTGAGGAAGATGCCGGGCTTGTAGGCCACGCGGTCGATGCGGCCGGTCACCGGGGCGCGGTTCACGTGCACGTTGAACACGTTCATGAAGATGGAGACGCGCAGCAGCGGCTCGTCGGAAAGGTCGAGCTCGCGCGGCGGGCGGGCCGGGCCGATCTGCGAGATGCGCCCGTCGGCGGGGGCGATGACGAGGCCCTCGCGCACCGGCGTCACCCGCGCCGGGTCGCGGAAGAACAGCGCCGTCCAGAGCGCGAGCCCCACCGCGATCATGCCGAAGAAGGTGGACACCGACAGCAAGGCCAGCGCGATCAGCGCCGCGCCGGCGATGAAGGGATAGCCTTCCCGGTGCACCGGCACGAGGGACTTGCGTATGGTGGCGACGAGGGACACGTGCGGCCTCCGCGGGACCCGACGCCGGGCCGGCGCCGAGGGCAGAGGTAGTGACGGGCGTGCCCTACGTCAAATGAGGGCGATGGCGGAGGCCCCTGCCCCGCCCGGCCGCCGGATCTACCGGAGCCGCCGGCTGCGCCCCGCCGACCGCCGTTCGCGTCCATTTCTCTGAAGACCCGTCCCGGCGTCCGCCAGCCGCCGTCAGCCGGCCTTGCCCTTCGGCGGGGCCTTGGACTTGGCCGGAGCCTTCACAACAGCAGGCTTCGCGGCGGTGGCCTTGGGCGCAGCCGAAGCCTTGGCCACCGAAGACGTGGCCGCCGGGGACTTGGCCGCCGATGTCTTTGCCTCAGCCGCCGGCTTGGACGCCGGCGCAGGCTTGGACGCAGCCGGAGTCTTAGCCACAGCCGCGGGCTGGGCCGCTAGCGCGGGCTTAGTGGCGGCGGCCTTGGGCGCAGCCGAAGCCTTGGTCGCTGGGGACTTGGCGGCCGATGTCTTTGCCTCAGCCGCGGGCTTGGACGCCGGAGCGGGCTTGGCCGCAGCCGAAGTCTTGGCTGCTGGCGCTGGCTTGGACGCGACCGCGGGCTTCGCGGCGGTGACCTTGGTCGTGCTCTTCGGCGCCTTCGCCGCGGACGGCTTGGCCTCGGCGGCGGCAGCTTTCGCCTTCACCGGCGCGCCGCCGGCCACCTTGGCGGAGGCCTTCTTGGCGGACTTCCCCTCGGCCGGCGCAGGAGATGCGGACTTGCCGGGCGCGGACTTGCCGGGCGCCGCCTTGGCCGCCGCGCTCCCGGCCGGCGTCTTCGCCGCGGCGCCGGCACTCTTGGCGGCGGGTGCGCCGGGCGCCGGCAGGAGCTGGAGCACCTTCTCCTTCGGCCGGCACAGGGCCGCACCCTTGGCGGAGATGACGATCGGCCGGTTGATGAGGATCGGGTGGGCCATCATGGCGTCCAGAAGCTGGGCATCGCTCACCTTCGGGTCGCCCAGCCCGAGCTCGGCGAAGGGCGTGCCGGTCTCGCGCACCAGCGCGCGCAGCGGCACCCCCGCCGCCTTGGCCGCGGCGGCGATCTCCGCCTTCGACGGCGTCTCCTTCAGATAGAGCACGACCTTCGGCTCGACGCCCGCCTCGCGGATCATGGTAAGGACGTTGCGCGACGTGGCGCACGCCGGATTGTGCCAGATGGTGACCTCAGCCCCGCTGCTCATGTGGAATTTCCCCCGGGATCACTACCACTGTGTGGCGAGGGGGTGGGGCTTGGCAAGATGCCCGGCGGGCCCGCGCGAGGTCCCGAAGGCGTCATCCACATCCTGCGTCCCGCCGATCCGTGGACCGCGCCGCGTGGAAGGGGAAGCCGCACCCGCCCGACGTCTCGAGCCTCCCGCGCCGATCCCGCATTGCACAAGATTTGGCCCGGCCGGCCGCGGCTTCGCCCATCGCTACGGCATTTCCCGGCCCGCAGCGCCACCGGAGCCGGCTGCAACCGTTCCTTCCGCCCCACCGCCCCGCGGGAAGCCGAAGCGGCCCTGATCTTGCTTGCCAACCAAAGACCGGCCCGTTTGCCGTCCGGCGCATTGCCCGCGCCGCACTCAATTTCGCACCGCGCATTTGTGGCTGAGAGGCCCCCATGAAACTCATCGTCGAACGTCTGGTTGTGGAATCGCTGGTCGAGAATTTCCCCGACCAGGCCCACCTGCTCTCGCAGGCCCGCCTCAGCAACCGCATCGAGGTCGGCCTCGACACCCTGAAGCCCGATGAGCTCGCCCACCTGCACGACACCGTGCTGAAGAACGGCGGCACCCCCATTCCCGGCCAGGAAGAGCAGCTCGCCAATCTGGTCCGCGTCTTCCGCGATGACGGCCAGCGCTTCACCCCCGACGAGCTGGAAGACCTCGCCGGGGCGATCGCCCTGTTCTTCGTGGATAATTGCATCCGCGGCTGGCTGTTCCGCATGAACCCGGGCGGCAAGCCCGAGCCCTACCTGATCACCCGCCTCGACTACACCCCGCCCGCCGAGGAAGAGGCCGGGCGCCTCATCGTCGAGCTCAAGGCCAACAACCGCGGCAAGACGCACGTGGAGAACCTGCTGATCCGCTCCAAGGACCTGCGCGGGCTCACCATCGCCGGGACCCTGGCGGCCAAGGGCTGGCTGATGGAGGACGAGGCGTTGCTCGCCTCGTTCGACTCCCAGATGGAGCGCTATTTCGCCTGGCGTTCCCGCTACGGCCACCAGTTCTCCGGGCGCGGCACCGGCATCTTCGCCGAGGATCCCACCGCCAACCGCCGTGACACCGACTGGGCGCGCAAGTCGGTGATCGTGCTGTCCTCCTCCGGCGGCGAGACCCGTCTCGTCAATGACGAGGAGCTGCTGGGCGAGCGCACCCTCGGCAACGAGACCTCGGGCTTCTTCCTCGACAAGATCGTGAAGAAGGCGGACAAGCAGAACCTCTTCCACATGGCGGTGGATGAGGCGCTCCGGAAGGCGAAGGAGAGCATTCCCAAGGGCGCCTTCACGGACATGCCCATCCATCCGCTGATCCTGATGTTCCACCTCGAGCTGCACCACCACGTGTGGGTCCATGTGGACGACATCCGGCCCTACGAATACCACCCCGAGCTCAAGCAGAAGCTGGTGCTGCCCCCGGAGCAGACCGACCTCATCGACATCCTCACCGCCGAGATGAACGTCCTGATGGACGACATCGTGGTGGGCAAGTCGGGCGGCACCACCGTGCTGTGCGCCGGCCCGCCCGGCGTCGGCAAGACGCTCACCGCCGAGGTCTATTCGGAGATCATCCAGCGCCCGCTCTACCGCGTGCACTCGGGCCAGCTCGGCCTCGACGTCGCCACCATGGAGCAGCAGCTCAAGGACGCCCTCACCCGCGCCCAGCGCTGGGGCGCCGTGATGCTGATCGACGAGGCCGACGTCTACATCAAGCGCCGGCAGGACAACCTCACCATGAACGCGGTGGTGGGCGTGTTCCTGCGCGTGCTGGAATATTTCAACGGCCTGCTGTTCCTCACCACCAACCGGGTGGACGACATCGACGAGGCCATCATCTCGCGCTGCATCGCCCTCATCAAATACCATTCCCCGAGCGCCGACGACCGGCGCAAGATCTGGAAGGTGATGGCCGAGCAGTTCAAGCTGCCGCTGGAGGACAGCCTCATCGACACCCTGGTGGAGCATTTCCCCGAGACCTCGGGCCGCGACATCAAGGGCCTCGCCAAGCTGGTGTCCAAGTTCTGCTCGCAGAAGGACGTGCCGCCCACCCTGGAGGTGTTCCGCCGCTGCGCCATCTTCCGCGCGCTGGATGTGCCGGCCCTGCCCGCAGCATCCTGAAAAATTCTCAACCCTGACCTGCAATGGCCGCCGCCCGACCCGGACGGCGGCCATTTGCATTCGCGCCGGCGGGCGACGCGAAAAACGCTGATGTCACAAAAGCTTTACATAACGGTCGGCCCCACCGACACCCCCCTGCTTGCCCCGGGGCGGTGCACCTCTTGCCAAGAGGGGCGTAAAATAATCATATTATTCGGACCTTGTTTCCCCAACGGCGGCGCCTTAGGTGAGTGTCGGAGACGAGATGCCTCGTCTTCGGAAAGGTCAGGTCAAGGTCATGCGTCCTTGGTCATTGGCCGGACCATGAGAGGACACGAAGATGAAGGTCTCCGCGCGCAACGCCTTTTCCGGAAAGATCGTCGACATCAAGAAAGGCTCGACCACGTCGCACGTCGTGATCGATGCGAACGGCATGAAGATCACCGCCGCCATCACCAACGAATCGGTGGATGACCTGGGCCTCAAGGTCGGCGGCATGGCCACCGCCATCGTCAAGGCGTCCGAGGTGATCGTCGCCGTGGACTGAGCCGGCGGCGCGGCAGGCCCGCCGCCGGGTCCGTCACGGCGGAGGGCTCAAGGGGCAATCGAAGAGCGCTCAAGCAAGGAGCACCCGCAGCAGGGACCGGCCGGGCCGGCGCCCTGCGGAACCGAAAAGGACAAGAAGATGAAGCTCTCCGCGCGCAATGCCTTCCCCGGCAAGATCGTCGACATCAAGAAGGGCGCCACCACCTCCCACGTGGTGATCGATTCCAACGGCCTGAAGATCACCGCCTCGATCACCAACGAATCCGTTGACGAGCTGGGCCTCAAGGTCGGCGGCGCCGCCACGGCCGTGGTGAAGTCCTCCGAGGTCATCGTCGCCGTCGACTGATCCTGCCACGCCGCCCCGCGGGGGAACGCTTCGGCGGCAGACCGGCGGATCGCAGCTCGACGCGCATGACGGCGCCGCACGTGGATGACCGCGTGCGGCGCATGCGTTTGCGGCCCTTTGGCGCGCCGCGCCGGTGCCTCAGGCGCCGTTTCCGTTGAAGTGGACGGTCCCGAAGCCGGACACGTCGTAGCCGCCGAAGGCATCGGCCTTGGCGCGGAAGGCATCGTGCCGGCAGAAGCTGACGAACTTCTGGAACGGCGGATCGAAATAGGCCTTGCGCCACACCAGCAGGTCGAAGCGCTCCTCCACCAGCGGCAGGAAGCCGAGATTGCACTGGCGCGCCGCCGCGGCGATGCCCAGCCCCACGTCCGCCCGGCCGGCGGCGATGGCGAGCGCAAGGTCGGTCTCCGAGCGCTCGATGGTGCCCACCGGGTGGAGATCGGCGCGGGTCAGCCTCTCCCGGCTCAGAAGACGGTCGAGCACCAGCTCGCTGCCCGCCTCGGGCTGGCGCGGCTGGAAGCGCAGGCCGCGCGCCTCGCGAAGACAGGTGGGCGCGCGCAAGAGATCGTCGCGGTAGATCAGGCCGCGGCTTCGCCGCGCCCATTCCACCAGCACCCACGGCCCCTCCCCGAAGCGCGCCTCCACGCTCGCGACGTTCCAGTCGTCACCATCGGGAAGGTGCACGCCGGCGGCGATGCATTCGCCGGATTCCGCCCGGTTGAGCCCGTCGAGCGCGCCATCGAGGAAGGCGGCGATGCCGGAGCGCGATTCGCGCAGCGCCCATTCCAGCAGCGGGTCATGCCCGCCGGCGACGATCAGCGGACGCGGCACGTCGATCGGGGCGCTGGCGGCGCGCGCGCCGTCCACCGGCCCATCGCCGGAGGTCTCCGCATCGAGCCATTTCTCGATTTCCTTGCGGGGGAACAGCAGCTTGCCGGTCACCCGGCGGACCGGGAGCGTGCCCGACGCAACGAGATCGTAGACCTTGCGCTCCTTCACCCGGAGAAGCGCCGCAATTTCACGTGTGGTTAGGAAATCGGACATGCTCCAGCCCGAAAAGACATAAGCCCGGAAAAAATGCAGGCTTGCGCACCTAAACACATAACTCTGTGTTCGTCACGATATAGCAAAGGCAAAATGTAACCGTTTTCGACGATCGGAGGCGCGGCGACGGGCGGCCGTGCGCGCCACCAGCGGCAGGCGGCCCGGTCCCGCGCTGCCTCCACGGCGCTTCCCTGCAGTCACAAAAGGCGCGGGCGGCTAAGCCCGGCGCCGCGGCGGGGCCCCGCTGTCGTGCGGATCCGCGGCGGACGCTTCGTCGGGCGCCAGCGGCAGGATGCCTTGCTGCTCGCGCACCGGCGCGAAGGAGAAGCGGTGATGCGGGCAAGGCCCGTGATCGCGCAGCGCGGCGCCGTGCGCCGCCGTGCCATAGCCCATGTGCCGCTCGAAGCCGTATGCGGGAAAGGCGGCGCCCAGGCGCGCCATCAGCCGGTCCCGCGTCACCTTGGCGACGATGGAGGCGGCCGCGATGGAGGCGATCAGCCCGTCGCCACCCACCACCGCCTCCACCTCGCAGGGAACGGCGGGCGGATCGTTGCCGTCGACCAGCAGGAACGCCGGCGGGCGGGGCAGGCCGCGCACCGCCGCCGCGAGCGCCCACAAGGTGGCCCTGCGGATGTTGTCGCGGTCGATCCGCGCCGGCGGAGCGAGGCTGACGGCCACGTCCGCGCTGGCGCAGATCTCGAGATAGAGCGCCTCGCGCCGGGCCGCGCTGAGCTTCTTCGAATCGTCGAGGCCCGCCGGCACCCGGCCGGGATCCAGCACCACGGCGGCGGCCACCACGGGACCGGCCAGCGGCCCCCGGCCCACCTCGTCGGCCCCGGCCACCAGCGGGACGCCGCGCGCATAAAGGGCCCGCTCGCGTTCGAAGCCGAGCCCCGCCCTCGCCTTGCGCATGCCCCCTCCCCTTACCGCCAACCGACCCGCGATCCGGTGCATCATTGCGCCCGCCGCCGGTGCCCTCCATATCCGTTCGACGGGCCTCGGACCAAGGCGCGCCGGCCGGTAGCGGGCGGCCGCGAATCGCGGGCGGGACCGGAGAGGTAGTGCTGTGCATGCCTGCCGTTACGGTGTAAAGCCAAGGGGCGCGGCCGCACGGCGGATGCGGACACGGATTCGGGCGGCCAGGAGCGGGCTTGCGAGCCGGCGGACGGCCGAAGGATGAGTGCGGGAGACGGGCGATGCGTTGGGAGGATTTCCGAACCAGCTCCAATGTGGAGGACCGGCGCGGCGAGGGCGGCGGTTTCCGGATGCCGGGCGGTCGTGGCGGCCTCGGTATCGGCACCATCATCATCGTCGGCCTGATCGGCTGGGCGCTCGGCATCAACCCCATCGTGCTGCTCGGCGGCCTCGAGGCGTTCAACAGCATGACCGGCGGCAGCCAGCAGCAGGCGCCCGCGCCCCAGACCGGCCCCACCGGCGCGCCGGCCGACCAGCTCGGCAAGTTCGCCGCCACCGTCCTCGCCCAGACCGAGGACGTGTGGACCCAGGTGTTCCGCGCCCAGGGCAAGACCTATACCGATCCGACCCTGGTGCTGTTCACCGGCTCGACCCGCTCCGCCTGCGGCGGCGCGCAGTCGGCGATGGGGCCGTTCTACTGCCCGCTGGACCAGAAGGTTTACCTCGACGTCTCCTTCTTCCAGGACATGAAGCGCCGCTTCAACGCCGGCGGCGACTTCGCGGCGGCCTACGTGATCGCCCACGAGGTCGGGCACCACGTGCAGAACCTCATCGGCATCCTGCCCAAGGTGCAGCAGGCCCAGGCCCGCGCCTCCTCCCGTGCCGAGGGCAACGCCCTCTCCGTGCGGGTGGAGCTGATGGCCGACTGCCTCGCCGGCGTGTGGGCGGCCCAGGCGAACCAGCGCTTCCAGATCCTGGAGCAGGGTGACGTCGAGCAGGCGCTCAATGCGGCCACCGCCATCGGCGACGACCGCCTGCAGCGCCAGTCCCAGGGCTTCGCGGTGCCGGACAGCTTCACCCACGGCAGCTCGCAGCAGCGCGTGGAATGGTTCACCCGCGGCCTGAAGACCGGATCCATGCAGCAGTGCAACACCTTCCAGGCGGGCCTGTAACGGCGCGCCTCGTCAGGGTGCCGTAACCGCCTCCCGTACCGTCGGAGCGTTCCGTTCCGTCGGACCTCGGGGGCGCGGCTCCGCGTCGGCCATTGAAACCTTGACCCGCCTTCGCTATAGGGGCCTCAACTCACCCCGTAGGGGCCGGAAGGTCCTTTCCTCGGCCATGGCCGCAGTCCTCGTTCCTTGTACGAGACGGCTGCGGCCCTAAACGGTGCTGCAAAGCACATAAGAGGCGTCAATCCATGTCTTCGACGTTCGAAACGGTGGCCAACATCATCGCGGAAACCTGCGACGCTCCGCGGGACACCATCACGCCGGAGAGCCACGCCATCGATGACCTCGGCATCGACAGCCTCGACTTCCTCGACATTGCCTTCGCCATCGACAAGGCGTTCGGTATCAAGCTGCCTCTGGAGCAGTGGACGCAGGAGGTCAACGAGGGCAAGGCGACCACCGAGCAGTATTTCGTGCTCAAGAACCTGTGCGCGCGCATCGACGAGTTGGTCGCTGCGAAGACCGCGTGAGGGCGGACGGGGCTCATGCGTCCTGAAGTCTTCAAGATGATCGACCGGGTCGTGGCGATCGACCCGGACTGTCAGAAAATCCAGTGTCAGGGCCAGGTGCCCCTGGAAAGCTCCATCTTCGAGGGGCATTTCCCGGGCCACCCCATCATGCCCGGCGTGCTGCTGATCGAGGCGATGGCGCAGACCACCGGCTGGCTGATCCTGGCGCGCAATCGATTCTCCCACATGCCCTTCCTCGCCGCCGTGAAGGAGGCGAAGCTGCGCAGCTTCGTGCTGCCGGGCGAGAATCTCGACCTCTTCTCGGAACTGGTGCACGACGGCTCGGGCTACGCCATGGCCAAGACCGAAGTGAAGAAGGAAGGCGAGTCGAAGGCCATCTGCAGCGCCGAGCTCGCGTTCCGCGTGCTGCCCTGGCCCGAGGGCAAGATGAAGGCGGTGGTCCTCAAGGTGGCGGAGCACGTGCAATTCCCCCTGGCGGACTATGCCGATGCGTGAGGCTCCCGGCATGCGGCGTGACGTGCTCATCACAGGCATCGGCCTGGTCTCCTCCCTCGGCGAGGGGCCGGAGGCCCATTGGGCCGCGCTCACCTCCGGCGCCGCGCCGGTGACCGACGCCGCCACCTTCGCCCCTTACGTGGTGCACCCCCTCGTCGAGGTGGCCTTCGAGGCGCAGATCCCCAAGAAGGACCAGCGCCAGATGGAAGGCTGGCAGCGCATCGGCACCTATGCGGCCGGCCTCGCGCTGGATGCGGCGGGCATCGCCCGGAACGCCGACATCCTCGCCAAGACCGACATGGTGGTGGCGGCCGGTGGCGGCGAGCGCGATTTCGCCGTGGATACGGCCATCCTCAACGATCTGCACGCCTCCAACGACCCCGGCCGGATGCTCAACGAGCGCCTGCTGGCGGACCTGAGGCCGACGCTGTCGCTGGCCCAGCTTTCCAACCTGCTCGCCGGCAACATCTCCATCGTGCATGGCGTCACCGGCTCCTCGCGCACCTTCATGGGCGAGGAAAGCTCCGGCGTGGATGCGGCGCGCATCGCCTTCGCGCGCATCGCGGCGGGGCAGAGCGAGATCGCCCTCGTGGGCGGCTCCTTCAATGCCGAGCGCGAGGACACCCTCCTGCTCAGCGACCTCGACGAGTTCTGCATGAAGGACGCCTTCAAGCCCGTGTTCTCCGCCGAGGCGCCGGGGTTGGCGGCGGGCTCCATCGGCGCGTTCCTGGTGCTGGAATCCCCGGAGCATGCGGCGGCGCGCGGCGCGGCGGCCATCGCCAAGATCTCCGGCGTGTGGTCCGAGCGGGCCAGGCGCCAGGTGGCGGGCGCCATCACTCAGAAGGTGGGCGAGCTTCTGGCCACCGCCGGCACGTCCGGCGCCACCGCCATCATCTCCGGGGCATCCGGCGGACGGCTGGCAACGCCCGAGGAAGCGGCCGCCCTCACCGCCGCCGGCCTTCCTGTGCGGGCGACGGCCAACCGGCTGGGGCATGGTTTCGAGGCCCACTTCATTTCCTCTCTGGCGCTGGCGGCGCTCGCGGTGTCGAAGGGCGAACTGTTCCCGGCCCTGCCCGGCGACCCGGTGGAACAGGGCGACGGGCCGGTGGAGCGGGTCATCGTCACCGGCGTCGGTCACTGGCGCGGGGAAGGCGCCGCGCTGGTCGAGAAGGCCTGACCGCGGCGGTCCCAGGGGGTCGAAGCCGATCGTCGCGGGAGCGCGAGCGCGGCCCGCGGCCGGGTCGCCGCCTCCCGGCGCGGGGGGCCTTAACGGGCGCGGCAATCCGGCGTAGGGTCCGCCCCCACTGCGCGGCTGGGCGAGCACCGCGCCCGCGAGGGCGGAGCGCCCGGCGCCAACCGGAAGCAGCGGCGGCGCCGCAAGGCGCGCCTCAAAGCGGAAGCGAACGAGATGACCCAGGCGCATTTGGACAAGTTCGGCCGCCCGCTGGTGGTGGTCACGGGCATCGGCCTCGTCACCTCCCTCGGCCAGGGCAAGGCGGACAACTGGCGCCGTCTCACCGCCGGCGAGAGCGGCATCCACACCATCACGCGCTTCCCCATCGAAGGCATGCGCACCACCATCGCCGGCACCGTGGATTTCCTGTTCGACGGCCGCGTGCCCGCCCCGGACCTCTCCGAGAAGCTCGCCACCCTCGCCATGGACGAGGCCATCGCCGAGGCCGCCATCGGCACGCCCGGCGACTTCCCCGGCCCGATGTTCGCCGCCGTGCCGCCGGTGGAGCTGGAATGGCCGGAGCGGCGCCAGCTTGCCGATGCGGTGGGCCACTATCCCGTCACCTATCACGACCTCCTCGGCGCGGCGGCCTCCGGCCAGTTCCGCCCCTGGCACGAGCGCTTCCTGTTCGGCTCGGTGGCCGACCGGCTCGCCGAGCGCTTCGGCACCCGTGGCCAGCCCATCTCGCTCTCCACCGCCTGCGCATCGGGGGCGACGGCGATCCAGCTCGGCGTGGAAGCCATCCGGCGCGGCGACACCGATGTTGCCATCTCCCTCGGCACCGACGGCTCGGTTCATCCCGAGGCGCTGATCCGCTTCTCCCTGCTCTCCGCGCTCACCACCGCCAACGAGAAGCCCGAGGAGGCCGCCCGCCCCTTCGCCAAGAACCGCGAGGGCTTCGTGATGGCGGAAGGCGCCGCCGCTCTGGTGCTGGAGAGCTACGCCCATGCGGTGGCGCGCGGCGCCAAGATCCTCGGCGTGCTCGAAGGCTGCGGCGAGATGGCGGACAATTTCCACCGCACCCGCTCCAGCCCGGATGGGCGCCCCATCATCGGCTGCGTGCAGAACGCCCTGGCCGACGCCGGCATCACCCCCGATGACGTGGACTACATCAACGCCCACGGCACCTCGACGCCCGAGAACGACAAGATGGAATATGTCGGCCTGAAGGGCGTGTTCGGCGACGAGAAGCTCGCCGGCATCCCGATCTCGTCCAACAAGTCCATGATCGGCCACACCCTGACGGCGGCGGGCGCCATCGAGGCGGCGGTGTCGCTGCTCACCATCCGCCACGGGCGCATCCCGCCGACCATCAACTACCACGTCCCCGATCCCGCCATTCCCCTCGACGTGGTGCCCAACGAGGCCCGCGACGCCAAGGTGCACCGCGTGATCTCCAACTCCTTCGGCTTCGGCGGGCAGAACGTGTGCCTCGTGCTCGCGGGCGAGCCGGCCTGACGCCGGCACCCGTCCCGCCCTCGCCGACCGCCGCTCACGACAGCATCAGGACCCCTTATGCGCGCCCTTCAACTCGTCTCCGACCGCAAGCTTGAACTCGTCGATCTGCCGGAGCCGGACGCGCCCGGCGAGGGCGAGGTGAAGATCCGCGTCAAGGCGCTGGCGCTCAACCATATCGACGTGTGGGGCTGGCGCGGCATGGCCTTCGCCAAGCGCAAGATGCCGCTCGTGGTGGGCGCCGAGGCGGCCGGCGAGATCGTCGAGCTGGGCAAGGACGTGCGCGGCCTCAAGGTCGGCCAGAAGGTGGCTATGTATGGCGCGCTTACCTGCGGCCACTGCAAGAACTGCCTCGCCGGGCGCGACAACCTGTGCGAGAGCGTCGGCGGCGTGCTGGGCTTCCATGTGGACGGCTTCGCCCGCGACTATCTCACCATGCCACAGCGCCTCGTCGTCCCGGCGCCGGACGATGTGTCGTTCGAGGAGCTGTCCTGCGCCGGCATCACCTTCTCCACCGTCGAGCACATGCTGTTCGACAACGCCAAGCTGGAGAGCGGCGAGACCGTGCTGGTGCACGCCGGCGGCTCCGGCATCGGCTCCGCCGCCATCCGGCTGGCGAAGGACGTGGGCGCCACCGTCATCACCACGGTGGGCGACGACGAGAAGGCCATCAAGGCCGAGATGCTGGGCGCCGACCACGTGATCAACTACCGCAAGGACCGCTTCGAGCACGAGGTGCGCAAGATCACCAAGAAGGTGGGCGTGGACGTGGTGTTCGAGCATGTGGGCGCCGACACCTGGAACGCCTCCCTGCTGTCCATGAAGCCGGGGGCGCGGCTGGTGACCTGCGGCTCCACCTCCGGCGTCACCGTGCAGATGAATCTGATGCAGCTCTTCCAGCGCCAGTACAAGATCTTCGGCTCGTTCGGCGCGACCATCAAGAATGTGGCGGACGGGCTCGAGAAGATGGGCCGCGGCATCATGCCGGTGATCGATACGGTGGTGCCCCTTGAGGACTTCAACTCGGGCCTCGAGCGCCTGGAGAGCCGCAAGGTGTTCGGCAAGATCGTGGTGAAGTTCTAGGGGCCGGACGCTCCGGGACGAAAGCGGGCGCATCCCGTGTCGGACCTCGCAAAAAGCCTTCGCCGCACCCGGCGCCGCGCCACGGGGGCGATGAAGCGCGCCCTTGCGCCCGTCGGCGAGGCGCTGGTGGCAGGCTATGTGCGCGGCTCGGTGTGGTGGCTCCGGCTCTGGCCACTCTGGCTCTCGGCCGGCGGCATGGCCTTCTGGGCGAGCCTGTTCGGGCCCTATTTCGCGGTGACGAAGGTGGCGCGGCGCAATCTCGCCGCCGCCTTCCCGGGCATGAGCCGGCGCGAGACCAACGCCCTCATCCGCGGCATCTGGGCCAACATGGGCCGCTACGTCGGCGAGTTCGCCCAGATGGACGGGATCTGGGATTACGATCCCGCCCATCCCGACAGCGGCCGCATCGAGGTGAAGGGCGCGGACATCATGGCCCGGCTGCGCGACGACGGCCGCCCGGCGCTGTTCTTCACCGCCCATACCGGCAACTGGGAGCTCTGCGCCATCGCCGGCACCAAGCTGAATGTTCCGGGCGGCGTGCTCTACCGGGCCCCCAACAACCAGCGCGCCGCCGCCCTGATCGAGGAGATGCGCGCCGATGCCATGCCCGGCCTCATCAAGGCGGGGCGCGATGCCGGGCGCGTCATGGCCCGCATGCTGGCGAACGGCGAGCATCTCGGCATGCTGGTGGACCAGTATTGGACGGGCGGGCCGGAGGTGAACTTCTTCGGCCGCCCCTGCGCCACCAACCCCACCCTCGCCCGCCTCGCCCGCCAGTTCGACTGCCCGGTGCACGGCATGCGCGTCATCCGCCTGCCCGGCGCCCGCTTCCGGGTGGAGATCACCGAGGAAGTGGTGCTGCCGCGCGACGCGGCGGGCAAGATCGACGTGATCGGCGCCATGCAGACGGTCAACGACGTGATCGAAGGCTGGGTGCGCGAATATCCCGAGCAATGGCTCTGGCTTCACCGCCGCTGGCGGTGAAGGGGCCGTGAGGGGCTCCGGGCGTCTCAGCCGCCCGCCGGCTTGCCCAGCGCGTCGGACAGCATCTTCGACAGCCGGTCGAGGGCGGAGAACAGCACGTCGGTGCTGAAGCCGACCAGGAAGGCGACGCCGAACGCCCCGAGCGAGGTGAACTGGATCGCATCGGCCTTTTGCGAGCTCGGCGACCAGAACCAGACGGCGATGACGCCCGCGATGCCGCCCAGCAGGAGGCGGTGGACGAGCTTGCGCAGCGGCGGATCCGGCACCGCCCGGTCCACGTAGTGCCGCATGAAGAAGACCATGGAGCCGAACACTCCGTAGAGCGCCGGCAGGATCCATCGTCCGATCAGATCCATGTTGGACTTCAGGTGGTACAGGTCCGACGTGTAGTTGCGGCGCGACATGGGATCAAAATCGATGGCGAGCGAGCGCATGACGAGCGTCAGCTCCTTGATATGGTCCCTGAGGGCGCAGTGAATGCTCTTCCGGCGGTCGCCGCTGCCGTCGGCTGCGACGCCCTGAGCGCATTGCTTTTCCAGCTCTTGCTCGGCCGCCGCGCGTCGCTCCTCGACGGCATTCCCGACGGCCTTCACGGGCGCAGCGGCGGGGGCGACGCAGGGGGTGGAGCGCGACGAACCGCTCCCCGCCGCGGGCGGACAGAGCTGGAGATAGGCCGGAACCGCCTGGTCGAGAAACTCGAAGGGCACAACCAGCAGGCCGCCGATCACGTTGTTGGCGAGATCGAACAGGTAGAGGCTGCCGTTGATGTCCGATGCGATTTCCCCATAGGAGGAGGTCAGCATGCTCTGCTGGCGCAGGTCGGCGAAGCTGCGGATCGCCTCCGCATAGGCCTTCGCGCTTTTCTCCGGCGTGGAATCGGCGTCCCGCACCATCAGATAGATGCTCTCCGCCATTTCTTCGTTCTTGGCGGTCTGCAGGGCGCTGACGGAGGAGAAAAACGAGCTGGTCCGCTCATAGATGAGCGTGAGATAGCCCGTGTAGACCAGCACGATGAGGCAGATCACCAGGATTCCGGCGAAACGCCAGCGTTCCACGCCGGTCCAGCGATAGGGGCGCCAGCCGTGGCGCAAATCCCCGAGGGTGATGGGATCGAGGTCCGCGAGGGCGTCATTCAGGGCGAGCTGGAGGCGCGCCACCTCTTCCGGCGAAAGGGTTTCGCCCTCGGGCTTGGCCTTGGCGGCGGCGACGAGATTGGCCAGGTCGCGATTCTTGGCGAGACGCCCGAGAGAGGCCGCCACGTCCACCACCAGATCGGCATCCGCAACGAGCTGCGCGCTGTCTTGTCCCGCCATGTCCGCCCCCCGGCGCTATGGCCTGCCCGGACCCGTCCGGCTCTTGGAAAGACAGTCAAGCGTCGCGTTCGGCACAGGTGACCGGCCTCGGACGACCGGACGCCCGGACGCCATCTTCCATCCGCAAGATACCGACCGCATTTGGACGCCGAAAACCGCCATTCCCTAGCGTTAATTGTTCCGAACGACCGATAATCACTTCACATTATACGAGAATCCGAAAACTGAAAGCATAGATTGCAGACCGCGCCGGATGCGCGTCGGCGGCCACCGCCGGGGACAGCGGCCCGCGGGAGTCAAATCCCCTTGCCCCCGGCGGCATGATCCGATAAAGCCGCGCTTTCCTTTTTTCAAAGGTGAGAGGGATGAACGCGCCTCAGGTGGCCGTCATCATGGGCAGCCAATCCGATTGGGAGACCATGCGCCACGCGGTCGAAACGCTGGACGCGCTGGCGATCCCCCATGACGCGCGCATCGTCTCCGCCCATCGCACCCCCGAGCGCATGTTCGATTTCGCCAGGGGCGCGCGGTCGGCCGGCTTCAAGGTGATCATCGCCGGGGCCGGCGGCGCGGCCCATCTGCCCGGCATGGTGGCGGCGCTGACCACCCTGCCGGTGTTCGGCGTGCCGGTGGAATCCAAGGCCCTGTCCGGCGTCGACAGCCTCTATTCCATCGTCCAGATGCCCGCCGGCGTGCCGGTGGGAACGCTGGCCATCGGCAAGGCCGGCGCCATCAACGCCGCGCTGCTGGCGGCCTCGGTCCTGTCCCTCGCCGACGACACCCTCGCCGCGCGGCTGGAGCGCTGGCGCCACGACCGCTCGCAGGCGGTGGCCGAGCGCCCGTCCTGACCCATGCTGGTGCCAGGGTCCACCATCGGCATTCTGGGCGGCGGCCAGCTCGGCCGCATGATCGCCCTCGCGGCGGCGGAGCTCGGCCTCAAGGCCCACATCTTCTGCCCGGAGCCGAACAGCCCCGCCTTCCAGGTGTGCGCCGGCTTCACCTGCGCGCCTTATACGGACCTCGCGGCGCTGGAACGGTTCGCGGCGAGCGTCGACGTGGTGACCTACGAATTCGAGAACGTGCCCCTGTCCACCGCCGAATTTCTCGCCGCGCGGGGCAACCTTTCGCCCTCGGCCCGGGCGCTGGCGGTCACCCAGGACCGGCTGGTGGAGAAGAGCTTCGTGCGCGACCTCGGCATCGCCACCGCGCCGTTCCTGGCGGTGGACGACCTCGCCGGGCTGGAGCAGGCGGTGGCCATCCTCGGCCGCCCGGCGGTGCTGAAAACGCGCCGCTTCGGCTATGACGGCAAGGGCCAGGCGCTGGTGCGCGCCGGCGACGACCTTGCCGCCGTCTGGCAGGCGCTGAAGGGCCAGAGCTCCATCCTGGAGGGCTTCGTGCCGTTCGAGCGGGAGGTGTCCGTGGTGGCCGCGCGCCGCGCCGACGGCGCCTTCGCCGCCTTCGAGGTCGCCGAGAACGTGCACCGCGACCATATCCTCCACACCTCGACCGTGCCCGCCCGTATCGGCGCCGCGACCGCGCAGGCGGCCCACGCCATCGCCGCCACCATCGCCCAGGCCCTCGATTATGTGGGCGTGTTCGCGGTGGAGCTGTTCGTGGTGGGCCGCGGCGCGGACGAGCATCTGGTGGTCAACGAGATCGCGCCCCGGGTGCACAACAGCGGCCACTGGACCCAGGACGGCGCGCTCACCTCGCAGTTTGCCCAGCATGTGCGGGCCATCGCCGGCTGGCCGCTGGGCGACCCCTCGCGCATCGGCCGGGTGGAGATGACCAATCTCATCGGCCGGGATGTGGAGGCCTATCTCCATTATCTGACCGAGCCGGGCGCCCACCTGCATCTCTATGGCAAGGACGAGGCCCGCGCCGGCCGCAAGATGGGGCATGTGAATCGGGTGTGGCGCGATGCCGGGGCGCCGGCGCCTCGCGCCGCTCCCGGCCGGGGCTGAGCCCGCCCGGAACCGGGCCAGACAGGCCCGAAAGTGTGCCGGCCAAAGGTTTTTCCGACCGGCCCGCCAAGGCGAAGCTGGTGGACACGGCGCCCGCATTCTGATAAGAGAGCGCTTCTTTCGGATCGGTTGACGGCGTGCGTGACGCCCCGTTTCCGGTCCGATGCGTTCAATCCATGGATAGCCAGAAACTCGGCGCTCCAGCTCGAAGAGGTCAACACGTGCAAGTTCTCGTCCGCGATAACAATGTCGATCAGGCCCTCAAGGCGCTCAAGAAGAAGATGCAGCGCGAGGGGATCTTCCGCGAGATGAAGCTGCGTGGCCATTACGAGAAGCCGTCCGAGAAGCGGGCCCGCGAGCAGGCGGAGGCCATCCGCCGCGCCCGCAAGCTCGCCCGCAAGCGCGCCCAGCGCGAGGGCCTGCTGCCCTCCAAGCCGCGCACCCGCTGACGTTCGCTGGCGCGAGGTTCGTCTCGCGCCGGGGCGGCGCGGGACCGGCGGCCACCGGCATCGGCGGCAGCCAGCGGAAAGCCAAAGACACTTCGAGAGTTTGGAATCACGGAACGTTGGATCCGCGTGGTTTTGCGCCGCGCGGATTTTTCGTCGTTGCGCCGGATGTGGCCGTCGCACCAGAAGAACCGGCGGCCCTCGCTTCCGCCCAGCCACCGGCGCGCCCCTGCGCCCCCTTGGTCGGGAGGTTCCACCCGGCAGGAAGGCGCGCCTTACCGACTCAGCGGACCGCACCGGCCGCCTTCCGCGCGACCGCTCCGGGCCCTGATGCGGGCGAGATCACGCACCGTTGATTCCGGATCGATGATCGCCACGCCGCACCGATCCTGACGCGCCGCCGCGGTCCCGATGCCGCCGAGCAGGGAGAGCGAAAGGACGAGGCGGCGGTAGCCTCTCCGGGCCGAGCCATTCCGCGAACGGCGTCAGCGCCCCGCGGACCCAGGCCAGGCGCCACCCACCGCGATGGCCCCCCTGCCCTCGCAGCATCGCGCTACGGGCCGGTTGAGAGGCCGGAGCGGCGAGCTCCCCGACGCCGGCGCCCCCGCCACCCTTATATCAACCGCTCCCGCCCCCGCCGATCCCGGCCGCCGGCTTGCCCTCAGGGGCCCGATGCTTCATCTGTGCAGTCTCGCGCGACGCCGGAGGTGAAGCGATGGTGGCGAAGATCATTACGGTCGACCCCTTCGATCTCGTCGTGTTCGGCGCCACCGGCGACCTCGCCCGCCGCAAGCTGCTGCCCGCCCTGTTCGAGCGCGACTGCGCCGGCCAGCTTCCTCCGGAGGGGCGGATCATCGGCGTTTCCCGCCGGCCCATGGAGGAAGCGGCGTTCCGTGCCTTCGCCCGCGACGCGGTGGAGGATCGCGACGGCATCGAGACCCACGCCGGCAGCGACCTGCCCCGCTTCCTCGACCGCCTGACCTATGTCGCCGCCGACGCCCTCTCCGACGAGGGCTGGGATGGGCTCGCCCGCTGCCTCGCCGCGGGGGCGGAGAGGATCCGGGTGTTCTACCTCGCGGTGGCGCCGGACCTCATCGGCCCGATCTGCGCCCGCATCGGCGCCCATGGCCTCGTCACGCCGTACAGCCGCGTGGTGATGGAGAAGCCGGTGGGCCACGACCTCGCCTCGGCCCTCGCGGTGAACGCGGCGGTGGGCGAGGTCTTCCCGGAAGAGGCGGTGTTCCGCATCGATCACTACCTCGGCAAGGAGACGGTGCAGAACCTCATGGCGCTGCGCTTCGCCAATGCTTTGTTCGAGCCGGTGTGGAACAACGCCCATATCGACCACGTGCAGATCACGGTGGCCGAGAGCATCGGCACCGCCGGGCGCGCCGGCTATTACGACAGCGCCGGCGCCCTGCGCGACATGGTGCAGAATCACATCCTCCAGCTCTTGTGCCTCGTCGCCATGGAGCCGCCGGTCTCGCTGGAGGCCGACGCGGTGCGCGACGAGAAATTGAAGGTGCTGAAAGCCCTCGATCCCATCGATGCCGGCACTGCGCCCCGCCTCACCGTGCGCGGCCAGTATCGCGCCGGGGCCTCGGCGGGGGGCGCGGTGCCCGGCTATCTGGAGGAGCTGGGCGTGCCCGCCTCCAACACCGAGACCTTCGTTGCGCTGAAGGCCCATATCGCCAACTGGCGCTGGTCGGGCGTGCCGTTCTATCTGCGCACCGGCAAGCGGCTGGCGTCCCGCGTCTCCGAGATCGCGGTGGCGTTCCGGCCCATCCCCCATTCGGTGTTCGATTCCCAGGCGGGGCCGATCCGCCCCAACCGGCTCATCATCCGCCTGCAGCCCGACGAGGGGGTGCGGCTCTGGCTGATGATCAAGGACCCGGGGCCCGGCGGCATGCGCCTCGAGCACGTGCCCCTCGACATGAGCTTCGCCAGCGTGTTCGGCGTGCGCAATCCGGATGCCTACGAGCGCCTCATCATGGACGTGGTGCGCGGCAACCAGACCCTGTTCATGCGGCGCGACGAGGTGGAAGCCGCGTGGCGCTGGATCGATCCCATCCAGCAAGCCTGGCGCGCCGAGCGCGAGCCGCCCAAGCCCTACACCGCCGGCACCTGGGGCCCCTCCGCCGCCATCGCCCTCATCGAGCGCGACGGGCGCACCTGGACCGACGACGGCTGAGCCCGGGCCGCCCCGGAGGCCCTGTCCGCGGGGCGCCGCCACCGCGCCCGGCGCGGCATCGCGCGGAACCCGTCAGAAGGCCCGCCCCCCGAGTTTCCCACCCCGCCCAGCGACTGAAGAGACCGACGCCCCCATGAGCGCACAAACCCCCATTTCCCTGTCGGTCTTCGAGGATCCGGACGCCCTCGCCCGCGCCCTCGCCGGCCGGGTGGCGGAGGCGCTTCGCGCCCGCCTCGCACGGGAGGGAGCGGCCTGCCTCGCGGTCTCGGGCGGGCGCACGCCGGAGCGCTTCCTCGCCGCCCTGAGCCGGGAGCCGCTGGCGTGGGACCGCATCACCGTCACCCTGGTGGACGAGCGCTGGGTGCCGGAGGCTTCGCCGCGCTCCAACGCCGCATTGGTGCGCCGCCACCTGCTGGAGAACGCGGCCGCGGCGGCCCGTTTCGTGCCGCTCTACACCGGCGCGCCGACGCCCGAGGACGGCCTTGCCGAGGCCACCCGGCGCGTCGCCGCCCTGCCGCTGCCGTTCGCCGCCGTGGTGCTGGGCATGGGCGACGACGGCCACACCGCGTCTTTCTTCCCGGGCGCCGACGCCCTGCCGGCCGCCATCGACCCAGAGGCCGAAGCCCTGCTGTGCGCCGTGCGTGCCGAGGCGGCGGGCGAGCCGCGTATCACCTTCGCCCTGCCCTGCCTCATCGGCGCCGACATGGTAGTGTTGCACATTGAGGGCATGGGCAAGCGATCCGTTCTGGATGAAGCGCGACGGGAGGGGCCGGAAGGCGCCTTGCCGATCCGTGCGGTGTTGCGCCATGTGTCCCGGCCGCTCGACGTCATGTGGTGTCCCTGAAGGAGACGTGTCCGCTCATGTCCGATGCTGATGCCATCTGGCAGTCCCTCACCGCTGTCCGCGAGACCGGGAAGGCGACGCCCATCGCGCGTTTGTTCGACAAGCCAGGCCGATTTGCCGCTTTTTCCCGCCGCTCCGACGACCTCCTCCTCGACTTCTCCAAGACCGCGCTGACCGAGGAAAGCCTCGCGCTGCTGCTGCGCCTCGCCGCCACCACCGCGGTGGCCGACAAGCGCGACGCCATGTTCCGCGGCGAGCGCATCAACCTCACCGAGAATCGCTCCGTGCTTCACGTGGCGCTGCGCGACGGCGCACCCGAGCCGCTGCAGCTCGACGGCGTGGACGCCAGGGCCGAGGTGCATGGCACCCTGGAGCGGCTGTCCGCCTTCGCCGCGGCGGTGCGCTCGGGCGCCATCTCCGGCGCCAAGGGGCAGGCCTTCACCGATGTGGTGAACATCGGCATCGGCGGCTCCGACCTCGGCCCGGCCATGGTGACGCTCGCCCTCGCCCCCTATCACGACGGGCCGCGGGCGCATTTCGTCTCCAATGTGGACGGCGCCCACATCACCGACGTGCTCAAGGGGCTCGACCCTGCCACCACCTTGTTCATCGTCGCCTCCAAGACCTTCACCACGGTGGAGACCATGTGCAACGCCGGCACGGCGCGGGCGTGGATCGTCGAGGCCCTGGGCAAGAAGGCGGTGGGGGACCATTTCGCCGCCGTCTCAACCGCCCTCGACAAGGTGTCCGCCTTCGACATCTCGGCGGCGCGCACCTTCGGCTTCTGGGACTGGGTGGGCGGGCGCTATTCGGTCTGGTCGGCCATCGGCCTGCCGGTGATGATCGCGGTGGGGCCGGAGCATTTCGGGGCGTTCCTCTCGGGTGCCGCGGCCATGGACGCGCATTTCCGCACCGCGCCGTTCGAGGACAACCTGCCGGTGCTGCTCGCCCTCATCGGACTGTGGCACCGCAACGTGTGCCATTACCCGAGCCGGGCCATCATCCCCTATGACCAGCGCCTCGCCCGCTTCCATGCCTATCTCCAGCAGCTCGACATGGAGAGCAACGGCAAGAGCGTGACGGTGAACGGCAAGCCGGTGAAGCGGCCCACCGGCCCGGTGGTGTGGGGCGAGCCGGGCACCAATTCGCAGCACGCCTTCTTCCAGGCGCTCCACCAGGGCACCGACGTGGTGCCGGTGGAATTCCTCATCGCCGCGAGCGGCCACGAGCCGGCGCTCAAGCAGCACCACGACCTGCTCAAGGCCAATTGCCTCGCCCAGTCGGAAGCGCTCATGCGCGGGCGCACCCTGGAGGAGGCGAGCGCCCAGATGACGGCGAAGGGGATGCCGCCCGAGGAGGTGGCCCGCATCGCCCCGCACCGGGTGTTCCCCGGCAGCCGGCCGTCGGTGACGCTGGCCTACGACCTGCTCGACCCCTTCACTCTGGGCCGGCTGATCGCGCTCTATGAGCACCGGGTGTTCGTGGAGGCCGCGGTGTGGGGAATCAATGCCTTCGACCAGTGGGGCGTGGAACTCGGCAAGGAGCTGGCGACCGGGTTGTTGCCTGCGGTCCAGGGCGGCGCGGCGCCGGCCGGGGCCTCGCCCTCCACCCTCGGACTGCTGGAGCATCTGGGCGCCGGGCAGAAATAGGCTCAGCGCTCCCGCCGGCCCGCACCGCATGGACCTAAGGAAAAGGCCGCCGTCCGAACCGGACGACGGCCTTCCGTCCAAATGGGGGTGCGCGCGGGAGCCGCCCGTGCGCGGTTCAACGCAGGACGGCGAGGCCGCCGCTGAGGCCGTTGGGGCTGAGCCCCGGCTGGCCGAGCGCCTCGGCCACGCGCAGATAGTGGCGCATGATGTCGGTGGCGCTGACCACGCCGAGCAGCTCGAAATTCTCGATGACCGGCAGGTGACGGATCTGATTCTCGTCCATCAGCCGCATCACCGTCTCGATCGTGTCGGAGGTGGTGCAGGAGATCACCGGCCCGGCCATCAGGCTGGCGAGCACCATCTCGCAGGTGCGCGGCCCGTGCTCCAGGAGCGCGCGGGTGACGTCGCGCTCGGAGAACACGCCGATCACCGTGTCGCCCTCGGTGCTGCAATCATCCTTCACGATGACCGACGAGATGTTCTCGCGCCGCATCACCTTGACCGCCTGGGCGACCTTTTCGTTCATGCGGACCGTGACGATCCGCGTATCCCGCTTTTCCCGAAGGATGTCCTCGACCGTAATCATGACTGGCGTTCCTCTCCCGCGGCATAACCGCTCACGTCCCACGGCGTGCCCTTCGGGTCTGCTGCCGCGAGCCGTTATGCTGGCTCAAATTTGGAATCTGTCAACAGACCTGCCCCGTCTCAGCTCCGCGCGGCGGGTCGCCGCAGGTCCCGGAGCCGCGGCGGCGCAGGGAAAGGCGCGCACGGCGCACGGGCGGCACGAGGCCGCGCCGCGCTCCGCTTCTGCGCGCCGGAGGGGCCGGTTCAGGCCGCCGCCTTGGTCTTGGCGATGAGCGCGACGAAGCGGTCGAACAGATAGTGGCTGTCCTGCGGGCCGGGGCTCGCCTCCGGGTGGTACTGCACCGAGAACACCGGCCTGTCGGCCAAAGCGATGCCCGCGTTCGAGCCGTCGAACAGGGAGACGTGGGTCTCCACCGCATTGGCCGGCAGGCTCTCCCGGTCCACGGCGAAGCCGTGGTTCATGGAGGTGATCACCACCTTGCCGGTGGTCAGGTCCTTCACCGGATGGTTCGCGCCGTGGTGGCCCTGGTGCATCTTCACGGTGCGCCCGCCCACCGCGAGGCCGATCATCTGGTGACCGAGGCAGATGCCGAAGGTGGGCACGCCCGTCTCGATCACCTTGCGGATCACCGGCACCGCATATTCCCCGGTGGCCGCCGGGTCGCCCGGGCCGTTGGAGAGGAACACGCCGTCGGGCGCGAGCGCCAGGATGTCCTCCGCCGAGGTGGTGGCGGGCACCACGGTGACCTTGCAGCCGGCCCCCGCCAGCAGGCGCAGGATGTTGCGCTTCACGCCGTAGTCGATGGCCACCACGTGGAACTGGCCATCCTCCTGCCGGCCGTAGCCGATGCCCCATTCCCAGGGGGTCTCGTCCCAGCCGAAGCGCTGGACGGCGGTGACCTCGGGCACGAGGTCCATGCCGACGAGGCCGGGCCAGGCGCGGGCCTCGGCCTTCAGCGCCTCGAGGTCGAACCGGCCGTCGGCGCGATGGGCGATCACCGCATTGGGCATGCCCTTCTCGCGGATCAGCGCGGTGAGCGCGCGGGTGTCGATGCCGGAGATGCCGGGAATGCCGCGCGCCTTCAGCCATTGATCGAAATGGCGCGTCGCGCGGTAGTTCGACGGCTCGGTCACCGCGGTGCGCAGCACCACCCCGCGCACCCCGGAAGCGGCGGCCATGGAGACCGTCTCGATATCTTCCTCGTTGGTGCCCACGTTGCCGATGTGCGGGAAGGTGAAGGTGATGATCTGGCCGGAATAGGAGGGGTCGGTGAGCACCTCCTCATAGCCGGTCATGGCGGTGTTGAAGCACACCTCGCCGGACAGCGTCGCCTCGGCGCCGATGCCGAAGCCCGTCAGCACGGTGCCGTCCGCCAGCACCAGCACGGCGGTGGGCGTGGGCTCGGCCCAGCTGTCGCCGGCCGCAGGATTCTGCCCGGAGGCGCCGGGCGCGCCGGCGGGATCCGAGGGGGGCATGTCTTGTTCGTTGGTCATGGATCGCCTAGATAGAGCCTTGCGCGGCACGTTTCCAGCGTCCCGCGTGCGAAATCGTGCGCCGATATCGCGCCGGCGGCCATGCGGGCCGGCACGGTCGTGCCCGGCGCCGGGGCCCGATGGGAGGACCTCGCGCCGGATGGCGCCCGATCAGCCAGCGCGTTCGCGCTCCGGCACGCCCGAAGGCGCCGGACGCGACGCCCGATGGATGCCGTGAACAGGCCGCGCAGCGATGGGGGAACGTCGCGCCGCGCCTGGGAGCGTCCCAAGCCCCCTCACTGGACAGGTTTCAAAGGATTCGTTCCGTGCTTCGTGACGACATCAACGCCGCGCTGAAAAACGCGCTCAAGGCCCAGGAAAAACGCCGCACCTCGACGCTGCGGCTGATCAACGCCGCCATCAAGGACCGCGACATCGAGCAGCGCGGCCACGGCAAGGATCCGCTCTCCGACGACGAGGTCCGCGCCCTGCTCGCCAAGATGGTGAAGCAGCGCGAGGAAAGCGCGCGCATCTATGACGACGGCGGGCGCCCCGAGCTCGCCGAGCAGGAGCGCGAGGAGATCGGCTACATCAAGGCCTTCCTGCCGCAGCAGCTCTCCGAGGCGGAGACCCGCGAGGCCATCGCCGCGGTGATCGCCGAGATCGAGGCGACCGGCATCAAGGACATGGGCCGCACCATGGGCGTGCTGAAGGAGCGCTTCGCCGGCGCCATCGACTTCTCCAGGGCCTCCGCCTGGGTGAAGGAAGCCCTTTCCGGCGCCGCGGGCTGAGGCGCCGGGGCCCGCCCGGAAAGCCGCCGGATCACAAAGGGGGCGCCCGCAGCGCCCCCTTTTGCCGTCTCCGGCCGGGCGATGGCGTCAGCGCCGGCCCCAGATGGCCGGATCGATCTTGCCGTCGAGATCCGGCATGTCCTCGGCCAGGAAGCGGGGCACCTCGCCGGCGCGCCGCCGCTCCAGGTAATGCCGGGTCAGGCGGACGACGAGGCCGGAGAGCAGCACGATAGCGATGAGGTTGATGGTCGCCATCAGGCCCATGGAGGCATCCGCCGTGTTGAACACGGTTGCGACGCTCTGCAGCGAGCCCCACACCACCATGGCCAGCAGCGCGGCGCGCAGGATCCAGATCCCCGCCACATGGCCGTGCCCGAGGAACACCAGGGCGTTCTCGGCATAGGAATAATTGCCGATGATGGAGGTGAAGGCGAAGAAGAAGATGGCGATCGCCACGAAATAGCGCCCGGCCGCGCCCACGTAGCTCTCCATGGCCGCCTGGGTGAGCTGGGTGCCGGTGATGCCCGATTCGGGCACCAGCGCGCCCGACAGCAGGATCAGCAGCGCCGTGGCAGTGCAGATCACGATGGTGTCGATGAACACGCCGAGCGACTGCACGAAGCCCTGGCTCACCGGATGGTGCGGATCGGGCGTCGCCACGGCGGCGATGTTGGGGGCGCTGCCCATGCCCGCCTCGTTGGAGAACAGGCCGCGCTTCACGCCGTTGAGCATGGCCGCCGCCAGCCCGCCGGTACCGCCCGCCACCGCCTCCTCGAAGCCGAAGGCGTTCTTGACGATATGGCCGAGCATGGCCGGCACCTCTCCCGCATGGGTGACGAGGGCGTAGAGCGCCAGCGCCACATAGGCCAGCGCCATGAAGGGCACCACCACCTCCGCCGTCTTGGCGATGGCCGAGATGCCGCCGAAGATGATGATGCCGGCCAGCACCGCCAGCACCACGCCGGTGGCGAGCGGCGGCACGTCGAACGCGCCTTCCATGGCGTGGGCGATGGAATTGGCCTGCACCGCGTTGAACACGAGGCCGAACGACAGGATCAGGCAGGCGGCGAAGATGCCGCCCGCCCACGGCGCGCCGAGCCCCTTGGCGATGTAGAAGGAGGGTCCGCCGCGATAGCGGCCCTCGTCGTCGGTCACCTTGAAGAGCTGGGCGAGCGTGCTCTCGGCGAAGGCCGTGGCCATGCCGAGCGCCGCCACCACCCACATCCAGAAGATCGCGCCCGGCCCGCCGAGGGTCAGCGCCACGGCGACGCCGGCGATGTTGCCGGTGCCCACCCGCGAGGCGAGCGAGGTGCACAGCGCCTGGAACGGCGTGATGCCGGCGCGGTCGCCCGCCTTGGAGCCGAGCACCGCGCGGATCATCTCTGGAAAGTGGAGAATCTGGATGAACTTGAGCCGCAGGGTGAAATAGATGCCCACCGCAAGCAGGCCATAGATCAGGACATAGCCCCAGAAGACCGTGTTCAGAAAATCGACGACCGTATCCATGATAAGGTGCCCCCAGCCTTGCGTCAGGCTAAGCCCAAGCCGGGCCCGCCGTCTATGCGCAAGATGGCGCGTATGCTTGATATTTGGCGCCAGCACCGGCGTCGCCGGACGGCCGGCGCGCCCGGCCCGCGGGCACAGCCGCGTGATCGCCCGGCCGTGCGCCTTGGCACCGGCGGCGCCGGCGCGCTATTTTCACGCCGGACACGCGGCGGCATCCGCGCAGGCAGGACGGCGAACACGGGTCATGACCGACTTTCTCTCCGGCAAGCTCGGCCCCTCGGGCGAGGCGGCGCTCGGCGCGCCTGCCCCCGGTGCGCGGCCGGATGCGGGCGGCACCGGCCATCCGGCGCGGCCGCAGGCTGGCGGCTGGCTGCTGTGGGGGCTGGCCGCCCTCGCCGGGGCGCTGCTCGGCGCCGGCATCCTGCTGTGGGCCCGCAACGGATCGGCCGTATTCTTCGACGTCATGAGCTCGGGCATCGCCTCCTGCCTGTGATCGCCCGCTCGCGCCGGCCGCGCCGGCCCAAAGAGGTTCCATGCCTGCCCTCAGCCCTTCGCCCCGCACCAAGATCGTCGCCCTCGTCGCCGCCTTCCTCGCCGGCGCCCTGATCCTCGTCGTCGCGGCCACGCAGCTGCTGCCCGGCGGGGGACGCGGGGGCAGCGGCAGCGCCGCGGTGGGCGGGCCGTTCCAGCTCAAGGACCAGGACGGGCGCCCGGTCACCGAGGCGATCCTCAAGGGCAAGCCCTCGCTGCTCTTCTTCGGCTTCACCCACTGTCCGGACGTGTGCCCCACGGCGCTGTTCGAGATGTCGGAAATCTTCACCGCCCTCGGGCCGGATGCGGAGAAGGTGCAGGCCTTCTTCGTCAGCGTCGATCCCGAGCGCGACACGCCGGAGGTGATGAAGTCCTACCTCTCGAGCTTCGCGCCGCAGCTGCGCGGCCTCACCGGCACGCCGGACGAGGTGGATGGCATCAAGAAGGAATACCGGGTCTATTCCCGCAAGGTGCCGCTGTCGGAGGGCGACTACACTATGGACCACACGGCGGTGGTCTATCTCATGGACAAGACCGGCGCCTTCGTCGGCCCCTTCAATACCAAGCAGCCGCCGGCGAATGCTGCGGCGGCGCTGAAGCCGTATTTCTGAGCGCCCGGGCGCGGCGCGAGAGGCCGTGCTCGGTCTTGTCCCAATGGTGCGGCCGGCGGATCAGCTCGAAGAAGGCGCGCCACGCCGCCGCCGACAGCAGCAGCCAGTAGAACGGGATGGTGGCCACCACGGTCCAGCGCCCCATGATGCCGCGCCGCCCGAGCCCGGCGAGATTGGTGAGCGCGGTGCCCGCATAGCCCACCAGCAGGGTGGTGTAGGTGAGCGCCGAGGTGATCACCTCGGCCATGGAGGTGCACGGCAGGCCGATCACCCCGAGCGCCATGTCGCGGGCGAGCAGGGCGAGGCAGAACGGATGCACCAGCGCCGCCGCCAGCGGCCCGGCCGTCAGCAGGGCGAAGGCCGCCGTCGCCTCGCCGCCGAGATCGCGCACCAGGGTCCGGGGATGGCGGGCATGCACCAGGATGGTCTGCATCCAGCCCTTGAGCCAGCGGGTGCGCTGCTTCAGCCAGGCGGACAGGGAGATGGGCGCCTCCTCGAAGGTGGAGGAGGAGATCACCGCGGTGCGCCAGCCGGCGCGGGCAAGGCGGATGCCGAGATCGGCATCCTCGGTGACGTTGAAGGGGTCCCAGGCCCCCACCTGCTCCAGCACGTCGCGGCGGAAATGGTTGGAGGTGCCGCCCAAGAGGATCGGCAGGCCGAGGCCGGCGAGCACCGGCAGAAGCACGTCGAACTGGCCGGCATATTCCGCCTGGAAATGGCCGCTGATCCAGCTTTCCTCGCCATTGTCCACGGCGAGCCGCGCCTGCACGCACGCCACGTCCCGCCCGCCGGCGCGGAAGGCGGCGAGCGCCCGGCGGAGCTGGTCGGGCTCCGGCTCGTCCTCGGCGTCGTAGATCGCCACATACTGGCCACGGGCGAAGGCGAGCGCCACGTCGAGGGCCTTGGGCTTGGTGCGCGGCCCGCGATTGGCCACCGCCACCTCCTCCATGAAGGCGGGCAGGCGCGTGGCGGCGATGGCGGCGCGGGTCTCGTGGTCGTCCGCCTCCACCACCAGCTTGATGTCGAGCTTTTCCGGCGGATAGTCGAGGGCCGAGAGCGCCGTCACCAGGCGCGGCACCACCGCCGCCTCGCGATAGAGCGGCACCAGGACCGAATAGACCGGAAGCCTGCGCTCCTCCAGATCGAGCTCGGGATCCTCCGGCGGCGTGTAGGCGCAGCCGGCGAGGCGCAGCACGATCCACGACAGGAAGATCAGCGACAGCACCGCCTGCACCAGCAGGAGCGCCATCGCGGGATCGGCGAAGAACAGCCCGCCCAGCACCGTGGCACCGGCGGCAGCGCCGGCGATCACCAGGCGCAGGGGCCGGAGCGTCGCCGCCGACGCCGCGGGCCGGGCGGTGACGAGATCCGTGGTGGCCGCCTCCGCCAGCATCTCGCCGTGGGTGTCCATCAGGTGGCGGCGCAAAGCGGACGGCGCGATCAGGCGGGTGCGCCGGGCGAGCCCCGGATCGGCCCGGAGCGCCCGCGCCACGCGCCGGACCGCGCGCCCCTGGACCGCAATGAAGCTGTCGGGAGGACCGTCCGGCCGCGCCTGCAGGGCAAGGCCGGTGCGCAGGAGGCCCCGGGCGGTCTCCCCATCGGGGACTTTCAGCGCCGCCGCATCGCCCACCGGGACGCCGAGGCGGGCGGCCAGCGCCCGGGTGGCATCGGCTTCCTCCACGACGCCTGCGGTCCGGAGCACCTCGTCGCCGCCCACACCGATTTCCCGTGCCCGGCGCGCCGCCTGTCGCAGGGTGGCGGGATCGACGACGCCCTCGAACGCGGCAAGCTCGACGGGCAGGCTTCCGGCAGCGGCGGGCGAAGGCGGGCCGGCCCATTGCGAATCGGCGTGAGCGCGCAGGGCGTAGCCGCGATCGGCAGACGGGCCGCGCGCGCCCGACAGGCCAGCACCGGACGTGCGCACGCCGGGCATGCTGGCACCCGACTTGCCGACACGCACCGCCTCCCCCACCATGGATCGTCCTCAGCCCTGCCTTTGTGCGGTGCAACCCTAACGTGATCTCGATGCCCCTTCCACTCCCCCGCCCAAGCTGCGCCTCTTTTGCCGCACCCCGGCCCGGCCGCATCCTCGCCGCCGTCCTCCTCGCGCTGGCGGCGAGCTTGCTGCCGATGGCCCCGGCCCGCTCCGCCGAGCGCCTCGGCCCCGCCGCCAATCTTCCGTCCGAGGCGCGCGGCGTCACCGTTCCCAATTTCTGGAACGTGGAGCGCCGCGTCGAGCGGCCGGATATCGCCACCGTGCCGAAGACGCTGCGCTTCCTGACCGCCGACGATTATCCCCCGTTCAATTTCATCGCCTCCGACGGCGCCCTGTCCGGCTTCAACGTGGATCTGGCGCGGGCCATCTGCGCCGAGCTGGAGGTGACCTGCGCCGTGCAGGCGGTGCCGTTCGATACCGTCGCCAGCGCCCTGGAGCAGGGTCGGGGCGATGCCGCCGTCGCCGGCCTCACCGCCACGCCGAACGCACGGGCGGTGCTCGACTTCTCCGACCGCTACCTCGGCACCCCGGCGCGCTTCGTCGCTTTGACCAGCAAGGCCAACATCAAGGCCGATCCGGAGGTGATCGCCACCAAGCGCGTCGGCGTGGTGAGCCGCACCGCCCACGAGGCCTATCTGCGGGCCTTCTTCAACGAGGCGGCGATCCGCCCCTTCGCCGATCTGAGAGGCGCCCAGGAGGCGCTGCGCAAAGGCGAGGTGGACCTCCTGTTCGGCGACGGCATCGCCCTGTCATTATGGCTCAACGGCGCGGATTCGGCCGCCTGCTGCGCCTTCGTGGGCGGCCCCTTCACCGAGAGCCGCTTCTTCGGCGACGGCTTCGCGGTGGCGGTCAAGGCGGGCAACGACCCGCTGCGCGCCGCCATCAACTATGCGCTCCAGCGGCTGTGGGAGAAGGGCACCTACACCGACCTCTACCTGCGCTGGTTCCCCATCAGCTTCTATTAGGCGCACCGGCGTCCGCCGCGCGTTGACGCCTCGGGCGCCGGTTCATAATGTCCGCCTCCTTTCAGGAGCCAATCATGAGCGAAGCCGCGCTTTCCCCCGCCACCCCCGAAGATCTCGCCGCCACCCTGAAGGTGCTGGCCGAGACCGCCGGCGCCTGGCCGTTCGAGGAAGCGCGCAAGCTGGTGGAACGGCTGAAGCGCACGCCGAAGGAGGAGGTGCTGTTCGAGACCGGCTACGGCCCCTCGGGCCTGCCGCATATCGGCACCTTCGGCGAGGTGGCGCGCACCACCATGGTGCGCCACGCCTTCCGCATCCTCACCGAGGACAAGGTGAAGACCCGCCTCGTCGCCTTCTCCGACGACATGGACGGCCTCAGGAAGGTGCCGGACAACGTCCCCAACAAGGAGATGCTGACCAAGGCGCTGGGCCTGCCGCTGACCAAGGTGCCCGACCCGTTCGGCACCCACGACAGCTTCGGCGCCCACAACAATGCGCGCCTGCGCTCGTTCCTCGACGCCTTCGGCTTTGAGTATGAGTTCATGTCGGCGAGCCAGTGCTATCTCTCGGGGCGGTTCGACGAGACCCTGCTGAAGGTGCTCGCCAACTATCAGAAGGTGATGGACATCATGCTGCCCTCGCTGCGCGAGGAGCGGGCGGCGTCCTATTCGCCCTTCCTGCCGGTGTGCCCGCGCACCGGCCGTGTGCTGCAGGTGCCGGTGCTGGAGCACGATCCGGCCCACGGCACCATCAGCTACGAGGATCCGGAGACCAAGGAGAAGGTCACCGTTCCGGTCACCGGCGGGCAGTGCAAGCTGCAGTGGAAGCCCGACTGGGCCATGCGCTGGGTGGCCATGGGCGTCGATTACGAGATGGCCGGCAAGGACCTCATCGATTCGGTGAAGCTCTCCGGCCAGATCGCCCGCGCGCTCGGCGCCGAGCCGCCGGAAGGCTTCAATTACGAGCTGTTCCTCGACGAGAAGGGGCAGAAGATCTCGAAGTCCAAGGGCAACGGCCTCTCCATCGAGGAGTGGCTCAGCTATGCCTCGCCGGAGAGCCTTGCCCTGTTCATGTTCCAGTCGCCGCGCTCGGGCAAGCGGCTCTATTTCGACGTGATCCCGCGCAACGTGGACGATTACTTCAACTTCCTCGCCAAGTACCCGGAGCAGGACTGGAAGCTTCGGCTCAACAACCCGGTATGGCACATCCATGCGGGTGAGCCGCCCAAGGTGGACATGCCGGTGTCCTTCACCATGCTGCTCAACCTCGCGTCCGCCTCCAACACGGAAGACGAGAGCGTGCTGTGGGGCTTCCTCAACCGCCATGTGCCCGGCGTGTCGGCGCAGACCCATCCCAAGCTCGCTCAGCTGGTCGGCTATGCGGTGAAGTATTTCCACGACTTCGTGAAGCCGAACAAGGTGTTCCGCGCGCCCGATGAAGTCGAGCGCGCGGCGCTGGAAAAGCTGGACGCGGCGCTGGCCACCCTGCCCGAGGGCGCGGACGCGGACGCCATCCAGAACGTGCTCTACGACGTCGCCCGCCCCATCCCGCGCTATCAGGACCTGAAGGCCAAGGGCGCGACGCCCGAGCGCCCCGGGGTCTCCATCGAGTGGTTCAACACCCTTTACCAGGTGCTGCTCGGGCTTGAGCGGGGGCCGCGCTTCGGCTCCTTCGTGGAGATCTACGGCGTGCCGGAGACGCGCGCGCTGATCGAAAAGGCGCTGAAGGGCGAGCTTTCCGCCGGCTGAGCCCGGCGCGCCTCGCACCCCTTCCGGTGCCCGGCCCCCGGAAGCGGCCCGAGATGCCGCTCCGGGGCGGCAGCGCCGTGGCCGGCCGCCTGCCCTTATCAGCCATGTCCATTGCCCGAGGACGGCGCGTCCCGCGCGGCCGCCCGTGCCCTGCCCCATCGGCGGGGTCGGCGCGGCGCGGCCGCGCGATGGCACGCCGCATCCTGTTTGCCGGCACCCTAATCCCGCTGCCGATTGACCTTTGGTGAAATTACCATAGATTACGAGTACGAACCTATTTTATTACCGTTTACTACTGTGAAAAAGGACGCCGCCATGTCGCTTCGCCTTGGGGATACCGTTCCCGACTTCACCGCCCAGACCACCGAAGGCCCCATCAACTTCTATGAATGGCTCGGCGACAGCTGGGCCATCCTGTTCTCCCATCCGAAGAACTTCACCCCGGTGTGCACCACCGAGCTCGGCCAGGCCTCGCACCTCAAGGGCGAGTTCGAAAAGCGCGGCGTGAAGCTCATCGGCCTGTCGGTGGATTCGGTCGAGAACCATCCGGCCTGGGTCGGCGACATCAAGGACGCCACCGGCGCCACCTTGAACTTCCCGCTCATCGCCGATGCCGATCGCAAGGTGTCCGACCTCTACGACCTCATCCACCCCAACGCCAACGACACGCTCACCGTCCGCTCGGTGTTCATCATCGGCCCGGACAAGAAGCTGAAGCTGTCGCTGACCTATCCGGCGTCCACCGGCCGCAACTTCCAGGAGATCCTGCGGGTGGTGGATTCGCTCCAGCTCACCGCCAAGCATTCCGTCGCCACCCCGGTGGACTGGAAGAGCGGCGATGACGTCATCATCGTGCCGTCCCTCTCGGACGATGCCGCCAAGGAGAAGTTCCCCGACGGCTGGAAGACGGTGAAGCCCTATCTGCGCGTGGTGCGCCAGCCCGGCTCCTGAGCCGCGATCCGGCGCCGGACCAGCCGCGCCCATGAAAAAGGGGGCCTTGCGCCCCCGCTTTTTCGACCACGGTTTTTCACGGCTCTGCCCGGCCGGGACCCCTGTCCCGGTCCCCTCACCCTCCCCCGCCGATGCGGGAGAGGGTTTTTTTGTCAGGCGCTCATGATGTAGCCGCGCAACGCCTCGCTCTCGCGCTCCATCTCCTCCACGCGATGCTTCACCACGTCGCCGATGGAGATGATGCCCACGAGCTTGTTGTCGGAGACCACCGGCACGTGGCGGAAGCGCCCGCGCGTCATGCGCTCCATGATCACCGGCATCACCTCGTCGGGGGTGCAGGTCACCACCGCGCGGGTCATCACCATGGGCAACGGCGTCGACAGCACGGCAACGCCACGCTCGCCCAGGAGCCGCACCACGTCGCGCTCGGACAGGATGCCTTCCACGCCGCCGTTTTCGTCCACCACCACCACGGCGCCGATGTGATGCTCGGCGAGCAGCTTCACCGCGTCGGCCAAAGTGGCGCTGGGCGCGATAGTGACCACGTTTCCGCCTTTGGACTTCAAGATACCACTCACCGTCATCGATGCGCTCCCTATTGTGCGCCGCCCCCTGCGCGCCGGTGCCGTCCGGCGTCCCTTTCGGGGATGACGCATTCCCAAGGGAAGATGATCCCTCGGCAACGCGTGCGACGCAAGGGCGCAGCAAAATTTCAACAGGAGAGACGGCCGTCCGCTCACGCCTCGCCGCGGCGCGGCACCGGATCGAACAGGGCGAACAGCAGCAGGCCGGCGAGGAAGCCGCCCACATGGGCCTGCCACGCCACCTCGGCGCCCTCCGCGCCCGGCACGGAAATGCCGACGCCGAACAGCAGATTGAGGCCGAACCAGACGGCCACGAACACCAGGATGCGCCGGTCGCGGAAGCTGCTGCCGAGCGAGCCGGCCGGCCGGTGGTCCGCCGCCGGATGACCGGCGCCGCCGCCGAGCGCCGCCCCGGGGGCGAAGGCGAAGCGGATGGCTGCCGCCATGGTTCCCGAAACCGTGGCCGATGCGCCGATCATGGGCAGGATGCCGTCCAGATGGCTGACGAGATGGGCGAGCGCGCCCGCCGCCGCCGTCACGGCGCAGAACAACAGGAAGCGCACCGTGCCGAAGCGCCGCGCCACCGGCGTGCCGAAGGCGAGGAACCAGATGAGGTTCACCACCAGATGCACCCAGTTGGCGTGCAGAAGCGCGTAGCTGACGAAGGTCCAGACCTGCGCCCCGAAGCCGCCCGGCAGATAGAGGTGGGCGTCCGGCAGATAGCGCACCGGGATGAAGGCGAAGGTGGCCAGCACCTCGAGATCCGCCTGCGGCGACAGCAGCAGGGTCCGCACGAGATGGATGCCGACGAGCGCCACCGCGAGCCCGGAGATCACCCCGGGCACGTTGAAGATGGGCTCCCGGTAGGACATCGGCGGGGTGGGACGGTTCTCGAGCACAGGAGAGGAGATAGGCACGGCGCGGCCGGGCGGCAAGCGTAAAACCGCCATCCGCCTCGCGGGCGTTCATCCGCCGCCGTGGCGAAGGTTCGGGGCGAGGCGGTAGCCCCCAGCCGGCGGGTTAAGGTTAATGAAAGGTTGACGGCGCCTTTGCGGCGAAGTTCGGGCATTATGATTTTGTTAACTGTCTCGCGGATGCCGCCATGCCCCGGTCCCACCTCGCGATCCGACCCATCGGAAGCTCCCGTGCCACGGCGCTGGCCGGCTTGGCCATGGCGCTTCTCATGGGCGCGCTGGTGATGGTGGCGACCCTGGCCAGCGAACCCGTGGCGGCGCAGGACCTGCGCTTCGCCAGCCTCACCTCCCCCTTCGCGCCGCGCCACCTCGCCGGCGGCCGCAACACCAGCGCGCCGGTGGGCTTCGTCCGCTTCTGCTCGGAAAATCCCCAGGATTGCCTCTCCGAGGGCAAGCCGGTCTCCGCGGTGATCCTCGATCCCCGCCACAAGATCGAGCTGGAGCAGGCCAACAGCGCGGTGAACGCCTCCATCGAGCCGATGACCGACGAGGAGCATTACGGCGAGACCGAACGCTGGGCCTATCCCGCCGACGGCAAGGGCGACTGCGAGGACTACGTGCTGGAGAAGCGCCGCCTGCTGGTGAGCCGCGGCTGGCCGGCCTCCGTGCTGCTCATCACCGTGGTGCGCGACCACCATGGTGACGGCCATGCGGTGCTCACCGTGGTGACCGACCAGGGCGACCTCGTGCTCGACAATCAGGAAAGCAAGATCCTGCCCTGGCGCGAGACCGGCTATCGCTTCGTCAAGCGCCAGTCGCAGGAGAGCCCGGCCGAATGGGTTTCGCTCGGCGACACCATCGGCGGCCCCACCGTGGTGGGCGGCGGCCAGCGCTGAGCGCCGCCGAGCCCTGCCCCCGCGCGCATCAGTCGATCCGCTGGAGCCCCTTGGCGTAGCGCACCGCCCGGCGCTGGTAGCCTTCGGCCGAGGCGGTGAGCCCGGCGATGCCCTTCGCGTCGAGCGGGCGCACCACCTTCGCCGGGGTGCCGACGATCAGCGAGCCGGGCTCGAAGCTCTTGCCCTCGGTGACCAGCGCATTGGCGCCCACCAGGCAGTTTTCCGCGATGACCGCGCCGTTGAGCACGGTGGCGCCCATGCCGATCAGGCTGTTGTCCCGCACGGTGCAGCCGTGGAGCATGGCGCGGTGGCCCACGGTGACGTTCCGCCCGATGACCAGCGGATAGCCCATGTCCGTATGGCAGACCGAGTTTTCCTGGATATTGCTGCCCTCCCCCACCTCGATGACCTCGTTGTCGCCGCGCAGCACGCAGCCGAACCACACGCTCGCACCCTCCTTCAGCACCACCTTGCCGATGAGGATGGCGTTGGGGGCGATCCAGTAATTGCCCGAGGCGGGCAGGTCCGGGCTCACGCCATCCAGGGAATAAAGCGGCATGGGTCTCCTCCAGGGCTGGACATAGCGGACGCGGGGATCTCCCCGCCGCCCGGCGCGTTGTCGGAACTGGTATAGTCCGCAAGGCGGGTGGGATTCAAAGCCGGGCGCCGCGCCAGGGTGCGGCAGGCGGTCCATCCGGCGGGAGGCCGCCGCAAGCAACGGGAGCGCGCCATGACCAAGCCGACCCTCATCCCCCTGCTCAATCTGGCGCCGGTGGTGCCGGTGGTGGTCATCGAGCGGGCGGCCGACGCAGTGCCGCTGGCCCGGGCGCTGGTGGACGGAGGCCTGCCGCTGATCGAGGTCACCTTGCGCACCGCTGCGGCGCTGGACGCGCTGCGCGCCATCGCCGCCGAGGTGGAAGGCGCGGTTCCCGGAGCGGGAACCGTCACCTCTCCCGCCCTGATGGAGGACGCGATCGATGCCGGGGCGAGCTTCCTCGTCAGCCCCGGCGTCACGCCGGACCTGCTGGCGGCGTTCCGCGGATCGCCCGTGCCGGTGATGGCCGGCTGCGCCACGCCGAGCGAGGCCATGCGGCTCGCCGAGGCCGAGTTCGAGGTGCTGAAGTTCTTTCCGGCCGAGGTGGCGGGGGGCGTCGCCGCCCTCAAGGCCTTCGCCGGGCCATTCCCGGAGCTGAAGTTCTGCCCCACCGGCGGCATTTCGCCGGCCAATGTGGCCGACTATCTGGCGCTGCCCAATGTGGTGGCGGTGGGCGGCTCCTGGGTGGCGCCGCAGTCGCTGATCCGGAGCGGTGATTTCGCCAGGATCCGCGCGCTGGCGGGCGAGGCCTCGCGGCTGAACAACACGTCCGCCGTTGCCTGACCGCGCGGATCGGGAACGAACCCGCGGCGGCACCCCGCAATTTCGGGGAACCCGTCCGCAGGTCCAGCCAATGCCGGTAGGGCATGGTGGGCTGCGGGTCAAAAAGCGCGTGAATGAAACCATTCCCGTTCCCATCAGGCACGAGAATGGCGTATAGGCGAGATTGATTGGCGGGTGTTGAAAGCAATTTTTGAAACGTTATTATTGCTGCGGGCTTTCGCGCGCTCCCGTCTTCCCATGCCCATGTTCAGGTGACATCCCATGAACGAGACCATGAAGCCGGCTTCCGTCCTCGCTGCGGCGGATGCGGCCCTTGACCTGCGCTACCGCGAGCCCGTGGCCGGGGCGACCAAGCCCTGGAACGACACCCTCGCGGTGATGCTCGCGCACCGCTCGGTCCGCGCCTTCTTGCCCACCCCCCTGCCGGAGGGCACGCTCGAGATGCTGGTGGCGGCCGCGCAATCGGCGCCGACCTCCTCCAACGTCCAGGCCTGGAGCGTGGTCGCGGTGAGCGATCCCGAGCGCAAGGCCCGCCTCGCCCTGATCGCCGACGATCAGGCGCAGGTCCATCAGGCACCGGTCATCCTGGTGTGGATCGCCGACTACGCCCGCATCGACGCGGTGGCGCGCAGCCGCGGCATCACCCTCGAGACGCTCGCTTACACCGAGGCCTTCCTGGTCGCCTCCATGGATGCGGCCTTCGCCGCGCAGAACGCGCTGACCGCCGCCGAATCCCTCGGCCTCGGCACCTGCTACATCGGCGCGCTGCGCAACAATATCGAAGCGGTGGCGGAGATCCTGAAGCTGCCGAAGCACTGCTATCCGGTGTTCGGCCTCGTGGTCGGCCAGCCGGATCCCGCCAGGCCGGCCGACGTCAAGCCCCGCCTGCCGCAGGATGCGGTGCTCCACTTCGAGACCTATTCGCAGGACGGGCAGGCCGACGCGGTGGCCCGCCACGACAGGCACAGCCTCGACTTCCGCCGCGAGCAGAAGCTCGATGCCACCCCCTGGAGCAACCACACCATCGAACGGCTCGACACCATTCCGGCGCTCCGCGGGCGCCACCTGCTGCGGCAGGCGCTGGAGCGCCTCGGCTTCCCGCTGGCCTGACGCGCAAAGCCATGCCGGGGGTGCTCCTGCGCCCTCGGTGCCGCGACGCAGGAGCCTCAGATGGCGATCTTGCCCTCGCCCTCGGCGAGGAAATGCTCCAGCCAGTGGATGTCGTAGCGGCCCTCGGCGATGTCCTTGGTGCGCACCAGGGTGCGGAACAGCGGCAAGGTGGTGTCGATGCCGTCCACCACGAATTCGTCCAGCGCCCGGCGCAGGCGGCGCAGGCACTCGTCCCGCGTCTTGCCGTGGACGATGAGCTTGCCCACCAGGCTGTCGTAGGTGGGCGGGATCACATAGCCCTGGTAGGCATTGGAATCGACCCGGATGCCGAGCCCGCCGGGCACGTGATAGTGGGTGATCTTCCCCGGCGAGGGGCGGAAGGTGGTGGGGTGCTCGGCATTCACCCGGCACTCGATGGCATGGCCCTCGATCACCACGTCGTCCTGGGTGAGGAGCAGCGGCTCGCCCGCCGCCACCCGGATCTGCTCGTTGATGAGGTCGATGCCGGTGATCATCTCGGTCACCGGATGCTCCACCTGGATGCGGGTGTTCATCTCGATGAAATAGAAGCGCCCGTCCTCGTAGAGGAACTCGATGGTGCCGACGCCGAGATATTTGAGATCCCGCATGGCCTTGGCGCAGGTCTCGCCGATCTCGGCGCGCTGCTCGGGGGTGATGACCGGCGACGGCGCCTCCTCCCACACCTTCTGGTGGCGGCGCTGCAGGGAGCAGTCGCGCTCGCCGAGGTGGATGGCGTGGCCCTTGCCGTCGCCCAGCACCTGCACCTCGATATGGCGCGGGGTGCCGAGATACTTCTCCAGATACACCGCATCGTCGCCGAAGGCGGCCTTGGCCTCGGTGCGGGCGGTGGAGAGGGCCTGGGACAGGTCGTCTTTGGTGAGCGCCACCTTCATGCCGCGCCCGCCACCGCCGGCCGCCGCCTTCACCAGCACCGGATAGCCGATTTGGTCAGCGACGAGGTGGGCCTCCTCATCGGAGGTCACGCCGCCGTCGGACCCGGGCACCACCGGGATGCCCAGAGCCTGCGCCGTCTTCTTGGCCTCGATCTTGTCGCCCATGATGCGGATGTGCTCCGCCTTCGGACCAATGAAATGGATGTTGTGGTCCGCCAGGATCTCGGCGAAGCGGGCGTTCTCGGCCAGGAAGCCGTAGCCCGGATGCACCGCGTCCGCCCCGGTGATCTCGCAGGCGGCGAGCAGCGAGGGGATGTTGAGATAGCTCTCGCGGGCAGGCGGCGGGCCGATACACACGCTCTCGTCGGCGAGGCGCACGTGCATGGCATCCGCGTCCGCCGTGGAATGCACCGCGACGGTGGCGATGCCCAGCTCCTTGCAGGCGCGCAGGATGCGCAGGGCGATCTCGCCCCGGTTGGCGATCAGGATCTTCTCGAACATCAGCGGTCCCTGCCTGCCGGCTTTGCGCTTATGCGGTGCGGCGCTCACTCGATGATGAGGAGCGGCTCGCCATATTCCACGGGCTGGCCATTGCCGACGAGAATGCGCGTCACCGTGCCCGAGCGCGGCGCCGGAATGGCGTTCATGGTCTTCATGGCCTCGACGATCAGCACCGTCTGGCCTTCCTTCACGTGGGCGCCCACGTCGGCGAAGGCGGCCGCGCCAGGCTCCGGAGCGAGATACGCGGTTCCCACCATGGGCGAGGTGACCAGGCCCGGATGCTTGGCGAGATCCTGGGGCGGATCACCGGCCGGCGCGGCGGCCGCGGCGGTGGCGGGCGCCGGCACGACGGCGGCGGCCGGCAGCGACGCCGCCTGGGCGATGGTGACCGGAGCCGGCGCGCGCACCACGCGGATGCGCAGGCCCTCGTGCTCGACCTCGATCTCGGTGAGGTCGCTGTCGGACAGGAGGCTTGCGATCTCCTTGACCAGCGTCGTGTCCAATGGGGTCTTGGTGGGCTTCATCATGTTCCTGGCTCTGACGGCCATAAATGGCCGTACGAGGGCATCTTGGGCAGAAAGAGGTAAAGGCCGCGATTACGGCGAGGCGGCCATCTGCGCGAAAGCGGCGATGGCGAGCACGTAGCTCTGCGGGCCGAAACCGCAGATCACGCCTTTCGCCACGGGCGAGAGAAACGACTGGTGGCGGAACGGCTCGCGGGCGAAGACGTTCGACAGGTGGACCTCGATCATCGGCACGCCGACGCCGGCCACCGCGTCCGCCAGGGCGATCGAGGTATGGGTGTACGCCCCGGCATTGAGCACGATGCCCCGCGCGCCGCGCGCCTCGTGGATGTAATCCACAAGGGTGCCCTCGGAATTGGTCTGGCGGAACACGACCTGAAGGCCGTGGCGGCCCGCCTCGGCGCGGCACAGCTCGGCGACGTCGGCGAGAGTCGCCCGGCCGTAGACCTCGGGCTCGCGTGTGCCGAGAAGGTTGAGATTGGGCCCGTTGAGGACGTGGATGGTATCAGACATCCGTGACGTATCTGTCTCCGGCCCCATCGGCCGGACCGGCGCGGTTATACGGGGCCTCACGCCACAAGGAAAGAGCACGCCGCAACGCCGCACGTCCGAAGCGCGCGGCGGCCGGCGCGGGCCGCCGCCGGCTTCCCGGGCCGCGCCCTCGGCACGCCCCGGTCGCCCGGCGGAAGCGATGGGCGCCAGCTACTTGGCGCCCTCGGCCTTGCCGCTGTTCGCCTGACGCGCGTCGGCGATGGCCGCCTTCAGCTTGTCGACGCCGAGCGCGCCCACCATCACCTGATCGCCCACCACGTAGGAGGGCGTGCCGTTGAGGCCGAGCGCCTCGGCCATCTGCATGCTCTCGTCGAGGGTCGCGTTGAGCTCCGGCGAGGTGGCCTGCTTCTGCAGGAGGTCGGTGTCGATGCCCACTTCCTTCGCCGCCGCCAGCGCCTTGGCGCGATCGGCCTGACCGCGCATGTGCAGCAGCGCCTCGTGGAAGGCGAGATACTTCTCCGGCGCCACGATGCGCACCGCCACCGCCACCTGCGCGGCTTCCACGGAGCCCGGGCCGAGCACCGGGAATTCCTTCAGCACCACCCGCAGCTTGGGGTCCTGCTTGATGAGCGCCTGCAGGTCCGACAGGGCGCGGCGGCAGTAGCTGCAGTTATAGTCGAAGAACTCCACCAGGGTGACGTCGCCCTTGGGGTTGCCGACCACCACGCCGCGCGGGCTGTTCTCCAGCAGCGGCTTGAGCTTGCCGGCCGCCTTGGCGCGGGCGTCGGCGGTGGCGGCCTGATCGCGCGCCTCAAGCACCGAGATGGCTTCCTGGAGCACCTCGGGGTGGGCGAGCAGATATTCCCGGATGACGGGACCGAGTTCCTGCTTCTCCGCGTCGGTGAAGGCGGCCGCCGGTGCCGGAGCAAGCGCCGGCAGAGCCAGGGTGGCAGCCAGCGCCAGCGAGGCGGGGCGAAGGAAGCGGCCGGAGCGCGCGGGCATGAAGGTCTCCATGGTCTTTGAGGTCGGGTCGGATGGGATGCGGATCACTGGCCTTGCGCCCCGCGTTGCGGGGGCGGCTTGAAGTTCACCAGGTCGTCGGCCTTCAGCCAGCCCGGCGACCCCTTGGGGAAGGTCTGCCGGGCGCGCGCGGCGAGCTCCCGGCCGGTCTTGAACTCACCCGTGGCGAAATAGCCCTGGGCCGAGGCGAGGTCGGCATTGGCCGTGTCGCCCCTCTTGGCATAGGCGAGGGCGAGGGAGCGCCAGGCGCTCGGCGAATCGGGATCGCGCTGGGTGGCGAGGATGAGCTCGCGCACCGCATCGTCGCCGCCGCTGCCGCCGGCCTTGCCGCCCGACTGCACCATCGCCTGGCCGAGCATGGTGCGGATCAGCGGGGCGCCGTGGCTCAGCTCCACCGCCTTCTTGAGCGGCGCCACCGCGCCGGCGGGATTGCCGCCCTCCAGCAGGGCCTGCCCCTTCAGCTCGTAGAAATAGGGATTGCCCGGCTGGCGGGCGATGAGCGCGTCGATCTGGCTGATGGAGGACGCCACATTGCCGTAGCGATAGGCCGAGATGGCGCGGGCATACTGCGCCGCCAGCGAGCCGTCGGACGCCGGATAGCGCCGCAGCACCGCCTCCGGCCGCTCGGTGAAGCCCACCAGCTTGGCGCGCATGAGATCGTGCCGCGCCTGCAGCGCCGGATCGTCGGGCTTGTTGAAATAGGGGCTCTTCTGGGCGATCTCCTCCAGCGCCGCGATACGCTCGCGGGCCATGGGATGGCTCAGCAGATAGGGGTCCACCCGCTGGCTGATGAACAGCTGCTCGTTCTGGAAGCGCTCGAAGGTCTCCAGCATGCCCTTGGCCGACTGGTGCGTGGCGTCGAGGAACTTCACCGCCATCCGGTCGGCCGCCTGCTCCTCGCTGCGCTGGTAGGACAGCAGCGAGCGCCGGATCATCTCCTGCGGCGCCGTGAGGCCGGCCGCCGCCGCATTGCCGAGATCGCGCCCGGCCCCGCTCGCCGCGCCGGCCGCGACGCCCGCGCCGGCCAGCAGCATGGCGACGATGGCCATGGTCTGGGCGCCTTCGAGCTGCTGGCGCATGCGGGCGAGATGGCCGCCGGCGATGTGCCCCGTCTCGTGGGCGAGCACGCCGATGATCTGGTTGGGCGTCTTGGAATCGAGCAGCGCGCCGCTGTTCACGAAGATCCGCCGGCCATCCGCCACGAAGGCGTTGAAGGCGGGATTGTTGATGATCACCACTTCCACGTTCTGCTTGGCGAGGCCCGCGGCATTCAGAATCGGGCGGGTATAGTCGGCCAGCAGAGCCTCGATCTCGGCATCGCGGATGACCGAGGGCTTCTTCTGCGCCTGCTCCTGGGCGCGGGCGCTCTGGAGCGGCAGGCTCGCCACGGCGAGAAGCGCGAGGAAACGCCCCGCGCCGCCGGCGAGACGGCGCGCCAGGGGGCGTCCTGCGGGGGACGCCGGGGAGGAGGTGCCGAGGAAAGACATGGGATGCAAGGGCTTCTCGTCGTTCGCTTCTCGTCGTTCCGTAGATCCGGTTCCGTTCGATCCGATCGCCGCGGCCCGCGCCCTGCAGGCTGCTGCGATCCCTTACCATCGCGGCGCGGACGGATCATGGCTCCGTCCGTCGCGGCCGAGCCGTCCTACGCGGCGGCCACCGCCCTTTATCGCCGCCCTTTGTCGCCGCCCTGTGTCGCCGCGATCCCTGTTCCCATTCGCCGGGGCACCCGCGGCGGCCTCGTCCGCCGCCGCTCCTCGGGTCGCGCGCCTAGCGTGGCGGCCGCCCGCCCCCATCGCTACCGCCACATGGACTTGCGTCCTGGCGCTGCCCCCCGGGCACCGCCTTGGTGCATCCCGTTGGCGCGTCCCCAGTGGTGCGTCCCGTTGGTGCGTCCCCTTGGCCTCGCGCCGCGGTCGCGCTACGAGACCGCCGGACACTGGCGTTCACCGACCGCAAGGTCAATGCGCCCGTTGTCACGAAGGAGCGAACTTCGTCTCAACCCACAACCCGATTGAGGCGGCAGCACGGCAGATCCATCCGTGCCGCCCGCCGGGACGAGGAGTCCCGAACGCCCATGGCCCCCCTGCCCCCCGCCTTCCCCGCACCCGCGCTGCGCAGCGCCGTGCCGCCCTTCATGGTGATGGACGTGATGGAGCATGCCGCCCGGATCGAGGCGGCGGGCGGCACGGTGATCCACCTGGAGGTGGGCCAGCCCGCCGCCGCCGCCCCGCTGGTGGCGCGGCAAGCCGCCGCGCGCGCCCTGGAGGCGGGACAGGTGGGCTACACCGCGGCCCTCGGCCTTCCGGCCCTGCGCGCCCGCATCGCCCGCCACTATGGCGAGGCCTATGGGCTGGCGCTCGATCCCGAGCGGGTGGTGGTGACGAACGGCTCCTCCGGCGCGTTCATCCTCGCCTTTCTGGCGCTGTTCTCGCCCGGCGACCGGGTGGCGATGGCCTGCCCGGGCTATCCGCCCTATCGCCACGTGCTCACCGCGCTCGGCTGCGAGCCGGTGCTCATCGAGACCCGCGCCGAGGATCGCCACGCCCTCACCCCGCAGGGCCTCCGCGCGACCCACGCCAGAACCCCGCTCAAGGGCGTGATCGCGGCGAGCCCCGCCAATCCCACCGGCACCATGATGGACCGCGCGGCCCTGACCGCGCTCCACGACTGCGCGCGCGAGCTCGGCCTCGCCTTCGTCTCCGACGAGATCTACCACGGCCTCGACTACGCCTTCCCGGCGGTGAGCGCGGCGGAGATCGGCGCCGACGCGGTGGTCATCAACTCTTTCTCCAAATACTTCTGCATGACCGGCTGGCGGGTGGGCTGGATGGTGGTGCCGCCCCACCTGACGCGCACCCTGGAGCGGCTGCAGCAGAATTTCTCCATCTCCGTGCCCACCCTCTCGCAGATCGCCGCCGAGGCCGCCTTCGAGGGGCGCGTCGAGATGGATGCGGTGAAGGCCGGCTATCAGGAGAACCGCCGCATTCTCACCGAAGGCCTGCCGAAGATCGGGCTGGGCCGCTTCCTGCCCGCCGATGGCGCCTTCTATCTCTATGTGGACATTACGGATTTCGCCACGGACTCGGCCCGCTTCGCCAGCGAGATGCTGGACGCGGTGCATGTGGCGGCGACCCCGGGGGTCGATTTCGACCCGCTCCACGGCCACGACTTCCTGCGCCTGTCCTATGCCGGATCGCCCGCCCAGATGCGCGAGGCGGTGGAGCGCATCGGCCATTTCCTGGCCGGGAGATAGCGGCTCCATGACGGGCGCCATGCCCGGCGCCAAGGCCAGCGCTACGTGACGCTGCGGCATACCTCCTTTCGCCACACACTTGCGACAATTGGTGCTAATCTTTCCGGTCATGAGCCGGTTGAACGACCAGATCGTCGAGATCACCCCAGAGGTGCTGCTGAAGGCCTATGCCTGCGGCATCTTTCCCATGGCGGAAAGCGCCGACGATCCCGGGCTCTACTGGATCGAGCCCGAGCGGCGCGGCATCATCCCGCTGGACAATTTCCGCATCTCCTCGCGGCTCGCCCGCACCGTGCGCTCCGACAAGTTCGAAGTGCGCATCGACACCGATTTCGAAGGCGTCATCGCCGGCTGCGCCGAGCCCCAGGAAGGCCGCGACAAGACCTGGATCAACGACCGCATCCGCCGCCTCTATGGCGAATTGTTCCAGCGCGGGCGCTGCCACACGGTGGAGGCTTGGCGCGACGGCCAGCTGGTGGGCGGGCTCTACGGGGTGCGGCTCGGCTCCGCCTTCTTCGGCGAGAGCATGTTCCACCGCGAGCGCGACGCCTCGAAGGTGGCCCTGGTGCATCTGGTGGCGCGGCTCATGGTCGGCGGCTTCCGCCTGCTCGACACCCAGTTCGTCACCAGCCACCTGAAGAGCTTCGGCGCCGTGGAGGTGTCCCGGCGCCAGTACCAGCGCCTGCTCGATCAGGCGCTGCAGGGCGAAGGCGACTTCTACCGGCTCGCCGACGGCTGCCCGGCCACCGGCAGCGCCGTCTTGCAGCCCATCAGCCAGACGTCATAGATCGGGTGCTCCACGCCGTGGAGGCCGGGGCTGGAAGCGAACATCCAGCCGGTGAAGATGCGTTTGGCCTCACCCTTCAGCGTCACCTCGTTCACCTCGGTGAATGAGGTCGTGTCCTGCTGCTCGGTGGGCGGACGGGTATAGCACGCCCGCGGCGTCACCTGCAGGGCGCCGAACTGCGCCGTCTCGTTCATCGCCACCTCGAACGAGGTGATGCGGCCGGTGATCTTGTCCAGCCCGGCGAAGACCGCGTACTGGTTCGGGATCTTCACCGACGGCGGCTGCACCACCACCACGTCGCCGAGGGAATCGGTGATGGCCGAGGACGGCACGCCGACCGCCCCGTTGCTGGGCGCGGCGGCGGCGCTTCCCGGCGCGGCCGCGCCCGGCGGCGGCGGCAGGGGCCGGCGCTCGAAGCCCTGCTGCGCGTGGGCGGAAACGACAGCGTTCAGCACGAGCGCCCCGCCCATGAGGGCGGCGGCAATGACGGATGCGGCAGGCGTGCGGCGCATGGAACCCCGGCGGCAGGAAGGATCAAGGACGTGCCGGGCACCTTGCCCGCTGTCCGTGCAGGAAATATGGCACCCGGTCAGCGGTTACCACCCCGAGGCACCGGACATCAAGCGTCCGGCGTCCAGGCCTTGTAGTCGCCGGTCACCTGCGGGCGGTTGGCGCCGGAGCCCACGGCGCCCTTCGGGCGGTAGGCGTTGGGCGTGCCGGTGGGGTTGGAGCGGTGCGGCTTCTGCCAGGCGCGCGCCGTGTAGCTCTCCTGCGACGGCGGGGTATCCACCCGGTGGTGGATCCAGCCCCACCAGCCCGGCGGGATGGCGGAGGCCTCGGCGTAGCCCTTGTAGATCACCCAGCGGCGCTCGAAGCCGAGGGTGGGATCGATGGCCCCGCCCTTGGTGCGGTAATAGCGGTTGCCGAACTCGTCCTCGCCCACCGCCTCGCCGTAGCGCTTGGTCCACCACCAGGTGCCGAAGGTCTCTTTGTTCCACCAGGTGAAGATGTACATGAGCAGGGTTTTCACGGCCGGCGCCTCGTTCACGAAACCGGGCGGAACATGCCATCGCGCCCCGCCCCTGTCCACCGCTGCCATGGTCGGGCCTGCCGCGCCGTCCCCGCCCGCCTCACGGCACGAACAGCAGCATCACATAGACCGCGAACACGATGAGGTGGACGATGCCGTTCAGCACGTTGGTCCGGCCGGTGCCGAACGACAGGATGGAGAGGATCAGGGCCAGCAGCAGCATGGTCCGGTCCTCGCTGTCGAGGCCAAGGATCATGGGCCGGCCGATGAGCACGCTGATCGCCGCCATCACGGGAATGGTCAGCGCGATGGTGGCGAGCGCCGAGCCCAGCGCGACGTTGAGACTGTGCTGGAGGTCGTTGCGCTGGGCCGCGCGCACCGCCGAAATGCCCTCCGGGGAGAGCAGCAGCAGCGCCACCAGCGCGCCGGTCACCGCATCGGGATCGGCCAGCGGGAACTGGGCGAGGAAGGTCTCGAAGCCGTCCGCCACCGTGTGGGAGAGCGCCACCACGGCGCCGAGGCTCGCCAGCAGCATGAGGAAAGCGAGGGCGACGCGCGCCCCGCCCGGCACCGGCCCCTCCTCCTCGCCGCTCCCGACGACGTAATGCTCGCGGTGGCGCACCGTCTGCATGTAGAGGAAGGCGAGATAGAGCCCCACCGCCACGAACGCCATGAAGCCGAGCTGAAAGGGCGTGAAGGCGCCGTCCTCGCCCGCCTTGGTCTCGCTCGGCAGCACCAGCAGCAGCACGCTCAGGGCGATGATCACCGAGAGATAGCCGGTGAGGCCCTGCTTCAGCACCCGCTGCTCGTGATGCCTGAGGCTGCCCAGCAGCAGGCACAGGCCGACGATCCCGGTGGTCGAGATCATGATGACGGAGAACACCGATTCCCGCGCCAGCGTGGGATTGTTCTGCCCGTTCAGCATGATGGAGGCGATCACCGACACCTCGATCACGGTCACCGACAAGGTGAGCACGAGGGTGCCGAACGGCTGCCCCACCCGCGCCGCCACCACGTCCGAATGGGCCATGGTGGAGAAGGCCGAGCCCAGCAGCAGGGCGGTGGCGAGAAGGCCCACCAGCGGCGGGGTGTGGTCGAGGCCGTTCAGCGCCGGCACGTAGTCGATCACGCCGGCGAAGAGGAGCGCCACGGCCGGCAGCGCATAGGTGAGGCCGGCGGCCCAGCCGGTCCGGCCCCGCGGACGGGCCGGCTCCGGCTGCGGCTGCTCGGGCCCCTCCTCCACCTCAGAGTGCGACAGCATGATGGCCCGCCTTGCGCTCCGCCAGAAGGCACAGATACATCGCGGCGAGCGTCGCCCCCGCCAGCGCCGTGACCTCGGCGTGGTCGTAGGGCGGGGAGACCTCCACCACGTCGAACCCCCTGAGCTCCAGCGACCCCAGCCGGCGCAGGCACTGGATGACCTCGCGGGTGGTGAGGCCGCCGCACACCGGCGTGCCGGTCCCCGGGGCGAACGCCGGGTCGATCGCGTCGATATCGAAGCTGACATAGACCGGCGCCGTGCCCACCTGCGCCTTGATGCGCTCGGCGAGCGCCGCCGGCCCCATCTCGCCCGCGGTCAGGGCGTCGATGATGGTGAGGCCGTAGGTCTCCGGCGCATGGGTGCGGATGCCCACCTGGACCGAATGCGCCACATCGATGAGGCCGTCCTTCACCGCGCGGGTGATCATGGTGCCGTGGTCCACCCGGCCGCCGGCGTCGTCCCAGGTGTCCTGGTGGGCGTCGAACTGAACGAGGGCCACCGGATGGCCGAGCCGCCGGGTCAGCGCCCTCAGCACCGGATAGGTGAGGAAATGGTCGCCGCCGAGGGTCACCAGATGGCTGCCCCGGGCATAGTGCGCCGCCGCCTGCGCCTCGATGGCCGCGGGGATGCCGGCGGGCAGGCCGTAATCGAACACGCAGTCGCCGGCATCGGCCACGTCCAGCGTCTCGAACGGATCGAAGCCGAAGGGGAAGAAGGGATCGCCGTCGAGGATACTGGAGGCGGCGCGGATGGCGCGCGGCCCGAAGCGGGCGCCCGGCCGGTTGGACACCGCCACGTCGAGGGGCACGCCCCACACCACCGCCTCGGCACCGCCGCCGTCCCGGGCATAGCGGCGCCGCAGGAAGGAGGTGACGCCGGAATAGTTCGGCTCGGTGGATTGGCCGTGCCGGAACGTGGGATCGAGCGCACGGTCTACCGGACGGGGCGAGAGCGGATTGTCCATGTCGTGTCCTCGGTCGAGAGGCGGGTGGGCAGGCGAGGCCGTCCGCCCCCTCGGCGGCGCGGCCGACGAACGGACGAAAGCCGCAGGCTCGGTCGGCGGCATGGGCCGGAGCGTTGCAACGCCCTCGGCCCGCGCCATCCCCCCGCCCGCGGGCTGCCCGCGGACCTTTGCATTCCGGGTGCCGCTGGGCAAGGGCGCGCGGCGGCCGGTTGAGCCCCGTTCGCGTGCGCGACGGCCGCCTCCCGGAGCGGTTGAGCGGCCTCCGCCTCAGGGCACCTCAAGCTGGAAGCGGCCGGAATAGAGCACCTCGCCCTTGGGACCGCCGGCCGCCGGCGCCCCATCGTCCTCCAGGGTGACCCGCACCTGCGCCTCGCGCAGGGCCGCGGCATCGAGCGCCTTCAGGGCGTCGGACTGCATCACCGCGGCAGCGGCGAAGGCGCCGAGGAAATGCGCCTCTTCGCCATCCAGCAGCCAGAGATAATGCGACTTGCCGGACGGCGGCGGCGGCGCCAGCGCGTGCACCGTCAGCATTCCGCTGGCCGGATCGAAACGCAGCGCCACCACCGGCGCCGGCTCCTTCTGCAGCAGGGCGAGCAGCTTCGCCTCTCCCGCCGGCCCGAACAGGCGATAGGCGAGAAAGCCCCCGGCGGCGCCCAGGAGCAGCGCGAACAGGCCCGCCGCGAGCGCCTGCCACCCCCGGCTCGGCGCCGCGCGCCCGCCCGCCACCGAGGCCCGCGGGCGCGGCGCCATCAGGGGCTCGGACGGCAGGGAGATGGGCGGGCATTCGAGCGCGACGGAGGTGGCGGCCAGCAGGCCGGGATCGGCGACGGCGTCCGCGATGGCGGCGGCAACGGGGGCAAGCGCGCGATCCGGCGCCGCCTCATCCGGCAGCGCAGGCGACGGCACAGGCTCCGGGGTGTGTGCCGGAAACGGCGCCTCGAAGGGCACGGGATCGATGGGCGCGCCCTCGCCCGCGGCCGAAGTGGGACCGTACGGGCCGTCGCCGGAAGGCCCGGCCGGAACCGGCGGGGGCGTGTCCGCGGCTGGCGCCGCAGGACCTGCAGTCTTGTCCGCCGTGGTAGAGGCGGAGTGGTCAGACACCTGCGCCGGAGCCCGCTCGGCGCTGAACCGGGCGGCCTCGCCTTCCAAGAGCCCGGCCTCACTCAGGCCATCCGAGCCGGCCTCAGCCGCTGAAGTCGCAGACGCGGGCCCCATCCCGGTCGCGATGGCGCCGTCCCGCCAGACGCCAGTGCCGGCATCCGCTGCGGGCTCGATGTTGGCAGCGAAGTCAGCCCCGGCCACGTCCGGCTCCGCGGCACCTGCCGTTTCGTCCGCCGCGGTAGAGTCGGCGCTTTGAGGCACCTGTTCAGGAGCCGGCTCGGCGCTGAACCGGGCGGCCTCGCCTTCCAAGAGCCCGGCCTCGCTCAGGCCATCCGAGCCGACCTCGGCCGCTGAAGTCGCGGACGCGGGCGCCATCCCGGTCGCGATGGCGCCGTCCCGCCAAACGCCGGTGTCGGCATCCGCTGCGGGCTCGATGTTGGCAGCGAAGTCAGCCCCGGCCACGTCCAGCGTATGCGCCAGACCGGCGGCATCGCCGGACGCCTCGTCCGGCTCGGGCATGGTGCCGTCGATGGCGGGAGATGCCGGCTCCTCAGTCGCCACCGGCGCATCGGGCATCTCCGGCTGAGGCGCGCCATCCGCGGCCTGCCCGCCGAGGAGGATTTCCCCGGGCCCGGCGGGCGCTTCCGGCTCCGGATTTTCGGGCTGCGAATCCCCGGGCGCGAGCCCCGACAGCGGCATGACCGGAGGAGTTTCATCGGCCGCCGATGCGTCTCCCGTCGATGTCTCGGCCGCATCGCCGGCGGCCGGAGGCGCGGAGGATGACTGGTCCGGCGGCCCGCCGTCCATGGCGCGGGCCTCTACCGGCGCGGTGCCGGGGGAAGCCGTATCGGCGGCGACCGGCTCGTCCGGAGCGGAGCCGCTGGCGATGGCAGATTCATCACCAGTGGCTGGCGCCGAGTCGGCCTCGGCGGGGGGCTCAGTCGCGATGGAGGCGGGTTCGAGGAAAGCCGTATCCTGGGGCGTAGTTTCCGCAGGCACCGCCAGGGACACCACATCCCCCGCAACAGCCTCAGCGGCCACGTCTTCGACCAACGCCGCGGGCGGCGAGGCTGTCCCCTCCACATCGGCGGCAAGCAACCCGAAAGGTCCCCCCTCGATGAAGGGTGGCTGGGGCCGGGACCAATCGGGAGGACCCGCATCGGCCGCAACATCGCCATCGGACGATGGCGCGGCACCTTCCACCGGCTCGACCGCAGCCGTCCGATCAAAGAGTGCCGGTTGGGCCGGGGCGTCCTCCGCGAGTTCGGCCGCATCCGCTGGATCGAGGCCCGCGGGTTGAGCGGGGGCATCCTCGGACTGCGGGCGGAGGTCCTCACCGCCACCCGCGGGGGCCTCGGAAACGTCCGGGGTCGCACCCGAAGCAGCCGCAATGACCTCAGCCGAAGCGCCCGCCACGTCTGTGGTCTCGCTCCCCAACGTCGGGGCGGAAGGATCCGGCAGGCCACGGGCGACGGGCGCCTCGGCCGACGACGCACCGGCGATCTCGCCAGGCTGCACGTCGAACGGCGCCTCGGCCGGTGCCGGCGCAACCTCGGCGACGGGCTCGCCGGCCCGCAGCAGGGCGGCCGAAGCGGCGGCCTCCGGCTTGGGCAGGGCGAGCACGGTGGCGGCGAGGACGCCCGGCGCCGGCAATGGTGCCGGACGCGCCGCCACGGCCGCCGGATGGCGCTCGGCAGCAAGGGGAGAGGGCTCGGCGCGCGGCATCGCGGCCTCGCTCTCGGCCTCCTCGCGGGGCGCGACGCGCCGCCCGCCGCGCCGGGGAAATGGCAGGCGAAAGAAGAGCTTGCGCGACGGGCGGACGGGCGCGCGCGGGGTCTCTTCGGCGGAAGGGCCGGAGCTTTTGGCCGCGTCCGATCCGGCAACCTCGGCGGACGGGACGGCAGCCGCGTCCGGCTCGCTGGCGCTCACCGGCGGGACGGCTTCAGGCAGAAGGCCGCTCTCCAGCAGCGCCGGCCGGCGCAGCTCGGACGGGCCGACGGCGGCGAGGGCGTTCGCCTCCTGGGAGAGATCCGGAAGCCCGCCGGCGCCGGGGGGAGAGGCGGGGGAGAGGCTCAAGCCCTCCGGCGCGTCCGCGCCTCGGGGCGAAGGGGCCGGCGTCCGGCGAAACCCCGTCAGCCGGGACGCGGCGCCGGCGCGCCGGAGCGGATCGGCGGGGCCGGCATCGGCGACGCCACCACGCACCGGCGGACCAGGGCGGGCCGGCCCTCGTGCCGCCGCGTCCGGGCCCGTCGCCGGCTCGGTCCGCCCGCTGTCCGACGCGCCGGCCGCGGTCCGCGCCGGAATGCCGCCCGGCGGCCCCTGCGCCCCGGGGGACGACGCGCCGGCCGGGCCGGCGCCGCGCGGCGGCATGTTCTCCATGAACACGAACGGCCGCGGCACCGGAATGTCGTTGGGCAGGTCCTTCTGGATGGCGCGCCAGAGATCCGGCGGCGGCACGACCGGCGCCGCGAGCTCGTGGAGCGGCACGAGCAGGGCCTCCCACCGGCGCACCAGATGGGCGAAGCGGGGATCGTCGGCGATCAGCGCCTTGGCGCGCTTGCGCTCCTCCCCCTCCAGCGTGCCGATGACGTATTCGACCGCGAGAAGCAGCTCGGCGTCCGCGGCGCTCAGCGTTTGAGACATGCCTGGATCTCGCTGGCGCTGCGGGCGATCCAGGCCTTCACCCCCGTGATGGGAACGTCGAAATAGAGCGAGAGGGCATCCTCGCTCCACCCGTCGTAATAGGCGAGGAGCAGCACCCGCCGCCGCTCTTCCGACAGCGCGCCAAGGCAGTTGAGCAGGCGGCGCAGCTCGGGGCTGTGGCCGCCCGCGGCCAGGGGATCGGCGGCCGGGCTGTCGACCTCGAAAGGCTCCCAGGCATCCACCGCATTGGTCTCGCGCGCGAGATCGAGGGCGCAGGTGCGCACCATGGTGACCAGCCAGCCGACGGCATCGTCATCGCTGCGGTAGTGCCCGGCCTCGCGGAAGATGCGCCCGAAGGCGGTCCGCACGGCGCTCTTGGCGAGCTGCGGCCGGCGCAGGATGCGCAGCGCCATCCCGTAGAGCTTCGGGCTCGACAGGCGGTAAAGCTCCTCGAACGCGCGACGGTCGCCACTGGCGACCTTCTTGAGGAGAGCTTCGACCCGGCGGCTTGGCGTCACGGCGCTTCCATCTGCTTGCGGGTGAACGGTACCTCGTTTTGTTCTGGCTTTACTGAAATGCGGCGTTATGTCGCAGTTTCACGCCTTCCCGGGCGGGACGACGCGCGCAGACATGCGGCTCAGTAGCGGACCGGCTCGTTGGGCCGCCACGGCTGGCGCCCGCCCCGGCCGGACTTCTGCCGCGCGCCCCCCTCGGTCTTGGCAGCGCGGTCCATCTCGCCGACCGCCTCGGCCAGCACCAGGTCGGCTTCCGCCTCGGCCAGGGCGGCGCGGGCCTCGTCGCACTGGGTCTTGAGCTCGTCGGCCGAGCGCAGGAGGTTGTCCCGCCGGCCGCGCGCGGCGAGCGCCAGCGGCGGATAGGCGAAATGCTTGGGGTCCTTGAGGCCGGAGCGCTCCTCCTCGGCCGCGATATCGCGGTCGAGCTCGGCAGCCATGCGGTGGAATTCGGCGATCATGGTCTCGATCTGGGCGAGGCGCCGGCGCGCATCGTCGATCTGAAACCTCTTGGCACGGATCAGGGGCTCTCGCGACTTCATCACCGATCAACTCCGGCACCAGCAGGGGCGACCGCGCGCCGTCGAGGGGCCCCGCGATCCTGCCGCCAGAATGCCGGTCTCCGGTTGCCCCTTTCTTACCTTCCGGCCCTTCCTTTGGGAAAATGTGGCTGCCGCCCGGCGTGGCAACCAATCGTTTACCGCCTTCCTTAATGATGAAGCTACGGTTCTGGCGGCGCACCATGGGTGCGTCGGCAGGACGAGCGTCACGATCGGGCGCCGGGGGAGTGGTGCGACAGGAACGCGCGGAAGACTTAAGTGCTTGGAACAGAGTCAGTCTTGACTCTCATGCACAAAAGTTTTTGCGCGGACTCTTGTGGAAGAGAATCGAGTTCTGTTAACGATTCTACACACGTATCGCGAATCACCCGTCGGCCGAGCAAGCGAAAGTCGGCACCGCCGCCTTTCGGCGAGTTGCGAGGAAAGGGATTGCCATGCGCGTCTTGCTCATCGAGGACGACAGTGCGACGGCCAAAGGCATCGAGCTGATGCTGAAGACCGAGAATTTCAATATCTACACCACCGACCTCGGTGAGGAAGGCATCGACCTGGGCAAGGTCTACGAGTACGACATCATCCTGCTCGACCTGAACCTGCCCGACATGTCCGGCTTCGACGTCCTGCGCCAGCTCCGGCTCGCCAAGGTGAAGACGCCCATCCTCATCCTCTCCGGCCTCGCCAACACGGAAGACAAGGTGAAGGGCTTCGGCTTCGGCGCCGACGACTACCTCACCAAGCCCTTCCACAAGGACGAGATGGTGGCGCGCATTCACGCCATCGTGCGGCGCTCCAAGGGCCACGCCCAGTCGGTGATCCAGACCGGCGACCTGATCGTCAACCTCGACACCAAGACGGTGGAGGTGGACAACGCCCGGGTGCATCTGACCGGCAAGGAATATCAGATGCTGGAGCTGCTCTCCCTGCGCAAGGGCACCACCCTCACCAAGGAGATGTTCCTCAACCATCTCTACGGCGGCATGGACGAGCCCGAGCTGAAGATCATCGACGTCTTCATCTGCAAGCTGCGCAAGAAGCTCGCCAACGCCTCCAACGGCCGCAACTATATCGAGACCGTGTGGGGCCGCGGCTACGTGCTGCGCGAGCCCGTGCCCGGCGCCGAGAAGATCGCGGTCTGATCCCCTCCCCTTCCCTCGCATCCCTTCGAGAGTTCCGCCGCCCGCCAGCGTCGCATCGGGCGGGTGGCCCGGGCCGCCGGAGCATCGGCCGCCCGCATGGTCCGGCAGCGGTCAGTCGGTGATGCCGTCCCGGCCATCGATCGCCATCAGGGTGGCCGTCAGAAGCGCGATCAGCCGCTCCCTGCCCTCGCTTTCCGCGAACACCTCCGACTGGGCCAGCGTCAGCGTGCGGCCCGCCTTCACCACGGCGCCGCGGGCGACGATGCGTTCGCCGGCAGCCGGCGCGACGAGGTTGATCTTGAATTCGGTGGTCAGCACGCCCCGGTCCTCGGGCATGGTGCTGAGGGCCGCATAGCCCGCCGCGGAATCGGCGATGGCGCTCACCGCGCCGGCATGGACAAATCCGTGCTGCTGCGAAACCTGCGGCCCCGGACGCAGCACGATCTCCACGCGGCCGGGCGAGACGTGGCTGAGCGTCGCGCCCAGCGTGCTCATCAGCCCCTGCTTCGCAAAGCTCTCGCGAATGCGCTTTTCCACTCTGGCGGCATCGATCGTCACGCGGCGTCCTCCCCGCCACACGATGGCAGGGGCGCGCGGCGCCGGCAATGGCTCGGGCGCCGGCACTTCCTGGCCCGCATGGTGCCGCGCCTCCGGGGTGCGCGGGCTCAGACCGACGCGCCGGGCGCCGGGGGCGGCGCGTCGGCGGGCAGCTGGAGGAGGTCGCGCGGCAGCGCCCGGAGCACCTCGGCCATCTGGCGCAGCAGCCCGTCCAGCGCCGACGTCTTGCGCCAGAGCAGAGCGATGCGCCGGCTCGGACGGGAGTCGCTGAATTCCAGCAGGCGCACGCCCGCGGAAGGCGGCACCGGCTTCTTGGTCGCCAGCAGCGGCAGGAGGGTGATGCCGACCCCCGCCGCCACCATCTGGCGCAGCGTCTCGAGGCTGGTGGCGCGGAACTCGGTCTTCTCCTTCGCCCCGGCGAGCTGGCACACCTCCAGCGCCTGATCGCGCAGGCAATGGCCGTCCTCCAGCAGCATCAGATTGTACTTGGCGAGATCCTCGAGGCCGAGACGCTCGCGCTTCGCCAGCGGATGGGCCTCGGGCACGGCGAGCAGGAACGGCTCCTCGAACAGGAAGGCGGTCGCAAGGTTGCGGTCGTCGCCGACCGGCAGCGCCAGGATGGCGGCATCGAGCGAGCCCTGGTGCAGGCGGGCGAGCAGCTGGTCGCTCTTCTCCTCCACCAGCAGCAGCTCCAATTGCGGGAAGCGCTCGCGCAGCAGCGGCACCACATGGGGCAGGAGATAGGGCCCGAGGGTGGGGAACATGCCGAGCCGCACCGCGCCCGCCTCGGAGCTGGTGCTGCGCCGGGCGGCCTCCTTCATCTCGTCCACTTCGGAGAGGATGCGGCGTGCCCGCTCCACCGCGTCCCGCCCGGCCGGGGTGAGCATCACCTTGCGCGGCAGGCGTTCCACCAGGGCAACGCCCAGCTCGTCCTCCAGCTTCTTGATCTGCATGGAGAGGGTGGGCTGGCTGACCAGGCATGCCTCGGCCGCCCGCCGGAAATTCCGGTGGTCGGCCAAGGCGATGAGATATTGCAGCTCGCGCAGGGTCATGGGCGGATCAGGCGTAGCGCGGAACGCGCCGCCCCGGCAAGGCGATCCGGACAGGGCATCCGGCGCGCACCCCGCCCGGGCGAACCCGCCCGCGGATCACGCGGCCTTGGTGGCCTCTTCCTTCGGGGCGGTGACGCGGATGAGGTGGTCAAACGCGCCGAGCGACGCCTTCGCCCCCTCGCCCATGGCGATGACGATCTGCTTGTAGGGCACGGTCGTGCAGTCGCCGGCGGCGAACACGCCGGGCACCGAGGTCTGGCCGTGGGCATCCACCACGATCTCGCCGCGCGGGGAAAGCTCGATCGCGCCCTTCAGCCATTCGGTGTTGGGCAGGAGGCCGATCTGCACGAAGATGCCTTCGAGCGGCAGCTCGTGGATCTCGCTGGTCTCGCGGTTCTCGTATGAGAGGCCGGTGACCTTCTGGCCGTCGCCCTTCACCTCGGTGGTGCGGGCCGACATGAGGATGTCCACGTTGGGCATGCTCCTGAGCTTGCGCTGGAGCACCTCGTCGGCGCGCAGCTTGCTGTCGAACTCGATCAGCGTGACGTGGCCGACGATGCCGGCGAGGTCGATGGCCGCCTCGACGCCGGAATTGCCGCCGCCGATCACCGCCACGCGCTTGCCCTTGAAGAGCGGGCCGTCGCAATGGGGGCAGAAGGTGACGCCCTTGTTGCGATACGCCTCCTCGCCGGGCACGCCCATCAGCCGCCAGCGGGCGCCGGTGGCGAGGATCACCGCCTTGGAACGCAGGGTGGCGCCGGAGGCGAATTCCACGGTGGTCTCTTCCTCGCCGGGCACGAGCTTCACCGCGCGCTGGAGATTCATGATCTCCACCTCATAGTCGCGCACGTGCTGCTCCAGGGCGGCGGCGAGCTTCGGCCCCTCGGTGTAGGGCACGGAGATGAAGTTCTCGATCGCCATGGTGTCCAGCACCTGGCCGCCGAAGCGCTCGGCCGCGACGCCGGTGCGGATGCCCTTGCGCGCCGCATAGACCGCGGCCGCCGCGCCGGCCGGGCCACCGCCCACCACCAGCACGTCGAAACGGTCCATGGCGGAAAGGCGCTTGGCCTCGCGCTCCACCGCGCCCGTATCGAGCTTGGCGACGATCTCCTCAAGGCCCATGCGGCCCTGGCCGAACACCTCGCCGTTGAGATAGACGGTGGGCACCGCCATGACCTGCCGCGCCTCGACCTCGGCCTGGAACAGGGCGCCGTCGATGGCCACGTGCTGCACGTTGGGGTTCAGCACCGCCATGAGGTCGAGGGCCTGCACCACGTCGGGGCAGTTCTGGCAGGACTGGGAGAAATAGGTCTCGAACTTGAAGGAGCCGTCCAGGCCCTTGATCTGCTCGATGAGGGCCTCTTCCACCTTGGGCGGATAGCCGCCGACCTGCAGCAGCGCCAGCACCAGCGAGGTGAATTCGTGGCCCATGGGCAGGCCGGCGAAGGCGAGGTGGATGGTCTCGCCCGGGCTCGTCAGGGCGAAGGAGGGCACATGGTCGGCCCCGCCCTTCTCCTCGGTGACGGAAATCTTGTCGGAGCAGCTCTTCAGGTCGGCGATGAGCTCAAGCATCTCGCGCGACTTGGCGCCGTCGTCCACGTGGGCGGTGATCTCGATGGGCCGCACAACGCGCTCCAGGTAACCCTTGAGCTGATTCTTCATGGCATCATCGAGCATCGACTTGTCTCCGGCATCTGGGGGAGGCGGTGGCGCCGCGCCGGACGCGCCCGTCTGGGGCACCGTGCCGGTCCGCGCGCCAGCGCTGCGGGAAGGAGCGGCTTTCCCCTGAAGCGGGGAAAGCCGCGGCAGAACGCGAAATCAGATCTTGCCGACCAGCTCCAGGGACGGCGCGAGGGTCTTCTCGCCTTCCTGCCACTTGGCCGGGCAGACCTCGCCAGGATGGGAGGCCACATACTGGGCCGCCTTGACCTTGCGCAAAAGGTCGGCGGCGTCGCGGCCGATGCCCTCGGCGGTCACTTCCATGGCCTGGATGATGCCCTGGGGATCGACCAGGAAGGTGCCGCGGTCGGCGAGGCCCTGACCGGGACGCATCACCTCGAAATTGTTGGAGATCTCGCCGTTGGCGTCGCCCAGCATGAAGTACTTGATCTTGCCGATGGTCTCGGAGCTGTCGTGCCACGCCTTGTGGGTGAAGTGGGTGTCGGTGGACACCGAATACACCTCGACGCCCAGCTTCTGCAGCTCAGCATAGCTGTCCGCCATGTCACCGAGCTCGGTCGGGCACACGAAGGTGAAGTCGGCCGGGTAGAAGAAGAAGACGGCCCACTTGCCGAGCACGCTTTCGTCGGTCACCTCGACGAACTTGCCTTCCTTGAAAGCCTGGGTCTTGAACGGCTTGATCTTGGTATTGACGAGAGACATGGGAGCTCCTTGACGGTGCAGTTTGCGCAAGCGAGGGCCGGGCCCTTCGCGACGCAACATAGGGGCGGTGCCGGGATAAATAAAATAGATAAAAATTTAATTATCGATAGAGCATCTCTATCGCATTCCGGCATCCCTTGGCGCCGCTTGCGCCGCCCGGTCCCACACCCAGGTTCTGCGACACCCTGCCGCGATGCGTTGCCGTCTCTGGATCTGCGCAGGTGTATGCAAGCCGGCTAAGCCGAGCCTAGACTCATTTCGCCATTGCGGGAAAGACGAAAAGGCGGCGCTTGCGCTTCGCCTTTCGCATGTGCTCAAACTGCCGCAGGCGCAGCACGTGGTTCACCCACCCCTGGCGCCCACCCGGGGCGCTCGCAGGGCGCGGCGCCCGCCGGATGCGGCCCCTGCCCTGACCTCAGGCGGTGAGGCCAGCCCGCCGTCAGCGGCTAAGCATCCGTGGCCGCGGCGGGAGCGAGGCAGTCCTCCAGGGCGGCGACGGCCGCGTCCATGTCCGCCTCCGCCACATCGAGGGGTGGGAAGAAGCCGAGCACCGGCCCGAGCGCGCGCACCAAAAAGCCGCGCTCCTGAAGCCGCGCGCGCAAGGCCTCCGCCTCCGCCGCGCCGGAGCACACCAGCCCCTGCATGAGGCCGTGCCCGCACAGCTCCGGGAAGGTCTCGCGGTAGCGATACATGAGCATGGACAGGCGGTCCTCCAGCGCCCAGGCGCGGCTTTGCACCCGCTCCTCGAAGCCGGGGGAAAGGATGTCGTCCATCACCAGATGCCCGGCTGCAACCGCGGCGGGATCGGGATCGGGCCGCGCGCCCGCCGCCCCTTTCGCCACCTTCGCCGTGGCGACCAGCGCCGCCAGCGGCAGGTCGCCGGCAAGCCCTTCCCCGAGGATCATCAGATCGGGCGTGACACCGCGCCATTCATGGGCCCATGCCATGCCGGAGCGCCCCAGGCCCGAGAAGGTCTCGTCGAACACGAGCACGAGGCCGTACTCGTCGGCGATCTCCCGCAGGCCGGCGAGCAGGCCGCCGCCCACCACCTCCAGCGTGTTCTCGACCCGCACCGGCGCGACGAGAAGTCCGGCGGTCTTCGGCGTCACCAGCGCGGCGATGGCTCCGGGATCGTCGGTGGTGACGATTTCGAGGTCGGAATCGGTGCGGATGCCCTCCAGCAGCGCCGTGGTGGCGATGGAGGCCTCCGGGCCGAGGCAGGCGATGAGGCGGTGCCGCTTCGGCCGGCCGGCGGCGCGGTGGGCGCCGCGCATCATCTCAAGAGCGGCGACTCGGGCCTCGGTCGCAGAGGGATAAAGGAAGGCGCGGTCGCCGAACGAGACCTCCACCAGCTTGGCGCACAGCGCCCCGGCATCCGGTGGCGGCGCCTCGTCGGCGGGGGGGTCGGCGGGGGGAGCCTCACCCGCTGCGGGCAGGGAGGCCGGCGCCACGGGCGTGAAGGTGCCGGAGAAATCGAGGACGGCTCGGGTCTCCGGCGCGATTTCCGCAGCGAGATCGGGAACGCTGGACGCCTCGTCGGGCAATAAGGGCGGCGAGCCGGGCATTGAGCCTCCAGTGCCGGCCCTCGCAGCGGGCCGGGAGCGGGGCCGCAGCGGCGTGCGAGTTGGCACGGGCAGCTTCGGCCGGACACGGGGTGCGGCCGCCACGATGCGCGCTCAACGCCCCCGTCGCAACCGCCGGGGAGGCAAAGCGGCGCGCCGGGAGCCGCTCCGGCCGCATTGCATCATCCGTGCCGCCGGGCTTCCCCTGCCCTCAGCGGTAGCGGTCCTCGCGCGCCAGATGCCGGGCCACATAGTCGCCCACGCCCTCGTCGAGGCTGGCGAAGCGGGTGTCGAGCCCGGCGGCGGCCGCCTTCCCCATCTCGGCCTGCGTGAAATACTGGTAGCGCCCGCGCAGCGCCTCCGGCGTCTCGATGAACTCCACGTCAATGGGCCGGTTGAGGGCCAGCTTCAGCGCCGCGACGATATCGAGGAAGGACTGGGCCTTGCCCGAGCCCACGTTGAAGATGCCGCTGGCCTTGGGGTGATCGGCGAAGAAGGAGATGGCGCGGGTGCAGTCCTTCACATAGACGAAGTCGCGCCGCTGCTCGCCATCCGCAATGTCCGGCCGGTAGGACTTGAACAGCCGCACCGTCTCGCCCCGCGCCACCGTGTCGAACATCTTGCACGCGACACTCATCATGTCGCCCTTGTGGTATTCGTTCGGCCCGTAGACGTTGAAGAACTTCAGCCCGACCCATTGCGGCGGCACCGGCGCGCCGCTCGCCACCCTGAGCGCAAAGATGTCGTCGGTGGCCTTCTTGCTCCAGCCATAGGCATTGAGCGGCTGGAGCGCGCCAAGCGCCGCCACGCTGTCGTCATCGGCGAAGCCGCTCTCGCGCCCGCCATAGGTGGCAGCAGAAGAGGCATAGATGAAGGGCACCTGCCGCGCCGCGCACCAGTCCCACAGGGCCACCGTGTAATTGATGTTGAGCCGCACCAGCTTGTCCACGTCGCGCTCGGTGGTGGCGGAGATGGCGCCCATGTGGACGATCAGCTCCACCTCGCCCGCATGCGCATCGAGGAAGGGCAGGATGGCGTCTGGGTCCACGAAGGCGGCGATGCGGCGCTTGGCGAGATTGCGCCATTTCTCGCCGGTCTCGAACCAGTCCACCGCCACCAGGGGCCCGCGCCCCTCGGCCTCGAAGTCCGCCAGGATGTTGGAGCCGATGAAGCCGGCCGCGCCCGTCACGATGATCATCGGCCCGCCTCCGCCGCCTTGGGCATGGGTTCGGCACCGGCAGGCGCCCCGGCCTTCGCCTTGGCGATGGCCCCGGTGGTGCTGCGGCCGGGCAGCAGGTCGAAGCGCAGCACCTGCCCGCCCCGCGCCAGCACCTCCGCGGCGCCCACGATGTCCTTGACCTCGTAGTCCGAGCCCTTCACCAGCACGTCGGGCTCCAGCGCCGCGATCAGCTCCTGCGGCGTGTCCTCGGCGAACGGCACCACGGCGTCCACCATGGCGAGCGCCGCCAGCACCAAGGCGCGGTCATCCTCATTGTGGATCGGCCGCGCCTCGCCCTTCAGGCGGCGCACCGAGGCGTCGGTGTTCATCCCCACCACGAGGCGGTCGCAATGGGCGCGGGCGAAGTCGAGAATGCTTACGTGCCCGGCGTGAAGAATGTCGAAGCAGCCGTTGGTGAAGCCCACCTTCAGCCCGTCGCGGCGCCAACCGGCGACGCAGTCGCGCGCGCCCTCGCGGGTGAGCACCTTCACCTTGGGCGACGCAAGACCGCGGCGCATCTCCCGGGCCAGCTCCTCGCGCAGCTCGGAGCGGGTGGTGGTGGCGGTGCCGTGCTTGCCCACCACGATGCCGGCCGCCGTATTGGCCAGCGCCGCCGCATCGGCCGGCCCCGCGCCGGCGCCGAGGGCCAGGGCGAGCGTGGCGATCACCGTGTCGCCGGCGCCCACCACGTCCGCCACCTCGCGGGCGCTGGAGGCGATGTGCAGCGGCGCATCCTGCCGGGTCACCAGCGTCATGCCCTTGTCGGCGCGGGTGATGAGCACCGCCTCGATGGCGGCCTTCTCCAGCACCTGCCGTCCGGCGGCAATGGCGGCCTCGTCGCCGCTGGCATCAAGGCCGGTGGCGCGCAGAACCTCGGGCACGTTGGGGGTGAGCAGGGTCGCGCCGTCATAGCGCGCGAAATTCGCCGATTTGGGATCCACCACCACCGGCAGGCCGGCGCGGCGGGCGAGGCCCGTCGCCTCCTTCACCACGCGGTCGGTGAGCACGCCCTTGGCATAATCGGACAGCACCACCACCTGATGGCCCGGCAGGCGGGCGGCGATCTCGGCGATGAGCCGCTCCTCGTCAGCGGCGCTGACGGGGGAGGCATCCTCGCTGTCGGCCCGCAGCATGTGCTGGCCGTGGGCGACGAAGCGGATCTTCTCCGTGGTGGGCCGACCCGCGACGGGGACGAGCGCGCCCGCGATGCCCGTGCTCGCGCCGATCAGGCGGTTGAGGTCCTCGCCGGTCGCATCCTGCCCCACCACGCCCACCAGCGTGCATTGCCCGCCCAGCGCCGCCACGTTGCGCGCCACGTTGGCCGCGCCGCCGGCGAAGATCTGCGTGCCCGTCACAGAGAGCACCGGCACCGGGCTCTCCGGCGAGATGCGCCGCACCGCGCCGCCGATGAAGCGGTCCAGCATGACATCGCCGATACACAGGACGCGGACGGCGGAGAACTTTTCGATCAAGGGCATAGGCAACCTTATCCCATCATCCCGGGCGAATTTCGGGCCCGGAACGCGCCTATGGCGATAGAAGAAGCGGCGGACGGGCTCAAGCCCCTCCTTCCCGGGGCCGGGCGCGATCCGTCATCTTCGAGCCGTGAGTTGGTGCGCGGGCGCATGGCTGCTAAACCCGCCCCGGCGGGGAGATCAGGCAGGGAGGCCAGCATGAGCGCGGCGCAGCCGAAGGCCACGGACGGACAGGCGATCGCCGGGCACCTCGCCGCAGTGGAGGGCGCGCTCGCCCCCCTGGCGGCCGACGGGGCGCTCATGGAGGCGGCCGCCCGCGTGGCGCAGGCCTGGATCCTCACCTTCGACGGCGGCGGCAAGCTGCTGCTGTGCGGCGATGCGGCGGGCCTTGCGCTCGCCCAGAGACTGGCGCTGCGCCTCGTTTCCCGGGGCAGCGACCGCACCGCCCTGCCGGTCCTCTCCCTCGGCGCGGACGGGGCGCTGGTGACCGCCATCGCCGGCCAATCGGAGCCGGCGCAGGTCTTCGCCCGCCAGGTGGCGGCCTTCGGCGGTCCGCGCGACGGGGTGGTGGCGCTGTGCGCCGGCCCGCCGCCCGATGCGGTGGCGGAGGCCCTCAAGAGCGCCCGGGCAGTGGGCGCCGTGCCCCTCGCCATCGGCGGGCCGGAAGTGGCGGCGCTCGCCCCCCTGTGCGACCGGATCGTGACCGTCGCCACGCCGCCCGGGACCATGGATGACGTGCTCGGCACCCTTCTCTCCGCCATCTGCGCGGTGGTGGAGGGGCGGCTGTTTCCCCACCGTGTGCGGTAGACAGGCCCATGGCCGTGACCGCTCCCCTCCTCCGCGCGGCCCCCGAAGAGGCCGTGATCCTCGCCGGATTCGACCTGCCGGGCTTCGGCCTCGCCGGACCTGCCGCGGGAGATGATCGTGCGGCGGTGGTGCGCGCGCTCGAACGCCTCATCTGCGATTGCGGCCGCTACGGCTTCGCCAAGGCGCATGTGCTCCATCCGTCCGGCTGGGCGGAGCGGGTGGCCGAGGCGCTGGGCACGCTGCCGTCCGTCTCGCCGCGCCCTATGGTCGTGGCGAGGGCGGCATCGACGCCCCTCGCCGGCCTCACCGTGATCGCCGAAGGTCGCACCGACCGGCTGATGGTCCTGTTCGGCCCTGCGCCGGTCGAGGCCAACTGGCTCGCGATCCTGGATCACCAGGGTCCCTCCGAAGCGGGCGCCTTCGGCCTGCTTCCCTGCCCCGATACCGGCCGCGGGCTTGCATTCGGTCTCGCCGGAGGCCTCGCCCTGCCGGCAGGGGCGGACGGGGCGGCGCCCGGCTTGTGCAGCCTCGCGGTGCTGGACTGCACCGCCCTCCGCGCCGCGGCCGGGTCCGGCGATCTCGGCGCTTTCCTGACGCACCTCGCCGCCGCGCACCGTCTCGGCGGATGGGCGATGCACCCCGCCACCGGGCCTCGCGCTTCGGCGATCCTTCCGCTGCGTCCGGAGCGGCCGGCGCTGTTCCTCGACCGCGATGGCACGCTGAACGTGGACTTCGGCTACGTGTCCGACCCCGAGCGCATCGTGCTGCTGCCCGGTGCCGCTCAGGCGGTGAGGCGGGCCAACGATCTCGGCTTCTACGTCTTCCTCGTCACCAACCAGTCGGGGGTGGGGCGCGGCTATTATCGCGAGGAGGACGTGCACGCCTGCAACGCCGCTTTGCAGCGCCTGCTGCGCGCCGAGGGCGCCCATCTGGACGATATCCGCTACGCCATCGACCATCCCGATGCGGCCGTCCGGCGCGGCGACGGCGGCTGGCGCAAGCCCGAGCCCGGCATGCTCGTCGATCTCATGGCCCACTGGCCGGTGGACCGGGCCCGCAGCCTCATGGTGGGCGACAAGACCAGCGACGTGGACGCCGGCCGCGCCGCCGGCATCGCGGCGGTGAAGGTGGCGGGCGGCGACCTCGATGCCGTCCTGCGCCCGCTGCTTGAGGCCCGCGCGCCCGGCGTGCTGCAGGCGGAGCAGGCCGAGGGCAGCCCGAACGGAGAGGGCGCGGAGGGAGAGGCCGCGAACGGAGAGGCCGCGAACGGAGACATGGCGCCGCAGTTCGGCCGCTAGACCGGCTGTTCGCCGCCCGTCCGGTGGACTTGGCGCGCGCCATCCCTTACAGCGGCACAAATCCTGCTCCCCGAGGAGCACACCCCGCCCATTGCCGAGCCGGACCACAAGATGAGCAGCGCCTTCAACGAAGAGACCGTCAAGACCGTCCACCACTGGACCGACCGGCTGTTCTCCTTCACCTGCACCCGCGACCCCGGCTTCCGCTACCTGAACGGCCAGTTCACCATGATCGGCCTGCTGGTGGACGGGCGGCCGCTGCTGCGTGCCTATTCCATGGCCAGCGCCAATTATGAGGAAGACCTGCGCTTCTTCTCCATCAAGGTGCAGAACGGCCCGCTCACCTCGCGCCTCCAGCATCTCAAGGTGGGCGACAAGATCCTGGTGGGGCGGAAGCCCACCGGCACGCTGGTGCAGGACAGCCTGCTGCCCGGCAAGCGGCTCTACCTTTTGTCCACCGGCACCGGCCTTGCGCCCTTCCTCTCGGTGGTGCGCGATCCCGATGCCTACGAGCGCTTCGAGAAGGTGATCCTCGTCCACGGCACTCGCACGGTGGGCGAGCTCGCCTATGGCGACCTGCTCGCCGGCGGCCTCGCCCAGGATGAATATATCGGCGACGAAGTGGCGCAGAAGCTCATCTATTACCCCACCGTCACCCGCGAGCCGTTCCGCAACCAGGGCCGGCTGACCGACCTCTTCACCTCCGGCAAGCTGTTCTCCGACATCTCGATGCCCGTGCCGAGCATCGAGGAGGACCGCTTCATGCTGTGCGGCAGCCCCGCCATGCTGAAGGACACGGTGCAGATTCTCGAGGAGCGCGGCTTCAAGGAAGGCAGCGGCAACGACCCCGGCCACTATGTGATCGAGAAGGCCTTCGTCGAGCGCTGACGGCTCTCCTCCCGACACCGCGGGATACGCCAAGGAAAAAGCCCGGAGCGGGAGACCGCTCCGGGCTTTTTCTATTGCACGGCGGTCGGAGACCGGCCGGGCGCGGCGCGCCCGGTCCGATCCGGCTCGGCCCCCGCCTCAGGCGGTCTTGGCGGACGCCGCGGCAGCCGCGTCGGCGGCGCTGGCCGGCTCGCCCTCGCGAGTGATCTTGCCGGTGGAGCGGTTGACGATCACGCCGCCCCAGATGGAGTTGTTCGGCACGATCTTCACGGTGTCGTCGTCGGCATGGATGACGGTGGAGAAGGTGTTCACCTCCTGCACCTTGCCGGCGATGTCGCCGCCCACGGTCACGTCGTCGCCCACGTCGAACGGCTTGTTGACCATGATGAGCAGGCCGCTCGCGAAGTTGGACAAGGTGCCCTGCAGAGCGAAAGCAACCACGAAGCCGGCGGCGCCGATGATGGCGAGCAGCGGTGCGAGGTTCACTTCCAGCGCCGAGAGGCCGGCCAGGATACCGGCGAGCACCACCACCCGGCCCGACCAGTTCAGCACGAAGCTGCGCAGCAGGTTGGAGGCCACGCCGGCGACGTTCATCATCCGGCTGGCGATGCCGCGCACGATCCAGGCCAGCACCACCGAGCCCAGCACATAAGCGAGGAAGGTGCCGACGTTGCGCGCCCAGCGCAGGCCACCCTCGTCCGCGGTGAGCCAGGCCTTCAGGCGGGCGGCCGTGGCGGTCTGGTCGGTCACGTCGATGTTGAGGCCGCCGATGGCCGCCAGATACTGGCGCATGTCCTCGGCCTTGCCGCCCTTGAGCTCAAGGTTGTCGAGCACCAGCTTCAGGCGGTCGGTGAGGGCGGTGCGCTCGCTGGTGAGCTTGGTGGAATAGTCCACGAGCTGCACCTTCACGTCGCTCTTGGCGGCCTGGGCCTCGTCGAGCTTCTGGGTGAGCGCCTCGGCCTTCTTGGCCTCCTGGTCGGCGGACTCGGCATGGCCCGGCGCCGCGGGCTTCTCCTTGGCGAGGGCCTCGACCTCCTTGGCCGCCGAGGCTTCCTTGGAGGCGGCTTCCACCACGCCGGCCACCTGCGCGCCGTCGCCGGTCTTCTCAGCGTCCTTGGCGGCCTGGGTCACCGCCCGGTTGACGATCTCGGTGTCCTTGGCGGTGGGCGCGGCGGCACCGGCCGGCTCGCCCGGCTTGGCGGCATGGGCCGGCGGCTTGGCCGCCTCGCCCGCGGGGGCGGCGGCGCTGGCGGCGGGCTCGGCCGCGGCCTTCTTGGATTCCTCGACGCTCTTCGCCAGCTCGGCCTTGGCCTCGGCGAGCTTGGCCGCCTCGGCCCCGTCGGTCTTCGCCTCGGTCGAGGTCGCGGCCACCTTCTCGGCGGCATCCTTCACCTTGTCGAGGGCCTTGATCTCGCGATTCTTGCGCCGCACGGCGAGCTCGGCATCGCTCACCTCGGCCACCTTGGCCCGCACGAGGTCGAACCAGCCCTTGGCCTCGGTCTCCAGCTCGCCCTTGGTGAGCGGCTCGATGAGCAGCTTCAGGTCACCGAGATCGATACTGGGATCGGTGACGGTGGCCGGCACGGGGGCAGGCGCGGGCTTCGCCGCGGCCGCCGGTGCCGGTTCGGCGGCGATCGCCACCCCCGTGCCGGCCAGCGCCAACAGGAGCGCGGCCCCGGCGACACGTGCGGCCCCCCGGCCGCCGCGTGCCCCGCCGTCCGTGAACCAGTTTGAAAAACCCCCCATTTTCCAAGCTCCCTGCTGTGCTCGGACGAACGGCCGGCCTCACGCCGCCGCTGCCCCCACCCCACCTGCGAAGGGCCCCCGCGAAACCGGCCGGATCCGCCGGGCACCCCATGGCCACCCGCTCCGCGACCCTTCAACGAGCGGCGAATGCGAGCTAAAGGTGGTGTTACGTGCAGGAGGGTCCGGTGGCAAGCTTTCCACCCCTTGGCGATCTGGGGGCCGAAACGGCGGGGCTTTTGGCCCGCCTCGGCGTCACCCTTGGGAAGGTGCAGGGCGCGCGCCCGGTTCATTCGCCTCTCACCGGCGAGGTCATCGCCAAGGTGCCCGATACCCCGGCCGACGCGGTGGACAGGGCGCTTGCGGAGGCGCAGGACGCCTTCCGCATCTGGCGGCAGGTGCCCGCGCCGCGGCGCGGCGAGCTGGTGCGCCGGTTCGGTGAGAAACTGCGCCGGGCCAAGGCGGACCTCGCCCGCCTCGTCACCATCGAGGCCGGCAAGATCTCCTCGGAAGGGGCCGGCGAGGTCCAGGAGATGATCGACATCTGCGACTTCGCCACCGGCCTGTCGCGCCAGCTCACCGGCCTCACCATCGCCACCGAGCGGGCCGACCACCGCATGATGGAGACCTGGCATCCCATGGGGGTGGTGGGGGTCATCTCGGCCTTCAACTTCCCGGTGGCGGTGTGGTCCTGGAACGCCGCGCTGGCGCTGGTGTGCGGCGATGCGGTGGTGTGGAAGCCGTCGGAGAAGACGCCGCTCTGCGCGCTGGCGGTTCAGGCCCTGTTCGAGCGCGTGGCGGACGGCTTTGCCGACGCTCCACCCCATCTTTCCACCGTGCTGCTCGGCGGGGCCGATGCCGGCGCCGCACTGGTGGACGATGCGCGGGTGGCGGTGGTCTCCGCCACCGGCTCCACCACCATGGGGCGGGAAGTGGCGCCCCGCCTCGCGTCGCGCTTCGCCCGGGCAATCCTGGAGCTGGGCGGCAACAACGCCGCCATCGTCTGCCCCTCCGCCGATCTGGACCTCACCGTCCGCGCCGTGGCGTTCGCCGCAATGGGCACGGCGGGCCAGCGCTGCACCAGCCTGCGCCGGCTCATCGTGCACGAGCGCATCTACGACGCCCTGCTCGGCCGGCTGAGGCGGGCCTACCTGTCGGTGAGCGTCGGCGATCCGCGCGCGCCCGACACCCTGGTCGGCCCGCTGATCGACGCGGGCGCCTTCTCCGCCATGCAGGTGGCGCTCGATGCCGCGCGCGGCGCCGGCGCCGTGGTGACCGGCGGCGAGCGGCTCGGCGCCGACATCCTGCCCGGCGCCTATTACGTCCGCCCGGCCCTGGTCGAGATGGCCGCCCAGGAGGATTGCGTGCGCTCGGAAACCTTCGCGCCACTGCTCTACGTGCTGCGCTATTCCGATCTCGACGAGGCCATCCGCCTGCAGAACGACGTGCCGCAGGGGCTCGCCTCCTCCATCTTCACCACCGATCTGCGCGAGGCCGAGCGCTTCCTCTCCGCCACCGGCTCCGACTGCGGCATCGCCAATGTGAACATCGGCCCGTCGGGGGCGGAGATCGGCGGCGCGTTCGGCGGCGAGAAGGAGACGGGCGGCGGTCGCGAGGCGGGCTCGGACGCCTGGAAGGCCTACATGCGCCGGGCCACCAACACCATCAACTACGGCACCCGCCTGCCGCTGGCCCAGGGCGTCACCTTCGAGATCGAGTGAGCGCCGCCGCGGCGCGCACGGGCGGGAAGCTCCGGCCGGCGTCCCCGGCATGTCGCGCCGCCGCTCTTCCGGGCAGCCACGGGCATTTGCCGCAGCCGGCCGCGGCGCCGGCCGTTCCCTCCTGCCCCGTCACGCTCTAGCTTGGTCGCCGCATGCGTGATCGAGGCGATTCGGACGGTGTGCCGGAGGCGTATGCGGCCTCGGATGCGCGCCAGGGTGATCCGGGCGGAGCACGGCACACCGGATCTTCACGCGACCGGCCGCAGGGCCGGCGGATGTCGTTAAGAGGAGGCCCGTTCATGCAGAACTTCCGCAGCCTGAGGCAGACCGTGGCGGCGCTCGCCGTCGCCGGGCTGCTTTCGGGCGGCCTCGCGGCGCCGGCGGCTGCCGCGCCCCCCGACGGCACGAAGGATGCCGCCGCGCGGACCATCGACCCCGGCGCCGTCGCCGCGCTCACCCGCATGAGCGGCTATCTCGCCGGCCTGAAGAGCTTCGAGCTCACCGCCGACACCACCATGGAGGCGGTGCTGCGCGACGGCCACCAGGTGGAGGTGGGCGGCACGGTGCGCTACTGGGTGCGCCGGCCCGACCGGATCCGCATCGACAGCGAGACCGATGCCGTCACCCGCCAGTATTTCTACGACGGCAAGACCTTCACTTTGGTCGCCCCGCTGGACGGCTATTTCGCCCGGGCCGAAGCCAAGCCGACGGTGCGCGAGACCCTCGCCTTCGCCGCCCAGGCCCTCGATGTGGAGCTGCCGCTGGCCGACCTCATGGACTGGGGCAGCGACACCCCGCCCCTCAAGCTGTTCGAGCGCGGCTTCTACGTGGGCACGGCCAAGGTCGGCGGCGTCGCCACCGAGCACTATGCGCTGATCGGCAAGGACCTCGATCTGGAGGTGTGGATCCAGCAGGGCGACAGGCCGCTGCCGCTCAAGATGGCCATCGTCGACCGCAAGGCCCCCGGCAATCCCCGCTTCACCGCGCGGCTCGCCTGGACCCCCGACGTGCAGATCCCGGACGAGACCTTCAGCTTCAAGCCCACCCAGGACCAGACGGCGATCGCCTTCGGCAGGCTGAAGCCGGGCCCGAAGGACGGGAAGGCAGGCAAGTGATGGAACAGAAGATAAGCTCCACCGCGTCGCCCTGCGCGATCCGAACCGCGGCAGCCACCGCAGCCGGCCGGCGCGCACGCGGCCTCGCGCTCGCCCTCGGTGCCCTCGCCCTCGGAACCCTGTCCCTCGCCCCGCCGGCCGGCGCGCGCGGCGGCTTTGGCGGCGGCTTCGGCGGCGGGATGGGCGGCTTCCATGGCGGCGGCATGGGAGGCGGAATGGGCGGGTTCCACGACGGCGGATTCGGCGACGGCGGCTTCGAGATGCAGGGGCCGCGCATGAACGTCTCGCCGCACTACAATGCGCCGCCCACCTTCAACCAGCCGTTCCCGCCCGGCCATCCCTATGGCCCGCCGCCCGGCCCCCATGCGGGTCCCGGCTATGGTCCGGAGCCGCATCCCCCGGGACCGCCCGGACCGCCCCCGCCCCATCCGCCGGGTCCGCCGCCGCCCTACCCGCCGTATCATCCCGGCTACTGGCCCGGCCCCTATTATCCCGACGGCTGGTGGGGCGCGGCTGCGGCCGGGGCGGCGGTGGGCGCTGCGGTCACGGCGGCCGCCATCGGCTCCTACGTCTATGCGCTGCCCGATGAGTGCGTGCAGGTGATGGTGAACGACGTCACCTACCAGCATTGCGGCCCGAACTGGTACATGCCCCAGTTCCAGGGCGGCAACATCGCCTATGAGGTGGTGGCGGATCCCAACTGACCGTGCCTCGACACGAGAACGACGGGAAAGGGTGGCGCCCCGGCGCTGCCCTTTTTCCGTTCAGGGGGCCGGGCGTTCGTCCGGCGCGCGGGAAAGCAGGCCGCGCAGCAGCAGGTCGTAATAGTCGAGCGCGATCTCCTCGGCGCTCTTCGCCCCGTCGGCGCGGAACCAGCGGGCCATCCAGCTCAGCAGCGAGAGCACGGCGCGGCCCACCACGGCCGGATCGACCTCGCGGAACAGGCCCGCGGCCACCCCGTCGGCCACGACCGCGCGCAGCAGCCCCTCATGGGCATCGCGCAGCGCCAGCGCATCCTGCTTCAGCGCCACGTCCGCCATGCCGGAGAAGCCCACCAGCATGGTGACGAAGCTGTCGTGATGATCCGCCAGGAAGCGGGCGTGGGCCATCATGAAGCGCTTGAGGCGCTCGGCCGGGTCGCCCACCCCCGCGACCGCCGCAGCGCTCGCGTCATGAAGGCCGGTGAGCGAGAGGATGATGATGGCGTCATAGATCTCCTGCTTGGAGGAGAAGTAATTGTAGATGGCGCCCTTGGAATAGTTCATGGCCGCCGCCAGCTCGTTGAGCGAGCTTGCGGCATAGCCTTTCTCGGCGAACAGGCGGGCGGCGGCGCGCAGGATCTCGGCGCGCGGATCGGCCATCAGCGGCGGGCGGCCCAGGGGACGCGGGGCGCCGCCGCCGGCGAGGCGCGGATCCCCGGAAGCCGGAGCGGAGCTTCGCCCGCGCACCGGCGGCTTGGCCTGACCGGCGTCGGCGGCAGCCGGCCTCGATCCCGCAGGCTTCGGCCCGGCAGGCGCCAATGCCGCGCCCTTGGACGAAGCACCCGAAGCGCGCGCAGGCGCCCGGCGCGTCGGCCGCGCGGGAGCCGGCCGGGAGGGCTTTTCAATGCGCGCCAGCGGATCTCTCCTTGAGCAAGACGTCAGGCCACCGGGCAGGATGTCGCCGCGGCGGCGACACGCCCCTTGACCGGAGCGCGAGAAATATATACCGACTGGTCGGAATGTAAATGCAGGCACCGCCGCCGCGCACCAAGACGCATCGCCGAGGAGACGCCGCCATGTCCTCCGCCCCTTCGCCCTCCGCCGCTTCGAAAAAGCCCGTCTTCGACTGGGCCGACCCCTTCGACCTCGACGGCCAGCTCACCGAGGAAGAGCGGCTGGTGCGCGACACCGCCCGCGCCTATGCGGAAGAAAAGCTGCTGCCGCGCGTCACCAGCGCCTATCTCGACGAGCGCTTCGACCGCGAGATCATGAGCGAGATGGGCGAGCTCGGCCTGCTCGGCCCCACCATTCCGGCCGAATATGGCGGCGCGGGCCTCGGTTATGTGGCCTACGGCCTTGCGGCGCGCGAGGTCGAGCGGGTGGATTCCGGCTACCGCTCGGCCATGAGCGTGCAGTCCTCCCTGGTGATGCACCCGATCTTCGCCTACGGCTCCGAGGCGCAGAAGACGGCCTTTCTGCCCAAGCTCGCCACCGGCGAATGGGTGGGCTGCTTCGGCCTCACCGAGCCCGATGCCGGCTCCGATCCCGGCGGCATGCGCACCCGCGCCGAGAAGATCGACGGCGGCTACCGGCTCAACGGCGCCAAGATGTGGATCACCAATTCCCCCATCGCCGACGTGGCGGTGGTGTGGGCGAAATCGGCGGCCCACGACAACGCCATCAAGGGCTTCCTGGTGGAACGCGGCATGAAGGGCTTCTCCACCCCCAAGATCGAGGGCAAGCTCTCGCTGCGCGCCTCCATCACCGGCGAGATCGTGCTGGAGGACGTGGAGATCCCCGAGGCCAACCTTCTCCCCGGCGCCGCGGGCCTCGCCGGGCCGTTCGGCTGCCTCAACCGGGCGCGCTTCGGCATCGGCTGGGGCGCCATGGGGGCGGCGGAAGCGTGCCTTGCCGCCGCCCGGCAATATACCCTCGACCGCAAGCAGTTCGGCCGGCCGCTGGCCGCCACCCAGCTGGTGCAGAAGAAGCTCGCCGACATGGCCACCGAGATCGCCCTCGGCCTCCAGCTCTGCCTGCGCGCCGGCCGGATGATGGACGAGGGTCGCCTGCCCCCCGAGGCCATCTCCTTCCTCAAGCGCAACAATTGCGGCAAGGCGCTGGACATCGCCCGCGTCGCCCGCGACATGCACGGCGGCAACGGCATCTCCGCCGACTACCATGTGATGCGCCACGCCGCGAACCTCGAGACGGTGAACACCTACGAGGGCACCCACGACATCCACGCCCTCATCATCGGGCGGGCGATGACGGGCCTGCAGGCCTTCGTCTGACGCGGAAGGGCAACGCCATGTCCGCTCCCCTCGCCGGCCTGCGCGTTCTTGAATTGGCGCGCGTGCTCGCCGGTCCCTGGGCGGGGCAGCTCCTCGCCGACCTCGGCGCCGAGGTGATCAAGGTGGAGCGGCCGGGCGCCGGCGACGATACCCGCGCCTGGGGCCCGCCCTTCCTGACCGGCGCCGACGGGGCGGATCTCGGCGCCGCCTATTTCCATGCCACCAACCGGGGCAAGCGCTCGGTGGCCATCGATTTCGAGACCGCCGAGGGGCGCGAGACCGTGCGCGCCCTCGCCGCCCGCTCCGACGTGGTGATCGAGAATTTCAAGCATGGCGGCCTCGCCAAGTTCGGCCTCGATTATGCGAGCCTGAAGGCGCTCAATCCGCGCCTCGTCTATTGCTCCATCACCGGCTTCGGCCAGGACGGGCCCTATGCGGACCGAGCCGGCTACGATTTCCTGGTGCAGGGCATGGGCGGGCTGATGGCGCTCACCGGCGAAAAGGATGGCGAGCCGCAGAAGGTGGGCGTGGCGGTGGCCGACGTGTTCACCGGCCTCTACGCCACGATCGCCATCCTCGCTGCCCTACGCCGGCGCGACGAGACGGGCATCGGCGGACATGTGGACATGGCGCTGCTCGACACCGAGGTGGCGGTGCTCGCCAACCAGGCCATGAACTTCCTCGCCTCGGGCAAGGCGCCGAGCCGGATGGGCAATGCGCATCCCAATATCGTGCCCTATCAGGTATTTCCCTGCGCCGACGGCTATTTCATCGCGGCCGTGGGCAACGACGGGCAGTTCGGGCGCTTCTGCGCCGTGCTGGGCGCGCCGGAGCTTGCGGCGGACGCCCGCTATGCCACCAATCCGGCCCGCGTTGCCCATCGCGCCGAGCTGGTGCCGCGCCTCACCGCCCTCACCATCCTGCAGGAGCGCGACGCGCTGCTGGCGCGGCTGGCGACGGAGGGCGTGCCGGCCGGGCCGATCAACACGGTGGCGCAGGTGTTCGAGGACCCCCAGGTGGTCGCGCGCGGGCTCCGGGTGAACCTTGCCGAGACCGGCGGCGGCACGGTGCCGGGCGTCGCCTGCCCCATCGTGCTGGACGGCGAGCGCCAGATGGCGCGCACGGCGAGCCCACGCCTCGGCGCGGATACGGCCGCCGTCCTCGATCTGCTGCGGGGCGCCGCCGGCGCGGGCGATCCGCCGCGCTGACCTCACCCGCGACCCCGCAGCGCGCCATCTCGCGGAGCGTGATCTGGCGGAGCATGACCTGCTGGAAGGCGATTCAGCGGAACACGATCGAGCGCGGGTGCCGAGGCGCGCCGCGTCCGGAAACGCTTCCGGGCGGCGCGACCTTCCCCGTGACGCCGCCGCGCGGCGCTCACGCACGCAAGCCTCAACGCGAAGCGACGGTCAGCTCGTTCAGGCGCTTGCGCATGTCCCCCGACAGGTCGGGAAAGCGCGAGGGGGTGACGAAATCGTCGCCGCGGAACGGCGGCTTGCGTTTCCCGCCGCGGAAGATGCGGGCACCGTCGGTGGTCATCACGATATCGCCCTTCCGCAGGGTGGGATCGTCCAGGATATCGAGATGGTGCACGCCGAGGGGCGTTCCCTGGCCGGTGCAGGAGCAGCCCGCCACCAGCCGCTCGCGGAACACGAAGGCGTTGGGCGAGGCGGAATAGGAGCGGCCCGACTTGTTCACCGCGCCGTCGATCCCCTTGTCGCCGCTGGAGGTGTAGAAGACCTCCGTCGCGGTCGCCGGGCAGAAAGCGGAGCATTGCGCGACCGCGTTGGGGTCCGATGCCCCGTCGCTCTGTCCGTTCAGCGGGAAATAGCGCCCGTCGCAGGTGCGCACGCAATAGGTGACCGGGCTGCCCCAGCCGCTGCTGCGCGTGCCGCGACGGGTGGCGCCGGAATCCTCGTCTCCGCCGTCGGAGCGGCTCGCCGTGCGGGCGCGGCGCGAGGTCGGCGCGGTGGAATCGGAGGGCGTCAGCGAGCCGGAACGGCTGGTGACCCGAGGCGTGATGGTGATGCGCTGGCGCGGCGGCTCCTCATAGCGCCGCTGCGGCTGCTGCTGCCGTTGCTGAAATCCGCCGAACAGCAGCGAGAAGAAATCCCGCGGCGGCTCCTGCGCGGACGCCTGCGATGGCCATCCCCCCACGCATCCGAGAAGGATGGTCATGGCCAAAACAATCGCTCTCACGGCGCACCCCCTGCCGCTTGCCGCTCGATCACCCCTGACGGGCAACGGATTACCCGGAGCCGGACTGCCCCGAGGCCGCCCCTCTGACCGTGCCTGGCGTCCCCATACCTCTCAGATGCTCTGAGCGATACCCCCGGAGACGGGCAGTTCAACGGTCGGTGACGATGCCGCCCATTTCATCAGGGCTGTAGCGCCACTCGATTACACTGGCATGAAGTGAATCGTCCAGCCGGCACACGCCAATGGAACCAAAATCACCTTAGTACCTCATCCCCTACCTTACAACCGCCATCCTGCCCATGGGTCAGGCAAAGGCCGAGAGGTAGCTCGACACGCTCGGCGCCTTGGCCGGCGCCTGATGCGGCGCGGTGAGAACAGCCAGCGGCGGCGTCGCGATCAAGAGCGCGGCGAACAGAATTGCGATCAAGGAAATCAACTTCGACCCGTGCGCCAAGCCAGTCATGGCTCTCTCCCCTTCCGTCCGGCATCTCCCTCTCCCGGTGGGCCGCACCGGGCGCAGATGTGAAAAAAAGGTTAACCGGGGCCACACGGTTCCGCCGCCCCGCTCACATTTTCGCGAGCAGGGCAAAAATTCGCCATTTTCTGCAGATCGCCGTGGAACGGATTTGATTTCCGCCTCGCCGCCCGGAGCGGAAAGTGCGCCACTAAGTCCCGCCACGGGGCGCGGGCGGTCGCTAGACCACGTCCTTCGGCGCCAGGGCGCAGGCCATCTCCCCCTGCTCCACCTGCAGCACCGGATGGGCGATGCCGAAGCGCGCCTTCAGCTCCGCGCTGGTCTCCATCAGGAAGCAGTCGTCGAGCGGCGCCCCGGGGCGCACCAGATGGGCGGAGAGCGCCACATCGGTGGTGGAAAGGCCCCAGATGTGCAGATCGTGCACCTCGCTCACCCCCGGCCGGGCGGCGAGATAGGCTTCCACCGCGCTGCGGTCGATGTGCGTGGGCACCGCGTCCATGGCGAGGTTGACGCTGTCGCGCAGCAGGTCCCAGGTGCCGATCACGATCACCGCGGCGATGGCGAGCGACACCACCGGATCGAGCCACAGCCAGCCGGTGAAGGCGATGAGGGCCGCCGCCACCACCACACCCAGCGAGACCGCCGCATCGGCCATCATGTGGATGAAGGCGCCGCGCACGTTGAGGTCGCCCTTGCGCCCGGACATGAAGAGCAGCGCCGTGCCGATGTTCACCGCCACGCCGAGCAGGGCCACCGCCATGACGATGCCGGTCTTCACCGGCTCCGGATCGGACAGGCGGGAGAGCGCCTCGACGATGATGCCGCCGGTGCCCACCAGCAGGATGATGGCGTTGGCGAGCGCCGCCAGGATGGACGAGCGCCCGTAGCCGAAGGTCCGCTGGTCGGTGGGCGCGCGGCGCGACAGCCAGGCCGCGCCCCATGCGAGCAGAAGGCCCAGCACGTCGGAGAGATTGTGCCCGGCATCGGCGAGCAGCGCGAGGGAGCCGGCGATCAGGCCGAACACCACCTCGAAGATCACGAAGCCGAAATTCAGCGAGGCGCCGATGGCGAAGGCCCGCAGCGAGGTGGGCACGGCATGGGAATGGCCGGCGTGGGAATGCGCCCCGTGACCGTGGCCGGCGTGGTCGTCGTGGCCATCATCGTCGCGGGCGCCATCATGGGCGCCGTGATCGTGGGCGCCGTGATCGTGGTCATGCGTGCCATGGTCGTGGCCGGCGTGGTCGTCGCCGGAAGGTCCGGGCGTCCCCGTCCCGTGACCGGCGCCGATCGCGGCCGTCGCCGGGTCCGGCGCAGCGGCATCCCGCGCGACGGCTCCGTCCCGCGTCCCGAACTCCGCCTTCGTGCCCTGATCCGCCATGGCGTGTCTCCGCGCGACGCCTGAGCCTCACCCGGCCCGCCGACCGCGGCGAGCCCCCCACCCGGCAGGCCGGCGGCGGCAAAACCGCCGGCGGGCCGGCGGCTTGCGGCTAGTCCAGGTCGGTGTCGAGAATGGCCATCTGGAAATTGTAGGAGAGGTCGCCGTCCTCGTCGTCCTTGAACAGGACGCCGATGAACTCGTCGCCGAGATAGACCTCCGCCGAATCCTTCTTCTTCGGGCGGCCCATCACCTTGATCTGGGGATTGCCGAACAGCGTCCGCAGGTAGCGCTGCACGCGCTCAAGCTCGGTCTTGTCCACGTGCCTTCCTCCTCGCAGCAGCGACAGGCCGCCTTATGGCGGGCAAAAGCGGCCCGTTCAAGCCGGCCGCGCGGATGCTCCTCAGATATCCGCGCCGGCGTAGAGGAACGTCCCCTCGTCGAACATCTGGTCCATGGCGCGGGCCGGCTCGGCGCAGCCCGCCTCGCCGACGACCTTGGCGGGAATTCCGGCCACCGTGGTATGGGCCGGCACCGGCTTCAGCACCACCGAGCCCGCCGCGACGCGGGCGCCGCGCCCCACCTCGATGTTGCCGAGCACCTTGGCGCCGGCGCCGATCAGCACGCCGCGGCGGATCTTGGGATGGCGGTCGCCGCGCTCCTTGCCGGTGCCGCCCAGCGTCACCCCCTGCAGGATGGAGACGTCGTCCTCGATCACCGCCGTGGCGCCCACCACGATGCCGGTGGCATGGTCGAAGAAGATGCCGCGCCCGAGCGGCACCTGCGGGTGGATGTCCACGGCGAACACCGAGGAGGCCCGGCTCTGCAGGTAGAGCGCGAAGTCGCGCCGTCCCTCGTGCCACAGCCAGTGGGCGAGGCGGTGGTTCTGGATGGCGTGGAAGCCCTTGAAATAGAGCACCGGCTCCAGCGCGCGGGTCGCCGCCGGATCGCGGTCCACCACCGCCATGATGTCGGCGCGCAGCGCCTGGGAGATGCCGGAATCGGCGGCGGTCGCCTCGCGATAAGCGGCGCGGATGGCCGAGCCTGGCAGATCGTGGTGATCGAGGCGCGCGGCGAGGCGCTCGCCCATCACCTCCTCCAGGCTCGACTGGCCCAGCACCGCGCCGGTGAGGAAGCCGGTCAGCACCGGCTCGCGCGCGGTGGCCTCCTCCGCCTCGGCGCGCAGGCGCGCCCAGACGGGATCGACCACCTCATGCCAGCGCTCCGCGCCGGCCCGGGACAGCTTGGGGGTGAAGGCGGCGTCGGCGGACGGCGCCGATGCGCTCTCGGACTGGGACGCGGGCACGGATCCGTGCGACATCGCGGCTCTCCTTGCAGGATCAGATGTTGCCCTGTTCTAGCACATGCGGCGGGGCGCGCGCAGATGCTGCGGCGCACGCCGGCCCCCGCTCACGGCCGGCGCTTCAGGAACTCCAGGACGCCCTGCTTGAAGGCCTTGTCGCCCACCGCGGGATTGTGATCGCGGTTGGGGATGTCCAGCACCTCGCCATTGGGCAGCAGCGCCACCAGCGGGCGCGGATCGCCCGCCACCTTGTCGCGGGTGCCCACCGCCACCACCACCGGCTGGAAGAGGCGGCCCACCTCCTCCACGCTCAGCACCTGCCGCGAGCCGCGGATGCAGGCGGCCAGCGCCTTCAGGTCCTGCCTGTTGGCATCGGCGAAGGAGCGGAACATCCTGCCCATGGGATCGGTCACCGCCTCGAGGCTCGGCGCCTCCATGGCATCGGCGATGGACTGCGGCAGGCCGACCCCGTCCACGAGGTGGATGCCGAGCCCGCCCAGCACCAGCGAGCGCACCTTCTCGGGAAAGAACAGCGCCATGTAGGCGCCCACCCGCGCGCCCATGGAATAGCCGATCACATCGGCCCGCTCGATGCCGAGATGGGCAAGCAGGCGCGCCGCATCCTCGGCCATGCGGACGGTGTTGTAGAGCGCCGGATCGTAGACCTTGCCCGAGGCCCCGTGCCCGCGGTGGTCGAAGGCGATCACCCGGTAGCCGGCCTCGGTCAGGGTCTTGAACCAGGAGGGGCCGACCCAGTTGATCTCCTTGTTGGAGGCGAAGCCGTGGATCAGCAGCACCGGATCGCCCGCGCCCTCGTCGAGGTAGGCGATGTCGATGCCGTCGGAAGTGAATTGGGGCATGGGAGACCTTCAGCGGGCCGGCACGGAAACGCGGGCGGATGACGGTGGCGGCGCGGACCCTAGAAGCTCATCCGCGCGCTGCCAAGGGTGCCGTCGGGCCGGATGCCGCCGGCACCGGGCAGGCACCGCCGGCGCGCCGCTTGCCCGGCGAGCGCCGCCACAGCGGCCGCGCGCAGGACACGCAGAAGGCGTTGAAGGACGACACCAGCACGTAGAGATAGACGAGCGCGAGCGCCCCCCACCACACCAGCTTCAGCAGCGCCCCGGTCATGGCGATGGCGCCACGCCCGAGGCTCTTCAGGATGGCGAGGGTCTGCCCGCCCCTCGCCTCGGCGAGGCGGGCGACGCGGGCAAGGTCGCGGCTGTTATCCGCCACCTTCAGCCCCTCCAGCGCCGCGCGGGTGCCGGCCTTGGCCTGGATGGTGCCCACGTCGTCCATCATGCGCGCAAGGCTCTTGAGCCCGTCGGCCCGCACCACGCCCTTCACCGCCGCCTTGTCGAGGCTGCCCGAACCCTGCGCCAGCCGGCGCAGCGCGGCGAAATCCACGCTGGCGTTGACCGAGCGCAGGACGGCGCGCCCCAGCGAAGCGGACAGCCGCCCGGTGCGCTTCGCCAGCTTCACCAGCGAGAGGCCGGCGCGCACGGGAAGGCTCGCGCCCACCGTGGCATAGGTGCCGGCGGTGATGGCGATGCCCACGGCGGAGAGGCCGAGGATGAGCTGGTCCACCTCCTCGCCGTTGGCGTATTTCAGGCCCTCGCGGGTGGCGTCGCGGATATCGCCCCACACCATGAAGTCGCCCACCGCCGCGCCGGCGAAACCTGCCAGATCCTGCGGCTGGCCGGTGATGAAGCCGAGCCCGAACTCCCTCGCCGAGCGCAGCGCCGCAGCCGGGCCGGAATTCTCCGCATCAATGCGTGCACGCAGGCCGGGCGCGACCGCGAGGCCCCGCGCATCGGCCAGCTCCAGATAGGAGGTGGCGAGGGTGATGTCGTCCTCCGCCAGCGCCGCCTCCATCTCCCGCGCGACGGCGGCGGCATCGAGCTTTTCGAGGCCGAGATCGGCGAGCGCGACCGGATCATCGGTCATCTGCGCGGAAACGAGGCGCACGCTCTGCTTGGCGATGGGCACGAGCCAGGGCGCCGCGCCGAGAAGCGCGAGCAGGAGCGTGAAGAGTGCCGCGATGCGTGCCATGGCCCCGCCAATATAGGAAGCGGGCGGGAGCGATGCGAGCATCGTCCCCGCCCCGTCTGGCGAACGTCAGGCGGCAAGGCCGCGGGCCAGCTCCAGCGCCTGGCGCTCGAACAGCCGGCGGTAGAGGCCGCCTTCGAGGCGCACCAGCGTGTCGTGGTCGCCCTCCTCCACCACCTCGCCGTGGCTGAACACCAGGAGCCGGTCCAGCGCCCGCACGGTGGAGAGACGGTGGGCGATGACGAGGGTGGTGCGCCCCACCATCAGCCGCTCCATGGCCTCCTGGATCAGCGCCTCCGATTCTGAATCGAGGCTGGAGGTGGCCTCGTCCAGGATCAGGATCGGCGCATTGGCGAGGAAGGCGCGGGCCAGGGCGACGCGCTGGCGCTCGCCGCCGGACAGCTTCACCCCGCGCTCGCCCACCAGGGTGCCGTAGCCGCGCGGCAGGCGGGCGATGAAGCCGGCCGCATTGGCGAGCTCCGCCGCCCGCTCGATCTCCGCCATGGAGGCGTTGGGGCGGGCGTAGGCGATGTTCTCTGCCAGCGAGCGGTGGAACAGGATCGGCTCCTGCTGCACCACGGCGATGGCCTGCCGGAGCGAGGCCTGCGACACGGCGCGCACGTCCTGCCCGTCCACCGCGACCCGGCCGCCCGTCACGTCGTGCAGGCGCTGGATCAGCTTCACGAAGGTGGTCTTGCCCGAGCCGGACGGTCCCACGAGGCCCACCCGCTCGCCACCGTCGATGGTGAGGGAGAAGTCGCGATAGAGCGGCTCGGCGTGGCCCTTGTAGTGGAAGGTCACGTGCTCGAAGGCGATCTGCCCCTCGCGCACCTCCAGCGCCACCGCGCCGGGCGGATCGGCCACCGCGATGGGCTCGCCGTGCAGCGCCACCAGCTCCTCCAGCTCGTTCACCGAGGCCTGCACGTTGTGCACGTGCATGCCGATGTCGCGCAGATAGGAGTGCACCACGAAATAGGTGGTGATCACATAGGCGACGTCGCCGGCCCCGGCCTCGCCGCGCCACCACAGCAGCACCACCATGCCGATGATGGCAGCCCGCAGCCCGAGCAGGGCGACGAGCTGGGCGGTGCCCGCGGTGGTGCCGGCAAGCCAGGTGCGCCGGGTGCGGGCGCTCCATTTGCCCAGCACGCGGGAAAGCCGCGCCTCCTCGCGGTCCTCGGCGCCGAAACTCTTCACCACCGCGTTGCAGCTCACCGCATCGGCGAGCACGCCGCCCACCCGCGTGTCCCAGGAATTGGAGAGCCGCGCGCGGGGCGCCACATAGTTCAGCGACAGCACCACGGTCAGCGCGATGAACACCGCTGCGCCGAGGCTCACCACCAGCCCCATCACCGGCCAGTGGAAGCCGAGCAGCAGGGCCGAGCCCACCAGCGCCACCACCGACGGGATCAGCGAGATGAGGATGGTGTCGTCCAGCAGGTCGAGCGCCCACATGCCGCGCGAGATCTTGCGCACGGTGGAGCCGGCGAAGGTGTTGGCGTGCCAGTCGGCGGAGAAGCGCTGCACCCGCGCGAAGGCTTCTTCCGTGATGTCGCTCATCACCTGCAGGGTGAACCGTGTCAACGTGGTGAAGGAGAAGTGGCGCCCCACCACCATCACCGCGCCGAGCGCCACCATGGCGAGAAAGGCGCCCATGGCGGCGTCATAAGCCGCCGCCCGGTCGGCGCCGGAGCCGGCCACCGCCGCCACCAGGCGCCCGGCATAGACCGGCACCAGGATTTCCGCGAGGGTCGAGGCCAGCACCCAGGCTCCGGTGAGCGCGATGAGTCCCGGATGGCGGCGCCAGTGGCCGACGAGAAAGGCGAGGATGGCGCGGGCGCCGGCCCGCTGCTTGGTCTGGGGCAGGATGGAGTTCTGCTGTGTCATGGCTCGGATCCGGCGCCGCGCCCGCGCCGCGAGGGCGCGCCGGGCCGGCCTTTTCGAAAGGAGATGGTGCGGCGGACGGCGCACGGGCGCGCCCGGAAGCGGATGCGGAGAGAGATGTGTCTTCAGACTGTCCGGCGCTCCGGGGGCAGTGCGCCGGCCCGGCTCCGCGATGCGGCTCAGCTAGCCGCGCACGCCCGAATGCGGGGAGCGGCGGCGAGACGTGACCAATGGCATGGAGCGCACCCTCCCTTTCGCGTGCAGGAAACTGACGAAAGGTAACCGACCGCTGTTTTCCGCGCAAGCCGCGCGGCGCTGCAGCACGCGCATGTGACGCGGCGACCGGGCCTTTCGCCTTGGCTCATCAGAAGCTAAAGTCGCGGCCGATTTTTGATCGCGCACAGGCAGAACCATGGCCGCTACCAGCATTCCTCACTTCTGCAACGACCTCGGCGTTCCGGTGATCGAGGTGGGCAGCAAGGAGTTCATGTGCATTGGCGCGAAGCCGCCGTTCGACCATCCCCACGTCTATCTCGACCTGGGCGAGGACAACGACAAGGTGTGCCCCTACTGCTCGACCCTCTACCGCTTCAACCCCGCCCTCGCCGCCGGCGCCGCCAATCCGGACGGCTGCGTGTGGCACGATGACAGCGCTGCGGAAGCGGCCGCCTGACGCGCGCCTGATCGGTGTGTGCGGCCTGACGCCGAGCGCCGGGCCCGGCTGACCGCGGGGCACCCGCCGCGGGTCAGTGAGGCCGGCCAGTCCTGGCCGCTATGAGTGCGGCGCAAGGGCTGTGGCGTCCCGACGGGAGTTCGCTCCAGGCAGGGCCGCCGGCGCGCTGACGCAGATTGGGAACCGGACCGCGCAGAACGAGAGACGCCCGCAGGAGCGCCCGACCGGCGCCCCGGCCGGCGACGAGAAGCGCGATCCGCCAGCGATGGCCTGATGACCGATGGCTGAGCCAGCGATGCCCAAGGTGAACCGCCGGCCGGGCCCATCGGTGCGCCGCCCTCGGCGCCTCGATCCGTACGCCGATGCACGCATCCCCCGTTCCCAGAACCGCCGCCCGCGGAAGGCCGCCGTGAGATCGCTCCCGATCCCTCTTCCCCGCCCGAGACCGCTCGCCGCCCCGGCCGCGCGCGTCCGGACCTCCGTTCCCGGCTGACCGCCATGCCCGCACCCATTCCCCTCCGGCCCCGGGCCGCCCGCAGCGCCGTCGTGGTGGGCGGCGGCATCGGCGGGCTCGCCGCCGCCCTCGCCCTGCGCAAGGCCGGGCTGGCGGTGCAGGTGGTCGAGCAGGCGAAGAAGCTGAAGGAGGCGGGCGCCGGGCTCCAGCTCTCCGCCAACGCCACCCGCGTGCTGCGCGACCTCGGCGTGCTGGAGCGCCTGAAGGAGGTGGCGGTGGCGCCCAATGCGCTCGAAGTGCGCGACGGCCGCACCGGCGCGCGCATCACCCGCGCCGACTATGCCCCCGCCACCACCCGCTTCGGCGCCCCCTTCCTGGTGGTGCACCGGGCGGACCTTCAGGCGCTGCTCGCCGAGGCGGCGCAGGAGGCCGGCTGCGCGCTGGCGCTCGGCGCCGAGCTGCAGGCCGTGGAGCCCACCGGGCGCAGCGTGCGCGCCGTGGTGCGCCAGGGCGAGCAGCTCGCCGCCCACGGCGCCGACGTCCTCATCGGCGCGGATGGGGTGCGCTCGGCGGTGCGCGCCCATCTCGGCCAAACCCGCGGGCCGGTGTTCTCGCAGCGCCTCGCCTATCGGGCCACCATTCCGGTGGATCAGGCGGCGCCCAACGAGGTCAACCTCTATCTCGGGCCGAACGCCCACCTCGTCACCTATCCCATCCGGTCCGGCGAAGCGCTCAACATCGTCGCCATCGTGAAGGAAGACCGGCCGGTGACGCGCTGGGCCGAGCCGGGCGACGGCGCCAGCGTCCATGCCGCCTTCGCCCGCTGGGCGCCGCAGGTGCGCGAGCTGCTCGCCCGCGCGCCCCATTTCCTGTGCTGGGGCCTCTACGACATCGATCCCCTGCCCCGTTGGAGCCGCGGCCGGGTGACCCTGCTGGGCGACGCCGCCCATGCCATGCTGCCCTTCCTGGCCCAGGGCGCGGCCCAGGCCATCGAGGATGCGGCCGTGCTCGCGGAGAAGCTGCGCAGCCACACCGAGGCGGAGGAAGCGCTCAAGGCCTATGAGGCGGCGCGGCAGGCGCGCACGGCGCGGATCCAGCGCCAGGCGCGGCTCAACGGCGTGGTCTACCACCTCTCCGGCCCGGCCCGCCTCGGCCGCGATCTGGTGCTGCGCCGCTCCGGCAGCGATCTGCTCGGCCGCTACGACTGGATCTATTCGGGCTGAGGCGGAAGGCGGGGCCGCCGCGTGCGCCTCCGGAACATTCCCCGGCTGGACCGCCACCCCGGCCCGTGCTATCGCGCGCCACCTTGAGGAGCTATCCCGATCATGCGCCGGCCGGTTCAGCGACGACGACACGGGGCCCCGCGCCAGCGCGCGCGGCTGATCCCGCCCGCCTGACCGTACGCCTCCGGCATGCCGGAGCGGCGGCAGGACACCCGTCCTCGCCTGAGAACCAGCACTGCCCCATGACCGAGCTTCCCCTCACCCTCGCGCCCGAGACCGCGGCCGACGCCGACGCCATCGACCATCTGCACGAACGCACCTTCGGACCCGGCCGGTTCGCCCGCACCGCCTTCCGCATCCGCGAGCAGGTGGCGCACGACCGCGCCTTGTCCTTCACCGTCCGCGTCGGCACCATGCTGGTGGGCTCGGTGCGGCTCACGCCGGTGCGCATCGGCGGCGCCTCCGCCTTGCTGCTCGGGCCGCTCACGGTGGAGCCGCCATTCCAGTCGGTGGGCATCGGCGCGCTGCTGATCCAGACGGCGCTGGAGGCGGCGACGACGGCCGGACACCGGCTCGTCGTGCTGGTTGGCGACGAGAGCTATTACGCCCGCTTCGGCTTCAAGCGGGTGGCCCACGGACGGGTGCGCCTGCCCGGCCCGGTGGATCCGGACCGGGTGCTGGTGGCGGAGCTCGTAGCCGGCGCCTTCGCGGGCGTCTGCGGGCTGGTCGGCCCCTGAGGGCGGACGGGACGGCGGTGCGCCTGCCGCGATCGCACAGGTGGCGGCGCCCGTTTTCTCGGCTGGTTACGCCCTGAAATACGTCATTCAACTGGGCAGAGAGCGCGTGTAGGCTTCTCGGTGTCAAAGACCCGGGGGGTGCGCCCCGCAGCCATCCGCCAAGGGTCGCATCCAGGGGACCAGACGATGCGCGCCAAGATCGCAACCCCGCTTTTCGCCCTCTCCCTCCTCGCCCTCCTGCCGTCGGCCGGCGTGCTGGCCTGCACCGGCATCATGCTGAAGACCGCCGACGGCGGCTTCGTGCACGGCCGCACGGCCGAGTTTGCCGTCCCGCTCGATATCTCCATCGCCGTGATCCCGCGCGGCACGTCCTTCACCGGCACCACGCCCGACGGCGCGGGCCTTTCCTACCGGGCGAAATATGCCGCGGTGGGGGCGTCGGCCTTTCACGAGCAGGCGCTGCTCGACGGCATGAACGAGGAGGGGCTCGCGGCGGCGGCCTTCTATTTCCCGACCTTCGCCTCCTATGCGCCCACCACCGCGGCTACTCGGGCGAAATCCGTGGCGCCGAGCGAGTTTCCCAACTGGCTCGTCACCCAGTTCGCCACGGTGAAGGACGTGATCGCCGCCGTCGAGGGCGGCGAGATCGCCATCGCGCCGACCATCAAGGAAAAGTGGGGACCGGAGCCGGGCCCGTTCCATTACATCGTCTATGACAAGTCCGGCGCGGCGCTGGTGATCGAGCCGGTGGACGGCAAGCTCCAGCTCCACGCCAGCCCCATGGGTACCATCACCAATTCGCCGTCCTACGACTGGCACATGATCAATCTGCGCAATTACATCAGCCTACGGCGGGAGAACGTGCCGGCGGTGACGGTGGATCAGATGCATCTGAAGCCGCTCGGCCAGGGCAGCGGCATGATCGGCCTGCCGGGCGACTTCACCCCGCCGTCGCGTTTCGTGCGCGCGGCCGTGTTCTCGGCCGCAGCGCCCACCCCCGCCGATGGCGCGTCAGGGGTGAAGGAGGTGCTTCACATCCTCAACAATTTCGACATCCCCAAGGGGGCCGCCGTGGAGAGGGAGGGCGACACCATCGCCTCCGACTATACCCAGATGACCGGGGCGCGCGATCCCAAGGCGTTGCGCTATTATTGGAAGACTTATGACGATCAGACCATCCGCATGGTGGACCTGAAGGACGCCATCGCGCGGATTCCGGCGGGCACGCCGGCAAGCATGATCTTCCTGGACATCAATTCCGCCCAGCCCATCGTCGACATGACCGGCACGCTGCCGGTGAAATAACCGCGCGCGGGAGAGCGGAGAGCGCTGCCCGCCGGCCCGCCATGGCGGCATGGCGGCATGGGCCGGCAGCAAGGACCGATCGATCGAGGTCCGGCGCGCCGATCCAAAACAAAGCCCGCCGCGACGGCATCCGTCGCGGCGGGCTGTTACATCACGCCGATGCCGACACGCTCACTCCGCCGCGGCGACCTGCGGGCGGGTCCGCGCGAGGCGGGCGCGCTTCAAGAGCTCGGCCACCAGGAAGGCGGTCTCGATGGCCTGCTCCGCATTGAGGCGCGGGTCGCAATAGGTGTGGTAGCGATCGCGCAGGTCCTCGTCGGAGATGGCCCGCGCGCCGCCGGTGCATTCGGTGACGTTCTTGCCGGTCATCTCCAGGTGGATGCCGCCCGCATGGGTGCCTTCCGCCTCGTGGGCCTCGAAGAAGGCGCGGATCTCCGCCTGCACCCGGTCGAACGGGCGGGTCTTGTAGCCGGAGGCCGCCTTGATGGTGTTGCCGTGCATGGGATCGCACGACCACACCACGTTGCGCCCTTCCTTCTCCACCGCGCGGATGAGGCCCGGCAGGTGCTCGCCCACCTTGTCAGCGCCGAAGCGGCAGATCAGGGTGACACGGCCCGCCTCATTGTCGGGCTGGAGGATGTCCAGGAGGCGGATGAGGCCTTCCGGCGCCAGCGAGGGGCCGCACTTGATGCCGATCGGGTTGCGGATGCCGCGGAAGAACTCCACGTGGGCATGGTCCGGCTGGCGGGTGCGGTCGCCGATCCACAGCATGTGGCCGGAGGTGTCGTACCAGTCGCCGGAGGTGGAATCCATGCGGGTCAGCGCCTGCTCGTAGCCGAGCAGCAGCGCCTCGTGGCTGGTGAAGAAATCGGTGGTCCGCATCTCCGGGTGCATCTGCGGATCGATGCCGCAGGCGCGCATGAATTCGAGCGCCTGGCTGATGCGGTCCGCCAGCTCCTGGTAGCGCGAGGACTGCGGGGAATCCTTCACGAAGCCCAGCATCCACTGATGGGCGTTCTCAAGGTTGGCATAGCCGCCGGTGGCGAAGGCGCGCAAAAGGTTCAGCGTCGCCGCCGACTGGCGGTAGGCCTCGATCTGCCGGCGCGGGTCGGGCACCCGCGCCTCGGCGGTGAAGGCGATGTCGTTGATGATGTCGCCGCGGTAGGACGGCAGCGTCACCCCGTCCACGGTCTCGGTGTCGGCCGAGCGCGGCTTGGCGAACTGGCCGGCGATGCGGCCCACCTTCACCACCGGCGAGCCGCCGGCGAACGTCATCACCACCGCCATCTGCAGGAAGACGCGGAAGAAATCGCGGATGTTGTCGGCGGAGTGCTCGTCGAAGCTCTCGGCGCAGTCGCCGCCCTGGAGCAGGAAAGCCTCGCCCTTCGCCACCTTGGCGAGCTCGCTCTTCAGGCGGCGCGCCTCGCCGGCGAAGACGAGGGGCGGATAGGAGGCGAGCTTCTCCTCGACCTCGGCCAGCACCGCCCCGTCCGGATAGGTGGGCATCTGCACGCCGGGATAGGAGCGCCAGGAATCCGGACGCCAGCCTTCGGCGCGGCGGGAAGCCTCGGCGCCAGGGACGGATGCGGATTGCGGGCGGGTCACCATGCTACTCTCCCTGATGATTGCCGGAGCGGCACCTGCCGCCCGGGCTCGCCCGCGCGTTCCTCTTGTGTTCGCACAGGCGGAAAGCCGGCTTATACAGGAGGATGGCGGCCAAAGGAAGGTTGGCGCGCCCGCAACCCATGGTGCAGCGCGGCATGGCGCCCGGCTCCGGCGCGCCGCGCATGGCGGCCGCCCGGGGCACGCGCGGCGCCGGCCGCCACCGGATACCGGCCGGGAGACCAGCCGCGCCGGCCGGGGCGTCCGGTGCGATGTGGCGTTTCCAGTGGTCACGGCCCCTTCTCTCGGCCTGCCGCCTCGCGTATGAGGGGGCCTGCGGTGCCCGATCGCCCTGGGCACCGGCGGCGGCACCGCGCCGTCGCGGGCGGGCGAGCGCGTCGTCAGCGTGTCTGTTGCGGGACACCATTTTCCCTCGAGGATGTCATGTCCCACCCCAGCGGCCAGCCGGCGCCGGCGGCCCCTTCTGCGCCCGCCTTCCGGGAGTTCGTCGCCATCATCGCCCTGATGATGGGGCTGATGGCCTTCTCCATCGACAATCTGCTGCCCGCCTTCCCGGCCATCCACGCCGACTTCCCGACCACCTCGCCCAACGACGTGCAGATGATGGTCTATGCCTATCTCATCGGCATCGGCTCGGCGCAGCTGCTGTTCGGCACCCTGTCGGACGTGATGGGCCGCAAGCCGGTGCTGATGGCGGGGCTCATCATCTATGTGGCGGGAAGCCTGCTCGCCGCCTTCACCGAGAGCTTCTCCATGCTGCTGTTCGCCCGGCTGGTCCAGGGCATCGGCGGGGCGGCCGGGCGGGTGCTGGCGGTGGCCATCGTGCGCGACCGCTTCGAGGGCCATGAGATGGCGCGGGTGATGTCGCTCGCCATGATGGTGTTCCTCACCGTGCCCATCGTGGCGCCGGCGCTGGGCAGCGTCATCCTGCTCGCCGGCTCCTGGCGCTACATCTTCGCCGCCATGCTGGGGCTGGCGCTCATCCTGTCGGTGTGGTTCGGCGCGCGCATGCCGGAGACGCTCCGGCCCGAGCTGCGCATGCCGTTCTCCCTCGCCGCCATCGGCGCGGGCATGATGACGACGCTGCGCACCCGCCGCGCGGTGGGCTATTCCACCGCCATGGGCCTGCTGCTGAGCGCGCTGATGACCTATATCGGCACCGCCTCGCAGATCTTCGAGACCGACGTCTACCAGATCGGCCACTGGTTCCCGGCCCTGTTCGCCGCGGTGGCGGGACTGATGGCGGTGGCGTCCTTCCTCAGCGCGTCCCTGGTCCGCAAGGTGGGCATGCGCCGGCTGTCCCATTTCGGCATCGTCGGCTTCACGGTGGTGGCCGGGATGATGGTTCTGGCGGCGGCGCTGTTTGGAGGACGCCCGCCGCTGCTGCTGTTCTGCCTGCTCATCGCCCTGGCGCAGTTCCTGTTCGCGCTCACCATGCCGAACTTCAACGCCCTCGCCATGGAGCCTCTCGGCGCGGTGGCGGGTACCGCCTCGTCCTTCATCGGCGCCTACACGACGCTGATGTCGGCGCTGTTCGCCTTTCTGGCGGGGCGGCTGTTCGATGGCACGGTGATGCCCGTTTCGGCCACCTACCTGGTGTTCGGCGCCCTCTCCATCCTCTGCGCCCGATGGGCCGAAGGCGGGCGTCCGTCCGCCGCCTGAGCGGTCAAGCGCTTCAAACAAAAGCATTTCAGGGATCCGCGCGCCGGGCCGGCGCGCGGCGGCGCCGTCGTGCGTTGAATTTAATGTTCGTATGACTTGCACGAAATTGTTGACCGGCTCCAAATTCGAGTTTAGTCATACTTGCATGAAATCCGACGACCCCACCCCCCGCCCCGCCGCCGCGCACGCCGCCAAAGGCAACGCGAAGCGCGGAGCGGCGCGCGCCCCCAAGCCGCCTGGCACCGATCCGGCGCAGCCGGCCGCCAAGCGCGCCTACAACCAGGGCGCCCGCGCCCTGGCCGCCGAGAAGACCGCCGAGCGCATCCTCGACGCCTTCCAGCGGCGGGTCTGCGAGGGCTGGTTCGAGGAGATCACGCTGGAGGCCGTGGCGCGCGACGCCGAGGTCACCGTGCCCACGGTGGTGCGCCGCTTCGGCGGCAAGGAGGGGCTGCTCGATGCGGTGCAGGCCCGCCTGTCCGCCGAGATCCAGGAGCGCCGCGCCATCCGCCCCGGCGACGCCTGTGCCGCCATCCGCTCGGCGGTGGAGGATTACGAGGTCGCCGGCGACCTGGTGATCCGCTTCCTGGCCCAGGAGGAGCGCCATGCCCCCTTCAAGGCCATGAACAACATCGGCCGCGCCTATCACCGCGCCTGGGTGGCGAAGGTCTTCGCCCTCTGGCTCGACGACCTCGGCCCCAAGGCCCGCGAGGCCCGGCTCGATGCCCTGGTGATGGCGCTCGATGTCTACGTCTGGCAGGTGCTCCGCCGCGACATGGGCCGCAGCCGCGAGGCCGTCGAGCAGCTCATGCGGAGCTTCGTCGAGGGCATCCTCGGCGAGCCCGTCCGCCCCCTGCCCCACTCTGATCTCTGCCCCGAAGAGGTTTCCACAAGTGACTGACACACAGCGCAAATCCTTCCTGTTCGCCACCTTCGAAGGCGGCGGTTCGGTGACCCCCGCGCTCGGCGTGGTGGAGCAGCTGGTCGCCCGCGGCCACGATGTCCGGGTGATGAGCGATGCCTGCAACCGGCCGGAGAGCGAAGCCTCCGGCGCCCGCTTCGTCCCCTGGACCCGCGCCCCGTCCAAGGCCGATCGGTCCCGCGAGTTCGACACTTTCCACGACTGGGCGCAGGCGACGCCCTTCGACGGCATCGTCAACGTGTTCAACGCCCTGCTCACCGGGCCGGCGCTGGCGTTCGCCGAGGACGTCCGCGCCGAGCTCGCCCGCGAGCCGGCCGACCTCGTGGTCGCCAACGAGATGCTGTTCGGGGTCCATGCGGGCTGCGAGTCGCTGGGCCAGAAGCTGGCGCTGCTGGCGGTGAACATCCATCTGTTCCCGCCGGAGGGCGTGCCGCCCCTGGGACCGGGCCTCCACCCCGCCCGCACGGCGGAGGAGAAGGCCGAGCACGAGGCGCTGCGCGCCAGCCTGCGCGAGGCGCTCGACGGCGCCGGCCTGCCCGCCCTGAACTGGGCCCGCGCCGCGCTCGGCCTGGATCCCATCGAGACGCTGGAGCACCAGTATCGCCACGCGACGGCGATGATGCTCGCCACCAGCCGGGCGTTCGACTTCGCGCCCGATCCCGTTCCGGCCGGGCTGCATTGCGTGGGCCCGGTGCTCGCCGAGCCGAAATGGGCGGCGCCCTGGGCCACGCCCTTCGCCGCGGACGACGACCGGCCCCTCGCCCTCGTCTCCTTCTCGACCACGTTCCAGAACCATGCCGGCGATCTGCAGCGGGTGATCGACGCCATGGCCGACCTGCCCATGCGGGCGGTGGTGACCCTCGGCGGCTCGATCCGGGCGAGCGAGCTGGCGGCGAGCGACAATGTGGTGGTGGTGGACAGCGCACCCCATCATCAGGTGATGGGTCAGGCGGCCCTCGTGGTGAGCCACGGCGGCCACGGCACGGTGATGAAGGCCCTCGCCAACGGCTGCCCGCTGCTGGTGATGCCCCATGGCCGCGACCAGAACGACAATGCCGCCCGCGTGGAGGCGCGCGGTGCCGGCCTCATGCTGCCGCCCACCGCCGAGGTGGCGGAGATCCGCGCCGCGTTGGCCCGCCTGCTCGCCGACCCGTCGTTCACCGAGCGGGCGCGCGCGCTCGGCGCCGAGGTGGTGCGGGAGGCCCACGCCTCCCCCGTCATCGGCCTCCTGGAAGGGATGGCCGGCGCCCGCTCGTTACCTGGAACCCGCTGCGCGGCCTAACAACCCCCGGCAGGCCGCACCGGAGGAGGCACCCGCCCGCGCGCAACCGCGAGGCGGGTGCTTCTTCGCACGGGCCGCGGCGTCAGGCCGACTTGGTGCGCAGGGTCACCAGCTCCTCGGCCGCGGTGGGATGCACCGCCATGGTGCGGTCGAAGTCCGCCTTGGTGGCGCCCATGCCCAGCGCGATGCCGGCGATCTGGATCATCTCCGAGGCCGCCTCGCCGATGATGTGGCAGCCGAGCACCTTGTCGCTCTCCTGGTCCACCACCAGCTTCATCAGCATGCGCGTCTCGCGGCCGGAGAGCGTCGCCTTCAGCGGGCGGAAGCTCGTCTTGTAGATGTCGATGGGCCGGCCGGTGGCGCGCGCCGCCTCCTCGGTGAGGCCCACGGTGCCGATCTCCGGCTCGGAGAAGACGGCGGTGGCGATGAGCGAATGGTCCACCGTCCAGGGCTTGTTGCCGAACACCGTGTCGGCGAAGGCGTGGCCCTCGCGGATGGCGACGGGGGTGAGGTTCACCCGGTTGGTCACGTCGCCCACCGCATAGATGGACGGCACGTTGGTGCACGAGGCCGCGTCCACGATCACCGCGCCCGCCTTGTCGAGGGCGACGCCGGCGTTCTCCAGCCCGAGGCCCGCGGTGTAGGGCCTGCGGCCGATCGCCTCCATCACCTCGTCCACGTCGAAGGTGCGCCCGTCGGACAGCGTGGCGCGCTTGCCCCCCGGCACCGCCTCGATCCCCGCCACGGTGCAGCCGGAGATGAGAGTGATGCCGAGCTGCTGCAGCTCGCCGGCCAGATGATCGCGCACGTCCTCGTCGAAGCCGCGCAGGATCTTGGGCGAGCGGAACACCACATAGACCTCCGCCCCGAGCGCCCGGAACAGCCCGGCGAACTCGAGCCCGATATAGCCCGCCCCCTGGATCAGGATGCGGTTGGGGAATTGCGGCAGGTTGAACGCATCGTTGGAGGTGATGGCGAGCTCGCCGCCCGGGATCTGCGGCCCCAGCACCGGCTGCCCGCCGGTGGCGATGAGGATGTAGCGCGCCTTCACCTGCTCGCCCGTGGTGAGGATCCGCACCGTGTTGGCGTCCTCCACCACGGCGCGGGACGCCACCACCTCGACCCCGGCGGCCTCGGCATTGCGCCGGTAGATGCCTTCGAGGCGGGAGATTTCCTTGTCCTTCTGGGCGATGAGGGTGAGCCAGTCGAACTCCACCCCCGAGACCCGCCAGCCGAAGCCGCCCATGTCCTCGAGGTCATGGGCATAGCGCGAGGCATAGACGAACAGCTTCTTGGGCACGCAGCCGCGGATCACGCAGGTGCCGCCGACGCGATATTCCTCGGCCATCATCACCTTGGCGCCGTGCTGGGCGGCGATGCGCGCCGCGCGGACCCCGCCGGAGCCCGCGCCGATGACGAAAAGGTCCACCTCTCTCAGACCCATGACCGTCTCCTTGACCCCTGATCGCGCGCCGCCGCGGACCCCGCAGGACGCCGCGGCCCGGCGGCGAACGCCGGGCGACGGGCCCGGGGGCGCCGGCGCGAAGATGTGTAAGCATCACTGTCATGACCCTTGTGGGCGAAGCCTCGGAATGGTTCAAGACAGCAGACGAGGAAATCGGCCGGGCAGGTGCCATGCTGGACAGCGAGATTCCCCCCCTCTGGCTGGGACGGGACAAGCCGGGAAAGGACCTGCCGGGGTCCTGTCGCTTCCGCCTGCCGGCCGTGCTCCGGGCGCGGCTGAAGAGCGACGGCCTGCCCCTGGTGGTCCAGGCGGTGGCGCCCGGAAACGCCGTCCGGATCGAGGTCACCGATGGCGACGGCGCGGTGCTGGCCTCCGAGACGCTGCCCACCGGCCTCACCACCACTCTGTTCCTGCCCCGGCGCGCGGCGCGCCTGCGGGTGATCCCCGAAGGCGCCGGTGATCCGGGCGCGGCGGACATTCCGCAGGGTGAGATCCGGCTCGGCTATTTCCCGATGCAGAAGGTGGCTCTCAAGCTGCACGCCTTCGCCAACGGCACCTTCCCTGCCGCCTCGGCCCGCGCCCGGTGGAAGGCGGCGGGCGCTGCCGCGCGAAGCCTGCGCGGCGCGCTCCATGCCCTGGTCACCGCCTCCCCCGCCGCCCGCGCCGGCGAGAGCGCGCACTATCGCGCCTTCCGCCGCCGCTATGTGGGCGATTTCCGCACCGGCGCCTTTTCGGCGCACACCGCGCGCCTCAGCTTCCTGTCCGCCGCGCGCGAGGTGCCCACCGCCGACCTGATCGCCTGCAACGCCGCGCTGGCGGCGCAGACCGATTCCGGCTTCGAATGGGTCATCGCCTTGTCGCCGGCGCGCATGGCGGCGGAGGGCCAGGAGCTGGCGAAGACGCTTGGTCCCGCCGTGCGCCTCGTCGAGGCGAAGGGGGCGGACCTCGCCAGCGGCCTCAAGGCGGCGCTGAGCGCGGCGCGGGAAGTCCTCTGGTGCCCGCTCGATCCGGCCGGCCGGCCGACGGAGGATGCCGTCGCGATGATCCGCGACGCCATCGAGCTGCAGTACGACAGCGTCATCCTCTACACCGACGAGGAGCGCTGCGACGGCACCGGCGCGGCGCTGGCGGGCGTGTTCAAGCCGGCCTACAACCGGCACCTGTTCGAGGCCTCGGCCTACATGGGCCATCTCATGGTGATGCCCACCATCACCAGCTGCCTCATGGGGCTCGACGAGAGCGCGGGCGAGGCCTGCGTGTTCGATCTTGCGCTGCGCCTGGCGGCCAAGGCGGCGCCCGGCACCATCCGGCACATCCCGCGCGTCGCCTATTCCGCCCCCGCCGGGCAGGCGCCGGGCTTCCGGCCGGAGATGCTGGAGGATGCGGCGCGGGTCCTCGCCCGCCATCGCGGCGTGCCGGTGACGCCGCTGCCCGGCGGCCGGCACCTCAGGGTGCATTATGCGGTGCCGGAGCCGGCGCCCCTGGTCTCCATCGTCGTGCCCACCCGCGACCGGGCGGGGCTGCTGGGCATGGCCCTGCGCTCGCTGATTGCGAAGACCGACTACCGCGCCTTCGAGATCGTGATCGTGGACAATGGCTCGGTGGAGCCGGAGACCTTCGCCCTGTTCGACGAGATCAAGGCGCTGTGGCCGGCCACGACGGTGGTGCGCGACGACGGCGACTTCAACTTCCCGCGCATCTGCAACGCCGGGGTGTCCGCCTCCCGGGGCGGGATGATCCTCCTCCTCAACAACGACATCGAGGTGGTGGACGGGGCATGGCTCACCGAGATGGTGGCCCTCGCGAGCCTGCCGCAGACCGGCGTCGTGGGCGCGAAGCTGCTGTTCCCCGACCGCACGGTGCAGCATGGCGGCGTCATCGTCGGCCTGTTCCGCTATGCCGATCACTGGTTCGCCCACAGCGCCGCCGACGCGCCGGGCTATGAGGACCGGCTGCTCGTGCGGCAGAACCTGTCGGCCGTCACCGGCGCCTGCCTGCTCATCCGCCGGACGGTGTGGGACGAGATCGGCCCGCTCGACGCGGTGCGCTTCGCCGAGGACTGCAACGATGTGGACCTGTGCCTGAAGGCGCGGGCGGCGGGCTACGACGTGGTGTTCACGCCCCACGCGGAGCTGATCCACCATGAATCCGCCTCGCGCGGCAAGAAGCGCTCCAAGGCCCATCGCGCCCGGCTGAAGGCGCAGCGCGCGCGCATGGAGGGGATCTGGCACACGAGCCGCTTCATCGACCCGCACTACAATCCCAACCTCGCCCGCAAGAGCCTCTATGCCGCCCTGGCGCAGAAGCCGCTCGGCCCGCGCAGCCAGCGCAGCGACAGCGTGACCGCGGCGATGGCCCCCGAGGGCGCCGAGGGCCGATAGCAGCCGGAAAAGCGAAGGGCGCCGGCCAGCGACCGGCGCCCTCGCGTTTCAGGCCGGGCCGATCAGAGATCGACGCCCTTCTTCTTCATCTCCTGGCGCACCCGCTCCACCGCCTGGGCATTGGCCTGCGCCCCCCAGGCCTGGATGTTCTGCACCGCCTCGTTGACGATCTGCGGCCGGTCTTCGACCAGCTTCTTGCCCACCGGGCTCTGGTAGAAGGCGATGGCGTCCTTCAGGTCCTGCTCGGTGAAGCGCACCGCATAGACGGTGGCGAGGATCCTGATGATCTCGGGCTTGCGCTTCTCGAACTCGGGACGCAGCGCGAGCGCGACCTCGCGGAGCTGCTTGGCGAGGTCCGGATTGGTGCGCAGGAAGGACAGCGCCGCCCCGTCCACCAGATTGGGGATCACGCCGTCGAAGGCGCGGGCCTCGCCGTTCACCTCCACGAGCTGGGTGGCGAGGGCGATCTGTGCCGCGCTCGGCTGGGCGGCGGCGGGCTGCGCCTGGGCGCTGGCCGGGGTCGCGCCGGTCACGAGGCCGGCGCCGGAAAGGGTCGCCGCCAGCAGCGCGGCAGCGAGGAGGCCGGACCGCGGAGCGAAGGAAAAAGCACGCATAGGTCTCTCCGAAACCAGAGGAATTGGTCAGAAGCTCGCAGGATCGAAGACGGTGATGCCATCCGCGCCGGCCAGCACGGCCTTCTTGGCCAGACCGAGGAACAGCCCGTGCTCCACCACGCCGGGCACCTCCTTGAGCGTCTGGGACAGGCGCACCGGATCGGGGATGCGGCCGAGATGGGCGTCGATGATGAGGTGCCCGTGATCGGTGACGAAAGAATGACCGTCTCGGTCGCGCCGCACGGTGAGCGTGCCGCTGCACCCCGCCGCCGTCACCGCCTCCCCGAGCAGGCGCTGGATGTTGACCACGCCGAAATCCACCACCTCGATGGGCAGCGGGAAGCGGCCCAGCATCGCCACCTTCTTGGAGGAATCGGCGATCACCACCATCTCGCGCGCCGCCGAGGCGACGATCTTCTCGCGCAGCAGCGCGCCGCCGCCGCCCTTGATGAGCGAGAGCCCCGGACCCACCTCGTCCGCGCCATCGACGCAGAGGTCGAGCTCCGGCACCTCGTCCAGGGTGGCGATGGGCACGCCGAGGGACACCGCCTGCTCCAGCGTCTGCACCGAGGTGGGCACGCCGATGATGTTCAGGCCGCCATAGACCTTCTCGGCCAGGAGCTCGACGAAATGCCGCGCCGTGGAGCCGGTGCCGAGGCCGAGCCGCATGCCATCGGTGACCAGTTCGAGAGCGTGGGCCGCTGCGCGGCGCTTGAAGTCTTCGGCGTGCATCGTGGCATTTCCGTCTGGAGTGAGAGCGGCGGGCGCCGTCCCGTGCAACCGCCCGCCCCGGGGCAAGCCCCCGGCGCGCGCCTGCGCGAACTCAGGGACAAGCGCTAGGGTTTTGTTTTGCCGGATGTTCTGCGCGAACCGCGGCCCCCTCGCGCTTTTGCTCTAGCCCCGATCAGGGCGGCGGACAAGGTGAAGGATCAACCGCCCCCGGCCTATTTGGCCGGCGGGGTGCACAGGATCTTGGACTCCACGGCGCCGCCCGCGCCCGGCAGCTCGCGCACGTAGCAGATGCTCATTTCGCCGGTGAGGCCGTTGACGCGGAAGATGCCGGTCTCGCCACGGTAGCCGGTGGCGATGAGGGTATAGGTGCCGGCCCGCTGCGGCCCCGCGCCCTCGCCGGCGGCGAAGCAGCGGGTGACGCCGACCGAATTGCCCTCGGGCCGCTCGAACTGGCAGGCCGAGACCTCGCCGGTCTGGCGGTTCACGCCGTAGACGCGGTTGGCCTGGGCCGAGGGCGGCGAGGCGAAGCTGTAGGCATCGCTGCCCTGGGCCAATGCCGGCACCGCGCCGGCCAGGGCCGGCAGGCCCGCCGCGAGCAGCGCCGCGATACCGCGCACGCGCCGCACCGCGCCGCCCGCGTCCATCCGCCGCCCCTCAAGGGCGCGCGCCACCATCTGCCGGACCGTCATCTGTCGGAACTTCCTATGTGGGACCTGGGGCATGACGTCCTCGCTCTCCGATGAGATGTGCCGCCGGGCCGCAGGACTGGCCGGAAAATCGGGAAGGATTTATGGCACGCGGCGCGTTCTACCCCATAAAGTAGGGACAGCAACCCCGAGAAGCGCGCAAACCGGCGCGACCGCCACCCGAGGAAACCCACGCCAGCCCATGCCCGGATCCGCCATGATGCCGCCCCGCCCCGTCGTCGCCTTCGATCTCGACGGCACCCTGATCGACACCGCCCCCGATCTGCTCGACACCCTTGACGTGGTGCTCGCCGACCACGGCATTCCGCCGGTGGATCGCGCCGCCGCCCGCAACATGATCGGCGGCGGCGCGCGGGTGCTCATCCGCCGCGCCCTGGAACGCGAGGGCATCCGTGTTCCCGATGACGAGCTCAGCGCGCTCAACGGGCGCTTCCTGGAGCATTACGCCGCCCATATCGCCGACAGCTCGCGGCCCTTCCCCGGCCTGCTCGAAGCCCTGTCGCGGCTCGATGCAGCGGGCGCGCAGCTCGCGGTGTGCACCAACAAGCTGGAGCACCTCGCCCGGTCGCTGCTCGACACGCTGGAGCTGTCGCACCGATTCGCCGTGATCACCGGCGCCGACACCTACGCCAAATCGAAGCCCGATCCCCTGCCTCTGGTCTCCACCATCGCGGCGGCGGGCGGGGCGCCGGGGCGCGCCATCATGGTGGGCGACAGCGCCACCGATGTCGCCACCGCGAAGGCCGCGGGCGTGCCCTCCATCGTGGTGTCGTTCGGCTACACGCCGACGCCGCCGGACCAGCTGGGCGGCGACCGGCTGATCCACCATTTCGACGAGCTGGAGGCGACGGTGCACGAGCTCCTCGCCCGCATGCCGGCCTGAGCGGGGGCGCCGGACGCGGGCGCCGCCGTCCACAGGACGGGCGTCCGCCCCCTTGACAGAATAGGGCCGCCCGCCCTACATCGCGCCTCTCGCAAGTGGTGCGGGCGATTAGCTCAGCGGGAGAGCACTCCCTTCACACGGGAGGGGTCGCAGGTTCAATCCCTGCATCGCCCACCATTTTCCCTTCCGGACACTCGGTTTTCGCAGCCCTCCGCGCCGCCGATGGCATGGCTGCCGGCGCGACGCTGCGGCACATCCCGCGTCGCTCCGGCCAGCCGCGGACCCTCCCTTTGTGACGCGCGCCCGCACAGACAAAGCGCCGGGCCGCGCGTATAGTCCGTTGCAAATCAAGCGGCGGCGTCGCCGGGAGGAAAGCATGCCCAAGCCCGTCCAGATCAGGCCATCCGGAAGCATGCGCGCGCCCCGCGCAGCACTCGCCCTGTGCGCGGCGCTCGGCATCGCGCTGGCGTCCGCCGGCGTCGCCCGCGCCATGGAGGCCGGCCACACCAGCCCGCTCATGGGACCGGACGCGGCGCCCCACGGCTCCATCACCGTCACCCCCGCGCCGAAGGGCGTCATCCTGCGCATCGCGGCGACCGGCCTGCCGCCGGGCTGGCACGGCATGCACTTCCACGAGAAGGGCGATTGCAGCGATCCCAAGTTCACCAGCGCGGGCGCCCATGTGCATGGCGCCACGCCGGTGGTCCACGGCCTGATGAACGCCGACGCCAACGACAATGGTGACCTGCCCAACCTCTATGTGGGCGCCGACGGCACGGCGACGGTGGAGATCTATTCCACCCTCGTGGCGCTGGCGCCCGGCGGCGACCGTCCGGCCCTGATGGATGCCGACGGGGCGGCCCTCGTCATCCACGCCAACCCCGACGACTACATGACCCAGCCCATCGGCGGCGCCGGCGGGCGCATCGCCTGCGCGGTGATCAAATAGGCCTGGCGACCCGGCGCGCCGGCAGGCTCTCCCTGCCGGCGCGCCCTATTCGTAGTCGTCGCGCTCCTGCACCGTGTCGATCGGGGTGTTGCCGCAGCTCTGCCCGTCTTCCGGCTGCTGGAAATTGGTCTCGGTATGGAAGGCGCAGCGGCTATTGAGCCCCGCCGCCAGCCAGGAGACGAAGCGGTGGGCGATCGCCACCGGCACGCTGTCGTCGTCCTGCGGCACGAAGGTGGCGTCCGCCGGCATCTGCGTGCTGGGAGCCGCTGTCTTCACGTCGCTGACGGTCGGCAGCAGGGTCGCGCTGCGGGCGGTGTCGGCCGGGGTGATGAGCGGCCTCAGGGTGAGGGTGAAGCGGTCCCAGCCCTCCCCCGCGCCGCGGGCCGCGCTCGGCCGGGCGGTGATGGTCGCCTTGAACAGCGGCTGGCCCGTCGCGTCCGGCGCCACCTGGGCGTCGAGGATCTTGTAGGGCTGCTTGCCGGCGGTTCGGCCGGTCGGCTCCGCGCCCGACATGAGGCGGGACAGCTCGGCCTCGGCGAAGCTCTTCAGCTTGGCTCCGCTCACCGCGGCGCCATCCATGATCTCGCTGCGCGGCACCGCGACGATGGCGAGCTCGCCGCAGCTTTCCGGCAGATTGACCGCGCGCACCGTGGGCAGGGCGCGCAGCGCCTTCGCCGTGGCGGCTTCCGCCCCCGGGGGCACCACCACGTCAAAGGTCACAGGATCGCCCGCGAGGCCGGCGAGCCGCAGGCGGCCCCACACGTCGCGCACCTTGGCGCGGCCCTCGCTGGCCTCCTGCGGCACGAGGCGCACGTCGATGTCGGCGAGTTCCGCCGGCGCCTCCGCATCGGCCTTGAGGGCCTCGGGGCGGACGGTCACCGACAGGCCGCCGCTGACGCGGCCGCACCAGTCCTCGGACTCGTGCTGCAGCACCAGGGCCGGCTCGGAGAAGCCGTCCTTGGGCCGGAAGAAGGTGAGCACCTCCATGTCCGGCAGGCGCAGGGCGTCCTCCCAGGTCTGGAACTGCGGGGTCTCGCCGTCGGACAGGGTGACCGCATAGCGCTCCGCCCCGGTGCCGATGACGAGGTGCAGGGCGCCATCGGCAAGGCTTCCGGAGAGCGGCAGCGCCGGGCGCGGGTCGCCGGCCGGCGCGGACAGCGTTCCGCTCACCTTGCCATCGGCAATATCGAGATTGGCGACGGCGACCCGGTAGGGCGGGAACAGGGACGAGCCGCTCACCAGATAGGCATCGCCCGCGTCGGCCGCGCCCGCCAGCGGCAGCGCGAGGAGCGGGCAGAGCCCGGCGAGGACCAAAGCCGGAAACGCCCGGCGCGCCGGACGGAGCGGCGCCAGCCAGAGCGCGGACTTGCGCGCGGAGAACAACCTCATCCTCGCCTTCCTTCGAAAATGCGCGGAATGACCCGGTCGCCGTCCGAGGCAGGCCCCAGCCGCGGCAGGCGCGGACGGCGCCCCCTCATACCATCGCCGCGCGATGGGATACACTCCCCGCCGCCCCCGCGTTCATACCCCCATTCGTCCACCCCGATGAAGGCCCGATGACCAGCCCCTCCTCCGCTCCCGCCCTCCCCGCGCCCCGCCCCTTCACCGTCGCAACGCCCGACGGGCTCGCCCTCGCCGCCCGGCGCCACGGGGCCGAGACCGGGCAGGGTCTCATCTTCATCCACGGCTTTTCCCAGAGCGGCCTGTGCTGGTCGCGGCAGACGACGAGCCCGGTGCTCGCCCACCTGCCCATGGTGGATTACGACTTCCGCGGCCACGGCGGGTCCGACAAGCCGCTGGAGGAGGCCGCCTACAAGGATCCCGCCCGCTGGGCCGGGGAGGTGGCGGCGGTGATCGCGGCGAGCGGCCTCACCCGCCCCATCCTGGTCGGCTGGTCCTATGCCGGGCGGATCATCGGCGACTATCTGGCGACGTTCGGCAGCGCGGCGCTCGGCGGCATCGTCTTCGTCGATGCCGCCACCAGCAACGAGCGCGCCTTCTACGGCACCTGCAACCGGCTGATGCGGCAGATGTGCGCCGACGACATCGTCGAGAACATCGCCGCCACCCGCGCCTTCGTGCGCCGCTGCGCCTCCGCGCCCCTGGAGGGCGAGGATCTGGAGATCTGGCTCGCCACCAACATGCTGGTGCCGGCGCGGGTGCGCCGGGCGCTGTTCGACCGGCCGGCGGACTATGAGGCGCTGCTGAAGGCCCTCGACCTGCCGGTGCTGGTGGTGCAGGGCGGCCGCGACGAGGTGGTGGCGCCGGCCATGGCCCACCATCTGGCGGCCGTCATTCCCGGCGCCGAGCTGCTGCTGATGGAGGACGCCGGGCACGCACCCTTCTTCGAGGCGGCGGAGCGCTTCAACGCCGCCCTCGCCGCCTTCGCGGCCCAGGTGGCGGCCCGCGCTCCGGGCACATAGGGGGCGCGTGCCCGGCCGGCGCAATCACATCTCCTTGAAAGCATCGAGCGGAAGCGTTGCTGCAGTGCCTCAGGGAACGGAAAAGCGCGCATTACGGTCAAGGTCACGGAACCAACTTGCCACAAAGCGGTTGCAGTCGTGTCCGTTTTGTGGCGCAAGGGTATCGCGCTCCTCCTTGGGAGCGGCTCTTCCGCCCATGAGTCGAGATCGATGCCATGATGCACCTCAAGACCCTCGCCATCGCCGCGATGGGGGCGGCGCTTTTCGCGGCCGCGCCGGCCAAAGCCGATGAGCGCTACGAGCTCTTCGACTTCAATAAAGTGTTTGGCGGCAACGCGGTGCATGGCGCCGACGCCGGGGTGGTGGGCAGCACCTCGCCCATTCCGCGCCAGTCGGTCTCCATCGACACCAAATATGCGCCGGGCACCATCGTGATCCGCACTTCCGAGCGCCGGCTCTATTATGTGACCGGGCGCGGCGAGGCGATCCGCTACGGCGTGGGCGTCGGCCGCGACGGCTTCCAGTGGTCGGGCGTGAAGACGGTCAGCGCCAAGAAGGAATGGCCGGGCTGGACGCCTCCGGCGCAGATGCTGAAGCGCCGCCCCGACCTGCCGCGCTACATGCCCGGCGGCATCGACAATCCGCTCGGCGCGCGGGCCATGTATCTCGGCTCCAGCCTGTATCGCATCCACGGCTCCAACGAGCCGCAGACCATCGGCCAGGCGGTCTCCTCCGGCTGCTTCCGCATGACCAACGACGACGTGATGGATCTCTACAGCCGCGTGCGCGTCGGCGCGACGGTCTACGTGCTGCGCTGAGCGACGGCGGGCGGGCGCCCGCTGCACGATCGGAACAAAGAAAAGCCCGGGGCGAACCCGGGCTTTTTGCTGCCGATATCCTTTGGGAAATCCGCTAGCAGGTCCCTCCGACCTCCGGCGCGGCCAGCCGCGAAGTTCTCAGCGGCCGATCCGCAGCGCGTGAGATCGGAAGGTCTCGCCGTCCGGGAGCGGAGTACATCCGTCCGTCTCCTCTGCGCTGGTAGAACGAGCGCAACGGCGAGGTTCACTTGAGATAGGGTGGCCGGCCGGCAATTCAAGGGGCAACTCTCCGCGCACGGAGAATACCGCCACCATCGCCTCACGCCGATCCCCCGGGCGAGCGGGCCCCACCCCGTGCCCAGGTGCTGACGCGCGTCGCCGAAGCGCGGCCTGACATTGGCGCGGCCTGACGTTGCCGTGGCCTGACGTTGCCGTGGCCGAGGCGAGGCCTCGCCGGCACCGGCCGCAACGCCTTATCTGACGGGCAGGACCCGGCGCACGTCCCCAAAGGGCGGCAGCAAGGGCCCGGCCTGCAGGTCAGCGGCGGCGGAAATTCTGCTGGCGGCGAGCGCCGGGAGGCGGGGCGGAGCCCTCGGCCTTGTGGCGGAAGTTGATGCGGCCGCGATCGAGATCGTAAGGCGACATCTCCACCACCACGCGGTCGCCCTCGATGGTGCGGATACGGTTCTTCTTCATCTTGCCGGCCGCATAGGCCAGGATCTGATGATCATTGTCGAGCCGGACCCGAAAATTTCCGTCCGGAAGCACTTCCGTCACCGTTCCCTCGAACTCCAGCAGTTCTTCCTTCGCCATATACACTTCTCCGTTAGCCCCGCCGCGCGGTGCGAAAAGTGCTGCCTTTTCGCATGAAATCCGCTGCCGGCCTATGGTTTTCGTCATCGCTGCCGGCCCGGGGTGTCGCTAGAACCCCCGGGACCCGGCCCGCGTTCCCGGCTGGGCGCCGGGCGATCACCGCGCCGGGCGCTTGGCGCCGGCGCCATATCCCGCCGTGTGGGGCTTGCGGGACTCCCGGTGGGACGCCCCCTGCCCCTCGCCGGCCCGCGCGTTGCCCGCGCCGGAACCGTCACGGCTGGCCACCTTCTTCATGAAGCCGAGGCTGCTCATCTCGCCGCCACCCTGCGGCGCGCGCTCGCGGGCGGGGCCGCGATTGTCACCGCGCCGCTCGGCACGGCCCTCCGCGCGATGGTCGGGACGGCTCTGCGGCCTCGCATCGTCACGGTTCCGGCCGCCGGACGGGGCCTTGGCGCCCTGGCCGGCACGGGCCTCGCGGCCACGGCCGTCGGCCTGGCGATGCTCGCGGTGGCCGTCCTCGGCGCCGGACTTCTCCGGACGCCCGCCGCGCTGGCCGCGCGGAGCGCCGGCGCGCGGGTTGCGCCCGGAACCGTTGCGCGCGCCCTGGCGGCCGTCGGCCCGCTCCGGACGCTCCACGATTTCGATGGGCTCGCCCTCCGGCACCTCGAAGACGGCGCCGGCGCCGCGCCGATCGCTCGCCGGGATCTGCATCTTGATGAGCCGCTCGATGGAGCGCAGGTACGCCCGCTCTTCCTGGTCGCAGAAGGAGATGGCGATGCCCTCCCGGCCGGCGCGCGCGGTGCGGCCGATGCGGTGCACATAGCTCTCCGGCACGTTGGGCAGGTCGAAATTGACCACGTGGCTGACGCCGGTCACGTCGATGCCGCGGGCGGCGATGTCGGTCGCCACCAGGGTGCGGATGGTGCCCTCGCGGAACGCCGCGAGCACCCGGTCGCGCTGGTTCTGCGACTTGTTGCCGTGGATCGCCTCCGCGGCGATGCCGGCCTTAGCGAGGGCGCGCACCACCTTGTCGGCGCCGTGCTTGGTGCGGGTGAAGACCAGCGCGCGGTCGATCTCCTCCTTGGAGAGCACCTCGGCGAGCAGCGACGGCTTGTTGGCCTTGTCCACCATCACGACGCGCTGCTCTACCCGGTCGGCGGTCTTGGCCACCGGGGTCACCGCCACGGTGACCGGATTGTGCAGCAGAGACTGGGCCAGCTCGGCGATGGCCGAGGGCATGGTGGCGGAGAGGAACAGCGAATGGCGCTGCTTCGGCAGCCGCCGCACGATGGCGCGGATGGCGTGGAGGAAGCCCATGTCGAGCATCTGGTCCGCCTCGTCGAGGACGAACACCTCGACGGCATCGAGCGACACGGCGCGGTTCTCGGCGAGGTCAAGCAGGCGGCCGGGGGTGGCCACCAGCACGTCGACGCCGCGCGCCAGGGCGCGGATCTGACGGCCCATGGGCACGCCGCCGATGGCGAGCTCGACGGTCAGCCGGCCATGGCGGCCGAACTTCTCGAAATTGTCCACGATCTGCCCCGACAGCTCGCGGGTGGGCGAGAGCACGAGGGCCCGCACCTGCTTCGGCTCCGGCCGGCGCGGGTGGCGGATGAGGCGATCGAGGATGGGAAGGGCGAAGGCGGCGGTCTTGCCGGTGCCGGTCTGGGCAATACCGATAAGGTCGCGACCGGAAAGAATATGGGGAATCGCCTGCGCCTGGATCGGCGTGGGCGTGACCAGGTGCTCGTCGGAGAGCGCCCGGACGATGGGCTCGGCAAGGCCGAGGGAGGAAAAAGAGGTCAAGCTCTGTCTTTCATGCAGCGGGCATCGTCGGCGCACGCCCAGCCACACAGGATCTGGGCCGGCGCCGCACGCTCGCGGGGAGGTTCGACATCCCGCGTGGCCAGGGGTGTCCGAGGTCGGATCAAAGAAAATCGGGCATGGCCGCCTGACTTGCCTCGCCCCGGCCGTTTCGCCGGTGGAAGCATCGAGCGGTTTCCGCTACGCGGCCCGAAAGCGACCGGCGGCCATGCCGCCCTTCCGATGGCCCTCGGCCATCCGACCCCGCGTCATCGCATCATTGGACTTGGAGTCGCAGTGATTTCGCGCCGCAGCGATCGCTATGGCGCGGATATGACCCATCCGCGTGTCGATTTCAAGGCTACGCTCGTCGCAGCCGCACGAATTTCGCCGCACTGCACCGGCAGACATCGAGGAACGGGGCACGCCGCGCCGGCCCCGCCCCTGCCGCGCCTCATCCGGATGCCCATATGCGGGACACGCCTGGAGGCGACGCTCGGGCGGCGCAGAGTTGGCCCAAGGGGTGCCCGGAGCGGCGCCCCATGAGAGGTGAGATGTTCGATACCCACACGCTGATTGCCGCAACCACCAGCTTCGTCGAGGCCCATCACACCCTCGCGCCGGTCGTCGTGTTCGCTTTGGCCTTCGGCGAGTCGCTGGCGCTGGTGTCGTTCCTGGTGCCGGCCACGGTGCTGCTGCTGGCCATCGGCGCGCTGATCGAGGCGAGCGGACTCCCCTTCTTCCCCATCTGGCTCGCGGCGGCGAGCGGGGCGGCGCTCGGCGATGCCCTCTCCTACTGGTTCGGCTTCTATTACAAGGATCGGGCGAAGACCTTCTGGCCGCTCTCGCGACGCCCGGACCTGGTGGTGCGTGCGGAGGACTTCTTCACCCGCTTCGGCGTCTGGGGTGTCGCCATCGGCCGGTTCTTCGGCCCGGTGCGCGCCGTGGTGCCGCTGGTGGCGGGGATCATGGCCATGCGCCAGATGCCGTTCCAGGTGGCCAACATCGCCAGCGCCGCCGTCTGGGCCTTCGCCATGCTGGCGCCCGGCGCGCTCGCCCTCAAGCTGATGGGCGGCTAGGCAGCGGAGCCCGTCGGGGCTCCCGCCCCGGCGCGCATCACAAAAGAGTGGACCGCCCGCCCCCGTTTGCGCTTGATCCGCCACCTATACCTAGCGGAAGATAGGATCGCCTGCGCGCCTCCCTGCCCGTCTGCGGACCGAAGGGGAATGCTCCGCGCGCATCCGGCACGCGCCGACGCGCCATGGCCCGAAATTCGGGGCCGGTGCGGCCAAAGCAGCGGTTGCCAGAGCGGTACGACGCTATATATAAAAACTACATCACGCTTGATCCGCTTTCATCGGAGCGATTGCCATGTCCGTCTTTGCCCTGCCGCGCCGCGGCCTCCTGCTCGGCCTCCTTCTCGCCGCCCTGCCCGTGGCGGCGCACGCCGAAGGCCCGGCGGCCGCCACCACCGCTGCGGCCGATACGACGGTCACGGCCTTCGCCGCCGCCAGCCTCACCAACGCCATCGAGGATATCTCCAAGGCTTACGCCGCCACCGGCAAGCCCGCGCCGAAGCTGTCGTTCGCCGCCTCCTCGACCCTCGCCAAGCAGGTCGAGGCCGGCGCGCCGGTGAACATCTTCGCCTCGGCGGACCAGAAGTGGATGGACTATCTGGTCTCCAAGGACCTCGTGGTCACCGACACCCGCGTCACCCCCATCGGCAACGAGCTGGTGCTGGTGGCGCCGGCGGACAGCGCCAAGCCGGTGGAAATCACCAAATCCCTCGACCTGCTGAAGCTGCTCGGCCCCGACGGCAAGATCGCCACCGGCCTCACCGACAGCGTGCCGGTGGGCATCTATGCCAAGACCGCCCTTACCAACCTCGGCATGTGGGATAGCGTGCGCGAACGCATCGTCGGCGCCGAGAGCGTGCGCGCCGCGCTCGCGCTGGTGGAGCGCGGCGAGGTGCCGCTCGGCATCGTCTACGCCACAGATGCCGCCATCACCCCGAAGGTGAAGGTGGTCGGCGTGTTCCCGGCCGACACCCATCCCCCGGTGGAATATCCCTTCGCCCTGCTCAAGGGCCACGACACCGCCGAGGCCAAGGCCTTCTTCAAGTTCCTGGTCGGCCCGGAGGCGAAGGAGATCTACAAGAAGTACGGCTTCAGCGTGAAGTGAACGAAGGACAGGCGGCCCCTGGGCTGCCTGTCACCTTTCGGGGCCGGACGGTTGGGGATTTTCACAGGTCCCGCCCTGCTGCTAGTCTTCTGAACGATTGCCGAGCGAGCCTTTCTACCCATGTGGAGTTTCCTGACGCCGGAGGAGTGGATCGCCGTCCACCTCAGCCTGGAGGTCGCCTTCTGGGCCACGATCTGGAGCCTGCCGCCCGCGATTCTCGTGGGCTGGCTGCTCGCACGGATGAACTTCCCCGGAAAAGGCCTGTTCGACGGCATCGTCCAGCTGCCCCTGGTTCTGCCCAAGGTCGTGGTGGGCTACCTGCTGCTGGTGGCCCTCGGCACGCGCGGCTTCCTCGGCCAGTATCTCTATGAGTGGTTCGGCATCCGGCTCATCTTCACCACGGCGGGCGCCACGGTGGCCGCGGCGGTGGTGAGCTTCCCCCTGACGGTCAATGCCATCCGCCTCGCCGTCGACAGCGTCGACCAGGGCCTCGAGACCGCCGCCCGGACCCTCGGCGCCGGCCGGCTCGATGCCTTCTTCACCGTCACCCTGCCGCTGATGCTGCCGGGCGTGCTGTCCGGCGCGCTGATCGCGCTGGCCTCGGCGCTGGGCGAGTTCGGCGCCACCATCACCTTCGTCTCCAACGTGGAGGGCGAGACGCGGACCATTCCGCTCGCCATCTACAACGCCACCCAGATGGTGGGCGGCGACGCCAGCGCGGCGCGCCTGACCCTCGTCTCGGTGGTCCTGGCGCTCGGCGCCCTCCTCCTTGCCGATCTGGCCGACCGCCGCCTCAAGATCGCCCTGGGGCGCGTATGATCGACATCGACGTCCAGCTCGCGCGGTCCACCGGCTTCACCCTCGATGCCACCTTCTCGGCCCCCGACCAGGGGGTGACCGCCCTCTTCGGGCGCTCGGGCTGCGGCAAGACCACCATCATCCAGATCGTCGCCGGCTCGGTGCGCCCCGATTCCGGCCGGGTGCAGGTGGGCGACGTGGTGTTCTTCGACGCGAAGAAGGGCATCAACCTGCCCATCGAGAAGCGCCACGTGGGCTATGTGTTCCAGGATTCGCGGCTGTTCCCCCATATGTCGGTGGAGAGCAACCTGCGCTACGGCGAGCGCCGCTCCCGCGGGGAGCGCAGCATCGCCTTTGAGGCGGTGATCGAGATGCTCGGCATCGGCCACCTGCTGCGCCGCCGGCCCCATACCCTGTCGGGGGGCGAGAAGCAGCGCGTGGCGATCGGCCGGGCGCTGCTCTCCCAGCCCCGCCTGCTGCTGATGGACGAGCCCCTCGCCTCCCTCGACGAGATGCGCAAGGGTGAGATCCTGCCTTACCTGGAGCTGCTGCGCGATTCGCTGGGCATTCCCATCCTCTACGTGAGCCACTCCATCGAGGAGGTGATGCGCCTCGCGGATATGGTGGTGGCGATGAAATCGGGCGCGGTGCTGGCCTCCGGCCCGCTGGCCCCGGTCCTGTCGCGGCCCGACGTGGCGCCGGTGCTGGGGCGGTTCGACGTGGGCACCATCTTCGAATGCGTGGTGACGGCCCACGACGAGCCCCATTCCCTGTCGGTGCTCAGCTTCGACGACAGCAGGATCTACGTGCCCCAGGTGGATGCCCCGGTGGGCGCGCGGGTGCGGGCCCGGGTGCGCTCGCGCGACGTGTCCATCAGCCTCGCCCACCCGTGCGACACCTCGGTCACCAACTCCATCCTCGGCAAGGTGAAGACCATCACCCCGGAGGAAGGTCCCTATGTGACGGTGGAGATCGCCCTGCGGCACGGCGCGCTGAACTCGCTGGTGACCTCGGAGAGCGTCGAGCGCCTGCGCCTGGCGCCCGGCATGGAGGTGTGGGCCATGATCAAGGCGGTGGCGGTGGACAGCCGGTCGCGCGATTTCGACGGACCGGGCAGCCGGCCGCCGGGCCGGGAGGCGCCGAAGCCAGCCTCGATGGCCGCCGCGATCACGCGCAACTGGCCGGCTGTCGGCTGAGCGCGGGCAGCTTAGCAGGATGGGCGCAGCGCCTCCCCCGCGTGCTCCAGCGGCCTCGGCCGGGCGCCTTCAGGCCCGCTTGGAATCGCCCGCGCGCGCCGCCTCGGCCTTATGCGGCACGTAATCGCACGCCAGCGAGGCCGCGAGTTCCTGGGAGACATCGCGCGACGCCTGCGCCGTCTGCCGCTCCATGTCGCGATAGAGGGTGATGAGACGCTCGCCGAACGGGGTGAGCTTCGTTCCCGCGCCGCGCCGGCCGGGATAGGTGATGACGACCTTCTGCTCGAACATGCGGTCGAGCTCGTCCATCAGCAGCCACGCCCGGCGATAGCTCATGCCGATGGCCTTGGCGGCGGAAAGAATGGATCCGTGCTCGCGCACCGCCTCCAGCAGCTTGATCTTTCCCGGCCCGAGCCGGCGTCCATCGGGGAAATCGAGGCGCAGGAACAGGCGGGTGGAGACTTCCTCGGTCACGGCAGATCCTCTCAGACGACGCACATTAACCCATCTGAGATAAGATCGCCCCCGCACTATGCAAAAATTACGACGGCAAGGGATTTCCCGGGAGGAACGGCCCACGCCGTCGCGCCGCATGCTCCGCCGTCGGCCGGCACCGTCCGCCCCTGGCGCGGCAGGCCACCCCGGGAAGCCGCGCCCTGAAACCGCCCGCGATGCCTCGCCTCACAGCCTACGACGCCGCGAGATCCGCCTCCGCCCGCCGGTCCGAGATCCGGGTGAGGAAGCGCTGGCACTGCTGCTCCTTGTCGTAGCCGAGCAGGGTGCCGAGCATGAAATCCTCCTCGGGCGTGAGCTCGTTCAGCGGCCGGGTCACGAAGGCCTGCGCCACCTCCACGAACGCCGGGCGGCCGAAGAACAGGTTCACCTTGTTCTCCCCCACCTCCTGCACGAACCAGGCGATGGCATCCCCGCCCAGCCGCGTGAGCACGGGCCGTGCCTCGGCGCGGCTCATGGTCATCAGGAAGAGGCCGCGCACCCCGCGGCCGTATTCATAGAGGTGGTGGTGGAAGATGCGCAGCACCACGGGGTCTAGAGCAGCGTGGTAAGCCATGCGGTGACCCTCTTGTCCGTCTTGCCGGACTGGGTGTCCTGATCGAGGGCGAGACCGACGAACCTGCCGTCGCGCTCGGCGGTGGAGCCGGAGTAGTCGTAGCCCGCGGTCTCGGTGAAACCCACCACCACGGCGCCCTTCTCGGTCACCTCGTCATAGAGGATGCCCATGGCGTCCACGAAGCTCTCCGGATAGGTCTCCTGGTCGCCGGTGCCGAACAGGGCCACCTTCTTGCCGGCGATCCTGGCGTCGCGGAGCTTGTCGATGTGCTGCTCCCAGTCGGCCTGCAGGGTGCCGTCGCCATAGGTGGGCGAGCCCAGGATGAGCAGGTCGCAATTTTCGAAATCCGATGCGGTGGCATCCTTGATGTCCACCGAACGGGCCTGCGCCTTCTTGGAAATCTTGGAGGCGACGCCCTTGGTGGCGCCCCCGTCCGAGCCATAGATCACGGTCACGATCATCTGCGTGTCTCTTTATCGCGCGCTGCTTGAAACGTTCGACCCGGCGCCGCCAACCGCCGCCGCCTTCCCGCCGCGGCGCCTCAGGAGGGCGTCCGGCTGCGAAGTATTCGCAACATAGGAGAGGAAAGAAACGCGAAAAAGAGGAAAGTGTGTGGAGCCAGTCTCGTTTTAGTTATTCCATTATAAGAAACTGTAAGATTCCGCCGTGTATTTTGTTTTGAATTTCTCTATTTCGAACAGGACACAAAAAACCCCGGAGCGGCGGATGCCGTCCGGGGTTCAGCGAGACAAGGACGGCGGGCAGGTGCCCGCCGGTCCGGGAAATCTCAGTTCTTCGTCTTGTCCACCAGGGCCTTGGCCTTGATCCAGGGCATCATGGCGCGCAGCTTCTCGCCCACTTCCTCGATCTGGTGGGCGTTCGCCTTGGCGCGGGTGGCCTTGAACGAGGTCTGGTTCACCTTGTTCTCCAGCATCCAGTCGCGGGTGAACTTGCCGCCCTGGATGTCGGCCAGCACCCGCTTCATCTCCGCCTTGGTCTCGGGGGTGATGATGCGCGGGCCGGTGACGTATTCGCCGTATTCCGCCGTGTTGGAGATGGAATAGTTCATGTTGGCGATGCCGCCCTCATAGATGAGGTCGACGATCAGCTTCACCTCGTGCAGGCACTCGAAATAGGCCATCTCGGGGGCGTAGCCGGCCTCCACCAGGGTCTCGAAGCCGGCACGGATCAGCTCCACGAGGCCGCCGCAGAGCACCACCTGCTCGCCGAACAGGTCGGTCTCGCACTCTTCCTTGAAGGAGGTCTCGATGATGCCGGCGCGGCCGCCGCCGATGGCCGAGGCATAGGAGAGGCCGAGGTCGTGGGCGTTGCCCGAGGCGTCCTGGGCGATGGCGATGAGGGACGGCACGCCGCCGCCGCGCAGATATTCGGAGCGCACCGTGTGGCCGGGGCCCTTGGGCGCCACCATCAGCACGTCGAGGTCCTTGCGCGGCTCGATCAGGTTGAAGTGCACGTTGAGGCCGTGGGCGAACAGCAGCGCCGCGCCCTGCTTCATGTTCTCGGCGAGGCTGTCGCGATAGATGTCGCCCTGCAGCTCGTCCGGGGTGAGCATCATCACCACGTCGGCCCATTTGGCGGCGTCCGCCGGGCTCATCACCTTGAAGCCCTCGGCCTCGGCCTTCTTGGCGGTGGCGGAGCCGGGACGCAGCGCGATCACCACATCCTTGACGCCGGAATCGCGCATGTTGAGCGCATGGGCGTGGCCCTGGCTGCCGTAGCCGATGACGGCGACCTTCTTCCCCTTGATGAGGTTCAGATCGGCATCGCGATCGTAGTAAACGCGCATCGTTCTCTCCTTATGGGCGTGTTCTATCCAGACGTACGAAAGCGCGCTCCGGTGCCGGACGGCCCGGGAGCGCGCCGAAATCGGGCAAACCCTTCTACATGGCCTGCGGGCCGCGGGAGATGGCCACCACCCCGGTGCGCGCCACCTCCACCAGGCCGACGGTCTCCATGAGATACGCGAACTGGTCGATCTTGTCGGACTTGCCGGTGATCTCGAACACGAAGCTCTCGCGCGTCGCGTCGATCACCCGGGCCCGGAACGCCTCGGCAAGGCGCAGCGCCTCGACGCGGGCCTCGCCCACGCCGCGCACCTTCACCATGGCGAGCTCGCGCTCCAGCGAGGTGGCCTCGGCGGTGAGGTCGCGCACCCGGTGCACCGGCACCAGCCGGTCGAGCTGGTTCTTGATCTGCTCGATCACCATGGGCGTGCCGGCGGTGACGATGGTGATGCGCGAGAGGTGGCCCTCCTGGCTCACCTCGGACACGGTGAGGCTGTCGATATTGTAGCCGCGCCCGGAGAACAGGCCGATCACCCGGGCGAGCACGCCGGGCTCGTTGTCCACCAGGACCGAGAGGGTGTGACGTTCGATATGCTCGGAGGTTTGGGGCATGACAGGCTCTGCGGATGGGATCGGCGGATACCCTTTCCCGCGTCCCGGGGAAAGGCCGAAGAGAGGAAGGGCAGCGGAAGGAGGGGGCGAGGCGGCGCCGGGCGCGGCCTCGCTTCAGTTCGGCGGGAAGCCCGCGCCCGCCCCCCGGGGGGAGCAAGGCGCCGGGCGGCGCGCCTCACACCAGCATCTTGCCCTCGTCGGTGATGGCGGAGTCGAGGTCCTCGGCGCTGTCGGAGAGCAGCATCTCGTTATGGGCGCGGCCCGACGGGATCATGGGGAAGCAGTTCTCCTGCTGGTCCACGATGCAGTCGAAGATCACCGGCTTGCGCACATTGATCATCTCCTGGATCGCCGCGTCGAGGTCGCCCGGCTTGTCGCAGCGGATGCCGACGCCGCCATAGGCCTCGGCCAGCTTCACGAAGTCGGGCAGCGTCTCCGAATAGGAATGGGAGTAGCGCCCGCCGTGCAGCAGCTCCTGCCACTGGCGCACCATGCCCATGTACTTGTTGTTGAGGATGAACACCTTCACCGGCAGGTCGAACTGCACGGCGGTGGACATCTCCTGCATGTTCATCTGGATCGAGGCCTCGCCGGCGATGTCCACCACCAGCGAGCCGGGATGGGCCTTCTGCGCGCCGATGGCGGCGGGCAGGCCGTAGCCCATGGTGCCGAGGCCGCCGGAGGTGAGCCAGCGGTTGGGCTCCTCGAAGTGGAAGAACTGCGCCGCCCACATCTGGTGCTGGCCCACCTCGGTGGTGATGTAGACGTCCTTGTCCTTGGTCGCCTCATAGAGCCGCTGGATGGCGTACTGCGGCTTGATGATGGTGTCGGAATAGCGGTAGGCGAGGCAGTTGCGCCCGCGCCAGCGGTCGATCTGCCCCCACCAGGCGTCAAGCGCGCCCTGATCGATCTTGAGCCCCCGCCCCTTCCAGGCGTCCACCAGGGCGCCGAGCACCCGGCCGCAGTCGCCGACGATGGGCAGGTCCACCTTCACGTTCTTGTTGATGGAGGACGGGTCGATGTCGATGTGGATCTTCGTCGAGCCGGGCGAGAAGGCATCGAGCCGGCCGGTGATGCGGTCGTCGAAGCGCGCGCCGATGCACACCATGACGTCGCAGTCGTGCATGGCGAGGTTGGCCTCATAGGTGCCGTGCATGCCGAGCATGCCGAGCCACTGCCGGTTGGCGGCCGGGAAGGCGCCGAGGCCCATGAGGGTGGAGGTCACCGGCACGCCGGTGAGCCGGGCGAACTCGCGCAGCAGCCGGCTCGCCTCGGGGCCGGAATTGATGACGCCGCCGCCGGTATAGAAGATGGGCTTCTTCGCCGACGCGATCAGATCCACCGCCGCGGCGATCTTCTCGGCCTCGGCGTCGAGCTTGGGGCGGTAGGTCTTGTGCTGGATGTTGTCGCGGCCGATGTAGGTGCCGGTGGCGAACTGGACATCCTTCGGAATGTCCACCACCACCGGGCCGGGACGGCCGTTCTGCGCCACGTAGAAGGCCTCGTGCAGCACGCGCGCGAGGTCGTTCACATCCCGCACCAGGTAATTGTGCTTGGTGCAGGGGCGGGTGATGCCCACCGTGTCGCATTCCTGGAAGGCGTCGTTGCCGATGAGGTGGGTCGCCACCTGGCCGGAGATGCACACCAGCGGGATGGAATCCATCAGCGCGTCGGCGAGGCCGGTCACCGCGTTGGTGGCGCCGGGGCCGGAGGTGACCAGCAGCACGCCCACCTTGCCGGAGGAGCGGGCATAGCCTTCCGCCGCATGGGCCGCCGCCTGCTCGTGGCGCACCAGGATGTGCTCAATGGCGTTGTTGTGGAACAAGGCGTCGTAGATGGGCAGCACGGCGCCGCCCGGATAGCCGAAGATGTGCTCGACCCCTTGGTCGAGGAAGGCCTGGATCACCATCTCGGCGCCGGTCATCTCTTTCGTCATGGCCTTGGAACTCCCGCGGCGCGGTGCGCCGAACATCTTGCCTGATCGTTCGCCTCGGCCACCGGCGCTGCGGCGGCCGCTCAGAAACGACGAAGGGGCCCGAAGGCCCCTCGTCACGCGCCACATCGGTTCGAGGCAGCCCTCAGGCCGCACCGAGCGTGGCGCTCCCCCCTACGAGTAGAATAACGAAATTGCGCATCGGAACGCAGTCCCTTCCAAAAGTTGCGCGAACCTATCGAGCCACCGCCGCCCCGTCAAGCCGGAAAGGCGCGCGAGCGGGCGCGCGTCGCATGATCTTAACCTTGCGGAGCCAGGATGAACACGCCAAGCTCGGCACCAATCGGGTCCGGCTCCCGGAATGTGGCGCATCGGCGGCCTCGCGCCGCCGTGATATCGCCCCAACTTCAGGGTCTATAGCCGTGAGCCGTGCGGGGCGGCACGAGGAGATGGAGCTCCCATGAGGACATCGGTGAAGATTGCGGCGATGGTCTTGTCGGCGGCATTCGTCGCAAGCGCTCTGACGAGCAGCGCTTTCGCCGACTGCCAGAGCGATGCGACGGCGGCGCGCTCGGATCTCGAAGCCAAGGGCAAGGCGCTCCAGGCGGCGAGCAAGCGCAAGGCGCCGCCGCAGGAGCTGTGCGGCCTGTTCCGCGCCTATACCGCGGCCGAGGCCAAATGGGTGAAGTTCCTCACCGAAAACAAGGACTGGTGCCAGATCCCGCCGCAGTTCGCCGAACAGGCGCGCGCCGGCAGCCGGAAGACCGCCGACATGCGCGACAAGGTCTGCCAGGCCGCCGCATCGGGTGCGGGCGCCAGCGGTCCGGCCAAGCCGCCAGCCCAGAGCTCGATCTCCAGCGCGCTCGGCATCACCACCGGCTACACCGTCGGCAATAGCGACAACAAGGGCGTGTTCGGCACGCTCAATGGCAGCGCCCTCAAGTGAGCCGGGCGGGACGCGAGCGGTGACGCGCAGCGAAGGGTCCGCGATGTCCGGCGCTACCGACACCCCCGTCGCGGACACCCCCGTCGCCGACGCCGCGCGGGGCAATTGGGTCGACCGCTGGGCGCCCGCGCCGCTGCGGCCGTACCTTCGCCTTGCCCGCCTCGACCGGCCCATCGGCTCCTGGCTCCTCCTGCTGCCCTGCTGGTGGTCCACGGCGCTCGCGGCGGTGGCGGCGGACCAGCCCTATCCCTCCCCGCGCCTGCTCGCGCTGTTCGCCGTCGGCGCCATCGCCATGCGCGGCGCGGGCTGCACCTGGAACGACATCCTCGACCGCGACATCGACCGCAAGGTGGCGCGCACCCGCTCGCGCCCCATCGCCAGCGGCGAGGTGAGCGTCCCGGCCGCCTTCGCCTTCCTCGTCCTCCAGGCGCTGATCGGCCTCGCCGTGCTCCTGTCCCTGCCACGGTTCGCCGTGGTGACGGGGCTCGCCTCCCTCGGCGTGGTGGCGGTCTATCCGCTGATGAAGCGCATCACCTCGGTGCCGCAGCTCACTTTGGGAATCGCCTTCTCGTGGGGCGCCCTCATGGGCTGGGCCAGCGTGTTCGAGACCATTTCCGACCCCGCTTTGCTGCTGTTCGCCGGCTGCGTGGCCTGGGTGTTCGCCTATGACACCATCTATGCCCACCAGGACCGGGAGGACGACGCCATCGTCGGCGTGCGCTCCACCGCGCTGCTGTTCGGCCGCCGGTCGCGGCTGGCGGTGGGCATCTGCTACACGGTGGTGGTGCTGCTCATCGGCGCGGCCATCCTGTCGGTGCCGGCGGCCGGGGTGTTCTCCATGCTGGGGCTTGCCGGCTTCGCGCTGCATCTGCGCTGGCAGGTGCGCAGCCTCGACATCGACGACAGCGCGCGCTGCCTCGCCCTGTTCAAGTCGAACCGCGATGCCGGCCTGATCCTGTTCGCCGGCCTCGCCCTGGACAGCATCCTGCCCCATGCCCTGGGCCCGCTTCTGCCCTGAGCCGGCTTCGGCTCGCGGGCAGGGAAGCGGGGCGTGCCGCGGTGTCACCCCACCGCGGCGCACCATTTTGCGATGCGATGCACTACAATATTACGTAAGGCGCATTGCCATGGCGCATCAGGAACCCTATGTGGCGGGTCCATGAGCCGCGTGCCTGACCGTCCCACGGGCGTAGGTGGCGCATCGCCCCTCGCTCACCCTGACCCGCTCGCCCGCCACCTCGCCGATGCGGTGGTGGAAGCGGGCCGTCTTGCGCGCTCCATGTTCGGCGCCGGTCTGAAGACCTGGACCAAGGGCAACGATTCCCCGGTCACCGAGGCGGACATCGCCGCCGATCGCCTGCTGCACGCGCGCCTCACCCCGGTGGACGCCAGCTACGGCTGGCTTTCCGAGGAGACCGCCGATTCCCCCGCGCGCCTCGCCGCCCGGCGGGTCTGGGTGGTGGACCCCATCGACGGCACCCGCGGCTTCATGGAAGGCAATCCCGACTGGGCGGTCTCCGCCGCCCTGGTGGAGGACGGGCGCCCGCTGATCGCCGCGCTCTACGCGCCGGTGACCGAGGAGCTGTTCCTCGCCGTGCGCGGCGCCGGCGCCACGCGCAACGGCGCGCCGCTTTCCGTCACCCCGCGCGAGACCCTGGAGGGCGCCGCCGTGGCCGGCCCCGCGGCCGCCGTGGACGTCCTCGCCCGCATCGTGCCCATCACCCGCCTGCCGCGCGGCCGCTCCCTGGCGCTGCGCATCGCCCGGGTCGCCACCGGAGAGATCGACATCGCCCTCTCCGCCAACACCGCCAACGACTGGGACCTCGCCGCCGCCGATCTGGTGGTGGCGGAGGCCCACGGCGTCCTCACCACCTACGATGGCGCGCTGCTCCGCTACAATGCGAAGGACCCGCGCCATCCGCCCCTGATCTGCGCCGGCACGGCGCTGCACGCCCGCGCGCTCGATGCCGCCCGCGCGGGCTCCCCTCTCCCCTCATTTTAGTCACGCGATTGGATAAGCCATCATGATCTCCACCGAACATAAGCAGCTGCCCCACCTCGTCTTCGGCGGCGAGCTCACGAGCCTCGAAGGCGGGGAGTTCAAGGACCTCTCCAAGCTCGACATCGTTGGCGTCTTCCCCGACTACGCGAGCGCCGCGGCGGCCTGGAAGGCCAAGTCCCAGCAGTCCGTGGACAATGCCATGATGCGCTATTTCGTGGTCCACCTGCATCGCCTGCTCGACCCCGAGACCGGCAAGGCGATGGGCGACTGAGTCGCCCTCCCCCTCCTTTCGATTGACGCTTGACAGCAGCGGCCGATAGCGGCACCCGCTGCTGTCACGCTGTGCGCGTCGGCGCATCTCAACAGAAGTGAGCAATCGGCACCATGTGGCGGCGAATTAGGACCAACCGCGCCTTTCAGGTGGCAGCGGGAACGACGTTTGCGTCCTATTTCAAGCTCGTCGCCCGCACCACCCGCTTCGTGATCGAGCCGGCGGACATCTACGATTCCATCGATGACGAGCTCCCGGTCATCATGACCTTCTGGCACGGCCAGCATTTCCTGACGCCCTTCATCATGAAGCCGCACCACAAGGCGAAGGTGCTGATCTCCCGCCACGCGGACGCCGAGATCAACGCCATCGCCGCGCACAAGCTGGGCGTCGAGACCATCCGCGGCTCGGGCGCGACGTCGCGGCACGATTTCCACCGCAAGGGCGCCGTGTCCGCCACCTACGGCATGCTGGACGCGCTGGAGGAGGGCTGGAACGTGGCCATGACCGCCGACGTGCCGAAGATCGCCAAGCGGGTGGGGCTGGGCGTCGTTACCATTGCACGGTATTCTGGGCGCCCTATCTTCCCCATTGCCATGGCCACGCGAAACCACATCCGCCTCAAGAGCTGGGACCGCGCCAGCCTCAACCTGCCCTTCGGCCCCGGCGCCGCGGTGGTGGGCGAGCCCGTGCGCGTCGCCCGCGACGTTGACGAAGAGGGCCTCGAAGCGGCGCGCGCCCTGCTCCAGCAGCGGCTCGACGACGTGACCCACCGCGCCGAGGCGCTGGCCCGCCGCGAGGCGGCGCACGGGACCGGCGCGGATGGAGCCGGCGCGGCATGAAGGGCCTGCCCCTTCCCGTGACACTGCGGCTCTACCGGAGCGTGAGCGGTGCGGCCGGCGTGCTGGTGCCGGCCTGGCTGTCCTACCGCGTGGGCAAGGGGAAGGAAGATCCCACCCGCCTTGCCGAGCGGCGCGGCTATGCCAGCATCGAGCGCCCCGAGGGGCCGCTCATCTGGGTGCATGGGGCGAGCGTGGGCGAGGTGAATTCCGTGCTGCCGCTCACCGAGCGGCTGCTGGCGCGCGGCTTCAACATCCTTCTGACCTCCGGCACGGTGACCTCCAGCCGGGTAGCGGCGCGGCGCGCCCCGCCCGGCGTGATCCACCAGTTCGCGCCGCTGGACGCCATTGCCTTCGTGCGGCGCTTCCTCGCCCACTGGTCGCCGGATCTGGTGCTGCTGGCAGAATCCGAGCTGTGGCCCAACCTGATCTCCGAGCTCGGCCGTCGCGGCACGCCCCTGGTGCTGGTGAACGGGCGCCTGTCGCCTCGCTCCTCGGCGCGCTGGACCCGCCTGTCGCGCAGCGCGCGGGCGATCCTGTCCTGCGTCGACCTGTGCCTCGCCCAGACCGAGGAGGACGCCAAGCGCTTCCGCGCCCTCGGCACGCCGCGCATCGAGGTGGCCGGGAACCTGAAGTTCGACGTTCCCGCGCCCGGCGCGGATCACGCCGCCCTTGAGGAGGTGGTGCAGGAGACCCGGGGCCGCCCCATCTTCCTCGCCGCCTCCACCCATCCGGGCGAGGATGAGCTGGTGATCGCCGCCCATCAGGCGCTGGTCCCGACGCTGCCCGACCTGCTCACCGTCATCGTGCCGCGCCATCCCGAGCGGGGCGGCGCCATCAAGGCGCTGGCGGAGTCCGCGGGCCTCGCGACCGCGCAGCGCAGCCTCGACGAGCTGCCGGACCGCACGGACGCCATCTATGTGGCCGATACGCTCGGCGAGCTGGGCCTGTTCTACCGCCTCGCCGAGGTGGTGTTCGTCGGCGGCTCGCTGGTGCGCCATGGCGGGCAGAATCCCATCGAGCCGGCCAAGCTCGGCGCCGCCATCCTGCATGGCCCGCACGTCTGGAACTTCGCCGCCGTCTACCACCGGCTCGACGCGGAGCACGGCGCCCTCCCCATCGAGGACGGGCAGGCCATGGCGAAGGCGGCCCACGCGCTGTTCGCCGACCGGGCCCTGCGGGGGCACGTCACGGCTGCGGCGCGCACCACCGTGGACGAGCTCGGCGGCGCCCTGGAGCGCACGCTGCACGCCATCGAGCCCTATCTCGTGCACATCCGGCTGTCCGGCCGATGATGGGGCGGGCGCCGGGCTTCTGGTTCCGGCCGGACAGCCTCGCCGCCCGCCTGCTCGGCCCCGTCGGGGAGCGGGTCGGGCGCATCACCCTGCGCCGCATGGCCACGCCGGGCGGACGGGTGCCGGTGCCGGTGATTTGCGTCGGCAATCCCACCGTCGGCGGCGCCGGCAAGACGCCCACCGTCATCGCCCTTCTCTCACGCCTGACGGCGCGCGGCGCCCGGCCGTTCGCCCTGTTGCGCGGTCATGGTGGGACGGCGGCGACACCGCTGCTGGTGGATCCCGCCCGTCACCTCGTCGGCGATGTGGGCGACGAGGCGCTGCTGCTCGCCGGTCACGCGCCCACCGTGGTGGCCGGAGGCGACCGCCTTGCCGGGGCGGAGCTGGCCGTGACCCTGGGGGCGAGCCATCTGGTGATGGACGACGGCTTCCAGAACCCCTCCCTCCACAAGGATGCGGCGCTGCTGGTGGTGGATGCCGAGGCGGGAATCGGCAACGGCCGGGTGCTCCCGGCCGGCCCGCTGCGCGCGCCCCTCGCGCCCCAGCTCGCACAAGCGGACGGGTTTCTGATCATGGGCGAGGGGCCGGCGGGCGCGGCCCTGGAGAAGGCGGGACGGGCCGCCGGCGTCGCGATCCTGCGCGGCCGCCTGGTGCCCGACGAGGCGGCGATGGCGGCGCTTGCCGACCGGCCGCTCCTCGCCTTCGCCGGCATCGGCCGGCCGGAGAAATTCTTCGCCATGCTGGCCGGGGCGGGACGGAAGCTCGCGGCGACCCGCGCCTTCGCCGACCACCAGTCCTATACGCCGCGGCAGGTCGAGCAGCTCGTGAGGCAAGCCGAGGCCCTGGGCGCGCGCGCCGTGACCACGCAGAAGGATGCCGCACGCCTCGGCGCGCCCGCCTTCGCGGCGATGCGCGGGGCGCTCACGGTCATTCAGGTTACCCTGGCGACAGATGCGGCGGCACTGGACCAGCTCATCGCCACTGCCGAGGCGCGCGCCCGGCAGCGCATGTGAGCGCTGAGGCCGCGCGGCCTCAGCTCTGCGGGCGGCCCTGCTCCTTGACCCGGGTGAGCACCGCCTCGGGGCCGGCATAAGCCTCCTGCAGATCCACGCTCCAGTAGCGCAGCTCGTCGAGCGGGATGGCTTGCCCGGTCACCGCGCAGCGCACGAACGTGCCGGGACGCAGGATGCGGAACTCGCCATCGAGATAGCGCACCTCCGCCTCGCCGTGGGGTTCGGGGAATCGTTCAAATCGGTTCATCGGCCAAACTCTTTCATTCCGGCAAACATAATCGCCGGCCGGGCGCAAGGAAAGAGGCGGTCCCGCTAGGGATCGAAGAGCGTGGGCTCGCGCTGCGGCGCATCCGGCCGGCGGCGCCCGGCGCGCGGGCGGGCCGCGGGCTTGGCTTGCGTCTCCCCGCCACCGGGGCCGTCCGCCACCGGGCCGGAGACGCCATCGAGCGCCCGGGCGGCGATGCGGCCATCGGCGAGCTCGATCTCCAGCCGCGCCCCGGCAGCGACCGCGGCCGCCGAGCGCACCGCCCGCCCCTCGGCATCGCGCACGAGGGCAAAGCCGCGCTCCAGAACGCCATGATAGGACAGGGCCTGAAGCACCTGGCCGAGCCCCGCCACCTTGCGGCCCGCGGCCTCCAGCCGGGCAGCCAGCGCCCGGCGGGCGCGCCCGTCGAGGCTCTCCAGCATCTCCGCCCGGCGCGCCAGCATCAGCCGCTGCGCCCGGATCTGTGCCGCACGCGCGGCGCCAAGGCGGGTGGCCAGCCCCTCGAAGCGGGTGCGCCGCCGCTCGATGCCGGCCGCGAGGGCGAGGCCCTTGCGCCGCTCCAGCCCGGCGAGTTGCTCGCCCGCCCGCTCCAGCCGCACGCTCAGCGCCGCCGGGGAAAGCCGCGCCCGCGCCGCCGCGAGGCGCAGCGAATGGGCGGCCGCATTGGCCTTCAGCGCCCGCGGCAGACGGTCCGAGGCGCTATCGAGGCGCTGGCGCGGGGTGGCGAGCAGGCTCTCCGCGGTGGGCAGCAGGCGGGCAAGGCCCCGCAGGTCGGCGCGGCGCCGCTCCAGATTGCGCACCGGCGCGGCGGCGAGGCGCGCGCCGAAGCCCTCCACCGCCTGGATCAGATCCGAACGCACCGGCACCACCATCTCGGCCGCCGCCGTCGGGGTCGGCGCGCGCACGTCGGCGGCGAAATCGATGAGGGTCACGTCGGTCTCGTGGCCCACGGCGGAGACGAGGGGAATGGCGCTCTCCGCCGCCGCCCGCACCACGATCTCCTCGGAAAAGCCGAGCAGGTCCTCCAGCGAGCCGCCGCCGCGCGCTACCACGATCACGTCGGGCCGGGGGATCGGCCCGCGCTCGGGCAAGGCGTTGAAGCCGCGGATCGCCTGCGCCACCTCGGCGGCCGAGGTTTCGCCCTGCACCCGCACCGGCCACACCAGCACCCGGCGCGGAAAGCGGTCGGCGAGGCGGTGCAGGATGTCGCGGATCACCGCCCCGGTGGGCGAGGTGACCACGCCGATCACCTGGGGCAGGAACGGCAGCTCCACCTTGCGGGCGGCATCGAACAGGCCCTCGGCGGCGAGCCGGCGCTTGCGCTCCTCCAGCATGGCCATGATGGCGCCGGCGCCGGCGAACTCGAGCTGCTCGATGACGATCTGGTAGCCGGACTTGCCCGGATAGGTGGTCAGGCGGCCCACCGCCACCACCTCCAGCCCCTCCTCGGGGCGGACCTTGAGGCGGGCGAAATTGCCCTTCCAGATCACCGCGTCGAGCCGCGCCCCCTGATCCTTCAGCGAGAAATAGGCATGGCCCGAAGAATGCGGCCCCCGGTAGCCGGAGATTTCCCCGCGCACGCGCACGTGGCCGTAGGCGTCCTCCACCGTGCGGCGGAGCGCGGCGGAGATCTCGGAAACCGTCCATTCCGGGGCATTTGCGCGGGGCTGGGGAACATCCACCATCGAATCGGCCAGGGGTTCGAATTCACAGGAAGCATAGCGCGGCGAAGGCCCATGCGGCGAGCGCAGAGCCTGCGGGCTTGTTCCCGGCGCCGTGAGCCGATAGCGAAGAAGCGGAGAAACGCGCCACAAAAACATCCCGAAAGGAGTGGAGGCCTGATGAATGTTCTGCTGCTCGGTTCCGGCGGCCGCGAGCATGCCCTCGCCTGGAAGCTGGCCCAGAGCCCCCAGATGGGCCAGTTCTACGCCTTGCCGGGAAATCCGGGCATCGCCGAGCACGCCGATATCATCGAAGGCATTCCGCTCTCCGCCCACGACATGCTGGTGACCTGGTGCAAGGACCACGGCATCGCCTTCGTGGTGGTGGGGCCCGAGGCGCCGCTGGTGGCCGGCCTCGTCGATCGTCTGGCGCAGGCCGGGATCACCGCCTTCGGGCCGACCGCCGCCGCGGCGCGGCTGGAAGGCTCCAAGCTCTTCACCAAGGAGCTGTGCAAGGCCAACGGCATTCCCACCGCCGCTTATGCCGGCTTCACCGACGCGGCCTCCGCCATCGCCTACGTCGAGGCCGAAGGCGCGCCCATCGTGGTGAAGGCCGACGGGCTGATGGCCGGCAAGGGCGTGGTGGTGGCGCTGACGGTCGAGGAAGCGGTGACGGCGGTGGAGCAGGTGTTCGCCGGCGGCGGCACCGAGGTGCTCATCGAGGAATTCATGGAAGGCGAGGAGGCGAGCCTCTTCGCCCTGGTGGACGGCGAGACCGTGCTCGCCTTCGGCAGCGCCCAGGACCACAAGCGCGCCTTCGACGGCGACCTCGGCCCCAACACCGGCGGCATGGGGGCCTATTCCCCCGCCCCGGTGCTCACGCCCGAGCTGGAAGAGCGCGCCATGCGCGAGATCATCGCGCCCACGGCCAAGGCCATGGTGGCGGCCGGCACGCCCTATCGCGGGGTGCTCTATGCCGGACTGATGCTCACCAAGGCGGGACCGAAGCTGGTGGAATACAATTGCCGCTTCGGCGACCCGGAATGCCAGGTGCTGATGCCGCGCTTTTCCGGCGACCTGCTGGAGGTGCTTCACGCCACCGCCACCGGGCGGCTCGCCGGGGTGACGCCGCGATGGTCGGCGGACAGCGCCATCACCGTGGTCTATGCCAGCAAGGGCTATCCCGGACCGCATCCCAACGGCAGCGAGATCAAGGGCATCGCCAACGCCTCCGGCGACGGGGTGCTGGTGTTCCAGGCCGGAACCAAGCGCATGGGCAACGCGCTGGTCTCGAACGGCGGCCGCGTGCTGGCGGTGACCGCCACCGGAGCGGACCTCGCCGCCGCGCGCGACCGGGCCTATGCCGCCATCGGCCGCATCGACTGGCCGGACGGCTTCTACCGGACCGACATCGGCTGGCGGGCGCTGGGCGTGAAGCCACCCTGCCCCAAGGCATGAGGCGGCCATGACGGACAGCGGCGCGCCGGCCTTGCCGAAGCTCGCGGACTTCCCGTTCCGCGATCACGACACCATCCGCTATGGCGATACCGACAAGCTCGGCCACGTCAACAATGCGGTGTTCTCCACCTATCTGGAGACCGGGCGCGCCAAGCTCCTGCTCAATTCCGACCCGCCGCTGATCCCGCCCGGCACCGGCTTCGCTCTGGTGCGCCTCGTGCTGGATTTCCGCGCCGAGATGCTCTGGCCGGGCATCGTCGAGGTAGGCACCCGCGTGGTCCGGCTCGGCCGCAGCTCGGTCTATCTGGAGCAGGCGCTGTTCCAGGACGGTACATGCACCGCGACGGCCGAGACCGTGCTGGTGCTGATGGATCTGTCCACCCGCCGCTCCACCCCCCTGACCGACGACCTGCGCGAGCGCTTCGCGGCCGCCGGCGCCACCGCCGGCTGACACGCAGGCGAGGCCGGTCGCGCGCCGGGCGCAAGCGCCCCAGCGGCATGCTTTGCCTCGCCACGATTGTGGTCTAGGAGAGGGACGCGGCGCCCCTGCGGCGCGGCCCTGTTCCCGCGTTTCCGTCTCGCGTTTCAGTTCCGGACGTGCCCGTGCGCCTCTTGCCCCTGTCGCTGACGCTGCTGGTCGCCGCCTTCCTCGGGCTTGCGGTCACCTGGTTCGCCGTATCCACCTCCCGCGGCCTCGACAGCGTGCGCTCGGGCGCCTGGGTGGGCTGGCCGCGCTCCGGAACGGTGAAGGCCGATCCCTATGCCCGCGCCGCGGTGGCACGCTCCGGCGAGCTGCCGCTGGAACTGGCCGACGGGCTCGTCTTCCTCGCCCGCGAGGACGACAAGGGCCGCCCCCTCGACGGGCGCTGCGAGACGCGGATCGTCGGCATCCTGCCCCAGGCGCGGCTGTGGACGCTGACGGTGATGGACGACGGCGGCAATCTCATCGCCAACGACGCGCGGCGCTACGGCTTCACCAGCGCCGAGATGATCTACGACACCGACGGCGCCATCGACGTGCGCCTCTCGCCCCGGGCGCGGCCGGGCAACTGGCTGCCCACGGGGGCGCGCCCGCGCCTGCAGGTGGCGCTCCGGCTCTATGACGCGCCCTTCTCCTTCGCCTCGTCGGGGGGACATGAGGCAGTCCCCCTGCCGCGCATCGTCCAGGAGGCCTGTCCATGAGCCTGCCCCTGGACCCGCAGGACGAGCGCTTCGACGAGGCGCCCCGCCGGCCGCCACTCCCCGCGCGCGTCATCGCCGCGCTGCGCGCCGGCCTGTCCGGGGCGCTGAAGCCCGGCGCCCTGCCCGAGCTCTGGCGCTGGCCGGTCAATCTGGCGCTGGCCGCGGCCTTCGTGCTGGTGCTGGCGGGCATCACCCATATCGTCTCGATCCTGTCCATGCCGTCGCTGGCCACCCGCAACGGCTTCGAGCGGCTGTCCGACCAGTTCGATTCCAACACCATGTCGCTGCTGCCCGATCCCACCCCCCAGGAAGCGACCCTGCCGATGATGGATCCCGCCTTCGTGACGGCGGTGTGCCCCTACGACCTCAACGACCATCCGCTGACGGTGCGGGTGCCGGCCACGGCGGACTACACGTCGGTGTCGTTCTACACCGCCGAGGGCCTCGCCTTTTACGCGCTCAGCGATCAGGCGGCGGGCAAGGTGGTCGAGCTCGACCTCATGAACGCGGACCAGAAGGCGGCCCTTCCCGAGGATGAGGAAGTCACCGCCGCCGACCGGCTGGTGATCGAATCACCGTCCCAGGAGGGCATCGTGCTGGTGCGCGCCTTCGTGCGCGATCGCGGCCTCCGGTCCGAGGTGCGCCGGCAGCTCGAGGCGGCCACCTGCGCGCCGTCGGGCGGCTCCTGAGCGCCCGATCCCAAACCGGCGCGTGACGCTGCGCGCCGGGGCCGCTCGCCCGTGTTCGACATCGTTGCCGGAAAGAATTGGAAACGCTCGGCCGGCCGCCGGCCCCCTCGCAGATCGCAGCGCGCGGGCATCGCGCAAGCCCTGCGTCCGCCGGATCGGCACGCGGCATAGAGGGACCGCAGGGGCGTCAGACCCGCCTCCCGGCAGCGGATGCCCGCGCCGGAGATTGTCCCTTCAACCCCCCTCCCTGCCGTCCGTCCGCGATCGGTGCGCGGGGGACGGGACGGGGTCGACCCGCATCAAGCCTTGCGGCCACCCGCAGTCACCTCGCGGGGCGGCTTGCCCGCCGGGCCGTGATCGTCGTGACGCTCGATCCGCACCACGGGCAGGATGATGATCTGCGCCGGACCTCTCGCATCCTGCTGCGACGCGGCCTCGGCGGCGGCGCGCCTGTGCGCCGGCCGGTCGCGCCGTGTGACGGGAAACGCGATGACGGTGTTCATTCTCCTCTCCTTTCCACCGCGTGAACCTCAGCCATAACGTCGGCGCGACCTTTATGGTTTCCATTCGGTTAACGAGGTGTGAACCCTCCGTAGCGTCAGCGGCGCAAGGCGGGAGGGGAAGGTCAGGAGCCTGCAAGATCAAGGAAGTGGCGGCCGGCGCGATCCTCGATCTCCACCACGAAGATGTCCGGATCGAACCGCGCTTCCGACGTCAGGCGCGCGTCGGCCTGCGATTCGGGGCTGCCCGGCGGCACCAGCAGCTCGAACCGGCGCTCCCCGGGAAAGGCGTCGTCGGAGAGGCTCGGCGGCGCGGGGCCGTAGAGGGCGGCGGTGCCGTCGAGGGCGTTGACCTTGACGTAGATGGCGCCGGCCTCCTCGGCGCCGCGGCGCGCCACCACCGCATAAGCGCCCTCCACCTGGGCGCGGCGCACCAGGGCAGAGACGAAGATGGCGCTCTTCAGCCGCATGGGTCTCCTCGCACGTTTCCGGCCACCGGGCGCATCATAGCGCGGCGCCGGTCACTCGACGGCGGAGCCGGAGACCTGCGCCAATTCGCGCACCAGACGGTCGGAAACCTGGCCGTCGGCCGGCAGGTGGCGGTCCTGCTGGAAACGCTGGATCGCCTGGCGGGTCTCGCCGCCGGGCAGGCCGTCCACCTTGATGGGGCCGTAGCCGAGGCGCGCCAGCGAGCGCTGCACCGCGGCGATGCGGCCGGCGTTCGGCACGTCGGCGGGCGGGCGCACCGAGCCGGTGATGTCGCGATTGAGCGCCCGCTCCACCGCCCGGTCCGGATTGGGCGCGGCGGACGGAGCCGGCGTGCCGGTGACGGTGGTCTTCATGATGAGGTAGCCGAGCGAGCCGTTGGTCATGCCGGCGATGCCGCTCGACCCGGCGCCACCGGATGTCCCCGAGGGCGCCGTGGCGCCCTTCGCCGTGGCGCCGGCGGGGCGCGGCTCCGGCATCACGGCGAACGGCTTCTCGGGCTGGGGCGGTGGCGGCGGCTGGAGATGCAGCGCGTTCACCACCACGAAGGCGGCGGCGAGGCCGGCAAGTCCGCCGGCGAAGCCGTCAAGGAAACGCAGGCGCCGCGACGGACCGGCAGGCGCGGCCTCGCGCTGCGGCGCCTCGGGATCCATCTCGGCATGGCCGTCCAGGGTGGGCTCCAGTCTCATGCGATCCTCCGGGTGTCGGCGCCCTCGGCCGGGCCCGCGGGAAAGGGCGCCACCACGGTGCGCGCTTCCTCGCCGGGCCGCGCGGCGGCAGGCAGGCCGTTCATGGGCAGGGTGACGGTCACGCTGGTGCCCCGGCCGGGCGCGCTCTCCACATGGAAGCGCCCGCCATGGAGCTGGACGAGGGCCTTGACCACCGCGAGGCCGAGGCCGCTGCCCCGCGCCCGCTGGGCGGCATCGCCCGTCTGGAAGAAGGGCTCGCCGAGGCGGGCCACGTCCCGTTCCGCCATGCCGGGGCCGGTGTCGCGGATGCGGATGGACACGTCGGCGCCGCGCTGGCGCAGCCGCAGCTCCACCTTGCCGCCGGCGGGGGTGAACTTCACCGCATTGGCGAGCAGGTTCAGCACCACCTGGCGCACCGCCCGGCGGTCGGCATGGAGTGGCGGCAGCCGCGCCGGCACGGCGGAGATGACGCGCACCCCGCCGCGCTCCGCATCGAGCGCCACCATCTCCAGCGCCGAGGAGGCGAGCTGGGCCATGTCCAGCGGCTCGGGGGTGAGGTCATAGGCCCCCGCCTCCACCCGCGAGAGGTCGAGGATGTCGTTCACGAGGCCGAGCAGGTGCTGCCCGCTCTCGTGGATGATGCGGGCGTAATCGGCCTTGCGGGCGGCGTCGAACGGGGCGCCGGCATCGGTGGCGAGGATCTCCGAGAAGCCGATGATGGAATTGAGCGGGGTGCGCAGCTCATGGCTCATGGCGGCGAGGAAGCGGCTCTTGGCGGCATTGGCCGCCTCGGCCTCGGCCTGGGCCCGGGCGGCGCGCTCCATCCCGGCGCGCTTCTCCTCCTGCCCGGCATCCTCAAGGAGGTGCCAGAGAGCCCGCACCATGCCCGGGCGGGGCGCATCGCAGCGCACCGACAGGCGCACGAACTGCGGTGCCTCGCCTTGGCTGCCGTCGCATCGCAGGCGCACCTCGCAGCGCACTGGAGCGGCACCGGCCCGCGCGCCGCGCACGGCGGACAGGAAAGCCGGCCGATCGGCCACCAGCACGCGCTCGAACAGCGCATCGCCGAGAAAGGCCGCGGGCGCGGCCGCCGCGAGCGGACCGGATGCGGCATCCACGGCGGTCACCTCGCCCTGCCGGCCATGCCGGGTGACGAGCACCGCATCGGCGCTGGCTGCGGCATCCTCGGTGGCGCCGGCGGCCCGGGCGAGCCCCCGCGCAACGGCGGCGAGGGCACCGCAGACGAGGCCGCAGCCGGCGAGGAACAGGGCATCGGTCGGGTCGCCATGCACCAGCCCCGCCGCCTGGACGGCGAGCACCGCCCCGCCGCAGATCAGCGCGACCAGTCCGAGCAGGGTGAGGGTGACGGCCGCGAGGTTGCCGAGCCGGCGCGCGGCCGGCAGGGCCTGAGGCGCGGCGCCCGGCGCCCCCGCCTCGATATCGCGCGCGCGGGACGCGCCGAAAAGATCGCCTTGAAGTTGTCGCAGCACGCCCACGAGCCCCTCTCGGGTGGGAGCCGAAGTCCCCTCTCACCGTGGGCGCGAGCCTGGCACGCGGCACCTAAAGGAAAGCTAAGAGCCGGCGTCCGAGTTTGCCGGCAGCGTTAACGATGTCTTGCAAAGTCGCCGCCGTGCCGCGCCCCGGTACCGTCAAAACGCCCCCTGCCCTGGTATGGTGGCACTGTCCGCGGACCCCTGCGGCAAGGTGCGTGAGGGTGTCATGTTCTTCCTGCTGCGTCTCGCCTTCTGGCTCGGTCTGGTCCTGCTCCTCCTGCCCCTCGGGCTGCAGGGCAAGGACGGGCGCGAGGTGAGCGTGTTCGACGCCTTCGGTCTGGTGCAGACGGTGATTTCCGACGCGCGCGGCTTCTGCGATCGCCAGCCGCAGGCCTGCGTGGTCGGAGGCGAGATGGCGGGCAATTTCGCCGAGAAGGCGCAGATCGGCGCCAAGTGGCTGTCCGACTCGCTCGGCAACGCGCCCGCCGCCGGCACGCCCACGCCGGCCGCGCCGGTCCCGGCGCAGGCGCCCACCCAGGCCGCCGCCCAGCCCCATGCGCCGGAGACCGGCAAGGTGCCGCGCTACGAGGGCCTCGACGCCCTCATCTTCCAGAGCACCGGCATGCACAGCCTGACGCCGCAGGACATGAAGCCCGCCTGGGGTGGCGAGGCCGCGCAGCCCGCCGCCGCGCCCGCCCAGCCCGCCGCCCCGGCGCCGGGGCGCCGCCCGACCTGAGGGTCATCGGCCGGAGTCCTGCCGGGCCCGCATACGGCAAAGCCTGCGTTGGCCGGGATTGCTTGAAAAGCCGCGGCACCATTCCCAGGTTTCCGGGACGGGGGATCGCCTGTATAGTCGTTGTGCGCCGCACGCGGCTGCGTTTCAGGATTTTAGCGAGACCGACGGATTTTTTCTCATGGACGCCGACACGCTCATTGAAGATTTTGAATTTCTGGAGAATTGGGAAGACCGTTACCGCCACGTCATCGAGCTTGGCCGCGACCTGCCTGACTTTCCCGAGGAATCGCGCACCGAGGAGAACAAGGTTCTCGGATGCGCCAGCCAGGTGTGGCTCATCAGCTCGACGAAGCCGGGCCCGAACGGGCCGGTGCTCGAGTTCCAGGGCGATTCCGATGCCCACATCGTGAAGGGCCTGGTGGCGGTGCTGCTGACGCTGGTGTCCGGCAAGAGCCCGCAGGCCATCCTCGACACGGACGTGCTGGGCCTCTTCAAGAAGATCGGCCTCGAGGGCCATCTGACCCCGCAGCGCTCCAACGGCCTCCGCTCCATGGTGGAGCGCATCCGGTCCTATGCGCGCGAGGCCGTCGCCACCGCCTGAGCCGAAGCTCGGGGCGGGATCGCGAAATCCGCCGCGACCGATCCGGCGCCGTCCCCGCTGCGCCGGGTGCGGCTCGGACGAGTGCCGCCGGGCGACGCGCCCCTGACGACGCCCGGACGAACCGTCCTGCCGTGCCGGCGGCACATGAAATCGCGCTTTGCCCTGTGGTCTCCGGGCGAGACGTGTGCGGCCTACCGGCGCCCGCTCTGCGCCAATCGCCACGCGGCGCGCTTCCGCGACGGGCAGGCGCCTCGGCGAACCCGACCTCCCGTCCCGCGCGCCACGGCGCTGCCCTGCGCCGAGAGAGCGGCGCGGCCGGCATGGGCGCCCGTCTTTATTGCCCGGCCAAAGATTTCCTCTCGCCCCCAGCGCCATTGTGATGCTGCGCCAAAACACCGCCTGCAGCCGATGCGTATCGACGGGCGCTTTTCAACCAACTATGGTTCAGCAAAGCTTAAGCGGATCGCTCTTGCTGCGGCACCCTGCTTCCTGCCGTGCATGATGCTTGCCGCCCATGACGCTGGCGCGGGCGCCGTTCCCTGCCCGCTGGCGCGCACACGGTGACGACTGCGGGCCACACGGGCTCGCCGGACAGCAACGCACGGGACAGCCAAGCGAGGAGCCGGCCTATGGATTTCGATCCGGTCTTACTGGCGCGCATCCAGTTCGCCTTCACCGTTTCCTTCCACATCATCTTCCCGAGCTTCACCATCGGCCTGTCGGCCTTCATCGCGACGCTGGAGATCCTGTGGCTGTGGAGCGGGCGCGAGGTGTTCCATCGCCTCGCGCGGTACTGGACCAAGATATTCGCCGTCAGCTTCGCCATGGGCGTGGTCTCGGGCATCGTGCTGTCCTACCAGTTCGGCACCAACTGGAGCCGCTTCGCCGATTTTGTCGGCTCGGTGGTGGCCCCGCTCATCGGCTTCGAGGTGCTGACCGCCTTCTTCCTGGAGGCGACCTTCCTCGGCATCATGCTGTTCGGCTGGAACCGCGTGCCGGCGTGGCTGCACGTGCTGGCGAGCTGCATCGTGGCGTTCGGCACCTTCATGTCGGCGTTCTGGATCCTCTCCGCCAACAGCTGGATGCAGACCCCGGCCGGGTTCGAGATCCGCGACGGCGTCGCCTACCCGCTCGACTGGCTTGAGATCATCTTCAACCCGAGCTTCCCGCACCGCCTGCCCCACATGCTGCTGGCGGCCTACCTCACCACCTCGCTTGTGGTGCTCGCGGTGGCGGCCCGCTACCTGCTCGCGGACAAGTTCAAGGAAGAATCGCGGGTGATGCTGCAGATGGCCATCGGCATGCTGGCCATCGTCGCGCCGATCCAGGCCTTCGTGGGCGACAGCCACGGCCTCAACACCGAGAAGTACCAGCCCGCCAAGATCGCCGCCATCGAGGCCCATTGGGACAGCTCCAAGCCCGCGCCGCTGGTGCTGTTCGCCTGGCCGGACGAGGCGGCCGAGAAGAATTTGTTCGAGATCTCCATCCCGAACGGCGCCTCGCTGATGATCACCCACAGCCTCGACGGCCTGTTTCCGGGCCTGAAGGACTTTCCCCCCGAGGACCGCCCGCCGGTGCTGACGCCCTTCTTCGGCTTCCGCATCATGGTGGGGGTCTGCGTGGTGATGATCCTGTTCGGCTGGGTGGGCGCCTATCTGCTGCTGCGCCGCCGGGCGACCACGACCCGCTGGTTCCTGTGGCCGGCCTCGCTCTCCTGGCCGCTGGGCTTCCTCGCCATCGTCTCCGGCTGGTTCGTCACCGAGCAGGGACGCCAGCCCTGGGTGGTGGACGGCCTGCTGCGCACGGCCGACGCCGCCTCGCCGCTGCTCGGCTGGCAGGTGGCGCTGACGCTGGTGCTGTTCCTCATCGTCTACGGCATCATCTTCGCCACCGGCATCTATTTCATGAACCGCCTCATCACCAAGGGGCCGGTGGAGGAGCTTACCGCCCCGCCCGGGAGCGAGCGGCCGTCGCGGCCGCTGGTGGGTGCCAGTGGCGAAGCGAAGATGCCCGGCGGCGAGCCCGCGCCGGTCGCGAAATAGGGAGGATCAGGCCATGGAATGGTATCTCCCCCTCATCTGGGGCCTCATCATCGGCGTCGCGGTGATCATGTACGTGATCCTCGACGGCTTCGACCTCGGCATCGGCATCCTCTTTCCCTTCGCCCGGACGGAGAAAGAGCGCGATACCATGATGAACACCGTCGCCCCGTTCTGGGACGGCAACGAGACCTGGCTCATCCTCGGCGGCGGCGGGCTCTGGGTCGCCTTCCCGCGGGCCTATGCGGTGGTGATGCCGGCGCTCTATCTGCCGGTGATCATCATGCTGCTGGCCCTGGTGTTCCGCGGCGTGGCCTTCGAGTTCCGCTGGGTGGCCAATACCAGCCGGCGCTGGTGGAACACCGCCTTCACCGCCGGCTCGTTCGTCGCCGCCTTCGCCCAGGGGGTGATCCTCGGAGGGCTGGTGCAGGGCATCAAGGTGGAGAACAACGCCTTCGCCGGCGGCCCGCTCGACTGGGCGACGCCGTTCGCCTTCATCTGCGGCGCGGGGGTGGTGGTGGGCTATGCGCTCCTCGGCGCCACCTGGCTATTGATCAAGACCGAAGGACCGCTGGCCGACTGGGCCCGGACCAAGGCCGCCAACCTGCTCATCGTGGTGCTGTGCGCCATGATCATCGTCAGCGTCCTGACGCCGCTGAACTTCGAGCGGATCGCCCAGCGCTGGTTCTCGACCCCCAACATCTATTTCCTCGCGCCCGTGCCGCTGATCACCGCCCTGCTCGCCATCGCGGTCTGGCGCTGGCTCAGGGCCGGCAAGGAGATGCTGCCCTTCTTCGGCACCATCGGGCTGTTCCTCTTGGGCTTTCTGGGGCTGGCCATCTCCACCTTCCCCTATCTGGTGCCGCCGAGCCTCACCGTGTGGCAGACCGCGGCCGCCCCGCCGAGCCAGATCCTGATGCTGTTCGGCGTGATCTTCCTGCTGCCCGTGGTGCTGGGCTACATGATCTTCGTCTACTGGATCTTCCGCGGGAAGGTGCGCGAGGGCGAGGGCTACCACTGAGCCGCGCGGCGCCCGCTATCGCGCTGATCGGCGCGAGCTGAGGAATTCCGTCGCGAAATAGGCGAGCGCCAGCAGCGGCAGGGCGAAGCCCACCCACGAGGTGAGATCCCATCCGCCCTTAGCGAACGCCCAGCCCCCGACGGCGGAGCCCACCGCCCCGCCCATGAAGAAGATGGCGAGGAACAGGCCGTTGAGCCGGCTGCGGTATTCTGCGCCCAGCATGAAGATCGTCCGCTGCCCGAAGGCGAGGTTCGCCGACACGCCGCAATCCACCAGGATGGCCGCCGCCACAAGGCAGCCGAGGGACAGCATGGACCCCTCGGCGCCGATCCGGCTGACGAGGAACGCGACCGCCGCGATGAGCATGGCCAAAGCGGAGCCCGCGGTGCTCCAGCCGCGATCCGCCGCCCGTCCGGCGAACGGCGCCGCCACGGCGCCCGCCACGCCGGCCAGCGCGAACAAGGCGATGCCGCCCTGCGACATGTTGAAGGCCGGTCCCGCCAGCAGCAGCGGCGCGGTGGTCCAGAACAGGCTGAAGGCCGCGAACAGCCCCGCCTGATAGAGCGCCCGGCGCCGCAGCACCGGCGTCGAGATGATCAGTTCGCCCATGGACAGCAGCAGGCTTCCATAGGACAGCCGCGTCGCCGGCGCCCGCCGCGGCAGGGCGCGGTGCAGCACCATAGCGAGGACCACCATCACCCCCGCCGACAGGAAGAACACCACGTGCCAGGAGGAAAGCTGGGTGATGAAGCTCGACACCGGCCGGGCGAACATGATGCCGAGCAGCAGCCCGCTCATCACATTGCCCACCACGCGCCCGCGCATCGCCTCGGGCGCCATGTGGGCGGCATAGGGCACGAGCACCTGCACCGCCACCGAGCTGAGGCCGATGACGAGCGCCGCGGCAAAGAAGGGCGTGGCATGGCTGGAGAGCGCCGCGCCCAGCAGCGCCAGGGCGGAAAGCCCCACCAGGGTGAGCACCAGGGCGCGGTTCTCCACCAGATCGCCCAGCGGCACGATGAACAGGAGGCCGAGGCCGTAACCGATCTGGGTCAGCGTGACGATCAGTCCGGTGGCCTCGGACGACAGCCCCAGCGAGGCGCCGATGGGGCCGGCCAGAGGCTGGGCGTAATAGATATTGGCGACGATGAGCCCGCAGGCGGCGGCCAGCAGCAAGGTCATGCGCGAGGAGATCTGCTGCGGCAGGACGGGGTGCGGCTGGTCGCCCTTGGGCTCCCCGCCCTCGGGCACAGGGCTCGGGCCGGGCGCGGGCTGGGACACGCGAAACTGCTGCGACACGAGGCACTCCTGCGCGGGGGCCAGCGGCAAGCAGGACGGCGCATCGCGATGCGGCCGGGATGCTCACCCGGAGGATGGTCCGGAAGGGCGATCCGAGGGCCGGAAAGGTCCGGATGGCTCGCGCGCAGCCGCACCGGCGCATCCGCCACCATCGGATCGGCCCCCGTGGTCGCTATATCGGAACAATCGCGCTGCAGTGCAACAGCCGCCGTCCCTGCCCGTGCCGCTGCGACCGGCAAAGAACCCGTCCGCGCGCGTCCGAGGCGCCGGATGGGGCCGGAGCTTCCGCAGCGTCCCTCAGGGCTTTTCGGCGCGGATCGCAACGCCCGGCCGCCCGCGACCGCGCGGCGCGTGCCTCAGGCGCGGGGCAAGCTCATGCAAATGTGACGAGCCGCCCACCCCGCGCCACGCCCCCGCCCGCCGCTAGCTCACCCGCCGCGCGTCGAACGGAACCCCGAAGCGGACGAAGAAGCGCGGCGGCGAGGCCTGCATCGCCGAACCCCAGGTGAGGTACTGATAGGCGATCTTCGCCTCCGACGGGAGCTGGTCGTAGGCGCGGGTCAGGTTGTCAGAAACCAGGAGATTCTGCTGGCCGAGCGAGCGGAAGGTGGCCGAACCGGGCCAGGCCGGCGGCGGATAGCTCACCCCGTCCGCGCCCACCAGGCGCAGATCGAGGCCCGCCGCGCGGATCGAGGCCGAGAGGCCCTTCGGGCCGGATTCGAACTGATAGGCGTCGTACTTGGTGCGCGGGATGGAGAAATTGAAGCTGTTGAGCAGCGCGGTGCGGATCACGAACGCATTGGTGCGCAGATGCACGTTGGGAAACGGGCCGAAGCTTCGCGTCCATTCCCGCCGGCCGCCGGAGCCGAAGACCTTGGCGTGGTGCTTCTCCTCGCTGGCGAGGCCCGCGCGATAGAGCGCTCGCGCCGCCAGGGTGCGCACCGGCGTCGCCACCCATTTCCTCAGCCCCTGCGGCGGCCGCTTCTGCAGCAGCATGGCGTGGAGCTCATCCACCCCGAAGCGTCCGGGCGGCGCCTTCGGCACGGTGCCGTAGCGCTGGGCGAAGGCCAGGGTTTCGAGGAAGCGCGCCGTATCCGCATGGCTCTCGAACGAGCCGGTGGCGGCCGCGGCGCCCACCGCGGGATCGGCGCCCGCCGCGGCCAGCTTGCCCAGCCAGCCCGCCACCTCGATCCGCGAGAAGGTATTCAGGAAGCAGAGGTATTCGAACTGGTCCGCGACCTCGCGGGCGCAGCGCAGATAGCTGCCGATATCGAAGCCCTGGTCATCCATCAGCAGCGGGCGATGGGGCACCTCGGCGAACAGGGCGCGCGCCGCCGCGAGGCCGTCCGCATCCCATCCCTTGTAGATGACGAGGAGCGTGTGCTCCGCCCCCGCCGGATACTGCCGATAGCTGGAAAGAAACGTGCGGGCGGGCTCCAGGCCCTCAGCCGCGCGGGCGAGATAAACGCATGCCAGTGTCACGTGCGGTACCTTCAACACGCGCCGCACCCCGCCCGGCGCAGCAGAAAACTCACCTGTCCCTTTTCCGCAAAGTCAGGTGGAGATCAATTGCCAAATTACGCATTCGGTCACATAACTGCGGCTGTGCCGTAGCGTGGTGCGGCATGGACCGGACGGTGGTCTGATCGTACCTGACGGCTCAGTCCGGCGCGGCGCCGGACGGCTCGGGGTGCTGGGCCAGAAGCGCGATCACCTCGGCATCGCCCACCTGGCGGAAGTCCTTGTAATAATAGCCGATCGCCCCGAAATCCTCGTGCTGCTCCAGGCACACGACGTCGTCCACGTCGTCTCGCAGCGCCTTGAGCGTATCGGTGGGCGCCACCGGCACGGCCAGCACCAGGCGCGCGGGATGCTGCGCGCGCACCGCCTTCAGCGCGACGCGCGTGGTCGCCCCGGTGGCGATTCCGTCGTCCACCACGATGATGGTGCGGCCCGCCAGCTCGGGATGGGCGCGCCCGCCCAGATAGCGCGCCCGCCGCCGCTCGATCTCCGCAAGCTCGCGCTCGCGCACCTCGGCGAAGGCCGCCTCGCTCACCCCGCTCAGGGCGATGACGTCGGCATTGCGCACGGTGAGCGGCGCCGGGCCGTCCACCACCGCCCCCATGGCCAGCTCCGGCTCGAAGGGCACGCCGATCTTGCGCACCAGAACGAGATCCATGGGCGCATCGAGCGCCCGCGCCACCTCCGCCGCCACCGGAACCCCGCCGCGCGGCAGGGCCAGCACCACCGGCCGATCCGCCTTGTAGGCGAGGAGCGCCCTGGCGAGGCGCCGTCCGGCATCGCTGCGATCGGTGAAGGACATAAGCGCCTCGCCTAGTCGTTGCCCTCGGGCGGCGTCAGGTATTTGTCGAACCAGGCGGCGGCGAGGCCGATCACCTCCCGCATGGCGCCGGGCTCGGGAAACAGGTGCGTGGCGCCGGGCACCACCTTCAGCGCCTTCGGCGCGGTGAGCCGCGCGCAGGCCGTGCGGTTCAGCGCCAGCACTTCCTCGTCGTGCCCCCCGACGATGAGCAGGGTCGGCGTCCGGATCCGCGGCAGCACCGCTTCGGCAAGATCCGGCCGCCCGCCCCGCGACACCACGGCGCCCACCTGGGAGCCCAGCACCGCCGCCGCGCCGAGCGCCGCGGCCGCTCCCGTGCTGGCGCCGAACAGGCCGATGGGAAGCTGCTGGCAGTCCGGCTCGCCCGCCGCCCACACCACCGCATCCACCAGCCGCCGCGTGAGCAGCGCGATGTCGAACACGTTGGCGCGCTCGACCTCCTCCTCCACCGTGAGCAGATCGAGCAGCAGGGTAGCCATGCCCTTGCCGTTCAGCGCCTCGGCCACCGCGCGGTTGCGCGGGCTCAGCCGACTTGAGCCGCTGCCGTGGGCGAAGATGATGAGGGAATGCGCGCCCTCCGGCACGCAGAGGTCGCCGGTCAGGGCGAACGGCCCGATGCGCACCTCGCGCCGCCGGACATTCCTCGCGGCATGGGGTGCGCGGGCGGCAGGCGTGCCGGCGCCCGCGAGACGGGTGCTGAAGTCGCGGGCAGCGGACATGAGCGGTCTCCCGAACCTTCTCCCCCTCTCTACGGGTAGCGGTTCGGCGGGCGAAACGCCTTGAGCCGCATCAACCGGAGCGTGAGCGCTGGAATGGCGGCAACGCCTTGCGGCTCGCCGGTCTCACCGCGGGAAGCAGGCTCCCGGCCGTGCGCCTCAGGCGGCGGCCCGGTCCGCCGTCGCCTCGTCCGCCACCCGTTCCAGGGTGAGGCAGCTATAGGGCAGCTCGTCGCGCGGGCCCTGGATGGGACCTTCGCGGCCGGCGACGCGCCAGGCGGCCATGTCGAGCTCGGGAAACACCACCTCGCCGGCCGGCGATCCGTGGACGCGCGTCAGGTGGATGGTGCGGGCCAGGGGCAGAGCCTCGGCAAAGACCCGCCGGCCGCCGATCACCATGATCTCGCCCGCGCCGAGCTCATCGGCGGCGGCCTCGGCCATCTCCAGCGCCGACGCGAGATCGGACGCCTTGCGCACGCCCTCGGGCACGGCAAAGGCGGGGTCGGCGGTGATGACGATGGAGATGCGGCCGGGCAGAGGCCGGCCGATGGATTCGAACGTGCGCCGGCCCATCACCACGGGCTTGCCCCAGGTGAGCGCGCGAAACCGCTTCAGCTCCGACGGCAGGTGCCAGGGCAGCGCCTGATCGCGGCCGATCACGCCGTTCTCGGCCACGGCCACGACAAGCGCGATGGGGCGACGATTCTCCATCGCTGCAAAATACGGGAGATCCGCCGATCCAGATATCTATTTCTTGCGGAAGACGTCGAGCTGGACGACCTCGGCCCCGCCGGATGGCCGCTCCTCCGCCGCCGCTCCGGAGCCCTGGGTCGAGGCGCTGGCGAGCGCCGGCTCGGAGGCCGCGCCCTTGGCGGGGCGCACCGGCATGGGGGTGGTGCCCACGGGGGCCTCCACGGGGGCGGGCTCTTCCTCCTCGCCCTCGGCCTGGGCCGGCTCGAACTGGAGGCCGAACTTCACCGACGGATCGAAGAACCCCTTCAGCGCGGAGAACGGCACCACGAGGTGCTCGTGCACGCCGCCGAAGGACAGCCCGACCTCGAACGCCGTATCGCTGACGTTCAGGTCCCAGAACTGGTGCTGGAGGACGATGGTCATCTCCTCCGGATACTTCTCCCGCATGCGCTGGGAGAGGCGCACGCCGGGCGCCCGGGTATCGAAGGAGATATAGAAATGGTGCTCGCCCGGCAGCCCGTTGCGGCCGACGTCGGCCAGCACCTTCCGGATGACGCCGCGCAGCGCCTCCTGGGCGAGAAGATCGTAGCGAAAATGATCGACCGACATGAGCCCGCTGACTGTCCGCCGCTGGAATTGCGCCAATGAATTTCTGCCGGATGACTTCGGCCGCTTCCGTTTACGCCTTCCGCTCCCATAAGCAAAGCTCGGGATGGCGGCGCCGGCCTCGCCTTCCCTGTGCTCCGGCCGGGCGCGAGGGAAGTGGAGGCTTCTGTTGCCAGGTGCCTCCGAACCCCGCCTAGACAGTGCTACCCGTCAGGACTTTATTTCGGTATTTCAAACCGCTCACGCGGCCTGAGCAACCGGAGCATAGTTGTCGTTGGCAACTATAAGTTCGGCCCGATGACGGCGGAACCATGCCGAGCGAAAGAGTGCCCTTTACACCCTCGTCGATCCTATTTCGCCCCCGCCGGAGCCCGCCCGGCCTGAGCCGGATCACGGGCTTTGGTGGAGGCGCCGGGTACCGCCCCCGGGTCCGAATGGCTTATTTCGACATCCATTTATCGCCATATCCGGCTTGCGCCGGCACCGGGAATATAGGCGCCCCGCCGCGGCGATGAAAGGGGCAGCGGGAGAAACTCCACGGCATTGCACCGACGGGCGGCGATCCGCCTCAGGAGGTCTCGTCGTCGGCGAGCGGATGGAGGTCGCGCACCATGCTCTTCAGCCGCTCGTCGAGCACGTGGGTGTAGATCTGGGTGGTGGCGACGTCCGCATGGCCGAGCAGGGTCTGCACCACCCTGAGGTCCGCGCCATGGGCCAGCAGGTGGCTGGCGAAGGCATGGCGCAGCACGTGGGGGGAGAGCTTGTCCGGGTCGAGGCCGGCGGCGAGCGCAAGCTCCTTCAGGTCGCGCGCCGCCTGCTGGCGGGTCACGTGCCCGCTCTCGCCGGAGGAGGGAAAGAGCCAGCGCGACCCGGCAAGGCCCGCCGCCGCGCAGGCCTGCGCATAGGCCGCCATGGCCGCCTTGGCCGGCCCGCTCAGGGGCACGAGGCGCTCCTTGCCGCCCTTGCCCTTCACCATCAGCGCATCGGCGCGGGTGCGGGCCGCCGTCGCCGGCAGCGCCACCAGCTCGGACACGCGCAGGCCGCTGGCATAGAGCAGCTCCACCACGAGCACGGTGCGCCGGCGCCGCAGCGCCTCGGCGGAGGTGGCCTTTGCCGCCTTGCCGGCCGAAACGTCGCCCTCCGCATCGCCTTCTCCGGCCGTCCCAGGCGGCGCGGCGGCGCGCGCATGCGCGGTCTCGATGAGGCGGGTCACCTCCGGAACGCTGAGCACCTTGGGCAGGGGCCGGCCGCGCTTCGGGCCTTCCAGCACGGCGGCGGGGTCGTCGCCGCGATGGCCTTCGGCGAACAGAAAGCGGTAGAGCTGACGCACCGCGGAGAGCCGCCGCGCCACGGTGGTGGCCTTGAAGCCGCGCTCCGAGAGGTCGGCAAGATAGGCGCGGATGTCGTCCGTGCCGGCGCTCTCGACCCCCTCCCCGCAGGTGGCGATGAAGGCGGAGAAATCCTCGAGGTCGCGGCGATAGGCGTCGAGCGTGTTGAGCGCGGCGCCGCGCTCGGTGGCCTGCATGTCGAGGAACAGCGCCAGCGGCCCCTGCGCGCTCCTGCCGGATGGCGCGCCGGGCCCGCTCATTTGCCCAGCCGATCGGACGGGATGGTGACGGTGATCTCCCGCTGATCGGGCTCCACCCAGTGGGCAAGCGTCCACAGGGCTCCGTAGCCCAGGGCCGCGAGGATGCCGACGACAATCAGAAAACGGAAGAGAGTGGGCACGGCCGGCTCCCTCAAGGCACCCCGATGGCGCGCCCGCCGCCCCCCGGCCTTCGGCGAATCACGCGGAAACTGCTTTGATCCGATGGGTGCCACGAGCCGCCTTCGTGTTCAACCGCATTGCCGGCTCCGCGCCCGGATGGTAGAGCGCGAGCGTTGGCGGCTGCGCCTTTCCCGCGCTTTCCCGCTGCAATGGTGCGCAAAAGCGCCGCAGCGGGACGGGATGGGAGCGGATGCCGGTGGCCATGTCCGAGGAGCTCCGCATGGGGCTGGACAGCGAAAGGTGAGTGGCAATGCACCCGCGGAGGACGCCCGTGACCGCCGATGACGCGCGCGCCCCCTCCTTCAGCACGCTGGGCGACCTCGTCGCCTTCCTGCGCGCGCGCTCCATCATCCTGGTGGGCATGCCCGGCGCCGGTAAATCCTCCGTCGGCCGGCGCCTGGCCAAGCGCCTCGGCCTGTCCTTCGTGGATGCGGACGAGGAGATCGAGCGCGCCGCCGGCATGAGCATTCCCGAGATCTTCGCCAAATGCGGGGAGAAGGTGTTCCGCGCCGGCGAGAAGCGCGTGGTCATCAGGCTGCTCCAATCGGGCCCGATGGTGCTGGCCACCGGCGGCGGCGCCTTCATGGATGCGGAGACCCGCGCCGCGTGCTCGGCCTACGGCATCACGGTGTGGCTCAGGGCGGATCTCTCCACCCTGCTGCGCCGGGTGAAGAAGCGCACCGGCGACCGCCCGTTGCTGGCGGACGGCGATCCGGAGCAGAAGCTCATCCGCCTGCTGGCCGAGCGCGGTCCGCTCTACGCCCTCGCCGACGTGGTGGTGGATTCCCGCGATGTGATGCACGAAACCGTGGTGGAAGAGGTGATCGAGGCCGTGGGCCGCCACCTCAATGCCCGGCCCCGAGGAAGGTCCTGATGTCCGCTGCTCCCGCTCCCGCCCATCCCGCCACCGCAGCCGCGCCCACCCCGGCGCGCACGGTGCACGTGGACCTCGCCGGGCGCCCCTATGACATTCTCATCGGCCCCGGCCTGCTCGCCTCCGCCGGCGCGGCCGTCGCGGCGCTCAGGCCCGGCGCGCGGGTGGCCATCGTCACCGATGCCAACGTGGCGGCGGCCGGCCATCTGGCGACCGTCGAGGCCGCGCTCGATGCGGCCGGCATCGGCCACGCGGTCGTGGTGGTGGAGCCGGGCGAGAAGACCAAGGGCTACAAGGGTCTCGAACAGGTGGTGGAAGGCCTGATCGCGGCCCGCATCGAGCGGCGCGATCTGGTGCTGGCGCTGGGCGGCGGCGTGGTGGGCGATCTCGCCGGCTTTGCCGCCAGCATCCTGCGCCGCGGCGTGGATGTGGTGCAAGCGCCGACCACCCTGCTCTCGCAGGTGGATTCCTCGGTGGGCGGCAAGACCGCCATCAACTCCCCCCAGGGCAAGAATCTGGTGGGCAGCTTCCACCAGCCGGTGCTGGTGCTCGCCGATACCGCCGCTCTCGACACCCTGCCGGTGCGCGAGGTGCGCGCCGGCTATGCCGAGGTGGCGAAATACGGCCTGATCGGCGATGCCGCTTTGTTCGACACGCTGGAGAAGGATTGGCGCGGCGTCATCGAGGGCGGGCCGGAGCGCATCGCCGCGGTGGCCGCGAGCTGCGCCGCCAAGGCTGCCATCGTCGCCCGCGACGAGAAGGAGACCGGCGACCGCGCTTTGCTCAATCTCGGCCACACCTTCGGCCATGCGCTGGAGGCCGGCGCCGGCTTCTCCGATCGCCTGCTGCATGGCGAGGGGGTGGCCATCGGCATGGTGCTGGCCTTCGCCTTCTCGCAGAAGCTGGGCCTCAGCTCCGGCCAGGATACCGAGCGGGTGGCGCGCCACCTCGCGAGCGCCGGCCTGCCGACGAAGATCGCCGACGTGCCGGGAGAGCTGCCCGACACCGACGGCCTGATGGACCTCATCGCCCAGGACAAGAAGGTGAGCCGCGGCGCGCTCACCTTCATCCTGGTGCGCGGCATCGGCCAGGCCTTCGTGGCAAAGGACGTGAACGGCGCCGACGTGCGCGCCTTCCTCGCCGCGATGCGCTGACGCGACCGCGCCACCGCGCCTCGCGGCCCCGACGCTAGGCCCTGGCCGCATCCAGCACGACCCGCGCCATGTGCCGCCCGGATGGACGGGGCGGCGGCGGCGGAGGCTTCAGGCGGCCAATGAGGGCCAGCGCCTCGGCGGGCGGACGCTGCTCGATGCGCCGGTAGGCGCGCCCGTCGGGCGTGCGCCAGACCATCCCCTCATCGACGAGATGGCGCCGCAGCAGCGCATGGTCGGCGAACAGGTGGCGCGCGTTCAGGCGGTCGTTGACCTTGCGCTCGGCGAAGGTCCGGCCCGCCGCCAGGCCGGACCACAGCACCCACAGGCAGAGCTTGCGGTGGCTCGCCTTGCCGGGCCAGCGGGTGAGGCGGCCCTCGGCATCGAACAGGCGCGCGACCCGCTCCACCCGCTTCGGGTCCACCGGATCAGCCACCGCGGGCTCGGCGGCGATGCCCTCGGCCGGCTCGCCCCGGGCCTCGGTGCTGGCGCGCAAATGCTGGTAATTGCGGTAGCCGCCCGCCCGCGCGAGCATATTCAGCAATTCCACATGCCCCGGCAGGTGGCCACAGGCGGCGAGCTGGCCGCGCAGCGCCTTGGCCAGCGCGGAGATGTCATCGGCCCGGAAGGGAAAGACGGTCCTTGTCATGACGGATCCTCGACCATGCGCCGATCCGGAACGGGATGTCGGGGTCACCGGCTTGCGACGCGGCACATGAAGAGGTGTCGGTCGAAGGAGATCGAGGCAGGTTTAGCTCCCCTCGCGGGGCGGTGACGCCTGGGTGAACTGCGGACCCGTGGGCACGCTATAACCCAGCCGCGCGGTCCGCTCAAGGCGCCGGCCGCTCAGAGATTCTTCTCCGGCCAGCGGCACAGATCCTGGATCGGACAGCGGAAGCAGTCCGGCAGCCGCGCCTTGCAGATGTAGCGCCCGTGCAGGATCAGCCAGTGATGGGCGTGGAGCTTGAAGTGCTCCGGGATGCGCGCCTCCAGCGCCTCCTCCACCGCGAGCGGCGTCTTGCCCGGGGCAAGGCCGGTGCGGTTCGCCACCCGGAAGAGGTGGGTATCCACGGCGATGGTGGGCTGCTGGAAGGCGATGTTCAGCACCACGTTGGCGGTCTTGCGGCCGACGCCCGGCAGGCTCTCCAGCGCCTCGCGGTCGCGCGGCACCTCGCCGCCGTAACGCTCCAGCAGCAGGCGCGAGAGGGCGGCCACATTGTTCGCCTTGCCCTTGTAGAGGCCGATGGTGCGGATGTATCCGGCGATCCCCTCCTCGCCCAGCGCCGCCATGGCCTGTGGGGTGGAGGCGGCGGCGAACAGGCCGCGCGTCGCCTTGTTGACGCCGGCGTCGGTGGCCTGCGCGGACAGCACCACCGCCACCAGCAGGGTGAAGGGATTGACGTATTCCAGCTCGCCCAAAGGTTCGGGATTGATCGCCTCCAGCCGGGCGAAGGCTTCGGTGATCTCCTCGGCGGTCCAGGGCGTGACCGAGCGTCCGTGAGTCGCGGCCGCTGCATTGGCCACGGCGCGCCGCCGCGGCGCCGGGGCGGGATCGGCGGCGGCTTTGCCCGATGGCTTGCGACCGGTCGCCTTGCCGGGGGAGGCGGCGGCCTTGGTGATCGAGGCCTTCTTCGACGCCGGCGGTTTGGCCTTCGCCGCTTTCGGAGACCGCCGGCCCTCCGTCACGCCCTCGGAGGCTGGCTGCTCAAGGGCAGATGCCCGCGCCGGCGCATCCTTGGACGACCCGCCTTTCGTCTTCGCACCACCGGCGGATGTCGCCTCGGCGGCTCCGGCGCGCGGGCGCCCCGCGCGGGGAGTCGAGGCGGAAGCAGCTTTCGCGCGACCGGGCGCGGCCGCATCAGCCACCTTCGCCGTCCCATCGGCGGCGGAATCGGGCGCCGGCCCCCTGCCCTTCCGGGACGGGGCCGGCGAGGCTGGGCCGGAAAGTGGGGAACCGCTCGTTTTTCGCGCCATTTCTCCCCTATACTCATTCACCTTATGCGACGCCACAGGCGCCCCAGCCCCGAGGGAGCCACCGAGCCATGCCCCAGCCGCCCCCGCACGACGGTGAGCCGGAACCGCCCTGCGCCGCGGCGGCCGGCGGCACGACCTCCGGCACTCCCGCGGTGAGCGCCGGCGTCCCCTGCGCGACGGACGACGAGCCGGTGGTCTATGCGGTGACGCTGGCCCCGCACCGCTCGCTCTCCCAGCGCGGCTTCGTGATCGTGATGCTGGTGATCGCCGGGGTGAGCTTCGCCTCCGGCGTCACCTTCCTCGCCATGGGGGCGTGGCCGATCTTCGGCTTCTTCGGCCTCGACGTGCTGCTGATCTATCTCGCCTTCCGCGCCAATTTCCGGGCCGCGCGGGCGCGCGAGCACATCCGCGTCACGCCGAGCGTGCTGGAGGTGCGCGAGGTGCCGGTGACGGGGGCGGAGACCACGGTCTCCCTCAACCCCTTCTGGACCCGCATCTGGCGCCAGGACGACGAGGACCACGGCACGCTCGACCTCGCTTTGGTGAGCGGCCGCACCACCGTGCCCGTGGGGCGCTTCCTCGGGCCGATGGAGAAGGCCATCCTCGCCCGCGACCTGACCGAGGCGCTCACCACGGTGAAAAGGGGCGTCACCCGCTCGACCTTCTAGCCGCGGATGCCGGGCGGGGACGTGGAGCGGGTCTTACGGGCGAACCGCCCCCCCGGCGCACGCCGACCGCAGCGCCGCTCCGGCCGCTCGCGAAGGCGCGACCGGCGCTCCTGCCGGAGGCGGTAGCAGGAGCGCCGCGCATCAGGCCGGCGGCTTCCGCCGGCCTGGATACTCACGCGAAAACGTCAGGCAAAGAGCTCAGGCAAACAGCTTCCTGGCGGTCTGCGCGACGATCTGGCCCTGATGACGGGCGCCCTCCAGCTCGATGGCGCTCGGCTGGCGCTGGCCCTGGCCGCCGGCGATGGTGGTGGCGCCATAGGGCGCGCCGCCGACGATCTCGTCGATGCTCATCTGGCCCTGGTGGCTGTAGGGCAGGCCCACGATCACCATGCCGAAGTGCAGCAAATTGACGATGAGCGAGAACAGCGTCGTCTCGTTGCCGCCGTGCTGGGTGGCGGAGGAGGTGAAGGCCGCTCCGACCTTGCCGTTCAGCGCGCCCTTGGCCCAGAGGCCGCCGGCCTGGTCAAGGAAGGCCGCCATCTGCGACGGCATGCGGCCGAAGCGGGTGGGCGCGCCGATGACGATGGCGTCGTAATGCGCGAGGTCCTCCACCTTGGCCACCGGCGCCGCCTGATCGAGCTTGAAGTGGGCGCCCTTGGCGATCTCCTCGGGCACCGTCTCCGGCACGCGCTTGATGTCGACCTCGGCGCCGGCGGCGCGGGCGCCTTCGGCCACCGCGCCAGCCATGGCCTCGATGTGGCCGTAGGTGGAATAGTAGAGGACAAGAACCTTCGTCATGACCGTCTCCTGAGCATCGGGCGGGCGTGCGAGCCCCGGCCCCTCGACGCGCGCCGTTGCCGGCTGCCGGGGTGGCGAAGGCTGCTCCCATGTGATGCCCGGGACTTTAGGCGCCCGCCTTTCATCGGGTAAGCCGCATAAGATCGATTGGTTTGTTCGGAAAATTCGAAAAGCCGGACCCTGCCCGGAGGCGCCGCCGACGCTGCCCGCGCAAAAGAAAAGGCGCGGCCGAAGCCGCGCCTTCCCTGTTCCGGAACCTGGATGGCAGGATCAGAAATCCATGCCGCCCATGCCGCCCATGCCGCCGCCGGGCATGGCGGGCATCGGGCTGTCCTTCTTCGGCAGCTCGGCGATCAGGGCCTCGGTGGTCACCAGCAGGCCGGACACGGAAGCCGCATCCTGCAGCGCGGTGCGCACCACCTTGGCCGGGTCCACGATGCCGGCGGCGATCATGTCCACATACTCTTCGGTCTGGGCGTTGAAGCCGAAGGTCGGCTCCTTCGACTCCTGCACCTTGCCCACCACGATCGAGCCTTCCACGCCGGAATTCTCGGCGATCTGGCGGATCGGGGCCTCAAGGGCGCGCAGCACGATCTTGATGCCGGCGGCGATGTCGGCATTCTCCGAGTTGAGGGCTTCCACCGCCACCTTGGCGCGCAGCAGGGCCACGCCGCCGCCGGGGACGATGCCCTCTTCCACCGCAGCGCGGGTGGCGTTGAGCGCGTCGTCAACGCGGTCCTTCTTCTCCTTCACCTCGACCTCGGTGGCGCCGCCGACGCGGATCACCGCCACGCCGCCGGCCAGCTTGGCGAGACGCTCCTGCGCCTTCTCGCGGTCGTAGTCGGAGGTGGTGGACTCGATCTGGGCCTTGATCTGGGCGATGCGGGCCTCGATGTCGGCCTTCTCGCCGACGCCGTCCACGATGGTGGTCTTGTCCTTCTCGAGGATCACCTTCTTGGCGCGGCCGAGCTGGGCGAGGGTCACGTTCTCGAGCTTGATGCCGAGGTCTTCCGAGATCACCTGGCCGCCGGTGAGGATGGCGATATCCTCAAGCATGGCCTTGCGGCGGTCGCCGAAGCCGGGAGCCTTCACCGCCGCGACCTTCAGGCCGCCGCGCAGCTTGTTCACCACGAGGGTGGCGAGGGCCTCGCCTTCCACGTCCTCGGCGACGATGACCAGCGGCTTGCCGGTCTGCACCACCGCTTCCAGCACCGGCAGGATGGCCTGCAGGCCCGACAGCTTCTTCTCGAAGATGAGCAGGTAGGGATCTTCCAGATCCGCGATCATCTTCTCGGCATTGGTGATGAAGTAGGGGGAGAGGTAGCCGCGGTCGAACTGCATGCCTTCCACCACCTCGAGCTCGGTCTCGGCGGTCTTGGCTTCCTCGACGGTGATCACGCCCTCGTTGCCCACCTTCTGCATGGCGCCGGCGATCATCTCGCCGATGGAGGCATCACCGTTGGCGGAGATGGTGCCCACCTGGGCCACCTCGGCGGAGGAGTTCACCTTCTTGGCGCGGGCCTGGATGTCCTTGATGGCCGCGCTGACGGCGAGATCGATGCCGCGCTTGAGGTCCATCGGGTTCATGCCGGCGGCCACCGCCTTGGCGCCTTCCTTCACGA